>MAAC01009745.1_pt1 | contig 515832 bp, 490 predicted proteins | sample 1115981 | NCBI WGS metagenome assembly MAAC01 (sample SAMN04961126, study PRJNA320927) | seawater metagenome | isolation source: sample BD02T64 sea water enriched with oil for 64 days | place: USA:Gulf of Mexico | collected 2013-07-27 | reverse complement strand
TCAAGCGCTACCGTGGCCTTAAAATTATCTGAAAAACTGCGTCTCTTGGTCATTTGTGTATCCTGTCTTCAAGGTTGGATACATCTTAGCACGCTGTCCTGTTTTGCCGGAACACTTCACGATAGCACGTCTCGCTGATCTGGAACGCCCGGCAGGCCAGAGCAATGCTGACCCCATATTGCGCAACTGCATTCATGGCCATCGGTTGACCGGTAGGTGAATGGCACATGCACCGAGAGGTTCTCGCCTATGAGACGGCCTTAACACTTTTTTCCAAGCGCTTCCTTCAGCAGGTCGTTTTGCATGCTCATCTCGGCATACATGCGCTTCAGACGACGGTTCTCTTCCGCCATATCCTTCATCTCGGAAATCAAAGACGCGTCCATGCCACCAAACTTGGCTCGCCATTTGTAAAAGCTTGCGCTGCTCATTCCGTGCTCGCGGCACAGCTCAGAGACCGGCACGCCACCCTCTGCCTGCTTCAACACGGCCATGATCTGTGCGTCGCTGTATCGTCCGTTCTTCATCGTAAATCTCCTCAGATATCTTGCCGAGAAAATTCTACTTTTGAACACCACTATTTTTAGGGGGATTACCCTTAGGATTGATGCGTTGGCGTTTTCTGGTATTCGCGATAGGCATAGTGTCATGCAGCCAGATTTCGCAACCATATTCCCTTTACGCCACGGGCGGGTCCATGAAGCCTGTGGACCTGCGGCGGCGGCTTTTGCAGCAGTCGCAGGCAGCGTGGCGCAGGGTATGACGCTATGGATAAGTCAATCATGGGCGGGCGAAACTGTGAACCCTTTGGGTCTTGCACCTGTGCTGGATCCGGCGCTGCTTTTGAGTGCGCGCACAGATAATCAAACCGATAGTTTGGCCGTGGCAGAGGAGGCGTTACGCGATGGCGCGCTGGCGTGTGTGCTGATCGACATCACCCGTCCGCTGAACCTGCGCGAGGGGCGGCGATTGCAACTGGCAGCCAAAGCAGGTGGGACGACAGGGCTGTGCCTGATCCCGGAAGGTATGGGATCTAACGCCGCAGAAACCCGTTGGCGGGCGCGCCCATTGTTTGATCCAGATGACAATGACTCGACTCTGATGCAGTGGGAAATTATTAAGAACAAATCAGGAACAATGGGTGCCTGGAATGTTCGATGGTCTCAAGAAGCGCGTCGTGTGTATGTGGTTTCCCCGGTTGGCTTCCGACCGGGCACTGAAGGCATGTCCTGTTGAGGCGCCATTCGCGCTTTCCCTCCATCAACAAAACACCGACCGGATTTACTGCCTAAACCAGCATGCCGAGGGGCTGGGTCTGCATCGTGGCATGAGCCTTGCAGATGCGCGTGCGTTTTGCCCAACGCTGGTTAGTCAAACCGCGCGCCCTGATCTGGACGCGCGATTCCTGGCAGCCCTGCGCCGATGGGCAACGCGCTATTGCCCTTGGGTCGCGCACGATGGTGCGGATGGTCTAATTTTAGATGTCACCGGCTCGACACATTTATGGGGCGATGAGGTGGCGATGCTACAAGATATGCGACAGCGCGCACAACGGGCTGCGATCACACTCCGCTTGGGGGTGGGTGATACACGAGGCGCGGCATGGGCGTTGGCGCATTATGGAAGCACGACGGGCGCGTTGGAGCCGCTGCCGGTGGCGGCGCTACGGCTGGAACCTACCACGGTCACCGCGCTGCAACGTCTGGGCCTGGGCCGTATCGGTGATCTGGCGGCGACGCCGCGTGCGCCGCTGGCGCGCCGTTTCGGCCCCGAGGTGCTCCGCCGCCTCGATCAAGCCTTGGGCGACCTGCCCGAAAGCATCAATCCTGCCCCTGAGCCCCCCCATTATGGTGTCCGGCTAACATTTCCCGAACCAATTGGCCTGCTTGGTGATGTGATGGGCGCAACCGCGCGACTGCTTGATCCGCTCTGCGCCAAGTTGCACCGCGATGAGGCCGGCGTGCGCCGCCTGTTACTGACCCTACGCCGCGTCGATCGGGACAGCCAGCAGATCGAACTGCGCCTTGCCAGTGCGATGCGCGATCCGGTGCGCATCCTGCCGCTATTCGAGCGTGGCGTCGCGGCGGTAGATGCGGGCTTTGGCATCGACGTGATGCGGCTGGAGGCGGTGGGAGTTGAACCGCTGCCGGTGCAGCAAATCACCAGTGTGTCGCAAGACCAACCCGACCAGTTGAATGATTTGATCACCCGTATCGGTACCCGCATCGGGCTGGAAAATATCCAGCGATTCTTGCCCGCCGACAGCCACATCCCCGAGCGCAGTTTCACCATCGCCCCCGCCGCCTTCAGCGACCCCGACAAGGGCTGGGTCTGCCTGCGCCCCCGTCCGCTGCGGCTGTTTCCCCCCGAACCATTGACAGCGAAAGGGGCAGCGCCTCCCAAACGGTTTCGCTGGCGCAGTATGTCACTGACCACCGGGCGCGCCACGGGGCCGGAACGCATTGCGCCCGAATGGTGGCTTAGCGACGAAAACTGGCGCTCGGGATTGCGCGATTACTGGAAAATCGACACCCGCGAGGGCCGCCGCCTATGGCTGTTTTACACCCCCCAAGCTCCCGCATGGTTTGTCCACGGAGAATTCGCATGAGCTACGCTGAACTCTGTGTCACCTCAAATTTCACTTTTCTAACGGGAGCGTCGCATCCCGAAGAGCTGATGCTGCGCGCTGCGGAACTGGGGCTCAGCGCCATTGCCATCACGGATCGCAACACGCTGGCGGGCGTGGTGCGCGCCTTTAGCGCCCTTAAAACGCTCAAGGATGAAAACGAGGCCGCGCTGCGTCTCTGCTCCAGCGCGCAGACCGACACCTGTTCACGCCAAGAGGTCGGCACCCCGCAGGATTTGAGCCTTTCCCACCGCGTGCCATTGCCCAAGCTTATCGTCGGCACGCGGCTGGTGCTGCGCGACTGCCCCGTGGACTGGCTGGCGCTGCCCACCGATCATGCGGCCTATCAACGGCTGTCACGGCTACTCACCTTGGGCAAACGGCGTGCGGGCAAGGCCGAGTGCCATCTGGATCAGGCCGATCTGGTACAGGGATGTCAGGGCATGATCATGATTGCCCTGCCACCACCTGACCTTGCCCAAGCGCTTGTCCCTCTTCAAACACTAGCCCGTCACTATCCAGGCGCCGTCTTTTTGGGCGTCGCGCCGCGTTATGACGGCTCCGATCAGGCGTGGTTTACCGCCTGCGCCGCTCTGGCTTTACGGGCTTCGACGCCGATGGTCGCGGTGGGGGATGCACTGATGCACCACGGCGCGCGCCGCCAACTCGCCGATGTGCTGACCTGCCTGCGTGAGGGGGTGACGATTGATCGCATCGGCACCCGCGCGCTGCCCAACGCCGAGCGGCGGCTGAAAGCGCCCGCCGATATGGCGCGGCTTTATCGTCACCATCCCGCCGCACTGCGCCGCAGCGTTGAGATTGCCGCGCGCTGTAGTTTTGATTTATCGGAACTCAGCTATGACTATCCCAATGCACAGGAGGGCGCGGAAACGGCGCAACAGCGCCTGACCCGCCTTGCCCATGAGGGCGTCGCCCGCCGTTATCCTCGTGGTGCGCCTGCACGGGTCCACAACCTGCTCCAAAAGGAGCTGCACCTTGTGGGCGAGCTTGGCTATCCCGCCTATTTTCTCACCGTGCATGATATCGTTGCCGAAGCACGCGCGCGCGGCATTCTGTGTCAGGGACGCGGGTCGGCGGCCAATTCGATCATCTGCTATCTGCTTGGGATCACCGATGTCAGTCCCGACATGATCGGCATGGTGTTTGAACGGTTCATTTCACGCCATCGCGGCGAGCCGCCCGATATTGATGTCGATTTCGAGCACGAGCGGCGCGAGGAAATCATCCAGTGGATTTACGAAAAATACGGACGCGATCGGGCGGGGCTTTGTGCCACCGTGATCCATTTCCGCTCGCGGGCCGCAATCCGCGAGGTGGGCAAAGTCATGGGCCTGTCTCAGGACGTCACGGCCGTTCTGTCCGGGCAAATTTGGGGGACCTCCAATGGTGGCGCGGATCCCGCGCGCATCCGTGAATTGGGGCTGAACCCTGACGATCAGCGCCTTGCGCAGACGCTCAAGCTGATCGGGGAAGTCATCGGATTTCCGCGTCACCTCAGCCAGCATGTTGGCGGTTTCATCATTACCCAAGGTCGGCTTGATGAACTTTGCCCGATTGAAAACGCGGCAATGGAAAACCGCACCGTGATCGAGTGGGACAAGGATGACATCGACACGCTGGGCATCCTCAAGGTCGACGTGCTGAGCCTTGGGATGCTGACTTGCATCCGCAAGGCGTTCACCCTGCTGGAGCGGCATGAAAATCAACGTCTGACGCTGGATACCGTCCCGCAGGAAGACAAGGCGACCTATGATATGCTGACCCGCGCCGATGCGGTCGGGGTGTTTCAGGTCGAAAGCCGCGCCCAGATGAATTTCCTGCCGCGCATGAAACCGGCGACCTTTTACGATCTGGTGATCGAGGTCGCGATTGTGCGCCCCGGCCCCATTCAGGGCGGCATGGTCAAACCCTATATCCGCCGCCGTCAGGGCCTGGAGGCGCCCGAACCTTTTGGTCCCGCGCTGATGGAGGTCACGCGCAAGACGCTGGGCGTGCCGTTGTTTCAGGAGCAAGCGATGCAGATCGCCATCGTCGGCGCGGGTTACAGCGCCGAAGAGGCCGATCAGCTGCGCCGCTCGCTCGCCTCGTTTCGACGGATGGGCACCATCGGTGCGCACCGCGACCGTTTTGTGGCGGGGATGATGGCGCGAGGCTATCCCCAAGAGGTAGCGCAAGCCTGTTTTGCCCAGATCGAGGGCTTTGCTGACTACGGGTTTCCCGAAAGCCACGCCGCCGCCTTTGCCATGCTGACCTATGTGTCCTCTTGGCTCAAATGCCATCATCCGGCAATCTTTGCCTGTGCCTTGCTGAATTCCCAGCCGATGGGGTTTTACGCCCCCGCCCAGATCGTGCGCGACCTGCGCGAACATGGCTGCGAGGTGCGCCCGATCTGCATCAATCACAGCGCGTGGGACAACACGCTGGAACGCCGCACCGACGGGACGCTGGCGCTGCGGCTGGGGTTTCGCCAGATCAAAGGCTTTCGCGCCGAGGATGCGGGGTGGATCGTAGGCGCGCGCGCCAATGGCTATCCCGATCCCGAAAGCCTGTGGCTGCGCGCTGGTGTGTCGCCTGCCACGCTCGAACGTTTGGCCGAAGCGGATGCGTTTACAGGGATGAACCTCACGCGGCGCGACGCGCTCTGGGCTGTGCGCGCGATCCGCGCCCCCGCGCCGCTGCCGCTGTTTGCCGATCCGCTGGACGGCGAGGGCCTGCGCGAGCCGCAGGTTAGCCTGCCCACGATGCATCTGGGCGAGGAGGTGGTCGAGGACTACGTCGCGCTGCGCCTGTCGTTGCGCGCACATCCGATGGAGTTGCTGCGCCCGACGATGACGGGGCTGACGCCGCATGCCGAACTGGCCACAGCGCCTTTGCGCCGCACCTCGGTCTGTGGCCTCGTGATTACCCGCCAACGTCCCGGCACCGCGTCGGGGGTAATTTTCCTGACGCTGGAGGATGAAACCGGCGTGTCCAACATCGTGGTCTGGCCCAAGGTTTACGAGCGGTTTCGCCGCATCGTGATGGGCGGACGACTGTTGCGGGTGACGGGACGGTTGCAGCGCGAAGGCGTGGTTGTGCATCTGATCGCCGAACAGGTCGAGGACCTGTCAGGGCGTATCGCCGATCTTGGCCACCCGATGGACGATGCCGTGGGCATCACCAACCCGCCCGCCGACGACGCTCCACGCCCGCCCCGCGACCAAGCCCGCGCCTATCACCCGCGCGATCAGGCCAAACGCTTATTCCCAAGCCGCGATTTCCACTAAGGTCTGGCACAGTCCCGTCGGCCAAATCCGGCCTTATTCCATCGCGGCGACGCAGGACAGAGCGGCAAACTCGGCATTGGTATCATCGTAGCCAACGACAGGAACGTCCCGCATCTTATCCGTTTATCCGTGTTGCCGTGAAGGAACGGATTCCTTGGGGTCTGCCGTTCGAACACTGTGCGGCTAGAGCCCGAAGAGAGCCCATAGTCACGGATGCTGCGGGATGCGCGAACGTCTGCAAAACAAAGCAGACCTAAGAGCCCGAAATAGAAACTGTGATTTTAAATAGGGTTTCTTGGCGGCATCAATAGTTGGGGTAAGGGCATTTCCAAAAAAGAAGCGTTTGTGGTCCGCTCATAGAGGATAGATGATGTCTTTTCCAAACTGCAGGTCCGCTGCCTTCGTCAAAAGGCGCATGGCCGTTGTAACCTGCTGTTCGCCGACGTTCGCGCTGATCCACCAGCCTGATCCAGTTTCCATGGTCGGAAGATGAGGGCTCCTGAAGTGAACATCTTCCCTTCGACGTGCAACATATCGCCGAGCATGAGTTTTCCTGCCTGCAAGCCTTTCGATAGAAGGTGGGTCAAGCTCATGGATAATGTCCACGCACCGGGCGAACAAGTCCGGAAGTGTGGCCGCCGAAACGCGTAAGCCAAGAATTTCTGCCGCTAGATTGGTATCGCGAGGAAGCAGGCTGGCCATTTTGGCGCTTGTTGCCGACGGTGGCGTTTCGGGTTTCCAAGCCATGGAGACCCTCTGGTGCTCGTTAAGAGCTGAACGCAGTGAATCTGTGACGCGGTTGTCCATGAGGTGTGAAAGGGCCAGCAGGCCATCGATAAATGGAAGCGGCAGCTCGACAAATACGCGATCGTTGTTTTTTCAATTCCCATGACTTTCTCCCTTGCGGCGGCGACGGTTTGACTTCGGGTTTTCTCCGTGGTGGACCGTGACCCCGGAACCTTCGCAGACAACCGCAATGCTACCTGCCAGGCGCTCTATGTGCTGAATTTGCGCCTTCAACCGCGCTATTTCGTTCTGAGCGGTTTGGTGCGAGACGCGGTAACCATCACAGCCGCAGGGTTCCCCAAGGCTCAATAGAAGGTCGATATCGGCGTTGCGGAAACCTCTCTGCTGTTTACGCACTTCGGCGTGATCCGTCATGTGGACGTCAAGCATCGGTCTGTCCTCCACCTGCTGCGCCCTCAATCTCAAAATCAAGATCAAGATTTGCAAACATGGCTTCGCGTTCCTTATGCGCAGTGCGGGTGGTCTCCGAGCATCGACCATGCAGAAAAGCGACTCGCTCCTCAGGTGGAATGTCTGCGAGCTCCCGAGGGTGAACGTCATTCTTGAGGAGCGCCATTCGTGCGAGGGCATCGCCCTGTGTTAGTTCCTCGATCTGTTTCTGAAACAGATGGGAGGCTGGGGAGCCTAGTTCATACTCATACACATCTGGCGCGAGCTCTTTCAGCATCCGTTCAAGGAAGGCTTCGAACAGATCGGTATTGCCGTTGAAACTGTCATGCCACTCGTCGTCCGAGAATGTGGCGCCAGTAAGATCACGGGCCGTGATAGCGTTGTTTTCCGCCCACAGGGCCTCATCGATCCTCCCCAAGCCGTGAACCGCGTTTGCCATATGGTCAAACCCGTCAGGGAAGTTGTTCATTTGGGCTTCGGCGGAAGCAAGACGTTTCGCCCTGTCGGCCAACTGAAGCTCGGCGACGATCATGAAGAGCGCAGTAGACATCCGCAGGATGCTACGGCCGTCCATTCCGTAGCGCATAGCGGTCAAGCGGAGGATCAGTAACTCCTCGTCCGACAACTGTAACACGACGCGGTTCCAACCAGATGGCGTATCCTTGTCCACCTGCGGAGGTTTCGACAACTCCTCGCGGGACAGACCGAAGACCTTCTCATATCCGCGGGCAGTGTCCTCATTGATGCGGATAACCCCCGTTTTTCGAAGCTGCTTCCCGCATTGTTCCCGGCTAATCCCGACCACTTCGGCGAGCTTCTCTTGGGTGAACCCCTTTTTCGCGGCTTCAGCACGAAGCCTTTCTGCAAGAATAGTTGGCATGGTGTGTGTCTCCTTTAACATCATGGAACGAACATGCCGCAGTGTTGTGAGGTATGTCTAGGAAGTGACGGCAAAATAACCCATTAGAAAGAGATCTATTTGGTGATATAATGCCTATAGATCACTCACTAATGATAACTTTTATGGATATCTTAGCCGATAGCGATTATGAAATTGTCCGAAAGGACTCAAAATGAGGTGCATTGAAGGGCTATCAATGAATCCTATTGTCGATTCGAAACGGCCGATTGTGGAGTGAGGTTTCACAAGCCGACATTGGCGCAGCCGCAGCGAATTACTGCTTTGTCCCGCACTCGACTAATTGCTGCAAGATGCGGCGAAAGGTCGGTTTGAAATCCACTGAGATCGACAAAATTGAATGGCCGCTTCCGCGACTTAAGCTGCATCGCAGCATCAAATCGACTGCAACTGCGAGGAAATGCTGCATCAGCAATAGCCGCGCGTGCTTAAGGCCGCTTTGTCCGCGTCTTGTTCTTTCAGACCTGACCTTGGTGCAATTCGCTGCGAAGGTGTCAGGAGAGCCCATACCGTGAATCTGGTTTTCATGCTGCTTGCGCTCGCAGCGCCGAAAATGCTGCGTCATCGTGAAAATTGGCGCAGCCGCGCAGTGGGGAAACCAGCCATTCATTCAGAGTACAGCAAGGGTCAGGGGTCAAATTCACAAACTGCGGACAAACTGTTCTTTCGCCGCAAGTGTCCGAATGTCCGCTTTGGCGCACCGTTTAACAGTCGTCTTTTTCGGGCATTGCAAGATATCGACGTCTCACGGATCACGGTACCTATCGATCTAAGTAATTGTTGAGTATACACGCGGCATCATGCGTTTATTGGCCATTCACAAATCGAAGCTACTCGTCGTCTTTGCACTCGTTTGTGCACTGGCAAGCACGGGCTTTGCGCATCGATTTGTGAGCCAACCGGTTGACCCGGCGCTGACAGGTTATGTTTCTGCGGGTGGATCACTGGCGGATATCTGCGGGGAAACCGAAGGGTCGTCGCACCAGAATGTACAGACCTGCGAAGCATGTCGACTGGTGACCGCTGTTGTTCTGCCGGACCATGGTCCGGCTCGCAGTGCGCCCTTCGGCAAGCTGTCTACCGTTCAGGTTCCCGTTGCAGACTTGGATATGCAATCTGCCCCACTGGACCTGTCTCGTGCGGCACGCGGCCCTCCAACCGTCTGATCTTTTCCTTCACATATTAGATCTGACAACAGGCACCTCGCAGGGCGAGTGTGCTGTAATTGGAGAACCCTCATGGTTTCTATCGACCCTACACAGGTGTCGCAGGCCGCAGATACTGCGCCCGTCACCAATAAACTTTATCGTGCCGCATGGCGCTGGCATTTCTACGCAGGCCTTTATGTCATTCCCTTCCTCATTATGCTCGCTGTAACGGGCCTGCTTATGTTGTGGATCAGCGTGCTGTCTGGGCGTGATGGCGAATGGATAACGGTCACTCCGGCTGGCGATCCGATGGCTGTCTCTGTGCTGTCCCAAGCCGCTGTCGATGCAGTTCCCGAAGGCACGCTTATTCAGTACGTCGCCCCCCGCGCGGCGGATCTCGCAGCAATCTTCCGCGTCGATGCGGGCGAGGATGCTATCATGGTAGCGATCAATCCCTACACTGGCGAAGTGCTGTCTGAAATGTCGCGCCGTGCCGGATGGTATGATTTTGCCAACGACGTCCACGGCACGATCCTGCTGGGTGTTACAGGCGACCGGATGATCGAGATTGCGGCCTCGTTGGCGATGGTACTGCTTGCAACCGGTTTGTATCTTTGGTGGCCGCGCGATGGCCAAGGGCTGCGCGTGCTTGTTCCCAATCTTGCCGCCCGGGGCCGGTCGCTGTGGAAAACGCTGCACGCGACGATTGGTGCGTGGATTTCCATTTTTCTGGTGTTCTTTCTGGTGTCGGGCCTGTCATGGGCCGGCATCTGGGGCGAAAAGTTCGTGCAAGCGTGGAACACGTTTCCCGCCGAAAAATGGGGCGCGCCCCTTTCGGACACCACCCATGCCAGCATGAACCACGGTGCCACCGAAGAAGTGCCTTGGGTGCTGGAACAAACGCCGATGCCCGCATCGGGGTCTGATGTTGGTGCAACCGGATTAGCCGACGGTGTTCCTGTTACGCTTGATACGGTTGTCGCGTTTGCACGGCAAATCGGGTTCGACAACCGGTTTCAATTGAATGTGCCAAAGGGGGATACCGGAGTTTGGACCATCAGTCGCGATTCCATGAGCAATGACAGCGCCCATCCCACAGACGACCGGACTGTTCATATCGACCAGTATACCGGCAATATCCTCGCTGATGTGAAGTTTGCCGACTACACGGTCTATGGCAAAGGTATGGCCGTTGGAATTGCGCTGCACGAAGGCGACATGGGCTGGTGGAACGTGGCTTTGAACACCATCTTTTGCCTGTTGGTCATCTTCGTCAGCATCAGCGGCGCCGTCATGTGGTGGATGCGCCGCCCGTCCAAGGCAGGGCGGCTCGCCGCGCCCCCCATGCCACGCGACATGCCGCTTTGGCAGGGTGCTATTTTCATCGGGCTTGCCGTCTCTCTTGCCTTCCCGTTGGCCGGACTGACATTGCTGGCGGTTCTGGCACTGGATGTGCTTGTGCTTTCACGCATCCCTAAGCTGCGACGGGTTTTGTCGTAACCAGTAGCTGTACCAGCCTCCAAGGCTGGCACAGCAACCTTCGAGACCAGTCAAAGGCCGCTCGGCGTTGCGATGGTTAAACTGGAGACCATATTTTTTGGCCCTGAGCCCCGATCAAAACCAAAGCGAGTGTTGACGTGTCACGCCTCCCTACCGCTTCTTCGGCTGGGGAACAGTATCGATTGGCGCCTTGCTTAGTGGTATCGTCGTTGAGGTTGGAGAGCTGTTTCTTCTGACCTGCCCCCCTAGGCTCCCTCGCTCATAATGAAAGTCTGCGGGTCTGGTTTTCATATTCCTCGGTGTCGGTTTGGGCAAGCGCGCCGGGCGCGGAGCCCTCAAATTGCTCAAGCGTCCAGCGCGCTTTTGCGGGCGTTTGGTTTCCGAGCGATGAGTGAGATCTGACATTGTTGTAGCGATAGCGCCAAAGCACCAGCTTTCTGCATGCATCGTTCAGGTTGTCGAACACCTCCTCGTTCAGGAGCTCATCGTCTGCCGAGAGGGGGTACAGGTTCTCACGGCAACAATCATCATTCACTCCAAGATGCGGAACCTGTGGGATGCGCCGCACGTGTCAGACAGAAAATCCAACGACCGGCGTTCGCCAGTCCTCAGTGCCTCCGCTATCGATGTGCGAGAACCTCGGGCCTGAACCTGTCCCGCTTTTGTGCCGCCCCAAGTGTTGGTTTAAGCCACCTTTCGTTCTAAAGCGACGGAGCTTTTCCAACCCAGTGCTGAGTGACGGCGGCGCGGATTTTAAAAGCCATTGATGCATTCAAAGATCGCCACCTCAACCTTGCGTTGGGTTTCCCTTGGGTGCCGCCGGATTAGTCCGGCCTTGATGGTTTTGAAGAAGGTCTCAACAGCCGCATTATCGTAGCAATTACCCTTGCCAGACATCGATACCTTGAACCCATTCTTGCGCAGAATCTTTTAGTAGTCGATAGAATGATATTGCGATCCGTCTGATGAATACGGCCTTCGGGTGGTTACCTGAACGCGGCGGCCATTTTCAGCGCCCCGATCGCCAGGTCGCGCTTCATCTGATTACTCACAGCCCAGCCGATGACGCGCCGGGAATGTAGGTCCAGTATGACAGCCAGATCCAACCAGCCTTCGCGGGCTCACACATAGCTGATGTCGCCAGCCCATTTCTGGTTTGGTGAGCCTGCTGTGAAGTCACGATCCAACAAGTTTGGCGCAATATTGCATTTGTGGTCGCTATCCCCTCTCGACAGATTGCTTTGCAATCGCCTGCGGGACAACGGTTGTCACGCGGTGTTCAGCCGCTCAAGCTTGGCGTTCTCGTCTTCCAACGACCTCATCTTGGCAACGGCAGACACCTCATTACGGACATACCTGGACTTGTATTGGTAGAACGCGCCCTGACTGAAGCTGAGCTTTCGACAAACCTCCGCTGTGGGCATTTCGGCTTCCTATTGTTTGATCATCCCAATGATTTGGGCTTCCGTGAAACGGCCCTTTCGCATTCGTTTTCTTCTTCAAAAGATTGAGCAAACTCTACATCAGAACGAGGGAAATGTCGGGGGGGGCAGGTCACGCCGGGGGAAACCGCGATAACTGCGGCATGACCGCCAGCTCACTTTTGAGTGATCGCTCAATTATACATTTGAGCAATCACTCAAATACGTCTACTGCAGGTTCATCAACATGAAGAGCTACTCCTGAAAGGACCTATCATGGCCACCTTCACGATCCATACCATCGAGACTGCCCCCGAACCCGCTAAGCCGCTACTGGAAACGTCATTTAAAAACAATGGCCGCATTCCGGGCCTGCACGGCACGATGGCGGCCGCGCCACCGGTGCTTGCGGCTTACCACTTTGCCCACCAACAGTTCATGGCAACCACCTTGACCGCCGAAGAAAAAACCGTGGTTTGGCAAACAATCAACGTTGAGAACAACTGCCATTACTGTGTGCCTGCCCACACCGGAATCGCGAAAATGATGAAGGTAGACGATGCCATCACCGAGGCTCTGCGTGATGAAACGCCGCTACCAACCGCGAAGCTCGAAGCTTTGCGCAGCTTTACCTTGGCGATGATCCGTGACCGTGGGTTCGTCTCCGACGCAGAAACACAGGCCTTCTTGGACGCGGGGTTCACGGAAACCAACATCCTTGAAATCATTCTGGGCGCGGCGCAAAAATTGATGTCCAACTACACCAATCATTTCGCAAAAACGCCCGTTGATCAGGTCTTCCAAAAATTTGCTTGGGAAAAGAAAACGGCGGTGGCTGCTGAATAATCAATGGCAGGGGCGGGCGACCGCTCCGGTCGTTCATCCTTTGCCCAACGCGGCGTTCGATGCCGAACAATAACGCAATTTCTTACGCTGACCCTCTGGTTGCATCCTGCCGCTTTGGGTGAGAGTTCGGGCTCTGTTGGATCGGCGCCTGTGGCCCGCCTTTGTGTTACGCGCCTGCCCCATCGGTGCTTTTTGCGCCGCAGTTGCAGGGGCGATTTCTTGGTCAATGTCGTCACGCTCATCCGGCGGCGGGCTCTACCGCCCGAATGTTTGCGGGCCTTCTTCTCTTTTGGGTGCTATAGATTCAGTTACAGATCTGCACTGGTCCTCTGGCAAATGGCACCCATGACACCTATCTGACGATACCAATGGTGGCGAACATCCTATTGCCAATGTTGGGTATCAACAATTCACGGCTAGGCTTGGCGATGAATGTCAGGCTTTCGGCCACGACCGGAGCACATAAAAATGACCGAACCTCTACGTATTGATATCGTATCCGATGTAATGTGCCCGTGGTGCATCATCGGCTATCGTCAATTGGCAAAGGCGCTGGACGCGACCGGCACAGCCCATGAAATTCACTGGCACCCGTTCGAATTAAACCCCGAGATGCCCGCCGAAGGCCAAAACACCCGCGAACATATTGTAGAAAAATATGGTAGCACCCCTGAACAATCCGAACAGTCACGCCAACACATGACCGCAGTCGGCCATGACCTTGGCTTTGAGTTTGCATGGGCAGAGGATTCGCGCATGCACAACACGTTCAACACCCATCAGTTGCTTCATTGGGCAGACACGCAAGGCCGCAGGCACGACCTCAAGCAGGCGCTTTTTACCGCACATTTCACCGAACGCCGCAACCTGTCGGACACCGCTGTACTGGCCGAGATCGCGGCAGAGAACGGACTCGATCGCGCGGAAGCCGAAGCTGTCCTCGCGGATCAGCGCTTTGCCAATGAGGTGCGCGGCGCCGAGCAATTCTGGCAGCAGCAGGGTATTACCGGCGTGCCCGCCATGGTGTTCAATCGCAAACACCTTGTCACAGGCGCACAAGGCGTTGAAAACTACACCAACATCCTCGCCCAGCTTGCCGACATGAAAGACTGACCCATGGCCCGTGCCACAAACTATGATCGTGATGCTGCCCTTGATGCGGCCATGGATGTGTTTTGGCGCAAGGGATATCACGCGACGTCCTTGAAAGATCTGGAAGCCGCGCTGAACATGAAACCGGGGAGCATTTACGCGGCCTTCGAGAGTAAAGAAAATCTTTATCTACTGGCAATCGAACGCTACTTCGAAGCATCGCGTCACGGATTTCGCACACATATGGCCAAGGCGAAAACGCCGCTTGCGGGGTTGGCGGCGCAATTTCAAAACTATGCAGGCCTGGCGCAGGGTCATCCCTCGCGGCAGGCCTGTATGTTGATGAAGACGATTGTCGACACGGCCTCAACCGATCCCAAAATTGCGGCGGCCTCGCAACATTATCTCGATCAAATGTGTGCGGAGTTTGCCAAGGCTTTCGAAGCCGCTGCTGCTGCAGGCGAAATACCGCGCGGTGCAGATCCGATGCGCCTTGCACGGCGGTTTCAGGCAAATGTCTCGGCCCTTCGCATAGAATTGCAACGCGGAACCTCTCAGGACAACCTCTCTCAACTTGCCGCCGACATGGCGCAAGAAACGATGGCGCTCGGGGCGCCGCGTTAGGGCGGCGGATGCGGCAGGTCGCCTGCCCCGCCCTGCGTCAAAACTGTGGTCCCGGCAAACATCCTTCAGATGGTGCAAAGCGCCATAGGTTGCGACAGACGGATCGCGCCGAAGAAGCGGCAGCACCAACGCGGAACAATCGAAACTTGACGGTTTGCCGTGTCTGCAACCCGTAGACATGGCCGACATTCAACCACTCTGCGCTGGGAGCGCAATCGGGTGAGGGGTGACAGATGGTTGCGCTCTGCGATGGGCGCCCCGACCACTTGGCCGGCGTCCCGTACAACCGCCGATACGTGTCGCTTTAGGCGCCAAGCGCCAATGTGATGAGAAACCGCTGCGACCGGCGCCATCCTGCCCTCTTGCGCAGATGCAAAATTTATCCGATGAACAAACTCGGCTAAACGATACCGCGCGCGCCAGCGCGCAATTACGGGTTGATTAACGGCACCCGTGGCACGACGCATTACAGAAAGGTCCCGGCACCAATGGCACAAAAACTCATCTTGCATCTCCCGATCCACAAGACAGGATCAACGGCCTTGCAAAAAACCTTGGTTGCCAATGAAACGCTGCTGAACAAGCAGAATATGACCTATCTGCCTCAACACACCAAAGCGTCGCAGCATTTTCATTTGTCGGAATTTCGTGGCGATGAACTGCAAAAATATCTCGCAAAAATGCGCACCGGCGCACGCGGCAAGGATCTGATCCTGTCGTCGGAAAAACTGCATCTGCTGTCAACGCCGGATCTGCAGGATTTCTTCACCACGGTCGCCTCTGTATTCGACGGCTTTGCCATCACGGTCGTGGTCTATCTGCGCCGTCAGGACGATGCCATAAATTCCCTTTATAGCCAGTTGGTTAAATATGGAACGCTTACCGCTTCGAGCAAACAATTCTTTGACCGTCGCAAACACGCCTTTGATTATGAACACTACCTTGAGGTCATCTCCGGCAATGTGCCCGAAGACACCGAGTTGATGGTGCGCGTCTATGATCGCAGCCAGTTGCGCGACGGCGATATCGTTGAGGATTTTGCCCATCTGGTCGGGATCACCGGCAAGCTGAAGCGCGGTCAGAAAGATGCCAACCACAGCCTTGAGAAAAGTGTTTTCAAGATCAAACGCGCCATGAACAGCGAGCTCCAAGGAGCGCCGCCCGATTTGCTGCAAAGCATGGCAGGCATATTGGCAGATGCTTCCAAGAATATGAACAACGGAAAACCCGATACCAATGTTCTATCCGATCTGGAACGGTCGCTGATCATGGAATTCTACGCCGAGTCAAATGCGCGCATCAGCGAAAAGTATCTGGGCGGAGAGACATTTTCAAATTCCACGCCCAAAACGCTGGATTACGAAAGCTCTTTCGAGGTGGTGTTCCCGCTCATTATGGCGCGCATGTCGCGGTATTTCCATTGGGTCTCGACGCGGCAGTGATTGCCTGCGCGGCCGCGATCGTTCTGCATGAAAGGGCCGCCGTGGCATCCACCACGGCGGCCCTTTTGCACGGCACGGCTCTGGTCAACAGCCGGCAACCGGCATGCGCATCGCCGTCATGCCCGCCCCGCACCGGTCGGTTGAGATTGTAGCTTTACCATGTGAAACCGGTCACGTTCCAACACCTGCCGTTCGTGGCGCGTCAGTTGCTTTTGCGCGGCGTCAATATCGCCTCCGGTCGCATGGAGAAACCGCTGCCACAGACGCAGCGCCGACGGGGCCGACCATGGCAAGGCAGCCTGCGCCAACCATGCTCTCAATGCCGGCGGGAGCCGATCATATGCCGCCATCGGATCCCCCTGCCGCACACGCCGCTTGAGGGTGCTGCGTGTGTTTCCCTGCCTGTACCCGCGGCGCATCAGGCGACCTGCGGCGGAGCCGTGCGCCATTTCGGGAAGGGATCCGGCAATGCGGCCCATTCATCCGGAGCAAGCGTTGCGGCCTCCTCCATCAATGCCGCATCAAGCGCAGAGGTGATTGCGGCCTTGTCCATGCCGGAGCCGATGAAAACCAGTTCTTGCCGGCGGTCCCCGAATGGTTCCTGCCAATGGCGCTGCATATAGGCAACGGCCTGCGGATGGTCTGGTCGTTGGTCGCGTGGCACTGTCGCCCACCATTGACCGAGTGGCCGGACAGTGCTCATCGCGCCCGCCAGCGAAAACTCGGCCAACCAATCAGGACGCGTGGCAATCCAGAAATGCCCCTTGGCGCGCAACACACCGGGCAAAGGCCCATTTAAAACATCATGCACCTTTTGCGGATAAAACGGTTGGCGCGCGCGGTACACAAAGGACGACACGCCGTATTCCTCGGTTTCGGGAACATGATCGGCAAACCCGTAGAGTTCTTTGGCCCATAGAGGATGCTCTTGCGCAGTGTCGAAATTGAAAAGCCCCGTATCAAAAATACATTCTTGCGGGACGGCGCCATAATCGGTTTCAATGATCCGCGCATCAGGGTTCAAGGCGGTGACAATCTTGCGTGCAGCATCCAGCTTTTGCGCGCCTGCATCGCTGACTTTATTGAGAATGACGACGTCTGAAAACTCGATTTGATCGACCAATAAATCCACCAAGGTGCGGTCATCTTCGCCGCCCATCTCTGCGCCGCGATCCTTCAGGAACTCATGACTGGCGTAATCCTTGAGCAGGTTGACGGTATCTACGACCGTGACCATCGTGTCCAACCGCGCCACATCCGAAAGGCTGTCGCCCTGTTCGTCCCGAAAATCAAAAGTCGCCGCAACCGGAAGCGGTTCGGACACGCCGGTGGATTCGATCAACAGATAATCAAACCGGCGCTCCGCCGCGAGACGCCGCACCTCTTGCAGAAGATCATCGCGCAGGGTGCAACAAATGCATCCATTGCTCATTTCCACCAGCGTTTCGTCCACATGGCTCAGGTCGGCCCCGCCCTCGCGCAAAATATCCGCATCGATGTTGACTTCGGACATATCGTTAACGATCACGGCAACGCGCCGCCCCTCACGATTGTTGAGCACCGCATTGAGAAGCGTGGTTTTACCTGCACCGAGAAAACCGGAGAGGACAGTGACGGGAAGACGGGGATCTTGAGAGGGCATAGCGGTTCCGTGCCTTATTCTGTTTTGGAGGATATCGAAGATGCCGCACCGCAACACAGCGGCCGGACGGGATATGAAACGAGGGGTTAATGCATCTGTTCCACGATCTCTTTCGCGGTCAGCTTGGCGGGATAATAGGTCGGCCAGTTGGTCAGCTCTTTCAGTAAAGCCGCGCGGTCATTGCCCCAATAGAGATGGAAATGATCCGCCGCCGCCGGAGCGATCTTGTGATCGCTGAACTGGAAAAATGCCGGTGCATCGGCATCGCCGTTCACCTTTTTAAAGACATAACGCACGCCCCGATTGCCCGCATCATATGTCAAAACCTCAAAGCCATCGCTTTCATATCGGCCTTGTAGGGGCACCCCGTTGCGGAAGAATGTGGCGATATTTCCATCGAAATGGATGCGTTCCACATCGGTGGCGTAGCCGGCGGTGTAATAGGCTTTGTATTCGTCAAAGGTTTTTGCGCCATGCTCCGCCTTGTGCTTTAGCACGCTATCCAGATCACCATTTTGCAAAAGCGGGTAAACCGACTGCCACTCGCCAGCCCAATCGGACAGGGTGCGCGCTTTGATCTGTTCGTCGCTGAAATAGCCTTTGTGAATGTCATCGGCACCGTGATCGTGGGCGTGTCTAGTGGCATCCTTATGGGCATCGCCGTGTTGCGCCGTTTCTGCGGCCACGGGTGCAGACAACGCGACCAGAGCGCCAAGGGCTAAGGCGCTGATCTGCTTTGCAGTTGTGATTCTCATGTAAACTCTCCGTTCATGTGGACATACCAGCTCGACTTCATGTTATGTTATAACATAACAAATCTACTGTTAGCTGATCATGAGAATCTCCGCAACTGCCGTTTCAACATGCGGATCACGGACAGCATGATTTTGCGCACAAATGCCCTGAAGGGCACCAAGGTTGACCCCGGACCCCACCTGCACATCAGGCGAAACCGCATAAAAGGGCAGCGCCGTTGCCCTCAGCCACCCTTCGCCGCACGCGCGGATGCTCCGAACGGTCAGCAAGAACAGCAACGGGATTGCCCCCTGTTACCCCATAGCCAGATATTTTGGATGGACACCTGCGCCTGAGAAGCCGGCGTTTAACCGCCAGCCAATGTCGAGCAGCTCGTCATTCAGGCAACTCGTCATGCAGTGCGCCGCCCCAAAAGCCGCTTGCCCCTGCAAAGCTGAGGACTGGCAAAGCGCCTTGACGCACCACACAGAAAAGGCCCGGCGCGCAAACTCCCTGACACAGCCTGCGCAGCCACTGAAACCCGCGCTCACAGATCCGGGCATGGCACAGGGGCGCAAGAGTCAGGTTTGAAACGCACCAGACATCAAACGCGGGACAAGGTGCGCCGGACTATTGAACACACCGGCATAGGAACATAACCGGCGCGCGCCACACGCGGGCGCTACATCCCTTCGCTCATCACGGCTCTTGCACGCCACGGAACAAAGATTGCGCAGTATAGACCAAGATTGCCGCCCCGACAGCGCCCATCGCGGCGATCCCGAGCAGCACAATCACATCCACCGCCCCGCCCATGTCACGCAGCTCAGAATGCGTCATCGCCATTACAAAGATCACCGCAGCAACGGCGCCGAATGGCATCGACAATTGCGCCAGGAGAAACTTGCGCATGGACATGGTCCGGTCGCGGATGAGAACGTAAAAATAAGCCACGGTAATGACAACCGCCACCGCAACCATGCCCCAAAACAACATGCGGCCAAAGATTTCCTCAAACACGGCGACCATCGTTTCAAATGTCAGTTGTTCCATGGTGTTTGCTCCTTATGCCTTGCCGCGCAGCATTGCATTATACGTGGCTTTCAACGCCACTTCCTTCATCAGCCAGCTGATCCATAGCTCTTCAAGCGGCGCGATCACGCCCGGGAAGGAGGGCGTCAGATTGTTGTGATAATCGAACTCGATCAACATCGCCCGACCGACACGGGTGATCAAAGGACAAGAGGTATACCCGTCATAGACAGCCGTGCCTTCCTGCCCCTTGATGGCGGCAATCAAGTGATCTTCGACCACAGGAACCTGCCATTTCACCGACGCCGCAGTTTTCCCCTTTGGCACCCCCGCGACATCGCCCAGCGCGAAAACCTCGGGATAGCGCCGGTGGCGCAGCGTTTGCATATCCACTTCGACCCAGCCTTGATCGGTCCATTTGTCAGCCCAGCTCAATCCGGACTGCCGGACAAAATCGGGGGCACGCTGCGGCGGAATCACATGGAGATAATCATATTCCATCTCGGTCTCGCCATCAGGCGTTGCAAAGGTTGCCAACTGCCGGACCGGATCGACTGCCGTGAGGACATGGCTATATTGCGGTGTGATCCCGCGATCTTCAAACAGCATCCGCACTTTTTCCGAAACGATCGGCACGCCAAACAGCGACGCATTATTCGAGGCGTAATGCATCTCGTGCTTGCCAGCGCCTGCGGTCCGGGTCGCGATATCTTCGATCAAGAACGTGTGTTTCAGTGGCGCGCCTGCACACTTCATTTCAGTTGCAGGGCGGGTAAAAATACCGACGCCGCCATCTTCGGTAAACTTCGATGCGGCCTGCCATGTTTTGGCAGCGTATTGCGGACCAGCATAAAGCGCACCAATCCCGCCGCTACCAACCAGATCCAGCGAAAAGCCCTCGATCGCGTCATGGTCCAACACCAGTCCCGGCGCGACGACCAGAAAATCATAGGGGATCGTTTGACCTTCGGTTGTGGCAACGGATTTGGCTTCGGGATCCACCGCAGCTGCCCCCGCCGGGATAAATGTGATGTCTTCTGGAAGCCAATCCACCGTTTGCGATTGGGTATAGGAGGCCGATTTGAGCCCCGCCGCCACCAAAGACAAACCCGGTTGATAGAGATGCTGCGCGCTGGGGTCGAGGATGGTGATGTCCGCCCCTTCCAACCGCGTCACCAGCCGGTTGACAAGCGAGGTGCCCGCCGCCCCCGCGCCGATAATAACGATGCGCGCCTTGGTCTGGATCTTGGCGGCCTTGGCCGGACGTGTCGCAAGGCCCGATGCGGCCCCTGCGGCCATGAGGCCTAAAAAGGCACGCCGTGATGGTGTCAGATTTTCTATAGTCGTCATCTATTGTCTCCTGTGGGGGCACGGCGGCACACCCGAATGGCGCCGGCGTCATACGCGAAACGCACACCCACGCAGTGCCGACGCGATGCGCCAATGCCAGATGCCGCGCCGATCATCTCCGGCGTCGCGGCGCATACGCCGTCCGTCCGCGTTAGGACACCTGGTCCGAGGTGGCCTCGGTCATTTTGCGCTCATCTTCTTTCAACTCGAGCCACATCGCGTTCATCACCGCAAAAATAGCGGCCAGCGGAAGCCCCAAAATCCAAGCAAAATACCACATGAAATTTCCTTTCTTCAGTAAACCGAATGAGAATTTTCAGAAACATCGGTCTCGGTGACCTTGCCCCAGAGCACTTTGTAGACCCATGCAGTGTACATCAGCACCAATGGCATAAAGATCGCGGTGCTCACCAACATGATAAACAACGTCAAATGCGACGACGAACTGTTCCACACCGTCAGCGAGGACTGCGGGTCGCTGGAACTGGGCATGATGAAGGGGAACATCGTCAGGCCAACCGATGAAATCACGCCAAAAATTGCGAGCTTGGACACCAGAAGCGTGGAAAGTTCACGCCCGGCCCGCAGGCCGAGAAATGTCAGCAAACCGCCAAGGACCCCCATCACAGGCGCTATGGCAATCCATGGACGTTCCGCATAGGCTACTAGCCAGCTGGACGTGCGCGCGACCTCGAAATGCAGCGGATTGGACGGCCCATCGGTGACATACTCCCCGACGATGCGGAATCCCTCGATCCCGACCGCCAACCACACACCTGCCACCATATAGGCACCGACCGCGATCAATGCTGCAACGGAGCCAATGGCGCGGGCGCGGGTCTGCACAATGCCTTCGGCCTTTAACGTCAACCACGCACTGCCATGCATCACCAGCATCGAAAGCGACACCACACCGGCAAGGACCGAGAACGGATCAAGCAGGCCGATGAATTTCATATACCACACGCCCTCATAGATGGTGTGCAAATCATCCGTGAAGCGGAAGGGCACCCCTTGGATCACATTCCCCACGGCGACCCCGAACAACAATGCCGGCAGGGCCCCACTGGCAAACAGCGCCCAATCCCATGTGCTGCGCCAACGCGGGTCGTCGCGCTTAGAGCGGTATTTAAATGCCACCGGACGCACGATAAGAGCGGCGAGGATGACGAACATCGCGAGATAGAAGCCCGAAAAACTCACCGCATAGAGCGGCGGCCAAGCGGCAAAAATCGCGGCACCCCCGACAATGAACCAAACCTGATTGCCTTCCCAAACCGGGCCGACCGTATTGATCGCAATACGGCGTTCAACATCCGATTTGGCGACAAAGGGCAAGAGCGCCCCTACCCCCATATCGAACCCATCGGTCAGGGCAAATCCGATCAATAGGATCCCCAACAACAACCACCAGATCACACGCAACAGTTCATAGCTCATAAGGTCATGCAAAATCATCGGTCTTACTCCCCAGGCGCGGCGAAGGCACCGGCGGCATCGCGCCCGGCCAAGCGATCCGTATGGCGTTTGTTCCATGCTTCGGTTTCGGTCACATCCTGATAGGGCCCTTTCCGGATGTATTTCAGCATGAGGCCCATCTCGACGATGAACAAAATCGTGTAGAAGATCACAAAACCAGACAAGGTCAGGGCCACCTCGGTCATCGACAGCGCGCTGACAGACATTGCCGTGGGCAACACCCCGTCAACGGTCCATGGCTGGCGCCCGTATTCGGCAACGAACCATCCCAGTTCTGCGGCAATCCACGGCGCGGGGATCATCCACACCGCCAAATGCAGCGCAGGGCGCGGAAAATTCATCCCCTTGAACGAGGCGCGATAGAAGAAATAGGCCATCGTGGCAATAAACCCGAACCCAAGCCCCACCATCAAACGGAACGCCCAGAACAAGGGCCATACGGTTGGCACCGTATCATTGGCGGCGGCTTGGATCTGCGCCTCGGTCGCCTCCAATGGGTTGTCGACATATTTCTTGAGCAAAAAGGCAAAACCAAGGTCGGCAGAATGCTCTTCGAAGGTCGCCATCACGGCGGGGTCAGTCTCATCGCGATGGACACGCACATCCAATAGGGCCTCATATGCGATCAGTCCGGATCGAATACGGGTTTCAGCGGTCGCAACCAGATCGTTGATCCCCGGAATTTCGGTTGTCAAAGACCGGGTTCCAATCAGCCCCATCGCCCAAGGAATTTCGATTGCATAATGGGTTTCTCGCGTCTCTTGATCGGGAAACCCAATCAGATTGAATGGCGCGGGCGCGTCGTGGGTTTCCCACATGGCTTCGATCGCTGCGAGCTTCATTTTCTGGCTATGCGTGGCCGAGTAACCGGATTCGTCCCCCAACAGGACCACCGAAAACGCCGAGGCCAAACCAAACGCGGCGGCGACAGTGATGGAGCGGCGAGCCAATTCCACATGGCGACTGCGCAGTAAATACCACGCGGAAACGCCGATCACAAAAACCGATGCGGTGACATAGCCTGCCGATACGGTATGAACGAATTTCGCCTGTGCGACCTCATTGAACAGAACCGCAAAGAAATCCGTCATCTCCATGCGCATGGTCATCGGATTGAATTCGGCGCCGACCGGATTCTGCATCCAACCGTTGGCAATCAAAATCCAAAGCGCGGAAAAATTCGACCCGATCGCCACCAACCACGCGACAACCAAATGCGCCACCTTGCTCAGTTTGTCCCAGCCAAAGAAGAACAGACCCACGAAAGTCGCCTCAAGGAAAAACGCCATCAGCCCTTCCATGGCCAGCGGCGCACCAAAGATGTCGCCGACATAATGGCTGTAATAGCTCCAGTTCATTCCGAACTGGAATTCCATCGTGATGCCGGTGGCCACACCCAGCGCAAAGTTAATTCCGAAGAGCATCCCCCAAAATTTGGTCATCTGCCGCCATATCGGGCGGTTGGTCATGACATAAACCGTTTCCATGATCGCCACGAGGATCGACAGACCCAGCGTCAACGGCACGAAGAGGAAATGATACATCGCCGTCACTGCAAATTGCAGGCGCGACAATTCGACAATACCAAATTCCATTGATTCTGCTCCAGCTTGCTCGCGGCACTTCAGGACCGTCAAGAATTCCAACTTAAGAATATGTGCGCCTAAAGCCGTAGGGAAACTTTGATCTGGATCAAAACTGATATCACAGATGCATCTTACATCAGGGGCACGATCCGCTCAGCGAACTCTACCTCTGCCTCGCGATGAGCTGCAATGAGAATGGCCGTATGCGGCAAAAAACCGCGAACGCCGTCGAGCACGCGCATGGCGGTCGTGTCGTCCAACCCTTCGGTCGGCTCGTCAAGCAACAACACCGCAGGTCGCCGCAACATCGCACGCGCCAATGCCAAACGGCGGGATTCACCGCCGGACAGCGCATCGCCGCGCACCCCGATCGGTGTCTCCAACCCCTGCCGCGCCCGCATCACCGACGCCAATTGCACCGCCTCAAGAACCTGCCACAGCGTTTCGTCATCACTGTCAGGCGCGGCAAGTCGCAACGCATCGGCAACAGATCCGGTCATCAATGCGCTGCGTTGCGGCAAAAGTGTCACCACCTTGCGCAACACCGCCTCTTCGCAATCAAGGACGGGGGTGTCACCAATCATAATCCGCCCCTTTGCAACCGGATGCAGCCCCGCAACCGCCAGCAGAAGCGTTGATTTTCCCACACCGCTGGGCCCCGTCAACGCAACGGTTTCTCCCGGCATCACGGCAAGGCTCAGGTGTTCGATCATCGGGACCGCCGAAACCCCGCGATTTAACGTAACCGACTGGATCCGCAGAGGGCCACCATGCATCATCGGGGCGCCCTGCAACATCGGCGGCGGCACCGCAACATCACGCGCCACCCGCCGCGCCGCTTCTGTCATCCGGCCAAGATCGCTTGCCGCCCTGCGCAACGGCGCGATGGTTTCCGCCAATGCCAATGTGGTAAAAAACGCAAGTGCGGCAAAAGACGGCGCGAGGGTCCCCGATTGCGCCATCGAAAGACCCAGCCCCAACGCCCCCGCAGACACCAACACGCCGAGCATCTGTAACGCGCCGCCTGCGCGGCGCTCTGCCCTGTCCTGTTGCCGGCGCAGGGCAAGCCGCCGATTTTCGGCCTCCAATGTCGTTTCAACCTGATCTTGCAGGCGACCATAGACTGCCAAGTCACGCCGAGCCCTGATCAGGTCAATCAACCGCGCGCGCAGAGCCTGCCCTGCGGCTTCGGCCCTGCGTGACAACCGCACAGTCTTGCGTGCGGTTCGCCAGAAAATCACCCCGGATCCGGCGACGAACCCGATGAAAATCCACGCGGCCATCGGCAGTCCAACCAACCACCAAAGTACGAAGAACGCCACAACCTGCCCCGACACCCCCGCCAGAACCGGTAAAACCAAACGCAATGAAACCCCGTCCAACGCATCAACATCTGCAGTCAACCGGTTGAGCGCCTGCGCACCGCGCAGCCGGGTAATCCGGTGATAGGGGGCCGCCATAAGCCCCTCCATCAACTGCAAGCGCAGCGATTGCAGGGCGCGCAATGTCGCATCATGGGTCAGCACTCTTTCGCCATATCGTGCCGCCGCACGCCCAAGCGCCAGAAACCGCACCATCGCCGAGGGACGGAAAACGTCAAAAATCGCCCCCGTTCCTGCCAATCCAGCCGCCGCGGCCGCCGTTATAAACCAGCCCGACAGCCCCAGAAGCGCAGCGCCCATCGCAAGCACGACAAATCCAAGGAAAGCCCCCCGGATCAAGGACACGCGCTGTTCGCGTAAAATGCGCCGAAAGATCTGCCACAATGCTTTCATCGCGCCTCTCCCACCTCTATGACCCGATCCATCCGCGCCGCCAGCGCCGGATCATGGGTCGCCACAACCAATGTCGCGCCACGCGCCACCTGCGCCAAAAGCCCCTCGGTCACGGCATGGGCTGTCACCGCATCCAGATCCGCCGTCGGTTCATCTGCAAGGATCACATCAGGCGCCCCGAAGATCGCCCGCGCCAATGTCAAACGACGCGCTTCGCCGCCCGACAACCCGCCGCCCGTCTCACCGAGCCGCGTATGAAACCCGTGGGGAAGGCGCGCCACCACCTCGTCCACGGCCGCCTGTTTGAGCGCTTCAGAGACATCCCCCTCGCGCCCCATCCGCACATTTTCGCGCAGGCTGGCGTTCAGGAAATGCGGTGATTGGGGCATCCACCCCACCCGTGCGCGCCAGCTGTCGGCGGTGTCGGCCGAGAGCCCCTGCCCCGCCACCCGCACCTGCCCTGTGTCCGGCGACATGAGACCCGCCATCAACCGAAGCGCCGAGGTTTTCCCCGCCCCGCTAGGGCCCATCAATGCAACGCTTTCACCGGCGGACACCTCGATGTCGTGCAAGGTATCACCGTTCGGCAGCACACATCCGCGCAGGGATATTTCGGCGCCGCCGCGCATCGGGAGGCTCGCCCCACCACGCCCCAACAGGCAGGTGGTCTCTTGCGCCTCCCATGTGCTGTATTCTTCCAAAACCGCATCTGCGGCTGCTTTGTCATGCCAGGCCGCCGACAAATCCCGCAACGGCTGATAAAACTCCGGCGCCAGCAACAGCAAGAAGATACCAGACTGCGGCGTGAGCCCCCCCCAGGCCCCGAACTCAATCGCGCCGAGCAAAGAAAACCCAACATAAACCGCGACCATCGCTACGCCGATCGCGGCAAACAGCTCCAACACTGTCGAGGACAGAAATGCCACGCGCAGCACGGCCATGGTGCGACGCTGCACGTCCTTTGCTTGTGTGGCGAACCTGTCGCGCACCACCTTCGACGCCCCCAAAAGCCGGATATCGGCAAGTGCCGACAACCGTTCAATCAACAGGTCGTTCAAATCACCGATTTCGACCAATTGTCGTTGGCTCGCCTCTTTGGCCGCCATGCCGACAAGCGCCATGAAGACCGGAATCAACGGTCCGGAAATCACAAGCACAAGCCCCACGGCCCATGAATGCCAAAAGGCCAAGGCAAGAATGACGGCAGGGATCACCATCACGCGCGCCCGCGCCGGCGCATAGCGGGTGATGAAGGGGGCCAGCAGATCCAGCTTTTCGCTGGCCAGAGCCGCGACCCCACCGGCGCCGCCAAAGGGGCCATCCGCCGCGCGCCGCGCCTCTTCCAACACGATATGCCCGCGCGCGGCATGGATCACCGTCTCGGCTGCGGCTTGTGATTGCGCATCCCCTAAGACGGTCAAAAAACTACGCACGGCTCCAAGCGCGACATAGGCCAGAGCCACGGGCACCGCCGGTATCGGCACCCCCGCCAACAGCCCGCCAAGAGCATAGGCCACCAAGGCGGCCTGCAGCGGCCAAAGCACCGCCGCCAGAACCGACAGCCGACTGGCGCGGCGCTGCATCGCGGCCCCGGGTGCCATCAATGACATTCCCCCCGAGGCGCGCGCATGATCCGTTTTTGCATTGCTCTGTTGGTCGTCGGTCACGGGCGCGCCTTATAGTTTATTTCCAAAATCGGGCGCATTGACCCGGCATGGATCAAGTGCCGCCGTTTGCGGCAGCCTTCGGGCCCTAAACACCTGTTTCATGCAGGTTCCGGTGTTTGCCTACATAGTCAGTCAACCCGCGCCCGCATACCGATGTCTGCGACCACGCCTCAAGGTGTAGAACATCTCGAGACCATCGAAAACCTCCTGCGGCACGTGCAAGCCATGTTCTGACTCGGGCGTGTTCGCGTGCCAAAAGTCCAAAGGCGATTTTGACGAGCGTGTTATCGTGACACGTTCGCCACCTCATCCTCTTGGCCTGCAAACTGAGTTTTCCACCGCGAGATTGCCACGCCTGTCTGGGGCGAGCGGCCCTCAGGGGCGTGCCTTCGAACCGCTCAGAACGGGCATCGGCGGCGTGGCAGCCGCGCGCCATCCCGTGATGAAGTGCCAGATGGGATTGCGGTGCACAAACATCCCTCCACCTCGTATTTAAAAGGCCAATTATCACGATTTGGCGGTGCTCTTCTTGCGGCTGCTACGCCCGAAAATTTGCGCGCCGGTGGCAGATCATGCCGGACGGAACGCCGCGCGGCGCTTATTTTCCAATCATGCCTTCGGTCCTTGAATACTATGGACCGCTGCCTCCGTCAGGATAAGATCAGCAGGTATATCATAGGGTTGCGGGTAGATGGTTGCGAGTTTCGCCGCTTCAATGCCGATGCCAATGACAAAAGGCTTTGGCGAAAGAGCGGCGAGTGTCCGGTCAAAATAGCCCCCACCATAGCCCAAACGATCGCACTCCGCCGTCCAACCCACCAAGGGCGCAAGCACGATATCGAGCGAGACCGCAGGGGCATCCAACGGCGGAACAGGAATATTCAAACGGTCGCGTCCCATGCGGGTTTCGGGCGTCCAGTGGCGGAAGGTCAGCGGCGCGGCCTTGGCCTCGACCACAGGCAAAACAATGCGAACGCCGCAGGCGTGCAGCTCCGCCATAAATGGGCGCAGATCCGGCTCGCCGTTCATCGGCCAATAGGCCGCAAGGACCATCCCCCGCGCGCCGTCGAACCCGTCGTTCAACACCTGCCGAAGATACCCCGCAATCGCGTCGGCATGATCTACGCGCGCCTTGTCAGACAGCGCCTGACGCTGGGCACATAGGCGGCTGCGCTCGGCCTTGCGCCAACGGGCCACATCGCGCGCCTGCTCGGGATCGACGCCCAGCGGATCAAAGTAATCCGGTGCGATCTCGGCGGCATAGCAGGGCGGTGAGGAAAATCCGCTGCGGCATCGAAAGCGATCGAATTTGTCATTCATAGGAGTGCCCGCTCACCTTTGAAGTCGTCCCGATGAGGTGGTGCTCTGCCTGTGAGGCGCCCTGTGCCAGTCCGGTCGCGGAACCGTCGGCTGGCCTCACCGATACCTTGCGTATCCACCGCCTTGGAAAAGCCGCGAAAGGCGTCTTCGGCATCCGGCGCCAAAACATGACGCCGATCGAGAAGCTCGCGGGCGGGTTTGGGAAAGTGACGCTCAGACATGGCCGGTGCCCGGCGTTTCGAATTGCGGGAACAACACATCGTTTTCCAACCGGATATGTTCGCCAAGATCGTCAAGGAATTCGTCAACCTCGGAATAGAGCCGTGTCCAGCTCCGGCAGGCCCCGTCGGGCAAGGTCAGCCCATTGGTCAAACGCCTGATCTGTGCGATCTCTGCTTGGTGGTCATCATGGTCTGCACGCATCGCTGCAATCGGCGCATCCAACCGGGCCGCCGCATTGCGTATGGCGGGAAAGAGGATCAGCTCTTCCTTTTTCATATGCACTTCCAATACACCGATCATGCGGCGCAGCACTTCGGCCAATCCGGCGGGGACATTCGTTTGGCCCGCATGAACGGCCTCGACCTTTTCCGACAGCGCCGCCAATTGCGGCAACTGGGCGCGATGTTTCGCGTGATATTCCGCCTCAATATGACGGGTAAGGCCTGCGGGGTCTGGTGGCGGCGGTGGCTTCGTCATGTCGGTCTCCTTTGATCAGAGCAACGATGTAACTGTTCGGGGCTGCGCATCTTCGACGGCAATATGCAAAGACCGCGCAATCCGCTCGGCCCGCGCGATAACATGCGCCGCTCCTTCGGGCGTGCAGATTTCTGTCGCAGTCTCCCGGAACAGGATCAACCAATGCTCGAAATGCCGCCACTCCACGGGCAGACCGGCATGCGCGGGCACCGGCGCGCCATGATACCGGCCGGTCATCAACGCCACAGACGACCAGAAGGCCACCATGCGCTCCAGATGCGGGGACCAACCCGAAATGCGGGCGGCGAAGATCGGACCAAGAAGCGGGTCCGCGCGCACCTTGCCATAGAATCGATGAACCAATTCGGTCAGTTTTTCCTCGTCCAGCCCGGTCTGCGCGGTGAGTCTGGCGGTGACTTCCGGACGTGCTGACAGGGGCTGTGAATCGGTGGATCTCATGGAATCCTCAAAACTTTGAACTTGTCTCTCATGCTACATCTGTTAAATGGGTATTGTAAATACCAATTTAGAGGGCGCGAAAAGACATGAATCTCACCTCCTTCACCGATTATGGGCTTCGAATGTTGATGCGAATGGCCAGCGCCCCCGATCAAGCTTTCTCGACGGCCGACCTGGCCGAAGAGTTCCAGCTTTCGCGCAATCACCTGACGAAGATCATGCAGCGCCTTGCACAGGGCGGCATCGTCGAGACACGGCGCGGCGTGAATGGCGGTGCGGTGCTTCGGCGAACCCCGGCCGAAATCCGGCTTGGTGATGTCGTGCGGCTGCTCGAACAAGGGCAATCCTTGGTCGAATGTTTCGGACCGAAAGGCGGGGATTGTACCATAGATGGGTGCTGCCGCCTGAAGTCGCGTTTGCGGCAAGCCGAGAACCGCTTCATCGCGGATCTGAATGGCTCGACGCTTCTGGATGTCGCCCTGCCGCGACGGGCGGTAGCATAATGTAGAAAGGCGAGGCAAGATGACGACCACGCTTACCGTTTTTGAACGCCGTGTCGGGTTGCTGATGTCGGTCATGCTGGCCCTGACCGGCTGGACCATGGCCACCGCATGACACGGGGTGATGGGCTTGCAGGGGCGCTCCATGTTAGCCCATTGATGTATCCGGCTCTGCCGGCGATTTCGGGGTTCCTCATTTTCGGCCTTTTTCTGGCGCTCGGGCTTTACGAGAAAAGCCGCCGTCAAACGCAAAGGCCACAGGTCGCATTGCGCGATATGCTCTTGTTTCGACCGGCATCGGGAGGACAGCTGGCCTATGCAGGATTGCTGCTCGGGTTACTTATTCTATTTTGGCTCAGGGCGGCGGATTTGCTTTATGCGCTGCTATTCGGGCTAAAACCCTTCCCCGGTGCGGCGGAGGCGCTGCTGAACGCCTTCACCACACCTCGGGGATGGGCGCTGATCGCAACAGGCACGCTGGTGGGCGGGCTGTTCGCAGCCTTCGCCTTTGCGGTCAGCGCCTTTTCCATTCCGATGTTGGTGTCACGCAAAACCGACGCGCGAATCGCGATGGGGCTCAGCTTTGTCATGACGGTCCAGAACCTGCGCCCGATGATGGCGTGGGCCGGAATCGTTGCTGCCGGATTAGGAGTGTCCGCCGCAACCGGCCTTCTTGGGTTGATCGTGCTGTTTCCGGTTCTTGGTCACGGCACATGGCATGCGTATCAAACAATTGCAGGGGACGAACAATGAGCTTGCTGTTGCTCATACCGCTGTCTATCGGCCTCGGCCTGCTGGGGCTTTGCGCCTTTATCTGGGCGCTGCGAAACGGACAATTCGACGACCCGGATGGCGCCGCATGGCGTATTATTCCACCTGACAACCGACCTGAACCGGAAGGAGAGAAACATGACACACTGGCGACCGACACTACAGACTGCGACGCGCGAGGAGCGCTATGATCTTGCCGTCAAACTCGCACGGGTCGCTGTAAAGCTGACCCAACCCGATACCGGGGTGCAGGACCGGTTGCGCCCGTCTTACGCTGAAAACCCCGATGCCCTGATCGCGGTGAGACAGGTGGTCGCACCCCATTTCGCCACCGTATCTGCAGCAAATGATTTCAGGCGGGACTAGACATGGCCGAGATCGAAAGACACGGGGACCAATTCATCGTGGATGCGCAGCTACTGGCTGCGGCGTTTGATCTGCCCCTAGAAGAAACACGCATCCGGATGCAAAGCGGGCAAATCGGTTCTTTATGCGAAGCCGGCGAGGACGAGGATGCAGGCCGATGGCGATTGACATTTCGCCACCAAGGCCGCGCCCTGCGGTTGGTTGTGGACGCGCATGGCAAGGTATTGAGCAAAAGCAGTTTTCCGGTCGGCCCTACGGGTGCTGCCACAGGACCACCGCCTATCGCCAGATCGCACAAACCCGCGCCGACGGGAGGCAAGAAAACCTGACTGCGCCGGTTCTACGCCTCTGGATGGATCTGGCATCACGAAAAGACAATCATCTACGCAAATGATGTATGCGGCGACCGAAAAGAGACCTCATGTTCGCGGCGCGCCGGTTTTGCGCCCCTGCCTCGGCGGCTTTGCACCCTTGTTCAAAAGCAGACAAGGACAGCGGTGGCTCTTGCAATATTGAGAGACGACACCTTTAAACACCCATAGGATCACTCTGGCATGACTGTCAGGGGAACCGTGAGAACAAAGCGGCTTTGCCTCACAATTGTCCAGCCGCGCGAGCGACCCTTAGCGCCGCGCTTCGGAGCGCCACCTGCGGTCCTCTTGTCCTTGAACACCCCCATCGTGCCGAGACCGCCAACGCAGTGCAATCAGACATGCGGCGCGCCAACCATCGACGCGGACGCCATATCACGGGCCAATGTCAGCTCTTTATGCACATGGTTTTTTGCTGCGCCAACCGCATGATCAAGACTGTCTCCATTTGCCAGATGGAGGGCAATGGCACTGGCCAACCGACAGCCGGTTCCTCTGAGCGCCGCGTCGATCCGGGGCGCTGTGAACGTCACACGCGGCCTGTCCGGGAGATAGAGATGATCCTCGCTGGCTTTGCCCTCTGCATGCCCCCCTTTGACCAGAACCGCACGGCATCCCTTTTGCAACAGCAATGCGGCACAGACGTGATGATCCTCATCCGTGCGCCCGAAACGTCGGGCCAGCGCTGTCAATTCCGGCACATTCGGCGTCAGCAGGTCAACTTTCGGCAAAAGCCGTTCCAGCAAGGCCGAAAGCCCAAGATCGTCAAGCAACATATGTCCGGAGCTGGACATCAGAACCGGGTCGAGCACGCAAGGCGCGCGAGGCAAGGCGGTGGCGACAGCCCCAACGATCTCTGCCGTGGCCAGCATGCCGATTTTGACCGCGCCCACCGAACCGGCCATTTCAATTTGATCCACCACAACATCGGCCGGCATCACATGCACGGCGCTCACGGCATGATCGTTCTGGGCTGTCACGGCGGTGACGGCAACACGCGCGATCCCGCCAAGCGCGCCAACCGTGGCGCTGTCGCGGAGCACCCCTGCCCCGCCACTTGAATCCATACCGCCGATCGCGAGTACCGCCTCTCTCATTCGCCCATCCCGATAATGGCAACGCGAGCGTGACCCTGCGCCTCAAGCGCCTTCGCCGCTCGCCAGGCCCGCAACCCGGAATTGCAAATGAACACCACACGTTGGTCCGGTGCCGGTTTGGGCACGGGCGGCGCTGCGCTGCGCAGGTCAACCACCAAATCTTGCGCGATGATCTGGGCCGAGGATAAGATATCAGGCACCGCGCGGTCCGGCTCCGGCGCCCCGTCGAAGCGAAACCCGCTCACATGCCATTTCGACAGATCCAGCGAAAGCAATTGACCGAGCGGCGAGGGCATCAAGTTCAGCAAAACCGCCAGCGCCATCTGCGCTTGTAGCCCCGCAACGCTGGCGACGACCGGTCCCATAACGCCGGTGTCCGCACAGCTCCCCATCACGGCGGGCAAATCGGGGAACACCGCGCGCAGGCTCGGTGCACCGCCGCAAAATCCGCCCACATAGCCTTGCTGCGCCTGCGCGGAGGCGCTGATCAACGGCACGCCGCCCTGTCGGCAAAAATCCGATAGCGCATAGCTGGTTGCGAAACTGTCGGCCGCATCCACGACCAGATCCACATCCGTCAGCCACCCGTGCACAGAGGCAGGATCGAGCCGGTCGCGGTGCGGCTCCAAAGTGCAATCGGGGTTGAGCCCGGTCAGCGTTTCCGCAGCCACTTCGACCTTTGGCCGCCCCAAGTCCGCCATACGGTAGAGGGTCTGACGGTGAAGATTGCTTTCTTCCACAATATCGGGGTCGAGAATGCGGATAAATCCAACCCCCGCCCCCACGAGTTGCGGCAAAACTGTCGCCCCAAGTCCGCCTGCGCCGACAACCGCAACGCGCGATTTGGCAAGGCGGGCCTGACCGGCCGATCCGATCTGTGGAAGGCACATCTGCCGGGCATAGCGGCTCATGACAGGTGGCCTCGCGTGGCCGTGATCCATTCGCCGCAGCGCCGTTCAGGATCGGCAGCAGTTGCAATATCGGTCACCACGGCGGCGCTGTCGGCTCCCGCGCCAAACAGCGCCGGCAGGCGTTCCGGCGTCAGCCCGCCGATACCGACCAACGGGGTTTGTCCGACGGCCTTTTTCCACGCGCGCACACGTTCAAGCCCCTGTGGCGCCCATGCCATTTTTTTGAGGCGTGTGGGATAGACGGGACCAAGAGCGACATAGGCCGGATCGAATGACAAGGCGCGCTCCAACTCGGCCTCGTCGTGGGTCGAGAGGCCAAAAGAGACACCGGCACGGCGCAGCGCGACGAAATCCGCGCGGTCCATATCCTCCTGCCCCAGATGCACATGGGCACAGTTGAGATCGAGGGCCGCCTGCCAATGATCGTTGATCACGAGCCTTGTGCGATGCACGGCGCAAAAATCACGGGCGCGGCGGATTTGACGGCGAATTTCCTGATCGGGCTGGTCTTTGATCCTGAGCTGCACAAGGCGTACGCCTTGGGGGATCAGCAATTCGATTTGGCTGACATGACCGACAATCAAGTAAAAGGGATCGATTTTCATGCCAGCAACTCCGCCATGCCAAACACTGGCGTTGACGCCTGTGCCATATCGCGTGCCGGCATGAGGCCGGCGCGATAGGCATCCAAACCTGCGGTGACCGCCTGCGCAAAGGCCCGCGCCATGGCGACCGGATCGCGCGCCTTGGCCACAGCGGTGTTCAACAGCACGCCGTCAAAGCCCAATTCCATCGCCAGCATGGCCTGCGACGGGGCCCCGATCCCCGCATCGACGATCAACGGTACCTTTGGAAAATGCGCCCGCATGGCCCGCAGCCCCCCAATGTTGCGCAGCCCCTGCCCCGAACCGATCGGCGCCCCCCATGGCATCAGCACCCGGCACCCGGCCTCGACTAATTTCTCACCGACGATCAGATCCTCGGTGGTATAGGGAAACACCTCGAACCCGTCCGCACATAGGATGCGCGCGGCCTCGACAAGCCCGAAGGGATCAGGTTGCAACGTATCTGCATGCCCGATGACTTCGAGCTTGATCCAGTTGGTGCCAAACAGTTCGCGCGCCATATGGGCGGTGGTCACGGCCTCGCGCGCGGTGTGGCATCCGGCGGTGTTGGGCAAAATCCGGCAACCGCTCTGACGAAGGATGTCGCGAAACCCCGCTCCGCCGCTTCCCTCGCGGCGCAGCGAGACGGTGATGACCTCAACATCCGAGGCGGCGATCGCGGCGCGCAACACCTCGGGCGAAGGATATTGCGCAGTTCCGAGCATCAGACGGTTATTGATATCTCTGTCATAAAACATTCTAACCTCCCTGCATCGGCGCAAGAATTTCAACTTTCGCGCCTTGGATCAGCGGTGTTTCGCTGCGGGCGTCGCGGGGGATGAACGCCCCGTTGAGCGCCGTGGCAACCGCATCCGCCTCCGCACCGGTTTCGACAATGAGACCTGCCAATGTCTGCGCTGCCGTCTCATATGATGCGCCGTTCAAATCAATGTGCATAAGCAGGCTCCTTTGCCAGAAGAGACACCAGATCAAGCGCCAGAGCAGGGGCCATCAAAAACCCGTGGCGATACATGCCATTGATGTGGATCACATCACCCACCCGCCGGAGTGCAGGCAGATTATCCGCAAAGGCGGGACGCAGCCCCGCCGCCGTAGCGATCACCTCGCCTTCGGCAAAACCGGGGTGAACGGTGTAGGCCGCCGACAGTAATTCCATCGCCGCCCGCGCGGTAATGCCCCCTGCATCGTCGCTTTCGACCATGGTCGCACCGACCATGTAGCGCCCTGCTCCGCGCGGCACGATATAGACCGGAAACCGCGGATGCAGCAGCCGCACGGTCCGGGTAAGCACCACATCTGGCGCATGCAGTTCAAGCATCTCGCCGCGCACCGCGCGCAGGTCACGCAGAGCCGCGCGGGCTGCGATACCGGTGCAATTGATCACCCGTCCGCGCGGTGCTTCCTCACGAAAAACACACCCCGACGCCAAGAGACCGCCGCGCAACGCGGTGAGTGCGGCACGGGGATCGAGATGCGCCTCGGCCTCATAGAAAAGCCCGCGCGCAAACCGACCCGAAAGCGCGGGTTCAAGCGTATCGGGCGCAACCCAGCCGTGCCCCTCCGTCGCCCGTGCAAAGCGATCCAGCTCAGCCGCATCGCGCGGGGCGCTGAGCACAAGCGTGCCTCGCCGCGCCACATCGGGGACATGGGCCGCCCACCAATCAACTGCGGTTTGGCCGCGCGCCACAATCACCTGCGGCGCAGTTTCGCCTTCGCAAAACGGCGCGAGCATCCCGCCAGCGAGCCAAGAGGCCGGCGGCGGGCTATCGCGAGGTTCGATCACTTCGACTGTATGCCCCGCCTCCTGCAGGGCGGTCGCAGCGCAAAGCCCGGTTACGCCTGACCCCAGAACCGATATCATTCGGCCGGCTCCTTGGCGGGGTCGTCTGTCGGTATGTAAAGTTCACCGCCCTCGCGGAACTTCTCTGCCATAGCCTCCATCCCCTCACGCTTTTCGGCCTCGGCGCGGATGTCGTGGGAAATGCGCATGGAACAGAATTTCGGCCCACACATGGAACAAAAATGCGCCACCTTATGCGCCTCTTTCGGCATGGTTTCATCATGCATTTCCCGCGCGGTATCGGGGTCGAGACCAAGGTTGAACTGATCCTCCCAACGGAATTCGAACCGCGCCCGTGACAAGGCATCATCGCGCAGCTGTGCACCAGGGTGCCCCTTGGCCAGATCGGCAGCATGGGCGGCAAGTTTATAAGTGATCACGCCGGTTTTGACATCGTCGCGGTCGGGCAGGCCGAGGTGCTCCTTGGGCGTAACATAGCATAGCATCGCCGTGCCGAACCACCCGATCATCGCCGCGCCAATGGCAGACGTAATATGGTCGTAACCGGGCGCGATGTCGGTCGTGAGCGGCCCAAGTGTATAAAAAGGCGCTTCGTGACAGTGCTTCAACTGTTCGTCCATATTGGCCTTGATTTTGTGCATGGGCACATGGCCGGGGCCTTCGATCATCACCTGGCAATCCTTGGCCCAAGCGATTTTCGTAAGCTCGCCAAGCGTGCGCAACTCGGCAAATTGCGCCTCGTCATTGGCGTCTGCGATAGAACCGGGGCGCAATCCGTCGCCCAGAGAAAAGCTCACATCATAGCGCCGGCAGATGTCGCAGATTTCTTCGAAATGCTCATAGAGGAAGCTTTCGCGGTGATGATGCAAACACCATTTCGCCATGATCGACCCGCCGCGCGACACGATACCGGTCACGCGTTTGGCCGTCATCGGGATCATATGCAGCCGCACACCGGCGTGGATGGTGAAATAATCGACGCCCTGTTCGGCCTGTTCAATCAACGTGTCGCGGAACACTTCCCATGTGAGATCTTCGGCAATGCCATCGACCTTTTCCAAAGCCTGATAGAGCGGCACGGTACCGATGGGAACCGGTGCGTTCCGGATGATCCAATCACGGATGTTGTGAATATTCCGCCCCGTGGACAAATCCATGACCGTGTCCGCGCCCCAGCGGATCGCCCAGACCATTTTCTCCACCTCTTTCTCCATTGAGGAGGTCACAGCAGAGTTTCCAATATTTGCGTTGATCTTGACCTTGAAATTACGGCCGATGATCATCGGCTCCAATTCACGGTGGTTGATATTGGCAGGAATGATGGCGCGGCCTTCGGCGATCTCTTGGCGCACGAACTCTGCCGTCACCAGATCGGGCAACTCTGCGCCCATCGGATCCCCGTCGCGGGTATAGGCCTCCATGCGCCCTTCGTTTTCACGGATGGCGACAAATTCCATTTCCGGGGTGATCACGCCCGCCTTGGCATAGGCCAATTGTGTGACAGCCCGTGTGCCAACGGCGCGCAGCGGATCATGATGTTGCGGGAAGACAGGCGTCAACCGCGCACCGGTGGCGAAGCCATTGTCAGCATCGGTAACGACCCGCCCCGCATATTGTTCGACATCACCGCGCCCCTGAAGCCAGCCGCCGCGCACATCGGGCAGACCCTCGGAAATTTCGATATGCGCAGCCGGATCGGTATAGGGGCCAGAACTATCGTAGACCCGCAACGGCGCCTCTCCGGTCACCGAAATTTCTCGCAGCGGCACACGTAAGTCATGGGTCTGCCCATGGACATAGATTTTTTGGGATGCAGGCAAGGCACCTGTTGTGATTGTGGGGATTGTCTTGTTCATTTCGGTCTCCTCGTAACGATGAGACCCAAGTGAAACGGGTAGCAGACATGGACCGGCGCCCACGCGTGCAAACGCATATGGGCCATGCGGCCCGAAAGGACCGCCCTCGTGATAGAGGTGTACGGAAATGCCCTTCGGTCTTCCTACGCCAGCATCAACTGGGTCAGGTTCTAAGGGTCGCGTCACCTCGGGCGGGGTTTCCCGCCGTCAATCAGCCTCTCAGTCCCTTCGGCGGGACTCCCCTGACGTGGGGGTATTAACGAAATACCGGGTCGCCCTGTCAACTGATAAATGCATTCACCCAATGGAGAGAAGCAGCCCAGGCACGGTGTCACGGGTTGGCGACAGCGGCCGCCGCCATAGATATGCATATGGAAGGCCCGCGATGGTCTTGAAGGCACCCATGTCCGACGACATTTATGTGCGATTGCATCTAGTTAACAGCCTGATAGGTCATCTATACCGCTAAAATCTGCGGTCAGATAAACATCTAAGCGGATGCGCGTCGCACTCCGTCAAAAGCGATTTGCTACAGAAGACCACAGGCCAGACCTGGTTGCCGAAATGACGGTCCCGCTTAGGCGATATGCAGATCTACTTTTTGAAACGCGGCGATGGCACGGTCGGCGATTTCATCACAAAGACAAATTGCGTCGAAGTACCTCCGGGAGAACTGCTCGGCGTTGGGCGCGATGTCAAGCAGCCGCCCCTTCTCGCGCTTGGCCGCCTCCATGTCGCCTGCTTCCACGTGAAACCACATGAGAATGAAATGAAATGCAAAAAAACCGGGCATGGGCCTCTTGGTGAACTCTGCAATCGCTTCTTCAGGGCCCTGCGTCATCATCAGGAACATGGCTTTTGGCATATGATACCAATCAGGATGCAAGGGGTTCAGCGCAAGCGCCCGCTCCAGCAATGGGATGCCTTCGTCCCATTCTGCGCGTTCGACGAAACACAAAGCAAAGGTGGCCAGCATGTCCCCATGACCTGGATTGAGCTCCAATGCCCGCCGCACCGAAGCCCGAAAATCTATGAAGCGTCGGGAATGAAAATACGCGAGTGCCAAGGACTGATGTGCCATTGCGCTTTGCGGGTCGAGCCGCACCGCGCGTAGGGCGTGACGCAGGGCCAGATCAAGTCGTTTCTGATCGCCGACCTCCTCCGACATGGTCCGATAATGCTCGACTTCGATCATCGCAAGCGCTGCATGGGCTTCTGCCGAGGATGGATCCGCAGCCACAGCATGTTTCAAACCCGCCTCGATTTCGTCCCGGTCGGCCTTGTCCAATTGAATACCGTATTCGAAATACCGCGATAATGATGCGTAGGTTTCCCATTTGATCGCGTGCCTTGCCCCCTGCGCATGACGGGCAAAATTGCCAATCGGACCATCCACGGCAATCCGCGCCGCAATGCGCGCACACACCTCATCTTGCACGTCATAGACATGGTCTGGATCCATCCTCATATCGATTTGATATGTCATCATGATCGATTCAGACGCGGCGTCGATTAGCTTGATCCGGGTTTCGATGAGTTCGTTCCGCAAACGGAAGGTTCCTTCCAGCACAAAATCAGGGCGGAACCGCCGGAACATTTGCGCAATGCTCAATTGCTGTTTCTTCGCCTCTTGCGTCGTTGATCGCGAAAACACAGAGAAATATTTGAACCGCGACAGATCTGTGATCACGCCTTCGGTGAGACCAAGCGCCAAAAAATCGCAATCGCTTCCCAACCCGATACACTCAAATGGCAAAACTGCGATGGACGGTTTGTCAGATGCCGGAACGATCGGAGTATTTTCGCCACCGGCGGGAGATTCACGCGCCGCGTCCGGCATGCCGTTGACCGAGTGCAAATAGAATTCGGGAAGATACCCGCCCTTGGCGATGACGATGTGCACAGGGTCATCCGCACCGTCCTGAGTGTAGTATTGATCGAGCTTTTGACGCAGCGCGCGCGCCTGCACCCGCACGATCGTGTCGGTTTGAGGGTCAAAATCTGTGCCCTTATCAAAAACCTCCAACCCGATTGTATACCCTTTGAGCTGATCAGAGCGGCCTGCAAGGCATTGCTCCACGACAAAGGTGAGAAATCGCGACAAACGGGGGGCGTTTCGGAATTGCCGGCTGTTGACGATGCGGACAAGCTGTGTCCGCACCAGATCGTGGGGCAATGATGACGCAAGTTGCAGGTTCAAAAACCACCCCCTATTGTTGTGTGCTCGACCACCTTGGCGTCTGGTACCCCTAACCTTTGGACTCTTGGACTCACTGTGAGTCACTTCATGCAACTTCCAAGCGGTTTATACTGGCACAGCAGAAGCATGATGCTGTTTCTCTTGCTTAACATCTGCATGCAAGTCGCGCCAGAACCAAACCGCAGGCGCGCCGCAGCCATGAGCAGAGTATCGCTCCAGAACGAGCCATGCATTGACCGGCAATACATCAGACAGGAGCGCACCCCATGAAAGATATGACTGCATTTCTGCCATATGCTTCGACGGCAAATCGGCCCCCCCTACGGCCAAAGCTTGCACCGTCCGGCGCAGGCGCCTCTGCCTACGCGACCGGACCAAAGGCCGCAAAACAAACCCAGACGTTGCGCGATAACGACGATACGGAACTGCTAACCTTGTTCCGGAACGCTTCATTTGAACAGCATTTCCAACCTGGCAGCACCGTTTTACTGCATGGGGATCCGGCGGATGCGATTTATCTTGTGGTCTCGGGCACGATACGTTGCTGTACCGTCGACTCCGAGGGCCGTCGTCAAATTTTCGCCTTCCCCAAAAAGGGCGATTTTGTGGGCGTTTCGGATATAGACCGTTGGCATTTTACGGCAGAGGCCGTCGACCATGTCATTGTGAAATCGATACCGCGCCTAACCCTTGAACAGGAACTCGCTGTCAATATTTCTCTGAGACTGGAAATGAGAACGCTCATGGGTGGACTGCTGGCACGCCGCGAACGTCAGATGCTCACTCTGGTCAGCACCAAGGGCCCCGAGCGTTTGTATCGGTTTCTTGAAGAGTTTGCCGCGACACGATCGGGTGGCGGACATATCGTGCTCCCCATGTGTCGGCGCGATATCGGCGATCACATCGGGTTGTCGATGGAAAGCGTCTGCCGTGCATTCAGCGATCTCAAGCGCAGAGGCCTGATTGATCTAAAGTCACACGAAAAATACAAACTTATCGGCAACGCTGGGCGCGATGCCACGCCCCTGCCCCTTCATGCCGATCTCTGATCTCACGTGACGGCGCGAAGACAAACGCCGGCACGCGCGCCCAAAATTGCGCGGGGCCGACAATTTCGGACGAGACACCGAAACCGCACCGACAATCCGAACCGGCCATGCCGGCGGCTCGTTGGTCCACGGGCGTGGGTGCGGTCATGCCCATGCTCAGCCCGCCGCTGCCAAAAGCATAACCGCCCCCGCGCATACCGCTCTCATCGGGTTTTTCGAGATGACGTATTGAAGGTTTTGGTCGTCCCGGGTTGTGACCGGCGCCGGGGTTTCTTCAGGGCTTCAAACCCGATGATCACATCCAGAAGCTCGGTAGTGATACCGTCCTGACGCAGGGCGTTCGCGTCAGATCGAAGTGCCTCCAGCCTATCCTCAACAGACTGATCCGCTTGCTGCATCAAGGCCAGCCGCGCGGCATTTTCAGTCACCATCGCTTCGGCCGAGGCTTTGAACAGGCTTGCGAAAACGTAACTGCGGACCAAGGCACGGAAAAGCGCAGCCGAGGGCATCGTAAATGTCGGGAGGCTGCGCGAAACCCAAGGCGTCTGCTTCAGGTCGTTCAAAACCGTCGCATCGAGCGGGAGCAACGGCACGGTTTGCGCGGCTTGCACACCGCTGTCGCGCCGGGCCGTGAACGCCAAATCCACTGCTATCTCCGACGCATGGGAGCCGAGGCGCAGATCGTCGATATGCTGCGTCAGCAGGTTCGCCAACCGTCCGATCCCGTCGACCGACGCGGGCGGCAAGAATAACCGTTCGACGCCAATGGAGCGGTCGCCCAGCGCGTCAGCCATTTGAGCTCCAACACATAAAACGATTGGCGCGCGCCCTTGGGCCGCCTCCATATGACCCGCCACATGCGCCGCGAGAATCTCGTTATAATTGCCGCATAGGCCGTGATCGGAACCGAAGACCACCATGACCTGAGAACCGATCCTTTGCGCGGAAAAATCCGGCAGACCGGCAGCGCAAAGAAACGCATGAAGGCCAGCACGCACGGTCTGATGATAGGCCTCGATGGCACGGTTGGCCTGTTCGTAGGGTGCGGAATTGATTACCGACAGCGTTTTCATCGTGCGCACCACACTATGGATGCTCTCCATACTGCCCATCTGGCGTGTCAGGGTTTCAAGTGTTTGGGACATGTCCGCCTGCCTTTTCATCGCGCAGACGGTGCCCGAGAGCGATCATCCGGCGTTGCGCCGCGTCATCCACCGCCGCGCCGTCTGTGATCTGCTTGGCAAGGTCCACAAAGTCGCGCCGCGCCTCGGCCCGCAGTCGCTGCATCACCGCATCCGCATCGCCTTCACTCAAATCATCAAAGACGCCCTCGTTCGCCGCCGTCAGAACAGTCAATTGCTCAATGGCGGGCATCGGATCGCGTTCGGCCTGTCGCAAGGCCCCACGAACCGCAGCGCCGCGTGTGAGGCGGGCACGGGTTGCGTCGTCAAGACGGGTGCCGAACCGGGCAAAATCCTCCAGTTCTTCGAATTGCGACAGGGTCACGCGCAGATTACCCGACACGGACCGAAAGGCCGGGCTTTGCGCCTTGCCGCCCACCCGGCTGACCGATTTCCCCAAATCGACGGCAGGAAACTGGTTCTTGCGCACAAGTCGGGGCGATAGATAAACCTGCCCATCGGTGATCGAGATAAGATTGGTCGGAATATAGGCCGAGAGGTTTTCGGCCTGTGTCTCAACCACTGCCAAGGCGGTGATCGACCCGCCCCCGACCGTGTCAGCAAACTGACCGGCGCGCTCCAATAGCCGGGCGTGGATATAAAAAATATCGCCCGGAAAGGCCTCCCGCCCTGGCGGCCGGCGCAACAGCAATGACAGCTCGCGATAGGATCGGGCGTGGTGGGTCAAATCATCAAACACAATCAACACGTCTTTGCCCTGCGCCGAAAAACTCTCTGCCATGGCCATGGCGGCATAGGGCGCGACATAGGACAGGCCCGCAGCCTCTTCGTCGCCGGCGGCCATGATAATGGTCCGGTCCGTCATGCCGCCATCGCGGATCGCACCGACAACTTTGGCCACTGCATCGCCCCGCTGGCCGATGGCGCAATAGATACAGATCACATCGGTGGAGCTCTGATTGAGGATTGCATCGACTGAGATGGAGGTTTTCCCTGTCTGCCTGTCGCCGATCACCAACTGACGCTGCCCAAGACCAATAGGCACGGCGGCATCAATCGCTTTGATCCCTGTCGCAAGGGGGCGTGAAATCGCCTTGCGTGCAAGAATTTGCGGAGCTTCCGCCTCTACAGGATGCAGCTTTTCGGTTTTCAGGGGGCCTTTGCCGTCGCTGGGGTTGCCGAGCGCATCCACAACCCGGCCCAGCAGCTCGTCTCCGACCCTCGTGCTGACCAAGCGGTGCGATCTGACCACCCGTTCGCCCACAGTGATCCGCTCGGACGGGCCCAAAAGAACCACCCCAAGACGGCCAGGTTCGAGGTCGAGCACAATGCCGCTGACTCCGCTCTCGAACTGCAACACCTCATCGGATAAGGCGCGCTCCAACCCGCAAACAATTGCAATACCATCGCCGACTTCGGCCACCTCTCCGACTTCGCTGAGCTGCGGCGCGGGGGACGGGCTTTGCAGCAAGAGGCGCAACACGTCGTCCGGCTCGACAGAGGGTATTTTGGTTTCAGGGTTCATTAAAATCACGCCCTCTGCTCGGCACCGACAACCAGTTGGTCGGCGATAAGGTCGTTCAGATCATCAATATAGGTGTCGACCGTCCATGCGAGCTGTGCGCCGCCAATACGCAAGATCAACCCGGGGGGTTGGCTCTGATCCGTGGCAAAGCGCACCTCGACGTCAGGAAACCGGTGCCGCAATTCCGCCGTCAGATCCTCCTGCATCGGGTCTGGCAAAGCCGCATGGCTGGTCACCACCGCATCATCGGGATGGCCCGCCGCATGTTGTAGCGTGCTGTCAAATGAACCGATCTGGCGGGCAAGATGTGCCGCCATGCGCGCCTCGAGTGTCTCATCCGCGAGGTCAGCGAGCGCCTTGCGGGTCAGCTCAAGCAGCGCGTGACCACCGGCGCGCTGCATTTTGGCGGTAAAATTTCGCCGCTCGTCATCGAGATGCGCCTGCCAAGCGGTGCGTTCGCGTTCGATCCGCTCATGTGCCTCGGTCAACAAGGCATCTTTGTCCTGTTCTGCCTGCCGGCGCACGGCCTCTGTTGCCGACGTCTGCTCCGATTGAAGCGTCGACAGTTGCGCGCGATACTCGGCCTCTGCAACCCTCGCCTCCTCCTTGGCACGCATGGCGATCTGCATCCGGTCGGCGATCTCGGCCTCACGCGCGTCGATCCCATCCAGTATTGGGCGATATAAAAACCGCTTTAGCAGCCATACGAGCACCAGAAAATTTACGATCTGCGCCGCAACAGTGAGCCAGTCAATGGACATCGGATCAACCGCCCGCCGTGGATGCCGCTTCCACCGCCGCCGTCCAGAACGGGTTGGCGAAAATCAGGATCATCGCAACAACAAAACAATAGATCGCCGTAGATTCGATCATCGCGAGGCTGACGAAAAGCGTGCGCGACAGCGTCGAAGCGGCGTCGGGTTGCTGCGCGATCGAGTTGAGCGCCTGAGCCGCCGCCCTGCCTTCCCCCAAAGCCGGGCCAATCGCCCCGAAGGACACCGTCAAACCGGCGGTAAAAATAGAGATCGCTGCAATAATCGCGAGGTCAGTCATGGAGAATGCTCCTGTGTTGTGGATGGGTGTTTGGGCGCGGTGGCGCTCGAAATATAGACCGTTGCCAGGATCGCGAAGATATAGGCTTGGATCATACCGGTCAGCAGGCCGAGCAGATCCATAACCACCGGAAAGAAGAATGGCGCGACAGTCAGGAGAATGGCCGCGATCACCGCGCCGCTCATGATGTTGCCATATAGCCGGATGGCCAGCGAGACACCGCGCGAAAACTCCGAAATGATGTTAAAGGGCAGCATGATGAACGACGGCTCGATATAGGTCTTGAGATAGCCGCCAAGGCCCCGGCTGGAGATGCCGAAAAGGGGCACGGCCACAAGAACCGAAAGCGCCAGAGCCGTTGTCGTCGATAACGAGGAGGTCGGCGGTTCGAACCCCGGAACGACCAGAAGCAGGTTCGAAACCGCCACGAACAAAAACAACGTGCCCGCGAAATAGAGAAGATGGCGGGATGGGCCTTCTGCGATCTCTTCGATCTGCGCCTGGATGCCCTGCACAATCACCTCCAAAGCGGTGCGCCAACGGTTCGGGGGCACATCGGCGCGCAGGTTTCGGGTGATGAGAAACGAGGCAACGGTCAGCACCGCCATCACAACCCATGTGAAAAAAATGGTCGCATTGATCGGGAAACCCAAGAGAATGAACAGGATTGTTTCATCCGGAGAAAGGCTCATTTTGCATCTCCAGACGGGAAAGATATTGCCGCGCATGTGGTTGCGGCGCGGCGACAGATGAAAAAGGCGATACCATATCCCGCGAAGGCCCACGGCCCGGCCTGCGTTACGACAACCCAGCCGATACCCAAGAACGCTGCAATTCTCACGACCGCGCTCAGAGCCAGAATTTTAATGGTGTATTCAGCTTGCAAGGCGCGCTGCATGCCAAACGCCAATCCGGCGAAGAACACCACACTCATGAAAGTCCCTGCCACGCCCCCCAACGCCAGAGCAGTCCAATCCACAGCCATCAATCCTCACCTCCTTCTTTGTTGACCCATGCGGCGGCGATAAACGCACCGATAACGACACCGCCAAGGATCAGGGCAATCGTCCATGAAAAATCTTGTGGGGCCACGCGGTTCAACCAAAGGCCCAAAAATGCACCGCCGACAGTCGGCACAGCGATGGACCAACCGATCATCCCGAAGGTGCCAATGCCGCGCAGGGGGCTCGGAGCCGGATGATCCCGCGAGGATTTCATCCGCGCGGCGTGCCGTGCGATATCTTTCACCGATTTGTCGGGGTCACGGCTCATAACAGCGGCCTTTGCAATTCGGCGAAGCGGCGCACCATGTCAGCCTCGAGCCGGGACAAAGCAGATCGGGCTTGCCGTTCTTCTTCGTCCATCTGCATGAAACTTGTCTCTACCCTCTGCTGTAGGCTGTCCAGATCATCGCCGTAGACACCGCGCAAAACGGCCACAGAGACATTGCGGCCTTTCTTGACAAGCAATCCTTCATCAATGCCGAAGATGGCCTCTGTTCCATCGGGCAGATGTAGCGCCATCACCGAAGGCACCAATGCCGTGACAAAATCGACATGGTTCGGCAAAATCCCGAAGGCGCCGGTCGGTGCAACAGCGGTCAAACGGTCTGCGCGACCCTCGAACAAGATCCGCGTCGGCAATTGCAGTGCCACGCTCATATCTGTGGCCATCGTCATCGGGCGGCCTCCAGATCATCCAGACCGCCGATCATGTAATAGGCGCTCTCGGGCAACGGAAATTCTGTCTGTTTCAGGATCGTCTCGCACCCGTCGAGCGTCGCAGAGATCGGCACAGTTTGGCCCTTCATCCCGCTGAAGGCTTCGGTCGTCACAAAAGGCTGCGTCAAAAAGCGCTCCAACCGCCGGGCGCGGGCGACGGTGAGCCGGTCGGCAGAAGACAATTCCTCAAGGCCCAGCATCGCGATGATATCACGCAGGTCTTCATATTCGGCCAGCGTGCTGCGCACCGTGCGGGCGATATCGTAGTGCCGTTGGCCAACCACCGCAGGGGTCAGCATCACCGATGCGGAGGCCAACGGGTCAACCGCCGGATAAAGCCCCTCGCTCGCCCGTTTGCGCGACAGCACAACCGAGGCCGACAGGTGCGAAAAAATATGTGCGGCGGCCGGATCGGTGAAATCATCCGCCGGGACATAGACAGCCTGAATCGACGTGATCGCGCCCCGCTGCGTCGAGGTGATCCTTTCCTCAAGAGCGGCGAGTTCGGTGGCCAAGGTCGGTTGATAGCCGACGCGCGACGGCATCCGGCCCATCAATCCCGACACTTCGGATCCGGCCTGCACAAAGCGAAAGATGTTGTCGATCAGCAAAAGCACATCCTGCCCCTTCTCGTCGCGGAAATGCTCCGCCATGGTCAAAGCGGTATTGCCAATCAAAAACCGCACGCCGGGGGCTTCGTTCATCTGGCCGAACAGCATGACGGTTTTTTCACGCACGCCCGCCTCACCCATTTCACGGTAAAGTTCTTCCGCCTCGCGGGACCGCTCGCCAATGCCGCAAAACAGGCTGACGCCTTTGTGGTGCTGCACGGTGTTGTTGATCAGCTCGGTGATCAAAACCGTCTTTCCGACCCCTGCCCCGCCGAAAAGCCCGGTCTTTCCGCCGCGCTCAATCGGCGACAGCAGATCAATCGCTTTGATGCCCGTCTCCAAAAACGCCGAATGCAAAACGCGCGCGCGTAAGGGGGGGGGCGTTTGATGGATTGACCGGCGCAAATCGGTTTCCGGCGCGGGGCGTCCGTCGATGGGAGCGCCGAACACATCGAGCATACGCCCAAGGACAGCCTCGCCCACAGGCACCTCAATCGGGCCGCCGGTTGCCCGCACCCGCATGCCAAGGCCAAGCCCGCGCGCCGGGGCCATTGCCATCGCCCGAACGACCCCTTGCCCGATCAACGCGGACACTTCGAGCGGCACATCCCCCGCGTAAAGCAGGTCATGGATACGCGGCACCTCGGCTTCAAACGCCACATCCACAACACCGCCCCGAATGGCGACGATTGTGCCATCCGTCCGAGGTTCCGGCTTGATGTCGGTCTTCTCGATACTGGTGTCTGTGGTCATGTCTCGCCTCGATCAAGTTGAACCACCTGCGTGCCTGCCGAACCGCTGAGGATATGCACGGCATCACGCAACCGGCCGATCCCGGCCAAGCCTCCGGCCTCGGCAAAATCACATGCCGCCGTCAGTTTTGGCCCCATGGATCCTGCGGGCAGGTCCATCGCCCGGCCCTCATCCGATGTCAGGGTGGCAATCGGAGCGGCCCCTTCCGCGCCGAAATTCTTGTAGACCGCGTCAACATCGGTCAGAAGCAACAAAGCATCTGCGCCGATATCAGCCGCCAGAAGCGCGCTTGCAGCATCCTTATCGATCACCGCTTCGACGCCGATCATCGCGCCATCCGCGCGGCGCATCACGGGAATGCCGCCCCCCCCGGCACAGATCACCGTCACGCCTTGGTCCAGCAACAACCGCAGCACACGAAGATCGGGGATTTCGACCGGCTTTGGCGAGGACACAACCCGGCGCCAATGATCGCCGTCCTGCGCGATAGACCACCCTGCGGCCTTGGCGCGCGCCTCTGCCTCGCTGCGGGAATAGATCGGCCCCACCGGTTTGGTCGGGGTCTGAAAGGCCGTGTCTTTCGGATCGACGACCACTTGCGTGAGCAGAGTTGCGACCGCGTGATCGTGACCGAGCGCGTTTTCCAATTCCTGCTCGATCAGGTAGCCGATCATACCTTCCGTCTCGGCCCCCAACACATCGAGCGGATAGGCCTCGTCCGGTTTATAGGCCGCCCCTTGCAGGGCCAGCAAACCCACCTGCGGACCGTTGCCATGGGTGACAATCAACCGATGCCCGGCACGCACGATTTCGGCCAGCGCCTGCGCAGCGACTTTGACATTCGCGCGCTGCGTCTCGGCGGTCAACGGCTCGCCCCGCCGCAACAGCGCATTTCCTCCGATGGCGGCCACAACCAGCATCTCAGGCCCCCAAGGTTGCGACCAGAACGGCCTTGATCGTGTGCATCCGGTTTTCTGCCTGATCGAACACGATCGAGGCGGGACTTTCGAACACCTCTTCGGTGACCTCCATCGCATCGAGACCGAACGTTTCCTTGATGTCCGTGCCCACCGAAGTGTCCGTGTTGTGAAAGGCCGGCAGGCAATGCATGAAACAGGCATGCGGGTTGCCGGTCTTGGCCATCACCTCGGCAGTCACCTGATAGGGTTTGAGCAATGCGATACGCTCGGCCCATTTCTCCTTGGGCTCCCCCATCGACACCCAGACATCGGTGTAGATGAAATCGACGCCTTTGACGGCGGCGTCCACGTCCTCCGTGATGGTCACGCGCGCGCCGGTTTCCTGTGCAATCGCCTTGGCCGCATCGATGATCTCCTGCACCGGCCAGCACGCTTTCGGGGCACAAAGGCGCACATCCATCCCCATCTTTGCCCCGCCAATCAGAAGGCTGTCGCCCATGTTGTTTCCGGCATCGCCCAGAAACGCATAGGAAACTTGGTGCAGCGGCTTTTCGACGTGTTCCTGCATGGTCAGGAAATCGGCGAGGATTTGTGTCGGGTGGAATTCGTCCGTCAGGCCATTATAGACCGGCACACCCGAGAATTCGGCAAGCTGTCGGGCAACCTCTTGGCCAAAGCCGCGATATTCGATGGCGTCATAGATCCGCCCCAACACCCGCGCGGTATCCTTGACGGATTCCTTGTGCCCGATATGCGTGCCCGTCGGTCCCAGATAGGTCACGCGCGCGCCCTGATCATAGGCCGCAACTTCGAACCCCACCCGCGTGCGTGTGCTGTCCTTTTCAAAGATCAGCGCAATATCCTTGCCTTGCAGTGTCGGCTGTTCGGTTCCGGCGTATTTCGCCACCTTCAGGTCCGCCGCCAGTTTCAGCAGAAAGGCGATTTCGCGCGGTGTGAAATCGCGTAGTGTCAAAAAATGCCGGTTCTTGAGATTGAAAGCCATTGTCGTTTCCTTGTCAGATCACACCGCATCACGAATGGTCGGGCAACTCATGCAATGACCGCCGCCGCGCCCGCGCCCAAGTTCGGCGCCGGGGATGGCCAGCACCTCGATCCCGGTCGCTTTGAGCGCGGCGTTGGTGTCGTCATTGCGGTCATAGCCGATGACGACGCCGGGCCGCAGGGCCAGCACGTTATTGCCATCATTCCATTGCTCACGCGCGCGCTCCTCTTCGGTGCTGCCACCGGTCGGCACAATCGTCAGGCGCCTATAGCCCAGCACCTCGGCCACGATCTCAAATATCGGGCGCGGGTCATGGCGAAATTGCAGCGGCGCTCGGCCCTCACCCGGACGGATATCATAACAGACAAGCTCATCCGCAACCTCCTTGAACGTGGTCACGACATCACCGCCGCATAGGGTAAAGACCGTATCCAGATGCATCGCCGCGCGCGATTTCGGGATCGCAAAGGCCAGAACCCTCTGCGCTGCGCCCGTGTCAAACAAGGCCTCGGCCAATTGGCCCACCCCTTGCGGCGAAGACCGCTCGCCCATACCGACGAGCACCGTGCCATCACCAACGGGCATGATGTCGCCCCCTTCGACCGTGGCCAGCCCATGGTCAACGGTCGGATCGCCAAAGTGGATCGTCGTCTTGCCGGCGAATTTGGGGTGGAATTTGTAGATCGCTGTGTTCAACAACGTCTCGGGACGCCGCGCGGGCCAATACATCGGATTGACCGACACACCACCAAAGATCCACGCGGAATTGTCCCGTGTGAACAAGGCGTTTGGCAAAGGCGGCAAAATGAACCCCTGCGCGCCAAGATAGCTGCCGAACAATCCCGATGGCTTGAATGGCAGATCGCCGGTGGCAAGGCCGCCCAGCAAATGCTCTGCCAATTGCGCACCCGGCAATTCGTCCATCCAGGCCCGCAGGTCCGGCAACATGCCGACACCGATCTGGTCCGGCACGATCCGGTGATCCAAAAGCCAATCGCGCCCTTCCGGGATGTCCAAGGTTTGCGCCAACAGGTCATTGACATCCAGAACCTCGACCCCCTCATCGCGCATGGTCTGCACAAAAACGTCATGGTCTTTCTGCGCTTGCTTGACCCAGAAAACATCGTCGAACAACAGGCTCTGACAATTGTCCGGCGTCAGGCGGCGATGCGCCAGACCCGGGCGGCAAACGACGACTTGCCGCAATCTGCCGGTTTCGGAATGAACGCCTAATGGATGATCTGTCATGGGGTTGGCTCCGTCATACAAGTGCAGAGATGCTAAGTGCGAGTGAGATGAAAACGGTCAGGATCAGAAGCAGCGGCCAGACAAACACAAGCCATCGATCATAAGAGACACGCCCGATGGCCAGACCGCCGATCACAACCGCAAAGGTTGGATTGATCAGGTTCACCAGTCCGTTTGCGGATTGATAGGCGGTGACCACAAGGCTCCGCGCCACGCCTGCAAAATCGGCAAGGGGTGCCAGGATCGGCATCGATAACACCGCCAAACCGGAAGAAGACGGCACGAAAAAGCTCATCCCGACCTCGATCCAGAACATCAGGTTGATGAAGGCCAGGTCCCCCAGACCGCCCAGAGACTGTTCGGCACCGTGTAAAATGGTATCTGCGATGAGGCCGTTTTCCATGATGACAACGATGGCACGGGCAAGTCCCACGACCAGCGCGACACCGAGAAGATCCCGCGCCCCGTCGACGAAGTTTCCGGTGATCTGTTTCTCACCCATCCGCGCGATCAGGCCGATGACAATGGCCGATCCAAGGAACAGCGCGCCCATGCGTGCCATCCACCAGCCTTGCGAGGAAACGCCCCAGATCATCACCGCAAAGGTCACGCCGAAAATGACAAGAACGATGGACTGTGTGCCGGTCAGACTGGACGCCTCAGACGCATCAGGACGATCTTTCAAAAAAATCGCACGGTGCGCGGCTGCATGTTTGGCAACGACGGAGCGCGCAGGATCTGCCTTCACCCGAGATGCATATCGCATGACGTATGCGGCGCAAATGACGAGACCACCGATCAACAAAATGAACCGCAAGACAATCCCGTCGGTGAAGGGGATGCCCGCCGCATTGGCCGCGATAACCGTCGCGAAAGGGTTGATAGTAGAGCCCAAAACGCCGATGCCCGCCCCGATCAATATGATCGAAATACCGGTCACGGCGTCATATCCGGCAGCGATCATGATCGGGATGAGAATGGCATAGAAAGCCAGTGTTTCTTCGGCCATGCCATAGGTCGTGCCACCAAGCGCAAAGAGCGACATCAGAATTGGAATCATCCAAATCTCACGCCCCTTGAGCCTGCGCATGACGGCCCGGATCCCTGTGTCGATTGATCCGGTGGCATTGACGATTCCGAGGAACCCACCAAGAAAAAGAACGAACAGCGCGACATCAATGGCGTTCGCGGCATAGCTGTCCGGGTCATAAAACCCCGCCGTCGGCGCGAGCATGACATCCCAGAAACCCTGAGGGTTCGGCGCGACCTCCTGATAGGTGCCCGCGACGGCGATTTCGCGCCCCACGTTGTTGTCCATAACGCGGTCGTAACTGCCCGCCGGAATGATCCACGTCAGGGCCGCAACCAATATGATAAGCAGAAAAAGGATCGTGTAGGCCGTCGGAAAACGCGACTGCGTCTGCGCCTCCGGGCTTTCTGTCGCTGGTGTGGTATCCGGCATGTGGATCTCCCTTCACTACAATTCACCCAGAGGCGTCAATTGCCCTCGGTGGCTCTGAAATCCTGCAAGAGACGTGCCACGGCACCGGGGTTGCAAGATTGACGTTCGTCAATGCGCGGACATGCATCGGTTTTCACAGCAACCGACAAACCACGCGGCGGCCTGCAAGGGCGCAAGACAACGGTCCGCCGCAAGGATCGCAGCGGCGTGCTGTTCTGCGTTGACTATGACGCAGAACAGAAGAAATTGAACGAAGCAGGCGTCCGGGAAACGCGCGACACCTCACCGAAAGCAATCGTGCAAACGATCCCCTATGGGACGGGATCAACGCGGGCACCACGTGCTCGAAAACGGCTTACCTGCCCGCAACTCACACACTTTGCGCGGACAAACGGGAACGGAACCAACGGGCGGGCCAGCCGTCTTCGGTTATGATTTAGCAGTGGTTTGGGCGGGGGGGTGCCGATCCGGCGCCCGCCGCAAGACGATAAAAACCTGCCCGATCACCAAGGGCCCCAAACTTGCGCCCACCGCCAACAGCAACCCCGCAGGGCCCGGATCGGGCAGCTTCAGGACCTCTGACAGACCGGGCAACCAAAGTGCCGCCGCGATCAGCACGAGGCAAAATAGAATAGCCCCCCAAACCCAAGGATTTCGTGTCACTTCGTTCACGAAAAGACGCGCGGCGGGCACCCGCACATTGAACACATTCCACAGCTGCGCCAACGCCAGAGTCAAGAAGGCAACGGTGACGGCAGGGGCATCATCCAGCTTCAGCCAATGCAGCGCCAGCCAGAATGCAGCAAGCGTCGCGAGGGTGATCGCGCCGCCCAGAACGGCGATGGTCATCCAGCGGTGGCGGTCGATGATCTGCTCGTCCGGATCGCGCGGGGGTTGGCGCATGACGTTTTCATCGCCCGCGCCGAGCCCGAGGGCAAAGGCAGGAAAGACATCCGTCACGAGGTTCAGGAACAGGATTTGCAGCGGCAGCAAGGGCATCGGAAGCCCAGCGCCGACCGCCAGTCCAACAATCAGAACCTCGCTGACATTGCACGACATCAGATAGATGACAAATTTGCGGATATTGTCGAAGATCACGCGCCCCTGCCGCATGGCCGCAATGATCGTGCCAAAGGAATCGTCTTGCAGCACCATACGTGCGGCTTCGCGGGCGACCTCGGTGCCGCGCTGGCCCATCGCGATGCCGATATCGGCTTTTTTCAATGCCGGGGCATCGTTGACGCCATCACCGGTCATCGCCACGATGTGCCCGCGGCTTTGATAAAGCGTGGCAAGGTGGAGTTTGGTTGCAGGAGCGACACGGGCAAAGACGTCAGCGGCGAGGATACGATCACTCAGCGCGGGATCAGGCGTTTGAGGGTCGAAATCGGCCAGCTCATCCCCCTCGATTACTGTCAGGTGGCCCTCATCGGTGCCCAATCCGGCCTGACCTGCGATCGCAGCGGCGGTGTCGGCATGATCGCCGGTCATCATCACCACCCGGACGCCAGCGGCGCGGGCCGCGGCAATGGCCCCGACGACATCGCTGCGCAACGGATCGCGCAAGCAAACGATCCCGACAAGCGTCAGTCCCGCGTAAGGGTCCTCATCATCGCGATCTGTTTCCTTCATCGCCAAGGCCAGAAGACGCAACCCTTCGCCCGCCACCTGTCTGCTGCGGTCCTCCCATTCATGGCGTGACGTGCTGTCCAAGTCCTGCACGCCCTGCGGGCCGAGAACACGGCTACAGTTGCCGATCACCGCCTCTGGCGCGCCCTTGATGGCATAGAAGAACCCTTCACCGTTGCGATGCACGCTTGCCATCATCTTGGTGTCTTGGTCGAAGGCGTATTCACTCACCTTTTCACAACCGGTCAATAGCGTTTCGCGCCCTTGTCCAGCCTGCTGCGCAACCCGTAGCAACGCCAGTTCCATTGGATCGCCCGACGGCGGCTCGTCCCCCTGCCCCAATGACGCGCCGTTACAAAGCGCCCCGATCCGCAGCAAGGGTTCAAGGCGGACCTCCTGTTCGAGATCCACCCTGCGCCCATCGCGTTCGAAGTGCACAGCCTCTCCTTCACGGTCCAGATTTAGCCGCGCGTCCGCAACAAGGTACCCCGCAACCGTCATACGGTTTTCCGTCAAAGTGCCGGTCTTGTCGGTCAAAATCACCGTGGTCGCGCCCAAGGTTTCCACAGACGACAGGTTCGAGATGATTGCATTGCGCGCCGCCATGCGCCACATGCCCCGCGCCAAGCTTAGGGTGGCCACCACCGGCAGGCCTTCGGGGACGGCCGCAACGGCCAGTGCCACGCCGGTTTGAAGCATGGCAGCCACCTCATGACCACGAAGAATGCCCGCACCGATGACCAAGGCGGCCAGCGCCAGCGTCAGCCAAACCAGCCGATGCCCCAAACGATCAAGACGTTTTTCCAGCGGCGAGGCGGCGGAATCGGCGGTCTGCACCAGATGACTGATATGGCCGAGCTCGGTGGCCATCCCGGTGGCGGTCACAACGCCGGTCGCCGCCCCCTGGGTGATGGCCGTGCCCTTGAAGGCCATGCAGGACCGGTCCCCGATTGCCGCCTTTGGTGAAACCGCACCCGTCTGCTTGGGCACCGGAACGGATTCGCCGGTCAGCACGGATTCGTCGCATTGCAGGTTCGACGCCTCGATCAGCCGCAGATCTGCGGTCACCACATCCCCCGCATCCAACAGAACGACATCGCCCGGCACCAGATCATGCGCGTCAATGTGCTGCGCGTGTCCGCCGCGCCTGACGCGCGTGGTGACCGAGGCGATGTCGAGAAGCGCCTCCATCGAACGGGCCGCACGCAGTTCCGTGACAAAGCCGATCACGGCATTGATCGCCAGAACCACAACAATCGCAATGCCTTCGGCAATGTCATGGAAATAGAACGACAACCCCGCCGCAAACGCCAACAGCCAAACGATCACGCCTTTGAACTGATGCGCAAGAATGGCAAAGGCGCTTTGTTTGGCATGGGCACGCAATTGGTTCGGACCATGGCGGTTGCGTCGTGCCACGACTTCGCTTTCATCCAGCCCGTATTCTGGATCCACCGCGAGCTCTTGGGTCACGATTTCAGCGTGTTTGGCAAACGCTTCGGTCTCATCAAGTTCTTTCATGCGGGCTTTCGCCTTTCTTCTGCGGCTCATGCGATCTTTTCTTCCAACAGGTCAGAAACTTTCAGTTTCTGACCCCACCCTTTCATCCACAGCAAACATCTTTCGAACCCTCCTTTCCGGATATACCATTGGTTCACGGACAAAACCCATGGCCCGAGCGACCTTGGCACCGCTTTTGCCTCCAAGGCGGGGGAGTGTCGAAGCGCGCCGCGCCGACGCTTGCTTTTCCATCAACGGCCCGAAAAATTCTCCCGATGTTAGTCCGGGCAAAACCGGCGCACAATTCAACCGCCGCACATCCATGCACCGCCAGATCACCGGCAATGGTTCCGCACCAACGCAAGCTGCCGCGCCAACCACGGTCCCTTCCGTACCCGACGCGAAAACAGCATTTCGACTGGTTTCCAACCTCATCGTCGGCCTTGTCTTACCGGTCGGCACGCTTGCCTTCGTTTCGTTCCTCCACATGACTGCGCGCAGGCCTGCGCCGATGCCGACACCAGCGGGCAAATGCCTTCGCGATGTTTCGCTGTAATTTCAGGATAGCTCTTCATACCCGCCTCCGCGCACATGCGATGAGGACAGTTTACCTGCATCCCGACGCCAGGATTGACATCCGTCAATCGGCCAACGCCGCCCCGTAAAACGCAGTCGCGCATGCAGTCAGAGAGAGCGCACGAGTGGATCTACCGGACCGAGGGCGCCTTTCCCAATGCCGTCCACGCGTGCGGGCATTCGAAACAAACAGCCGGTTTCAACGGCTCTAAGGCTAACCTCCCTTTCTCGGCAAACGGCGGTTAGGCGCTCTACTGGCTTCCGGCCATCGTTTGGCGAAACCGCATCAGCGAAATCGCAAAGAACACCGTACTCAGGATCGCCATCACCAGCATATCAGGCCAAACTGTGTCAAACCCCGCGCCGCGATATAGAATCGCTTGTGAAAAGGCGATAAAATGGGTCGAGGGCGACCCTTGCATGATCGCTTGCAGCCAGAACGGAATACTCTCAATCGGCGTCGTACTGCCGGATAACAGGTTCATGATCACCAGCACCGGCATCACCAAAAGCCCGAATTGCGGCATTGATGTCGTGAAGGTGGCCAACAAAATCCCGAGGCCTGTGACCGACACAAGATATAGAATTGTTCCGGCAACAAATAGCGGGATCGAACCGGCAATCGGCACCTGAAGCCACCCCTGCACCACGAGCCAAAGCGACAGGATCGCGCCGACGACAATCACCAGACCATTGGCACAGATCTTTGCCAACATAATCTCCGTCGCGTTCACCGGCATAACCAACAGGTGCTCAATCGTTCCATGTTCACGCTCTCGAATGAGCGCCGCCCCGGTCAGCAAGATGGCAAGAATGGTAATGTTGTTGATGATTTGCATCACAGAGTTGAACCAGATGGATTGCAGGTTCGGGTTGAAATGGGCCGTGACCACAAGATCGATGGGCAGGTTGCTGGATGTGTCATCACCGGTCACAAAACGCTCGATCTCGGAGGCAATGATGGTTTGAAGGTAGACCGACCCATTGCCGGCCTGTGTCATCGCTGTCGCGTCGACATTCATCTGCAGCGATGGATGCGCCCCGGAAAGGACATCCGCCTCGAACCGCGGCGGGAAAGACAACACGAAAACGAACTCGCCCCGGTCCATGACCCCATCCACCTCTGAAAGCGCGATCCGTTGCGGTGCCTCGAATTCGGGGGGGAGGATGGCATCCACGATCCGCCCGGTCAAAGCCGATTGATCGAGATCGACATAGGCCACGGCGGCGTTGCCGATTTCGGTCTTTGCTCCGGTGGCAACGGCATAAATGGCGAAGCTGAACATGTAGAAGATCAGAAAAAGAAGAATCGGATCGGCGAACAGGCTGCGCAGCTCTTTGACGCCCAGTAGGTAGATATTGATCAGCCAGCGCGACATTTCAATCTTCCTGCTTATTGAGCAAAAGGATGGCTGCGGTCACGAACACCGCCGCAAAGACGGTCAAAGCCAGAAAGTTCAACCAAAGCTCGGAAAAGCCAAGCTCTTTGGTGAATGTGCCGATGCTGATCTGTTGATACCAGGCTGCCGGAAACCCGCGCCCGACCAGACGCGCCCCGCCGGATAGAGATGAAACCGGAACCAGAAGGCCGGAGAAATTGACCGCCGGAATGATGGAAATCACAGCTGTTGCAAAGGTCGCGGCCACCTGTGTTTTTGTGAACGTCGAGACGAGAACACCAAACCCCGTGGTGGCCAGAACATAAATAAACGTCCCGAGAAAAAGTGCGGTCGCAGAGCCTTTGATCGGCACGTCAAACACGAAGTAGGACAACGCCAAAAGCGACAGAAAACTGATATAGGCAATGACCACATACGGCAGTTGCTTGCCCAACAGGAACTCTCCACGTGTGACCGGGGTAGAGCGGAAATTGGCGATTGCACCGGTTTCCTTTTCGCGCACCACACCCATGGCGGCCATCATCGACGGGATCAGCACCAGCATCATCATGATGACTGACGGCACCATTGCGTTTACGCTCTCAAAAGACTGATTGTAGCGAAACCGTGTTTCGATCCCCGCACCGGTGGTGTCGATCACTTCGCCATAGCTGCGCTCGACCTGATCTTGCATATACGACGCGACCAATCCCTGCAGGTAGCCGCGTGCGGTTTCAGCGCGAAACGGCATCGCCGCATCGAGCGCGACACGGACCTCAGGCACATCGCCGCCAAGCAATTCACGTCCAAATCCCGAAGGTATCTCAATTGCGATGGCGATCTCGCCGGCGCGCAAACGCGCGTCCAGCTCCTGCGCGCCAGAGGCGGGAGGGCGTTCCTCAAAGAAGCGCGAGCCTGAGAAGGCCTGCAACAATGCGCGGCTTTCGGCGCTCTGGTCCTGATCGGCTGCGGCGTAGGGCAGGTTCTCGACATCGAAAGAGATCCCATAGCCGAAGGTCAACATCAAGATGATCGGTCCGAGAAGCGCAAAGGCAAGCCTGAGCGGGTCGCGCATGATTTCTGTTGTCTCCCGCCGTGCGAAGGCCCACATGCGCAACGGATCGAACAGCACATCACCCTTGCCGGCCGCGCGCGGCGGCACTGCGGGAGCGGTGGACCCGGCGGCGGCATCCGCCTGCGGCTCCATGCCGGCGCCCACTTTGGCCTCATCGTCGGCGTCGCGCAGGTGGCTGACAAAAGCATCATTCAGGTTTCCGGCGCCCGTTGCGGCGACGATCTCATCCGGTGCGCCGACGGTCAGAACACGGCCCGCGTGCATCAAGGAAATCCGGTCGCACCGCTCAGCCTCGTTCATGAAGTGTGTGGAAACAAATATCGTCACGCCCTGCGCGCGCGAAAGCCCGATAAGAAGCCGCCAAAAGGCATCGCGCGCAACAGGGTCAACCCCCGATGTCGGCTCGTCGAGGATCAACACCTCGGGGCGATGGATCACCGCGACCGCCAACTGTAGGCGTTGGCGTATCCCCAACGGCAAACCATCGGGCCGGTCATCGGCCTCCTCAAGCAGCTCGAACGTTTCCAGCATTTCGGACACCCGTTCCGCCCGCTCACTTTTGGGAATCCGGTAGAGTTCTGCGTGCAACTCAAGGTTTTGGCGCACGGTGAGTTCTGAATAGAGCGAAAAGGACTGTGACATATACCCGACGCGCTGCCGCGTCTTCATATCGCTGGCGTCCAGATGTTCTCCAAACAACAGCGCCTCGCCGCTGCTCGCAGGCAGCAGGCCGGTCAACATCTTCATCGTGGTCGTCTTGCCGCAGCCGTTCGAACCGAGGAAACCGAATATTTCGCCCTTGGCGATCTCGAAATCGACGCTGTCCACGGCAGTAAAATCACCGAATTTGCGCGTGAGCGATATTGCCTGCACCGCAGGGGCATCGCTTAAGGGTTCAAAGGGGGGAACAACGACGCCCTGCTGCTCGGGCCGGATGCCTTCCGGCAGCAGAGCAATAAAGGCACTGTCGAGGTTCTCTTGCCCGGTCTTCTCGCGCAGCTCTGCCGGCGTGCCGGTCGCCATGACCTTCCCGTCAGACATGGCAGCCAGCCAATCGAAACGCTCGGCCTCTTCCATGTAAGCGGTCGCGACGATGACACTCATCGTCGGGCGCTCGCGTCGAATCCGGTCGATCAAATCCCAAAACTGCTGACGTGATAACGGGTCGATCCCGGTTGTCGGCTCGTCAAGGATCAGCAAATCGGGATCGTGGATCAGAGCAGAACAGAGGGACAGTTTCTGCTTCATCCCGCCCGATAATTTTCCGGCGGGGCGATCAGGAAACGGATCAAGCCCAGTTGCCTCCAACAGATCGGCGATGCGTGCTTGGCGCTCCTCAAGGGGCTGCGCAAAGAGCCTGCCAAAAAAGTCGAGATTCTCGGCGACCGTCAGCGTCGGATAGAGATTCCGCCCCAGCCCCTGTGGCATATAGGCGATGCGATGATTGCAGGTCTTGCGATGCTGCGGCGCGCTGATATCGCCATCCAAGACTTGCAAATTGCCCGACTGGAGCCGCCGCACCCCGGCAACCAGCGCCAAGAGAGTGGATTTTCCGACGCCATCCGGACCGATCAGACCCGCCATGCAGCCAGACGGGATCTGCAAGCTGACATCATCGAGCGCGGCAATCGGGCCATAAAGATGGGTGACGCCCGAAAGTTCGACAATCGGATCCGTGGTCATTGCGGCAGTCTGACGGCAAGCTCCGCCGGCCAATCAATGCCTGGGCTGACACGCACATAGCCCACCCCGGGAACGCCGGCGCGTGCGCGATCTTGGTATTGCGCCAATAGATCCGGCACGATGGTCAGATTGACCCGGAACATAAGCTGCTCGCGCTCATCCCTTGTCTCGACAGAGCGCGGCGTGAATTGCGCGGTGCTGGCGACAAAGGTCACTTTGGCAGGGATTACATAGGCGGGGATAGCGTCAAGAATGATCCGCGCCTCATCGCCAACCACCAGCCGTGCGGCGTCACGCGTTGGCAAAAAAATCGACATATACATCTGCGACAGGTTTGTGACCGTCGCAACACGCCCGCCCGCCCCCAGGATCTCTCCTTCCTGCGCAAGAACATATTGCACACGCCCATCGCGCGGGGCGGTCAACGTGGCATCATTGATCAACGCCTGCAATCTTTCGACAGAGGCCTCTGCCGCTGCAATCATTGCTTCTGCCAACGGTACGCCCGCCTCCGCCGCCGCAATAGCGGCCTCGGCCGTGTCCAGAACGGTGCGTTGACCATCCAGCCGCGCTTCGCTGGAAAACCCTTCAACAGCAAGTTGGGACACCCGTTCGAATTCGGCGCGCGCCGTTACAAGCTCGGATCTACGTTGGCGCAACAGCGCCTCTGCCTGAAGTTTCTGCTGCTGCGCCTGATGCACCGATGCCGCCGCCGCGTGCAACTGGGCATCCAGCTCAATCGTGTCCATGCGTGCGATCACATCTCCGGCGTCGACCCAATCGCCTTCGTCGACGAGAACTTCGGTGATGCGGCCGGGAAGCCGGGTTGCGATCTCGATCCGTTCCGCCTCGATCCGCCCATTGGACGCGGCGATACCATCGGGGAGCGCTGATGTGACGGTGCTTTGCCACCAATAGACGCCCACTCCGGCAATGGCCAAACCCGCGATCACAAGCACTGTCCAAACCCATTTCATTCTATGTCACCCATCGCGGTCACTCCTGAAGCTTGGGGTGAACGTCACATCGCGCACCCGCTATTCTATAGCATCTTTCATCTACACTCGTCCGGGGATTGACGAACGTCAATCGCCGAAAGCCCCGCCACGATAAACAGAAAACAAAACGCGAGCCCATCGCGTCTCTCAGGATTCTCGGAAAGGTCACCCATGGCACGCGTCTCCACATTACATGATCCCTCCTCACCACCGACAGCGCCCCAACATGCGCCGCACGCAATAAATGCTGCCGCGCGCAGTGTGCCTCTGCCGCACGCCCATACGACCATGGAAGAGGCTCTGGACAAAGGGCTCAAAGCCATCATCGCGAAGTCAACGGCAGGACTATCACCCATTGCGCTGGCCGCAGCTTATTCGGATTGGGCACTGCACCTTGCCTCGGCTCCCGGCAAGCAACTCCAGCTTCTCGAAAAAGCGGCCAAGAAAACCACGAAATTGGCCCGCTACGCGGCCACCTGCGCCACCGTTGCGGATGCGCCGCAAACCTGTATCGATCCATTGCCGCAGGACAAAAGGTTCCGCAGCGAGGCGTGGACCCAGTGGCCTTACAACGTCATTCACCAAGGCTTTTTGCTGAACCAGCAATGGTGGCACAATGCGACGACCGGCATCGCAGGTATGACCAAGCAGCACGAGAACGTGGTGGAGTTCGCCGCGCGCCAGATGCTTGATGTGTTTTCTCCGTCCAATTCCATCATGAGCAACCCGGATATTTTACAAAAGACACTGCATGAAGGCGGCTGGAACCTTATACGCGGCTGGCAGAATTTCGTTGAAGACGCGACGCGGCTGAACACCGGTCAGAAGCCCGCTGGCGCGGAGGACTTCGAAGTTGGCCGCAACCTCGCCACCACCCCCGGAAAAGTCGTCTACCGCAACCGGTTGATCGAGTTGATCCAATACGCCCCGACGACCGATAAAGTGCGCCCCGAACCGATCCTGATCGTGCCGGCATGGATCATGAAATACTATATTCTGGATCTCGGCGAGACGAATTCGATGGTCCGTTTCCTGACCGATCAGGGTTTTACCGTGTTCATGGTGTCATGGATGAACCCCCATGCCGAGGATCGCGATCTTGGTATGGATGATTACATATCGCTTGGGGTCATCGAGGCGTTGGACGCGGTGCAAGCCATAACGGCGCGTGAAAAAGTGCACGCCGTTGGCTACTGTCTCGGGGGGACGCTCCTGTCGATTGCGGCGGCCACCTTGGCGCGTGAGGGCGACACCCGCCTCAAAACCCTGACGTTACTCGCCGCGCAAACGGATTTCACCGAAGCCGGAGAGCTGCAACTTTTTATCAACGACAGCCAGCTCACCTTTCTCGAAGATATGATGTGGAATCAGGGTTATCTCGACACGACGCAAATGGCCGGAACGTTTCAGCTATTGCGCTCCAACGATTTGATTTGGTCGTATATGATCCACGACTACCTGATGGGGGAACGCACCCCGATGATCGACCTGATGGCGTGGAATGCAGATGCGACGCGGATGCCTTACCGGATGCATTCCGAATATCTGCGCAGCCTTTATCTGAACAATGATCTGGCGGAGGGGCGATATCATGTCGGTGATCGGCCGGTGACCGTATCCGATATTCGCGCGCCTGTGTTCTTGGTCGGGACAGAACGGGACCACGTGGCACCATGGCATTCGGTCTATAAATTCAACCTGCTCTCGGACACGGATGTCACCTTTGTGCTGACCAGCGGCGGGCATAATGCGGGCATCGTCTCCGAACCCGGCCATCCCCACCGGCATTACCGGATCGCGTCGCAGGCAAAAGATGCGCCCTATATCGGTCCGGATCTTTGGATGGCACAGACCGCCCCGGTCGACGGATCATGGTGGCCAGCACTGACCGATTGGCTGGCCAAGCAATCGGGCGCGCCCACATCGCCCCCGCCCCTCGGGGCGCGCGACGCCGGATATCCCCCGCTCTGCGATGCGCCCGGCACCTACGTGTTTCAAAAGTGAGAGCCGATGAATGACACTCCGGGGACAGGTGCCTGCGGGTGGACCATGAGGATGCCCAGCGCCCATGCGCCAGCACGCGAGAGGCCGCCGGCGATGGGTGCCAAGGCGTTTTGTTGCCCGCGCCGCTGGAGGCCCGTTTTCTGCGGTGGTCGGGAAAACGCACCTGAACCGCAGCTCACCGCAGCCACCACGGGCAAGACGAGGCGTGGCGTGGAAATTCAACACACAGCGGGCGCGATGCAGATTTCAAGTCAGACCGCCAGAAGGCCGCACATATCAAAGGCAAATCCTCTGCTCTTGCCGCATTCCGCCCGGTTGAAACCCTCGCCGAAACATTCAAGGATAGGTTATCCGACGCTGATCCCGCGCCTCCAGGGGTCTGAAACCCCCGCAAAAACTGGACACCCCTCATGCAATTCATAGAAAACAAAACCTTCGACGAGCTTCAAATCGGTGACAGTGCGGAACTGACACGCAAGCTGACCGCTCAGGACATCGAGCTTTTCGCGGTGATGTCCGGCGATGTGAACCCGGCCCATGTCGACGAAGCCTTCGCCAAATCCGATATCTTTCACAAGGTTATCGCACACGGCATGTGGGGCGGCGCCTTGGTTTCGGCGGTCCTCGGAACAGAGCTGCCCGGCCCCGGAACAATCTATCTCAATCAGAGCATGAGCTTTCTACATCCGGTCGGGCTTGGCGATACTGTTACGGTTCGGGTGACCGTCCGCGACAAGGACGCCGCAAATCATCACGTCACCCTCGACTGCCTGTGCCTGAACCAAAGCGGCGAAAGCGTGATTCAGGGGGAGGCTTTGGTCATCGCCCCGACCGAGAAAGTGCGGCGTCCGCGCGCGGTCCTGCCGGAGGTTCATCTGCATGAACGCGGCGCGCGGTTTAAGGATCTGATCGAGGCGACCGCCGCACTTCCCGCCGTGCCCACAGCGGTTGTCCATCCCTGCGATGCGCTCTCGTTACGCGGGGCACTTGAGGCGGGCTCGCAGGGTATTATCATCCCGGTGCTTATCGGTCCGCGCGCAAAAATCGAAGCCACCGCAGAGGAAATCGGCCACAAGCTGACCGATATAGAGATCATCGATGTCCCCCACAGCCACGCTGCGGCGGAAAAAGCCGTGGCGCTCGCGCGTTCTGGCGAGGTCAGCATGCTGATGAAAGGCAAGCTCCATTCGGACGAATTGCTCGCGCCCGTGGTGGACCGGCAGACCGGATTGCGCACCGAAAAACGCATCAGCCATGTTTTTGTCCTCGATGTGCCGACCTATCCAAAACCGTTGCTGATCAGCGATGCTGCGATCAATATTTTCCCGGATCTGGAAGACAAATGCGACATCGTTCAAAATGCCATCGACTTGGGTCAGGCGCTGGGAATTACTTGCCCGAAAGTCGCTCTTTTGTCGGCGGTGGAAACCGTGATGCCAAGCATTCCGTCAACCGTTGAGGCGGCGGCACTTTGTAAAATGGCGGCGCGGGGGCAGATCACCGGCGGGATGCTTGACGGCCCCTTGGCCTTCGATAATGCTATTTCCAAATCGGCGGCGGAAACCAAAGGCATCGTTTCCGAGGTCGCCGGCGACGCCGACGTTTTGATCGTGCCGGACCTTGAAGCCGGCAATATGCTGGCAAAGCAATTGATCCATCTTGCCGGGGCGGATGCCGCTGGTCTCGTTCTGGGCGCGCGGATACCGATCGTGCTGACCAGCCGCTCGGACGGGGTGATGTCGCGCCTCGCTTCCGCCGCTATGGCACAGCTTTTCGTGCACCGGCGCGGTGCGGAGTTCACGATATGACCGGCGATATCCTGACGTTGAATGCGGGGTCTTCGAGCATAAAGTTCGCGGTCTTTGCCCCCGAACACCCTGACAAAACAGCCCGCATCACGGGCAAGATCGCGGGCATCGGGGGGGCACCGGTTTTCATCGCGCAGGGCCCCACAGGCACAGCCTTGCCTGCGGGCCCGCTCGACGCGCTTGATCCCTCATCCAGCCACGAAAATTTGGTTGCCCTTTTGTTGGAATGGCTCGAGCAGCAACTTGCAGGGCAACCGCTCGGGATCGTAGGGCACCGGGTTGTGCACGGCGGGCGGACCTTCGGTCAGCCCGTCCGCATCACCGATGCGATCCTGGACGAGCTCGAAACGCTCGTGCCTCTGGCGCCGCTCCATCAGCCACACAATCTTTCGGCGATCCACGCCGTTGCAAACTGGCGACCAGACTTAACTCAGATCGCGTGCTTCGACACGGGGTTTCATCGCACGCAAGACCGGCTGGCGACGCTGTTCGCCCTGCCGCGCGCTCTTAGCGACGAGGGGGTTATTCGATACGGGTTCCACGGTCTGTCTTACGATTATATGGCCCGTGTGCTGCCCGAACAGATCGGAGCCAAGGCGGACGGGCGGGTCATTGTCGCCCATCTCGGCAACGGGGCCAGCATGTGCGCGATGCAAAACCGCAAGAGCGTCGCAACAAGCATGGGGTTCACGGCGCTTGACGGTCTTATGATGGGACGCAGGTGCGGTGCATTGGATCCGGGTGTTGTGCTGTATCTGTTGCAATCCAAGGGCATGGACGCCGCACAAATCGAAACGCTCCTCTACAAAAACTCCGGCCTGCTTGGCGTCTCCGGCATCAGCAATAATATGAAGGTCTTGGAAGATAGCGACGCGCCGACCGCCCGCGAGGCCATTGACCTCTATGCCTATCGCGCCGCCAGCACGCTGGCGGGCCTTGTTCCCGCCCTTGGTGGACTTGATGCCCTCGTGTTCACCGCCGGAATTGGCGAAAATTCCTCGTGTATCCGGCGGGCGATCTGTGACCGGCTGCAATGGTTGGGGATCAAGATAGATGTCGGCGCAAACGACGTGAATGCCATCAAAATCAGCACGGAAACCTCTGCCGTTGATGTCCTTGTCTTGCCGACAAACGAAGAGGCCGTGATTGCCGGTGCCTGCCGGACCCTGACGAATGCACCGAGTGCGCAAACGCCGCAGCCCCACGAAAGCCCCGATAGTTGACCTGTGATCACGGGTCAAAGCGGCACCCGCAAGGCGCGGCGATCGGTGCACATGCCCTAGGTAACCTCAGCTTATCACAATCCGCTTTCAACCGGGTTGCGACGCTGCGGCCGCAGACGGGGTTCATCAAGGGGGGCATCTTGGCCGCCTCTGCGGCCTTGCAGCCTGTGGCTCTATCGGCTGCGGTCACGCATCGCTGTTAAGGCCGGCGCGGTGCAGCCGTGCGCCATTACGACACTCAACAAGCCGCGCCCCCTGCCGACCAAAGTCGCGACCAGCCAGAGGCTTTCAACCTACTGTGTCCGCAGTAGTTCATTGGGGCTTTGCTCAGACTGATGCTGGCGCGGTGGCCGTGGTACCCGTCGCTTCGCCGAAGGCGCGCAACGCTTCGGCACCGTAGACAGAGGCCGGCCCGCCGCCCATGAGAATTGCAATCCCGATCATTTCCGTCACTTCCTGCCGCGTGGCACCGGCCTTGGCGACCGCTTGCGAATGATGCGCAATGCAGCCATCGCAGCGGACAGAGATCGCGATGGCAAAGGCGATCAATTCCTTCATCTTGGTGGACAGCGCCCCCTCTGCAGTCGCCTGCATCACCAAGCGCCCGAAGGCCGCCGTCGTGTCCGGAATTTCAATCGACAGATCCGCATAGCCAGAGTGATACTCGTTGGCGATCGTCGCATAATTTTTCACGTCATACTCCTTTCTCTGCGTCATGCTCTTCCCTTTCGTGATGCTCTTGCCCAATGCGCGGAGCGCATCAGGGGGTCATGTCCGTCCTGTCACGCCTCGGGCCGGTACATCGGCCGGCGCCTTGGGATCAGGTGACCGAGCGCGCGGCTATGGCGATCAACACCATGGAAACGCCGGTACTGACAAAATCGATGCCGAACAGGACCCCGAGAAGCACCGCAGATGCTTCCGGAAGCGCCATGAGGACGAAGCCACCCAATGCGATACTGATCACCGCAGAGGCCAGAATCCATCCCCAGTTCGGACTTGGACGCACCCAGAATGCGAAGGAGGATTGTGCGATACCTGTCAGCAGAAAAACGATCCCCACCAGCACCGTCAGGGCAATCAGGCCCTGCGCAGGAAACACCAGCAAAAGCGCCCCCGCCACCAGCGGCACAAGGCCACCTATGAGTTGCCAAGCAAAAAGACCCGTTCCACGGAACGAAAAGGCCGAAGCAACCGCAATGATACCGCTGATGAACATCAGCCACCCGATCAGAATGCCAATGATCAATGAGCTGAGGACCGGCATCAAAAGCGCACCAATTCCGAGGGCGATCATCACGATGCCAGTCCAAAGCCAAATTTTTCTCATTCGGGCCAAAAGGGTTTCGGCCGGAGGGGTATGGGAAGGTGATGCCATTTCGATCTTGGCCTCCTTGAAAAGCAGCGCGGTCAGCGCCGGAGTTGCATTGCTGCGCTAAGCTGTCTCGGACGGGCCGATTTGCAGCGCTGTGAAGGCCGGCTCACCCATCCGCCGCAGGAGCGACACTTGCAGGTCCAGCCAAGCCATATGGCCCTCTTCATCCATTGCGGTGCGCTCAAACAGAACGCGCGTTCCGATGTCATTGGCCGCATCCGCATCCCGCGCGGCCTGGGAATAGAAACGGATGGCGTCCTTTTCATCGGCCAAATCAACCTCGAACATGTCCTGCAAGGATTGCGCTTTCGCTGGAACTTTCGCGGGTTTCATTTCCGGAACACCCCCAAGGAACATCATGCGCCGCGCATATTCTTCGGCATGCCCAAGCTCTTCGAGCATCTCGGCACGCATCTTTTCGGCCAATTTATCCAGACCCCAGTCCTCGGCTGTCAGAATATGGAGAAGATACTGATTCACAGCCGCCAGTTCCATCGACAGGGCCGTTTGCAGATTTTCCAACGTTTTGCTTTTGTCGTTCATGGCTTTTCCCTTTTAGGTTTGGTGCCGCCCTCGAATGGCTATTCACTCCAACTGTGCAGGTGAACATCTCGACCGGAATGGCCTTTAAGGATCTTCACGGCCAATTCCTCCTTGGCGTTGTCGACAGTTCTCACCCAAAGCAGGATGCCGCCATTGCGGATTTGATCGGCATAATAGTCCTTGTGGTGCTGACCGACACGCCGCGCCAGAAGCGTTCCAACCACCGCCGCCGGTCCTCCTCCGATCGCAATCGCTGCGATCGAGGCGGCCAGCGTCGACACCGGTGTCAGCATGGCCGCCATGGCGATGTAAGATCCCAAAAAGAAGAAACCGCCAGAAATCGCGCCTTCCAATTCGCCGATGGCTTCCTCAGAAACAAAAGCGGCGCGCGGAGCATCCGGGTTGTCTTGCAAATCTTCGGCACGCCAATAGGCCGAGCCGAGTTTCTCCCGCATTGCCTCTTTGCTACCGAGCAGGCTGATGTCGGCGCGGCTGAACCCGGACATGCGCAGATCATAAATCGCCTGCTGCAGGGTCTCGAAACTGTCGAATACACCGACAGCTTCGGGAACATTGATATATGTGCTGTGGTGGGCATCTTGTGCGATGGTCATATCCGGCCTCCTGCGCTGTTATCGCTGTCTAGCCCGCCGCGTGACGCGGTGATTGACATTGATCAATCGTTGAACATGGCGGCAAAGACGCATCTGCGCTAACGGTCTGGCCCCGATTGCCAGATCGGAAGCGTAACCTCGTGGTCGAGATGCGCCAGACGCCGCTTGAGGTCGGCGTTTTCCTCAACCAGCACCAGAACAACGGCGACCCCGGCGAGATTGAGCGACAAATCCTTTTGAAGCCGCCGGACACGATGCACCACGGCGATGCTCGAACCGTGGAACCGCCACTGCGCGGGGCCGGGCCCATATGGCTCCAGAATGCCCTCGTCGACCAATTCGACCACCCAATCCGCAGAGCACCCGCCGACCCGGCAGAGCTCTTTCAACGTGACCGTGGTCACCACTTCTCCTGTTGGAACCAATTCATTGTCTGAAGCCATTGTCCTACCCCTTCCGTCCCGCGCGCGGATCATAATCCATCTCGCGCGCCATCTGTTGGTAAAGCTCGCGCGCTTTCTCGGATTCCGTCGGTGGGATGACAATTTTGACCACCGCAATGAGATCGCCCGGCGGTTTGCCCGGTATGCCGCGGCCTTTAAGGCGCAATTTTCGTCCCGATTGTGAATGTTTCGGCACTGTCAGTTGCACCGATCCACCGGGCGTGGCGTAGTCGACCCGCGCACCGAGCGCCGCTTCCCAAGGCGTGACGGGCAACTCCATGATCACATCCCTGCCTTCAAGGCGGACCCCCGGCGTGGGTTTGATTGCCACCTCAAGATATAGGTCTCCCGCTGCCCCCTTGCCCAATCCGGGCGATCCCTGCCCCGCCAGACGGATATGTTGTCCATCGCAGACCCCTTTAGGGATCGACACCCGAATGGTCTTTTCGCCCAGAACCACATGACCGGAGGCGTCGCGTTCCGGTTTTCTCATCCCGACATCCATCGACCCGCCTTTGTATGCGGTATCAAGGTCGATGGTGATTTTCGCATGGTGATCCTGACCTGCTGCATGAAACTGTCCGCCGCCGCGCATGTCAGGCCGCGCCTGTCCGCGCCGGGCAAACAGCTCATCAAAGAACGCGCCGAATTGGTCAGGATCTGTTTCGGTATATCCGCCGCCAGAGAACTCGAACCCTTCGTCCCAATCGGGGGGCGGCCGGAACGCTTGGCCTTCTTTCCAATCTGCGCCGAGCTGGTTGTAAGCCGCGCGCTTCTCCGGGTCTTGCAGAACTTCATAGGCCTCGCCGACGTCCTTGAATTTTTGCTCTGCATCGGCAGCTTCGGGGCCGGTGTTCACATCAGGGTGATATTTGCGCACCAGTTTGCGGTAGGCGCGCTTGATCTCCTCCTGAGAAGCGCCGCGCTCAACCCCGAGCGTCTTGTAATAATCCTTGTACTCCATAGTCATCTATTTCCTTTGGATCCAAGTGCGGCGCCCATAGGCGCACCGCGTCCGTTCATGCCAAGTTCAAAAGCGGCCTGCGCCCGCGCACAAAGTGTTGATCATTGCAGACATGGCGGGCCATGCTCCGGCGCAGCCTCTCCGCCGAGGCCGCAGCGCCGCACGTCAATCGTCCTTGCCCGCCGGATCGCCCGCGAACAGGACTTTATCTTTCAGGCGCATTTCAGCCTTGCGACTATGCGGACCGAAGACATCACATGTGGCTTTGAGATCTTGCGCAGATATTTTGGCACCTCCCTTTGTGGTTGGATGCCACGTTTGCCGCACGGCAGGATTGACGAAACGCAATTCGCGGATCGCCGCCAGCGCGCAAGACGATAGGGCGACCTGGCGGGCCCAGGCCGAAACCGGGACACAGCCAACAGAGAAAGTGACGCCGGCCCTATATCCCACCCCCCTACATGAGCGATGGCAGATACGTCACAATACCGGGGAACACGATAAGAAGTATGATGAGCAAGGCATCCCCAAACAAGAATGGGGTGACGCCTCGAAAACCATCCTCGACTTTGGTGTTTGTTGCGCCGCAGGCCACGAACACATTCATCCCAAGGGGGGGCGATACCAAACCCATCTCGGCGGTTTTAGTGACAATGATCCCGAACCAGATCGGATCATATCCAAGCGACATCACCAGAGGGAAAATAAGGGGAAGCGTGAGGATTATGATCGCGATCTGGTCGATGAAAAATCCAAGCACCAGATACAGCAGGATGATGATAATCAGGATCCCCCAATTGGGCAGCGGAAGTTCAGAGACCCACAAGATCAAAGTCTGCGGCACTTCGGTGATTGCCAAGAAGTAGCTGAACACCATGGCGCCGATCACGATGGCAAAAATCATTGATGTAGAGCCAAGCGTGGCACGGAAGGCTTCGACAAAACCGTTCCAGCGCAAGCCCCCGACAGCAATTGAAATGACCATGGCGCCTGTGGCACCGACGGCGGCAGCTTCGGTCGCCGTGATGGCCCCCGAATATATCCCCCCCAATACAAGCATGACCAAAGCCAATGCCGGCCATGTTTTTGGCAAGCTTTCCCAGCGCTCGGACCATGCGTGGCGTTCGGTCGGAGGGGCAATGTCGGGATTGCGGCGCACCTGAATGATGATGGTAACGACATAGACCCCAGCGGTGAGCAAGCCCGGAAGAACACCGGCCAAAAACAAGCGCCCGATCGAGGTTTCCGTGAGCACGCCATATAAGATCAACGGCAGGCTGGGCGGGATCATAATCGACAGCGTGCCGCCAATGGCAATGACGCCAAGCGCGAAGCGATCACTGTAGCCGTATCGGCGCATTTCGGGCATGGAAATGCGCGACATTGCGGCGGCCGCCGCCGTGGACGAACCAGAGAGCACCGCAAACCCGACACTTGCTGCGATCGCTGCCAGCGCGAGACCACCGCGAATGTGACCCATCCACAAATAGCAGGCGCGATAGAGATCTCGCACGACGGAGCCGCGCGCCAGAAGTTCGGCCATCAATATAAAGAGCGGGACGGTTGAAAGTAAAAAACTGGCGGCGGTGCGATAGGGCGTCGTTTGAAGAACGCCCAGCATCGCCCCCGAACCGGCTTCGATATATAAGCCGACGGCGCCGCATAGGATCAAAGAAAACGCAATTGGCATCCCGATGACAATCAGCACAACCAACAACAACATGATGATGAGGGCAATCATGTATCACCCCCGATGGCGGAATGTGTCGTGGCGCCGCCCCCGTCATCCTCCCCGTTGCGCGGGGCCAGTAACGTATCGATCGCATCCACGCAGAGCCTCACGGTGAAAACCGCTGTCCCCAGCGCCACGATGAGCCACGAGGGGCCGGTCGGGATTGCGACCACACCGGTTGTCCAGCGATTCAAGGTGATATTCTTCCAACCGTTCTTTGCCGCAACATAGGCAACCAGAGCGAAAATGATGGCGGCCGACATCAGATAGGTAAATTCGAGAATGCGCGCCACCGAAATTGGCAATCGGTCGAGCACAAATTCAACCCGCACATGCGCACGCTTCCTCTGGGTATGGGCCAGGCTTAAGAACACAATCGACACCATCAGGTAAAATTCGCTGATTTCATAGACGCCGGAAATAGGAGCGTTCAGAAAATACCGTCCGCCTGCATCTCCGGCCACGAGGACCATGAGTATGAACAAGGCCAAGCCGCCCAGAATGAGCAGAACATTTTCAAAAGCCGCAAGGAAACGCTTTATGGTCTTCATTTCTATTCTCCACCCGCCACAAAAATGCCCGGTCACGGGTGACCGGGCGATGTTCATTATTTGGTAGCCAGATCAGACCAACGGTCCAAAATTGCCTGTGCCGGCTTGCCTTGCTTCTCAAGGCTATCGACCCATGCCTGGCGCACTTCGCTCAGCTTGCTGTTCCATTGCTGCAACTGCGCCTGTTCAATCTGGTACACCCCACCACCGTTGTCTTCGAGGCCCTTGGTGAATTCGGAAATCCGGTCTTTGTCGGCTTGAACAACCGCCGGGATGACTTCTCTGGCCGCTTCGACAAGCGCGGTCTGGATGTCTTCCGGCAGCGTGTTCCAGACATCCTCATTGATCACGTAAAGCGCGGGAAAAAGGCCAAGGTTCATGTTGTCCGTGGCGTATTTGATTTGCTCTTGCAATTTATAGCCAGCCGCCGTCGGAAGGTTGAAAAGGGTTCCATCCACGGTACCGCGCTGCAAAGCCGGGTACAAATCGGGTGCGGGGATCGCGACAGGCACCGCGCCAAGCGCTTCGACACTGCGTTCCTGTACCCCGCCGGAAGAACGCAACTTGATGCCCTCAAGCTGTTCGACTGTCTCCAACTTATCGCCCCGGCTCATCACTTGATACGGGGCGGTCACCAACGATCGAATGGCCCGAACGCCCAGCGGCAGAATTTCAATGTCGTTAAGCTCGGTTAAAACAAGTTCGTTAAACGCATCATTGAGCGCTTGTTGATCTGTGATATTGCCTATCAAGGGCAACGCGATCACTGTCGACAACGGCAGGCGGTCGGACAAATAAAGCGGCGGCGCATAAACGATATCGGCAAGTCCATTTTGTGCCGCGTCCAGCAAGTCCGCCGATTTCGCCAGTTGTTCGGCAGGGAAGTATTTGAACGCGATGCGCCCATTGGTTTTTTCCTCCACCAAGTCCAACCAATCCTGAGTGTTTTTTGAATACTGGTGTGTTGTTGGGAAACTGTCGGCAACGCGCAGGGTAAACTCCTGTGCGACGGCCGAGCTTGCGATCATAGGAAGGGCCAACGCGACCAATCCTGCAATTATTCCAGTTCTTTTCATTTCTCTCTCCCTAGTTGTTTTCTGTCACTCTCGCCTTTCAACGAAGCGCGCGACAGCCTCTCGATGGTCTTCTCCCAATGTCACGATGGCATAATGGGATGAGATCATATCCAGATGGGTCCGCAGGTCACTCCTCATCCCCGTGAGCACGGCGCGTTTTATCATGCGGACGGATTGTTGTGGGGATGCAGCAATCTTACGGGCCAACGCATCGGTCACATCCATCAAATCTGCATCATCGACGACACGGTTGACCATGCCGATATCTTCGGCCTGTTCGGCGGACAGAAATTCAGCAGTCCAGAAAAGCTCAAGCGCCTTGGCTGTGCCAACCAACCGTGGCAAGAACCATGCCCCGCCTGCACCGGGCACGATGCCGACTTTGGTGTAGGTTTCGCCAAACGTGGCAGAGCGCGCCGCAATACGCAGGTCGCACATCAGAGCCAGATCGAGACCGGCGCCAGCGGCAGCACCGTTCATCGCGGCAATGACGGGTTTGTCCATGTCTTCCAATGCAAGAGGGATGCGTTGAACGCGATCAAACAGTTCGGCTTTGCGCTGGGCCGCTGTCTGGTCCATCCGGTCCATCATTTCGACAATATCGCCGCCCGCGCAAAACGCGTCGCCCGCGCCGGTAATCACCACGACCTTAACCTTCGGGTTTTTCTTTGAGTCCTCTAACGCAGCGTGCCACGCGGCGATCATGTCAAAGGTAAAAGCATTCCGGCGCTCGGGGCGGTTCAAGGTGATCCGCGCGATCCCGTCCTCATCAATGGTGAATGTTAGATCTTCTTGCATCAGCTTTTCTCCGCTGCACGGGCGGGATCAATGACCGGCCCCATTCCGATTTCGGTCAGTATCTCATTGGTATGCTGGCCAAGTTTGGGGGCGTGCCGCCTGACCGAAAACTCCGATCCGCTGAATTTGACGGGGCTGCGAATAACCTTGTAGCGGCCTTCCGTCGGATGCGTAGCGCCCTGAAACAAGTTCACGGCTTTGACGTGGGGATCCTCCACGATGTCTTCGAAGGACAAAACCGGCATACACGGGATGCTATGGGTATCGCAAAACGACACCCACTCGGCGGTGCTATGCGCACAGGCGTGATGTTCGATCATAGCATAAAGATCGTCGATATTTTGAACGCGGGTGCTCAGCGTGCTGTACTTCGGATTGGTGGCCAATTCGGGGCAACCGACAAAATCATAGAAATCCCGCCAATTCTGATCGCTGTACGGCAGGATACAGCAATGACCATCCGAGGTGCGGAACGGTTTGCGGGTTTTACTGAGCATTCGTGAATATCCGGGTTTCCCGAGGCTCGGCTCGAACATAGATCCGGCCATATGTTCAATCATCATGAACTCGATTGAGGTTTCAAACATCGGGACTTCGATGTCTTGTCCACCCGCGCCTTTTTCACGCGCGAACAGCGCCGCCAAGATGCTATAGGCGATCGCCTGCCCCCCCAACTTGTCGCAAAGGACAGTCGGCAGGAACGCAGGTTCACCATTTGCGCTGAGCCGCGACGAGATCGAGGCGATACCGGAACCCGCCTGTATAATATCGTCATAGGCGGCTTTGTCAGCATAAGGCCCATCCACGGAAAACCCGTAAGCGCCACAATAGATAATGTCGGGGTTCAGGCTTCTGACCCGTTCGGATGCATAACCCAATCGCGCGATTGCCTTGGGCCGCAACGCATGTACAAACACATCGGCCCCCTCAAGGAGCCGGTCCAATGCCGCACGCCCGTCGGCTGATTTCAGATCCAGAACGATTGATCTTTTGTTGCGGTTAAGATGCAGGAAAGCCCCTGACATATCCTCGGACCGCGCAGGAGGAAATCCGCGTACGCTGTCTCCATCAGCACTTTCAATTTTGACAACATCTGCCCCCATATCTGCGAGAATATGGGTCGCGAATGGCCCCATGATCACATTGGTCAAATCGATCACGCGCAAACCGCTTAAAGGGCCCGGATTGGACGTATTGGTCATGCAACAGCTCCTTGGGTCGCGGAAATAATCCTGTCCCAAAGGGCCGCGCCGCCGTCCCGACACACCTTGCGGCCGATGTATTCCTGCCAGACGGCATCGCTGCCGAATTCGTCTCGCCAAGACCACAGTCGCCGCGAAAAGAAATTGAGATCGTGTTCTTTAGTAAAGCCAATGGCGCCGTGAACCTGATGCGCGATCTCGCTTAGTTTTCCTGCGGCCTCTCCTGTACGCGATTTCGCAAGTGCGGCACAGAAGGTGAAGTCAGGCCCGCCCCAAGTTTCAGCGGCATTGTCCACAAGAGCACCTGCTGCGGCAAGCTCTCCTGCGGCGTCAGCAAGCATATGCTGCACCGCCTGAAATTTGGAAATTGACCGGCCGAACTGCTCGCGATCCTGTGCGTAGGCAATCGACATCTCAAGGGCGCGTTGCATTGCGCCGCGCATTTGGGCAGCGCGCACCAAGGCACCGAGGCTGTCGAGATTTCCATCCTCGAGCCAAGGGGCCGGATCATGTGGCACGCCGTTTGTCACCGAAAGCGCATCGCGAGGCTCCCCTGCCAGATTGTTCCCGCGCTGCGATGTGATGGAAGAGGCGGGGGCCAGCAGCCACTTGCCATCCCGCGCAACAAGCACATGATCGGCGTCTGCGCCGTAGGCCACCTTAGGGTGTTTTCCGCCCGCACCGCCGGAGAGCGTCGCGGGACCGGCCAAGGGCGTATTCAACGCCCCGGAAACCACCATCGTTTCGCCAAAAGGCAAGGGCAGCCCAAAGTAGCTGGCTGCGGTGATCAGTTGGAATGCGAGAACCGGATTCAGTCCAATGCCGCCATTGGCCTCTGACACCAATGCGAGGCAAAATCCGGACTTTTCAACAACCGCCCAGAGATCGCGAAACATGCTCTGACCATCGGCTTTTTCAAGCAGATCGCGATCAACGTGCGTCTCAAGAAGTTTTTCGAATTGCCCCTGTATGACCTCTCCGAAGTTTTCCTTCATCTCTACGTCTCCAGACAGTTTCAACGCAACCCGAGCCCGCGTGCGATCATGCTTTTGAGGATTTCACGCGTGCCGCCGCGTAGCGTGAAGGAGGGCGCGCGCAGGACCGTGTCCGCCATCGCTTCGGCGAAATCATCTTGCGCGACTTGACGTGGCTCCACTGGCACCAGCTTGCGGGCGATTTCGGGAACCGAGCGTTCGAAAGCAGTGCCGAGCTCTTTGACCATCGCGGCCTGAACGGCGGGTTGCGCGCCTTGATCCAGCATTCCGGCAATCGACGCGGACATTTTGCGCAAACTCGCAAGCCTGCTGACCATTGCGCCGATTTCAATCGAAGCGCCACGATCAGGCGTGGGGCCGACTTGATCGACCAGCTCACGAAACAGCTGATAGTCGGATAGGAACCTGTCCGGCCCTGAGCGTTCGAATGCCAGTTCGCCGGTCACCAAATTCCAGCCCTCCCCCACCTCGCCCACGATCATGTCATCCGGGACGAAACAGTCATCAAAGAACACTTCATTGAATTCATGGTTGCCCGCCAGATCATGGATCGCACGCGGAGAAATCCCGTCTGACGTCATATCCACGACAAACTGCGTTAGGCCCTCGTGCCTGCTTTCGCCGCGATCCCCGGTTCTCGCGAGGACAATCAGATAGTCCACGCGGTGCGCGTTGCTTGTCCAGATTTTCTGCCCTGTGATCGCATATCCGCCATCGACTTTGACGGCTTTGGTTTTGACCGAAGCAAGATCAGAGCCGGAGTTTGGCTCGCTCATACCAATGCCGAAGAAACACGTTCCCGCTGCAAGCTGTGGCAGAATTTTGGTTTTTGCCGCATCAGACCCGTATTTGAGCAACTGGGGGCCGGACTGCCGGTCCGCAGCCCAATGGGCGCCGCACGGAGCGCCTGCTGCCAGAAGCTCTTCGGTGATAGCGAAACGGGTCAATGTGGATGCCCCGCGGCCGCCGTATTGTTCGGGCCAGGTTACGCCGATAAACCCGGCAGCACCTAACCTTTGACTGAACCCTGCGTCGAAAGAGCTCCACGAGCAGCGATGGGGCTCGAATCTTTTTTCGGCAATCTCGCGCTGTAAAAACTCACGGATTTCAAGACGCTCTATCTCCGCTACTTTCGGCAGCGCGACGGACTGAAATTCGAACACTGACATCTACGATCCCCCCCGGTCGAGCTTGACGTTTGATTGAGGTAACGATGGATCGCGCGCATTGACAATGTAAATCACATATCCGATACAACATATCATATATATGATGCGAGACATGGAATGACGCAAAGACCAGAGGACATACCATTTCAAACAGCGCCTAACGCCGGCCCCCTCGACACGCAAACCTCCGTCAAATCCGCATTACGCACGCTGCATGTCTTTGAATTTTTCTTGCTAAACCGCCGCCATGCGACCGCGAAAGAGATCGCTACAGATCTCAATATTCCGCAGTCTTCGATGTCGATGCTGCTGCGGAGTCTGAAAGATCACGGGTATTTGGATTATAATGAAAGGGATAAGACCTACCTGCCGACACCGCGCGTCACGCTGCTTGGCGCATGGTTGGATCAAGGTCCAATCCGGGATGGCCGGCTTATTGATGCGCTGAACTGGCTGTCCGAGGAAACACGCGAAGCCGTGGTCGTCGCTACACGCATCGGGATTTATAGCCATTATATCTATGTCATTCCCGCAACCGGAAACCTGCGCTACCATATCCCAATTGGCTCTAGGCGTCTGGCGGCGACTTCGGCAACGGGTCAGATACTTCTTAGTCATTTGGATGATGAAGAAATTTCAGCGATTATCAGACGCACGAATTCGGAGATCGCAGAGGTGCAGATTGATTTGAAAAAGACGCTGGAGACAATCCGCGCCGCAAGGGCCGCCGAGTATGCCTTTTCACGCGGCCAAGTGACACCCGGCGCTGGCGCGATTGCTGTCACGCTTCCTCATTCAATAGAAACCGCAGGACGCCCATTGGCGGTTAGCATTGCCAGTTTGCTACCGACACTAGAGCAGCGGGAGGCAGAATTTGTAGAGAAGTTAACTATGGTAAGGGAGCAAGTTGCCGGCGCAAAAGACGTTTCATAGACCCCTTTGGCGTAGAATGCAGGATAAGCATCTACAAATATATGGGGGCTTAGTCGGTGATACCGCAAGGCCACGATATGTGCACTAATCCATTTATTCAGCGTCGCCATCCCGACATCAAAATCACGCGCAACGTTTGCGCATAAGCTGACTGGTCAGCGCAAATCGCACCGAATCTTGGTGAAAATCGCCCGCCCGTCTCAGCCCCAGGTTCAGTCTCTTTTGTTGCCGAAAATACCATTTCGGGAGCGGAATTAAACTGCGAGGGGTCCACTACCCTTGCGCCGCGCAACAAAAACGCCGCCCCGCAGGACGGCGTTTGCAACGCATTACAAAGTCCGCAGCAAAGCTAAAAGTAACTGCGCACCAAGGAACTGGCGATCAGGCTCCAACCATCCGCGATGACGAAAAATGCCAATTTGAACGGCAAAGAAACGATCGCTGGCGGCACCATCATCATACCCATCGACATCAACACCGCCGCCACAACCAAATCGATGATCAAAAACGGCAAGAAGACCAAGAAACCGATCTGAAATGCGCGCGAGATTTCCGACAACAAGAAGCTCGGCACCAGAACCGACAAAGGCGCATCCGGCCCTGCGACGATCTCGTCCCCCCCAGGGCGCAAGGAGGCCATCGCCGAAAACGTGTCGCCGTCAAGACGCGCAGACATAAAGGTGCGGAACGGGGCGAGGGTGCGCGTAAACGCCTCTTCCACCTCGATCTGTTCATTCAATAGCGGATCGATGCCAGTTTCCCATGCGGTCGTGAATACCGGTTCCATCACAAAATAAGTCAAGAACAACGCCAGCGAAATGATCAACATATTCGGCGGCGACTGCTGCAATCCGATGGCTTGGCGCAATATCGACAACACCGTCACCAAAAACGGGAAACATGTCACCATAATCGCCAGACCCGGCGCGAGGCTGAGCACCGTGATCAACACGATCAACTGGATCGACCGCGCGCTCACCGAGCCGCCATCGCCAAGATCCAGCGAAAGTTCCTGCGCCGCTGCGGGCGCGGCGCTGAGCGCCATGAGGCAAACCGCGATCAGGGCGGCCCGCCAGAGTCCTTCTGGACTCCGTACAAAGGCTAGGGTCATTACAATCCGTTCTGCAAATCCGCAACTTCGGTCAGACGCACCGCCAATTGCCCGGCTTGATCGCCTTCCAGTTCTTCCAATTCGCCCCGCGCGATAAGCCGGTCCCCGACGAACAATTCAACCGGGTCTTCGACGCGGCTGTCGAGCGGCAACACAGCATTGGCCCCCATCTTCAGCAAATCGCGGATCAACGGCCGCGCCTTACCCACTGAAATGGTGATCTCGATCGGCACCGAAGTGAACGGGCTAGCCAGATCGGCCCCGGCGATCTTTGGCGTTCCATTGACGTCATCCATTGACGACCTCCTTTTGATGTTCATGGAAGAATCCCGACACAGCCTGACCGATACCGGCCAGAACTTCGCCAAGGTCGATTTGTTTTTCGGTTTCGTCGAATTTCAGCAACGCCTGCGTCTCCGTCAGGGTCGCATCGGCTTTGAGCCGGACGGGAAAGGCGAATTCCTGTTTCAACAGGGCGGCGACGGCGGGTTGATTTGCCGGGGCCACCTGCACCTCGATCCCGCTGTCGCCCGACGTTTTGACCATGTCCTGCAATTGTTCGATCACTCGCATACCAATGGTTTGCTGCGCCATTTCCGGCAGAACCGCCTCGACGATCTGGCTCAGCAGCGGGTTCATCGATTTTATCACATGGGCATAGGCTTCGCGGTAGGTGAACGACAAATCCTGCAAATTACGGGCAAACTCTTCGGAGATCTGCCGGGTGGTATTGTTTTGCGCCTTAAGCGCATCTTCCCAGCCCGCTTTGTAGCCTTGCTCGAAGGAATCCAATCGTTGCTCTTCAAGGGTGGTATCGGTCATGGAAACCGTCGTCCGCACGGCGCTATTGCTGCCGAAATCCTCGAGTAAATGAGAAATAGACATCAGGCATTCTCCTCTTTGTCTTCGAGCCAGCTGCGCAGGATTTCAACCGTTTCTTCCTGTCGTTCGCCAATCATGCTGCGCAACCGTGTGACCGGATCGTCGCCGTTTATGCCCCCGCCGCCGAAATCACCCAGATCCGGCAGGTGCGCATCGTCGAAATCCGACATGGTCGCCAACGAAGGCAATTCAAAACCACCGTCATCTATCTCGCCCGTCAAACTGGGCAAATCGCCGGCGCTGCCCGCGCCCTCACCGTCAGGCGCAGGCAAGGCCGCGGCACCTTCGCTGTCGCGCGAGAGAACCGGTTTGATCACAAACAGCCCGAGAATCAGGGCGACAAGCGCCAAGACAACCATTTGAATGATCGACATGATATCGAGGTTCATATTATCGAACATCGAAGCTGTGCTTGCGGTGCCTGCGGGCGCGATCGGTTCAAACTCCATGGATTTCATCGTGATGACATCCCCGCGTTCCGGATTATATCCGACCGCCGCCGAGACCAACTCACGCAGCGCTTCAAGCTCGCCCTCTGGGCGCGGCATGAAAACTTCCGCGCCGGTATCATCAGTCCCCTTGGTTCCATTGACCAGAACCGCCAAGGTCAACCGTTTGATCGCACCAGGTTGACGGACAATCTCACGGCGGGTCTCTGACACCTCATAGTTGACGCGCTCACGGGTTTCGCTGTTTTGACTTTGTGAACTGTCGCCACCTGCGCCATCCCCTTCCGGCAAGTTCGAGGCCACGGTGACATCACCGCCGCCCTGATCCTTCGTTGTATTCGAGCGCTCTTCGGTATCGGTGCTGATCGCAACGCGGCTTTCGGGATCAAACCGGTGCTCGGAGATCGATTCGCTTTCGGTCACCGTATCAACGCTGACCTCGACCACGGCGTTGCCGAAGCCAACCCGCGCCTCCAACAAACGCTGCACCCGCTCGCGCAGCATTTCTGCGCGATCCTCGCTGGCGTTTTGCGGGGCGGCGTCTTCAGCCGCTCCAATCAATGCGCCGCTGCCGTCAATCACCGAGACATCTTCGGGCGATAGCCCCGGAACCGCCGACGCGACAAGATATTTAAGCGCCCGGGCATGGCTGGCAGGCAATGGCCCGCCAGAGGCCGTCACCGACACCGATGCCGTCGGGCGCACATCGCGCTGGAACGGGTTCGATCCGGTATTCGCGATATGCACGCGCGCATTGGAAATATGGGGGCTGGAGACGATCGTGCGGGCCAATTCGCCCTCTTTCGCGCGCCAATAGGCCGCGTCGAACATTTGCGATGTGGTGCCAAACCCCGACAACCCATCCAACAATTCATATCCTTGGCTTGATTGCGTTGGCAAACCTTCGCTGGCCAATGTCATGCGCAGTTCATCGCGTTGTCCCGATTCGACGAATATCGCACCGCCACGCACGTCATAGACGACACCGCGTTGCTCCAAAGAGCGGACAACTTCGCCCGCCGGGCCGCTTTCCAGACCCGCGTAAAGCAAGGTCATGCTCGGCGCCGCAGCCATACGAGAGAGGAATAAAACCGCGGCAAACATCGCCAGCGTAGCCAGAACCACGGTCAGGCGGCGGCGCATATCGAGGGCGGACCATACATTGATGAGTTGCTGCAATTCTTTGCCTCCAAGTGTTCCGAACTTCTGCTCGGGTGCCCCATCTTTCGCTCATCAGACTTAACAATCGGTTAGTCCCTGACGGGCTATAGAAGGTTTATTGAGAAATGCAGGAAATCAGCATGGCCGAGACAGAAACAACCGAAGACGGCGGCGAAGACACGCCTAAGAAATCCTCCAAAATGCCTTTGATTATTGGGCTGGTGCTTGCCATCGCGGGCGGCGGTGGCGGGTTCTATGCAGCCTCTTCCGGGATGATTCTCGGGGGCGACGCCCATGCCGAAGAAGACGCACATGACGAAGAAGAAATGCACAATGAAGCCATGCCGAATGTGGCTTTTGTTGCGGTCGATCCGTTGCTGATTTCACTGAGCGGGCGTTCGGAGAACCAACACCTGCGCTTTCGGGCACAACTCGAAGTGCCCCTCAAGCACCAAGCCGACGTTGAGATGCTCTTGCCGCGGGTTGTGGATGTGCTGAACAGCTATCTACGCGCGCTGGAAACGGCGGATCTGACCGATCCATCGGCGCTGGTACGTCTGCGCGCGCAAATGCTGCGCCGCGTTCAAATCGTCACCGGCGAAGGCCGTGTGAACGATCTTCTGATTATGGAATTCGTCGTCAACTAGAAGGGTGACTACTTATGGAGATGATTGCAGATATTCTGCTGGTGGCCGGCGCGCTTGGCGCGGGCCTTTACTGTTATGTGCTGGCGCGCCGGTTAAGCCGGTTTAACGATCTTGAAAACGGCGTTGGCGGCGCGGTCGCGGTTCTCTCCGCACAGGTCGATGATTTGACCAAAACCCTCGCCGCCGCGCAACATACCGCCGTGGCTTCGACCCGGTCTCTGGACGGTTTGACCGATCGGGCCGAGGGCGTGGCCAAACGCCTCGAACTGTTGGTCGCATCCATGCATGACCTCCCCGATCCTGCCGCCACACGCGCTGCGGCGCCGCAGTCGTTCGCTCAGCCCGAATTTGCACCCGCCGCCAGACAGCAGGCCCAACAACCGGTTCAACCCGCGCAACCCGCACCGGAGCCGATGCCCGAGCAGCCTATAGAACCCATCTTCAGACGCCATACCGCCACCGGAGGCCGATAATCATGCGCGCCGCAAAGAAATCCGCCAAGGCCGCACCTGTGGCCAACCCGAAACCCAAAGCGCGCAAGCGCCGTCGGAGGGGGCGTGGGATCTTGCTGTTGATTTCAAGCCTGCTGATCGGCTCGGCGATGGTGCGAATCGGAGGGGATGCGGGCCGGGCCTTTGCGGTCGAAAACAAACACGACACAGCAACCAACGACGCCCACGCCGCCACGCCGGCCAAAGGTTGTGCGCCGCCCCCGGACATGGCCGAAATGCTCAAGCTGTTCCAACAACGCGAAGACCGGCTGAAAACCCGCGAAGCACAGATGCAAGAACGTATGCAGGCGCTTGCGGTTGCGGATGCACAGATCGCACGCAAAATGGCCGAGCTGACCGCTGCCGAATCCGCCCTGCGCGACACCCTTGCTTTGGCCGACAGTGCCGCCGAAACAGATATCACCACACTCACGGCAGTGTATGAAAATATGAAGCCCAAGGACGCCGCCGCGCTCTTTGAGGAAATGGATCCCGATTTTGCCGCCGGTTTTCTGGCGCGAATGCGTCCCGATGCAGCGGCAGGTATCATGACCGGCCTTTCGCCAGCCGCCGCCTATACAATCAGCGTGGTTCTCGCCGGGCGCAACGCAAATGTCCCAAAAAACTAGAATCAGGTCAGTAATTTAGCCCGCGCAGAGGCTTTCTTAACGCTCGGCTGTCACAGTCGGATCAACCAAAATCGGGTGGAGCACCAGCATGTTCGGTATCATTGGCATCGTCGTCATTTTCGCGATGGTCTTCGGCGGATATATCCTTGCCGGCGGCAAGATGGGAATCATCCTCAAATCCCTGCCGTTCGAATTGATGATGATCGGCGGCGCGGCGGCCGGTGCATTTTTCATCAGCAACGACATCGCTGGCATCAAACATACGCTAAAGGATGTCGGGAAGGTCTTTAAGGGGCCAAAATGGCAGCATGACGATTACCGTGACCTTCTTTGCCTGCTTTTCGAATTGATCCGCCTGGCCCGGCAAAATCCCGTGGCCATCGAGGAACATATCGAAGATCCCGAAAGCTCGTCGATATTCTCGAAATACACCAAAATCATGAGCGATGGCGAGGCGGTCAACCTGATCTGTGACACCATGCGCTCGGCCTCGATGAATTATGACGACCCGCATCAGGTCGAAGAAGTGCTTGAAAAGCGGATGGAAGCAAACCTGCACCACGCGTTGCATGGCTCCCACGCCCTGCAAGTCATGGCGGATGGTCTGCCTGCTTTGGGGATTGTGGCGGCGGTTTTGGGCGTGATTAAAACCATGGCGTCAATCGACCAACCGCCTGAAGTTTTGGGTAAAATGATCGGTGGCGCGCTCGTCGGCACCTTCTTGGGGGTCTTCCTCGCCTACGGTATCGTTGGACCTTTTGCCACCAAAGTCAAAGACGTGGTCGAAGAAGACGGCCATTTCTACCAGCTCATCCGCGAGGTTCTCGTCGCCAATCTGCACAATCATGCAACCAATATTTGCATCGAAGTCGGCCGCCAGAACACGCCGTCCCATTGCCGCCCGAGCTTTTCAGACCTCGAAGAGGCCCTCAAGGCGCTCAAATCGGAGGCGGCATGATCCGGGTTGCCCTCTTTATCGCGTCGCTCTTGTTTGCGGGGGCATCGCCCGCTGCCGCGCAGCGGGTTGACGTGCTTGGCGGGGAACATGCGGATTTCACCCGTCTGGTTTTCTACCTTCCAGACGCCACCGAATGGCGTCTGGAGAAAATGGGAGACAGCCGCCTATTGAGCTTTGCACGCGAGGGGCTGAGCTTTGACACCACCAAGGCTTTTGACAAAATTCCGCGCAACCGTTTAAAGGCACTGCGCCCTATTGCGGGCGAAAGCGCGCTGCGTCTTGATCTCGCCTGTGAGTGCGCCATCGAAGGCTATTATGTCGGGCAACGCTATCTGGTGCTCGACATCTCCGGCGACGGCGCAGAGAGCGAAGCCGATACCACGCCCATTCCGACCGTGGCTGCGGCCGCCGCTGTGACCCCAAACACCAAGCCGCGCGAACCACGTCGCGTCTCTTTCGGTGTCTTCCCGGTCGCCACCGACAACAGCCAAGTTCCGTTCCACCTTGGGTTCGGAATTTCCATGGGGGAGGTTGAAGAACCCGTAGTTCCGCTGCAACCCGAACCCGCCAGCACAGAAAACACCGCAGACCGATTTGCGACCCTGCGCGACGAAGATCTTGGCCGGCTGCAGCGGGTACAAGAGGCCCAAGACCGTTTGGTTGAGCAAATCAGCCGCGCCGCGACCCAAGGCCTATTGGTGCCGCGCAAGACCACAACGCATGCCCCGCGCACTCATCGCACGGAGAATGATACGCCATATACGAAGACCACATCCGATGACGGACAAAACCCGCATGATGCTCTGATGTCCCCCGAAGAGGCCGCGCAGGAGGCCATGAGCCACATCAACCTCAAGGCAGAAACCAGCATCGATCGAGACCTGTTGCGGATGATCGGGGAGCTACCACAATCCCAAGACGGACAACGATGCCTTGATGGAGATGAAATTGCCGTGGGGCAATGGGGCGACCCGGATGTAAGTTTCGGCACCGCCATCGGCAAGGCGCGGGTGCAGCTATTGGGGGAATTCGACAAACCCAATCCCGATGCCGCGCGCAATCTTGTCCGTCTTTACCTTCACTACGGGTTTGGCGCCGAAGCACTCATCGCTTCAAAGATGCTCGACCCGCACGCCAAGGAAACCGACGTCTTGCGCGCTTTGGCGCAGATCATCGAACGGGGCTTTGCCCCCAACGAAGGGCTTCTCCACAGCCAGATGCAATGCGATTCACCCGTCGCTCTTTGGGCAATCTTGGCGCATGAAACCCTGCCCTATGCTGCGCATCCCGATGTCGCTGCGGCGCTGCGCAATTTCTCCAGTCTTCCGCTGCACCTGCGTGCCCATATCGGGCCAATGTTGAGCGAACGCTTTCTCTCTGCCGGCATGAAAGACGAGGCAGAGCGGGTCTTGCGCCTTCTGGACCGCGGCATCGATGTGCCTGACGCCAAAGCCCATATGGCCAAAGCCGATCTTGAACTTGCCATGGGTCAAATCGAACCGGCGGCCAAGACCCTCGACACTGTGGTCACCTCCAACACCGAGGATTCTCCCGAAGCCTTGGTCAAACTGATCGACACCAAACTGGCACGCCACGAACAAATTTCGCCTGAAATGGCCGATCTCGCGGGGGCCTATGCCTTTGAACAACGCGAGACGCCCTTGGGGGATGAGTTGCTGAGGGTGAACACTTTGGCCTTGGCCGACGCGGGTAAATTTCACGAGGCCTTCAAACAGCTTCAACAATTTAAATCCGGTGCGGCTCCGGCCGCTTATCGTGCCGTTCGCTCGCAGGCAGTTGGGATATTGACCGAAAAAGCTGCTGATATGATCTTTCTGGAGATCGCCATCGCGCAGCAATTCGATCATATCGAAGAGATCTCCCCCGACGTCGGCAATCGCGCCGCAGAGCGTTTGATCTCGCTCGGTTTTGCGGCTCCTGCCGATCGGTTTTTGGAACCCAGCGCCGATGGCCCGGACGGAAGGGCGCGCCGCCTTTTGCGCGCCCGCGCCGCACTTCTTGATATGCGCCCCCTGCGGGCCGAAGCTGATGTTATTGGCCTTGGCGGACCGGATGCCGAAGAGATTCGCGCCGAGGCGCGCGCCATGACCGGCGACCACGAAGCCGCCACCCGCGCCTTCCAAAGCATTGAAGACACCGAAAAAGCCAAACGCCAAGCCTGGCTCGCCGGCGCATGGGGCAACGTTCAAGACGCCGATGACGGCCCGATGGCAGAGGCCGCCGCCCTGATGGTTTCGGCGCAAACGCCCGAAGAGGATGCGGCGCGCGCGGACCAAGGTGTCTTGGCACGCAACCGTGCCCTGCTCGAACAAAGCGCCGAAGCACGCGCGCTTCTTGATGGATTGTTGACCGATCTTCGCGTCGATCCGCTCAAGGCAGAATAATCCACAGAAAACGGCGCCCACCGATAGAATTACCCGCTTTTCTCGGCCCTTCGTTACCCATTGGTAAGACCCCAGACCTATCCTGATGCCAAAGCAGCAGAATGCGCATCAAGGATGGTAGAATGTCATCACTCAAGATCCGCGCCCCGTTCCATACGGCGGCGTTTTTTATCCCCCTTACAAAGGCCGCAATGGCCCGCGTTTGTGCGCGCGTAACCTTACTTTGCTTGGGGTCTGTCCTATGCATCGTGGCACCCGGCGGCGCACGTGCCTCAAACGAGATCGCCGCGATCTGCGATGCCGCTGCCAAAACCGTCAGCCGCGAATCGGGCGTCCCCATTTCGGTTCTACAAGCCATCACACGTACGGAAACCGGCCACAAACGCGGCGGGCAAATACGCCCATGGCCTTGGACGGTCAATATGGAGGGTGCAGGAAAATGGTTCGACAATGAGGACGAAGCCCGCGCCTATGTGTTCAAACACTTCAAACGCGGCGCGCGCAGTTTTGACGTCGGTTGTTTTCAGATCAATTACAAATGGCATCACAAGAATTTCAGCTCCATCGAAGAGATGTTCGAGCCGATCGCCAATGCCCGTTACGCGGCAAAATTCCTGACCGAACTGTATCAGGAGACCGGCAGCTGGACCAATGCTGCGGGTGCCTATCACTCCCGCACACCGAAATACGCCAACAAATACAAAGCGCGTTTCGAGCGGTTCCGCTCAGCCATGACCAACACCCCGCCCAACGTGGGTGAGTTGCAGCCCCGCGACACCCGCGCCGCGCCTGCTCCTGTCGCCATCGCGGATGCATCGCCCGTACAGCGACAAAAAACCCGCGCACCTAATAATTTCCCGCTGCTGCAATCGGGCGCAACCGGAGGGCTTGGCTCTCTCGTGCCCATCTCGCGCGGCGGAGCGAGCCTTTTCGCACAATCCACACCCGAAGGATAAATCATGCCAGCTTTGACTCTGCGGACGATTTTCCAACCGACGATCCTGCTTGCCTTGGCGTTGATGGCAATCATCGTAATGATGATTCTGCCGATGCCGGCCTTTGTGCTCGATATCGGACTGGCCGCCTCTTTCGCTTTGGCGATCCTTATCTTCACCGTGACCCTGTTCATTGAACGCCCCCTCGACTTCTCAGCCTTTCCGACGATCCTTCTGGCCTCGCTGATGCTGCGACTGTCGCTCAATGTTTCCTCGACCAAGTTGATCATCGGTCAAGGTCACACCGGCACCGGCGCAGCGGGGGATGTGATCGAAGGTTTTGCCAATTTCGTCATGTCCGGCAGTGTTTTTCTTGGCCTTGTGGTTTTTGGGGTGCTGCTCATCGTGAACTTTATGGTGATCACCAAAGGCGCGGCGCGGATGGCCGAGGTCGGTGCGCGTTTCGCGCTCGACGGCATGCCCGGCAAACAGCTCGCCATCGACGCCGACATGTCCGCCGGCGCCATCGACCACGCCGAAGCCAAGGCCCGCCGTGAATTAGAGCAGATGGAGACGACCTTTTTCGGGTCGCTCGATGGTGCATCGAAATTCGTCAAAGGCGATGCGGTGGCGGGCCTGTTGATCACCATGCTCAACCTTGTGATGGGGTTGATCATGGGTGTTGTCGTCCATGGCATGGCCATTGGAGATGCCTTTGAAACCTATACGATTTTGACTGTTGGGGATGGGCTTGTAACGCAAATTCCGGCGGTGATCATCTCCATCGCTTCGGCGCTTTTGCTGGCGCGTGGCGGCGACAAGGGCGCGACCGATCTGGCGCTGTTTGACCAGCTTGGAAAATATCCAGCCGCACTGGCCACGGTGGCTGTTCTGATGGCGTTGTTCGCGCTTGTCCCCGGCCTGCCTTTCGTGCCCTTCATGGCCGGCGCCGGCGTGTTGGGGGCTGCGGCCTTCTATATGTTCAAGAACCAGAAAACCGAAGCCGAGGCAGAACTCCAGCCCGAGGATTCGCCCGCCATGCCGGTAGACCGTCCGTTGGGCGATGTATTGAACCTTGATGACATCCACGTCGAATTCGCGCCAGATCTGGTCAATATGGTGCTTGACCCCGGCACCGGATTGGACGCGCGTATTGCCAATATGCGGACCCATGTGGCCACCTTCTTTGGTTTGATCCTGCCGGAAATCCGGCTCACCGATGATCCCGGATTGCCCCCCGGCCACTACGTCATTCGCATCCAGGGCGTCGCGCAGGTGCGCGCGCGCCTGTCCCCCGATCAAGTACTTGCGTTGATCCCCGATGGCGGCGCCGGCCTGCCGCAGGGTGAGGATGTGCAAGAACCGGTCTATGGCGCCCCGGCCCGCTGGCTCAACCCCAAAGACCAAGAGGCCGCCGCCTTGTCCGGCGTCACCATTGTCACCCCGACCGAGGTTCTGGCCACGCATCTTTTGGAAATCATCAAGAAGAACTTCCCCCGCCTGATGACGTTGAAATCCCTGCGCCGCTTGCTCGATGAAATGGTCAATCTGTCAGACCCGCATCGCGCCGAGGCAAACCGCAAAATGCTCGACGAGCTGATCCCCGAAAAGGTCCCGCTTGACCTCTTGCATCAGGTCATTCGCCTGTTGCTTGAAGAGCAGGTTTCCATCCGCAACCTGCCTTTGATCCTCGAAGCCACGGCAGAAGCACGCACCATCCACCATCAACCCGAAGCGATTTGCGAACATGTGCGCCAAAGGCTCGGCTTCCAATTGGTTGCGCAGATGCGCCGTGACGACGGCACAATTCCGTTGATCCAACTGGCGCCCGAATGGGAGGACACCTTCAGCACCTATCAAATCGACAGCGAACGCGGCGGGCTCGACGTGGCGCTGCCGCCCGATATGTTCAACCGTCTGGCCAATTCGGTCTCGGACCGGATCAACGAGGCCGGCGATCGTGGCATTTTCCCCGCAATTGTCACCTCGACCCGTCGCCGCCGGTTCCTACGCACGGTGATGAGCGCCAAAAACATCTCCAACCCCGTGCTCTCTTTCGAGGAAATCGGGCTTGAGGCGCGCCCCGCTTTGGTCGGAGTGGTGTCAGCCTGATGGAAAATGCCGCCGCCCTGTTTGGATGGACAGAAGCCCTTCTCTGGCAGGGGTTTTTGGTATTTTTGCGGGCGGGCCCGATGGTATCCTTATTGCCGGGATTTGGCGAACAATCCGTCTCGGTGCGGGTCAAATTGGGATTGGCGCTCGCGTTCACCTTGGTGCTGTCCCCGATTGTCGGCACGATTGACCCACAAGGCACCTATACCTTGCCCGCGCTCGTCCGCTATGCCGCGACAGAAACCACAAACGGACTGTTGCTCGGCATTGGGGTGCGGCTTTTCGTGCTGGCCTTGCAAACCGCCGGATCGATGGCCGCGCAGGCCACATCTTTGGCGCAGATTTTTGGCGGTGCAGGGGCCGAACCCCTGCCTGCGATTGGTCATGTCTTAATGGTGTCCGGCCTCGCCTTGGCGATGATGATGGGTCTGCATGTGCGAGTTGTTCAACTCTTGGTGCTGTCCTATGACATGCTTCCCGCAGGTCAATTTCCGGTGCCCTCGGTGGTCAGCCAATGGGGCATTTCACAAGTCAGCCGCGCGTTCTCCTTGGCCTTCACTTTGGCCGCGCCTTTCATCATCATTTCGGTACTCTATAACCTGACCCTCGGGGTCATCAACCGGGCCATGCCGCAACTCATGGTCGCCTTTGTCGGCGCGCCGGTGATCACCGGCGGAGCGATGGCACTGCTTCTGATTATCTCACCGGTGATATTACAAGTCTGGGTCGAGGCGCTGAACCTCTTCATGGCCAATCCGTTCACAGGTGCGCCATGAGTGGACAGGACGACGATACCGAAAAATCACACGAACCCACGCCTAAAAAGCTGGATGAGGCGCGCAAAAAAGGCGACATCGCCCGATCTCAAGATCTGACCACTGCTGCCGCCTATGGCGGGCTTTTGCTTGCCGTGGTCGCGGCGGGGCCCTCGATCATCGAAGGTATTGGCAATGCGTTGATGATGCTGGTCAGCCAATCACACGATCTGGCGCCACTGATGTTCGACGGATCGGCGCAGCCGGTATTTGCTGGTGTGCTCGGTGCCGTGGGTATCGCGGTCCTTCCGCTGTTTGCCCTACCTGCCGTCGCCGCGCTCCTGACACTTTTCGCCCAACGCGGATTTGCCTTTGCCCCCTCGAAACTGAACATGAAGCTCAGCCGAATTTCGATCCTGTCCAACGCCAAGAACAAATTCGGGCGCGGCGGATTGTTTGAATTTGGCAAAAGTTTCGTCAAACTGACGATCTATTCGACGGTTTTGGGCCTGTTTTTGCGGGCGCGTATCGAAGAAATGGCGGGCACCGTGCAAACCAGCCCCGGAATCGCCACGATGATGCTGGCCGATTTATTCAGCCGGTTCTTTGTTGTCGTCCTGCTCATCGCCATCGTCATCGGCGTGGTTGATTTTCTGTGGCAAAAGATGGAGCACAATCGCAAAAACATGATGTCCAACAAGGAAATCCGCGACGAACACAAAGAAAGCGAAGGCGACCCGCATATGAAAAACCAGCGCCGCCAGCGCGGGTATGAAATCGCCATGGGCCAGATGATGCAAGACGTCCCCACCGCCGATGTGATCATTGTCAACCCGACGCATTATGCCGTGGCGCTCAAATGGAGCCGTATGCCCGGTGCCGCGCCGGTTTGCGTCGCCAAAGGCGTCGACGAAATCGCCGCAAAAATCCGCGAGATTGCCAATGAGAATGCGGTGCCGATCCGATCCGATCCGCCAACCGCGCGGGCGCTTTATGCGACAACCGATATCGGACAGGAGATCGCTTCGGAACACTTCCGCGCTGTCGCGGCAGCCATCCGATTCGCCGAAGCCATGCGTAAACGCGCGCGTTGGGGGCGGGGATGAGTCAGCAATTCAAGGAACTGGTGCAGGTCACCGATGCGCTTTATCAAGTCGAGTTGGCCAAAGTACAAAAGATCGCGGCCGAAGAGGCGCGGCTGCGTCAAGCTTTGGCGGATTTGGATTCACAGGCGCGCGATGCGATGAACGCCGCCCAAGACGATATGATGGCAGTGCGCGCGCTTGGCGCCGACCTTCTCTGGCGGCAGTGGGTCGGTCGGGCCCGCGCCGCGCTGCAAATGCAGCTGGCGCAGGTTCTCGTACGCAAGAACGAAGCCATGGTCAAATTACGCCGCGCCTTCGGTAAAACCACAGTGGCTCAAGACCTGTTGGAGCAAGAGTTACATAAAGTGGCCAAGGAACGCGAGGCCAAGCGTATCGCCACGGATCTCGAGCGACTCGCCCAATGACCGCAATTCACCTGGCCCCGCAGGTCGCCGCGCGATGGCCCAACCGCGCGGACAAATTTGTGCTATGGATCAGGACAACACCGTTCCGTTGCGCATACGCCGCCATGCGCTGCCCCTGCTGTAATAGGGTTCTGCCCCCTCAGGCGCATCCGTGACAAAAATGACTGCACCCTGGCCTTGGGTCGTAGCTGACGGAAGGGTCGCCATCGTGTATACTGGCAAGTTGAACCGGCTGGTTGCATTTATCGACTCTGCAAAAACATCTACTCCAAATGTGGCAGACCCGACCGTGCCGTCAAAGCGCAGCACATCGGTCCAGCTGGTGCCATCTGAGCTGACCTTGAACGCCAAATCATCATCACCCATCAAGCCAATCTCGGCGCGGCCTGACCAATTGGTTTGAAACAACAGGCTGCCGGTATCGCCACTGGCATTTTTGTTCATCTTCATCTGATGACCCGCCCCTTCATGCGTGAAGAGACTCGCCTCAGCGGACACAGCAAGGCGATTGCTGCTATCGGCCGAGGTGTTAATTCCAACCTCGGGCAGGTTTTGCAACTGCGTCCCGGCGTCCTGCCACAGGGTGCCATCAAAGCGCAGCGTCATACCCGAAGACAGAACCTCGGCACGCCAGCCTTCTTTTGGCGCGTAGAACATCCAAAGGTCGCTATCGTAGACAGCAATGGTATGGTCATAAGTGGCCCAAAGCCCTCCGGCACCCGGGGCGACAATATAGCAATCACCTTCATTCGGTACGGCGGGCGGCGCGGTAAGCGCATTGTCGAGCGCGACGAGTTGAACGATGGCATCCAGCTTGCGCAAGGCTTCGTTATGAGTGACGTGTTTTTGCGCTTGGGAAGGCGCAATGTATGGAAGAGATAGGATGGGTGATTGATCGGGCATCAAGAAATCCTCTGTCAAAGTCAGGCCACGCAGCGGGCGATAGGACAGAGTTATCCTCGCAATTGATGTGCAACCGGTATCCTTGCCGTACGGTGGTGTTGCACCGCGCACTCGTCATGCGAATGCCGCAGCGCTCGGCCACGGCATTTACATCGAAGTCAGGCAGATTCTTAAACGTCCTGGCGCGCGATCTCGGTAATCAGAACATCGGAAATTGTATCCCCGATGGCCTTGCGCGCCGCCTCGTTCAAAGCATTGCGCAGCACATCCATATTGTTGGCATTCGTAAAAGCTCCGCGGAATCCGCCCATATTGGCATGGTCGAACAACACTTGCAGAAACGAATCACGCAACTTCGGCTCACGGGCATAGACCAACTCTTTTTGCCCTGGCCCGACCTCAACGCTGAGCGATAACACTACTAGAGCTTCGACCTTGCTTTCAGTCACAACCGGCACAACGAATTGATTATTGAGCTTCACATATTCGCGCAGTTCACCCTCGGGACCTGTGGATCCTTCGTCACCATGATCCGCGCCGTAGTCATCGCCGTGAGCCGCAGACTTGGCGATGTCTGAGCCATCCCCGCAGGGCTGGATCTCGACCACCTCGGCGGGCGGCGGACGCAGCATGACCCCCGCGCCAATTCCGCCTCCAATCCCGATCAATGCCAGCAATATAGGTAAGAGTTTTTTCATTAAATCAATTCCTTAGAACGGCAGTATCGTGTCGAGAACCTGTTGGCCGATCCGCGGTTGTTGCACATCCGTGATCTGCCCACGCCCGCCATATGACACCCGCGCTGAAGCGATTTTGTCATACGTGATCTCGTTCTGACGCGAGATATCGGCAGGGCGCACATAGCCGGTGACCAACAATTCGCGGATTTCGAAGTTCACCCGCACCTCTTGGCTGCCGGAAATTTCCAGAACCCCATTGGGCAACACATTCAAAATCGTCGCCGCGACCCGCAATGTCAGCTTCTCGTTCCGTTTTACCGACCCATCACCGGAGGAATTCGACGAGGAATTCAAACCCACAGCATTGGCCATCGACGCACCTTCGGGCAGGCTCTCGTCAATACGCTGTGGTATGCCGAACAGGTTCGGCACGCCCATGGACTCCGACCCTCCGCGCGAGCGGGCCGTCGAATTGGAAATCTCGGCCTTGTCATTGATCTCGACCACCACGGTCAGGATATCACCGCGCTGCATCGCGCGCCGGTCTCCGAGCAAAGATTGCCGACCACCATCCCATAAGGACGCGCCATCAATCATCCGGCGGCGTTCCACCGTTTGCGGCAGGCCCGCATTCACCATCGCACTCCGCTCAGCCGACGTATCGGTCGGGGTAAAGCTTGGGGCTTTGCCCAAATGGTCAATCCGGTCCGCGCAGCCCGCGCCCGCCGCCAAGAGCACGCAGCCCGCGATCATTTTCAAAGGATTCATTCTTAACTCCTAATTGGTCCGCGCGATGTCAATTCGACACGCGCACTGTGCCGTTCGCTTGGACGGTGCCGCTGACTGTGGTGCGGGACGACATGTTCATTACACGCACATGATCGCCGATGCCCGCGCGCGACAACGACCGGCCTTCGGCAATAATTTCGAGACCACTGCTGACGTAAACGAGGGTGATAATCTGGTTGCGGTCCACCACGGCGGGCGGGCCGACATCTTGCACACGCACGGGGCGTCCGGCGTAAAGGGCGCTGCGCGCTTCCTGGCCGACCACCTGCTCGATCGCCGTGGCCGCTCCGGGCACCGTGGCGGTGCTGAGCATCACATCGGCAGCGGTTAGCACCGTCTGCGCGCGCAGGGTACGCACCGCCACGACCGTATCGGCACCCGCCGGCAGCGCTGCAATTGATGCGGCAAAAATTGCCGCCGCCCGTGCCATATGATGAACCCGTGCCATCACCGAATCTGCGTGGTTGCGCCGAGCATCTGGTCGGCGGCGGAAATCACTTTGGCATTGAGCTCATAACCACGCTGCGCCTCGATCAACTCGGTCACCTCGCGCACCGCATCGACAGAGCTGTCCTCAAGATACCCCTGCCGCAACGTGCCAAGCCCGTCCAAACCCGGAGTGGCCACCGTTGCGGGGCCGGAGGCTTCGGTTTCGGTGAACAGGTTCGATCCGATCGCCTCAAGCCCTTTGGCGTTGGTGAAATTGGCCAAGGTGAATTGCCCCAAAAGCTGCGCCTCGGTGGCCGTATCAAAATAGGCGTAGACCTCGCCATCGGCATTGATGGAAATGCTACGGGCATCGTCAGGGATGACAATTTCCGGCGCGACGGGAAAACCGTCCGAAGTCACGATCAACCCTTCGCCCGTGCGCTTGAGTGCGCCATCGCGGGTATAGCCCGCCTGCCCAGAGGGCAACGTCACTTCGAGATAGCCTTTGCCATCAATCGCAACGTCCAAATCACCGCCGGTGGCCGACAAAGACCCCTGCGCCAAATTGACCGACACAGCCGACGGGCGCACTCCGAGGCCAAGCTGCACACCGGTGGGCAATACCGTGCCGTCAGAGGCATTCACCGTGCCGGCGCGCGCCAGCTGCTGATAGTGCAAATCGGCAAATTCGGCGCGGCGGGTATTATACCCCGTGGTCGACATGTTTGCGAGGTTTTGCGAAATGGTTTCCACCCGCATCTGTTGTGCGGCCATACCCGTGGCGGCGATTTTTAGGGCGCGCATGAGGCGTCTCCTTTTCGGTTAAATGACAGGCCTACGCGGATCAGCGCAGGAAGGTTTTCAACGCATTGCGCATGCGTTCATCTTCGGCATCAAGGAAGCTTTGACCCATCTCATAGGCCCGCTGCACCTCGATCATGCGGGCGATTTGCCCGACGGAATCGACATTTGAGCTTTCCAGAAACCCTTGCAGCACCGATGCGTTTTCGGCCGGCTCATGTCCGGCTTCGGCCAAGAACATCACACCATCCTCGCGCACCATGTTATGCGGTTCGATCGGTTGCACGATGCCGATCTGTGACAAGGGTTTGCCATTCGAGCTGACCGTGCCGTCGGCCGCAACCGACAGATCCGTCGCGTCAGGCGGAATGAAGATCGGTGCGCCGCCCGCATCAAGCACGCGAAACCCGTCATTGGTGACAAGATCACCTTCGGCGCTTGGACTAAAGCTCCCGTTTCGGGTCAAACGCTCGCCCTGCGGCGTCTCGATAAGGAAAAATCCCTCGCCCTCGATACCAAAATCGAACTGGCCGCCGGTTTGGGTCAACCCGCCCTGCATCATCGAGGTCATACGCACATTGCCCGTTGCCATCGAAATCGACGGCTCGCCCTCGACGGACTTGACATATTCACCGAACACCAATCCCTCTTGGCGAAAGCCGGTGGTCGCCGCATTGGCGATGTTATTCGCGACGATCTGCATCTCGCGCATCAATCCGGTTTGGCGGGTCAATGTGGTATATGTTGCGTTTTCCATGGCTCTGTCCCTTTACCGTTATCCGCTGATGATCAGCGGAATGAGCCGGTCGTGAAAAAACGAGACCAGCGTTTGTGTCATGAACCCCATCGACATCCAGAACACCGCGACAATCGCCGCGAGTTTGGGAACAAAGGTCAGTGTCATTTCCTGGATCGAGGTCAGCGCTTGAAACAGGCCAATCACCAGACCGACGACCAAAGCCACCGATAGGATCGGCACCGATGTGATCAGCGCCACCCAAAGCCCCTGACGGAGCGTGTCGAAGAAAATTGCCTGATCCATGTCTGAACGGCGGCCTTACACCGGCATCCGCAGGATTTCTTGATAGGCTTCGACGACTTTGTCGCGCACCGTCACGGCGGTTTCGACCGCCAATTCGGTTTGCGCCAATGCCTGCACCAAAGCATGCGGATCGGCATTGCCCATCATGGACGCTTTGGCCGTGGCCTCCCCCTCTTGCAAGGTGGCGGCGAAATCCTTGGCGAGACCCGCAAAGGCCTCGCCGGCCCCGCCGGTGCCGAGCGTGGGCTCGGTCGCCGGACGGGAGGCTGCATATTTCTGGGCGGCAAGTGATTGAATATCCATTCTGGATCTCCTTTAGGGACAGACGCGCGTTTTAGCGGCGGAGAAGTTCAAGCAAACTGGACGACATTTGCCGTGCCTGATCGAACATTTTGAGGTTCGCCTCATAGCTGCGCTGCGCTTCGCGCGCGTCAGCAATTTCAATGACAAGGTTGACGTTCGAGCCGTCATAGTGACCGGTCTCATCAGCCATCGGATGACCGGGATCATAGATTTGCGACAGATCGGACCTGTCGAGTTTGACACGGCCGGTTTTGACCGTCTCTACATCACCTGCGGCCCCATGCTCGTTCTCGAACGAGACGGTTTTGCGCCGGTAACCGGGGGTATCGGCATTGGCGATGTTCTCAGAGACATGCCGCAAGCGCTGCGCCTGTGCGCGCAGGCCAGAGGCCGAAACAGAAAGGGAATCAGTGAAATCAGCCATAGGGTTCTCCTAGCGACGACCAATGCTGGTGCGCAAAAGGCCCAGCGACGATTTATAGATGGCAAGCGCGCGGTCATGTTGACGTTGCACCTCGACGGCTTTCATCATCTCTTCTTCAACAGAGACGGTGTTGCCGTTCGGGTTGGCGCCCTCATCGCTGCGAACCATCGCAACCTGATAGGGACCTTCGGCACCGTTGAGGTGGCCGGCGCGAGTCGCGCGTTGCGCCCCCTCGCCCGCCGATGGCGCGAATTGCTCGGCAAAGGAAGCAACGTCCTTTGCGCGGTAGCCAGGCGTGTCCGCATTGGCAATATTTTGTGACACAACAGTTTGGCGGGCCCCGGCATGGGTCGCCATCGCATGTGCCATGCGAAAGATTTCGAGTTTTTCAAACATCGGGGCTTCTCCCTCGATTAGCTTCAACCAAGGCTTAACCCTGATTCCTTTAGAAAGAGTTGCAGAGACTTTATGGAGAGTTCGATGAACCAGTCCGACTTCGACAGCCTTACCGCAGAAATTTCGACCCTCAGCGCCGTGCGCACCGTGGGGCGCATCTGCGCGGTGGAGGGCAATACGCTGCGCGTCTCCGGATTGGGCCACGCCGCCCGCATGGGGGATCAGCTACAAGTTTACAGACGCGGCGGCGGAGTGCTCGGCGGCGAGGTTCTGCAATTGGCACAGGACAGCGTGGTGATGCTCCCCGACGCCGCGCCGGACGGGGTGTCCTTGGGAGATCGGGTTGCGCTGTTGGATGCCAATACGATTGCCCCCTCCGACGCCTGGATCGGGCGGATCATCGATCCCTACGGCAAACCTTTGGACGGCGCGCCCTTGATGCGCGGGGCGCGCGCGCGGGCATTACGCGCCGATCCCCCTGCGGCCGCCACACGCCGCGCTATGGGTGAACGGCTTGAAACCGGCATGGCCGTTTTCAATACACTCTTACCCGTGGTGCGCGGTCAGCGGGTGGGGCTTTTCGCCGGTTCAGGCGTCGGCAAATCATCGCTTCTGGCGCATCTGGCCCGCAATATGCAGGCCGATGTCGTGGTCATCGCCTTGGTCGGGGAACGGGGCCGTGAACTGCGCGATTTTGTCGAGAACGTTCTGGGCGAGGAAGGCATGAAGCGCTCGGTCGTCGTCGCAGCCACCTCTGATCGCTCGCCGTTGGTGCGCCGCCGCTGCGCGTGGACTGCGATGAGTGTCGCAGAACATTTCCGTGACCAAGGCAAACACGTGCTGTTCTTGGCCGATTCGATCACACGCTTTGCCGAAGCCCACCGCGAAGTCGCCGTGGCCTCGGGCGAAGCCCCGTCTTTACGCGGTTATCCGCCCTCGACCGCCCATACGATCATGTCGCTTTGCGAACGTGCCGGGCCGGGCGCCGGATCCAGCGGCGATATCACCGCAGTTCTGTCGGTGCTCGTTGCCGGATCGGATATGGAAGAACCCATTGCCGACATTTTACGCGGGGTGCTCGACGGCCATGTGGTGCTCGACCGGAAAATCGCCGAACGCGGGCGCTATCCTGCGGTGGATCTCTTGCGTTCGGTCTCACGGTCCTTGCCCGACGCCGCCAGCCCCGAGGAAAATGCATCCCTCACAGAGGCGCGCCAATTGCTTGGCGCTTATGCACAATCTGAAATGATGATCCGCGCGGGGCTGTATTCCGAAGGCTCTGACCCAATGCTCGACAGTGCCATCAAAGTGCAGTCGGACCTCGACGACTTTTTGGCCGAAAAGGAAAGCCAAGACAGCAGCCACAGCTTTAACCGTCTGCAATTGATCCTGCGCCGCGCACAATCCGCAGGGCGCAGCGCAGGACAGAAGCGCAGCAACACACCAAACCGCGCGGCGCCACCGGCGCCCGCCCCCCGCCAACGCGCCAGTGGCGGCGCTTTGACCGTCAATCCCGCCGTGCGCGGTGCTTCTGGTGGGCAATTACCTGCTGAATAGATGGCAAAACCCACAGACAAGAAAATAAAACCGGCGCAGATCACCCTGCACCGGTTTTCTCATAAGAGCCTTGGCAATGCCGCGAGCAGATCGGTTTAGTAGTTCGAGCTCTGCAACAAGGTCAGCGCAATGTTTCCTGCCGACGTGGCTTGGAAATCGGAAATCTGGCTGCGCACCAGAAAATCCCTGATCAATTTTTCCTGATTTTCCGGCTCGGCAAACTGCGCGACGCTGTCATCGCCGAAATACTGTGTGGCGCGGTCTTGAAACACCCCGAGCTGTTGATCAAGATCGAGTTGGGCAAAGCTGCTTGGCAAATTGAAAGCCGTTTGAAACACCTCGCGCAAAGCAGGCGTGCCCATGATCTTGAACCATTTGGTGTCTTCTGTGCTGTCGCCGACTGCAATCTCTCCAAGGCTGCGCTCGGTGTACATCGCCATACGCATGTTTTCATCTTGCTCACCAACCGCGACCTCGAATTGCTGTTCGCGGAATTTCCCAATAATATCATCAGCAAAGGTCGATATTTTGGTGTGCGGCGTGCCCAGATCAAAACCGAAAGAGCTGGCCAACTCCTTATACCGATCATCCGCCAGCCGGTTGGCCAAAGCCCCATCATCAATGGTGCCCTCTTCGAGAATTTTTTTAACAAAATACTTGTTATTGATGTCATCCCCGAGGCCAAACGCCCCCAAGGCAACACGCAGCAAACGCCGGTCATTCACCAAATCCTCGGCGGTCTCGACCTTACTGATATTCTCGGCAAAATACTCCGTATCACGGGTGATCACCGTGGATTTCTGAAAGGCGGCATTTTGCGCCTCATAGGTCCGCTCCAGGAATTTCCATCCGACCAAACCGCTTGATGGGATGATAGGTTGAAAGCTCATGGTATTCCCCTTTGCTCAGCTAAGTGGTGTCGCCAAAAGGCGGTCTTCGCGGGGCAAAAGCGACCGCAGCGCCTTGAGGCATTGATAAAACTGTCCGCCCAAAACCGCATCGGTCGCGGCAGTCAAATGCGCGCGGCTGTCAGCGTCGGTCAGAACCTGGCTCAGTTCTTCGATCGACCGCAGCAATTTGTGGCGTGTTTCTGTGGGATCCGCATCGCCTGTCAGAACCAATTGCGCCACATAGCACACCCGCCGCACCGGCGTGTTGGCTTCTTCGGGGTGGATCGCATCACGCAACCGCAAAATATTCGCATTGGGTGACACGATCGACAGGCGCGAACGACGCTCCCCGTTTTCAATCACTGCACCATTAATCAACACGCGCTCTTTCGGGCTGAGTTTCAGGACAAGGCCGCTCATGGCTGGACGCTCCCGCTTCGCAGGCCGCGCATCATCGCGGCGTTAATTTCAATCAGTGCAGCAGCGGAGGCTTCGCTTTTCAACACCTTGCGGCTATGCACCTGGGTAAATTCCGCCAGATAAAAAATCCGCGCCCGAAGATCGTTGGGCAGACCATTGTCATCATCAGCCACGTCGGCGGCGAGCATGGTCCATAATTTGCGGTTGTCGTGAATCGCCGAGGCCAGCGCGGGAAATCCCATCTTGCCTTTGCGCGCGGCGGCGTTGAGGCGGTGGGTGATCTTGGCAAAGACCTCGTATTCCGTGCCCCGCGTTGTTCGAATGGGGGCGGCTTGATTGGTATAAGCCTGACGGGCCAAATTTTGAGCGTTCACGTGAAATCCTTCCAGGTGGCATATATGCTATTCGTCTGTAATCAGGGGCGCGGTTCCCGCGCCCCTGAAGCTGGCCCTTAACGGAACAGCGAGAGCAGAGTCTCAGGCGCCGAGTTGGCAATCGACAGCGATTGCACACCGAGCTGCTGCTGGGTTTGCAACGCGGTCAGACGCGCCGAAGCTTCTTCCATATTGGCGTCAACCATCGCGCCGATACCGGATTTCAGCGAGTCCGACAGGTTCGACACGAAATCGGACTGAATTTCGATACGGCCTTCAACCGAACCGAAAGCTGCCGCCGCATCAATTGCAGTGCCGATCAAAGTTTCGATCGACCCCAAAGCCGCGCTCGCGCCGCTGGTCACATCAATGGCAGCCAACGCGCCAAGTCCACCGGACGAAGCGTTGTTGAACTGGCCGGAGATGTGCAAGCCATCCGTGGTATCCGCGTTGGTGATGGTCACACGGCCTGGAGTGGTCGTGTCATAATCAACGGTGACATTGGCACCCGATGCTTCGATCGCAGATTTCACACCAACCGCGATCACGTCTTCGGTCGCTGTGGCATCAACATCTTCTTGCGTGATCGTATAGGTGACTGTGTCATCACCCAAGCGGATCGTAACCGAATCGCCTGCGGCCCATGCGTCTGCAGCAGCAGGATCTTCAAATTCGATCGTACCCGCGTCTACCGTACCACCGCTGGCATCCAGAGCGAAACCGAAGGTATCAGCGCCATCCGCCGACACACCATCTGTATTGGTTGTGTCAAACACAGCTTTCGCTGCGTAGCTGCCGGTCGAAAGGTTTTGCTTGGTCACGGCAATATTAGAAGCCGTCACATTGCCCGCCGCGTCCCGGTCAAGCGAGCCGAGAACATTCACGGTACCTGCCGAATCGACAAGGTTCAGACCATTGAACTGGGCCGCGCCCACAACGGTTGTGATCTGATCACGCAAAGCGGAGATGTCTGCTTGGATCTTGACTTTATCGACGTTGTCTTCTTGCGACGCGACGATCTTTTCTTTCATATCCGTCAAGAGGTCGGTGACAGTCTCAGCAGCCTTACGGCCAACAGAAACAGTCGCTTCACCAAGCGAAAGGCTATCGGAGATCGCCTTAAAGCCTTTCACATCCGATTCCATCACTTTGGAAATCGCCCAAACGGCCGAGTTGTCTTTGGCCGAACCAACAGACTTACCCGTTGAGATTTGCGATTGCACATCCGACAGGTTTGAGTTGATGGATTTCAGGGTTTGCAGCGCAACCATTGCGCCATTGTTGGTCAGAATGCTGGACATAGCATTTTCCTTAAATCAGTGGGCGCTTTGCACCCAGTTATCATTCCCGCCCCTATTCGGGACGGATCCAACTGTCGTTCTGACTGCTACAGTGTCGGCGGTTCGGGCCGGCTGCGCCATTCGCTTTGGAATGCCTCCACACCATGCCCCCCTAAATCCTAACGCGACCCTAAATCCGGTTTTTGCATTACCGCGGATTTGAACTAATCTCGCGGACACTTCGGCTTATGGTTTGATTTTATTTGATTTATTGTCCCTACGCGCGTTTCTCAACAGTGGGCGCACGGGTGCCCTCAATCGTCTGGCGTTGGCCATGAACGTCATATGTATCCAAAGATTTGCGCACGCGGCGCATCGTCGACAGGCGTTCGGCCACCGCGCGAATCCCTGCCAGCGCCCCATCCAGAAGCGCTTGGTTGCGCTGGACCTTGCCTTGCAATGCCACCAGTCGCTCTTGCTCACCGTGCTCCATCGCATTGAGTGCGTCGATCAAATGCTCTTTTTGATCCAGAAGCCGCGAGATCACGTCAAGATCTCCCACAAGCAACGCCTCGCGCTCTTTATCAAGTAGCACGTCCATTTCATTGATCAGATCTTGCGCTGTTTCACTTCGCATCTTCACGCTCCTTCAGGGCTTGATACAGCGACTCGGCCAATCCGATTCCGCCGGTTTTCACCATCTCTTCCGCCTGCGCTTGACGCAGGAACGAAGCAAATTGATCTTCTCCGCTACCGCCTCCAAACGATTCGCGCGATTTTCCAAAGCCCGCTGATTTCAGCATTTCTGCCAGAAACCCGGCCTCGAGCGACCTTGCGGCTTCGCGCAGTGATTTATCGCGCTGATCGCTATTTTGGTTTATATTTTCAACGTTCTGACCCTTTGTCACCGGAGATGCGGAAGCCCGCATCACAGGGTGGGTCAGGAGGGAGGGATCGCTCATCAGGTATCTCCAAATTGACAGGATTTTTTCCAGATTGCCGGATGAGCGGTAAAGAACCAGTAACCAAGCGCGGTCATAGTGCAGCAATGCTGAGGAAGAATTCCCGGAGGTAGCACACAGATGAACCCGCTCCATAGCGCGCTTGCACCCAAGCCTGCGATCGACCCGACCCGCACGCAAACCGAACCGTCAATGCGCCCCGGCCGCGAGGATACCCGCGAAGGTTTCAGCGACATCCTGCACCAGCAAGAAGAACGCGCAGCACAGCGCAAACGGAGCGCCGAACACCGGGCGCTCAATCCTGACGCCAACACCACCGCCGAAACAAATTCTAAGCATAAAGCCAAAACACCTCCTGCGTCGCCTGACACGGCACCCAGCGTAGATGTCGATGGCGAGATCGCCCTTACGCCCGCAGAGCAAAACGACGCCATTGGTCCCCTTGCTGCAGAAGGTGAGGAGTATGACGTTGACTCCGAAGCCGAGAGCGAAGAGTTCAATTTGCTTACCGGCGCTGCCGATCCAACCGCACAGCGCAAAAAGCCCGCCCAAGACGCTCCCGCCGCCAGCCTGCTGTCTGCACGGTTCAGCGCCGATTCACAGGCCTCGTTGCCAACCGCCTCTGCGCAGCCACACCCGAATCATCTCGTCGCGACCTCCGCGCTCACGGGTATGCCGTCACAGACTGCTATCACCGGGACACCCGCCGTAGCGCAGCCGGACACCGACATATCCTTGGGAGCGGTCCCGCAACGCGCAGGCACAGCAGAGCCAGCCAAAACCGATATGAACGCGATCGCCTTTTCCAGCCGCCGCGCCGGGTCCCAAAATATACGCGAGCCCCTTGCCTCAGCACAGGGTGCGATCACAACACCCGCCGACCGAGGCACGGCTGACGCCATAACCAAATCCGATGGCAGCGCCCCCCTCGTCGCACGCGATGCAACCACCGCGCCCCAAACCAACGCCGCACCGCCCTTGAGCGCTTCGGCGGCGGATCAAGCATCCACGCGCCCGTCCCGCCGCGATCTCGCCGCGCGCACCACAGAGGACGCTGCGCGCGCGGCCGCTCCTGCCTTCACAACACAGCGCACGCCCCCTGCGCCGCCCGCCGCCGTCATGCCGTTACAGGTCCAATCCACCACCGCCGCGCACAGTAGCACAGAGACCACCGGCGAGATCGAATGGATCTCCGAGGCCGACTTTGCCCTTGAAACCCGCCATGACGGGCGGCTGCCACAGACTGCGCAAATGCGGCTTGATGCTCTGGCCGCCCGCCCCGAAATCCCGCGCCATATCGCCGAGCAACTGGCCTCAGTCGCGCAACGCATTTCGGATCGCAAACCGATAGAGATCGCCCTCAACCCCGAGGAATTAGGCCGTGTGCGCATGACCCTAAACACCGCAGAAAACGGGATGGTTGTCACGGTGCTGGCCGAGCGCGGCGAAACTTTGGACTTGATGCGCCGTCATATCGATCAACTGGCCGAGCAGTTCCGCGAAATCGGCTATGATGATGTTAGCTTCTCCTTCGGCGCACAAAGCGGCTCGGCCGATGGCGAGAACGCTCAAGACGGCAATTTCAACGACGACGCCGCGCCGGACCGCCCGCTTGCGCAACCGGATGCGACCACAGACACCGCCCAAACCGCAACCGCACAAATCAATTTGACCCCGACAGAGGGTCTGGACCTGCGTCTCTGACGCAGGCAACACGACCCTATCTAAGGACATCATTATGACCACAGTCACTCAATCTATCCCGCCCGCGTTCACTGGTTTGAAAACCAGTGCCGATCTGGCCCGCGCCGCAAAAGCAGCCACCCCGCAGGAGGCAACCACACCTGCGGTCGCGACAACAACGAAAACCGCAATCCCGGCGTCCGAAAGCACAACCACCACCGACAGCACCTCAACATCAACCTCCGAGACCACTGCGGCGACGCCCACCTTGAGTTCGGATTTCAATACATTCTTGCAGATGTTGACCGTACAAATGAAGAACCAAGACCCGCTGAACCCGATCGACAGCTCGGATTACGCCGTGCAGCTGGCGACCTTCTCTTCGGTCGAGCAACAGGTCGTCACCAATGACCTGCTTGAAGGGCTCGGGGCGCAAATGGGCGCGATGGGTATGGCGCAACTGGCCGGATGGGTCGGGATGGACGCGCGCAGCAGTTCGGCAGGATATTTCGATGGCAGCCCGATCAGCCTCTCGCCCAGCCCGGAACGCCTTGCGGATCAAACCACGCTTGTGGTGCGCGACGCCAGCAACACCATCGTGCAACGTATCGACGTGCCGGTTTCCTCCGATACGATAGAATGGGCGGGCGTCGGCGAAGACGGATTGCCCTTTGCCGCGGGTGTCTACAGGTTTGAATTGGAAAGCTACGCCAATGATGAACTTTTGAGTGCGTCGACGGTGGATACCTACACGCGCATCACCGAGGCTCGCAACGACAACGGCACCACGATGCTCTTGCTCGAAGGCGGCACGCAAATCGCAGCCGCGCAAATTACCGCCCTGCGTCAAGCCGATTAACCGGCTCGGGTCAGCAGACCCGCGCCAGCCCTCCAATAGGCAAGCGCTCATCACTGTAGCGCGCTTGCCTTGCGCCGCTCCCTCGCTTACCCTCGTACCGCCCCGCACCCCCGCGCGGCCCATCCGAGACCTCCGTGCCGCACCACGCCGCCCCCTCCCCTTGCACCCTGCCGCCCGACACTTTGGCCCAAGCGGTGATCGTGCGCGGATTTGCGACGCGCCACGCCCATTGGATCCCGCTGCGCGGTGGGCGCAGCAACCGTTTATGGCATGTCACCAACCCCGTCGCACCGGCCGCAAGAAACTGCCCCTCCGGATGGGTTGTAAAACTCTTTGCACCGCAGCAAAACAATCCACTGTTCGCCAATGATGCCCACCGCGAGACGCAGCTTTTGACTCATCTGGACGGGCAAGACATCGCGCCGCGCCTGCAAGCATATCTGTCACCACCGGCCGGAGAGGCAATCATCTACGAGCATCTTGATGGCGCGATCTGGCAAGGCAATCCGGCACCGGTGGCGGCACTGCTGCACCGTTTGCATGGCCTGCCCGCGCCGGGAAGGCCGACTTTGCCGCATGCGGCCGATGGTTCGGTAGAGCTGCTTCGGCAGATCCGAACCATTCTCGAGGCATGTCCCGAACAGATCCAAAATACCCTCACACCAGAGGTGAGGACACTGGCAGCGCGGCGCGATATCCCCGCCAGTGGCGCGGTGCGCTTACTACATGGCGATCCCGTCGCGGGCAATCTGATCAACACCTCCATAGGTTTGCGATTGATTGATTGGCAATGCCCGGCCTTGGGCGATCCTTGTGAAGATATCGCGCATTTTTTGTCACCGGCGCAACAGTTGGTCTATCGCGGCTCCCCCCTGACACGGCGCGAGACAGAAGAATTCCTCGCCGCCTATAGCGATCGGAAAACCACCGAGCGCTATACCCGACTTGCGCCATGGTATCACGCACGCATGGCGGCCTATTGCGGCTGGAAAATGGCGCAGGGTGCGCAAGACTACGGCCCCGCTTTTACGTTGGAGCACGTTGCGTTAAAAGCCGCTTTGACCTGAGCAGGCCGCACAAGGATACCTCGGAGGTGGCAAACATCCGAGCATTTTCCCGTGACGCGGTTTGACATCTCATGCACCTTATGGCCTTAGAGACCCAAGACCAATATCGAGGCCAATACATGCACTCCCCCCTGTCTGCGGACACGACCGACCGAACGGATGCTCATAAGGGGCGGGTGGTGGCCGTGGTGACAACCCATAACCGGATGGAGCAGTTGCAAACCACGCTGGCGCGCTTGCTGGCGGTTCACAGCAATCTTTTGAGTGCAATCGTGGTCGTCGACAATCTCTCGACTGACGGCACCCGCGACTGGCTTAGGCGCGAAGAGGCCCGCATCGGCGCGAGGTTACAGGTTTTGTTGCCCGACCATAACCTTGGCGGCGCCGGCGGCTTTGAAATCGGCATGCGGCATGCACGAGCGCAGCTCAACCCCGATTGGTGCCTCTTGATGGATGATGATGCCCGCCCCGATGCGGATGCATTGGCGCAATTTCACCGCAGGGACCATAGCGGATGGGATGTAATCGCCGCCGCTGTCTATTTCCCCAACCGGCAGATTTGCGAGATGAACCGCCCGTCGCAAAACCCGTTCCAACACCCGCGCCTGTTCCTGCGCACCTTGATGGGGCATGGGCGGGACGGATACCATATTTCCCGCGGCGCCTATGCCGGGGACGAGATTGTTCCGCTCGACATCACCTCTTTTGTCGGGTTCTTCGTTTCGCGCGCCGCAATGGACAAGGTGGGCGAACCTGACGGGCGGTTGTTCCTCTATGGCGATGATGTGCTTTACGCCCTATCGCTGCGCAAAGCCGGCATGACAATCGGTTTTGATCCCAAGGTTACCTTCGAACACGACTGCACGACCTACAGCAACGAAAACCGCCGAGTTTTCCGCCCGCTGTGGAAGGTGTATTACACCTATCGCAACGGGCTTTTGATGTATCGACAAGCGGCCGGTTGGCTGTTTTGGCCCCTGATGCCGCTGCTGACGGTGAAATGGCTGCTGGCAGCAAAACGATACGGGGCGGCACGTCGCGATTATCTACGGTTGCTGCGGATGGCCCTGCGCGACGGTATTCTGCGCCGCACGACCACGCGGCATGAAGATATTCTGGCCGCCGCCGGTCCGCCGAAATTGCTGCCAGAAACACCAGAGGCAACACCATCACCCACGAACCAGAGCGACACAAATGTCGCCTCTGGTGACCGGCGCGGCACCTGACGGTCAAGCGCGCGCAAGCCACTACATGTCGTTGAGGATTTTCCGACTAAACCGGCGCATCAACAACAATCCGAATGCAACCAAAATCATGGCCACCCCAAAGGTGTAAATCAACGACACATAACTGGCATCATAGGTCGAATAGACTCCGCGCCGCATCAACCCCGAGACATGCACCAAGGGATTAAACCACAAGAAATCCGACACCATCGTCGGCAGGTCCTCGAAGGTATAAAGAATAGCCGACCCCAAAAACAACGGACGCGAGATGATGTTCCAAAGCTGCTCCCAAACCGGCACAAGTCCGATCAAGGCGCAATTGACCAATCCAACCCCCAGCCCGCCCAGAGATGCCAAAGCAAAGGCGAGCAGAATCGGACCAAAATCCAACAAACCGCGTGTATCCACAAAGGATAAAATCAACGTCATCAAGAGAACCGCGACGAACAGGGTCGTCAAGGCATTGAGAATAAATCGGGCCAGAACCGCATCGATCCAGCTGACCACCGGATAACTCATCAAAGCGCGCGAGAACCGCAGCGACCGCGCCACCTCATGCGACACATTCTGGTATTGTATGAACGGCAGATAACCCGTGGCATAAAACAACACGAAACTGGTCCCCAGCGACGGCGACCGGAACAATAGAGAAAACGCCAACGACAGGATGACCACATAGCCCAGCGGCTCCAGAACCGCCCAAACATATCCGCCCGGCGTTCGCCCATAACGCGATCCCATCTCGCGCAACATCAAGGCCAGAACCGCGCGGGCCGAGGTCCAGCCTATGGCACGAGCAGGCAAGGCAGCAGACCCGGCAACAGGGCGCACAACCGGAGGGATCGGCGCATTGGATTGGGGTTGGGCTGGATCAGATCGAGAGTTCAGAGCCGCCTCCGTCATGCGGGGTTTTTAATGCCGAAGTATGGGGCTATGATTGCCGCAATGTAAATGCGTTCACAACCGGAGTATCCCTGTTGAACCAGAACAACAAGCCCGGTGCGCAAAACCCCGTTACGGACGGCGAGGCGCAGTCATCCCGCGACGCCGAACCCTCTGGCCACGCGGACCGCAAAGATAGCCCATCGAACGCCAACGCCGCGCAGGCACAGCCAAAGCCCCAGCAAGGTGGCGCGCGGGGTGGCTCTGGCGGGCAAAACCGACAGGGCCGTCAGGGTCAGGGTCAGGGTCAGGGTCAGAAACCAAACCAAAACGGCGCGCCCAATCAAGGCAAAACAGGGCAAAACCAGCCCAACCCAAACCGATCTGGCCCACAACGCCGGCGCCCCGTCGTGCAGGTCAAACCGATCGCCCGGCCGGCCCGCATGCGTAGACGGCATCGCGGATTGCTCGTCTCCTTTCTCTTTCTGGTGTGCCTGCCGATCGCCCTCATGTCCTACTACCTGTGGGTCCGCAGCGTCGATCAATATGCGTCGACCACCGCCTTCACGGTCCAGCGCGAAACCGGGGGCAGCGCGGTTGATCTGCTTGGCGGATTGTCACAACTGTCCGGCGGCGGAAGCTCGTCGGACACCGACATCCTGTATGAGTTCATCCAAAGTCAGGAACTCGTGCGCCGCGTCGATGCGGTTGTCGACCTGCGGGCGCATTATACCCAACATTGGGGAACCGATCCACTCTTCTCGCTCAAACCCGACGCGACCCTCGAAGATTTGGTAAAATACTGGCAACGCATCGTGCGGATTTCCTACGATCAATCGGCCAGTCTGATTGAATTGCGGGTGCTGGCATTTGATGCGCAAACCGCGCAATCCATCGCCGAAGAAGTGGTTGACGAAAGCCAATCCATGATCAATGCCCTCAACGCTGCGGCCCGCGACGACACCATTCGCTATGCGCTCTTTGATCTGGAAGAGGCATTGGATCGTCTCAAGACCGCGCGCGAAGCCCTGACGGCCTTTCGTACCCGCACGCAGATCGTCGATCCCAGCGCCGACATTCAGGGCCGCATGGGTGTGTTGAACAACCTGCAACAGCAGCTTGCCGAAGCACTGATTGAATTCGACATCTTGTCGGAAACCACCAAACGCACCGACCCGCGACTACAACAGGCCGAACGTCGCATCGAAGTGATCCAAAGCCGAATCGCTCAAGAGCGGTTAACCTTCGCCACCGCCGAAGCAGGCCAGAATGGCGAAGATTATCCGACACTCATGGCGGAATTCGAAAGCTTGACCGTGGACCGCGAATTCTCCGAAGAAGCGTATCGCGCGGCCCTCGCGGCCGTAGAGATCGCCCGTTCGAACGCCGCCCGCAAAAGCCGATATCTCGCGACCTATATCGCCCCGACGCTGGCGGAAACGGCGCAATATCCACAACGGATCACCTGGACCTTGCTGACAGCGCTGTTCTCGCTGCTGCTGTGGTCGATTTGCGTCTTGGTCTATTATTCCATCCGTGACCGGCATTGACCCTGTTGCCCGGCGCATGAAAGGAACGCGTGGATGCTGCGGTGCGATCATATTACCAAATCCTTTGCGGTGAAGAACGGGTATAAAACCGTTTTGGATGACGTCAGCGTTGCCTTTCCTGATGGGAAATCGGTCGCTCTTTTGGGGCAAAACGGGGCGGGGAAATCGACACTGCTGCACATCATCGCCGGCACGTTGCAACCGGACAGAGGCACATTAACCACCGACCGGTCGATTTCCTGGCCCGTTGGGTTTGCCGGATCGTTCCACGGCGAGATGACCGGCGCCCAGAACGTTCGCTTTATTGCCCGCATATACGGGGTCGACACCTATGAGCTTGAAGGCTTCGTCGAGGATTTTGCCGAACTTGGCGCGCATTTCAACATGCCGGTGCGCTCTTATTCCTCTGGCATGCGCTCGCGACTGGCGTTTGGCGCGTCGATGGGGATCGGGTTCGACACCTATCTGGTCGATGAAGTCACGGCCGTGGGCGACCAACGGTTCCGCCGCAAAAGCCGCGCGGTGTTCTTGGAGCGGATGCGCAATGCCGGTGCGCTGGTGGTCAATCACGACATGAACCAAATCCGGCAGCTGTGCGATGTGGGGTGCGTTTTGCACAATGGCGGATTGGAATATTTCGATGATCTCGGCGACGCCATCGCCCGCCATGAAGCGTTGATGGCGTAATCGGCCACGTTCCTGTCCAATGGACGACCCGCCCCGAAACCGGCAACAACATGGCTACCAAAACCTAAACGCCGACAACCCCTCATAAGATAGATTAAGATTGGAAACGATCTCCATATTCTCGCCTGATTTTCCAGCACGCGCGTTAACCTTTGACACTGCATTGTCAGCCGGTATTCGCAAACGGATTGAGCATGAGCTACTTAGGTTTCAGGACAATGGTCGGCAGCGGGCAAGAGATGCTCGACGTCGCGATTTCCGACATCGACGTGCAGGTCACGGACCAAGGGGTTTTCGCCTATGCGACCAGCGGCACCTATGGCGGCTTGACCTCTTACGAGCTGATTTCAGGCAGCAATGCCACGCTCGTCGATGCCGCCTTTTTCACCTCCTCCATGGCAGCCGTGGCCGATACCCAGATCACCACCGTCACCCTGTCGGGCCAAGGCTATGTGCTCACCGGCAATGACAGCTCCGGTGCCTTGGTCGGCCATTATGTCGATGACGATGGCACCATCGGCAGTGCCACGGCGATCAGCGGCATACAATCCTCCGGCTCGGGCCGGGTGACGGCCTTTACTTCGGTCAATCTTCTGGGCGGCGAATTCTTCTACTTCGCTCAAGAAGGGGGCACAGAAATTCATGCCTATCGTTGGGGATCCGGTTCGGCACAATATGTCGCCTCGGCCTCGGCGCAGGACACTGACACCTCCTATATGCAAGACGCTGCCGCTTTGGTGCAGGCCACCGTGGATGGCGTCACCTATCTGCTCGTCGCCTCCAATTCAGAGCATGGCGTCACCGCATATCGTGTCGACGCGCAAAGCGGGAATCTAAGTGAAACCACCTCCTTGGGCGCGGGCAACGGGTTGGGGGTAAACACGCCAACGGCGATGCAGGTGGCGCAGGTCAACGGCGAAACCTATGTGATTTTGGGGGCGGCGGGCAGTCAATCCATTTCGGTGATGCGCCTTGATGCAGCGGGCAACTTAACCCCGACGGACCACATCCTTGATACGCTATCGACACGGTTCGGCGGCCTCACCTCTCTCGAGGTCACCACCGTGGACGACCGCGTCTATATTCTGGCAGGTGGGGCGGATGATGGCATTTCGCTCTTCACGCTATTGCCCGGCGGGCGGTTGGTGCATCTGCAATCCATCGAAGACAGCCTCAGCATGGGCCTGCAAAACATCGAGGCGCTCTCTCTGACCTCTGCGGGCGGCGAGATGATCGTCATGGCCGCTTCGCAATCCGAAGCCGGATTGACGCAACTGGCAATGTCCACCGAAAGCCAGGGCCAAACCATTTCCCATGGGTCCGGCGGCGGCACACAAAACGGCACATCGGGCGACGATATCTTGATGGGAAACGGCGGCAACGACAGTCTCTCTGGCGGGGCAGGCAACGACATCATCGTCGATGGCGACGGCGCCGACACGCTGCGCGGGGGCGCGGGGGCGGACATCTTTATCCTCGACTACGACCAACGCACCGACACAATCGTCGATTTTGAACGCGGGGTGGATCGCTTCGACCTCAGCGCCTTTCCAATGCTCTATTCGACCCAACAACTTACGCTGCTTAGCACCTCCTGGGGCGCGCGAGTCAGTTTCCGTAACGAGGTCATTGACGTCTATGCCGCAAGCGGCGGCTACCTCAGCATGACCGATCTTTTCGGATATGAAATCACCGGCCCAAACCGTCCGATGATGTTGGTGCGCGTGCCGGTACGCGGCACCGAAGGCAATGATGCAATGACCGGCGAAGCGATCGGCGACGACATCCGCGCCTTGGGTGGGCATGATTGGGTCGATGGCAAAGACGGGGACGATAGCATTCTGGGCGAAGCGGGCAACGATACGCTTTTGGGCAGCGCGGGACGCGACACGCTCGAGGGCGGAACCGGCGAAGACAGCATGAACGGCGGCGCAGGCGATGACCTTCTCCACGGCGATGCGGGTCACGACAGCCTATTTGGCGGCGACGGGGACGATACCATAACCGGCGGCACCGGTAATGACCGGATCGACGGCAGCAACGGCAGCGACAGCCTGCTCGGTGGCGACGGCAACGACACGATGTTCGGCGGCGCGCTAAATGATACGATCATAGGGGGCGACGGAGATGATATCATCGACGCAGGGGCCTGGGCCGATACCGTCAACGCAGGGCGCGGCCATGACACGGTGACCGGCGGTCTTGGCTCTGATCTGGTCTGGCTCGGTGATGGAAACGACGCGTTTATTGACGATGCACAAGAGGGCCCGCAGGGCAGCGACACGGTCTATGGCGGCGCGGGCATGGACACGATCCTCGCTTTGGGTGGCGACGATGTGATTGACGGAGGCACCGATAATGACGTCATAGAGGGCGGCGAGGGCAGTGATATATTACAGGGCGGCAGCGGCGATGACATCCTGCGGGGGCAAAACGGGCAGGACGATATTTCCGGCGGCAGCGGACATGATATCGTCGATGGCGGGGCGGACAATGACACACTGCGTGGGGATGGCGGAAACGACACCCTGCGCGGCAGTAGCGGCGAAGATTACCTCACCGGCGGTGACGGGGATGATTTGGCCTATGGCGGATGGGGCCACGACACGTTGGTCGGCGGAAACGGGAACGACAGGCTTTATGGTTACGCGGGCCACGACCGGCTTTATGGCGGCGCCCATAACGATGCCCTGTTCGGCGAGGTCGGCAATGACACGGCGTATGGCGGCAACGGCGATGACAGTCTTTGGGGCGGAGAGGGTGATGACAACCTTTTTGGCAATGGCGGCGTCGACTTTTTGGCGGGCGAGGACGGAGATGACATCCTTGATGGCGGCAGCGGTGCGGACCGGTTGGAAGGCGGCCTAGGCAACGATGTGCTGTCCGGCGGGGACGATACCGACAGGCTGATCGGCAACGACGGGAATGATACGATTTATGGCGGCCAAGCCGGCGACTATATCTTCGCTGGCGCTGGAGACGATTGGGTGTATGGCGATAATGGCCTAGATCAAATCATGCTGGGCGATGGCGACGACTCGTTTTTCGACAATGCACAGCGCGGCATCTATGCCGCCGACACGGTCGATGGAGGCAATGGCAACGACCTGTTGACCGGCGGCGGCGGCAATGACAGCCTAAAGGGTGGAAACGGACATGACACGATCAACGGTGGCACCGACCACGATCGCCTGTTCGGTAACGGCGGTAATGACCTCGTCTTAGGTGAAGACGGTAATGATTATATCGCAGGCAACGATGGCAACGACCGGCTTTTCGGCAATGACGGTGATGATACTCTCAATGGTGGCGGCGGAAATGACGTGATGTATGGCGGCGCAGGCGATGATGTTTTCATCTTGGCGGCCGATCACGGCGACGACACCATCACCGGGTTTGATACGGGCGCCGACCTGCTGCAATTTATCACCGATGATGACCCCTCGGCCCCAAGCTCGCGCAACGATGTGACCATGACCTTCAACGATGGCGACACCCATCTCACCAGCAGCTTTGGCACCATCGTGATCGAGGACACGCTGCCGTGGTTGATCAGTATCGCCAACTTCGAGTTTGTCTAGGCCGAGCGAACCGCACTATCCGGCACGTGCGAAATGCACCCCGCTTCCCGATCATATTGCCTGCATCGGCGGGTCCGACCTCACCGGATCAACTGTAAGAGAAGATCACATCGGACAGGCCGGTGCTGTCGGTCATTCCATCAAAGAAGATCACATCGGCAGCGTTAAAGGCCAACTCGTAGCCGCCCGCCACCGATTCGCCATAGATATCGACAATCTGCGTGCCGCTGAGCGTCCCACTGCCCCAAGGCGTGGAGGCAAAAGACAATATGTCTTCGGAAATATCGAAATCTGTGAAGGTATCGGCGCCACCGTAGAAGACGAATTCATCCGCGCCGAGACCGCCGCTCACGATGTCGTCGCCGACCCCGCCAGTCACAGTGTCGTCGCCGACCCCGCCAGTCACCACATCCGCGCCCTCACCGCCATCGACCACGTCATGGCCCTTGCCGCCGCCGACCCTATCATTGCCAGCATTGCCATAGAGCCAGTCGTCATCAAGCGCACCATAGAGCGTATCGTTGCCGTTGCCGCCATAGGCGGTATCGTTGCCCTGTTCGCCCAAAACCAAATCATTATTACCGCCACCGAACAATTGGTCATACCCTTGACGGCCATGGAGCGTATCGTTGCCGCCCGCACCAATCAATGTGTCACCTCTCCAGCCGCCATCAATGAGATCCGCGCCCTCACCGCCATGGATGCTGTCGTGACCATCGGCGCCGCGCAATGTGTCATCACCTGGCGCACCGATCAGCGTGTCATTGCCCACGCCGCCAGTCACGCTGTCATCGCCCGTGCCGCCGGCCAAATAGTCGTCGCCGCCTCCGCCATAAAGTGAATCATGTCCGTCGCCAGCATAGACCGTATCGGCCCCCTGCACCCCTTCTTGCGCGTCGTCGAAAAACACATCATTGCCCTCATCGAGCCAAATGGAATCTTTCCCCATACCGCCATAAACGGTATCGGTGCCCGCGCCCGCGCGAATGGTATCGGCCCAGGTGCCGCCATCGATCACATCATCGCCGGCGCCGCCCTCCAAGGTGTCTCGCCCGGCCCCTCCCTCAAGACTGTCGTTACCGCGCATCCCAAGAATATGGTTCTCCAACGCATTGCCGGTCAGCGTGTCATCACCATCGCCAGCCACCAAACCCTCGATCACATCTGCATTCGCAAAGCTCGCCCAGATTACATTATCGACGCTAAAGGCAGAGGTGCCAGTGGCGTGAAACGAAACATCGCCGGTCAGAGCCGCAAGGTTGACCCATTGCTCGCCACTCGCCGCCACGGTGATCGACCCCCGAGCTTCTTCGTCGGCGCGAAAATCAAGATAATCGTCGGTGAAATGATAGACCTTATCATCACTCACGGCGCGACCGTAAAAGGTCAGATCAAAATCATACACCCACCCGGTGTCACCCGTAGAGGTGTCCTCGACCTCGACCGCCCATTCGCCGTCGGAATAGGACCCCCGCGCCAGATCAACGCCATAGGTATAATCGCCAAACAGCATTTCGTCGCCACCATCATGGTTCAACAACACATAACGCGATCCGTCGGGGCCCACCAAAGTGACCTGAATATCTGACATATTAAAATGCGTGAGTTCAATCGTAGCGGCAATATGTTCGACCACCATCCCCGCAGAGGACACTTGCGAAACTGACGTGATCTCGTGGTCGGAAATCGCCATTGAGCTCCCGGAGTAAGACAGTGTGCTTTGCACCTCGTTTGCCGAGGTTTGCGCGCTCCCGAACAAAGACCAGACCTCTGCCATGCGTACAGCGGCGTAGGCATCCACCATGCCGAACCCATAGCTGACGTTATAGGTCCGCCCGCCACCGTTCCAGTCGTCCGCACCATTGGCAAACCATGCACCTTCCTCGTAAGAGGTCGCCGCCGCCCCATAGCTCGATCCGGTGTGCGCCGCCGAGACTGAAAAAATTTCCTGCACATCACGCCAGCCAAGGCCGGCGTTGGCGTCCAACATCAGCGCCGCAACACCTGAAATCACGGGTGTCGCTGCAGAGGTGCCGCCGAATGTCGATGTATAATCGGTGCCATTATAACCGTTGGGACCGACACGATCGGTCGTGTATTGCGCCGCCGGTGCGGCAATCAAGACATTCGTACCCCAATTCGAGTAATCGGCAATGATACCGTCCGATCCGGTGGCCGCCACGGAGATCGCATAGCGCGTGTTGTTGATCCCGTCGCCTTGCGCATTGCCCATGATCCCGGTGGCTTCCAAAGTCGAGTTATGGTTCTCGTTCCCCGCCGCTTTGGTCACAATGGTGCCAAGCCCGCCGCGTCCAGTCGCGGTTGCGACACCGATGTGTTCCACTTCGGCATAGGTATATCCGTCGACATCACCAACATCGTTGTCGTCGCCAAAATTCGGCGTATAGCCCCAGCTGTTGTTCACGACATCGAAATTCGCCATCCAGTCGTATGCATCAAACGTATCGGCGAGACTCACATCGACCAAAAAATCGACGCTGGTCAGTGATGCATCGAAGGCAACACCGACAACACCGCTGCCATCATTTTCCGCCGCGATAATTCCGGCCACCGATGTCCCGTGACTGTTGGCCGCCCCATTCGGTTCGCCATCATCGCCGGGAAAGTGCAAGGCGCTGTTATAATTCTCGTCAAACTCGGAATGCAATATATCGACACCGGTGTCATAAACCCCGACTGCGATTCCGGCACCAGTATATTCATCCCAGATGGTTTCGACATCGCCAATCAGGGTGAAATGCCACTGAAATGCGTAAAGTGAATCGTTCGGCTGCATGAAATCCCTCGTCGCTCTCATCTCGGATGGCTTCGCAGAATCCCTGCACCGTCCAAACCAATTTAAAACCCAATTTAACTTAATATTCACTTAAGACATTTTCGTGGCTTTTTCATGGGGAAAAGCAGGCACCGCCACCGCAAACCGCTGCGTTTCAGGGCCAAACCACCGCCACAGCGACCCTGCGCGCGATGCTTGATCTTGGGCGCCACGCGTGGGACAAACCAGAACCGTTCAGGTTAGGTCAACAGCAGGAGATCACATTGAATATTCTATTGGTCGGAGCCGGTCTGTCCGGCGCAGTGATCGGACGAAAGCTCGCAGAAGCGGGCCATACCATTACCATCGTCGACAGCCGCGACCACATTGGCGGCAACTGCCATACCGAACGCGATGCCGACACCGGAGTTATGGTGCATGTCTATGGCCCGCATATTTTCCATACCGACGACGAAGAAGTCTGGAATTACGTCAACAGCTTTACCAAGTTCATGCCCTATAAGAACCGCGTGAAAACCACGGCCCAAGGCGCGGTCTATTCGTTGCCAATCAATCTGCATACGATCAACCAGTTTTACGGAAAGACTCTCCGCCCCAATGAGGCCCGCGCCTTTATCGAAGAACAGGCCGACAAATCCATTACCGACCCGCAAACCTTCGAAGAACAAGCCCTGCGGTTTGTCGGTCATGGCCTCTACGCCGCCTTCTTTGAGGGCTATACGATCAAGCAATGGGGCGTGACGCCCGATCAATTGCCAGCCTCGATCCTCAAACGCCTGCCGGTGCGGTTCAACTACGACGACAATTATTTCTTCCACAAATTCCAAGGCATGCCCGTCGAGGGCTACACCCCGATGATCGCCGCGATTCTGGATCACCCGTCGATCACCGTAAAACTGGGCACCACCTTCACCGCCGCCGATGCGGAAGGTTATGACCACGTGTTCTATTCCGGCCCGCTCGACAGCTATTTCGATTTCGAACTCGGCCGTTTGGGGTATCGCACATTGGATTTCGAAAAATTCACCGAAGACGGCGATTATCAGGGCTGCGCCGTGATGAATTACGGCGACAAAGATGTGCCCTTTACCCGCATCACCGAACACAAACATTTCGCGCCGTGGGAAACCCATGAGGGCACGGTCTGCTACCGCGAATTTTCCCGCGCCGCAGAACCCGATGACATCCCTTATTATCCGATCCGGATGACGGATGAAAAAGCGCTCTTGGCCGATTATATCACCTTGGCGGAAAAGACCCCCTCGGTCACATTCGTCGGCCGTCTCGGCACCTATCGGTATCTCGATATGGATGTGACCATCCGCGAGGCGATGGACACCGCCGATCTGTTCCTCAAGTCCGAAACGGACGGAACAGCCATGCCCGCATTTGCGGTCGCGCCTCTATAAGGCTGCGCCGACAGGTTGAACGCAAAACGCCCGCGCGATTGGCTGCGGGCGTTTTCATATCTGAACGTCTTGCGCTTTGCCTCTAGGCCTAAACCGCGTGGCCTAAATGGCTTTCGCCGCGCTGCCGCGCCAATTCGATTTGTTTTTGCCGCTCGCGGAAGCGCGCTTTATCCGCCTCCGAAGTCTGATCGATGCACTGATGACACGACACGCCGTGCTCGTATTCGGCGCGTCCACGATCTTCGGGCAAAAGCGGACGACGGCACGCATGGCAAAGCTTATGCGGACCCTCCTCCAAACCATGTCCAACAGACACCCGCCCGTCGAACACGAAACACTCGCCTTCCCATGTGCTATCGTCCTGCGGCACCTCTTCGAGGTATTTCAAGATGCCACCTTTGAGGTGGTAAACCTCTTCAACACCCTGCTGCAAAAGGTAATTGGTGCTTTTCTCACACCGAATCCCGCCGGTGCAAAACATCGCCACGCGCTTGTTGTGGAACCGCTCTTTGTTTTCCTCCCACCACTGCGGGAACTCACGAAAGCTGGCGGTTTCGGGGTCAATCGCGCCCTCGAATGTGCCAATCGCCACTTCGTAATCATTGCGCGTATCAATCACCGCCACATCGTCACTGCGGATCAAATCGTTCCAATCGGCGGGTTCAACGTAATGTCCAACAGAGGCACGCGGATCGACATCCGGTTGCCCCATCGTGACAATCTCGTTCTTCAAACGCACCTTCATCCGGCCAAAAGGCTGTGCCTCGGCAAAGCTCTCCTTATGCACCAAATCACGGCACCCCGGCAGCGCACGAATATGCGCCAGCACCTTATCGATTCCGGCTCGAGAGCCGGCGATCGTGCCGTTGATCCCCTCATGCGCAATCAGCAAGGATCCGGTGATCCCCTCAGCCGCGCATAGCGCTTTGAGCGGCGCTTGAACGGCCTCGCGGTCAGGAAAACGGGTGAAGTGGTAGAGGGCTGCGATGGTATACATGCCGCTCCTTTACCGCGCGCGCGCCCCGCCGTGCAAGAGGGAAGCACCATGCAAATAAGGGTATTTCGGGTATATCTTTAACGACTCTACTCTCTTTGCCTTCCCCCATGCACGGCATGTTACGCCAAAAACAGAAAGGCCCGCCGTGGGACGAACGGCAGGCCTTTGCAGAAATAAATTCATGATCGCCCGAATACAGGCAAATAATCCCTATCGCGGTGTCAAAGGGCAGAGGGGAGGATGCCCGCAAACGCCAAAAGGGTCTAAAACCAGCAGTCCTACAGTTTTCCACGCAATCAGCTGCGCCCCGGCATGGGACCGTTTAGTGGCCGGGCTTGAATATCTAACGCCCTATTTTCCATCCGGTTCCACAGATCTTGTATTTTCTGCCCCGCATTAATTGACGCCGCCGCGTCGCTCGGCCTACCCATAGGAAACACAGCACCGGAGCCACCCCATGCCCAAATCTGCCCTTATCGTGATTGACGTCCAAAATGATTTTTGCCCCGGTGGCGCATTGGCGGTTGCGGGCGGGGCCGAGATCATCCCCGATATCAACGCAGCGATGGAGGATTTCGATGCGGTGATCCTGACGCAGGATTGGCACCCGTCAGGCCACAGTTCATTTGCCAGCAGCCATGCGGGCAAAGCCCCTTTCGAGATGACCCAAATGCCCTATGGCCCGCAAGTCCTATGGCCCGATCATTGCATCCAAGGCAGCACAGGCGCCGCGCTGCACAGCGCGCTCGACACGGACCGCGCCGATATGATCATCCGCAAAGGGTATAATCCCGCCATCGACAGCTACTCTGCATTTTTCGAGAATGACCATAAAACCCCCACCGGCCTCGATGGATACCTGCGCACACGCGGCATCACCCATCTGACGCTGGTGGGGCTTGCACTAGATTTTTGCGTCAATTTTTCCGCCGTTGACGCGGCACAGCTTGGCTTTGATGTGACCGTGCGCCAAGACCTCTGCCGCGCCATTGATATGGACGGTTCACTCTGTGCCGCCCTGGACGGAATGACCACAGCAGGGGTCGCTCTGACGTAGGGGCGGCCACAGCCGCGCACCGGTTCTAGTCGATTAAAACCCCGCTCCCGTCGAACCCGCACTCCACGGCTGCTTTGAGGTATGCCGCCGAAAACCCGTTCAAAAAGGCGCTGAAATACACTTTGTGCTCTACTACGGTGTCCATCTGGTAATTGCGGCGCATCGCCTCCAACACCCACTGGCTTACCGGATGGTGATAAGTGATTTCCGCCACCTCGAATACGCCCTCGTCCAGATATCCGCGAACAACCCCTTCGACGGTATCCTCGTCATCAAAGCGCACATAGGCTGCTTGCCCGTCGCGCATTCCCGTTTGGTAGTGGCGCGGCGCATGTTCGCGGATCACAACCGATGGAAACACAGTGGGCGGGCCCGCATCGCCATTGCTGAAGGCAATCGAAACGCTCGGATCGCCATCGCCGCCGGTCATCGCGGTGCAGGTCCGGCGCAGATCCTCGCCGGTGTCGACCTCTTCGACCCAGACCCGCCAATCCTCATATTCCCAAAACCCCTGCGCCGAGCCTGCCGTCCCCGCCGCCGCACAGATCACACCCGCGCAAATCGCCAAATTCCACTTCATATTCGTCCCCTGAATTGCATCATGCGCGCCACCTTGCCATCAAAGCCTCACCGAAACCTTGCCAATCGCCTGTTTTCCCTGCTTTAAGCGTGTCGCGCGTAAGGAGAGCAGCAGATGGCCGATATCGCAACCCGTGTTCACAATCACAACTGGAAGATCGATCCGATCGTCCGGTCCCTGATCGACACAGATTTTTACAAACTGCTGATGTGCCAATCCGTGTTTCGCTACAAACCCGATACGCAGGTGCAGTTTTCCTTGATCAACCGGACCACGTCGATCCCCTTGGCCGATCTCATTGACGAAGGGGAATTGCGCGAACAACTGGACCATATCCGCTCTTTGCGGCTCACGCGCGGCGAAAGCACATGGATGCGCGGCAACACCTTCTACGGCAAACGCCAAATGTTCCGCCCCGATTTCATGGAGTGGTTCGAGAACCTGCAATTGCCGCCCTATCAATTGGAGCGTAAAGGCGATCAATACGAGCTAACCTTTGAAGGATCGTGGCCCGAGGTGATGCTTTGGGAAATCCCGGCTTTGGCGGTGTTGATGGAACTGCGCGGCCGCGCCGTTCTGCGCGATATGGGCAAATTCGAGCTGCAGGTGCTTTATGCGCGTGGCATGACCAAATTATGGGAAAAAATCGAGAAGCTGCGCGACCTCGACGGGCTGCGCATCGCCGATTTTGGCACCCGCCGCCGGCATAGCTATATGTGGCAGGATTGGGCCGTGCAGGCGATGGTCGAAGGGCTGGGTGATAAATTCACCGGCACCTCGAATTGCCACATCGCCATGAAACGCGACCTTGAGGCCGTTGGCACCAACGCCCATGAATTGCCAATGGTTTACAGTGCCTTGGCCGAAACGGATGACGCCCTTCGTCAGGCACCCTATGACGTTTTGGCCGATTGGCATGAGGAACACGAAGGCAACCTGCGCATCATCCTACCCGACACCTACGGCACCAAAGGGTTTTTGGATGGCGCGCCCGATTGGCTCGCCGGTTGGACCGGGATCCGCATCGACAGCGGCGACCCCGCGACCGCCGCCGAGGTGGCAATCGATTGGTGGAAAGAGCGCGGCGAAGACCCGACCAAAAAACTGGTGATCTTCTCAGACGGCTTGGACACCGATAAAATCATCGAGCTGCACCAGAAATTCCAAGGCCGCGTGCGCACCTCCTTCGGGTGGGGCACGTTGCTCACCAACGACTTCCGAGGCCTGACCAAAGGCGACACCCTCGCGCCGTTCTCATTGGTCTGCAAAGCCGTCAGCGCCAACGGCAAACCAACGGTGAAACTCTCGGACAATCCGAATAAAGCGATGGGCCCGAAGGCGGAAATCGAACGGTATAAACGGGTGTTTGGCGTGGGCGAGCAGGACCGGATGGAGGTTGTGGTTTAGGTCCTAGTTGGGGTTTTGCTCTGCCTGCGGCCCGTCAAACATCTAGGCCGTTAATTTATGGGAGCAAGCCACGACAGCATTCGCCTATTGGACGCCTGCGCGCGGTACTTCGCAGCCTCTTCACAGATATTGAAGGGCCCTCACTCCACCTTCCCTCTCAACGCCTTCACCTGGCCGCGCTGCTTCTTGGTCTCCAACCGCCGTCTTACCGACCCTTTCGTCGGTTTCGTCTTCACGCGGAACTTTGGCCGTTTGGTTGCTTCGACAATCAGCGCCGCAAGGCGGTCGCGGGCAATGTCGCGGTTGCGCGCCTGATGCCGCGTCTCATCGCAAAAAATCACGATCGCGCCCTCTTTGGTCCACCGCCGCCCCGCCAGTTTACGCAGGCGCATTTTCACCGCAGGCGGCAAATTCGGCGACCGCTCGGCTTCGAACCGCAATTCGACCGCCGTGGCAACTTTGTTGACGTTCTGCCCGCCCGGGCCAGAGGCGCGGACGAATTGTTCGGTCAATTCCCAATCTTCGATGGTGATCGTATCGGTGATCTTCATAGGCTCGCTCGTTTACAAATCAGAAGGGCCGCCCGCGATGCGAACGGCCCTAGCAGAGTTTAGGAGGCGGGGCCGGTTAGGTCCTGCCAATCCGGTTGGGTCTCAAGCCTAAGGCTGCTTTGGCTTGGCCCCTTTCCAAACTGTTCCGACACCTCTCTCCAATACCTCATTAGACACTAGAGCACCTCCTTTCTGATGTTTCTGGTAACCTCAGGAAAGCATAGATTTCGCAGATGTCAAAACAAAATCATGTGGTCGGGGTGCTACGTGCCCCCACGATGATGCGAAAAGGAACAAGTGCAATCATCGCGATCACCAATTTGACCGCCCAGTCGGCGAGCGCCAAAGTCACCCAAAGCGGGGCCATCGGACCAACCATCAGCAGAGGCGCGGGATCGCTGGCCCATGCAACGGCCGCATCCGCATTGCCGCCAAAGGACACCGAGGCCGAAAAGGCGAGAAAGAAGAAAATTGCCGTGTCTACCCCCGAGCCAAGCACCGACGAAGTCAAAGGCGCGCGCCACCATGCGCCGCTGCGCAGACGGTCAAAGACCGCGATATCAAACAGTTGCGCGATCAAGAATGCAGTGCCCGATGCCACAGCCACACGCAACGCCACGGCAGGACCGAATTCAAGCATGATCTGGCTGCCGATCAGCGAACACAGAATGCCAACGACAAAGCCCGCGAAAACCACGCGGCGCGCAGCAGAAGGGCCGTAAATCCGGTTCATCACATCGGTGACCAGAAAGGCAAACGGATAGGTAAAGGCACCCCATGTCAGGAGCCCGTCAAGGAGCAGGAACTGCACCAGAATGTTAGAGGCCACCACAATGGCGGCCATGGCAAGAATGCCCGGAAAATAAGCAGTTTTCATTTTTGAGCCCGTTTTTACAAGGTTGCGGCGACTTGGCGCCGAGGATCGGCGCGGATCAGGGGCGTCTAATCGCTGGATCGCGACTTGGCAAGCCCCTCGGAGATCACAAATTCAACCAGCTCGGTGCGCTGAAACCGCATGAAATTATCGTCCGACACCATGGTAAGCCGGAGGTTCCCCGCCCCGTCGCGCCAAACCGACACCCCTTCGAGGTTATCAAATTCGCGCGCGCGGCTTTGCCACAATACCTGCCCGTCGCCGGCCTGCGCCGTTCCATCCCCCAAATCGAACCGCCGCACCCGGCTGCGAAACCCCAGCCCGGTGAAGTCCCGTTCCAGTAGATAGAGCGCGCCATCGGGGCCGAAATCCGCCCCGACGGGCAAAAACTCCCCATCCCCCGCAAAGCGGAACGCGACAGTCCACCGCGTTCCGTCAAACCGATAAAGCGTTGACTTCCCGTCCTGTGCCACGGCTTCCGCCACGGTATAAAGCGCGCCTTCAGGGCCAAGCGCCAAGGCCTCCATCCCCTGATTGCTCTCAAAACTGAGAAACTCGCGCGCTAATGGCAATTGGCGGCGCAGCAGCCCATCGGCATCGAACATCGCCAACCGGTGATTGCCCTCAAAGGAGATCACCACATTGGGACCGCCGTCCCATACCAGACCCTCAGAATCCTGCATCGCCCCGCGCAAGGGCGTGCCAAAGCCGTTGCGCAATTGCACAATGCGCAAATCGTCAACGCCGATGATCTGCCCATCTTCCCGCCGGAGCCGGCCGGACAACAGGTTGCCACGATCCGAAATCGCACGGAACGCGCGGCCATCCGGCGCCAAATCAATACCGGATATACCACCAAAGGCCCGCGCCGGATCATGCCAGACATACCGAGACAGAAATACCGCATCCGGATTTTGTGCCTCGGTTGGCCCCGACAGAAAAAGGCAGAGGGCGCTTAACGCGACTGCAAGACTGAAACGCATTGGGCCGGCAAATCCGCGAGCGTATATTCCCGCCGTGGCTTCGGTTTGGGCGCATTCGGGTTCGGCGGGGGCGGATCGAGAATATCACGCACCCATTGCTCGGCATCCTTGCACCCGTCACCCGCAGGCGGCGGAGCCTGATCAACGCAACCGCGCGCGCCTTTGGGGCATTTCAGGCGCACATGAAAATGGTAGTGGTGCCCGTACCACGGCCGGATTTTGTTGAGCCAGCTGCGATCGCCGGTCTCGTCCTTGCACATCTGTACCTTGGCCCCCGGAAAGACGAAAATTCGCGCGACACGGGGATCGGATGCCGCCGCCTTCAACACATTATGATGCGACCGCGTCCAATTGGAGTTTACATAGGCGCCTGCATTGCGGCGCATTGAAATCGACGAAATTCCTTCACGCTCTGCGGCCGTCAGGTTCAACCGTTTCGGTGGCAGCATCCAGATATCAGCATCAAGCCCGATCTGGTGACTGCGGTGCCCCGACAGCATCGGCCCGCCGCGCGGCTGGCTCATGTCGCCCACATAAAGCCCCGCCCATCCGGGTTGAGCGGCGGCCTTCCGGCTCAGGTCCTGGACAAAGGCAACGGTTTCCGGATAGCCCCAATTGCGATTGCGTGACAAACGCATCGCTTGCCATGTCGGCCCGGTTTCAGGCAACTGCACCCCGCCAGCGAGGCACCCTTTGGCAAAGCTGCCCAAAGGCGCGCTATGTTGCGCCGACCCTGTGGTTTTGGCTCCGAACAGGGCTTTTGCTTCGATGCCCTGCATTGAAGCCGGCACAGCGGCCTGCGTTGAAATTGCCGCCTCGCGGGCAACTTGATCGCCACCGCCGCAGGCGGTCAGCAAAACTGTTAAGCTCAGGAACTTAATGAACCGGACCATACCGCACGATCTCCCTCGGGTTTCGCCCAGCGTAGCAGCAAGAGCCCGATAAGGAAAAGCCCGATCAATGGCGACACGCCCAACTGTTGACTGCCGGTCAAAGCCGTGACGATCCCGATCAATGTCGGCGCAAGGAAACTCGTGGCCTTGCCCGCAAGACCATAAATGCCAAAGGCTTCGGTCATCCGTTCGGGGTTGGCTTGATGCACCATCATTGTGCGGCTCGCGGCCTGCAACACCCCGCCCGCCGCGCCAATCGTCGCACCCAGAAGGTAAAATACGATATCAGGCAGGTTCGATTCTGCGGCCACTGCCACGCCATAGACGCTATCGCGCGAGATCATCACCGTCGACACCGCCACGAAAGTCAGCACCAAAATACAAATACGGATCACCGGTTTGGGACCGAACCGGACATCACATTTACCGCCCAAAAAGGCAAAGATCGCGCCAAAGATAATCGAAACAATACCGAAAACCCCGACATTCACGACGCTCCACCCCAAGACGCCGGTGGCATAGATACCGCCAAAAAAATACATCCCGTTGAGCGCATCACGGTAAAACATCGAAGCGCCGAGGAAGCTGAACAACGACGGGGTTTGTGGCAGTTTGCGCACCGTCCCCCATAAGCCTTTGAGCGCCAGGCTCACCGCGCCTTTCGGCGGCCTCGCGGACTTCGGATCGCGAACCCACAGGAAAAAGGGGATCATGAACACCGCATACCAAATCGCCGTCAATGGCCCGACAAACCGCGTGCCTTCCCGTGCCGAGGCATCCAAGCCAAAGGCCGGGTCCAAGCCGATCATGGTTTTGCCCGTCTGGGCACTCTCCGCAAAAAACGCCAGCATAATCAAAAGGGTTACCAAACCGCCGACATAACCAAAGGCCCAACCGTTTCCTGAAATCCGTCCGATTTCTTCACGTGGGCCCAGATCGGGTAGCATCGCATTGGTAAAGATCGTCGCGAATTCCATCCCGATCAGACCGATGGCGAACATCAAAAGCGTGAAATACATGTTGAAATTGTCGGGTGCAGCGGTCCACAGCATCGCAGATCCAACGATATAAAGCCCCGAAAACACCCAAATCCACCGCATCCGGTTGCCCGAGGTATCCGCCAAGGCCCCCAGAAACGGCGCCAGAACCGCAATGAAGAACCCCGCAGCGCCAATGCCAAACCCCCACGACGCCTGTGCTTTGGCGCCATCTCCGACCAACTCGCTAAAGAACGGCGAAAAGATGAAGGTCAAAAGCAACGTGTTATACGGCTGGCTCGCCCAATCAAAAAAGAACCAACCCCAGATGCGCTTGCGCGGTGAAATTGTCGTCATGCCTGCTCCTTCTCGCTAAGCGCGATATGACAGGCAAGCCCCCATGCATGCAAGCACTTGTCGCGGCCTATGTGGTGAGACCCTGCATCGGCGGCCACGGACGGGCGTCTTCGGCCTCAATCCATTTGGCAATATACGCCGGAATCGGGGGGGATGTGTCATCAACCCCAAGCACCTTTGCCACCCGCGATGGCGACACGATGCCGTTGCGATCCGTCAAAGCCGCACGGTACACAATATGATTGGCACATTCGCCATTTTCCAACCACATGCTTTGTTCGATATAAATAAACCGATCATCCCAGCACACCATATGCGAACGCATCTCGAACCGTTCAAACGTGCGGATTCGGCGGCGATAGCGCACCGTCGCACCGGCCATCGTCATGCCCCATTTCTCGGATTTCAACGCCGCAAACAATCCTGCGCGTTGGGCAAAGGGCAAGCGCCCCAAATCATACAGCGTCAGCGTGCGACCATTGTTCAGTTCTAAAAACATATCAATGTCCCACGGCATGCAACGGTGGTGTGAAACATGCACGCCGTCCAGAGCAAGCGGCGCAGCCTTGCGATATTTGACGAGTTCTTTCATCATGCGAAAAAACGGATACATGAGGGCGTCCTTTGCGGCGGAATTGATCCAAATATGCCCTCTGCTGACCCCAAGCACCACTCGCGTCAACCAAGACCGCGCGTCAGACTTGCCCTTTGCGGCAGGTATGCTTACCTAGGACGCGCAACCAATGAAGGACCCCACTATGTTGTCGCTTTTCCAGATCCTTTCGCTGATCCTCGATATCGCGTGGTTCTTCGTCATCGCCCATGTGATCATGAGCTGGTTGATCAACTTTCAGGTGCTCAATCTGGGCCAGCCTTTGGTTGCGCAAATCTGGCATATGCTGCAACGCATTCTGGAACCGGTCTATAGCCGCGTGCGCTCGATTCTGCCGCCCATGGGCGGTATTGACCTTGCCCCGCTCGTTGTCTTGATCGGCATTTACGCCCTGCGGATTGTTCTGGCCAACAATATCTCCGCCTTCTACTAATCCCCGCCTTGCCGCTGCGCGCGGAACATGGGAAAACCGCCTGAGAGCATAAAAACAACGCCCACAGGACACCCATGACCGCTGCTGCCAAGCTGCTCAAAGACGTATTCGGATTTGACGCCTTCCGCCCCGGACAGGAAGAGATCGTCGATGCGGTTCGCACGGGCCGCAACGTGCTCGCCATCATGCCCACGGGCGGCGGCAAATCCCTGTGCTTTCAATTGCCTGCCCTGATGCGCGAGGGGGTCACCGTGGTGATCTCGCCTCTGATCGCATTGATGCGCGACCAAGTCCGCGCCCTTCGCGAAGCGGGCGTCGAAGCGGGCGCTTTGACCTCAGGCAATACCGAAGAAGAGACGAACGCCGTGTGGCGCGCCCTCGAAGATGGCACCCTCAAATTGCTCTATATCGCGCCCGAGCGGCTCGCCTCGGGCAATGCCATGGGCATGCTGCGCCGCATCAATGTTAGCATGATTGCCGTAGACGAGGCCCATTGCGTCAGCCAATGGGGCCATGATTTCCGGCCCGACTACCTTCGTATCGGCGAATTGCGCAGCGCGCTCGACGTGCCCCTCGCCGCATTCACCGCCACGGCGGATGCCGAAACCCGCGAAGAAATCATCCGCCGCCTGTTTGACGGGGCCGCCCCCCAAAGTTTTCTGCACGGGTTTGACCGGCCGAACATCCACCTTGCCTTTGCCGCAAAAGACGGCCCGCGCCGCCAGATCCTCGACTTCGCCGCCGCCCGCAAGGGTCAATCCGGCATTGTATATTGCGGCACCCGCAACAAAACCGAAAGCCTCGCCGCCGCCCTGCGCGAGGCGGGTCATGCTGCCTGTCACTATCATGGCGGGATGGAGGCCGAGGACCGCCGCATCACCGAACGCCGCTTCCAACAAGAAGACGGATTGATCGTCGTCGCCACCGTCGCCTTTGGCATGGGCGTCGACAAACCCGATATCCGTTGGGTCGCCCATGCCGACCTGCCTAAATCCATCGAAGCCTATTACCAAGAGATCGGCCGCGCGGGCCGCGATGGCGCCCCCGCAGAAACCCTCACGCTCTTTGGCCCCGATGACATTCGCCTGCGCCGGAGCCAGATCGACGAAGGCCTCGCCCCGCCCGAAATGCGCGCCGCCGATCACGCGCGGCTCAATGCGCTATTGGGTCTGGCCGAGGCCCTCGAATGCCGCCGCAAACAGCTTCTGGCCTATTTCGGCGAAAGCAACGTGACCTGCGGCAATTGCGACCTATGCGACACCGCGCCAGAGACCTTCGATGGCACCGTCGCCGTACGCAAAGCCCTATCCGCGATCCTGCGCACCGGCGAATATTTTGGGTCCGGTCATTTGATCGACATACTGATTGGCAATGCCACCGAAAAAGTACGCGCCCGCGGCCATGAGGATTTGCCCACCTTTGGCGTCGGCAAGGAATACGACCGCCGCCAATGGCAAGCCGTGTTCCGGCAAATGATGGGGCATGATCTGGTCCGGCCCGATCCCGAACGCCACGGCGCATTGCGCATGACGGATCCGGCACTGCCGATCCTGCGGGACGAGGCGAAAATCACCCTACGCCGCGACACGATCCGATCCGCCGCCTCGCGCCGCCCTGCGGTCAAATCCTTGGTGTCCGAAGAGGACGCGCCGCTGTTGTCCGCGCTCAAGGCCAAACGCCGCGCCTTGGCCGAGGCCGCCAAAGCCCCTGCCTATATCATCTTCAACGACCGCACCCTCATCGAGATGGCCGAAAAACGCCCCTCCGACCTCGACGAGATGGCCCGCATCGGCGGCGTTGGTGCGAAAAAACTTGAGAGCTATGGCACGGAGTTCCTTGAGGTGATCAATGGCGAGGCCGAGAGCATGCACCCCTCACGCCGCAAACTCGCGGGCCGCGATGCGGGCGCATTATATGACCGACTCGTCGCCGCACAAAAAACCATGGAGCGCGGCGCGGAAGGAACCGATCGCCCGATGTCCTGCTCTGCCGCGCAGATCGCCAAAGTCGCCGCCGCCCGCCCCCGTGATGCCGAGGCGATGGAACGTTTGATCGGGGCCCGCCGCGCCGAGAGATTTTCTGCCGCTTTTCTGGACGTACTGCACAGCGCGAACTAGATAGAGCAGGCGATTGAAAAGGAACCGCCAATGCTTGTCGTGATCTCCCCTGCCAAGAAAATGGATATGAGCCCTGCCGTAGGGGTCGAAACCAGCACGCCCGCCTATGCGGCACAGGCCGCAGAACTGGCCGCCGTCGCGCGCGAGCTCGATGTCGCAGCCCTGCAAAAGCTGATGCATATTTCCGAAAAATTGGCGGCGCTGAACGTCGAGCGCTTCCAAAACTTTGGCACTCAGGATACCAAAGCCGCCGCCTTGGCCTTTGCCGGCGACACCTATCAAGGGCTTGAAGCTGCGACCTTGGATGCGGATGAAATACGCTATGCGCAGGATCATTTGCGCATTTTGTCAGGCTTGTACGGGCTGCTCCGTCCGCTGGACGCAATTGAGCCGTACCGCTTGGAAATGGGCAGTCGCCTCGCCACCAAGCATGGGAAATCGCTTTATGATTACTGGGGTGATCGCCTCGCCCAAGGCCTGAATGAGCAGGCACAGCAAACCGGATCGAGCGTGTTGGTCAACTGCGCCAGCCAAGAGTATTTCGGCGCGGTGAATCTCAATGCTTTGAAATTGCGGGTGATCACGCCGGTGTTCATGGAAGAAAAAGGCGGCACGCCGAAGGTTGTCAGCTTTTACGCAAAAAAAGCCCGCGGCGCGATGGCGCGGTATGTCATGCAAAATCGGATCACCGAAGCAGAAGATATCAAAGGATTCGATCTTGGCGGTTATCAGCATAAGCCGGACATGTCGGACGGCGACACATGGGTATTCTTGCGCGGCTATCCCGATGCAAAATCGACTTAACCCGCCACCTGCGTGGCCTCGCCCTCTTCCGGCACCGGCGAGCGCGCGTCATGTGGACAATGCTGCATGACCTGCTCGTGTATTGCAGCTTTGCGCAGCGGTTTCGTGAGATAGTGGTCAAGCCCGGCAGCCAGAATCCCATCCTTATCACCATCCATCGCATGCGCGGTGAGCGCCACAATCGGCACATGTTCACCGGTCTGTGCCTCAATTTTTCGGATCTCTTGCGTGGCCTCCTTGCCGTCCATCTTCGGCATCGAAATATCCATGAAGATCAAATCCGGTTTGAAATCCCGATACGCTTCGAGCGCCTCCAAGCCATTGTTTGCAAAGACCAGCTCAACATCCAATGATTTGATCATCTTACGAAATACCAACTGGTTGGTCTTATTGTCTTCTGCGGCCAGAATCCGCATTTGACGCCCTGCCGGTTTGATACTGACCACCGTGCCACCGCCGGCGTCGGTAACCAGATCGGGCTCCGGCTTTTCCACATCGGCACCAAGCGCTTTGAGCTTGGCAAACAACTCCCTGCGCGGTGTCGGCTTTTGTAAGATCGCCTGGAGATGCGCGCGTGCGGGATCTTGTTCGGCGTAGCCGGGGTTTGAACTGAGCAAAATGATCGGAACATCAAAGCCCCGCCTGCGAATGGTTTCAGCCAATTCAAGCCCATCCATATCGGGCATATTGTGGTCGGTCAGGATCAAATCAAATGGTTGGGACAGCGCCGCCAACGCATCGGCACCATTGACGCAGGACACGGTTTCAATCCCCAAAACACCCATCTGTTTTTCCAAGATCGCACGATTGACCTCGTGGTCGTCAACAATCAACGCGCGCTTGAGACTTGTCGATAGGACCGGTGCCACCTCTTCAAGCGTATCCGCCACCGGCATGGTGATGCGGAACCCAAAGGCCGACCCGACACCTTCTTCGCTATCGACCCAGATTTTTCCGCCCATCAGTTTGATCAACCGCTGCGTAATCGCAAGCCCAAGTCCGGTGCCCTCGAATTGACGATTCTGCTCGGCATCGACCTGATTAAACTCACCAAAGATGTGGTCGACTTTATCAGCAGGAATTCCGATTCCCGTGTCTTCGATAGTTACATGAACATGGGTTTCATCGCTGCCTGCGGGCTGCACCCCGACCACCCGGATCAGCACGTGCCCCTCAGCGGTGAACTTGACGGCATTGCCCAAAAGATTGGTGAGGATCTGCCGCAACCGACCGGGATCGCCGACATACTGCGTCGGCAGGAACATGTCATAATCCACCAAGATATCTACGCCTTTGTCGCGCGCCGGTGGTTGCAACAGCATGATCACCTCGTGGAGGCAACGTTCCAAATCAAAGGGTTCTGGGTGCAAGACGAGCTTTTCCGCCTCGATCTTGGAGTAATCCAACACGTCATTGATGATAACCAGCAACGCCTCGCCAGAGTTCTTGATCGTGTTGACATACAGCCGTTGTTCTTCGTTAAGGGTCGTATCGGTGAGCAGCTCCGCCATGCCAACAACCCCGTTCATCGGGGTACGGATTTCATGGCTCATATTGGCAAGGAAGGAGGATTTCGCGCGATTTGCTGCTTCGGCTTTGCTGCGCTCTTTCTTCAATTCCTTCTCATAGCGCACCGTGTCAGTGATGTTCAAAGCCAAGGATACCACGTCGCCACCGGCGCTGCGCTGATCTATGAATTTGACATAAACGTCATTCCAAAGACGGAGCACCACAGGTTCCGGCGCCGGGTGCTGCCATCGATCAAGCATCCGTGCGCGCCATGCGGCGGGGCGTTCATCGCCAATGTTGACGATCCCTTCCTCGGTCGCCAATTGCAGAATGCGGATATAGCTAATACCCGGACGCACCTCTTCGAGGCCATCAAAAACCGATAAATAGGCGTGGTTCGCACCGATCATTTTGCTATCGGCATCAAAAAATACAAACCCGTCCTGAATGGTTTCGATCGAATGCCAAAGCCGCCGTTCGGCGATCTCAATTTTCTGATTGGCAACGGTCAGGTCGGATTTCACGCGTTTGTTTTCATCGCGGACGTTGCGAACCTCGGCGCGGGTTTCGACTATTTCAACGGAAAGTTGGCGCGCGTGACGGCCCAGCTTGCGATTGGCCGCAAACAGTTCCGCCTGTTTTTGCTCTAACAAACGCTCTGCCGCGAGCCGAGCGCGGCGCTCTTCCGATAATTTATTGGCTAGGCTCATGCCTGCCCTCCGCCATGCGCAATCAATAATTAAACATGGGCATCATCGACAGCGAGAATGAAAATATTGTTTAAGACTGCACCGAGAGTGCAAAAATCTATGGGTCACATGGCCCTACGGTCCGAATACTAAAGGTATCCTTCACCGCGAAAGCTCAACTCGCGGGATTTACCGATGATCAAATGATCATGCACTGCCAAGCCCAATGCGCCGGCGGCCTGTGCGACCTGTTCGGTCATGGCGATATCTTGCTGTGAGGGGGTGGGATCGCCCGATGGATGATTATGCACCAAAATCAGCGCGCTCGCGTTCAATTCAAGCGCCCGTTTAACCACCTCGCGCGGATAGACCGGAACATGATCGACGGTGCCGCGCGCTTGCTCTTCATCGGCGATAAGCACGTTTTTGCGGTCCAGATATAGAATACGGAATTGCTCTGTCTCGCGGTGCGCCATTGTCATGTGGCAATAATCAAGGATCGCATCCCAACTGGAAATCACATGGCGTTGCATGACCTTGGACCGAGAGAGCCGATGTGCTGCGGCCTCAACGATCTTCAATTCGGTCACGACCGCAGCGCCCACGCCACTCACTGCCAACAACCGCTCAGGCGCTGCCGATACCACGCGGTTAAAATCACCAAAGATCTCCAGAAGTTGCCGCGCCAACGGTTTTACATCCTGTCGGGGGATCGCCCGAAACAGTACCAATTCGAGCATCTCGTAATCCGGCAAAGCCGCCGCCCCGCCCGACAGAAATCTTTCACGCAACCGTTTGCGGTGGTCCCGGATATACGAGGGCAATCGCCCCGATTTTAGCGGCGTTTCAGGGGCTTCATCCTCCCCGAATAAGGGCAAGGGCGCCTCATGAAAGACATTGGCATCACGCATGCCCGCATCATGGCGCAAACTTGGTTACCGAGAGGTTAACCCCGCCCCACCACCAAGATGAAAACAGGCCCCCCAATCGGGAGGCCTGTATCAAAGCAATCGGAAAGCTCCGGAAGCGCGCAGGGTGGCGATCACCCCTTCATGCTGTCCCAAAAATTCTTCACCGACGAAAAGAAGCTTTTGCCTTCGGGATTGTTATCCTCTGACAAATCCTCAAACTCGCGCAGAATTTCCTTCTGGCGGCTGGTCAGATTGACCGGCGTTTCTACAGCCAATTCGATGAACATATCACCCGCCGAACCACCACGCAGCGCCGGCATACCCTTGGCACGCAAGCGCATTTGACGGCCCGACTGACTGCCTGCCGGGATCTTCACGCGGCTACGCCCGCCGTCAATCGTCGGCACTTCGATGTCGCCGCCTAGGGCCGCAGAGGACATAGAGACCGGAACGCGACAGAACAGATTGTTCCCCTCGCGCTCGAAGATCTTGTGCGGGGTAACCTCGATAAAGATATAAAGATCGCCCGCAGGCCCGCCGCGCATCCCAGCCTCGCCCTCACCGGACAAACGAATCCGCGTGCCGGTTTCAACGCCCGCAGGGATATTCACCGCCAATGAACGGTCTTTGTGCACGCGACCATTGCCGCCGCATTCCTTGCATGGGTTCTTGATGATCTGGCCAAGACCCGAACAGGTCGGACAGGTCCGTTCAACCGTGAAAAACCCTTGCTGCGCACGAACCTTGCCCATCCCCGAACAGGTCGGACAGGTCGCCGGTTCCGCGCCGCCTTCGGCTCCGGAACCTTCACAGCTCTCGCAAGCGATAGAGGTCGGGACATTGATGGTTTTTTGCAGGCCGGAATAGGCGTCTTCCAAACTCACCCGCAGATTGTAGCGCAGGTCAGAGCCGCGCGCCGCGCGCCCGCGACCACCGCCTTGACCGCCGCCGCGTTGCCCCATGAAATCGCCAAAGAGGTCGTCAAACACATCCGAGAAAGCCGAGGCGAAATCGCCCTGTTGCCCGGGATGACCGCCGCGCGGCCCGCCGCCGCCCATTCCGCCCTCGAAAGCCGCATGGCCATAGCGGTCATAAGCTGCCTTTTTGTCAGCGTCTTTCAGGACTTCATAGGCCTCGTTGGCCTCTTTGAATTTGGTCTCTGCGTCCGGATTATCGGAATTGCGATCCGGATGGAATTCTTTCGCCTTGGTCCGATATGCTTTTTTGATTTCGTCGGCTGAGGCACCTTTTTTGATGCCAAGCACATCGTAGAAGTCACGTTTTGCCATTGGGTTCCCCCTTCATGGAACGTCAGAGGCCGGCCCGGCGCGTTGCCGGCCGGCCTCTGCTAAGTTCCGATTGGCGCTTACGAGCGCTTGTCGTCGCCGAGGTCTTCGAAATCCGCATCGACGATATCATCGTCGCCCGGAGCTGCGCCCTCATCGGCGGCCATCGGCTCGTCGCCGCCTTCGTCTTGGCTGGCCTTATAGATCGCCTCACCCAACTTCATGGCCGCTTCGGTCACGTTCTGGATGCCCGATTTGATCTTCTCGGCGTTCTCGGTCTCAAGTTCGTCCTTGAGCGCCGCAATGGCCAATTCGATCGCTTCAATCGTGGTCGGGTCAACTTTATCCGCGTGCTCTTCCATCGACTTCTCGGTCGAATGGATGAGGCTCTCGGCTTGGTTCTTGGCCTCGACCAGATCCTTGCGCTCTTTATCCGCTTCCGCGTTGGCCTCGGCATCCTTGACCATGTTCTCGATGTCCTCGTCGGTCAAACCACCGGACGCTTGGATCGTGATCTTCTGCTCTTTGCCGGTGCCTTTGTCGAGGGCGCCAACCGACACGATACCGTTGGCATCAATATCAAAGGTCACTTCGATCTGGGGCATGCCGCGCGGCGCGGGCGGGATGTTTTCAAGGTTGAATTGACCCAGAATTTTATTGTCCGCCGCCATTTCACGTTCGCCTTGGAACACGCGGATGGTGACCGCGTTTTGATTGTCCTCGGCGGTCGAGAAGACCTGCGATTTCTTGGTCGGGATCGTGGTGTTCCGATCGATCAAGCGGGTGAATACGCCGCCCAATGTTTCGATACCGAGCGACAACGGCGTCACATCAAGCAGAACCACGTCTTTGACGTCGCCTTGCAAAACGCCCGCTTGGATCGCGGCGCCCATGGCGACAACCTCATCCGGGTTCACACCCTTATGCGGCTCCTTGCCAAAGAACTTGGACACTTCTTCCATGACCTTGGGCATGCGGGTCATACCGCCGACGAGAACAACTTCGTCGATGTCCGACGTAGACAGGCCCGCATCTTTCAGGGCCGCCTGACACGGCTTGATCGAGGCTTTGATCAAATCACCAACAAGGCTTTCCAATTTCGCACGGGTCAGCTTCATCACGAGGTGAAGCGGTTGACCGCCCTTCGGGTCCATCGAGATAAACGGTTGGTTGATCTCGGTCTGGCTTGACGAGGACAGCTCGATTTTGGCTTTCTCGGCCGCTTCTTTCAAACGCTGAAGCGCCATTTTGTCTTTGGTCAGATCAACGCCGTTCTCTTTTTTGAACTGATCCGCAAGATAGTTGACGATGCGCATGTCAAAGTCTTCACCGCCAAGGAACGTATCGCCGTTGGTGGATTTCACTTCAAACAGGCCATCATCGATCTCGAGGATCGTGACGTCGAATGTACCGCCGCCAAGGTCATAAACCGCGATGGTATGGGTTTCTTCTTTGTCGAGACCGTAGGCCAAGGCCGCCGCAGTCGGTTCGTTGATGATCCGCAGCACTTCGAGACCGGCAATTTTACCGGCATCCTTGGTGGCCTGACGTTGGGCATCGTTAAAATATGCCGGAACGGTGATGACGGCCTGCGTCACCTCTTCACCAAGGTAGCTTTCGGCGGTTTCTTTCATTTTGCCCAGGATGAAGGCGGAAATTTGCGATGGGGAGTATTTCTCACCCTTGGCTTCAACCCATGCATCACCGTTGCCGCCATTGATGACAGTAAACGGCAGGTTTTTGAGGTCTTTCGCAAGATCCGCGTCATCAAACCGGCGCCCGATCAGGCGCTTGACGCCAAACACTGTGTTGTCGGGGTTGGTCACAGCTTGACGCTTCGCGGGCTGACCGACGAGGCGTTCGCTATCCGTAAACGCAACGATAGACGGCGTTGTGCGCGCGCCTTCAGCGTTTTCAATCACACGCGGCTGGCTGCCGTCCATGATCGCAATACAGGAGTTCGTGGTTCCGAGGTCGATACCAATCACTTTGGCCATTTGTTAGATCCCTTCTACTTAAGGCGATGTCCCGAGACGCGAACCCATTACGGCATCCTCGCCCCGATTTCGGTGTGTGAGGCCCGCCCAATCCAAGGGTCGGTGCATCACGCTTCGAAGCGTATATAGGGAGGGGAATTTGACGCTGCAAGCGCCCTACCACTAGGGTTTTCTAGATTTTGCGCTATTTTTGCAGATAAGCTGAAAAATCGGTGCCTTTCGGGGGTGAAGCAAAGGCAAAAGGGGGTTTTATGCCGCTCAATTCGCAACAAATGCCGCATGCGACCACAGCCAAACCTCTGCTGCTGCGGGGGTTCGAGATTTATAAATCCTTCCTTACGCCCTCTGCGCAGGAGGCCATGCTGTCCGATCTGCGTGATGTGGTGCGCGCCGCGCCGTTGTTTTCTCCAATGACCCCCTATGGCAAACCGATGTCCGTGCGCATGACATCCTCGGGCACATACGGTTGGGTTTCGGACCGGCGCGGATATCGCTACGCGCCGCAGCATCCGGACGGCACAGCATGGCCGGCCATCCCCGAAACCATCATGGAGGTCTGGCGGGCAGTATCGCAAACGGATCGGTCCCCCGATTGTTGTTTAATGAATTTCTACGCGGAAGGCGCGCGAATGGGCTTGCACCAGGACCGCGACGAGGCCGATTTCGCCTATCCGGTTGTCTCGATATCCCTCGGCAATGAAGCGCTTTTTCGCATTGGCAATCCCGAACGGGGCGGCAAAACCGAATCGCTTTGGTTGCACTCTGGTGATGTGGTGGTAATGGGCGGGGCCGCGCGGTTGACCTATCACGGCGTGGACCGGATTAAATTTGGTGCTTCGCCACTGATGCCCAAAGGCGGGCGGATCAACTTGACGCTGCGGGTGGTTGATTAGCGTTCAAGACGGCAACACCCCGCATAGAGGGCGTTTGACGCAGATGAGCCAACCATCAGGTCGACACCAAATCCATAGGTCCGGTCCGACATTCCGTCAGAGCACATCTCGCGGCGAATGATCGCTGTGGCGCCCAGATCCTGCCCCTCGAGCAACAATCCATAGCGCCCACTATACCCCATCGCCGACAGGCTTTGCCCGACGCGCAACTCAATAGGCGGCGCGTCCGGCATCGAGAATTCGGCTCTCGTATCATCGATCATCAAGGCCCAGAACGGCTCTGTCCCGCTGCAGATCAGGCCCGCAGGCAAGGCGTCTTCCTGCCCGTCTTGCCGCGCGAGGTAACGCAGCGCGACCCAACCGGAGCCTTCACCCGCACCCACCATCGCCCAGCGCCGATCCCCTGATAACGTCACGACCGCGACATTCGTTGCATCAAATGCCAAAGTGCCCAAAATTTGCGCATCCGCTTCAGGCGCCGCCCGAACATTCAACGCGTCATTCGATGCCACGCCGGTGACATCATAATAGGCCGGCAAAGCCGCATTTTGCGCCTGCACCGCCCCAACGAGCAAAAAGAAAAACACAACCGCCCGGCGGATCACCGGCGCGCGCTCCACGACGCCGAAGCATGACGGCGGGTGTAAAATTCACCCATCAATCCGATCATCAACAACACCACACCGATGATCAACGCATACTCCCACGAGCTATAGCGTGGTGCGTAATTGATAAAAACATAGCCGCGCGCTTGGTCAATCGTGTGAAACAACGGGTTCCAATCAAACATCGCCAACATAAAGCTTGGCAACGTATTCGCCACGAACATCTTTCCCGACGCGATCATATTGGCCCGCTGGTAGATCGTGGTGAAAATCCCCACAAACCCCGGCGCCCAAGGTTTGATCGCCAGTAAAACCACGCCCAAAGCCACGCCGACAAACCACGCGATCAGCAGCATGCCAAAGGCCGCAATCGGTTGATCCATCTCAAAGGGCGTCACCGCGACATAATAGATGAACAGCACCACAAACAGCGACAGCACCTGTATATAAAGCGTACCAAGCGCTGCCGACAGAATCGCCACGATGGTATTCATCGGCGCATGTTTCATCATCGGCGAGGCCGGCCCTTCGGACCCCACGACTGCGCCCAATGTCTTGGAATGGGTCAGATACAGGAAAATTCCCGACATAATATACAGCAGGAAATCCCCGCGCAGCGCATTGCCGCGCAGCCCAAGAACCGAAAACATCACATAAAAAGCCAGCACGAAAATCGCCACCTGCAACATATTGCTCAGCAGCGACACCATCGCATTGCGGTGGCTTTTGCGCACAGATCGCACAATGGAATGATAGACAAGCTCGCCCATCACCATCGCGGAATTGCGGCCCCGCCTATTTTGGGATTGTTGAAACATCGCCTCACTGCTCCGCTTTAGGCGGCCTTTATGTCACGGAATTCTTGCCGTTCGGTTAGGGCCATACCATAAGTGGCCCTAATTATATTATCAACAAAACAGGAGCGCCGCTGCGCCCTGCCACTCTGGAGTGTGACATTGGATTACGAAAAGCTGACCATCGAGATGCGCCGCCTTGCCCTTTTGGCGGGTGACAAAATCATGGAAATTTACAACTCGGACGATTTCGAGGTCAAAACCAAATCCGACGACAGCCCCGTCACCGCCGCCGATGAAGCCGCCGATGCGCTGATCTCGGCCGGTCTGCGCGCCGCCTTTCCCGATGTGATGTTGGTCACCGAAGAACAAGCCGACACCCACGACAGCACCGGCAAGACATTCTTGATCGTCGATCCATTGGACGGCACCAAAGAATTCGTCCATCGCCGCGGCGATTTCACCGTCAACATCGCCTATGTCGAAAACGGCACCCCCACACGCGGCGTGGTCTACGCCCCCGCCAAGGACCGCATGTTCTTCACCGACAGTTCCGGCGACAGCTATGAAGAAACCGCGCCCTTTGACCCGGCCAAGGTCGGTGAATTGGTGCCCATCAAAGTGTCTGATGCCAATAACGAGGCTTTGCTCGTCGTTGCGTCGAAATCGCACCGCGATCAGGCCACCGATGATTACATCAATAAATACGCCGCCGCGGACATGAAAAGCGCCGGTTCGTCGCTGAAATTCTGCCTGATCGCCACGGGCGAGGCAGATCTTTACCCCCGCGTCGGCCGCACTATGGAATGGGATACCGCCGCAGGCCATGCCGTTTTGCACGGCGCCGGCGGCAAGGTCGTGCGCTTTGATGATCATTCCCCTCTGGTCTACGGCAAAGACGGCTACGCCAATCCGTTCTTCATCGCCTACAGCCCCAGCGTCGAATTGAAAGACGCGTAAATGCCGGTTCTGGTCGTCATCCCCGCCCGCTTTGCCTCGACACGCTATCCCGGCAAACCGCTGGTCGCTTTGACCGGCGCGGGCGGCGCTTCAAAAAGCCTGATCCAGCGGTCATGGGAAGCGGCCAGTTCCGTCAATGGCGTGGACCGCGTGGTGGTGGCAACCGATGACGACCGCATCCGCGACGCGGCGCAGGCCTTTGGCGCCGAGGTGGTGATGACCTCGCAATCTTGCGCCAATGGCACCGAACGCTGCGCCGAAGCCTTGGAAAACCTCGGCGGCGGGTATGACATCGTGGTCAACTTGCAAGGCGATGCGCCGCTGACCCCGCATTGGTTCGTCGAAGATTTGGTCAAAGGATTGCAAAACGATCCGATGGCCGAAGTCGCCACGCCGGTTTTGCGCTGTGATGCGCGGGCGTTGAATGGACTGCTGGAGGATCGCAAGGCGGGCCGCGTCGGCGGCACCACGGCGGTGTTCACCAAGGACCGCCATGCGCTCTATTTCTCCAAGGAAGTCGTTCCGTTTACCTCCAAAATCTACACAGACGAGGATGAAACACCCGTGTTTCACCATGTCGGCGTCTACGCCTACCGCCCCTCTGCTCTTGCCGCCTATTCCAAATGGGACTCCGGTCCGTTGGAGGGGCTTGAAGGCCTCGAACAACTGCGGTTTTTGGAGCGCGGGCGCCCTGTTCTTTGCGTCGAGGTCGAGGCACGCGGGCGACAGTTCTGGGAGCTCAACAACCCCGAAGACGTGCCACGGATCGAAGCGATGATGGCCGAGATGGGCATGCAATAATGCGCCCTGCGGAAGCCCCTCCTTCGGTTTCCGTCATCATCGTCAGCCGCGCGCGCGCGGCGGCGCTGCGCCTATGCCTCACCGGTGTGGCGCGGCTGAATTATCCAAGCTATGAAATCATTCTCGTCGCCGACCCCGAAGGGCTGCAGGTTGCGCAGGACATGGGTCTTGCCGACGAGATAAAAACCGTCGCCTATGATACTGCCAATATCTCTGCGGCGCGTAACCTTGGCATCGGCGAAGCCGCCGGCGAAATCGTCGCCTTCATCGACGATGATGCGGTGCCCGAACCGCTTTGGCTCACCCATCTCGCCGCGCCCTTTGCCGACCCCGAGGTCATGACCACAGGGGGATATGTATTAGGGCGCAACGGCATCAGCTTTCAATGGAAAGCCCGCAGCATCGACCGCGCCGCACGCACCGCCGACATCCATATGAGCGACGAAACCCACGCCACCGTCTTGCACCCGACACGCGAGCGCGCAATCAAAACCGAAGGCACCAATATGGCGGTGCGCCGCGATCTTTTGGCCGATATGGGCGGGTTTGATCCTGCCTTTCGGTTCTATCTGGATGAAAGCGATCTCAACCTGCGGCTGGCCGCATCGGGTCACGCCACCGCCATCGTGCCCCTGGCCCAAGTCCACCATGGATACGCCGCCTCTGCCCGCCGCCGCGCCAACCGCGCGCCCCGCGATCTACACCAGATTGGCGCCAGTCTTGCAGTCTTCTTGCGCAAACACTGTCCCGAATCGGAGCGGGCTACACGCCTGACTGAAGAGATCCGTGCGCAGGATGCGCGACTTATTGCCTGTTTGATCGACGGACGCCTCGAACCGCGTGATATCCGCCGCCTGCGTCGCAGCCTGCGCGCGGGAATAGATGACGGTCAACGCCGTGCAATCTCTCCCGCGCTGCCGCTGTCACGCGCTGCCTGCAGCTTTCACGCTTTCGCCTCCCGAAGCACCGGCGTTCATCGCGTGATATTTGGACCTCTCTCAAAGCGTAAAGAATTGAAAAAAAAGGCAAAATCCTGTGCAGAGTCTGGCGAAACAGTTTCGCTTTTTATATTTTCGTACACCGCCCTATTTCACCGAACACGCTTCACCAATGAGGGCTATTGGCTCCAGCGGGGCGGGCTTTTTGGCCGCAGCCAGCGCAACGGCCCAATCTTCAAGATCTGGCGCCTTGCGTCGCGCGCCAGAGCCGAAGCCAAACTCATCACTGGCGTCCGTGGTTTGGTCAAATTTTGATGAATATTTAGCACATCGCCCGAATTTTGAGCCCAGCTTTCCATAATTCCCCCCTATTGTCATATGACCTAGACGAACGAGATGATAAGATGCGGCATCCCAATGTGCTGCGGGCAAATATATTTTCAGGAGTGAATGATGCGCAAAAAGATTACCAAGGCAATTTTCCCGGTCGCAGGCATGGGGACGCGTTTCCTCCCTGCTACGAAATCGGTGCCGAAGGAGATCATGACGCTGGTAGACCGCCCGTTGATCCAATACGCAATCGACGAGGCCCGTGAAGCAGGCATCAAGGAATTCATCTTTGTAACGTCCCGCGGCAAGGGCGCGCTTGAGGACTACTTCGACCATTCTCCCACGCTTGAGGCCGATCTGCGCCGCAAGGGCAAAAAAGAGCTTTTAGAAATCCTCAAAGCCACCAATATGGACAGCGGCGCCATCGCCTATATCCGTCAGCACAAGGCGCTTGGCCTGGGACACGCCGTTTGGTGCGCCCGTCGGTTGATCGCCAACGAACCCTTCGCCGTGATCTTGCCCGATGACGTGATCGCCGCCGAGAAGCCCTGCCTCAAGCAGATGGTCGAAGCCTATGAAGAAACCCAAGGCAACATCGTTGCGGCGATGGAAGTGCCAAAGGAAAAAGCGTCGGCTTACGGTATTTTGGATGTCAAAGAAGACATGGGATCGCTCGTCTCGGTCAAAGGCATGGTCGAAAAGCCCAAATCCGGCGACGAACCGTCGAACCTTGCCGTGATCGGACGGTATATCCTGACGCCGAAAATCCTGCAAAACCTGAACCAGAAGCGATCCGGTGCCGGCGGGGAAATTCAACTCACCGATGCCATTGCCGAAGAAATTCCGAATGGTAATGTTTATGGCTATCGTTTCCGTGGTCAACGGTTCGATTGCGGCTCCAAAGCCGGCTTCCTGCAAGCCACGGTGTCCTTTGCTCTCGCCCGCGATGAATTGCGTGACGAGCTGCGCCAATTCCTCGAAGAAATCGTTCATGTGAACAAAGCCGCGCAATAAGCGGCTTTGTTGGCAACAAGACCAAGACAAAGGAACGACCATTGACCAATGTTCTGGTGACAGGCGGCGCGGGCTATATCGGCTCGCACGCCTGCAAGGCACTTCGCGCGGCAGGCTACACGCCCGTCACCTTCGACAATCTCGTCACCGGCTGGGAAGACGCGGTCAAATTCGGCCCCTTTGAAAAGGGTGACTTGCTGGATCGTGCGCGGATCGACGAGGTATTTGCCAAATATGCCCCCATCGCCGTGATGCATTTTGCCGCCCTGTCTCAGGTTGGCGAAAGCATGCAGGTGCCGGGGAAATATTGGCGCAACAACGTCGTAGGCTCGCTGAACCTGATCGAAGCGGCCGTCGCGGCGAATTGCCATAACTTTGTATTCTCATCGACATGCGCCACCTATGGCGATCAAGACAACGTGGTTTTGGACGAGAATTCCGCGCAACATCCGATCAACGCCTATGGCGCATCCAAACGCGCCATCGAAGACATCCTGCGCGATTTCGAGGCTTCCAACGGACTGAACCATGTCATCTTCCGCTACTTCAATGTCGCGGGCGCCGACCCCGAGGCAGAAGTGGGTGAGCACCACCAGCCCGAAACCCATCTCATCCCGCTGATGCTGGATGCGATTGACGGCAAGCGCGATGCGCTAACGATTTTCGGCACCGACTACGAGACGCCGGACGGCACCTGCATCCGCGATTATGTCCATGTTTGCGATTTGGTCGATGCGCATGTTTTGGGGCTCAAATGGCTCGAGAAGGACAAAGGCAGCCGGGTTTTCAATCTGGGCACCGGATCGGGATTTTCGGTGCGCGAAGTCATCGACCATTCGCGCGCGGTGACCAATCGCGCGGTGCCCTTCAACGAAGGCGCGCGCCGCCCCGGAGATTGCACCAAGCTGGTATCGGGATCGACCCGCGCCAAACAGGAATTAGGTTGGACACCCACGCGTTCGACCTTGCAAACCATGATCGCAGACGCGTGGAAATGGCACCAAACTGGCCATTACGACAAATAACCCCCCGCCTGCGCGCGTGTTGGACATCACCCGTCTGATCCGTCGGAGCGGTGAGGTTTTGACAGGTGTGGACCGTGTAGAACTTGCCTATCTGCGGCATTTGGTGGCCGACACGGGCATCCCGTTTTTCACGCTTGCGCGCACGACTTATGGCTATGTTTTGCTTGACCGCGACGGAGCAGATGCCGTGCTTGCGCGGATCACCGGCGCGCACGATTGGGGCGCAGCGGACCGTTTGTCGCGCGTGGCGCGCAAGCTTTCCCCGATGCAAAAACGCGCGCAATCGGACCTGCGCCGTCACGCCATCACCCGCTGCCGTCCGCATCGTTTGCAACGGATGTTGACCGGCGCCCTGCCGCGCGGCGTGCAGTATTTCAACACCGGACATTCCAACCTTACCGATCGGGTGCTCCACGCCCTACGCCACGGACCACGGGCGCAAATAAACGTGTTGATCCATGACGCGATCCCCTTGGATTACCCGCAATATACGCGGCCCGAAGCGGTGCTGCGGTTTGCCGCTCTGCTACGCCGTGTCGGCGCCTATGCGGATCGCGTGATCTACAATTCGCAAGATACCCGCACCCGTGTCGAGGCCCATTTGGCCAAGGTTGCCCCGCCGCCCGCATCCATCGTTGCCCATCTGGGCGTCGAGAGCATCCCGGGCGCGCCGCTTCCCGACGTGCTCAACCGCTTGTCCGCAGATGAGAAGCCGTTTTTTATGATCCTCGGCACCATAGAGCCGCGTAAAAACCATGCGTTTTTGCTCGACATTTGGGACCGGATGCGCGCCGAAATGCCCGCGTGTGACGTGCCGCATTTGTTGATCTGCGGCAAACGCGGCTGGCAAAACGAAGCGGTCTTTGCGCGGCTCGACGCCCTGCCCGCTGACGCCCCCATCCGTGAGCTGCACGACCTCACCGATGGCCAGATCGTCACGCTGCTGTCCCGGGCCCGGGCATTGTTGTTTCCCAGCTTCGCCGAAGGCTATGGGCTTCCTGCCGTCGAAGCGGCACAGGTCGGATGTCCGATCGTCGCCGCGCCCTTACCGGTTTTCACCGAAGTCCTCGGCGGTTTACCCGTTTACGCAGAGGTAAATGACGGGTATCATTGGCAAAAGATTATTATGGGTCTTGCCAAAGGCAAGCGGGCATCTGGCGCCAAAGACGAAGGCATACCTTCGCGTTTCATTGCGCCGGATTGGGACACACATTTCAATGCCGTCTTAAGAATGGCATGATATCGCATCCCATGACCTGCGTAAAACGCGGCAGGATAAGGGGATACGGTTTTGGGTGCACTGCAGTCCTATCGGCTCAGGGTTCAGCGGCGACGCTGGCGCATTCGTGCGTTCCGGAAACGGCGTGAGCTGAACTCCATCGCAGACCGCACCAAACATATCCGTCGTGGCGATATCTTGGTGTTTTCAACCCTGCGTAACGAAAAAATCCGCCTGCCATTCTTTTTGAAATACTACCGTGATATCGGCGTGAACCACTTTTTCATTGTCGATAATGGCAGCACCGATGGCAGCGCCGAATATCTGGCAGATCAACCCGACGTATCCCTGTGGCATACCGAAGCCGGGTATAAGCGGGCGCGCTTTGGGGTGGATTGGCTGAACTGGCTGCAAATGCGATACGCGGACGGGCATTGGGCTTTGGTGGTCGATCCGGATGAGTTTTTGGTCTATCCGTTTTGCGACACGCGGCCCCTGCGGGCGCTGACGGATTGGCTGGACGCCTCGTCGATCAAAAGCTTCTCTGCCATGCTTTTGGATATGTATCCCAAGGGTCGCATCGACGCCGAACCCTATCAAGCCGGCCAGGATCCTTTGCAAATCGCCAATTGGTTCGACAGCGGCAACTATACCATCACCAAAAACAAAATCTTCGGCAATCTGTGGATTCAGGGCGGACCGCGCCAACGGGTGTTTTTTCCCGACAAACCCGCCAAGGCACCCGCGTTGAACAAGATCCCCTTGGTGAAATGGGACCGCAAATACGCCTATGTCAGCTCGACCCATATGCTTTTGCCGCGCGGATTAAACCTTGTATATGATGAATGGGGTGGCGAAAAAGCCAGCGGCGTTTTGCTGCATACGAAATTCCTCGACACCTTCACCGCCAAGGCCGCCGAGGAATTGGAACGCAAACAGCATTATGCCGCTTCGGTCGAATACAAGGCCTACGCAGAAACGCTACAGGACGACCCCGAACTTTGGTGCAAATGGTCGGAGAAGTATATCAACTGGCGGCAACTTGAGATCCTCGGGTTGATGTCAAAAGGCAACTGGGCCTGACAATGGTCCTTCGGGGCGCACGGACATACCGGGGCATGGCCAATCAGCCGCCCCAATACAGGAGCAACCGCAGGTGAGCGTTGGGATCATTATGCTGGTGCATACAGCACTGGCCCGGGCCGAGCAGGTGGCCCGTCACTGGGCGGCGGCAGGCTGTCCGGTCGTGATCCATGTCGACAAGGCCGTGCCCCGCAAAACCTATGCCGCGTTCTCCGCTTCCTTGGCCGATATACCGGACGTCAAATTATGTGTGCGGCACCGATGTGAATGGGGCACATGGGGCATCGTCGCCGGCGCACAATCCGCTTCGGAACTCATGCTTAAAAGCTTTCCCGATGTGCGCCATGTTTACCTTGCTTCCGGCGCCTGCCTGCCGCTGCGGCCTGTGCAGGAATTGATCGACTATCTCGACAGCCGCCCGCGCACCGATTTCATTGAAAGCGCAACAACGGCGGATGTGCCGTGGACGGTGGGGGGATTGGATCACGAACGCTTCACCATGCGTTTCCCGTTTTCGTGGAAAAAACATCGGTATCTTTTTGACCGTTACGTTTTGCTGCAACGCCGGATTGGCTACAAACGCCGCATTCCCAATGGCATCCTCCCGCATATGGGGAGCCAGTGGTGGTGCCTGACGCGGCAAACGCTATCGGCGATATTGGAAGACCCTGAACGCGCAACCTATGACCGCTATTTCTCCAAAGTCTGGATTCCCGACGAAAGCTATTTCCAAACGCTGGCACGGCAATACTCCACCAATATCGAAAGCCGTTCACTCACGCTGAGCAAATTTGATTTTCAAGGCAAACCGCATATTTTCTACGACGATCACCTGCAACTGTTGCGCCGCTCCGATTGTTTTGTAGCCCGCAAAATCTGGCCCCACGCGGATCGGCTGTATGATGCATTTTTGACCGATTCCGCCGGCGCAATGAAGCGCACGGAGCCCAACCCTGGTAAAATCGACCGGATTTTCGCCAAGGCCGTCGAGCGCCGCACCCGTGGCCGCCCCGGCCTTTATATGCAGGGTCGGTGGCCCAACGACGGGTGGGACAACGGCATGACCTCGTCAAAATATTCGGTGTTCGAAGGGTTTTCAGACCTGTTTGAGGATTTCGAGTCATGGCTCGGAAAAGCCACGGGTGCACGGGTGCACGGGCATCTTTATGGCCCCGAACAGGTAGAATATCACGGCGGGCAAAACATCATCAACGGCGCACTGAGCGACAGTGCCGCAATACGTGATTACAATCCCAAAGGCTTTCTCACCAACCTGATCTGGAACACCCGCGGCGAACGGCAATGCTTTCAATTCGGCCCCCGCGACAATCAGGACATCAGCTGGAATCTTGCCAAAGATCCCAACGCCCAGATCAGCGTAATCAGCGGCGCATGGGCGGTGCCGCTTTTCTTTTCCAACAAGAATTTTGCCGAGATCCGCGCCGAAGCCGCGCGCCTTCAACGCATCGAAAGCCAACATCTCGACGTGCTGCGGTCCCCCTATAGCAAGGCCCGCATTCGCATCTGGTCCATGGCGGAGTTTATCGAAGCTCCGATGGAGCCTTTGCAGACCATCATCGACGAGATCGGCCCAAAGAACATGCGCCGCTTGGCCGAAGCCCCGAAAATGGTCGATCTTTCGGGGTTTGGCCAATTCTTGCAGAACCTCAAAAACCAAGGAATGCATCCCTATCTCATGGGCGATTTCCCTGTTACCAATGATAAAAACCTCGCCCCGCGTAAATCGCGCAAACCCTATCTGGTGCAGTAATACCCAATGACCGCCCGTTTTGACTACTTCGTCGTTTTTGCCGAAATGCGCACCGGATCGAATTTTCTGGAAGCGAACCTCAACGCCTTTGAGGGCATCGAATGCCACGGCGAAGCCTTTAATCCGCATTTCATTGGCTATCCGAATGTCGACAATATCCTCGGCGTTACTCAAGCCATGCGCGAAGGCGACCCCGCGCGTTTGATCGAAACGGTCAAAGCGCAGGATGGCGTATTGGGGGGCTTCCGGTTTTTCCACGACCACGATCCGCGCGCCTTGGACATGACGCTCAATGATCCACGCTGCGCCAAGATCATCCTGACCCGCAATCCGGTAGATAGTTACGTCAGCTGGAAAATTGCCCAAGCGACCGGGCAATGGAAGCTGACCGATGCGCGACGCCGCAAGGACGGCAAGGCCGAATTCGACCGCGATGAATTCGAACACCATCTCGCCAAGCTGCAAGCCTTTCAGCTCACCCTGCTCAACACGCTGCAATGTTCTGGTCAGACAGCATTTCATGTCGCTTATGAAGACCTGCAAAGCGTCGAGGTCATGAACGGCCTGGCCAAATATCTCGGTGTGGATGAAGCCTTGGACAGCCTCGATAAGAAGCTGAAGAAACAAAATCCCAGCCCGATTTCCGACAAGGTCGAGAATTTCGAGGCCATGCAGGAGGCTTTGGTGCGGCTGGATACCTTCAATCTGACCCGCACTCCGAACTTTGAACCGCGCCGCGGCCCTGTGGTGCCCTCCTATGTCGCCTGCGCCACCGCGCCCTTGCTCTATCTACCGGTGCGCGGCGGACCGGAGGCGCAGGTGCAAGACTGGATGGCGGCGCTCGACGGGGTGGACACCGGCGCCTTGCAAACCAAATTCAACCAAAAGGCGCTGCGGCAATGGAAGCGCGGCCATACCGGCCACCGGACCTTCACCGTGCTGCGCCATCCCGCCGCCCGCGCCCATCATGCGTTTTGCACGCATATCCTGTCCACGGGCACTGCGGCCTATTCCGACATCCGCAAAACCCTGCGCAAACTTTATAAATTGCCGATCCCGGGACAGGGGCCGATGGAAAAGCCCGATGGGGCCTATGATCGCCGCGCCCACCGCGAAGCTTTCGTCGCCTTCCTGACCTTTTTAAAGGCCAATCTTGCCGGACAAACCGGCGTGCGCATCGACAGCACTTGGGCCAGCGCCGCAAATACGGTGCAAGGCTTTGGCACCTTTGCCCTGCCGGATTTCATTTTGCGCGAAGACGAGATGGAAGCCTATTTGCCCGCCATTGCCCATCAGGTTGGCCGCACCGACCCGCCCGATCCCGTTGCCGCGCCGGACGATGCTCCGTTTGCATTGGCTGATATCTATGACGGTGAAATCGAAGCCATGATCGCGGATATCTATCAACGCGATTACATGATGTTCGGTTTTGGCCCTTGGGCCGAGACGGCATAAGTCAGAACCCACCAAACACAAAACGGCCCGCAATCCCGCGCGCCGTTTTAAAGTTGAAAATTCCGCATGGCGTTACGCCGCTTGCACCGCCGGACTTTCGGTCAGGATCGTGTAAAGCGTTGCAGCATCTGCATTGGCACGCAATTTCGCACAGACACGGGCATCACGCAGGGTCCGAGAAACAAGCGCCAGCGCCTTGAGGTGCTCGACCCCTGCATCTTCGGGCGCAAAAAGCGCAAAAGCGATATCGACTGGCTGGCGGTCAACGGCTTCGAAATCGACCGGTTTCTCGAGCAAGATGAACGCACCGATCACATCACTGATCCCGTCGATCCGCGCATGAGGCAAGGCCACGCCATGACCCACTCCGGTCGGACCGAGGCTCTCGCGCTCTTGCAAAGCTTCGACAGCCAATCCCGCACGAATACCATAGGCGGAGAACGCAAGGTCCCCGAATTCATGCAATAGCCGTTTTTTGCTTGAGGCCGCCGAGATTACCTTGACCGCCTCAGGCTTGAGGATCTTGGATAGTTCCATAGTCCGTATATCGCTCCGACTGCGTGGGTAAACCCCGCCGCCTCAATTCTTGGGATCTATCCAACCGATATTGCCGTCTTCACGACGATATACCACGTTGACCCCTTCGTTACCTTCATTGCGGAAGATCAGAACCGGAGCATTTGCGAGTTCCATCTGCATCACCGCTTCGCCGACTGACAGCGAAGGAATCTTCGCTTCCATCTCGGCCACGATAATCGGTTGCAGTGTCTCGGGTTCCGAATCTTCATCATCCGCGTGATCTGAGGCGAGGATATACGAGGAACCCGCAAAAAGTTCAACTGGCTGCGATCGGTTGCTGTGGTGGTCCTTCAAACGGCGCTTGTAGCGGCGCAATTGTTTTTCCAACTTGGCACAGCAGCTGTCAAAAGCGGCGTAAATTTCGTGTTCGTGCGCTTTGGCTTGCGCGGTCAATCCGGTGGACAAATGCACCGTCGCCTCGCACACAAATTCGCTCGCACTTTTGGAGAAGATCACCTGTGCGTCAGTCGGACGCTCGGCATATTTACTTACTGCTTCGCCCAATTCGGTTTGAACATGGGTTTGCAACGCCTTGCCGATATCGATTTGTTTTCCACTGATCTGGTAGCGCATGTCGTCTCCTTTACATGACACACCGGCAGCCTAATCAAGCCTCGCGCACCATCGGCGCGCGAGCTGAAATGTTAGCAGCCGGATGCTGGGATGAGACACCGGCTTTGCGAAGCCACGTTCAGCCCCAACGAGAAGGCCGCACAAGAAAGCAAGGCAAGAAGCGCGAATGTCATACCCTATTTGACGCCCGATCCCACGATGTTGTCAATCCACATGGGCAAAAAGAATCCCCGATACATGCGCGATTTCTTGCGCGGGCGTTAAGAGATCTTAAAGTTATCGCCCAAATAAACACGCCGCACATTCTCGTTGCGCACCACTTCGTCGGGGGTGCCGGACATCAAAACCTTGCCATCGTGCAAGATATAAGCGCGATCAACGATCTCGAGCGTTTCGCGCACATTGTGGTCGGTGATCAATACACCGATGCCGCGTTTTTTCAAATCCGAGACCAGATGCCGGATATCACCGACCGAAATCGGGTCAACGCCGGCAAAAGGTTCATCTAACAAAAGATACTTCGGATCGGCGGCCAGACAGCGCGCGATCTCGACCCGACGCCGTTCGCCGCCCGACAAGGCCAATGCCGGCGCACGGCGCAGGTGTTCAATTGAAAAATCGGACAGCAACTCTTCGAGACGCTCACGCCGCTTATGCGGATCTTTCACCGTGATATCGAGAATCGCCCCGATGTTATCTTCGACGCTAAGCCCGCGAAACACCGACATTTCTTGCGGCAGATACCCGATGCCCAATTTGGCGCGGCGATACATCGGCAATCCGGTCACATCGCGCCCGTCAATCATCACGTGACCACCCTCGGGATACACCAATCCCGCAATCGAGTAGAATGTCGTCGTCTTGCCGCAGCCATTCGGGCCAAGCAGAGCCACAACCTCGCCCCGTTGCAAATCGATCGTCACATCACGGATCACCACACGTTTCTTGTAGGATTTGCGCAGGTTGACAATATGCAACCCCGATGTGCCTTCGGTCACCGTCAATTGCGGCGCGCCTGTACCGTCTGCCGTTAGCTCACCCATTGCTTATTTGCCTTGCTTCAAGATCGTACGCACACGGCCGCCCATTTGCGCCGTGCCCTTTTCCAAATCAACAGTCATCCGCTCAGACGACATAACCGACGGTCCCTGCGCCAACAGAACGTCACCCTCCATGACGATCACTTGGGCGTCGATATCATAGCGCGCGTTACGGGCCTCGGCGGCATCTTCTCCAGACACCAATGTGACGCCGCCACTGGCCTCAAGCCGCTCAATCCGTTCACTCGCCTCTGCGTAGATCACCAAGACCTTGGGGGCCGCCAATCTCATGGCGCCCTGGGCAATCACCACATGTCCGGTAAAGATCGCGGTGCCATCGCTTTGGTTGACCGCCAGATTATCCGCCGTCACCTCGACCGGTGCATCGCCTTGATCCGCCATCGCGCCAAAGGCCACGCCCTGCGCCGCAACCGGACCAGCAATCCAAAGACATGCCGCCGCAATCAAGCAAAACCCGTAGGCGGCAATGGATTTTTCAACGGACACTCGCGTCACTCCTTATCCTCATTCGGGCTCGCGGCCGAGCCTCCTGCCGGATGGTATATCAGCCGGACGCCTTGTGTGAAAAGCAATTGCGCATCTCCGGTTCCGTTCGGGGCCGATAGCTGCATTTTACCCGCAGTAAAATCACCTGCCGGACCGCGCCCAACCACCTCACCGGCGGTTTCAAGATAGGGCATACTCATATCCGCGCGGATCTGATCGGTGGTGATGTCATAGCCGGTCGAACTGGACAGAACCACGCCTTCATCCAGCACCACATGCACTGCGCCGCCATCGGTTTGCGCCGAAGTCGCACTTAGATTGATCACGCCACCGCCAGCAAGCGCGATGCGGCTGCTCACTGCCTGGGCCAAAAACTGCCGGTTGTCCACCGGGTCAGGCCGCATCGTTGCCGCAGAAAACTGCACCATATCGCCCCGCATCGTTGCGCCGGAAAACGAGGCATCGGTCATGCCTTCTTCTGCCGCACGCTGGGTGAGGTCAGCCTTGGCAAATGGGATGGAGTCCGCTGGCTCATTGCTGCGTGACAGTAGGAAGAGTGTCGACAACAACCCAAGCGCCGCCACAGGCAGCAGGATTTTCAGCCATGCCACCACCCGCGAGTGAAGGTTCTCGCGCGCCACGCCTTATCCGAGCCCGACGCGCAGGCAATCGTGGATGTGCAACAACCCGTCCGGCGCGCCATTGCCCGTCGGGTCAACCACGAACAAACAGGTGATCTTGCGGGCGTTCATCACCGCCACGGCCTCTTCCGCCAAAGCCTCCGGCGTGAGCGTCGAAGGCGCGCGGGTCATCACATCTTTGGCGGTACGGCTTAAAAGCCCGTCCATGTGGCGACGCAAATCGCCATCGGTGATGATCCCCGCAAGGCGTCCCTCGACATCGGTTACCCCAACCACGCCAAAACCTTTCTGGCTGATCTCAAGCAAGGCATCCCCCATCGGCGTGTCCATGCCGATCAACGGCAAAGCCGCCCCCGAATGCATCAAATCACTCACACGGCTCAGCTGCGCGCCCAATTTGCCACCCGGATGGAAGTCGCGAAAATGTTCAGGTGTGAACTGGCGATGCTCCATCAAGGCCACGGCCAAAGCATCACCAAGGGCAAGCGTCATTGTCGTTGACGAGGTTGGCACGACGCCGGTGCCGCAGGCCTCCTCGGCGCGAGGCAACACGATGCGCACGTCAGACTGCTTGATCAACGTCGACTCCGCGCGGCTGGCGACGCCGATCATCGGGATATTAAAACGGCGCGTATAGGCAATAACATCAGCCAATTCCGGCGTTTCGCCCGAATTGGACAGCACCATCACAACATCGGCGCGTGTCAACATGCCCAAATCGCCATGGCTGGCTTCGGACGGATGCACGAATTGCGCCGGTGTGCCGGTACTGGCCAATGTCGCGGCAATCTTGCGCGCAATATGGCCGGACTTGCCCATGCCGACGATGATCACACGGCCTTGGACCGCGAGCATCAATTCGACGGCTTCGGCGAAACTGTCGTCCAAGCCCGCGCCGAGCTGAGCCAAAGCATCGGCCTCGATCCCGATCACACGGCGCGCTGCGTTTAAAAACACGGCCGCGCGAGCGCTATCTTCCAACTCAGGCATGGGCAAAAATATCCGTCTCGGGCCAACCGGCGATATCCAGTTTTGCGCGCGTCGGTAGGAAATCAAAGCAGGCCTGCGCCAATTCCATCCGGTCCTCGCGTTCAAGGCGTTTGTTCATTTCTTCGCGCAAACGGTGCAGATACAAAACATCCGAAGCCGCATAGTCCAATTGCGCCGCGCTCAATTCTTCCGCGCCCCAATCGCTCATCTGCTGCTGCTTGGAAATATCAACACCCAACATCTCCTGCACCAGTGTTTTCAACCCATGACGGTCCGTATAGGTGCGCACCAGACGGCTGGCAATTTTCGTGCAATACACCGGAGCGGCCAAGGCCCCGAATGTGTGATACATTCCCGCAATGTCAAAGCGGCCGAAGTGGAACAGCTTGAGCACATCAGAATTTTCGAGCATTGCGCAAAGGTTCGGCGCCTCACGCTGGCCCTTGGCGATCTGCACCAGATGCACATTGCCATCCCCACCCGACAGTTGCACAAGGCATAGCCGGTCGCGGTGCGCATGCAACCCCATCGCCTCGCAATCAATCGCCACGACCGGCCCCATGTCGAGCCCATCGGGCAAATCGTTTTGATAAAGGTGGTTGGTCATTCACGCATCCTTTGGTCTGTCTTGCGAGCGGTTCACGCGCGGGTCTCTATTGGCGCTATATAGGACCGCGAAGGCGCAATTGCCAAGGCTATGCACCCTCGGCGCCATTGAAATCCCTGCGAGGCAAGCCGCCAACGGCCTGTTGCGGGGCTATCCGAAAAGAATCCGACGCTGCCATTCGGCCGCATATGCGCCCTCCCGCAGGTATGTCGTCTACATATGCTCATCGGCATATCCTGTGCATGATATCTTTGCCCCATGTCTTTGCCACAGTTCGCGAACGTTTCGGCCTAGGGCCCCCAAGATACCGCCTGCACTGACAGGTTCCCTGCCCACGATAGGTGCCAGCGAGTGCCTGAAGGCCAAAGTCGACGCTTCGCCAAATAGATCAGGCGGCGCGGTGATCGGCCAAAGTCACCGCCTCGAAATGCTTCAAAACCGGATAACTGGCGCGGGCATGTTCAGGCAATGCGCCGCGCGGCACATCGCACAGGATGCTCGCCGCCAAACCGGCGGGGTCGCGCCGCAACCGTCCGATATACAGGCTCTCGACCGCACAACCTGCTGCCAGAACCGCCTCGTGTTTGGGCAAGACCACCTGCACATAGCTGACCAGAATATGAGCATCACAACGCATGGCGGAGACGCCGTTGATCATATGACCCGCCGATGCCAATGCCGCCTCAGCCCCGAAAAGATATTCAACCTCTGATCCGCTGATCATCAACCGTTGCTCCGGTCCGACGTTGATGTCTTGTTGCAAACCGAAATAGGGCGCGCGCAACCGCACCGGCGCAAAATTGCCGCGCGCGGGCACCGTGCGGCGCACGGTTTGCAGCACCGGCACCAGATCCCCCGATGGCGTATAAACCAGATCGCCGCGCTGTAACGTGCTTGCGGTGCGATAACCGCCAGCCGCCGCGACGGGCGTGGCGAGGCTAAGCGTCGGGGAGGGGCCGACCGGTTCAATCCGGTCCGACAAAGCCGCAAAAATTACATCCGCATCCATGCTGCGCCGTAACGGGTCACGCAACATGTGGTGCAAATCTTCCATCATCATCGGCGGCGGCGCCTTGAGTGTGATCGTCACACAAGACGGTCCCTCCGGGCGCTCGACCGTCAGACGCCCCCACCTTTCGGGCGCGTTCCAACTGTAGCTGATGCGCAAGACATCGGTGCGCCCCGCGCCGTCGTGATGCAACACCCCATGGGCAACATGATCGCCCAAAGAGCTGGCTACTGCCAGCCCCCCATCCGGCAGGGAATGCAGGGAAAACCCGCTATGCCAAGGGTGGCTGCGCTGGTACGACAAGAGCGATTGCGGCCGCCCGTCCGGTGACAATCGGGTCTCGAGCATGATCGTGCCCTGCGGCATTTGTCGCTGTGTGGCGCCTTGCCCTTCCGGCATCTCCCCCGCCGTCAATCCCGCAGGATTGAACACGCACCCACCCGCATCAGAGAGACCGATCCAAGCCATCAGAACACCCGAGCCAGACAAGAAAAAGATATCGAAACTAAATCGGGACGGATCACGCGGCGCTCCGCTCGCCAAACAACAGCCGTGCCTCGAAGCCGCGCAGGAGGCGGCGCGCGGCGGGGCTATATCCAGCTCCGGTTTCGGGATCGATCTCGGGGAAAATCGCACAGATCTCGCGTACAATCTCCGCTTCGAAACTCTTGTTGGTTTGCGGCCCCGGCAGGAAGCTTTCGGTTTCTAACCCGGCGGAATAGACCACTTGGTGCCGGTCAAACAGCAAATGCACATATTCTACCGCGCCGCCCTCGATCCGCCGGACCGAACAATCATTGACCAGATCCTTGGCGGCGACCAAAACCTCGGCCTCGCCAAACATCAATTCGGCCAAATGATCGCGGATCAATACGCGATGCAAAGGCGACAGAAACAAGGCGTCATGACGGCCAAAGGTATTGGCGTCGATGCGGATCGGGGCGAAATCACCCGTGGCCGCAACGCCGCGCCGCCCGATCCACCGCAATGGTTGCGCACCGTCATCCTTGGTCATCACCAGATCACCGGGTTCAAGGCTCTCGACCGCGACGTCTCCATCCGGCGTGCGGATCATCGTGCCGGCAACAAAGCAAGGGATCGAGCTAACGGTAACAAACCCCACATCGGTTTGGCCGGCCTCGCTTTGGATGGTGTAGGTGAAGCTGACGTCTTCGACATCCTCATCGGCAATCACCGTCAAGGTGCCGCGGGTGTTCAAAAACACCTGCTGACCCGTTTTCAGCGTGATCACCTGCCCGGGATAAACGTCAGTGCCGTTAATCTGGGTGATGAACAATTGACCGCCAGAGACGTTATAGTCATTGGCCAGCACGTCGATCGTGGTCGAGCCTTCGGCAAAGACATTGCCGACATCCTCATGGGCCACCACGGCGGTTTGCACCGACCCGCCTGCAATCAAAAGATTGCTGTCATAGCTGGTATCGGTGACATCCGCGATGCCGATACGGATCGAATTGAGCGCCCCTGCATTGACCGGCATGGTCAATGTCATGGTGACGGTGAACCCGTCCATCTCGGTGTTGAACTCCGAGTTGGCATTGTCGACATAAAGGTTTTGGTTCGCTGATCCGTTTATATTGCCCGGATCAATATCACCATCACCCACCGCCAACTCGACCTGTTGACCATTGACCCAAACGCCAACGAAATCCTGATACTGACCGGTGGTGAACTCAGGGTATTCTTCGGATGAAAAAACGAATTGCATCGTCATCACATCGCCGTCGGGAATGAAATCTACGTCGATATAGGCCGCATCAAAGGTACGGGTGCCTGCGGCCTCGTTAAAGTCCGCCTCGTTATCAAGGCCACGGGTGTTGGTGCTTCGAAAATCAGACTGGTTGGCGTCGGCAGGGCGGGTGTTCCAACCTTTTCCGACGGTGCCGGCGGGATTGGTCACGCTATCGGCGCGCCCTGTGGACAAAATCACTCCGGTATCCGCCGGCGTCAATCCAGGCGCAACCGTGTCGCCACCTTCGAAAACACCCGAAGAGCGGCTGTCACCACTGACCGAAGCCCCGACCACCTGCACGCCGGGACCAAAAATTTCCTGTGCCATCTGCAGTGCAGAGGCGTTGCTGTTTACAGACAGCTTTGATGCCGCAACCATGACTGCTCCAACCCCTGTTGGAGACAGGATACCCCATCGCACGCCGGATATAATCCAACGTTATCAAACTATTATCATCTTTATTCTGCTCGATAGGGGCCTATTGCGGCCCCACTTTGGTTGCCCTGCCTCGGGTCATTATTACCAAATGGTTAACATATGACAGTCCCATTCCATATGGCTTTCGCGAAGGAAGCCCTGCTAAAGCTCCGAAATCGCGGCTTTTTTACAACGTTTTGGATTTCCCCCGTGGCCGCGAGAGGCTACACACGAACCCCAAAAGGAGAGCAAAATGACCGCATCCCCCGCTCCGTCAATCGCGGATGACCTACGTGACGACACCGGCGCAACCGACCCCGAAGCGCTGACGGCTGCGCTGATCCGTTGCGCGTCGGTCACGCCGGATGAAGGCGGCGCCTTGGTCTTGCTCGAAGAGCTGTTGAGCGCGGCGGGCTTCACCTGCACCCGCGTTGATCGCGGCGGCATTGCCAACCTATACGCCCGCTTTGGCGCCAAAGCTGCAACCAAGAGTTTCGGCTTTAATGGTCATACAGATGTGGTGCCCTTGGGCGATCCCGATGCGTGGACCATGCCGCCCTTCGGTGCCGAGGTGAAAGACGGCTTTATGTATGGGCGCGGGGCCACCGATATGAAATCCGGCGTGGCCGCCTTTGCCGCCGCCGCGATTGATTTTGCCCATGATATGCCCAAAGACGGCGCGCTGATCCTTGCGATCACCGGCGATGAAGAGGGCGATGCCGAGGACGGCACTCTGGCGCTTTTGGATTGGATGACCCAGCAGGGCGAGGCGATGTCGGTCTGCCTTGTGGGCGAGCCGACCTGCCCCGACACCATGGGCGAGATGATGAAAATCGGGCGGCGTGGATCACTCAATGCGTTTTTCACCCTGCGCGGCACCCAAGGTCATGCCGCCTACCCGCATCGCGCCAACAACCCGTTGCCCGCGATGGCGCGATTGATGGACCGGCTGTCCTCCCATAAACTCGACACCGGAACCGAACATTTCGATGCCTCGACCCTTGCCGTGGTCACCATAGACACCGGCAATCCAGCCACAAATGTCATTCCCGAGGCCTGCCGTGCCACCGTCAATATCCGGTTCAATGACGCCCATACCGGCGCGGAATTGTCGGATTGGCTGCGCGCCGAGGCCGGGAAGATTGCTGATGAATTCAAGATCGAAGCCGACCTCAAAATCAAAATATCCGGCGAAAGCTTTCTCACCCCGCCGGGTGATTTTTCCGGCATCATCGCCCGCGCGGTCGAGGCCGAAACCGGTATCGCGCCAGAGCTGTCCACATCAGGCGGCACATCGGATGCGCGATTCGTGAAAAACCATTGCCCCGTGGTGGAATTCGGTCTTGTCGGCAAGACGATGCATCAGGTCGACGAGCGCGTCGAGGTGGCCCAAATCCACCAATTGAAATCCATTTACAGCCGTATCCTGCGCGACTATTTCGCCCGATGACACCCGGTTTGTCCTATCGCCAGCGCCTTGTGGTGATGCTGAAAGTTCCGCAAGCGGGCCGTGTCAAAACCCGCCTTGGCGCGGATCTTGGCATGACGACTTCAGCATGGTGGTTTCGCCACCAAAGCGCCGCTTTGCTGCGCCGGTTGTCTGACCCGCGTTGGGAATTGATCCTCGCTGTCGCGCCGGACCGCACCGGATTGATAACCCCGATTTGGCCCGCGCATCTGCCCCGCGTCGCGCAAGGCCGCGGTGATCTTGGCACGCGCATGGCGCGGTTGATGTATGGCCTTCCCAAAGGCCCGGTTTGTATCATTGGCGCGGATATTCCCGGCATCACCCCTGCACATATCGCCCGTGCCTTTGCCGCGCTTGGGCGCGACGAGGCAGTTTTTGGCCCCGCACCGGACGGCGGTTTCTGGCTCACCGGTCTCAAACGCAGCGCCCCGCCCCCGCCCGGGCTTTTTCAAAACGTGCGCTGGTCCTGCGAACATGCCCTTGCGGACAGCCGCGCCAGCCTTGGCGGGCTGCGCACTACCCTGATCGACACGCTTCAGGACATCGACACCGCCGAGGATTTGCACAATTTGGCGTATGCCGCGCCCGCGCCAGTTCTTTCCCGATGACGCCGCCCGCGCGCCGTGTTACGGCATAGACATGAGCAAGCTGCCCTCCAAGGCGGAGATTCTCGCATGGATTTCCGACCACCCGACCCAAACCGCAAAACGCGACATTGCCAAAGCTTTTGGCATCAAAGGCGCCGCGCGGATCGACCTGAAACGCATCCTGAAAGAGTTGGAGGCGGAAGGGCATCTCGAGAAGCGTCAAAAGACCTATCGCGATCCCGACCGGTTGCCGCCTGTTTCTGTGCTGCAAATTCTTGGCCCGGACGGCAACGGCGACCTCACGGCCAAGCCGCTCGAATGGCAAGGCGAGGGACCAGAGCCAAAGATTTTCATGGCGCTGCGCGCCTCCGATCCCGCATTGGGCGAAGGCGACCGGATTTTGGCCCGCGTGTCCTTGGTCGAAGGCGAGGGCAACACATATGATGCCAAGCTGATCCGCCGGATCGGCACGAACCCCCATAAGGTTCTGGGCGTCTTTCGCAAAGGCGCGGAAGGCGGGCGCATCTTGCCCATCGACAAAGGGCTTGGCACCGAATGGAGCGTTGCCGCCGATGCCACCCATGGCGCAAAGGACGGCGAATTGGTCGAAGCCGAACAGGCCGGACCCAAGGCGCGCATGGGGTTGCCGCGCGCGCGCATCGTCAACCGTTTGGGCGATCCATCAGCACCCAAAGCCGTGTCTTTGATCGCCATTCACCAACATGGCATTCCCGATGATTTCCCCGATGAGGTGATTGCCGAAGCCGACGCCATGAAGCCCGCCGGCCTCAAGGGCCGCACCGACATGCGCGATATGCCTTTGGTCACAATCGACCCTTGGGACGCGCGCGACCATGATGATGCCTGCTGGGCCCATGCGGACGACGATCCGAAAAACGAGGGCGGTCACATTGTGTGGGTCGCCATCGCCGATGTCGCGCATTATGTGCGCCCAAGCACCGCGCTTGACCGCGAGGCGCGCAAACGCGGCAATTCATCCTATTTCCCCGACCGCGTTGTGCCGATGTTGCCCGATCGCCTGTCCGGCGATCTATGCAGCCTGCACGAAGGCGTGCCGCGCGCCTGTATCGCCGTGCGCATGCAACTCGACGCCGATGGCAACAAGATCAGCCACCGGTTTGAACGCGGATTGATGCGGTCTGTCGCCTCGCTCAACTACGAAGAAGTCCAAGCCGCCGTTGATGGCAAGCCCAACGAGAAAACCGCGCCCTTGATGGATTTGGTGATCGCGCCGCTTTATGCCGCTTATGATGCGCTGACCCGCGCGCGGGGGCGGCGGCAACCGCTGGATCTCGATTTGCCAGAGCGCAAGGTGGAGTTAGATGACGCCGGCAAAGTCGCCTCGGTGAATTTCCGCGAGCGGCTCGATGCGCACCGGCTTATTGAGGAATTGATGGTCCTCGCCAATGTCGCCGCTGCCGAAACCCTGATTGCCAAGAAATCACCGCTGCTCTTCCGCGTGCATGAGGAACCCAGTACCGACAAACTCGACGCACTGCGCGAAGTGGCGCAAGCGGCGGGCTTCAACTTGGCCAAAGGCCAAGTGTTGAAAACCGCGCATCTCAATGCATTGCTCAAGGCCGCTGAAGACACCGAAAGCGATGAGTTGATCAACATCTCGACCCTGCGCTCGATGCAGCAGGCCTATTACAGCCCGCAAAACTTCGGTCACTTCGGCCTTGCCTTGCAAAGCTACGCGCATTTCACCTCGCCGATCCGCCGCTACAGCGACCTGATCGTGCACCGCGCTTTGATCAGCAGTCACGGTTGGGGCAAAGACGGATTGTCACCGGCTGGGATCGAATCCCTGGACGATACCGCCACGCATATTTCCAGCACCGAACGCCGTTCGATGGTCGCGGAGCGTGACACCAACGACCGCTATCTCGCGGCGTTTTTGTCCGAACGGCTGGGCGGTGAATTCACCGGCCGGATCAGCGGCATCGCCAAATTCGGCGTCTTCGTGAAAATGGACGAAACCGGCGCCGACGGGTTGGTGCCGATCCGGTCATTGGGCAACGAATATTTCCATTTCGACCGCGACAACAATTCCTTGATGGGGGCGGATTCGGGGCGGACCATCACAATTGGCCAACGGGTTACGGTCAAATTGATCGATGCCCTGCCGGTCACCGGCGGGGTCGAATTGCAAATTCTGACGCTCGACGGCGAAGATGTCCCCCACGGCCCGACCGGCGGTGGTTTTTCCCGCCAAGCACGGCGCGGCGGCAACAGCGGCAAGCCCGCGAAGCGCAAGGCGGTTAAGGCCAAGCGCAAAGCCGATAAGGTCAAACGCAAGGTCCACCGCAAACGCAGCTAATCCAGCCGGATCGCGCCCGTCGGCGGCATGATGCCCATGCTAGATGCAACTTTACTTTCGATTCGGAAACAATGCGGATAGCATCGTGGAGAAAGCAGTCTTGAGGCAAAAAATGCATAGCGTGTTCGGCACGATTCTACTGGTTACTCTGGCATTCTCTGCCGCCACAACCATGGCAGCAGGCGCCGCTCCCGTGGCGCAATCCCTGCGTCCACAGGCGCGACCCGCACAGGCTCCCACCGTTCCGCAGAAGACCCCCAAACCCGCAACGCCGGCGCCGGTACGTGGCACCGATGCCGCCGCTGGGGCCAGCATCGCCGCCGCCGCCCTTGCTGCGATTTCGCCGCCCACGCAAACCGCCGCACCGTCCCGATCCCCCGCCAATGCCGTTACCCGCAGCCTGCGCCCGCAAGAACGCCCCGATACATTCACCGCCGATATCGTTTTGGCCAGCGAACGGGTTTCAACCGCCAATGCCGGGTTTGACCGTTGGATCAAAGGTTTCCAATCGCGCGCCCGCGCCAAAGGCATCCGGCCCGAAGTGCTCAACCGTGCCTTTCGCGGGGTGCGCTACAACACCAGCGTGATCCAAAAGGACCGCAATCAATCCGAATTCACCAAACAGATCTGGGACTACCTCGACAGCGCCGCATCGCCGGTGCGGGTCAAAAACGGCCAATCCGCCCTGCGCAAACACGGCCGTGTTCTGGACCGCATCGAGGCAAAATATGGCGTCGAAAAAGAAGTCGTCGCGGCGATTTGGGGGCTAGAGAGCGCCTACGGCGAACACCGCGGCAACATCCATATCATCGAGGCTTTGGCGACACTGGCTTATGACGGACGGCGCGGTGCGTTCTTCGAGGCGCAGTTGATCGCAGCGCTGCAGATCCTGCAATCCGGCGACGTTGCCCCCCGCAACATGACCGGATCTTGGGCCGGTGCCATGGGCCATACACAGTTCATCCCGACCTCTTATTTGTCATTCGCTGTGGATTTCACCGGCGACGGGAAACGCGATATCTGGTCGGACAATCCCGCCGATGCTCTGGCTTCGACGGCGGCCTATTTGCAACGCTCCGGTTGGACCAAAGGCCAACCTTGGGGCGTCGAAGTGCGTTTGCCCAAAGGCTTCAATCATGCTGCCGCGCGGCGCGACAACAAACGATCTCCCGCCGATTGGGCCGCTATGGGCGTGCGCGATGTGAACGGACGGGTGGTGCCGAACTATGGCCGGGCCTCGATCTTGCTACCTGCCGGTTCGGCAGGGGCCGCGTTTATGATCTTCGACAATTTCGCTGCCATCGAGAAATACAACAAGGCCGACGCCTATGTGATCGGAGTCGGACATCTTTCCGACCGGTTGAAAGGCGGCCCGGCCATTCAAGCCTCTTGGCCGCGCGGGTATAAGCCATTGTCGTTTAATGAGAAAAAGGAAATGCAGAGGCGATTGAAACGCAAGGGCTTCGATGTCGAAAAAATCGATGGCATCATCGGGCCGAACACCATCAACGCCATTCGTGTCTTTCAAAATTCGGTTGGCGCGACGCCGGACGGCTTCCCCTCACAAGATTTGATGAAGCTTCTCAAACGCTAACTGCGGTTAAATCAGGCCATCAAACTCGGCCAAAACGCGGGTATAAACCGCGCGCTTGAAGGGCACGATATTGGCAACCAAGTCTTGCGGCGGTAACCACCGCCACTGTGAAAACTCGGGATGGTCGGTGGCGATGTTTACGTCCGTATCCGTGCCTTCGAAGCGCAACAGGAACCATTTTTGTTCTTGGCCACGATAGCGGCCTTTCCAAATGCGTGGGACCAGTTCATGCGGCAAATCGTATGGGATCCATTCGTTGGATTCGGCCGCGACCGATACTTTACCGGCCTCGATTCCCGTCTCTTCCCAAAGCTCGCGCAGGGCCGCATCGCGCGGCGCCTCTCCCTCATCCACCCCGCCTTGCGGCATTTGCCAAGCGGGCCCGGGATTATCAATCCGCTGGCCAACGAAAACATGCCCGTCACCATTCACAAGCATCACCCCGACACAGGGGCGATAGGGCAGTTTTTCAATTTCATCGGGGGTCATGGTGGGCCTCTTGCGGTGATCGTGCCCTCAACCTAACGGCGCTCCGACCAGAGGGAAAGCAGGCGCGTGCAAAAAAGGGCGCATCGACAACGATACGCCCTTTTCAATACTTTACCAGCCCCGCAATCGGGGCCAAACCTTACGCCAATGCGAGGTTTGTCGCGCTCTCGCGGCCATCACGGCCGGGCTCGATGTCGAAAGTCACTTTTTGGTTGTCGGACAGACCGGTAAGGCCCGCGCGCTCAACAGCCGAAATGTGCACGAACACATCTTTGCTGCCGCCATCGGGGGCGATAAAGCCGAAGCCTTTAGTAGTGTTAAACCATTTGACGGTGCCAGTAGCCATCGTCGTTCTCCTTTTTATACTGCCCACGGAATGCGGCAGTTCGGCTAAGTCAGTGCAAGATCGAAAGACTGTGCCGTAAGAGGATCAGTGAGGCCGATAGTGGTAACGTCGCAGGTGTTATTTAAGGCGATTCATGCTCAAGAGCAAGGTCTTTGCGAGATAACCGCGCAAGATCCGGTATTTGACGGAGGATGTGTGGCGTAAATCCGCCGCCCTCAAACCCGATATCAAGGCCCCGCAAAAGCGCGGCCTTGATCATTGGCGCGACGCTGCGGCCTATTCTTTCGGGCCGAGCGCCGAAAGGCCCTTAAGGATATCAATAGCATAGGCCAACTGATAATCCTCTTCGCGCAGCTTCGCAGCCTTCTCGGCCTTGGCGCGATCAGCTTCGATCTGGCGAATTTGATCCTCTGTCAGGCTGTCGTTGTTCAAGCTGCCGCGCAGATCCGCTTCGGACCGTGTGCGCGGCTTAACCGCTGCCTCATCCTCGGATTCGGTTTCCACCTTGCGGCGCGGCTGTGCGACGATAATGTCCGGCGATACGCCGAGCGCCTGAATCGAGCGGCCTGAAGGCGTGTAATAACGCGCCGTCGTCAGCCGCATCGCCCCGTCGCCGCGCAACGGCAGAACCGTTTGCACCGAACCTTTGCCAAAGCTTTTCGTGCCAACGACAATGGCGCGGCGGTGGTCTTGCAAAGCCCCCGCCACAATTTCAGAAGCCGAAGCCGAACCGCCATTGATCAGCACGACGATGGGCTTGCCCGAAGTCAGATCACCGGCATCGGCATTGAACCGGTCCCCGTCTTCGGGATTGCGGCCACGGGTCGAGACGATTTCACCCTTCTCGAGGAAAGCATCCGATACTTTGATCGCCTGGGTCAAAAGCCCGCCAGGATTGTTGCGCAAATCCAAAACAAAGCCGTTCACCTTGTCCAGCCCCCCCAGCGTTTCAACCTCCTTGGCGAGGCCTTCGGCAAGGTTCGGATAGGTTTGGTCATTGAAGGTGGTAACGCGCAAAACAACCGTGTCGCCCTCAACGCGCGACCGCACAGCGGTCAATTTGATCGTATCGCGGATGATCGAAACGTCGAAAGGTTCGGTTTCGCCTTCGCGGGCGATGGTAATGATAATCTCGCTGCCCACGGGGCCGCGCATCAGTTCCACCGCATCATTCAGCGTCAGACCAAGCAGGCTTTCGCCATCCACATGGGTGATGAAATCGCCCGATTCGATACCCGCCGCTTCCGCAGGGGTGCCATCAATGGGTGAAACGACTTTGACGAAACCCTCTTCTTGGGTGACCTCGATGCCAAGGCCGCCAAATTCTCCCCGCGTCTGCACGCGCATGGCTTCGGCGTCTTCGGGCGGCATATAAGAGGAATGCGGATCAAGCGATGTCAGCATGCCGTTGATCGCGGCTTCGATCAATTTTGCCTCATCCACGGGCTCGACATACTGCGCGCGGATGCGCTCGAAAATGTCACCAAACAGATCAAGCTGCTCATACACGTTGGTGGTCTTGGCGGCCTCTTGCGCCAGCAAAGGCGCCGCAAGCTGTGTCGTCACGATGCCGCCGGCAAGGATACCGCCCGCCGCTGCCATTACGAATTTCTTCATCGCCTAGTCATCCTTATCCGTTTCGAACCACAGCTCCGGATCTACCGGCGTGTTGTCCTGCCTGATTTCTATATAGAGCGTTTCCGAGCGCCGGTTTCCAGAGCCAATGCCCGTCCCTGCCGGTGTTTCCTGTAAAATCTCGCCCGAAAGCGCCGGATCGCCCGCCATTAAACCCACGGGCGCACCTGCGGGCAAGACTTCGCCAGCATGACCGTAAACCACATCGAGCCCCGCCAGAACCAACAGTAGGCCTGTTTGCGGCTCAAGGATCATCACATTTCCGTAGTCCAACAATGGCCCTCGATAGCGGATCGTCGCGGCGGTTGGCGTGGTAACCAAAGCCTGCGGGCGTGTTGCCATCACGATCCCGGGGCGCTGGATGCCGGCAGCATCGGCCTCTCCGGCGCGGCGCAACACCTGCCCCTGCACCGGCAACGGCAATGTACCTTGACGATGTGAAATATCCGGTAGCGGCGCGCCGCCCTCGGCATCGGTGATCTGCGACAGACCGCTGGCAAATCCTTCAAGCGTTTCGGTCGAAGCGATCAAAATCGCCGTGCGTACCGGGTCGGCCGTGAAGCGGCGTGGCAAATCGGTACGATCGGCCACGGCCTGGCTCAATGCTGTGCGCGCCTCTTGCGCCCCGACCAAACCCTTTTGCAAGGTCTCTGTTGCGGACTTTTGCAACAGGCGCAACGTGGTGACCTCTTCGAACTGCGCCCGCAGGCTTGCGGCTTCGCTGTTCACGCCGGGCATGATATCAGCCAACACCATGCCGGCCCGTGCCGTGCCCACCGGTCCGTCAGGATGCAACAATGTGGCAGGCGCAGGAGCAGCACCGATCGATTGCAACACCCCCAAAAGACGGCTGATTTCGATCTCACGGGCTTTTAGCTCCCGGCTGATACGTTGCTCTTGCACCGTGGCGCGGCGCAGCCCGTCACGCATCGCGTCCAATCCGTCCTCATAGGCATGCACTGTCTCGCTGAGCGCTTTGACGCGGTCCTTGGCTGTTGTGGCTTTGTCCATCTGCCGCGCAGCTGCATCCAACCGTTGTGCGGCATCACGCGCCGCCACTCGTGCATCCGGGCGCGCGTCTGCTTCGGCGCGCAGCATTCCCGCCGTCATCATCACGATCAGGCAGGCGATGCGGATCATTTCAAAAGGCTCTCGCCAGTCATCTCGTCAGGTTTCTCAACGCCCATCAAATCCAACAAGGTCGGCGCCAGGTCTGCCAAACGACCTTCACGCAGTGCCGCGCCCTCTGGCCCGCCGACCAAAATCACAGGCACCGGATTGATCGTATGTGCCGTGTGTGGCCCGCCGGTTTCGGGATCAATCATGGTTTCGCAATTGCCGTGGTCGGCGGTGACGATCATCGCGCCGCCTGCCGTCTTTAGCGCCTCCAACACACGGCCAAGGCCGGCATCCACCGCTTCGCACGCCTTCATCGCGGCCTGCAAATCGCCGGTATGGCCGACCATGTCAGGGTTGGCATAATTGCAAACGATCAAATCAAATCCATCCTTGATCGCGCCGACAAAGGCATCGGTCACTTCGACCGACGACATTTCCGGTTGCAGATCATAGGTCGCGACCTTGGGCGAGGGCGCCATGTAACGCACTTCGCCGTCTTCCGGCTCTTCTTTGCCGCCGTTGAGGAAAAACGTCACATGCGGGTATTTTTCGGTCTCGGCCACACGAAACTGGCGCAGGCCCTGTTTCGCCACCCAAGCACCCAGCGTGTTCACGATGTCGCGCGAAGGGAACACGGCAGTCATATAGGTGTTGTGATCGTCGGAATATTCGACCATCCCCAAAAGCCCCGCCCAATCTGGACGCGGGCCCGTGTCAAAGCCGTCAAACTCCGGCTTGCCAATGGCGGCCAATATCTCACGCGCACGATCCGCACGGAAGTTGAGGCAAAACACGCCGTCGCCATCATGCGCACCGGCGTAATCGCCGATCACAGTGGCGGAAATGAATTCATCGGTTTGATCGGCGACATAGGCATCGGCAATCGCCTCTACGGCGCTGGGTTTGTTCGGACCCTCGCCCTTGATCATCGCGTTATAAGCAGTGCTGACACGCTCCCAACGGTTGTCGCGGTCCATTGCATAATAGCGCCCCGTCACGGTGGCGATTTTCGCGCCCTCGGGCAAAGCCGCTTGTAATTTCGCCATGAAATTTGCGGCGGATTTCGGCGCCACATCACGCCCATCCGTCATCGCGTGCAACGCCACCGGCACCCCCGCCGCGCAAAGCGTTTCAACCGCCGCGATGATATGGGAGAGATGCCCGTGCACCCCGCCGTCCGAGACAAGGCCCATCACATGCGCCGTGCCGCCCGTAGCCTTGAGCGCGGCAATGAAATCCACAAGGTTTTCAGCCCGCTCAAAGCTGCCGTCTTCAATCGCCAAATCGATTTGACCCAGATCCATCGCAACCACACGCCCCGCACCGATGTTGGTGTGCCCCACTTCGGAGTTGCCCATTTGCCCGTGAGGCAGGCCCACATCGGGACCGTGGGTGATCAACTGGCTGTTCGGACAGTCGCGCATGATCCGGTCGAAATTCGGCGTGTCAGCCAAAGCTGGCGCGTTTGCACCCGTTTCGCTGCGCGCGCCCCAACCGTCGAGGATACAAAGGACAACAGGTTTGGGATGGCTCATAGGGATGCTCCGCAGGCTCGGATAGAATTTGCGCCGGTTTTAGCCGCTTCGCACCGGATTTTGAACCGCTTTCGCACCTGCCGCATCATTGCGCCCGAAATCCGCCGTTCACACGCGGTGATACGGCCCGCCAGCAAGGATCGAAGCCGCCCGATAGATTTGCTCGGAAAGCATCGCGCGCACCAGCATATGCGGCCAGACCATTTTGCCAAACGACAAGGAAAAATCCGCCTCGGCCCGCAAGGACGGGTCGATCCCATCCGCCCCGCCAATGATAAAGGCCAGATCAGAGCGCCCCGCATCGCGCCATCCGGCAAGCTTATCGGCGAACTCCGGCGAGGTCATCAGCTTGCCGCGTTCATCCAGCGCGCAGATCACCGCCCCCTTGGGCAGGCTACGGCGCAGCAGGTCGGCCTCTGCCGCCATACCGCCGCCTTTTTTATCCTCGACCTCATGCACAATCGCGGGGCCAAGGCCCAAAGCCCGCCCCGTGCGCTCAAATCGCTTCAAATAGTCATCGAGAAGATCGCGCTCGGGGCCGGTCCGTAGACGGCCCACCGCGCAGATATGCAACTTCATTTACGCGTCAGCAGGAGCCGCCGCGCCGCTGGGCAGCCACATTTTTTCAAGCTGATAGAATTCGCGCACTTCGGGGCGGAACACATGGACGATGACATCGCCCACATCGACCAACACCCAATCGCCGGTGTCCTTGCCTTCGACTTTGCTGAGGCGACCAAAATCTGCCTTCAGGCGCTCGACCAGTTTCTCGGCAATCGAGGCAACCTGACGAGATGACCGGCCCGTGCAGATCACCATGTAATCGCCAATCGCCGTCATGCCGCGCAAATCAATCTGCACGATATCTTCGGCTTTATCTTCGTCGAGCGAGGAGAGAATACGCGCCAGCAGTTCTTCGCTGGACACATCTTGAGGCGCGCTCATGGGCGGCACTCCGGAACCCGCAGCCTGAGCTGCGCTAACGTGAAGAGACAGGACATCGTCCTCCTTATCAAAGCGTCGTCAGGGCCCCGACGCTGGGCTATCCATCACTAAATAGCATCGGAGGGTGGAAATCTCAATCCGGCGGCGCGCAATCGGCGTGAATTTGTCGCCGCAACGCAGAAAACACCGCGTAACATACAAAAAACCCACCACGCGCGGACACGTGGCGGGCCAATGGGCAATCATTGCGACAGAATCAGCAGGCGGCGCGCGACGATCTGCGGCGCAATCCCGCCAAGCCGCCCAGCGCCCCGAGCATCAGCAATCCGCCCGCAGGCAAGGGAACCGGTGCGGCAAAAGCGGCCTCAAGCGTGGCCAAGGTATAGCTGTCGCCCCCAAAGAGGAAGGTCTCGAAACGGGCGAATGTCGCATCAACCCTGCCGCCCAGCGCATCCGCAAAAGACAACACTGCGGCGTCTCCCGAGAAAGCCGCGCCGAGAATGTCGGATATCATCGTCGCCTCGAAGTCCGCGATATCATATCCGTCGCCGCCATCGAACAAACCAAGCGTGCCGCCCAGCGCCGATATATCGCCAAGCACCAACATGTCATCGTCAGCGCCCAAATCAATACCGCCGTTGAGGATTGCACCGCCGGAAAGCGTCACCCTATCGTCCCCCCCGCCGAGATAGGCCGCGCGGCCGTCCGTTCCGGTCAAACTCGCACCGGCGAAATTGGTGAGCCATTGTGACGATGTATTGGCGTCATCGACAAGCACACCATAGGTGCCGCTGATCAGCCCGTAATTGTCGATCACATCGACCGTGCCCTCCATCTCGTCAAAATCAATTGCCGCGTCCTGGATCGAGGAAATTTCTGCGCCTGCCGCGTTGAGGATATAGCCGCTGTCGAGATCAATCGCATCCTGCGGATCTTCGGCACCGCCAACATTGCGGATGAGACCGAAATTTTCGATCCAGGCGTCGGTGCCGACCTGCAGCGCGTCATCCACCCCTTCGATCAGGCCAAAATTGCGAATGACCACATCATCTCCGGCCTCGATACCTTCATCGCCGGCAATGATGCTACCAAGGTTGGTGAGGGTCAGCCCGTCATCGGATTGCAGGCCCTCTTGCTCGGAACTGATCAGCGTGCCGGCATTGACCACCGTCAGGTCATCGGCATTGGTGCGCAAGGCGTCGTTGTCATTGCGAACGGTGACGCCGCCCGCGATGGTCACGTCAATGCTATCAATATCGACGCGAAACCCGTCGCTGTCATCGGTCAGGCAGGCATAGCTGCTGGAGCTGCCAATTTGCGCACAATCGGCCACCGCAACAGTCGGCACAGCCATGAGAAAAGGCGTGGAAAACGTCACGGCGATCACTGCGGCAGTGCGTCTATCGGTAACAAACATGAAAATCCCCTATGTCAGTGTTCACGCCTCCTTAGGCGGCGAATGTGACAGGGTATTAACAGTGGCGCGATGATGTCAGTCCAACGCGGCTTTGCCTGATGTGGAGGCGCCCTTACCGGCATCGCTGGGCAACGCGCCATCGCCGCGCGCGGCGGCCTCTCCTAACATACGCACTTCGCGCTGCGGGAAGGGAATGGAAATGCCATGCTCTTTGAACGCATCCCAAAGCGCCAGATACACATTGCCGCGAATATTGGTCAGCCCGCCAGTCGGGTCGCGAATCCAAAACCGCAAAATGTAATCCACCGAACTGTCGCCAAACCCGACGACATGACAGACAGAGGGTTTGGTTTTGAGCACGCGATCGACGCTTTGCGCCGCTTCGATGGCGATTTTACGCACCAAATGCGGATCATCCTCATACGCCGTGCCAAAGAAAATATCGAGCCGTACGAAATCGTCGGAATGGGACCAATTGACCACCTGCCCGGTAATCAAATCCTCGTTCGGGATCAGATATTCCTTGCCGTCCCGCGTCACCACCGAGACATAGCGCGCGCCCAACGCGTTGATCCACCCGAAGGTCTCGCCCAAAGAGATCACATCGCCCGGTTTGATGGATTTATCCAACAGGATGATAATCCCTGACACCAGGTTGGAGACCACCTTTTGCAGCCCGAAACCCAGCCCGACACCAATCGCACCGGACAACACCGCCAGTCCCGTCAAATCCACACCAATGGTGCGCAACCCGATAAACACCGCAGCGCCGTAGAGCAGCACTTGCATGAATTTGATCACAAGGACCTGCATCGAAGGGCTGATGTCGTCGTTGCGGCGCACGCGCGTGGCGCTATTGACCGAAATGAACCGCGCAAGGGCGAAAAGCGCCCCCAAAATCACCCCTGCCTGCAACAAGATCCACAACGACAGGCGCATTTCGCCCAAATGCACGGAAGCACTATCAAGGATGGCTTGGGCCTGATCGCTCAATCCGAGGATCGACAGCGTCACCCACACCCATCCCACATATCGCACCGCCGAGCGCAGCAACTTGTTGGAAATCAAACGCGTCAGGACCGCAATCACCAGATAGGCAAAGGCCAATTGCGCAATAACCGCCAATAGGTAAGAACGACTTGGCCACGTCGTCATCCGCATGATCCAGACAAGGGCCCAGATCATCCCGACGAACAAGATGAGCCCCAACCGCCGGTGCAGCACCACAAAAATGCGCATGCGCCATTTTGGCCATCCTTCGCGGGACCGCATCCAATCTTGCATGCGCGGCCCGATGATCCGCCCCGCCACCCACGCCGCCGCAAACACGCCCAGCGCAATCGCAATCTGATAGGCATTCCAAGGCCGCATCATGGTATCGGCAAATGCCATCGCCCGCTCCCAGAACGACAAAGCGGCGTCATGGGTGACAGCGGAGATATCAAACGGGAAAATGATCGTCATAGGTTTTGGTCGCCCTCGTCTGTGCAAACCCTTCCATTGAGTAAGGCATAGAATGCCGCGCTAAAGCAATGATCCCGAGCGGCGAGGCCAAAGCCGTATCTTGCCGATCCCGTTCCTTACTGTGCACGGCATTGTGCGCGGCGACCGGCGGGAGGCCCCTCTCGCCGGTCGCTTCCCGCGATTGTCGCCAAACCCGAAACACTGAATCTCCAAATATCCGCAACAATTGGTTAATAATGTCTTGCCTGCTCTGATTTGGCCTTATTTCGGACATGTTTGACGGTCACTTCCTAACGTCAACATTGACCCGTTTTGGCGTCGTATGTAACCGACAGGTTAACCATAAGGGGTTCTGCCCCCCTACGCATAACTGTAACGAGGACACGATGAACCTATTCAAGAAAACAGCTGCCGCAACCTGCGCTTTGGGTCTGGCCCTGACCGCGATGCCTGCCACCACGGCTCAGGCGCTGACATCCGTCAGCACCGGCGTTGGGCAAGGCGATATTTTTGTCAGCGCCCGCGGCGACGAAAGCCAGATCTTCATGAACTTTGATTGGATCTCTGCCCCGGTATCCGGTTGGGTCGACTTCACCCTCGAAGGCACCGGATCAATCGCATTTGACGCGTTCGACGTGTACAGTGGCGCGCTTAGCGATGTGACCGGCTATACGCTGGACTATACTGTCGGCGGCGTGACATCGCGTTTGACCAATGACACGACATTCTGCGCAGGCGCAAGCGTTGCCGCTGCCGTCCGCGGCAGCTGTAATCTGTTCTCTCAAGACGGCGCAGTAGGCGGCTCCACAGGTTTGGCCAGCACCCCTGGCGCGATGCTGTTCAGCGATCTGGTTGCGGGCGATTACCGTTTCGGCATCTACGACAGCAGCTCGCCCAGCAACGCGATCGCGGGCTTCATCGTCTATGACAACCTGCCAACCGTGCCGCTGCCAGCCGGCGGTTTGCTGTTGCTCAGCGGTTTGGGCCTGATCGGGGCCGCGCGGCGCCGCAAAGGCTAAGCCACGCCTCTATATCTCTAACGACCAAAGCCGCTGACCGCTCGCCGGGTCGGCGGCTTTTTGTTTGCCTACCCCGTGGCGGCCCCCGCGCCCAAAACCCCGTTTGCGCATATCTCTTGATAGAGACGGCGGCGCATAGTATCTGCTTCCTATGACACAGATTTTCGACATGGATGATCGGTCCCGTCTGCCGTGGCGCTTTTTTGGCGCAACGCTGACCATTCTGGCACGCCTATAAGGCACCGATCCCTGTTTTGCCGCGCGCCATACGCATATGCGGCCCAAGTTTCTGACACATACAATCATCACAGCAAATCCCGATACTCCACACGGGAGAGGACCAAGCCATGACAGCCCCAAAGACACTCTATGATAAAATCTGGGATGCCCATGTTGCCCATGAAGGCGACGACGGCACCTGCCTTTTGTATATCGACCGTCACCTTGTGCACGAAGTGACATCACCGCAGGCCTTCGAAGGTCTGCGCATGGCGAACCGCGCGGTGCGCGCGCCGGATAAAACCATCGCCGTGCCGGATCACAACGTGCCCACCACATTGGATCGCGTGTCCGGTGTTATCGCCAATGAAGAAAGCCGCATTCAAGTCGAAGCCCTCGACAAGAACGCCAAGGATTTCGGCATCCATTACTATCCCGTCTCGGACGTGCGCCAAGGCATCGTGCATATTGTCGGCCCAGAGCAAGGCTGGACCCTGCCGGGCATGACCGTGGTATGCGGCGACAGCCACACCGCAACCCATGGCGCATTCGGCGCATTGGCCCATGGCATCGGCACCTCCGAGGTGGAACATGTTCTGGCCACGCAAACGTTGATCCAGAAAAAGTCCAAAAACATGAAGGTCGAGATCACCGGCAAATTGAAGCCCGGCGTGACCGCCAAAGACATAACCCTTGCCGTGATCGGCGAAACCGGCACCGCCGGCGGCACCGGCTATGTCATCGAATATTGCGGCGAAGCGATCCGTGATCTGTCGATGGAAGGCCGCATGACCGTGTGCAACATGGCCATTGAGGGCGGCGCGCGCGCGGGCCTCATCGCGCCGGACGACACCACATATGCCTATTGCAAAGGCCGCCCCCATGCCCCCAAAGGCGCGGATTGGGACAAGGCTTTGGCGTGGTGGAAAACCCTCTACACTGATGAGGACGCACATTTCGATAAGGTCATCACCCTCAAAGGCGAAGACATCGCCCCGGTGGTCACATGGGGCACCTCGCCCGAAGACGTTCTCCCGATCACCTCGGTTGTGCCTGCGCCGGAAAGCTTTAAGGGCGGCAAGGTCGAAGCGGCCAAACGCGCCATTGAATACATGGGCCTGACCGCCGGTCAAAAATTGACCGACATCGAAATCGACACGGTGTTCATCGGATCCTGCACCAACGGCCGTATCGAGGATCTGCGCGCTGCGGCGTCGATCCTCAAAGGCAAAAAAATCAAAGACGGCCTGCGTGCCATGGTCGTGCCGGGTTCGGGTCTTGTCCGCGCCCAAGCCGAAGAAGAAGGCATTGCGGCGATCTTCCAGGAGGCCGGGTTCGAATGGCGTCTGGCGGGATGCTCGATGTGCCTTGCAATGAACCCCGACCAATTGGCAGAAGACGAACGTTGCGCATCGACCTCGAACCGCAACTTCGAAGGGCGCCAAGGCTACAAAGGCCGCACCCATCTTGTATCGCCGGAAATGGCCGCAGCCGCTGCGATCACCGGTCACCTGACCGATGTGCGCGAGATGCTCTGAATGAGCCAAGTGGCCCTGCATACCGATGACCAAACCCTTGCGCCAATTGGCGCGCTTTGGGTGGGAGAGCGGCTGCGCTGGCTTGACCGGCTGTCGCTCGCGTCGTTCGTGCATCAGGGCCACTCGGTCGCATTGTTTCATCTCGACGGGTTCGAAGAGCCGCCCATTGAGGGTGTCGAATTCATCCACGCACGCGAAGTGTTCGATTATGACCGGATCTTCCTTGCGTCTGTGAAACCTTCGGTCTTTTCCGACATGTTTGCGCTGCATCTAATTTCCAAATCGGATTTCATATGTATTGATACCGATGTGCTCGCCCTACGGCCGTTCCGGCCCAAGGACGGGTATCTTGTCGGGCGCGAGCACGGCGGTTGGGTCAATGTCGCCGTGATGCGGTTGCCCGAAGACAGTGCGGCATTGCACGACATGATGGATTGCGTGACTGATCCGACCACCGTGCCGGAATGGTTGCCAGAGGATGTGCAAGCCAAGGTGATGCGCGTGCAACCCAAGAACCGGTTGATGGAAGCGTGCAAACGCATCCGCAACACATTGGGGCCAAGGATGCTGACCCATATGCTCAAAAAGCATAATGAAAAGCACCATGCCTTGCCGGTTGCCGCGTTGAACCCGCTGCCTTGGTCGATGGCCGATGCTTATTTCAACCCCCATGGCGGGGTCGAGGGATGGCTGACGGATGAAACCCAAGCCGTGCATCTTTACTCATCACGGATCAGGGCGCTGCACCTGCGCGTCGCGCCCTATCCCAATAGCTTTATGGCGAAATTCGCCGCCGATATCGGGTTCTCTTTCGGAGACCTGCCACAACAAACCGAAGGGTTTTAACCTATGGACAAGTTTCAAAAAATCACCGGCGTTGCCGCGCCCATGCCTTTGGTCAATATCGACACCGATATGATCATCCCCAAAGTATTTCTCAAAACCATCAAACGCTCGGGCCTTGGCGTGAATCTCTTTGACGAGATGCGCTATGACCGTCAGGGCAATGAACTCCCCGATTTTGTGCTCAATAAACCGCAATATCGCGGCGCTGAAATTCTGGTGGCGGGCGACAACTTCGGCTGCGGCTCCTCGCGCGAACATGCGCCTTGGGCAATTGCGGATTTCGGCATCAAATGCGTGATCTCCACATCCTTCGCCGACATCTTCTTCAGCAACTGCTTCAAAAACGGCATCCTGCCCATCGTCCTGCCGCAAGAGCAAGTCGACCTTTTGATGAAAGACGCCGAGAAAGGGGAAAACGCCCGTGTGACCATCGATCTTGAAGCGCAAGAGATCACCACATCGGATGGCGAAGTGATCACGTTTGACGTCGATCCGTTCAAAAAGCATTGCCTGCTCGAAGGTCTCGACGATATTGGCCTGACCATGGAAAAAGGCGCGGCCATCGATGCTTTTGAATCCAACGCAAGCGCCGAACGCCCTTGGGTTTGAGATAAAATATCAGGCGCGCCGTCTTCCCGCGTGCCTCGATACTCATATGCCGCCAAGGCCGCCTGTCCTGCGCAGGCGGCCTTTGTTTTGGCCTTCCTCTCGAAAATCTGCGTCACGTAGTGGCCCCTTTGGCGCGCTCCACCATATCTGGTAGGACGCATCAATGTGCCTTAATCTTGCACCAAAATTGATGCAATACCGCACCACATTGACCCTCAAATCGCCCTGAATCTCAACTCTTGTTAACCAATACCTTGAGCGAGATAGCGAAAGAAGGCAGAAATTGGGCAAGATTGAGGCAGACCGCCAGAGTAGGCGGAATCAAGTTGGGACAAAGACGCGGCATCGTATCGCGTCAGGCCAGTTTGAAGGGAACACAGCAGTGCTCGCACGAACATTCGGCGCATTTATGCGCGCAGTCCTTGTCGCGTTTTTGATCGCGACTCCAGCACTCTTGTTACCGGGGGTGGTCGCGGACACGTCGCAAATTGTCATGCTCATCGCGATCTTCGCCGGGCTGTTGACCTATATCGAATACTTTAGCCAATACCCGTCGATCGTGGAGTTCCGCTTTGCACCGCCCTTCAACCGGCTGCGGTTTGTGGCATTGTTCTTCACCGTTTTCCTGTTGACCGTGATTTGCCGTGGCCTCACCGATCCGACCAATTTCACGCATTTCGTCACATCGCTCGGGGCGATCCTCGGCAATGCCATTGATTTCCCCTATTCGCCGGTCCGGTTGGTCGTCTTGACCCTACCTGCCGATGCCAGCCACGAATTGGTCGCAACCGTGCGCACCGCCGCAGGCATCGCCTATCTCGTCTCGTTGATTGCGATGTTCTGCTTTGTCACGATGGTACGCATCTTTGGCTGGCCGGCCCGTGGCGGCGTGTTCAATGTATGGGTCAACCTGCCCCTGTTTGATCCCACAGCAGGCGGCGATGTCTTGCACCGTCTCAAACGCGATGCCAGCCTGAACATTGTGCTTGGCTTTCTCCTTCCGTTCTTCATCCCCGCTGTGATCAAAGCCGCAGCAGACGTGATTGACCCGATCAGCATGCAAAACCCGCAAACCTTGATCTGGACCATTTCGGCATGGGCGTTCCTGCCCGCGAGCATGATCATGCGCGGTATCGCCATGAGCCGCATCGCCGATATGATCGAGGAAAAGCGCCGCCGGACCTATGCCGAAGCAAATCACGACGCCCTGCAAACGGCGTGATGGATCGTGGCGCGCGCCGCCTTGGCGGTGTGCCATGGCGGTGCCTGATACTAGACATGCGCCCCTTGCCTTGACCTGCGCCTTGGTGGTTGTCCTGCTGTTGCTTGCTCCGCTACCCGCATGCGCCCAAAGCCCGCTGCGTATCGCCAGCTTCCACACCGAATTGTCACGCAAGGGGCCGGGGCTTTTGCTGAAGGCAACCCGCGAAGGTGATCCTCAGGTCGAAGCTGTCGCGCGGCTCATCGCCCGCGCCGCACCGGATATCATTGCCCTGCAAGACATTGACTATGACTATCACGCCGAGGCGCTCACCGCCCTCGCGGAGCGCATCACAGAGCACGGTCATGCATTGCCCTATCGCTTTGCACTGCGCCCCAATACCGGCATGCCCACCGGTCTTGATATGGAGGGTGATGGCCGCCTTGGTACTCCCCGCGACGCTCAAGGGTATGGGCATTATTCGGGCCAACACGGCATGGCGATCCTGTCGCGCTATCCAATCCGGACCGATCAGGCCAAGGACTACAGCGCGCTGCTATGGGCCGATATGCCCGACCCAATGGTGCCCACCAGCCCAGACGGCGCACCCTTCCCCTCCCCCGATGCCTTCGCGGCGCAACGGCTCAGCTCCACCGGACATTGGGCCGTGCCGGTCGATTTGGGCGAAGGTCAGGAATTGATGCTGCTGACCTATGCCGCCACGCCGCCCCTGTTTGACAAAGATGAAGATCGTAATGGCAAACGCAATCATGACGAAACACGATTTTGGACATGGTTGATGGATGGGGCGTTTGGTCCGCCGCCTAACCCACCCTTGGTTCTGCTCGGCCTTGCCAATGTCGACCCGCACAGAGGCCAAGGAAGACGCGCGGCGTTGACCACTTTGCTGGCGGATCCGCGCTTCAACGATCCACACCCGACCAATAGTGCAGGCGAGGATGCCACCGCCGAATTCGCGCGTGCCGGCCTGCTGCGCCTGAGCTACATCCTGCCATCCTCGGATTTGCAGGTGACCGGCAGTGGCATACTGCAAGACCCCGCTGCCAGCCGCCACCGGCTCGTCTATGTTGATCTCGACCCTCGTTGATCGGTGTGCGGGATAGCCCGTCATCTCCAGCCCCCTCATTTCTTGACCCGACCGCACCAACGCGATAGGCCGACCGCAACAGATTTTCACGAAGGACAGATCCACATGACGAACCCCTCGATCCTTATTCTCGCAGGTGACGGCATCGGCCCCGAAGTCATGGCCGAGGTGCGCAAAGTTATTGACTGGTATGGCAACAAACGGGATCTGGCCTTTGACGTAAGCGAAGACCTCGTCGGCGGCTGCGCCTATGACAAACATGGCACGCCGCTTCATGACGACACGATGGCCAAGGCCCAAGAGGTCGACGCGGTTCTGCTCGGCGCCGTTGGCGGGCCGAAATACGACGCCCTTGATTTCTCGGTAAAGCCCGAACGTGGGTTGCTGCGCCTGCGCAAGGAAATGGATCTTTATGCCAACCTGCGCCCCGCGCAATGCTTTGACGCATTGGCCGATTTCTCGTCGCTGAAAAAGGACGTTGTGGCGGGTCTCGACATCATGATCGTGCGCGAATTGACTTCGGGCATCTATTTTGGCGAGCCGCGCGGCATCATCAAAGAAGGCAATGAGCGTGTGGGCATCAACACCCAACGCTACACCGAGAGCGAAATCGCCCGTGTGGCCCGCTCGGCGTTTGAATTGGCCCGCAAGCGTGGCAACAAAGTCTGCTCGATGGAAAAAGCCAACGTGATGGAAAGCGGCATTTTGTGGCGCGACGTGGTCACCGAAGTGCACGCCGCCGAATATCCCGATGTGGAACTGTCGCATATGTATGCGGACGCGGGCGCAATGCAGCTCTGCCGCTGGCCCAAGCAATTTGACGTGATCGTCACCGACAACCTCTTTGGCGATCTTCTGTCCGATGCCGCTGCGATGCTCACCGGTTCACTCGGCATGCTGCCTTCGGCCAGCCTTGGCGCACCGATGGACAATGGCCGCCCCAAGGCGCTCTACGAGCCGGTGCACGGGTCGGCGCCCGACATCGCCGGTCAAGGCAAAGCCAATCCCATCGCTTGCGTGCTTAGCTTCGCCATGGCGCTGCGCTACAGCTTTGACCAGGGCGCAGAGGCCGACCGCCTTGAGAAAGCCGTCGAGACGGTTTTGGCAGACGGCAAACGCACGGCGGATCTTTTGGGTGAAGACGGCGTTACGCCGGTGACCACCGCAGAAATGGGCGATGCGATTGTCGCCGCGCTTGAGGCGTCGCTATAATCCGGGGGGCCATTGGCCGCATAAACTTATCGGCCGGACAACCGGCACACGGATGGAAACGGCGCGCCACAGGGCGCGCCGTTTTTATATACAAAGCGGCCATCACACCGGCCGCCATGTGGAAACTCCTCAAATCCATTTCATCCCCTAGGCAGCGCATCGCATGCACCTTAGTGTCACCGCGAACAGCTATCGTTTTTTGCAGCAAACCTCCCCGAGCCACCATGACCCAAGCCCTCCCATCCAACCTGCGCGGCGCGCTCACTGCATTGGCCGCATTCGCGATTTATGCCGTGCATGACGCGTTGATTAAATCATTGGGGGCCAACTATTCAGCGTTCCAAATCGTGTTTTTCTCGGTGCTTTTCGGCTTTCCGTTGACCACCCTGATGTTGATCCGCGACCGCACCGACGGCAATCTGCGCCCGCGCCGACCGATGTGGACCGTCTTGCGCACGGTTTTTACCGTCATCGCAACGCTTAGCGTCTTTTATGCCTTTTCGGCGCTGCCTCTGGCGCAGACCTACGCGATCCTTTTTTCCATGCCGCTGATCATCTCTTTGGTTGCGGTTCCGATTTTGGGTGAGCGCATCGGCTGGCGCCGCGGCATCGCGATTCTGGTTGGCCTTGGCGGGGTTATGGCAGTGTTGCGCCCCGGCACAACGGACCTCACGCTTGGCCATGCTGCGGCACTCTCTGCGGCGGTGTTCCTCTCTTTGATCTCGGTGATTTTGCGCAAAATTGGCCATGAAGAGCGCAGCGCGGTTCTGGTGCTTTATCCGATGCTGGCCAATTTCATCGTGATGGGCTGCATTCTGCCCTTTGTCTATGTGCCTGTCGCCCCCGCCGATATGGCCGGAATGGCGGCGCTCGCCGCCCTTGCGGTGGTGGCGCTGCTGGTGCAGATTCAAGCCTATAAAATGTCGCGCGCTGTGATCGTCGCCCCGATGCAGTATTCGCAAATCATTTGGGCCACTCTGTTTGGGGCGCTCTTTTTTGACGAGGTTCCCGACCTCAACACGGCTATCGGCGCGGCGATCATCATCGGCAGCGGCGTTTATATCGTGTTGCGCGAGGATGGCGCCACGGGCAGCGGCACGCCGGTTCTGAAAACCCAAAGCCGCTTTGGCCCGATCCCGCTGACCCGTATCAGTCTATTGCAACGCTTCGGCCGCAAAAGCGACTGACCGCCCCGCGTGTTTTGTCTTGTCAAAACCCGATGCGGGGTTTAAATCGCCCCTCACGGTCGGGCTGTAGCGCAGCCTGGTAGCGCACCTGCTTCGGGAGCAGGGGGTCGGAGGTTCGAATCCTCTCAGCCCGACCAATTTCAAACAACTCAAACGCGGCGACGTCAAATGCGATGCTATCGGCCGACGCCGGAAAATCGCGCCTGTCCTGCCCGTTATGGTGATTGCCTTTGCGCCGTCGGGCACAGACAATCCCAACAGGTCACAGCCCGGATCATCATATGTCCACAATACTCACGCGGCCGGATCGTCGGCCGGAAACCAATGTTTGGTGCGGTTGGCAAAGGCAACCAATGACAACATCACCGGGACTTCGACAAGCACACCGACGACCGTCGCCAGCGCCGCACCAGAACCGAGGCCAAACAGGCTGATCGCCACTGCCACCGCCAACTCAAAGAAATTTGACGTCCCGATCAAGGCACAGGGCGCGGCCACATTAAAGGGAATGCCCCAAGCCCGCGCCGCGCCATAAGCCACGAAAAAGATACCGTAGGATTGGATGAGCAACGGCACCGCAATCAGAGCAATGACCATGGGGCGGGCCAAGATCACTTCGCCTTGAAACCCGAACAGCAGCACGACGGTGACCAACAACCCGAGAATAGAAAACGGCTGCACGCGGGTTTTGAAGGCATCGACCGCCGCCTCCCCATCCTGCGCCACGAGCTTCCGGCGCGTGACATATCCCGCCAGAAGCGGCAACATTACATAGAGTCCCACCGACAATAAGAGCGTATCCCACGGCACGACAATATCCGTCACGCCCAACAAAAACGCCACAATCGGTGCAAAGGCAAATACCATGATCACGTCATTCACGCTAACCTGCACCAGAGTATAGGCGGGATCTCCGCGCGTCAGATTCGACCAGACAAATACCATCGCCGTGCAGGGCGCCGCGCCCAATAAAATCACGCCCGCGAGATAGGCCTGCGCATCCTCGGGCGGGATCAATCCGGCAAACACATAGTTGAAGAACAACACCCCAAGAGCGGCCATGGTAAAGGGTTTGATCAACCAGTTGACAATCAGCGTGACGATCAAGCCCTTCGGTTTGTCGCCGACCTGCCGCAGGGCGCCGAAATCCACGCCCACCATCATCGGATAAACCATCGCCCAGATCAGCACCGCCACCGGCAGGTTCACCGAAGCCACTTCGAGCGAGGCCAGAAATCCAAAAACAGCGGGAAATAGATTGCCCAGCAAAAGTCCCGCCACGATGGCAAGTGCCACCCAGACAGAGAGCCAACGTTCAAAAGTGCCCAACCCTGCCGCAGCGGTGCGCGAAATATCAGTCATCTTAGTCTCTCAATTAGTCCTTCAAGGGTAGAGTTAATCCGCCTCCACGGTGCCTTTGCCTATATCGTCAAGATTGCGTTGCAACACCATCCGGTCAAGCGAGCCAATCGGCAAACTTATGAAAATCGAAATGCGGCTGCGCAACATCCGGTAGGTTTCCGAGAATGCAACGCGGCGGACGGCTTCGGTGCCTTCGACCTTGACCGGATCAGGCATACCCCACTGCGCGCTCATCGGTTGACCGGGCCACACAGGGCAGGTCTCGGCGGCGGCGGCATCACAAACCGTGAAGACAAAATCCATCTGCGGCGCGCCCGGTTCGGCAAATTCGTCCCAACTTTTTGATCGCGCAAAGCCGGTGTCGTGGTTCAACCCCTTTAACAGATCAAGCGTATAGGGATGCGGCGTCCCTGCCGGATTGGACCCCGCAGAATAGGCGTTGAACCGGCCCATCCCCTCGCGGTTCATGATTGCTTCGGCGATGATCGACCGAGCGGAATTTCCGGTGCACAGGAATAAGACGTTATAAACATCCTTGGTCATGGCAACCTCCTAACAGGCGCAAGCGACTTCATTGATGACAGGTTGGCAAAGGTCCGGTCGCCCCCCACAACAGTCCTCCATCAGAAAACCGAGCAAGCCGCGCATTCCGTCCATATCGGCGAAATACCGGATGCTGCGGCCCTCGCGGGTGCTGCGGATTAGGCCGGCGCGGACCAGAATAGACAGGTTGGTCGACATGGTATTCTGGCGCACATCGAGAGCGTCACTGATCGCACCCGCCGACATCCCCGTTTCCCCCGCCTTTATGAGCAAACGGAACACGTCGAGACGGGTTGATTGGCTGAGTGCCGCAAAGGCATCTAGGGCAGTATTTCTATCCATATATCGAGAATTAAAGATACAAAAGCCGCACGTCAAGCCCCAATGCAATCTCGCGCAAATCCCCGCATCAGTGCCCCACATAGGTGAAAGCAAACGCATCACAGCAGGTGCTATTCACGCGGTAAGATCCTGATGCCACCGGCACGCCTTCGAGAAAATTCGATGTGCCATCCACGTTCAATGCGTTGAAAATTCCCGATCCTTTTGACGATTGGGGATTTCCCCTCACAAAATATCCGCGCATCTGACAAAAAGGCATGCCCGCGTTGTGGCAGACGCACGCACGCGAAGAGGGGGGCCACCGTGGCGGCGCCAATGCGGCACCGTCACACCCGCGCGAATAGGCCGAGATTCTGCAGAAACCGGACACGAAAGCCTGACACGAGCGCCGATACCTGTGGGGCGGCGCATGGCTATGGGTGTGGGGCGCCCCCTATCCTAGGGGCCCGTGCACCGGAACCTTTGCACCAAACGTAAGCCCGTTGACCTTCTCGACGATGCTCGCGGTATCTATGCCAAAATGCCGATACAGATCCCCAATTGTGCCCGTTTGACCAAAATGCTCCACGCCCAGCGGCACCGTTTCGTGCCCTACGACAGCGCCCATCCACGCCAATGTCGCAGGGTGCCCGTCAATCACAGTGATCATCTTGGCGTCGCGAGACACCATCGCCAACAGGCGCTCAATATGCGATATGGCGTCCCTCTGCCCATGCGCCCGCGCGCGCTGCGCCGCCGTCCATCCGGCGTTCAACCGGTCGGCCGAGGTCACCGCCAACACTCCAACATCGCGCCGCGCCGCGCCAATCAACCCCGCCGCACGGATGACATCAGGGGCCACCGCACCTTGATAGGCAAGTATGACCTCACAATTCGGACCCGGCGGACGCAGCCAATAGGCGCCATCGATCGCGCCCTGACGAAAGGCATCATCATTCCGCGTTCCCGGTTGCTCGATCGGATTGGTGGTCAATCGCAAATATACCGAACCGCCGGTCTCATCACGCAACCATGTGCGTTCATCCGGATCGCCCGAACCATCCTTTTGCAGATAATCAAACGCCCACTCCATGATCACCGCGAGCTCATCCACAAAGGCTGGCTCGAACGCGGCCAAACCATCCTGACTCATCCCGATCAAAGGCGTGCCGACAGATTGATGTGCCCCGCCTTCGGGGGCCAGGGTGACACCAGAGGGGGTGCCAACAATCATAAACCGAGCGTCCTGATAGCAGGCGTAATTCAACGCATCCAACCCACGGTTCACAAAGGGATCATAGACCGTTCCGACCGGAATAAGCCGCTTGCCAAACAACGAGTGCGACAAACCCGCCGCCCCCAACGCAAGGAACAGGTTCATCTCTGCGATGCCCAATTCGACATGCTGGCCTTCGGGGGAAAACTCCCATTTTGCCGTGGATGGGATCTTCCGTTCCTTGAACATGTCCGGTTGCTCTGTGCGGGCAAACAATCCGCGGCGGTTGACCCATGGCCCCAATCCCGTCGTGCCCGTAACATCGGGGGACATTGTCACAATCCGCTGCGCGATATCCGAGGACCCTTTGGCAAGGTCATCAAGGATTTTGCCAAAGGCCATCTGTGTCGAAATTTCGCGGTCGCTTTGCAGCCCGATTTTAGGGATCTGCAGATGCGCATCATTAAAACGTCGCGGACCGGCGGCAAAAAACGGCACCTCACCCAGAAACCGAGCCAGAGCCTCGGGATCTGCGACCGTTGCCATCGGCTCCCATTCCTGCCCCTCCGGCACCCCCATATACTGTTGCCACTCTCCCATCTGCGCTTTGGTCATCAGGCCGCCATGGTTGTCTTTATGCCCCGCAATCGGCGTGCCCCACCCCTTGATGGTATAGGCCAGAAAACAGGTCGGACGGTCGTGGCCGATGCTGGCGAAGGTCTCGGCCATCGTCTCGACGCAATTCCCGCCGAGGTTTTCCATCAAGGCGGCCAATTCCGTATCGTCGCGACGGTCGATCAGCGCCGAAACATCCCCTTGGTCTCCCAAATCTTCCATTAGCCGTTCGCGCCAAACTGCTCCGCCTTGATAGGTCAGAGCGGAGTAAAGATCATTGGGACAAGCATCAATCCACTGCTGCAATGTCTCACCGCCCGGCTCAAGAAACGCCGCCCGCTGCAAGGCGCCGTATTTGACCCGCACGACATCCCAACCGAAGGCATCAAAAATCTTTTCGACCCGCTCCCACAACCCTTCGCGCACGACCCCGTCCAAAGATTGCCGATTGTAATCAATGATCCACCACGTGTTGCGTAGATCGTGTTTCCATCCTTCTTGGAGGCATTCATAAACGTTGCCCTCATCCAGCTCCGCATCCCCCATCAAGGCAATCATCCGCCCCTTTGGGACATCCGCCCCCCAAGTCTTAGCAGTCACATAATCCTGTATGATTGACGCAAATGAAGTGATCGCCACACCCAGACCAACAGAGCCCGTCGAGAAATCCACATCATCCACATCCTTGGTGCGACTGGGATAGGATTGCACCCCGCCAAAGCCACGGAAATTCTCCATCTTCTCGCGTGGCATGTTTCCCATCAGATAATGCATCGCATGAAAAATCGGCGAGGCATGGGGCTTGACCGCTACCCGATCCTCTGGCCGGAGCGCCGAAAAATAGAGCGCCGTCATCATCGACACCATCGACGCCGAGGAGGCTTGGTGCCCACCAACCTTGATCCCGTCCACCTTGGGCCGGATATGATTTGCGTGGTGGATCATCCAATGCGACAGCCACAGCAGTCGTTGCTCAATCGTGCGAAGATGAGATTGGGTCATGTGCTACTCCCTTTTTCATCCCGAATATCAAAACCACGGTAGTCTTTCCCTGCTATTTTTGCTCTGAATGTGATAATCATTGGCGAATACCACTAAGGAAATTCAAAATTATGGCTGATCTAACGACCATTGATCATATAGACGCGCGAATCCTTGACCTTTTGGTGACCGACGGCCGGATGAGCGTTCAAGATGTGTCTGCCCGCGTCGGACTAAGCCCGACCCCCGTCTCGCGGCGCATTCGCCAGATGGAATCAAAAGGTATTATCAGCAGCTACTCCGCCGTGATAAACGAAGCCGCGCTTGGCTATGAGTTTTCGGTGTTCGTATCGGTGCAACTGGATCGGCAGGTCGATCAGGCCTTGGCCCAATTCGAAGCCGCAATTGACGAATTTCCCGAAGTGGCCGATTGCTGGCTGATGACCGGAAACCGCGACTATTTGCTGCGCGTGGTGACCACCGGATTGACAGGGTTCGAGGCCTTCCTGACCGGACAACTGACCCGCGTCCCCGGCGTATCCAGCATCGAAAGTTCAATTTCTTTGCGCAGGGTCAAAGCATCAACGCGAAAGGCGGTTTAACGATCCAAATAGAGCGGCCTCACTGTCATAGCGTCAAGATCAATGCCGCCGATGGTGCATTTAAAACCACATTTGCCAACTTTGGCCAGCCTGTCTTTTTTGGAAATTTACTTGCTGCCATAAACACCTTTGGGCGATGGTAACTCTCGAGAAACAGACCGGAATGAACTTATGAAACACGCGAGGTTTATTGCGATAGTTGCGGCGTTATATCCGTTCACAAGCGCGGCTCAGACGAACCTAGAAAGCCTATACACAGAGGTGCGATGCGATCAGGCTTTGCCTATGATACTGACAGCAATAAACGACGAGCAGAGCTTCTTCGGCCCTTCCGAGGCGAAAGAAATCGACGCATTTCTATTGGGTTTCGGGCTTCTCGCAGCGTTCGAGCATCCCGAAAATGCCAGAGAGGCCATCGGTGCCGCTTATGGGGCGTTGCTTTTCTTCTGCGAAGACGAACCCTCGCGAACCATCTTTGACCTTGCACAAAGGCATTTTCGCGATTGAATAGCTCTGTCGTGCGGGATTTTCCCGCGCCGGTGGTGTTCGAGAAGGGGAGGCGTGCCACTCCTCGCAACGTCCCGTGGCCACATTAGTGCTCTGGTTGATCGTCCCATTCTGCCAGATACCAGTCCAACTATTGATATGCCTGTACAGCGCTTTGGTCTCCAGATCATCACACTGATGACGCTTGTGCGCTAGACGGTCAGCGCTTATTCACGCCTACGGCAATTAGCTTGGTTCTTCTCGATCCAGAAACTAATGTTCTGGAAAATCTCCGCCGCGTTCAGGCCAACAGGTCCGGCGGTTTCGTGATCAAAGCTATGGCGGCTCATGTCTAACCCCCAAAATTGCCCACAAACGTGCGAATTTTGTAGAGGCATGTACGAGATTTTCCCCGTTTCCGCAGAATTCGGCCCGAAAACTGGTGGGACTTTCTGCAAGCTCCTGCACAAAGCCCTGTAAATAGGCCATATTTTAAAGGTGTTTTTGGTGACCCCGGCAGGATTCGAACCTGCAACCAGCCCCTTAGGAGGGAACCGTTCATAGCGCTATTCCTTTTGTGATTTCATACCGGTGGGTGTTTGTACAGCGTCATCCTGTACGCGGTTTGTACGAAAACGAGCCCTTATGTCGGCCTCATCGGTCTCTGCGTGGGCATAGATGCGCATGGGCAAATTGGGGTCTGACCAGCGGCCAGCTTTGGCTGCTGTGACTGGATCGACTCCTTGGCGCACAACTAATTCAGTGAAGAAACCGTGCCGTCCAGCGGGGTGGGCAGAAAGGTACGGGATGCCAGCGCGTTTGCAGATCGTCTTCCAGCGCGTGTTGTATCCGGTTGAGCTGCCATAGCCAAAAACACGCGCCTTCATCAGTTTGCCAGTCTTGCGGTTCTTTGGTCGCTTCGGCGGCAACGCCAGAAGCTCGTCCATCATCTGAGGTGAGACGGTTATCCAACTTTCTGGATGGCCCTTCTGTGCTTTCACGCGAACTTTTTTTTCGTGCGGTCGAAGGTCATCCGGCTCCAGTGATACAGCCTGATCAATCCGTGCAGCCGTCTCGAACATGAAGCGGACCAGCGCAGCATTGTACGGATCAGCAGCACGGCAAAATGCCTCGATCCATTCCTTATCAGCTGGCGTGCGCTCGACGCGGCTGAGCTTCCCGCGTCGCTTGTCCTGCGCGATCCGTTCAAACTTATCGTAAGGCTTCACACGGATGAGCGGCGTGCCTTCCAGCTCGTGCGCGTTGTTGATTACTGCGCTGGCTGGCGTCACGCTCTCTCGCCACCACGTATCAGTAGACGCCTTCGGCTTCAGCTTTGGCCCCAGCCCTTTCAGCAGCGCCCCAGAAATTGCTCTTAGTGGCGTATCACCAATCTCCTGAACAATTTGGATCAACTGCTTGGCCGCTTTCGGGGAAGCGTTGTACAGCATGATGGCGTCAGAAAATGTTTTACTAGGCTCATCTCCAAGCAAGTACTGACGAATTTGATACTCGGTCTCATGCGCTAGCCAGTCCCGTGCGCCTGCTTCTGTAGTCGACCCAGTGCTGTCGCGGTATTTACGTGAGATCGGTCTACCGTTGTATTCGATCGTCCCGTAGGCGACCCTTCACCGTTGGTGTTGTGATCTTCACACCCGAAGAAGGCCGCAATGATCACGTTATGAAACTTGGCGACTTTGTTCAAACCGCTTCTATCGGAACCAGTTCTTGGTTAGATCATTACCAACAAGGCGTTCTAGATTTGGGAATATGGGGAAAAGTATATGGGTGACATCGGCACAAAAGGCAATTCCGACAAAACCTCCTCACGCGTGCACTTTGAAGAGTTCCGTATGTATCTGGAATCTGCGGAGAAAACCACGGACCGGCGGCTTGAGCTGAACAGAAGCAATGCCTCGTTGTCACTACTGATCTTGGCAGGAATTGGTGCAATAGCATCGTGGTCATTCGGCAAGAATGAAGTAGAGCCTTTCTCTGTCATTATTGTCGGCACAATAGCACTCTTGGCAGCTATTTTCTGTAGATGGTGGTGGAAGCAGGTAATCTCATACAAAGATCTTAATTCCGCCAAGTTTCAAGTTCTCAATGAGATGGCTCCCCGAATTGTGTTTCCGGACGTCGCAGATCTGTCATGCGGTTCTGATCAGCCTTTTCTCAAGGAATGGGATATTCTTAAGGAAAAACAATCTCTCGGATCATTCAAGACTGGCTTAGCGCTTGGCGCATCTTTGTCCGAATTGACAGTACCGGTGACGTTTATGACCTGCTTCTTGATGATAACCTTAACCTGCGTGACTATGGCAGCGTTAGGTCGGTATGATTTGGTTATTCTGTGTGCATTGGGTTTCGGATGAGAAAAAGAGCGTTTGTTATTATGCCCTCTGCTGAATTCCCTCAGTCAGAGGAAAAAAAAGAGGTTATCAAATCTTGTGCAATCGAGCACAATTGGACGGTTCAACTTCCTGAATATGACAGGGTCAATCCTTCATTTGATCTCGCCTCAACAATGGAAGCTATCAGTAAAAGCGACCTAGTCCTGGTCGACCTAAGCAACGAGCGACCGAGCTGCTACTTTGAACTTGGCCTAGCGGAGTCCCTAGGCGCTAACGTCGTAGCACTAGCGATTGAAGGGACACCGATTCATCAGACATCTAATAGAGTCAGTGTGATTTTTTTTGCCAACATCCCTGAATTTAGACATAGAGTTGAACAGTGTCTGAGTGGTTAGGAATCATTGAGATAGACTGCTTATTGTGGCCCAAATCATTGACTCAATAGCGATTTTGCCCACACTTCAACAATGGCTGATACTGCTTGATTCGACACTACACCGCGTTGAATTGGGTCCGCTCCTGGAAGAGTGAATGTGCGGAACGGAATTTTCAAATCTTGCTAATTGACTGACTTTTCACAATTCCGAAGGCGGCGTCGATCCGTTGGCGAGCATCTTGTCCATATACTCGAGCCGCGACTGTAACTGCCTGCACATACATCGAATGGCGATCTCTGACGGTCATGGCTTCTTTGCAGGCTTCCTCGTACAGCGTGATGGCAGATTCCAACTCGCCACAAATCAAATTGGCTTCACCTTTGGTTGCCTTGCTCCACGCGCTAGGTGGTGCAAGTTCTACATGCTTCAACGCTACTTTCGCGGCATCGATAGACTCTTGCGGTACAGGATCCTCCACCCGACTGTAGGCCAGTAGAAGGAATGAAACATTGATCGCATGGTAGTAGGCCTGTGCATGGTCCGACTTAGTGATCGCATCATCCCGACCATGACTATATAGCGCAAGGGATCGATCAAAGTCCTTCTGTTTTCGTTCCACCAGCCACCGTCGCTTCAAGCGGCCAGCCAAAACTCCTTTTGCGTCGAGATTTGGCTTGTCAGCACTCCAAACCTCGATCGCTTGCATTGCGTCTGTTGAGCGTCCAACACTTTCAAGTGCAAGCGCCAGCGCAACAATGGCACCTTCATCGAGCTCCAAGGCGTTAGGCAACAGGAGCTCGATGGCCGTCAAGAAATCCTTCTTCTCTATGGCTAGTCGGGAAGTCTCCAAAACTGAATGCGGAGCAACATTGCCCTGCAAAAGTGATTTTACCAAGCTGTAAGAAAAATCTTCTTTTGATGAAGGCCTGACGATTTCAAGGTGATTTCCCGAGACTGCCTCTTGAAAACGGCTGTCAAAAGGCAAAATCGACGACTCTGATGGTACAAATGCGTCTTGATCTCCAGCAATCGTTTTGAACTCAAAACTTGGATTTAGACCAATCTGACTGTTCCAATCAGCACGCAACGACCTGATGAATTCACCGTCGTGCGCCATATCCCTAAGCTGATACTTTAAGAGCCTCCCAAAGCCAGCCTTACGCGAACCAGCGCTCGGTGTCCCAAACAGGGCAAGGTGGGACAATCGTTTATTGAAGCTATCCGAATCCAATATTGCCCGTTGTGCCACCAAGCCACCCAGGCTATGCGCTACCAAAGCCAGACAATCATAGCCTTTGAGGGAGTTCGAATTTAGTTTCGTGATTAGCCCTCTTGAGCAAAGTAATATGCCGGGATCTGATTTCCAAATTGGAAGATCGAGCGAAAATCGCGACGGAAACCCTAGTTGGAACACATCCCAGTCTTCCAACTCCTGATCGGAAAGAAGTTGTTCAGAAAACGACGACCAGGTAGAATCTGCCGCTCCAGTAAAGCCATGCAAAAAGACTATTGCTGTACGACTGCCGTTCACACGTGCTGGCACTAGCTGCGAAACGGGCTCTTTTTGCCAAATCCCCGCAACCCGGCTTAAGATTTTCGTTATCCTGATCATTATGTGTCCAATAAGGTATTAATCTCAACCACGCGGAAACCTTTTGACACCGCGCGATCCTTCACATCCTTAGTTGCGTCAGATGTCCCCTTCTTAGCACCTTCCCAAACGATCACCGCGAGATGCTCAGCTGCAGAAATCTGAGAAGCCCGTAGTACAATTTCGATGTTGGCTTGTTCGAAGGCGTCGGTTGTGTCCGTGGGCAACCCTAACTCAATAAGTGCGCCATGAGCGCGGTTCGATTCAATTAGCTGGTCGAAGCGCGAACCCCAATTGCCGCCACGATCTGTTACGGAAATGCGACGGAATTCTTGTGTCACGAACGGTAAAACTATGGTGGTCTCAATCCCGAGTTCTTCACAGACCTCTAGTGCAAGGATATCGGCTCCACAGGCCGCCGAACTGACTAGGTGCTTTACCATTTCATGCTTGAAGATTTCAATTAGTGACGCCTTCACAGCATGAGCGTTGTGCGACGGAAACCTAGGTGTCTCTGCAACATCTGAATCTATCCGTCGACCTGCGAGGCAAGCGACGTTTCCTTTGCTCGGAGCCTCTTTTTTCATTTGCATGCTAATTACTTGAGTTCAGAAGCTAGTTTTGCCCAAGGAACGACCTTGATTCCGTTTTCTTTGATCCAACCAGGTCGATCGGCATTGAAACTTGCACCAGCATGTACGGCGACCACTTTTTTTCTAAGTTCAATACTCTTATTGACCTCCCATTTTACCCATTGGCTCTGAGAAGTCGCACTGGACAGGTAGACGACTGTCAAGGAAGATCGATTGATGCGTTCGGTGATTTTCTGCCGAATGTACTCGCCACGTTCACTGTTGTAGGGCGCTCGAACAGAGTGATCGTTAAATTCGACGTCACTGTTTTCGTTCTTTGCTTGGGCACGAAGCAAGTTCACCTCGTTCATGTCTTCGGTTGCGAAGCTGATGAAGACATTTCGCTTTGCACCTTTGAGTGCCTCACGCGCTTTTTGCTCGAGGGAGCTGACATCACCAAGCTGGTTCCAACCACCTCCACCGCTGCCACCCATTTATGTCTCCTCGAAGTTAAATTCGTTGCACGCGATGCATGCCCCACACGCATCATCAAGTCCTAGATGACAGGAGTAAGTCCCAATGATCCCCTTCTCCTTGGCCAATGCTACCACATCTACCTTATGGAATGCAGCCAGAGGTGCAACAATGCGTATATCTCGCCCCATGCACCGTTTGATCATCTTCTGGGCGTCTGTAAGGAAAGCCGAAGTTTGATCTGGAAAAAGACTTGTATCTTCATGTAGCAGCGCCATCGACACAGCATCAGCCCCTCGCTGAAATGCATAACTTGCTGCTACTAGTAGAAATAGCATGTTGCGCCCCGGCGTGAATGCTTCGTCAAGGACATGTAAGCTTGTATCAGTCAGACCTGATCTAATAAGATTTCCGAAGCCTGGAAGCCGAGCGACTTCGGGTTCAGGGATCTCGAGCCGCGCAAGAACAGCCCGGCACGCTGAAAGCTCTTTTTCCATCGCTCGCTGCCCATAGTCGATAAATAGAGGGTGTTGGGTTATGCCTTCTTCCTTGGCGAGCAGAGCCGCCAAACTCGAATCGAGTCCACCTGATACTAGTGTTACAACGCTCATGCCTGTCGAACCTCCGGTTGTTTCGCAACACGCATCACTATCCAGATTGCCCAGTCCATAATTCCAACAGAACAGGTAACCGCATCAGCGTGTGTTCTCAGAGTCGCCTCTGCATTCCTATATCGAGCGAGCGAATTGATTGCGCCAGCGTTCTTCTGCAGCACTCCAGTGAGTTCCATGTATTGAAGGACATGGCGATCAATAACTGCCAGATCATAACTTATCCCAATGTTGCGTAGAAACATACTGGCCTGCTTTGGGCCTAGGCCAGGCGCGAAATCGACTAGCCACTTTCTAGCGTCGCCCGCTGTTGCGAAACCGTCAAGCAACGCCGAAAGAGTGGCCGCCTCATGATGCACGCGCTGGTGAATGCCTGCGAGTTGTGCTGCTTTTGCAGACGGGAAGCGATAATTACGATGCTTTCCCGCGATGGAAAGCGGCTTACGCAGCACGCTTTCCAGGCGCACCGCAAGGCGTTCATCATAGGCCGGGTCAAGAAGAAAATTCGACTGCTCAATCGCGTCAGCTGCTGCCGTCGCTAGCGAATATGGCACTTGGCTACTAAGAACGCAGCATGACAGCTCCCACCACAAACTGCGCTCATCTCCTCGTACAGTCGCTCGATCCACACGCTGTTGAATTTCCGGACAGAGGCTTGCGACAGCCGCTTGGATTTGTGTCGCATCATACATCATTGATCAAACAGTCCTTCCGTAACACGATGCAGCATTTCAACAGCGACCTTTGGTAAACGCTTATTCACAAACCCCTCCAGACGACCATGGGAAGAAGCTTCTCGGAGTTCTTGGGCATATCGCAAGAAATAGTCGATGTTATGGAGAGCCGCTTTTCCCGCGAAATCAACTTTCTCATCGTTCATAGCCTCGCGCGCTACAGAAAGATCAGCAAATTGGGTTTGGTCCGTAAACAAGTCGAAGTGCTGAAAGTGATTTAGACGATCATTCTGATGATCGACGATTACGCGGGACCACTCAAGCCCATCAAATGTGTCTGCTCCGGCGGCTGCCATTATCGCGACGGTCCATGGATTTCCTGTTCCGAGAAGATGCACGGGTTGGTAAAATGGCAACTTGGCCAGTTCGCGTCTTATGGCCTGCATTGTTTTTACGCGCTGCCCCATGCCCGCCCCAAGTTCCCGTTCAGGGATTCCGATCATGGCAGGTTTTAATATTTCGGCAACACGTCGGGTTACTTCAGGAATTACGTCCACTAGATATCCACTTGTAGACAATTGAGGAGCATGGACGACGGGCAAAATTGGTGCTGGTGTAAATCCTTGGTCGCGCAGCGTCGCCTCGACAATAGTCGAGGTGATCTTTTCGACAGTTCTTTCTTTTTTTGGCCAGGACTTCCTCATTTTATCGAAGCCGAAGACCCAGTCATGAGGCGCTGCGGCTAAAGCCTCTTGGAAGTCGCCGATACGCCACTGTTTTGTGGATAGGCGTGAGGCCTCGTAATTTCCAGAATCGAGCAGGATGAAACCACCTGTTTCACGATAATCTTGGAGCGCAGATATCAGTGCTTCCGGTTTGCGCCGCCCCACGAAATCCCAGGCTGAAACCAAAATTGTCGGCGCTCTTGCTAAGGCCAGCGCCCTTATGGCTCCTTCTGGCACCAATTGCGTTTCGAATGAGGAAACAGATAGAAACAAAGCTGGAAGCGGCACACGACCGTTTGCCAAAGTAGTCGGCTGTGAAGGAGGCAGAGGAGCGGGGAGGACTGAAACAAGCCGGTCAAATAGTGCTTGGTATCCTAGATGATCAGCTTCACCGGTCCACCCTTCCAAATCAGAAGTGCTATAGCCACCGAAGCCATAAGCCGGTTCGCTGCCGTCCAATGAAGCGCAAACGATGTTAAGGGGCTGCTTCTTAGCGAGTTTAACTTCATCTATGATCGTATCTTTGATGCGTGACGACTTTGACCAAAGCACAACCGCACAACTTGCTTTCGCCATTTCAGCGACAATTTCATCAGAAAAACGCTCTTTAACAAGCTTGTCCCACCAAACGCTCCATCGGGGGCTCAGTCTCTCAACCAGATTGCGAGCTACTTGCTCATCTTCTCTAGCGTAGATCAGATAGATTTCCGCCATATACTCGTTTTCCCGGTACTTTGCCCAATTTCAACCTCGCCTATCCAGGAAATCAATTCAAGGTTGTTCCGTCAGGGTCGTTCAAATTCATTGCGGCCCAAGATACTTGGTAGAGCGCCGTTGAAAAATCTGTGGTCTTGATCACATCATGGCAAATTCCATTTAGTTGCGGATCTTGCAGTTCGTCGAGCAACACAACAGGAAGGCCAACAAGGTCATCAAGCGCGGACCTAACCATTTTCTTCGTCATACCGTCGGCAAGAATGAGTATGGCGGAACCGGTTGGATCACTACTTACATCGAAATGTGATCTTACATCGACGCCAAGCTCCCGCAGCCGAAACATCGCTTCCTCGAAGGTATAGTGTTGGCCGATGGTGTTTTTCAGACCTATCACTAGGACAGCGCCCATCGATTTCATGATGACGGCTTGATGGTCACTAATGTGGTTTTCCACTGGAAGTCTTTGCGTGGTTGTATAGCTCGCCACTCCTTTCGAGGCAAAATAAGCAGCCTGCTCCGGCTTCCAGCCCTGCTCCCCCCAATATAACGCAAACAGAGCAGAAAATACGTCGCCTGTACCTATCTTAAAGACATGTGGCGACTTAAACGCAGGAATATCATGGGCTTCCAATGCTTCGTCGATGACCCTAGCCCCAAAGACACCACGTTTGACCACTACGATATTTGCTTGTCCAGATCGAATGAGTTTTCGCCCAGCCTCATCCCCCGATAGAGTACTATCCAACTTGCGAAGTTCTGCTTCGTTTAGGACGAGTGCTAGTTCGTCAGTAACTGATCCGTTAGCGTAAAAATCAAGCGGGTTTCTCCAACCCTGCGGATCAAAAATTGCCCGTCGTGCCGAAACAACTGCATCTCCTTCAACGAAGCCAAATCGGAGAACCACGTCGCCCTCCACTTGCAGTGGTTGACAAGCTGCAGGATCGCTCTGCTCCAAGTGTGGCTTAGAAAGTGGGTGGAAATAAGCAAATGCAATTCCCGCCCTCCTTGGCGCAAGCTCAAGCTGTATTCCCTCATCTCGGTAAATTTCAAGATCTGCATTCTTATTGTTTTCAAAATAACTGTGCAGCACAGGGCCGTTCGATAGTCCAGCGACGGCAAGCGCTGCTCGGCCTCCAGAGCCAAATAGGCTATTCCAAGAAGGTCGAAGGCAGATCTCGCGGTAAAGTCCACCGGCAATGTGCATCAATTCATCCTTTTAGTGACAGCAGTATGTAGACAAAAAACTCTTTAATTTCCACGTGATCATCTACGATACTAGTCCAAAGAGACCAAACACATTTGGCCCAACAACGGCCCGTCTGGCCAGCAATATGCATCTCGCAGTGACTGCTGTCGACAATCGAATAACTCTCAGTAGCCAATGCAATAGTGTCTTGATCCAATCTGGTGAGTACGTGACGTTCGGTGTGAACAAAGTTGTTGTGGAGGCTGGCCAACAATCTTTTTTAGTAGTCAGGCAACAGCAATCAGAGGATGCGAGCGCTTCTTCAAGTTTACATTGAGAAGCTTCTATGAAAGCCCGACTCTCGGGAGCGATAACTATGCATGCAAGCTAACGGACTTGACAGCCTGCTAGTCCACGTACTGCCTACTTCAGCTTCGCCCTCAGAGGCCCAACTGCATGTTGCCGAAATCTCGAAGTTTATCCCTTCGACCATCTCTTCTTCGCTGTGTTGCCCCCGTTCTTTAGCTCGAAAGCCATCTCGTGCGGACAGGTAAGACAATGTAGGCGGTTTCTATCTGGGCTGGCGCAGGTGATCTTTGCATTTATGTTTCGTATATCCTAATCAGCGACTCTTTGCCGTGCGTGGACGTGCGCACGAACAGATTGATCCAAGAGCAAGCACCACATCTTGTGTCGCCTCAAGTGGTGCACACAAAAATCTCTTGCTTTACTAGACCGATCGTGTGATTCTTCCCTTGAAAATAAAGGGAGAGAGCTGTAAACGCCGCTCAACCGGCTGCCGAAGGTGGCAAAGAAAAGCGGTGTGGATGAGAGGCAGCATCTGTTGGCAACTCTCCTATGGCACGGCAAGAAGAGAGATAGATATGTACCATCCCTACGCAGAGCGCCTCAAGGCATCTGAGGCGAAGCAGTTTTTTTTGGATGCGATCAAGCCTAAAATGCCTGATGATCGTGCAATGCCGAACGATGGTGAAAACACTGTTCTGCGCGGCGATCTGACTCACGCAGACCTGTCCCTGCTTACTTCCAACGTTCAGCATACGATTCTGTTGTCGCTGTAAAGGTGGTATCAGGCTAAGCCATGATTTCACTTGGAAGCGTTTCAAAGCGAACAAAAACCTTATATGAGCGCTTTTACGCTGATCGTGAAGCCCAGAGATTTTCAACACTATATCAAGTGTTCGAAAAGCTTGCCTCATATGTTGAGGCAAGCAACTTGGGCGCACGCTTGGAAGTCGACTACATGTGTCTGGCCGAGATCGTTAGGTCATATTTTCTCGATACCATCAGGTACAAAGAATACCATTTCGACGCGAAAGACCTCAAATCAATTTCCAACGAAGCTCTAGCACAGGAAGTGGCGGCAACGCTGCAACGGTTCGGGGTAGATTCAATTGATGAACTTGACCCGTTGTCGCCAGAGTGGACAGAGTTGGTCCACAACTCAGTCAACATTAACGCTTCAAAAGTAGCAGCATACACCGCCAAGTGGATTCTCAAGTATAAACCGATATCTGTAATAATGGTCAGCGGTGAAAAAGGTGTAAAAGCTTCGCTGCCGCAGGTCGTAAAGCCACACCCTTTCCTTACCAACATCAACGAAGAATTCGCACTTCACTGCGCACTGCTGGTTCTGGGTATCAAAGCAGAACAAGTGCCACAAAAGAAGATTGATGAGCTGATCTACTGTTTTAGATTTCGAGATTTCGACGAGTTATCGTACTTCATGATCCTCTCGGAGGACTACCTAGTCCAAGACGAGGAATGCTGAATTGCCCTTTCGCGTATTTGTCTCGTCCCCGGTTACGGGTATCGAGTTGTTCCGATATGAGATCATGAGTGCCGCAAGGCACGCCGAGCGAAGTGGAAAGTTCGAGTTCTTCTTCTTCGAGCAGCACGAGAATGCCCGCGTGGATGGTAAAACAATCTGCGAAAGTATATTCGAACAATCAGGCCAGCATTTTGACGCGTTTTTTGTTTTTTTTCAGAACCGTGTAGGCCAAGGCACTGTGGAAGAACTTGACCATTTTGAGCAGAGTATTCGTCCCGGGAACCCAAACTGTCGACTATGGTGGTCACAAATTTACTGCGAACAGCATCCCCAAGATGTCAGCGCTTTTTTAGGCCGTCTTCATGAGTACAATACAGGACTTCAATGCGTTGCAGGCGAAGAGTTGAACAACGCCCCGAGCGTTCTAAAGGGTCGCTTTACAGCGAAGCTGTTTGAAACCATCGGGACAATGCAAGGCCACTAACTTGCAGGGGTCAATGCGTCATCCCCCGGTCCATCTCAATCTCCCGCGTCTCTAGTTCTGCTTCAACAGCCTCTCGGCGGCCTTCACTAATTTCAAGCTGGTCTCTAGTTGCGTGCGCAGCTTCGCGTAGTTCGAGCCCTCGCTCAACAAGCCGTGCAACGCAGCCACGGACGCCGTTTGCGATTGAATGAGCACTGACACGCAGGCGGCCAATCCATCCATCTGGCTCTGCATCCCCATCGTCGAGCGTGCCTCTAACCCGCTCAATTCCTTTGCTGAGACCTCGCAGGCCGTCACCAACCGCTCGACGCAGGCGAGCAAGTCGCGTTCCAAGGCTGTCAGGGGTGTCGTCATCTAATCCTCCTCGATCTTGATGCAGGTCACTGATCTGCCGCCCAGCGTGCAGGTCCTCAGGCGCGTCTTGGTCGGGTCGGCGGCGCTCATGATCTGAGGCCCGCCGCCTGGATTTGCGTCAGCGTCACAAGCCCTGCGGCCAGTAGAGCGTCGATCTGGTTCGGTGTGATGTGGCGGCACAGCGGATGGCGATCCGTGACCCAGCCCGCCAAGCCTAAGAGCATTTGGGCCTCCTTGGCTTTTGCGTCTTCTCGACCTTTGGCAATGTCCTCGACATAGGCGCGCCACCGTCCGGACCTGAACCAGTTGTCCGAGAAACAAACCTTGGAGCGGGTGAAGCCCGCGCTGTCCGCCGCGTAGGCCTTCACGGCCTGCAACAGGTCCTCGACCTCTGTCCCAGTGTCCAAAGCCTCCCTTATCCGGCTGAGGCACTCAGCCTTCCCGCGCAAATGGTCGGGCGGATAGGTGGCCAAAATCTTCTCAGCCTCTTCATCCTCCGTCGCCTCGCGCTCGCGCGTAGGTGGTTTATGGATGGTTTTAGGATGGTTTGGGGGCCGTGGTGGCCCCGGTACCCCGGCCACTGTGGCCCCCCGTTCCGGGTCCAGTCTGGACGGGGGCCACAGTGGACCCCGTCTCAATCTCGGGTTCAAGCGTGGGTTCCAGCGCCTCGACCTTGGCAAGATCAATCCTGTAGACAACGGTGAAACCGTTCTTGCAGGTCCGTGCGCCGGTCTCGACCAGAATGCCTTCATTCAGGAACTCGCGCACAGTTCGCTTGACCGTGGTCTCTCCCAACTCTGTATGGCGCTGGATCGTCCCTTTGGAACACCAGATGCCGGAGCCATCATCGCTCGCCTTGTCCGCCAGAAACATGATGATCTGCTTGCGCGTGGCACTGCCGAACTTTCGTTCCGCGCATGTGTTTGCGACCCGCCAGCTCATTGGATGGCCCCAAATCGCGCAAAGACGTGCGGAATTTGTACAGGATTTGTACGAGATTTCCGCCGTTTCAGCTGAATCCGGCCTGAAAGCTCTCGGGAGTTTTTGCAAGCTCCTGCACAAAGCCCTGTAAATAAGTCATATTTTTCAAGAGTTTTTGGTGACCCCGGCAGGATTCGAACCTGCAACCTGCCCCTTAGGAGGGGGCTGCTCTATCCAGTTGAGCCACGGGGCCACGGTGCACGACCTGCGGTGCATGCTTTACCTTGCCCGGCGGGGTTTGTCATCCATTGTTACGATGACACATTGCGGACGCGGGCACTGTATTTTTGCCAATGGGCAACGTGAGGCTGTGTTACTATCGCAGATGTGGCGATACCTCCATCCTATGCGCACAAAACGCTCGCGCCATCGACTGTGTCGATGTGGCGTGAAACCTCTCGGGTATGAATGTTCGCATCCTTGGTCTTAAAGCTCCGTCGCAGCTTCATCCGGCTTGGCCTCGGCCCCGCGCCGGCCTCGCTTACAACATGCAATCTTCTCGCCCGCTCGGTAACGTCGCCAGACCCCAACTGCGAACTGCGGACGAAGGTAAACGCGAGGATTCTTTAGACGATTTTCGCGGCCTTGGCGACAGATGCATAAGGTAGATCGGTGAGGTCGCTTGAAGTGCTGGGCTGGTTCGCGCTAACATAACCGCAAGTCTTATTTTCAGGATCACTTCTTTGACACGACATGACAGCCGCCCGCTCACCCTACGTGATGTCTCCGAAGCTTCGGGCGTGTCAGAAATGACCGTAAGCCGCGTACTTCGAAATCGCGGTGATGTATCGGAAAACACACGGAAAAAAGTTCTCGCAGCGGCCAAACAACTTGGCTATGTGCCCAATAAAATTGCCGGCGCTCTGGCAAGTCAGCGGGTCAATCTGGTCGCTGTAATCATCCCGTCGATGTCGAATATGGTCTTTCCTGAGGTAATGACCGGCATCAGCCGCGCCCTTGAGGGCACCGATTTACAGCCCGTGGTCGGAATTACCGATTACCTCCCCGAAAAAGAGGAAAAAGTGCTTTACGAGATGCTCTCGTGGCGCCCCTCCGGCGTGATTATCGCCGGATTGGAACATTCGGACGCTTCGCGCGCGATGCTGCGGGCGGCCGGAATTCCCGTGGTCGAGATCATGGATGTGGACGGTATGCCGATCGACACAATGGTCGGCATTTCGCACCGGGTCGCGGGCGAAAAGATGGCTCAGGCAATCGTAGAAGCCGGATATAAACGGATCGGCTTTCTGGGCACGAAGATGCCTCTCGACCACCGCGCACGAAAACGCTTCGAAGGCTTCACACAAGTCATGGCCAAAGCCGGCATAGAAATGGCGGATCAGGAATTTTACTCTGGCGGATCAGCCCTGGCCAAGGGGCGCGAGTTGACCGAAGCGATGCTCAACCGCACACCGGACATTGATTTTCTGTATTATTCCAATGACATGATCGGCGCAGGCGGCTTGCTCTATCTCCTCGAAAAAGGTGTCGATGTGCCGGCGCAAATCGGACTCGCGGGGTTCAACGGGGTTGAACTGTTGCAAGGCCTACCGCGCCAATTGGCAACGATGGATGCCTGCCGCAGCGAGATCGGCCGCAAAGCCGCCGAGATCATTGCCGAACGTACAACCAACCCCGAGAGTGATCTGCCGAAAAAAATCGAGATGACTCCGGTGATCTCGTTTGGCGATACGCTGAAACGGTAACCCGTCATGCCGGCGTCACACCGCGCCGCGAGGCCTGCGAACATGCAAACCGCTGCCCCGCCTCGCTATGCAATATATTACACGCCGCCTGCGGGTCCGCTGGCCGATTTCGGCGCGGCGTGGCTCGGCTGGGATTGCGCACATGGATGCGCCCTGCCACATCCGCAGATCGACGGTGTGCCACGCCAGATTGCCGACATCACCGAAACGCCGCGTAAATATGGTCTACACGGCACACTCAAACCGCCGTTTCATTTGGCCGATGGATGCGACGAAACCGGGTTAATCGCCGCTCTTGAGCATGTCAGCGCGATGCTAAAGCCCGCGATCTTGGACAGGTTGGAATTGGCACAACTGGGGCGGTTCATAGCGCTGATCCCACGGGGGGAAACGACAGGGCTGGCCAATATCGCAAGCGCATTGGTCGAAGGTTTAGATGGTTTTCGTGCCCCGCCCAGCGCCGCAGAGATTGCCCGCCGCAATCCCGCGCATTTGAACGACGCGCAACGCCGTCATTTGGAGCGCTGGGGCTATCCCTATGTGTTCGACCAGTTCAAATTCCACATTACGCTCACCGGCAAACTACCCAAGGCGGAGGCAACACAGACCTGCAAGGTGTTGGCGCCTCTCCTTGCCCCGATCCTTCCCGCACCGTTCGAGGTGCGGGAGGTGACGCTTTTACGTTCGGATCACGCCGGACGGTTTGTGCAAATAGCGCGCGTGCCGCTCGGCGGTTAACCTCAGCCGACCTTCAGCACGATCTTTCCAATATGGCCGCTGCTTTCCATCCGCGCATGGGCTTTTGCCGCGTCTTCAAAGGCAAACTCACTGTCCATCACAGGCGCGATTTTTCCCGCGTCCAAAAGCGGCCAGACATCCGCCCGCAAGGCCTCCGCAATCCGCGCCTTCGCCAGATCGCTTTGCGGACGCAGGGTTGATCCGGTGATCGTCAAGCGTCTCATCATCACGGGGGCAAAGTTCATTTTCGCCACAGCGCCGCCGAGAAACGCGATTTGCACCAAACGGCCCTCCATTGCCAACGCCTTGATATTGCGCGGTATATAATCACCACCCACCATATCCAAAATCACATTCGCACCGCCTTCGGCCTTCATCACCTCGACGAAATCCTCAGTGCGATAGTTAATCGCTTTTTCCGCGCCCAATGCCACGCAGGCGGCGCATTTCTCGTCCGAACCGGCGGTGGTAAAGACCCGCGCGCCCATCGCTTTGGCCAATTGAATCGCCGTTGTGCCGATGCCGCTCGACCCGCCATGCACCAAGAAAACCTCGCCCGCTTTCAATCCGCCGCGTTGAACCACATTGGAGAAAACCGTGTAAAATGTCTCGGGCAAACAGGCTGCCTCCTTGAGGCCCATGCCGGTGGGAACGGGCAGGCAATGCGCGGCGGGGGTGGCGACATATTCGGCGTATCCGCCGCCGGGCAACAGGGCGCAGACCTGATCGCCAATCGCCCAGCCCTGCGCACCCTCGCCGATGGCGACGATCTCTCCCGCAGCTTCCAAGCCCGGCAGGTCGGAAGCGCCGGGGGGCGGGTTATAAGCACCGGCGCGTTGCAATGCGTCCGGACGGTTGACCCCGGCGTAGGCGACTTTGATCACCACTTGACCGGCCGCAGCGGTCGGGACGGAGCGAGAGCAAGGTTTCAACACCTCCGGCCCGCCGGCTTCGGTGATCTCGATCGCACGCATGGTTGTTGGCAGTGTCTCGCTCATTGCGTCTTCCTTTTTTAGTGAGTTTCGCTGCGGGCGCTCAACGGGTCCAGCGCCCCGGCATATGTGCCCCGCCCTGCGGCGGTTTGATATGGGACGCAAGCGCCATCGGCCCCGCCATCAATTTCGACAAAAGCGGGTTATCGCGCACAGTGGCTTTAAGCTTCTCGATCTGCATCACATTATCGATGCGCCGATCAAGAAATTCCCATGTGGCGGCGTGGTCTTCGCTATCATCGCCGAGCCAATAGAGCACGGTGGAACTATAAACACCGGACAGAGTGGCCCGCTTGGAATACCAGTTGAAATCATCCGAGGTATCGCCCAGCGCCGTCCAAATCGCATCGCAGGTGCCCCAAATCGCGCGGGCCCCATCGGGCGCGTTTTGCGGCAGGGCAAAAAGCGTGGTGCCCCGGCGCACGGCTTCCTTATCGGTGGAGGCCTCAAGCCGGTACCGCACAGCGGCGGCAATCCGGTCGCGAAATCGCATCGCGCTCAAATCCGCAGAGGCCAGCCGTTCCAACATCAACGCATCGCCGCGCGCATGATAGGCCAAGGCCAGATCCAAGGCTCCACGCGGACACAGCGCCCGCGCCAGAGCTGGCTCAACATCCGCATCATTGATCGCGGCGGTGAATGTCGCGTCTGTCCATCCGTCAAACGCCACATGCATCAATGCAGCATCCAACAAACGGTCCTTCACGGCACGATGTGCCTCGGCGCTTTGATCAGTCTCGGGCATGGCGGCCTCCTTCCGGGAGATTTATCAGCATACTAGACATCTAGGGCGCGCTTTGCTATATGGCCACCTCCTGCAATTTTGCAATTCAACTTAGAAAGGTGGTGAAAACCACATGCAGGTTAGTGTTCGCGACAACAATGTCGATCAGGCGCTCCGCGCTCTGAAGAAAAAGCTGCAGCGCGAAGGCGTTTTCCGCGAAATGAAGCTCAAGCAACATTTCGAGAAACCGTCGGTCAAAAAAGCGCGCGAGAAGGCTGAAGCGATTCGCCGTGCCCGTAAATTGGCACGTAAGAAGCTCCAGCGCGAAGGTATGCTCTAAGAGCAGGCTTCACAGCTTTTGACACGATAAGAATACAGCCCCCGTTGCCGCAAGGCCGCGGGGGTTTGTCGTTTGGGGCCGTGATGCACGGCGCAAATATGCGGCACCGGACCTCTTCGCGCGCCATGTAATTGTGTCTACCAAAAAGGGCGTTTATCGATCCTGTCGCACCGACGACAGCCGCCTTGACCAAGTGACACAGGCGGATTTGAGCAAGGCAGACACAGCGTCTAATGGCAGGTGCCAAAATCACCGTCAGCCCCAGCGTTGCGCCGCCACGGCCATGCGGGTGCCAAACCGGCGGGCGGTTTCGGCATCGCCGCTGCTGATCATCAGGCTTTTGTCGCGCACCGATGTCGCACCAAGCCCAAGCCATTTGCCGCTTTGATTGATATCAGGTTTGCCCGCATCCACCGGTGCACCGATCTCTTGTTGTCCTACCCATAGCATCCCGTGTTGCGCGGCAAAGACCGTCAATTGCACGAGGGTCGACAGTTTGTCACCGCTTGGAAACGTTCCAACAGAAAAGCCCCCCGCCAGTTTATTCGCCCATATCTGACCCGCCCAAATATCGCTGCTCGCATCCATAAAGGTTTTGAACCCGGCTGCGGCGCTGCCCATATAGGTCGGTGCGCCAAAAAGAATTGCATGTGCTGCGGCCAATGTGGCCCAGTCCGCCGCCGTCATTGCGGTGACATCAACCAAAACGGCCCGCGCGCCTGCCGCTTCGACGCCCGTCGCGATGTGTTCGGCCAAACGCCGCGTATGGCCTGCACCGGAGCAATAGGCCAAAGCCACAGTTTGCACCGTGCCGCTCATGCCCGGGCATCCGACAGGATCATCTCGCTGGCTTTTTCCGCAATCATGATAGTGGGTGAATTGGTGTTACCAGAAATGATGCGCGGCATGACCGAGGCATCCACGACGCGCAGCCCCGCCACCCCCCGCACCCGCAAGCGCGCGTCCAATGGCGCGCTGTCCTCTGCACCCATTGCCACGGTCCCGACGGGATGGAAAATTGTCGTGCCCACATCGCCGGCCGCCCGCGCCAGTTCTTCGTCACTCTGCGCGGCCATTCCAGGTTTCATCTCTTCGGGCGCATATTGTGCCATCGGGGTCTGTGCCATGATGTCCCGCACCTGCCGGATCGCATCGACCGCCACGCGCCGGTCGCCTTCGGTGCTCAAGTAATTCGGCGCGATTTTTGGCGCGACCTTGGGGTCATTGCTGATAATATCGACCCGTCCACGACTTTCGGGACGCAAATTACAAACGCTCGCTGTCATCGCAGGGAAATCATGCAAGGGCTGACCAAAAGCTTCCAAAGATAGGGGCTGCACGTGATATTCCAAATCCGCAGTCGCCAACCCGTCACGGGATTTGGAGAACGCGCCCAATTGGCTTGGCGCCATCGACATCGGACCAGAGCGGCGCAGGACGTATTCAAGCCCGATCTTGCCCTTGCCATACAGCGAACTCGCCATGGTGTTGAGCGTCTTCGCCCCGGTCAGTTTCCACGCACAGCGCAATTGCAGGTGATCTTGCAAATTGCCGCCAATGCCGCCGATATCACGCGCCACTTCAATGCCCTGCTCCCGCAGATGATCCGCCGGCCCAAGCCCTGAAAGTTGCAAGATTTGCGGACTGTTGATCGCGCCTGCGGACAGGATCACCTCTCTGCGGGCGCGGGCGGTTTTCACCTCACCACCCTGCTCGTACGCGACCCCGACACATCGACCCTGTTCCAGCAGGATCCTTTGTGCGTGGGCCTTGGTTTCAACCTTCAAACAATCCGTTTTAGCCGTGCGCAAAAACGCTTTGGCGGTGTTCATCCGCCATCCGCCACGTTGGTTGACCTTGAAATATCCGACGCCCTCGTTGTCACCGCGATTGAAATCCTCCGTCGCCGGAATTCCCGCCGCCACGGCGGCATCGCGCCAATCGTCGAGAACCTTCCAATGCAGGCGCTGATTTTCCACCCGCCATTCACCGCCAGCGCCGTGGTCGTCGTTTTCACCGCCAAAATAATCCTCGGATTTCTTGAACATCGGCAGGACGTCATCCCATCCCCAACCCGAGAGCCCCATTTGCCGCCAACCATCATAATCCGCCGCCTGCCCACGTAGGTATAGCATGCCGTTGATTGACGAGCATCCGCCCAGCACCTTGCCGCGCGGGTAGAGAAGCTGCCGCCCGTTCAACCCGGCATCAGGGGCAGTTTTATACATCCAGTCGGTGCGCGGATTGCCAATGCAATAGAGATAGCCCATCGGGATATGCACCCAATGATAATTGTCCTTACCACCGGCTTCCAAAATCAGCGTGCGTTGCCCTGCTTCGCTCAACCTCTTGGCCAAAACGCACCCTGCGCTGCCGGCACCGACGATGATATAATCCCAATCCATCTGGCTACTCCCCAACCGAATACGGCACAGAGTAACGCCCGCAGCGGGAATGGCAACGCCACGTGATGTGGTGGCGGGTTCTCACCAAAAACAGGTCCTATTCCACCCAGATTCGATGTTTCAGACGGGCAAAGCCGTGGTTTTGAAAACCGTGCGTAATGCGAAGGACGATTGCATCTGCGCGACGCCGGGCAAGCGGGTGAGATATTGCCGGTGGATGCGGGCAAAATCATCAGTGTCGGCAGCCACCACTTTGAGAATGTAATCCGCCGTGCCGGCCATCAAGTGACACTCCAAAACATCTGGCACCCGCGCCACCGCCTTTTCAAAGGCATCGAGAACCTCATCGGCTTGCGCCTGTAGTTTGATTTCGACGAACACCGTGGTGGGCAAGTCCACCTTGCGCGCATCAAGCATGGCGACATAGGCGCGAATATAGCCATCTGCCTCAAGGCGTTGCACACGGCGGTGGGTCGCGCTGGCCGAAAGGTTCACCCGTTCTGCAAGCGCTGCATTGGAAAGGCGCCCTTCGCGTTGCAGCACGGTCAGGATCTGGCGGTCGTGTTGATCAATATCCATTGGCGGCCTTTTCATTCTCGCTTGCAGGCAGGTTAGGACAAGGCGCGCGCGCATGCGAGGGGCGAAATGCAATCGTGTCGCCATATCTGTTCCACCGCGTTTGCGGTTTTGTACGCGGACCAAAAACGCAAACGGCCCGCCACCCAAGATCGGGTAGCGGGCCGCTAGAGCGTCGATCAGGCGTGCTTACTTCTTGGCAAGCGCGTCACGGATCTCTGTCAGAAGCTCAAGCTCGCTCGGGCCTGTGGGCTCTTCCGCTTTCACTTCTGCTTCTTTCTTCTTGGTTGCATTCACAGCCTTGACCAACATGAACACCACGAATGCGATGATCAGGAAATTGATGATTGCCATGATGAACCGGCCATAGGCAAAGACCGCTGCGCCAGCTTCCTCGGCCTCGGCGATCGAAGCATATTCACCTTCGCCCAAAAGCGCATAAAGGCCGGCAAAATCAACCCCGCCCATGAACAGGCTGATGATCGGATTGATCAAATCGGCCACCAACGATCCAACAATCGCCGTGAACGCCGCGCCGATGATGATCCCGACGGCCATATCCATGACGTTGCCCTTGGCGATGAAATCTTTGAATTCTTTTAACATTTTTCTTCCCTCGTGTTGTGAAGCGCTGTTTTCTATTCTTGCCCTGCGCGCAGACCATAGCACGAATTCGCACATGTTAATGACTGTTCACAGGGGGAAAAACGCTTAGGTTGGCGCAAATATCACATCATGTGCGAAGGACTGCTTTCATGACGCCACTGTCGAACCACCCCATCCAAAACCGTTGGCCGGCTGCTGATCCCGGCAAGCTACAACTCTATTCTTTTCCGACGCCCAACGGCGTGAAAGTCTCGATTATGCTCGAAGAGATCGGATTGCCCTATGAGGCACATCTGGTCACCCTATCCGACGCCGATGTGAAAAGCCCCGAATTCCTCGCGCTCAATCCCAATAACAAAATTCCCGCGATCATCGATCCTGACGGTCCGGATGGGGCACCGATGCCGTTGTTCGAAAGCGGTGCGATCTTGATCTATCTGGCCGAAAAAACTGGCAAGCTGCTACCTGCGCAGGGTGCCAAGCGCCATGAAGTTCTTCAATGGGTGATGTTTCAAATGGGTGGGCTTGGCCCAATGTTGGGGCAGTTTGGGTATTTCTATGCTTTTGCGGGCAAAGACATAGAAGACCCGCGCCCGCGCGACCGGTATATCGGCGAAGCAAAGCGGCTCTTGGCCGTGTTAGAGACACAAATGGAGGGCCGTGACTGGATTGCGGGGGATTATTCCATCGCTGATATCGCCATCGTGCCTTGGCTACGCGCGCTTGATTTTTACGACGCCTATGAGGTTTTGGGTTGGGATAACTTCCCGCAGCTTCAGAGCTACATCGAACGGTTTTCAAAGCGTTCTGCGGTGCAAAAGGGTCTAAATATACCGCCGCGCCCGGCCACCTGACCCCGCCTACGGCCCTGCCCCTGCATGCCACAGGTCACCGGCGGTTGATGCCGGTGACCTTGACCCCTGCCCGCGCAATTTGCGAAACTGCCCGAAACCTCCCGCCGGCTCGCCGGAGCACAGAAGGAGGCACGTAACTTCGGGGCACATGGTTGTGAAGAATGCCGATACATTGACGCAGGGCCATTTTCGGGACCCGACCTTTGACGATGTCAAAGCTGCGGCTCTGGCGCGCGGCGGGTTCGTGCATGATATGCTCAACCACGTTGCGGCGTTTCTACCCGCCCCCTCCGACAGCGCGACGGCGCGCAATCTGGTCGTCAGTTTCGACAATCTTTCCGCCATTCGCGATCCCCGCCGTATGCCATGGGAGGCGAATTTTCTGCTTGGTCAAAACTGGAGCATTTTGGGCATCATGGGGCGGATCAATGATTGGTATCGCCACGAAGATGTTTGGGATCTCTTCGATGTTCTGCGGCGCGAAAAGTTTTTTGAACGGTTCGATCATGTGGCAATGTATGGGGCCTCTATGGGCGGATATGGCGCGCTTACCTTCGCCCCCGCCGCTCCGGGGTGCACGGTTCTGGCTTTTGCCCCGCAAAGCACGCTTGACCCCGAATTGGTGCCTTTTGAAAAACGCTATCGATACGGACGCAAGCAAGGCAATTGGGGCGGGCGATATACCGATGCTGCCGATGGCGTGCGCGCGGCAAAACGCGCCTATATCCTGTATGACCCGATGGAACGCTATGATCGGATGCATGTCGAACGGTTGGACGAGCCCAATGTCACGACGCTGAAACTGCCGTATCTGGGGCATAAAATTCCGCTACAACTTAAACGGATGGGAATTTTGAAATCCCTAGCCGTGCCGGCACTGCAAGGAAATTTGGATGAGGCCGCGTTTCACCGGCTGTTTCGGGCGCGGCGCACATCATTGCCGTGGATGGTCGGGTTTCTGAATCGCTGCTTGGAAAAGGGACATCATCATGCCGGGCTGGCTCTGTCGGAAAAATTGATGGAAAACGAAAGCAACTGGAAGCTGCGCAAACAGCATCGCGCCTTGCAAGAGGCCGTCGCACAAACCCGCAGCACGCCGCCCAAACCCTCGGACGCCGCCGAGTAATCTGCGCGGCGAAGCTTGCCAAATCTGCCGGTTTTGCTCAAGAAGGGCGCAAATGACAGGTAAAGAGGCACCCATGGCCAATCCGCTCTATGACGCGCTTTTCGGCATTCACGCCGGCAAAGACACACCGTTTTTGATCTCACCCGAGGGCGAGACCCTGACCCATGGCGCGTTTGTAAGCATGGCGGCACAGTTTGCCCATGCTCTGCGCGCTGGCGGATTGGACGTTGGCGACCGTTTGGCGGTGCAGCTTGAAAAATCGCCTCAGATGTTGGCAATCTATGCGGCCTGCACCCAGGCCGGGGTCATCTTCTTACCGCTCAATACGGCCTATACCGGCGCGGAAGTGTCCTATTTCGTCGAAAATTCCGGAGCAAAACTGTTCCTATGTGATCCGGCGCGCGAGACGGAGTTGGCCAGTGCGTTGGCCCATACCGGTGCGCGAATCGAAACATTGGATGCGCAGGGCGCGGGCCGTTTCGCGGCGATGGCCGACGCACAGCCTGACAGGTTCGACACCGTGTCACGCGCACCCGATGATCTTGCGGCCTTTCTCTATACGTCCGGCACCACAGGGCGCTCCAAGGGCGCGATGATGACGCATGAGAACCTGTTGTCGAATGCACGCACTTTGGTCACGGAATGGCGGTTTAGTGCCGAAGATGTGCTGATGCATGCCTTGCCGATTTTCCACACGCATGGGCTTTTTGTAGCCAGCAACGTGATGCTTTTGGCGGGTGGATCGATGTTGTTTTTACCGAAGTTTGATCTGGAAACGGTCCTAAAGTTAATGCCGCAGGCGACGGCGATGATGGGCGTGCCAACCTTCTACACCCGTCTGCTCGATGACGCGCGGTTCGATCGTGCATCGACCAAACATATGCGGCTTTTCATCTCCGGCTCTGCTCCGCTTTTGGCGGAAACACACAAACAGTTCGAAGCGCGCACCGGATTGCGCATTTTGGAACGCTACGGGATGACCGAAACCAATATGATCACCACCAATCCCTATGAGGGCGAACGCCGCGCGGGCACCGTGGGGCCGGTATTGCGCGGAGTAGAGTTGAAGATCACCGACCCCGAGACCGGCGCCGAAATGCCCGATGGCGAGATCGGGTCGATAGAAGTGCGCGGGCCCAATGTGTTCAAAGGCTATTGGAAGATGCCCGAGAAAACCGCCGAAGAATTGCGCGCGGACGGATTTTTCATCACCGGCGATCTCGGGGTGCGCTCGGCGGATGGCTATGTGACGTTGGTTGGGCGCGGCAAGGATTTGATCATCACCGGCGGATTCAACGTCTATCCCAAAGAGATCGAAGGCGTTTTGGATGACCAGACCGGTGTATTGGAAAGCGCCGTAATTGGCGTGCCGCATCCCGATTTTGGCGAGGCCGTCGTTGCGGTTCTTGTGCCAGAGGCGGGCACATCACTTGATACGTCACGTATCGCCACGGCGGCGGCGGAGGTTTTGGCAAAATTCAAACAACCCAAAAGCTATGTTGTGATGGATGCCCTACCTCGCAACACCATGGGCAAGGTGCAAAAGAACCTGCTGCGGGAGGCGCACGCAGATCTCTTTGCTTGATGCAAAACGGCGCGCAGGTTGCCCCGCGCGCCGCCCCGAAACAGTCTCTGTTCGGGCCTAACTTGCGGCAACCATCAGCCCGTCAGCAGAGGCTTTTTCCAAGGTTTCATCCAAGGATTTGCGCGCCCGTTCAATGAGCAAATCGACTTCCGCCTTGGTGATCACCAACGGCGGACAGATGATCATCCGGTCACCGACATGACGCATCACCAGATTGTTTGCAAAGCAACGGTCGCGGCAGATATAGCCAATTGTGCCGGGGTCAGACGCGAAAGCCGCGCGGCTGGCTTTGTCGGGGGTCAAGGCCACCGACCCCATCAGGCCGACAATCTTTGCTTCACCCACCAAAGGATGATCGAGCAAACCTTCCCATTTCTCTTTGAGGTAGGGCGCGATCTCGCGTCCCGCGCGATCAACGATGCCTTCTTCCTCCAACAGCCGCAGGTTTTCGAGCGCCACAGCGCAGGCCACCGGATGACCCGAATAGGTGTAACCGTGGTTGAATTCGCAATTGCCGATGACCTCGGCAATCTCGTCGCTCACGATGGAAGCGCCGATCGGCATGTATCCGGACGACAACCCTTTGGCGACGGTCATGATGTCGGGGCGGATGCCTAGGGTTTGACTGCCAAACCAATTGCCGGTGCGGCCAAACCCGCAGATCACTTCGTCGGCAATGAGCAGGATTTCATATTTGTCACAGATGCGTTGGATTTCCGGCCAATAGCTATCAGGTGCAACAATCACGCCGCCAGCGCCTTGAACCGGTTCGGCAATGAAGGCTGCGACCTTGTCTTCGCCCAGCTCCAAAATCGCCTGTTCCAATTGTTGCGCACGTTCAAGGCCGAAATCTTCGGGGGTCGCATCGCCGCCCTCGGCCCACCAATTGGGTTGGTCAATGTGGTGAATGTCAGGGATCGGAATGCCACCCTGTGCGTGCATTCCCGCCATACCGCCAAGGCTGGCAGCTCCGACGGTCGAGCCGTGATAGGCATTTTTACGGCTGATGATGGTTGTCTTGGTTGGCTTGCCTTTTTCCGCCCAATAGGTGCGCACCATGCGAATATTGGTGTCATTGGCCTCGGAGCCGGAACCGGCATAAAACACATGGTTCAAATCACCGGGGGCAAGGTCGGCAAGACGCTGCGACAGAGCGATGACCGGCACATGGGTGGTTTGGAAAAAGCTGTTATAATACGGCAGCTCGGTCATCTGCCGCGCGGCGACATCGGCCAACTCCTTGCGACCATAGCCTATGTTGACGCACCAAAGCCCCGCCATCCCGTCAAGGATCGTTTCACCTTCACTGTCGGTCAAATAGATGCCGTCTGCGCGGGTGATGACCCGTGCGCCTTTTTCGGCAAGCTCCACCTGATGCGAGAACGGGTGGATGTGATGCGCGGCGTCGAGGGCCTGCAATTCAGCGGTGGGCATGTGGTTTGTGATGGTGGCCATATCTGGGCCTCCTTGGATTGGGGTGGCGGGGGCGCCGGTTGGCAGGGCCAAGGGGCGGCTTGTCAAAGCTGCGGTCAGAATATGATCAAATTAAGCCGAGTCAATCGAATCGCTGTCCGATATGCGGCATATCGAGACTTTGCGCGACATGAGTCATGCCTTGGCCCACATCTTCGCGGATCGCTTGGGCGGCAGCTTCGGCATTGCCGGCACGCATGGCGGCGAGCATGGATTTATGCATATCCGGCAAATTTTGCGTGCCAATCCTCCCGCAAATCACCCGCAAAGACGGCCCGAACCGCAACCAAAGCCCGCGCGCCATATCCGCCAAAATCGGAGCCTGGGCCAAATCGTAAAAGCAATCGTGAAACCGGTAATTCTGTTCCAGATACTGACGTTGGTCGCCGCGCGCGATTGCCGCATCAAGCGCGATGTCGATCGCCTCCAGTGCGGCAATGTCCTCAGGGGTCGCATGCGCGCAGGCACGGCGCGCCAGCTCAGGATCAAGATGTTGCCTTGCATATATAATTTCCGAGACATTCGCCGCCGTAAGATCCGGGACGATAACCCGCCGGTTGCCCAAAAATGCCAATGCACCCTCGGCGGTCAGGCGACGGATCGCCTCGCGCACCGGCGTCATACCCGCATCAAGCCGCGCGCTCAAACCCGCGATGGTCACGGCTTCGCCCGGGGCCAGTTCGCCAAACAGAATCAGATCGCGCAAGGCGCCATAGATCACTTGATGCGCCGGTGCGCCGGCCGGTGTGATGGGCGCGCTGGTTGATTGTTGGGCATCTGCAGCAATTTTCATCTTCCCCTCCGATCCTCCGGGCATCTGATCCCTTGCCAGTTTAGCGCGACCATGAATAGATTGCTATACTGCCCACAGAGGCAAAACTTGATCAAATCTATGTCGCGGCCCTGCGTGCGCGGCAAAGACCCCGATCCGAAGATTTATGGGAGAACGATATGAAACATCCAATGATGACCATGACCGCGACGCTTGCGCTCTGCGCGGGGGCGGCAATGGCCGAGGACGTGCGGGTTTACAACTGGTCCGATTATATCGACGAAGAGTTGCTGACCAAGTTCGAAGAAGAAACCGGCATCAACCTGATTTACGATGTGTTCGACAGCAACGAATTGCTGGAAACCAAAATGCTGGCTGGCGGATCGGGCTATGATGTGGTCGTGCCCACGGGCACCTTCTTGCAACGCCAGATCACCGCCGGCGCGTTCCAAAAGCTCGACATGGCGCAATTACCGAACCATGTGAACATGTGGGACATGGTCGAGGCGCGCACGGCACAATATGACCCCGATAACGCCTATTCAATCAACTACATGTGGGGCACCACGGGGATCGGAGCAAACCTTGGCAAGGTCACCGAAGTACTTGGCCCCGATGCACCGGTCGACAGCCTTGCGTTGGTATTTGATCCGGCGAATATGGAAAAGCTGTCTGAATGTGGTGTGCATTTCCTTGACGCACCTGCCGAAATGATCCCGGCCGCATTAAAATACCTCGGAGAAGACCCAAACAGCCACGACCCCGAGGTCATCGCCAAGGCCGAAGCCGTGTTTACCGCCGTGCGCCCCTATATCCAGAAATTCCACAGCTCGGAATATATCAACGCGCTGGCGAATGGGGACATCTGCGTTGCGGTCGGTTGGTCCGGCGATATCTTGCAAGCGCGTGATCGCGCGGCAGAGGCCGACAATGGCACCGAAATCGTCTATTACGCCGCCAAGGAAGGCGCGCAGATGTGGTTCGACCAAATGGCGATCCCGACGGATGCCCCGAACCCCTCGGGCGCGCATAAATTCCTGAACTTCATCATGGATGCGCAAAACATGGCCGCGGCGTCCAACTATGTCTATTACGCCAACGGCAACCTCGCGAGCCAAGAGTATTTGGAAGAAGATGTGATCGGGGATCCGGCAATTTACCCGTCCGCCGAAACCATGGAGAACCTCTTCACCACCACGCCGTATGACGCCAAGGTGCAGCGGGTCGTCACCCGTCTTTGGACCAAGATCAAATCCGGAACCTAACGCGCCCATTCCCACCCGCGCACCGGCGCGGGTGGTTGCCTTCTGCCCCCCGGAACTGACCCGAAACGGCCCAAACCAGAGAGAACATCTGGTGCTTTATGACACAGGAACAGGGACTAATATGGCTCAAAACGTCTTCGCCCCGTGGGATGATCCCACCGAAACGCCTCTGATCCAATTCAAAGGGGTGACCAAAAGGTTTGGCGATTTCGTTGCAATTGATAACCTGACCCAAGATATCTATGCCCGCGAATTTTTCGCGCTGCTCGGCCCGTCGGGCTGTGGCAAAACCACGATGATGCGCATGTTGGCGGGATTTGAGGCCCCTTCCGAGGGACAGATATTGATCGCTGGCACGGATATGGCGCATGTGCCGCCAAATCTGCGCGCGGTAAACATGATGTTCCAAAGCTACGCTCTGTTTCCGCATCTGTCCGTCTGGGACAACATCGCCTTTGGCCTCAAACGCGAGCGACACACAAGAGACGCGGTCAGCGCGCGGGTTGAGGAGATGCTCAAACTAACGCGATTGGAGAAATTCGCCAAGCGCAAGCCCCACCAGATTTCCGGCGGGCAACGCCAACGGGTCGCCTTGGCCCGCAGCCTCGCCAAAGCGCCAAAGCTTTTGCTTCTGGATGAACCTTTGGGCGCGCTGGACAAGAAATTGCGTCAGGACACGCAATTCGAATTGATGGACATTCAAGAAAAGACCGGCACCACATTTGTCATCGTCACCCACGACCAAGAAGAGGCCATGACCGTTGCCTCGCGCGTCGCGGTGATGGATGAAGGCCGGATCATGCAGGTTTCGACCCCCGCACAGATCTATGAGGCACCAAATTCGGTTTATGTCGCGGATTTCATCGGCGACGTGAATATCATCGAGGGAACCGCGTCGCCTTCGGTAAACGGGTATGAGGTCCGCTGGGCCGAGGGGCACGCACCGCTCGTCGCCAAGGCTTCGCAGGTGCTCCGCGAAGGGCAACGCATTAGCTTGGCCATTCGCCCTGAAAAAGTCTCTATCTCCGCCGAAAAGCCAGAAAACAGCGTCAATGCGATCGAGGGCAAAATCATCGATATCGCCTATCTTGGCAATCTGTCGACCTATCACGTTGAGGTCGCAGGCGGCATCATGGTCAAGGCACAAACCGCCAATACGCGGCGGCTCTCGCGCCGCGAGTTGACGTGGGAAGATAAAGTCTGGCTCAATTGGACCGACACCGCCGCCGTTGTGTTGGAGCAATAGGAATGCGGCGGTTTTTCCTCATTGCGGTGCCCTATATTTGGTTGCTTGCGCTGTTCTTGGTGCCCTTTCTGATCGTTTTAAAAATCTCGCTCTCTGATATGGCGCTGGCGATCCCGCCCTATACACCGAAACTGGATTTCGGGGCCGGATGGGACGGAATTCGCAGCTTTTTCGCGGCGTTGGATTTCGAAAACTTCACCTTCCTGACCGAAGATGCGCTCTATTGGAAAGCCTACCTGTCGAGCCTGAAAATCGCAGCCGTTTCGACGTTTTTTACTCTGCTCGTCGGCTATCCGATCGCCTATGCGATGGCCAACGCACGGATCGAGTGGCGGCCCACCTTGATGATGCTCATCATCTTGCCATTCTGGACCAGCTTCTTAATCCGCGTCTATTCATGGATGGGGATATTAAGCCAAGAGGGCTACCTGAACCAATTCTTGATGTCGCTGGGGCTGATTTCCGAACCGTTGATCATCCTCAACACCAATTGGGCCGTCTATATCGGCATCGTCTACACTTACCTGCCGTTCATGATTCTGCCGATCTACGCGGCGCTGGAAAAGCTCGACGGAGCGCTGATCGAGGCCGCCGAAGATCTCGGCTGTTCGCGCCTCTCGGCGTTTTGGCTGGTGACTTTTCCGCTGTCCAAAGGCGGCGTTATCGCAGGGTGTTTTCTGGTCTTCATCCCGGCGCTCGGCGAATTTGTTATCCCCTCGCTATTGGGCGGCTCGGATACATTGATGATCGGCAAGGTCCTGTGGGAAGAATTTTTCTCCAACCGTGACTGGCCAGTGGCCAGCGCCGTCGCCGTGGTGCTTTTGTTGCTGCTCATCGTTCCAATTATCCTCTTCCAACGCAACGAGCAAAAAGCGCGGGAGGCGGATCAATGAAACGTTTGTCATGGTTCAATACAGTCTCTATCACACTGGGATTCGTGTTTTTATACCTTCCGATGGTGATCCTTGTGGTCTACTCGTTCAACGCCTCAAAGCTGGTAACCGTTTGGGCCGGATTCTCGACCAAATGGTATGTCGAATTGATGGGCAACGAGGCCTTTTTGGATGCGGCATGGGTCACGGTCAAAGTTGCCGTGCTGTCTTCTACTCTGGCGACGGTTCTCGGTACGATGGCCGCCTATGTTCTGGTCCGCGCCGGACGTTTTCACGGGAGAACACTCTTTTCCGGCATGATCTACGCCCCCTTGGTGATGCCCGAAGTGATCACCGGCCTGTCGCTCTTGCTGCTGTTCATCGGGATTGGATTGGACCGCGGGATTTTCACCATCATACTCGCGCATACCACATTTGCGATGTGCTATGTTTCGGTCGTGGTCTCGTCGCGTTTGGTCAGCTTTGACCGCGCGCTTGAAGAGGCTGCGCTTGACCTTGGCTGCACACAATTTCAAGCTTTCCGCTTGGTGACCCTGCCGATTATTGCACCTGCGGTGATCTCGGGCTGGCTTCTCGCCTTTACCTTGTCGCTCGATGATCTGGTGATTGCCTCCTTCACCGCCGGGCCCTCCGCCACGACTTTGCCGATCAAGATTTTCTCGGCTGTGCGTCTTGGGGTCAGTCCCGAGATCAACGCGCTTTCGACCATCATGATCGGGATTGTAACCGTCGGCGTAATCTCGGCTTCGCTGATATCCAAACGCGCCAGCCTGCGACAACAGGCCGAAGAACAAGCCGCCGTGCGAACCTAAGATATGCGCCGTATCTACCCCTCCTATACCTATGGCGCGGGGCCGCGCGCCCGTTGCTATTGGCCAAAAACAGAGTCTATTCCGCCGGAATGTGAATCTGTAACCGGATCTGTAGACGCCGATGTCGGGATTATTGGCGCGGGGTTTACCGGGTTGAACGCGGCGCTCGCCTTGGCCCGCGCGGGAATAAGTGTTGCCGTGATGGAGGCCAAAGATGTGGGCTTTGGAGCCTCGGGCCGGAATGGTGGTTTTTGCTGCCTCGGCGGCGCCGCACTGTCGCGCAAAGCTTTGCTCCGCCGCTACGGCGCGGCGGGTGCGGCCGCGTGGTATCGCACCGAGATCGCGGCAATTGACCATGTCAGGGTCCTATTGAAACAGCATGAAATCGACGCCGATACACATTCAAATGGTGAAACAGTTTTGGCTCATAGCCCCGGTTCGATGGCACATTTACGCGCTGATTGTGCAGCAATAGAGACTGATTACGGCATCACCCCTCGGCTTATCGAGGCGGAGGCCCTCGCTGCCGAAGGAATGAAAGGCGCCTTTCATGGGGCGATGACAATTCCGCATGGGTTTGGGTTGAACCCGATGAAATACCTCGCTGGGTTGGCCCGTACCGCACGGGTGGCGAATGCACGGATTTACTCCCATAGTCCGGTGCTGCAAATCGAAACCCTACGCGACGGTTATCTGCTGCACAGCCCCCAAGGCGCCCTGCGCTGCAAACAGTTGATCGTTGCAACCAATGGATATTCCTCCGAAGACCTACCCAATTGGATGGCGGGGCGGTTTTTGCCGGCGCAATCCAATGTGCTCGTCACCCGCCAACTGACCCCCGAAGAGATCAACCTTGGTTGGTCAAGCGATCAGATGGCCTATGATCACCGATTTTTCTTACATTATTTCCGACTACTGCCAGAGGGGCGCATGCTGTTCGGGATGCGCGGCGGCCTGCGATCGTCAGCGCGGGCGGATCGCCAAACCCTTACCACCACAAGGCGTCATTTCGAGACTATGTTTCCCGATTGGGCCGATATAGAAACGCCCTATGCGTGGAATGGGTTGCTTTGCCTCACCCCCGATCTGGAGCCTTATTGCGGTGCAATACCCGAAATGCCCGGGGCGTTTGCCGCCTTTGGCTTTCATGGAAACGGTGTGGCGATGGGCAGTTACGCAGGTGCAATTTTGGCCGACCTCGTGCAAGATGAGACACTAAAGCGTAGCTATCCGGCGATGATGAAAAACCTGCCACGGCGATTGCCAATGGGGCGCTTCCGGCGGCTTGCTCTGGTGCCACCGTATCTTTGGGGGGCTGTGACAGGCGGGTAATCCGTCTCTGTTTAGGTCGGTTTTCACGGCGAAATGCCCGCAGTGAGTTATCGCGGCGGACTATCCTTGCGGGGTCATGCCTGACCGCGCCCGGGAGCGTTGCAATCCGAGGCGATGCTCGCGCCAGATGATCATGACGCCGGCCAAAATCACCAAACAGGCACCGCCGATCATGGTTTTGCTCGGTACTTCGGAAAAGATGAAATACCCGATGCCAAGCGCCATAATCATCGAGGCATAGTCAAACGGCGCGACAACGGACGCATCGGCAAACCGATAGGCCGAGGTCAGGAAAATCTGTCCGATCCCGCCCAATATCCCTGCGAGGCAGAGCATCAACAGCTCATGCGGCGCCGGAACAACCCAACCAAATGGCAAAGTTAGCAACGAGAGCACAGTCGACGTCACCGAAAAATAGAATACGATGGCCGAGGTTTGCTCGCTCTGGACCAATTTGCGCACGTAAATCTGCGCCAGTGCGGCACACACCGCCCCCATCAACACAATGATCGCGCCGGTGGCTTCGCTGGTTTGCACTGTGTCGCCTTCGAACAGGGTGAGGCGTGGCGACAGGATGATCAACACCCCCACCAAGCCAAGTCCGACCGCAAACATCCGAAAGGCCCGCACGTCTTCGCCCAAGAACATCGCCGCGAATATAACCGTCAGCAACGGCGCAGCATAGCCAATGGCCGTGACTTCGGGCAAAGGCAGAAGCCCGAGCCCCGCAAACATACATCCCATCGCGGCGGTGCCGACAAACCCGCGCCAGAAATGACCCAAGGGTGACGCCACGCGCAGGCCCATTTTGATGTCACCGCGTGTCCATAACCACATCAAAATGACCGGAATGGCGAGCGCAGAGCGGAAGAATACGGCTTCCCCGGCGGGCACGTGATCCGACACCGATTTAATCAACGCGGACATGATGATGAACATCGTCACCGAGCCAAGTTTGAAGGCAATTCCTTTGGCAGGGTGCATGATGCGGGATCTCCTAGGCGCGCAATGATCGGAGCCCACGCTGAAATCACCAGACACGGGTTGTCAATCACCGGAAACTACGCTGTGGCTCATGGCATCACATGAACGGCAGGCTTCCATGATTGAACATATCAGTCTCTAACACGCATGTTTGAGTCTATTCTCGGCGAGGAAGGACCCAATCAGCGCGCGGAAAATGACAGGTATAGCCATTCGGAATACGCTCAAGATAATCTTGATGTTCCGGCTCCGCCTGCCAGAAATCACCCAGCGGTTCGACTTCCGTCACAACTTTACCAGGCCATAAGCCCGAAGCATCGACATCGGCAATGGTTCGCTCCGCTTCGGCCTTTTGCGCTGCATCGGCATAATAGATCGCGGAGCGGTAAGAAATGCCGCGATCATTGCCCTGCCGATTGAGCGTTGTGGGATCGTGAATTTGGAAGAACACTTCCAAAATCCGACGATAGGATAAACGCGCCGGATCAAAGATAATCTCGATCCCTTCGGCATGGGTGCCATGATCTCGATAAGTCGCATTCGGGGTCTCGCCACCGGTATAGCCGACGCGCGTCTCGATCACGCCCGGCAAGCGCCGGATCAGGTCCTGCATGCCCCAAAAACACCCGCCAGCCAGAACCGCACGTTCAGTCTTCATTGCGCATGCCCTACTTGATCAACATAGGCGCCATAGCCTTCGGCTTCCATCTCGTCTTTCGGGATAAAGCGCAACGAGGCGGAGTTGATGCAATACCGCAATCCACCGCGATCCTGTGGCCCGTCAGGAAACACATGGCCCAGGTGGCTGTCGCCATGGGAGGAACGGACCTCGACGCGGGTCATGCCAAGACTGTCGTCACGCAATTCGGCCACATGGGCCGGCTCAATCGGCTTGGTGAAACTCGGCCAACCGCAACCGCTCTCGTATTTGTCAGCCGATGCAAACAGTGGTTCGCCAGAGACAATATCGACGTAGATCCCCACCTCTTTATTGTCGAGATATTCGCCGGTTCCGGGGCGTTCCGTGCCGCTTTCTTGGGTGACGTGATATTGCTCCGGCGTCAGCGCGGCGATGGCGTCGGGTTTTTTTTCATAGCGTGTCATGGGCGTCCTCCGATGCTTGCTCCGGCTATTAGATAGGCTCGCAGCTCAAAGATCAAAGGGAGATCACGCGGCCGTGTTGGGGCCGGTGTTGACCAACTGCACCAGCGCCCAAGTTGCGGCATCCGACACCGTGGGATCAAGATCAGAAATCAGTCTCTGAACATGCGGAATAAGGCGTTTGTCCGCAGAATTACCGATGGCATAGAGCACATTGCGGACGAACCGATCACGCCCGATCCGTTTGACAGGGGAGCCCGAAAAAAACGCCCGAAAAGCCGCATCATCGAGCGCAGCCAATTCGGCCAGCTTCGGCGCGCGCAAATCGTCGCGGGCATGATACCGGGTCTCACGCGCCTGTTGCGCAAATTTGTTCCACGGGCACACCGCGAGGCAATCGTCGCATCCATAGATCCGATTGCCCAACAGGGGGCGCAATGCCTCGTCTACGGGGCCATGATGCTCGATGGTCAGATAGGAAATGCAACGCCGCGCGTCGATTTGATAGGGCGCAGGAAAAGCGCCCGTAGGGCAGACATCGAGACAATTCCGGCAAGATCCGCAATGATCCACTTCGGCAGGATCATCGGGCAAATCGAGCGTGGTAAAAATCGATCCAATAAAAAACCAGCTGCCCAAATCCCGAGATACAAGGTTTGTGTGTTTGCCCTGCCATCCCAATCCGGCGGCTTGCCCCAATGGCTTTTCAGGCACCGGCGCAGTATCGACAAAGACCTTCACCTCGCAGTCTTGTTCGGCAATCAACCACCGCGCCAAACGCTTCAAACGCTTCTTGACCAGATCGTGATAATCGCGGTTTTGGGCATAAACAGAGACTGCTCCGGCATCTTTTTGCGCCAGTATCTCCAATGGGTCATGGTCCGGCGAATAGGTTTCGGCCAGCATGATCACGGAGCGCGCTTCAGGCCACAGCACCTGCGGTGCGGCGCGCCAATGTTTGCGATCGGCGAGCCATGCCATTTGCCCATGATGACCCGCGTCCAAAAACGCGTCCAATCGGGCCGGCACCTGCGGCACGTCCCACGGTCGGCAAATCCGGCAAGCGTCAAACCCTTCGGCATTGGCCTGCGCGGTGAGGCGGTCCTTTAGCGCCTGCATCGGCACGGGACTTTAGAAATCAAGATCGGCATAATGCGGTGGCGGCGGGAAACCCGACACTTGGTCAGCCAGAATCGAGCGGAAGGCAGGGCGCGATTTGATTTTCGCATACCAATCCTTAAGCGTATCGGAACGGTGCCAGTCCACATCGGAAATATAGTCGAGCGACGACAGGTGTGCGGCGGCGGCGAAATCGGCCAAAGTCATATTGTCACCCGCCAACCACCGGCGATGCTCCAACAACCACGTCATGTAATCGAGATGATATTTGATCCGTTGCGCGCCGGATTTGATGTTTTTGCTGTCAGGATATCCTGCCTTCATCACCTTTTTGTTCACCCGCTCATAGAGCAGATTCGCCGTGACTTCGTGATGAAATTTATCGTCAAACCATGACACCAGACGGCGCACCTCATACCGTGCATCCACCCCCTGCGGCATCAGCGAGGGCTCCGGATATGCCTCATCGAGATATTCGCAAATCGGGGCGCTTTCGGCCATGGTTTTACCGTCGATTTTGAGAACCGGAACCTTGGCGGCAGGGTTGCGGCGCAGAAAATCGGGGTCCTGCTCCCAATACCGCTCTTCGATCAATTCGCATTCGATCCGTTTTTCGCCCAAAACAAGGCGCACCTTGCGGCAAAATGGAGAGAGTGGAACGTGATACAGAGTGGCCATTTGGGAACTTTCAAAGCGGTCTTTGCCCCCCTGAATGCCCTTTTGCGGCGCGGTTTTCAATCCTCGAAACAGGCCGCGCGCCCATCCGCGCGAATTGTGGCCGCCCCGTCGAGGATTTGCGCGGCACGGCGGCGGGTGCGATCTGACGGCTCGCTGGCAGACCTCGTTTTTGGACTGGGTAGAACGGCGGCGAGGCGCGCAGCCTGCACCGCGCTGAGTGCCTCGGGGCCGATGGAAAAATAATGGCGTGATGCAGCCTCGATGCCAAAAACACCTTCATCGAATTCGGCGACATTCAGGTAAACCTCGACAATGCGGCGTTTTGACCACATGGCTTCGACCATCGGCGTCAGAACCGCTTCGAGGGCTTTGCGCAACCAAGAATGCCCGTGCCACAAATAGACATTTTTGACGACTTGCTGGCTGATGGTCGATGCACCGCGCCCCGATCCTTCATCGAGGGCAGCGCGGATTGCATTGAGGTCAAACCCCCAATGGGTGCAAAAATTCGCATCCTCGGCCGCAACCGCAGAGCGCGCCATGACAGTGGCAATATTTTCCAACGGCACCCAATGGTGATCGACATCGCCCAAACGCCGATCTTCGGTGCGCATATAGTGGCCGAATGTCGGGTTGATCACGCGGTGTGCGAACACAGTCAAAGACACCAGAGCCGCCAAAACCAAGACCATACGAATGGTCCAGCGGCGTAGAAAGCGCAGCGGGTGAAAGCGCGTCGTCAGCGCCTGTCTAGGGGTTGGTTTTTTTGTCTTCTTTGCCACACAATCTTCATAGGGCGGGCCGGCAGAAATAAAAAGCCCCGCGACGCGCAATCGCGTCGCGGGGATGTTGATTTCATCCAACTCGTGGTCGGCGAGACAGAGACTATTCCGCCGGAATAGCGCCTTCCTCTAGTGTCAAAGGCGCAGGAAGATTGGCCAGCATTTCCTTTGGGCAGACCTGCACAAAGTTGGATATTTCCAAATCCCAATGCTGCAAAATCGCGGCGGCTTTGCGGCTACCGGTTTCTTCCAAATGACGCTGGACCAGCCCTTCGAGTTGGCCAAGCCAATGGTCCACGCTCACCGGGCAAGTCACCAATGTTTCCATATTCATCATGTCCGCCGCTTTGCCATCCGGGTCGTAGAGATAGGCCATGCCGCCGGTCATGCCCGCGCCAAAGTTTGCACCGATCTCGCCAAGGATCACGGCCACACCGCCGGTCATATATTCACAACCGTTAGAGCCACATCCCTCGATCACCACACTCGCCCCCGAGTTCCGCACGGCGAACCGCTCTCCGGCGCGACCCGACGCAAAGAGGAAACCGTCGGTCGCACCATAGAGTACGGTGTTGCCGATGATGGTGTTTTGCGAGGCGTCCAGAGGGCTGGCCATAGGCGGGCGCACCACAATGGTGCCGCCGGACAGGCCCTTGCCGACATAGTCATTCGCATCGCCGGACACTTCGATCTTCAACCCCGGAGCCGCGAAGGCCCCCAAGGATTGCCCTGCACTGCCCGACAATTTGACCGTCAGGTGATTGGGTTGCAGCGCGTTTCGCATACCGAAATTGCGCACGATATGGCTCGAGGTGCGGGTGCCAACGGTGCGGTGGGTGTTTTGCACCGCATAGCTCAGCTGCATCTTTTCGCCATCCTTGAGGAAGCGTTCCGCATCGCGGACAATCTCGGAATCAAGCGTATCAGGCACCGCGTTGCGAGCTTTGTTCTGATCGTATTTGATATCCTTTGCCCCATCGACGGTGATCAAAAGCGGGTTGAGATCAAGATCGTCGAGGTGATCCGCGCCACGGCTGACTTGGCTGAGCAAATCGGCGCGGCCGATCACTTCATCCAGACTGCGCGCGCCGATGCTCGCGAGAATTTCACGCACTTCCTGGGCGTAGAAGGTGATCAAATTGACGACCTTATCCGCCGTGCCGGTGAACTTGGCCCGCAGGGCTTCATCTTGGGTACACACACCCACGGGGCAGGTGTTCGATTGGCACTGACGCACCATGATACAACCCATCGCGATCAAGGCGGCGGTGCCGATGCCGTATTCTTCGGCGCCCAGCATGGCCGCGATGACAATGTCGCGGCCTGTGCGCAACCCGCCATCGGTGCGCAGGGTGACACGCTCGCGCAGGTTGTTCATCGCCAAAACCTGATGCGCCTCGGTGAGGCCCATTTCCCACGGCAGACCGGCGAATTTGATCGAGGTCGCCGGCGAAGCACCGGTGCCGCCATTGTGGCCCGAGATCAGGATCACGTCGGCTTTGGCCTTGGCCACGCCTGCTGCGATGGTGCCAACGCCAGAGGACGCCACCAGTTTCACCGTGACTTTGCAACGCGGGTTGATCTGTTTGAGGTCATAGATCAGCTGCGCCAGATCCTCGATCGAATAGATATCGTGGTGCGGCGGCGGCGAAATCAGCGTCACGCCTTTGGTCGAGTGGCGCAGACGCGCGATCAAATCGGTGACTTTCATGCCGGGCAATTGCCCGCCCTCGCCGGGTTTGGCCCCCTGCGCGACTTTGATTTCCAACTCTTCGCATTGGTTGAGATATTCTGCGGTCACGCCAAAGCGGCCCGAGGCGACCTGTTTGATCTTGGCCGAGGGGTTATCGCCATTGGGTTCCGGCACGAAATGCGCCGGATCTTCGCCGCCCTCGCCCGAATCCGATTTCGCGCCGATACGGTTCATCGCAACATTGAGCAATTTATGCGCCTCGGGACTAAGTGCGCCCAAAGACATGCCCGGCGTAACAAAGCGTTTGCGGATCGCTGTGATGCTTTCCACTTCTTCAAGCGGGATGGCTTTGCTGATCGGTTTGATTGCCAGTAAATCGCGCAAGTGGATCGGCGGATTGGATTGCATCGCATTGGAATACTGTTTCCACAGCTCAAAGGACGCACGGTTACAGGCGGCCTGCAAAAGGTGCATGTTTTGCGCGCCCCACGCATGGGTTTCGCCGGATTTGCGGGCCTTGTAGAACCCGCCAATCGGCAGGATTTCCGAACCAGAGGCCCAGCCCTTGGCGTGGACTTCTTCGATTTTGGTCTGAACACCAAACACGCCGATGCCGGAAATCCGCGACAGCATGCCAGGGAAAAACTCCGCGCACATGGCACGGGACAGGCCGACAGCCTCAAAATTCAAACCGCCGCGATAGGAGGAAATCACCGAGATGCCCATCTTCGCCATGATCTTGAGCAATCCGGCATCCACCGCTTCGCGGTAACGCTGCACGTTCTCGGACAAGGTGCCATCCAAAAGGCCGCGATCAATGCGGTCGGCGATGCTGTCCTCGGCGAGGTAGGCATTGACGATAGTGGCGCCGCAGCCGATCAGAACCGCAAAATAATGCGGGTCGATGCACTCGGCCGACCGCACGCCAAGCGAACAGAAGGTGCGCAGGCCCTTTTGCGTCAGCCAACTATGTACCGCCGAGGTCGCAAGGATCATCGGCATGCCAACCTTGCCCTCGCCCTGCCCCATGTCGGACAACACGATATGCCCACCGCCCGAGCGCACGGCATCTTCAGCTTCGGCGCGGATACGGTCCAATGCCACACGCAGCGCGCCTTTGCCGCCGCCCGCAGGGAAGGTGCAATCAATCACCGTCATGTCGGCATTGAAGTATTTGGTCAATTCATCGAATTGAGTGTTGGCAACGAACGGGCTTTCCAGCACCAAAATCTCGGTCTGTGCCGAGCTTTCGTCGAGCACGTTCTTGAGGTTCCCGAACCGCGTTTTCAGGCTCATTACGCGGAATTCGCGCAGGCTGTCGATCGGCGGGTTGGTGACCTGTGAGAAGTTCTGACGGAAGAAATGCGACAGCGGGCGATATTGTTTGGACAAAACCGCCGACGGGGTATCATCACCCATCGAAGCCAATGTCTCTTTGCCATCCTCGGCCATCGGCGCAAGAATTTGCTCCAGTTCTTCGATGGAATACCCTGCCGCGATTTGGCGGCGGCGCAATTCCGCGCCGGTATAGACAGGGGATTCTTCGATGTTGCCGAGCACTTCTTCGAGATCTTTGATCTTGCCGACCCAATCGCCGAAAGGCTGGCTCGCGGCCAGTTTATCTTTGATATCGGTGTCGTGGTACAGTTTGCCCTCGGCCATATCGACCGCCAACATCTGACCCGGGCCAAGCGCGCCTTTCTCAACGACACTTGCCTCGTCAAACGGCACCATGCCCGCTTCGGATCCCGCGATCAGGATGCCTTCTCCGGTCACAACATACCGCATCGGGCGCAGGCCGTTGCGGTCAAGACCTGCGCAAACCCAACGGCCATCGGTCATGGCAAGCGCCGCCGGACCGTCCCATGGCTCCATCACGGAGTTCACATAGGAATACATATCGCGCCATGCTTCGGGTAATTCGACCGCCTGCTTGGACCAGCTTTCCGGCACCAACATGGTTTTGGCCATCGGCGCATTGCGGCCCGCGCGAACCAGAACTTCGAACACCGCGTCCAAAGCCGCCGAATCCGATGATCCGCCCGGAACGATGGGTTTGATGTCTTCGGCCAACTCACCAAAGGCACTCGATGCCATGCGAATTTCGTGGCTTTTCATCCAGTTCAGGTTGCCCTTGAGCGTGTTAATCTCGCCGTTATGGGCGAGCATGCGGAAGGGTTGCGCCAACCACCACTGCGGGAAAGTGTTGGTCGAATAACGTTGGTGATAAATCGCAAAGGCGCTTTCGAAACGTTCGTCTTCGAGGTCGGGGTAGAAAACCGCAACCTGCTCGGCAAGCATCATGCCTTTGTAAATGATCGACCGGCACGACAGCGAACAGATATACAATTCGCCAACGCCCTGCGCAGCCGCCGCTTTTTCGATGCGGCGACGGATCACGTAAAGCTCGCGCTCAAATGTTTCCTCGTCCACGCCTTTGGAGTTCGAAATCAGGATTTGCTCGATCTCGGGGCGGGTCGCGTTGGCTTTGTCACCAAGGCAGTCAATATCGACCGGAACGTGGCGCCATCCGTAGATGTAATAGCCCATGCGCAGGACTTCGCTCTCGACGATTGTGCGGCAGGTTTCTTGTTTGCCGAAATCGGTGCGCGGCAAGAAAACCTGCCCCACGGCCATCAATTCGCCCATGCGCGGCTCGTGGCCGGTGCGGCGGATTTGGTCGTAGAAGAACGGCACGGGGATTTGCACGTGGATACCTGCGCCGTCGCCGGTTTTGCCATCCGCATCGACTGCGCCGCGGTGCCAGATCGCCTTGAGCGCGGTGATGCCATTGGCAACAACAGCGCGCGAGGGTTTGCCGTCGACCGACACCACGAGACCCACACCACAGGACGAATGCTCATGCTCCTCGCGGAACATGCCGTTCTCTTCCATCCACTGGCGTTTGGCGGCTTCTGCGGCGGCCCAGCTTGCGTCATATTTGGTCATGCGTCTTCTCCACATTTGCCCCCGCGGGGGACTGCCCCGAGGGGCCTCATTCTTGGCCCAAGGCGGGCCGATCATCTATTCCCATGTCGGCGCGAAATGCTCTCGCGCGTATCTGGCGTATTCTCGTACGGCGGATTTCACCGCCTTTGCGTCACCGGTCAGCTTGGCTGCCACGGTCTTGTTCAATACCCCGGCGGATTTCATCTTCTCCGCCGCATCATGGGCGCAGCGGGGCAACATGTTCACCGTCAGGTTCGGCGCGTCGGGCAATAAAGCCGCCTGCGCCATGTCTTTCTTTTGGTTGCGGCCGAAAGTCACATAAAACTCCGTCCCGCTCTTTTCCGTCACAACATCTCCGGCAGATTTCACCGGATATGTTCCGTGGTTCTTCATCACCCCCGGCCAACGATCCTCGGTCACCAAATCGGGGTGCATCGAGATTTGCGGCACAAAGGCCGCAACCCGCGCCACCGGCACATATCGCGGCAAGATCATCGCGCCATAGCCGCCCATCGAATTGCCGATGGTGCAGACCTCGGTGGCCCCTTCCATATCACGGATCCGGGTCACATAATCGATGATCTTGTCCATCAACCCCGCGCGGGAATACCAGCTCCATCGCAGGTCACTGACAAACAGAACCTTATTCACCCCATCCATCGACGCCGCAGATAAGAATTCGTCGCGCGGCGTGCCGTCTTCGTGGCGGTGCTGGATCGATGTGAATGACACCACCATGCGCGGTCCCGTTCCGTCCAGCCAGCGCAGGCGCAGGGTCTCATCCTCAAGGATGTCTTCGACCTGCGCCTGTTTTTCGCTCATACCACCTACCTCTTTGAGGGCCGTTTGTCTTTTCGGTTACTCCGCTGCGACGGCGCGCGCGCCGTCAAGATATGTCAAAATCGCCTCGGCGCTATCGCGTCCGTCTTTGATCGCCCAAACCACCAAGCTTGCGCCGCGCACGATATCGCCCACCGCAAATACGCCATCCAGAGAGGTTGCGCCCGTTGTGAACGCTGCTTTGATCGTGCCCCAACGGGTCACTTCCAATTCCGGCGTATTCCAAAGGGTCGGGATATCTTCGGGTTCAAAGCCCAGAGCTTTGATCACGATATCCGCTTCTTCGACGTAATCGGCCCCTTCGATCACTTCGGGGCTTTGGCGGCCCGACGCATCCGGCGCGCCAAGGCGCATTTTTTGCACCATCACACCGGTGACGGGGTCACCGGCAAAGCCTTTCGGCGCGGCGAGCCAGACGAATTCAACGCCTTCTTCTTCGGCATTTTGCACTTCGCGTTGCGAACCGGGCATATTGGCGCGGTCGCGGCGGTAGAGGCATTTAACGCTGGTCGCGCCCTGACGGATCGCGGTGCGCACGCAATCCATCGCGGTATCGCCGCCGCCAATCACGACGACTTTTTTGCCTTTGGCGTTCAACTCGCCGTTTTCGAATTCTTCGACAGTATCGCCAAAATTCACCCGGTTCGAAGCGGTGAGGTAATCAATCGCCCGCACGATGCCGTCGCTGCCCGCGCCGGGGCCTTGCAGATCACGGGTTTTGTAAACACCCGTAGCGATCATCACCGCATCATGTTTGCCGCGAATGGCGTCAAAGCTGATGTCTTCGCCGACATTGCAGTTGAGCACAAATTCAACGCCGGACAATTCCAATTGCTTGATGCGGCGCATGACCACATCTTTTTCCAATTTGAACCCCGGAATGCCATAGGTCAGCAAGCCGCCCCCACGGTCATAACGGTCATAGACCGTGACCTGCACACCTTCACGGCGCAGAACATCCGCCGCCGCCAATCCCCCCGGACCGGCGCCAATGATGGCGACCGATTGCTCGCGCTCGACGGCGGGGGTGATCGGTTTCACCCAGCCTTTTTCCCAAGCCGTATCGGTAATGTATTTCTCGACCGCACCGATGGTGACGGTGCCGTGGCCCGAACCTTCGATAACGCAATTGCCTTCGCACAGACGGTCCTGCGGGCAGATGCGGCCACAAATTTCCGGGAAGGTATTGGTCGCTTGGCTGATGGCGTAGGCTTCTTCCAGACGCCCGGTCGCCGTCATCCGCAACCAATCGGGAATGTTGTTGTGCAACGGGCAATGCGATTGGCAATAAGGCACACCGCATTGGCTGCATCGGCTGGCTTGCTCCTCGGCCTTCACGCGCGCGTATTCAGCATAGATCTCGTCGAAGTCTTTGTTACGCGTATCCGGGTCGCGTTTTTCGGGCATATCGCGCCCAACAGTCACAAACTTCAGCATCGGTTGCTTCGCCATGGGCTGCCTCCTGAATTTCTATGGATGTGCCCAAACTGAGGGCGTTGCGCTGGGTTTATACATTTCGCAACAGGAATAAAAGTCATAAGTAGTGACTTATATTTAAGAAAGGTAGCGAAAATCGCGCGCCCTGCGCAAATTTATGCAAAAACAAGGTCCGAATCGGACCCAATAAGCCCCTTTCTTTCTGCCTCGGAAGTTTTATAGCTGATTCTCAACTGCTTCAGGAACATCGCATGACGCTTTTTCATCTCTTTCTCGTCGCCGTGATCCAAGGATTGACCGAATTTCTACCGGTTTCCTCCTCGGGCCATTTGATATTGCTGCCGGAATTGACTGGCATGGCGGACCAGGGGTTAATGATCGACGTTGCTGTGCATGTGGGCACATTGTTCGCAGTGGTTTTATATTTCTGGCGGGATGTCAGCATGGGGTTGGCAGGTGTACCGCGCATGTTGACCGGCCGGATCGACACAGCAGGATCAAAACTTGCGTTTTTGCTGTTGGTGGCAACGATTCCAGTGATCGTGATCGGGTTGGTGTTAAAAGTCACCGGGTTGAGCGAGATGATGCGCTCGGTTGCGGTGATCGGCTGGGCCATGTTGATTTTCGGTCTGATCCTATATTGGGCGGACCAAAAAGGTGGCTCTGAAAAGCAGGCCGCAGATTGGTCCTTACCCGATGCGATCAAATTGGGACTCTGGCAGGCGGTTGCCCTGATCCCCGGCACCTCGCGCTCCGGCATCACCATCACCGGGGCGCGCAAGATGGGATACGGACGCGACTCGGCCGCGCGAATCTCGATGTTGATGTCGATCCCGACAATCATGGCCAGTGGCGCATTGCTCGGGCTTGACGTGATCGAGACGGGCGATTGGGGTGCCGCAAAAGATGCGGCGATCGCGGCGGGTTTTGCCTTTGTTGCGGCGCTGTTGGCGCTGATCCTGATGATGCGCTTGCTGCGTTCGGTCAGCTTCACCCCCTATGTGATATATCGCATTGTTCTGGGTGTGGCACTATTGATCATTGCCTATACAGGCCAAACGTAAAACGCCCGCGCGAGCGCATCGCACCGGCGTTCAACATGTTCAGACCATCAATTATTGAATGCGCAGATTCTTGGCGGATTCCTTGATCGCGGAATATTGGCCCGACGGACGATAGCACCACAAATATTCCGGCAAGATCGCACCCATATTCGCGGGATTGATGCCCAAATCAGCAAAACCCTTCGCCCCGTCCGACACGACATTGTCGCGACGCAGGTTACGGATCTGATCGCGGGTGATCGGTGCCGACACAATGCCAAGCGACAGCTTTTGCACCAGATCGAAGACCCCGCCTAGAAGGCCAGCGATGGCGAAAGGCATGTTGAGGATAACTCGGCGACGGCGGATCACATCCAGCATCCGCCGCATCAAATCGCGCATGGTTTCGACATCCGGCCCGCCCAGTTCATAGAGACCGCCCGCTGCCGCGCCGGTGACTCCCATTGCTGCGGCATGGGCCACGTCTTCGACATAGACGGGTTGGAATTTGGTGTTCGCACCCACGATGGCCACAATCGGGCTGAGTGTGGCGCTGCGCGCAAAGCGGTTAAAGAACGCGTCTTCAGGACCAAAAACAATCGAGGGGCGCAGGATCATCGCATCCGGCATATGCTGCAACACCGCAGCCTCGCCTTCGGCTTTTGAGCGGGCATAATCGCTGTCCGAATCCGCATCGGCGCCCAGGGCCGAGACATGCACCATCCGCGCCACGCCGCTTTCGGCGGCGATGCGCGCCACACGGCCTGCGCCTTCGGCTTGCACGGCGTCAAAGCGATTCTTACCACGTTCCGCAAGGATGCCTACGCAGTTGACCACCGCATCCGCGCCCTGCATCGCCGCGCGCACCGAAGCGTCATCGCGGATGTTGCACAGGATCGGCTCGACCTGCCCCGGCACACCATAGGGCCGCACGAATATTGCCTCGTTGGGGCGACGCACCGCCACCCGCACACGCCAGCCGTCTTTTGCCATGCGGCGGGCGATATAACGACCGACGAATCCAGATCCGCCGTAGATGGTAACGAGTTTCGACATGGCTGGGCCTCCTGAGCGGAAATTACCCGTCTTTCCTAGACCTTGCCGCCCTGCACGGCAAGGTGATTTGCGGCGCATCCCAAAAACCCGATGAATCCTTATTGACAGCACAGGTGCGCGGGTCTAAACGCGCCTCCACGCACCTGTGCCCAGGTGGCGGAATGGTAGACGCGCTAGCTTCAGGTGCTAGTACTCGCAAGGGTGTGGAGGTTCGAGTCCTCTTCTGGGCACCACAAACACCTCTTGAAGGTGTTGTTTTCAATACATATCATGACGTTATCCCCTCTCCCGAGACACAAATCGGGACACTTTTGGGACACACGAATGGTTGTTGTGATGAAGCTTAAATACGTTGATTGCCTGTCAGGATGCCGTAAACGCTTTCAAAGAAGATACCCAAAAGGCGTTGTTAAAGTTCTAGGTGAGTCGATATTTCAAGTCCCGATGATGGCCCAAGATGGAGCTGCCTTGATCAACGAACACGCCAAGCTTCTCTCCGAAGATGACAAGATTTTTGCCAAGGCTCGACGTCAGGCTGCTGAAGAGGGTCCGCTTTCTCTTCTTGAGCGATGGCGTGAGGCGGCAACTATGCTGCAGCGACCGAGATGGACACTGTCCCCGCGCAAGCTTAACCTTCTCCTGAAATATGCCAATGGTTGTTCGGCGATCTGCCTGGCTCCTGCCTTGTGGGTATCTCTACCGCCATCTCGGCCTGCATCATTTTCTTGGAGGAAAGCCCATGCAGTTGATCTATTCCCCCGCTTCGCCCTTTGTGCGCAAGGTATGCGTGTTGATGGAAGAAGCCGGTATTGCTGATCAAATTAGCAAGCTGCCCGTGGCAACCACGGCTTTGGCCACCGCGCCCGAAGCGCTGGCGGCCAACCCAACCGGCAAAATCCCGGCCTTAATCCGCACGGATGGCCCTGCGATATACGACAGCCGCGTAATTTGCCGCTATCTCGACGACAGGGCCGAGTCGGGCCTTTATCCGGACACGCGCCTTTGGGAGGTTCTGACCCTAGAGGCCACCGCCGATGCAATCATGGAATCGGGTATTGCGATGGTTTATGAGGCGCGCCTGCGCCCGCCGGAAAAACAGTTCGACGGTTGGATCGAGGCACAATGGGGAAAAATCGCCCGTGCCGTTTCGGTGATCAATGAACGCTGGATGAGCCATCTCAACGGCCCGCTCGACATGAGCCATATCGCGGTGGCCTGCGCGCTCGGGTATCTGGATTTTCGCATGGATGATCGCGCGTGGCGCAAAGGCAATGATGCATTGGACGATTGGTATGCCGCATTCTCGCAGCGCCCGTCGATGCAAGCCACAGAGCCGGAATAGGGCCATAGCCTGACACCTCAGCTCCAAAACGACAAAGCCCCGACCACATGAAACATGGATCGGGGCTTTTATGGTCCGGGGTCAAGCGCGCTTAAAAATTCAGCGACACGCCGACATTGATCGCATTGGAGATCAGCGGGAATCTCATTGAGCCGCCACCGTCCAGATCGGCTTCGTTCTTGGAATAGGTGAATTGGTATTCGGTGAAGACCGCCCAACGCGCGTTGATATCATATTTGATGCCTGCCATCACCTTGGCGGCTGGACCGGTCACTTGGTAGCCATAGGTTTTATGGCCATTGGCCGTCACATCCACATGCGGAATGGCAAGGCCGATGCCCGCACCGACATAGGGCGTCACAAATTTCCATTGATCCGGCCAACGCTTCATCACGTTGGCGGTTAGAATGTTATGCCCGTCGGTAAATTCCAAACGGCTAAAGCCCGCTGGCATTTCCGATTGCGGCGCATAGGCTTTGGTATGGGTCAATTCGACACCGAAACCGATATTTGATTCTTTCCACCACGTGGCGCGCAAACCATAGTAGGGCGGCGGCGTAAAACTTTTGCCTTCCCAACCGATCAACGCGCTATAGGAGGCACCCGTGCCCGGCGCCGTGCCTTTGATCCGGCTGTGTGGTGAGGACTGCGTGCCGCCGTAAAAGCTCAATTCGACCTCGGCAAAGGCCGGGGCCGCCAAGCCAAGTGTAACGCAAGAGGCGATAGCGGAGAGTTTCAAGGCTTTGGTCATAACAGGCTTCCATTCGTGGCACGAGGGTGCCCCCAGATATAGAAGTGTTACAGCTGATCGCAATAGGTCTTAAGCGCGACACAAACGCGCCCCCCTTGTTTTAGCAACACCTTTGTCTGGACGTGGGCGAAAACCCCCGCTAAATACCGCGACGGATAGGCAGCAGGATTCCTGCGGCCCGAAACCGCATAGGCCGCAAGCAGGCCGAAGAATGGAGTAAGCTCGTGTCCCACGCAGAAGATCACGAAGGCACCCGCAGAGATTTCCTCTACTACGCAACGGCTGGCGCCGGTGCCGTAGCGACTGGTGCAGCCGTCTGGCCCTTGGTCAATCAGATGAACCCCTCCGCCGATGTGAAGGCATTGTCGTCGATCCGCGTCGATGTCTCTGGCGTCGAGGTGGGCACACAATTGACCGTGAAATGGCTCGGAAAGCCGGTGTTTTTCCGCCGTCGCTCCGAAGCAGAGATCGCGGATGGCCGCTCGGTCGACGTTGGTCAATTGATCGATAAAACCGCCCAGAACCCCAATAAGGACGAGGTCGTTCCGGCAACGGATGAAAACCGCACCCTTGATGAAGCGGGCGAATGGCTGGTGATGATCGGGGTCTGCACGCACCTTGGCTGTGTCCCGATCGGTGACGGCGCAGGCGAGTTTGGCGGCTGGTTCTGCCCTTGCCACGGCTCGCACTACGACACCGCAGGCCGTATCCGCAAAGGTCCTGCTCCGCAGAACCTGCATATTCCCGTCGCCGCCTTTGTCGACGACACCACGATCAAATTGGGTTAAGGACGCGTATTATGGCTGGAATTCCGCACGACCACTACGAGCCCAAGTCGGGCCCCGAAAAATGGCTGCACTCGCGCCTGCCCATTGTGGGCTTGCTCTATGGCACCATCATGATTCCCACCCCCAAGAACCTCAACTGGATGTGGATCTGGGGTATCATCCTGACCTTCTGCCTTGCATTGCAAATTGTCACCGGCATCGTTCTGGTGATGCATTACACGCCGCATGTTGACCTTGCCTTTGCCTCGGTCGAGCACATCATGCGTGATGTGAACGGCGGGCATTTCTTGCGTTACCTGCACGGCAACGGCGCATCGCTGTTCTTTGTTGCGGTCTATCTGCACCTCTTCCGCGGCCTCTACTACGGATCCTACAAGGCGCCCCGCGAAATCACATGGGTGATCGGCATGATCATCTATCTTTGCATGATGGGCACCGCATTCATGGGCTACGTTTTGCCTTGGGGGCAAATGTCCTTCTGGGGCGCGACCGTCATCACCGGCCTGTTTGGTGCGATCCCGTTCATCGGCGAGCCGATCCAAACATGGCTTTTGGGCGGACCGGCGGTGGACAATGCCACGCTGAACCGCTTCTTCTCGCTGCACTACCTCTTGCCCTTCGTGATCGCCGCATTGGTTGCGGTCCACATCTGGGCCTTCCACACCACGGGCAACAACAACCCGACCGGTGTTGAAGTGCGCCGAGGTTCGAAAGAAGAAGTCAAGAAAGACACAGTGCCGTTCTGGCCCTACTTCGTGATCAAGGATCTCTTTGCCCTCGCGGTGATCCTCACGGTGTTCTTTGCCATCGTCGGCTTCATGCCGAATTACTTGGGTCACCCCGACAACTATATCGAAGCCAACCCTCTGGCGACGCCGGCGCACATCGTTCCGGAATGGTATTTCCTGCCGTTCTACGCGATCTTGCGGGCGTTCACGGCGGATGTCTGGGTCGTGCAACTGGTGTCCTTTGTGACCGGCGGCATCGTTGATGCGAAATTCTTTGGTGTGATTGCCATGTTTGGCGCAATCGCGGTCATGGCCTTGGCGCCTTGGCTCGATACATCCTCCGTGCGTTCGGGCCGGTATCGCCCGATGTTCAAATGGTGGTTTGCGTTGCTGGCGATCGACTTTGCGGTGCTGGCATGGGTGGGTGCAATGCCAACCGATGGCATCTACCCCTATATTTCGCTCTTGGGTGCGACCTATTGGTTCGGTTACTTCCTCGTGCTGCTCCCGCTCCTGGGTGTGATCGAGAAACCGCTGCCGCAGCCTGCGACCATCGAAGACGACTTCAACTCGCATTACCAAAAACCGGCTGAATAAGAGGACATGGGACAAATGTTTAAGAAACTCGCGATTACCGCAGTTGCCGCCCTGACCTTTGGGGCCGGTGCTGCCACTGCCGCCGGAGACAGTGGCCACAAAATGCACGATGTGGACTTTTCCTTTGAAGGTCCCTTCGGCACATTCGACCAGAACCAGCTTCAGCGTGGCCTCAAAGTCTACACCGAAGTCTGTTCGGCCTGTCATGGTCTCAAATTCGTTCCGATCCGCACGATTGGCGACGATGGCGGCCCACATCTTCCCGAAGAGCAGGTCATCGAATACGCCAAGAACTTCTCGGTCGTCGATAAGGAAACAGACGAAGACCGCGAAGCCAAACCAAGCGACCACTTCCCCGGATCGGCGCTTGAAAACGCGCCGGACCTGTCGCTGATGGCCAAAGCCCGCGCCGGCTTTCATGGCCCCTACGGCACCGGTTTGAGCCAGCTGTTTAACGGCATTGGTGGCCCCGAATATATCGTCGCCATCCTCACCAGCTACACAGGCGAGGAAAAAGAAGAAGCCGGCACAACATATTACGAGAACACCGCCTTCCCGGGTGGTTGGATCGCAATGGCCCCGCCGCTTTATGGCGAGGATGTCGATTTTGACGATGGTCACAGCAATGAGCTACATCACGAATCAGAGGACGTTGCGGCGTTCCTGATGTGGGCGGCTGAACCTAAGATGATGGCGCGCAAACATGCGGGCTTCGTTGGGGTGCTCTTCCTGACGGTTCTGTCCGTTTTGCTCTACCTGACCAACAAACGCATCTGGTCCAAAGTCAAAGGCCCGAAGAAAAAGCACTGATCCGCTTTTGAAAGACACATAAAAGCCCCGCCCTCACCCGAGGCGCGGGGCTTTTTCATGGGCGAGGCCGGACCCGCACGACACGGCAAAAGGGCACAACCGCCCTCACCCTGCGCCACCGCTTTCTGCTTTCTCTAAATATCCCCGCCGGTGGCATCCCGCCACGATCCAACCGCGTGGGAAAATCACGGCGCGCCTGCCTTAGCAGCTATCCCAGATACGCCCGCAGGGCCGGCGGTGGATCGGCCAAGAGCACAGAGGTGTCTTGCGGCGCAAAGGCCCGCCCTTCGGCGACCAACACCGTCTGCGGACAAAGCCGCGCCGCATCATCGGGGTCGTGACTGACCATCAACAGTGTCGCGGCCTGCTGCGCCGCCATTTGCGCCACCAGATCAAGCATTTCGACCTTGAGCGCGGGACCCAGCGCCGCAAAGGGTTCATCCAGCAAGATCACCGGACGGTTTTGCAACAAGACCCGCGCAATGGCCACGCGACTTTGTTGCCCGCCCGACAGTTGCGAGGGCTTACGCGGGCCGAGCCCCTGCAATCCGACCTGCTCGAGCGCACGGTCCACCGCGCCGCGCTGCGCCGTGCTCAACCGAAGATCAGGACGCAAGCCAAGCCCGATGTTTTGCGCCGCCGTGAGGTGCGGAAACAGGTTGTGGTCCTGAAACAGCATCGCAATCGGGCGCGCCGCAGGGGCAGCATCGGTCAAATCATGCCCCTTCCAGGTGATCCGCCCCTTGGTCAATGGCACAAATCCCGCCATAGCCCCCAGAAGCGTCGACTTGCCCGCACCAGAGGGGCCAACCACCGCCACGCGCGCGCCGGCCGCGATGCTTAGATCGGCGGACAGGGTGAAATCGTCTTGCTGAATACATAGGCCCTCAAGCGTCAACATCGCGCCGCCCCCTTTGATCGAAGATCCAGAACAACCCAAGGCTCAACGCGAGCAACACCACCCCCGCACCGGAAGCCGCTTGCATTTGATACGCCCCCATCAGGCGATAAATTTGCAACGGCAAGGTCGCCCATTCGGGATCGGCAAACAACACCACCACACCCAGATCTCCCATCGCCAAGGCCGCGCTCAACCCGGCGGCAAAACCTAGGGCGCTGCGGCTGCGGGGCAGGATCAACAACCGCAGCCGCGCCACGCCCGTTAAACCCAGTTGATCCGCCAGAACGCCAAAATCCGTCTCGGCGCGGCGCACGGCCGGGGCAATGACCCGCACCGCAAAAGGCAACGCCATCAAGGCATTCACGGCAACGGTCACCGGCAAGGCAAGACCCGCCGGCGCAAAAAACGGATTGATCATAATAAAAAGCCCGGTTCCGATCACCAAAGGCGACACAGCCACACCCAAGAGCCCAAGCCCCTCTGCCCAGCGCCAGCGTGCCATTGAAAGCCCCAAGGCCAACGTCAACGTCAACGCCGTTGCCAAGAGTGCGATGACCAAGGAATGACCGCTGGCGGCAAGGACCGACGCCCAGACATCGGCGCTCATCTGCGCGCTGCCCCATGCGCCGCGCCAAAGGATCATCGCCACCGGCCCGGCCACAAACAGCGTGGCCAGTGCAACCGTCAACGCGTCAGCAATCCGTTGCATCCAGCCGCCCGCATCAAACCGCTCGACCCGCCCGTCCATGCCCCGCCCGAATCCGTCCGCCCGCGCCACAGTTGCCGCCCCAAGCGCCGCAATGCCCACAAGACACAATTGCACAAGCCCCAGCCCAGCCGCCCGCGCCAAATCAAAATCCAAGGTGAAGGCTTGGTATATGGCCAACTCCAATGTGGTCGCGCGCGGTCCACCGCCAAGGGTCAGCGCCACCGCAAAGCTCGACAGGCAAATCGCAAACACAATCAACGCCGCGCCCGGAAGATAGGCGCGCAACATCGGCACCTCGATCCGCCAGAACACATCGCGTGGGCGGAATCCGAGAGAGGCGGCAAGGCGGAAATGTTCCGCCGGTATCGCTTGCCAGCCCTGCAAGATAATACGTGTGGCCAACGGTAGATTGAAGAAAACATGTGCCAAAACCACGCCATGCAATCCGTATATTTGAACAGCAGGTAGGCCCAATTCCGCGAATCCTGCGTTCAACAAGCCGCCGCGCCCGAAAATCGCCAAGAGACCAAGGATCGCCACGATCACTGGCAAAATGAACGGGGCGCCGAGAAGCGTGATCAAGGCACCGCGCCCCCAAAACCTGCGCCGTGCCAACGCCCGCGCGACCGGCACCGCCAAAGCGATTGAAAACAACGCTGACAACCCCGCTTGCACCACGGTGAAGCGCAAAGCGGCAAGATCGCCAGCCCCGAACCGCGCACCGGCTTCGGCGCGCAGAGCGACAGCAGCCAGAGGGGCGAGGATCATCACCACGACAAACCCTGCCGCCGCGATCCCCGCCCCTGCGTTCGAATCAATGCGCTTTATTGGGACAGCGCCGTGAGCCATTCGGCCAAAGCCTCCTCACGCATTTGCGGCGCATCGGCCAGAGGTATCATCAAGGCTTTGTCCGGTGTCACAAGCGTTTCGAACCCTTCAGGCAGCCCGCCGGTAGGCGTGATCGCCGGATACATCCAGTTGGTCGTTGGAATGATGGTTTGGAAGGCATCCGAAAGCATGAAGGCAAGGAACCTGTCGGCCAATTCCGGTTGATCCGTGCCGGCGATTTTTGCGGCCACTTCGACTTGCAGATAATGGCCTTCGGAAAAGGCCGCGACATTTTTGCTGTCATCCTCTTCCGCGATCAAATGGTAGGCGGGCGAGGTGGTATAACTGAGCACCATGTCGGATTCGCCTTCGAGGAACAGGCCGTATGCCTCGGACCAACCTTTGGTCACGGTGACGATATTATCCGACAGCGCCTCCCAAACGGCGGGCGCGTCGTCACCATAGGCCGCTTTGACCCACATCAACAAACCAAGACCCGGCGTTGACGAACGCGGATCCTGAATGATGATCTTCAAATCCGACTCTGCCAGAGCCTTGAAATCGGTCGGCGCATCGAGGCCCGCATTTTTCACGAAAGCGAAATAACCCCAGTCAAACGGCACAAATGTGTCATCCTCCCATTTGATTGGCAGAGCATAATCGGCACTAATCCCGGAGGGGGCAAAAAGACCGCTGTCACGGGCGGCCGCGATCAGATTGTTGTCGAGGCCCAGAACAACGTCAGCCTTTGTCCGTGCGCCCTCCAATTTGATCCGCGCCAAAAGCGATGCGCCATCCCCTGCCGCGACAAATTGAAGATCGCACGCGCAGATCTCCTCAAAGGCCGTCTCGACCGCAGGGCCGGGGCCCCATTCGGTGTCAAAGCTGTCGTAGGTGTAGATGGTCAATACGGGCGTTTCGGCCAACGCGGTGCTGGCTGCGAAAAGCCCCGTAGCGAGTGCAAGATACTTCACGGCATCCTCCTAATTTCTAGTGGGCGGAATGGGTGCGTGGAGCATATCCAAACCTTCCCTCCGCCGGTCTTAACCGGTTCAGGTTCAACGGGTTCGCAGAAGTGCATCTCAGCCGCATATGCGCGGCACCCCGAGGCAAGGCGGAACCTAGGCGGCGCGGGGCGCGGTGGCAAGGGGGTTTCCCGTGACACCGCGCCCCGTTTGTTGATGGGCCGTGCTAGTGCGGTTTGGCGTATTGCGCAAGCTCCGCCTCGGCAGCCTTATCAATATCCAGATCGTCGCTGGTCAGGATGCCTGCATCGGGATCATTGAATATTGCCATATCAACCTTACCCTCGCTTTTGGCGACGATGGAGGTGACGACCGCATCGCCGGTGATGTTGACCGCCGTGCGGATCATATCCATCAACCGGTCCACCCCGAGGATAAGCGCAATACCCTCGATCGGAAGGCCCACCTGCCCCAATACCATGGTCAGCATCACCAGACCCACGCCCGGTACGCCCGCCGTCCCGATAGACGCCAGAACCGCCATGGCAATCACCGTTACATAACCACCAAGCCCCAGATCAATGCCATAGACATTGGCCAGGAACACTGTGGCGACGCCTTGCATAATGGCGGTGCCATCCATGTTGATCGTCGCGCCAAAGGGCACGCAGAAAGAGCCGACCGAATTGTTGACGCCGACCCGTTCCGTCACGCAGCGCAAAGTCACGGGGATCGTGGCGTTGCTCGACGCGGTGGAAAAGGCAAAAATCTGCGCCGGGCGAATTTTGCGCATGAAGGTTAGGGGGCTAAGCCCCGAAAGCAATTTGAGCATGATCATCAGCGTCACGAAGAGATGCACAAACAGCGCCAGAACCAAGGTGACAACATAGGCCAACACCGGCAGGAACAATTCGATCCCCTGTTCGGTGAAGGTCTTGGCGATCAAACAAAACACGCCAATGGGGGCAAAGGCCATGACGATGCCGACGACCTTCATCATCACTTCGTTCATATATTCGCTGGCTTCCACAAACCCTTTGGATTTCCCGCCGAGCATCAAAACAGCCACCCCCAAAATCACCGTGTAAAAGATGATTTGTAGCATCTCGCCATTGGCGAAGGACGCGACCGGATTGGTGGGAACGATCCCCGCAAAAACGTCCCAAACAGTGGGGGCCTCGCGGCCCGTCACACCGGAGGTGTCGATGCCATCCATGACAAACCCTTTGCCCGGCCCAATCACCGAAGCAAGAATAATCGCCACGGCAATCGCAATCGCCGTCGTGGTCAAATAAAGCACAAAGCTTTTGCCGCCGACACGGCCCAGAATGCGGATATCACCGATCCCTGTCACGCCGCAGATCAATGAGAAGAACACCAGCGGCACCACCAACATTTTCAAGGCATTGACGAACATCTTGCCGATCATGGCGAACAGTCCGCCGACAATATGGGTATTGATGAAATCGGACCCGATCTTGTTAAAGATCACACCAAGGATCAGCCCGCCAAGCATGGCCAACATGATTTGCGTCGTCAGGGACATTTTTGACGGCTTGCCGCCACTTGCCCCGCTTTCCGTTTCGCGTGTCATTGTCTTTCCTTCCTGTTGCTTATGTGAGGAGTTTTGCACGCTTTGCGTGAAACGCAAAATTTATGCACGCTTTGCGCGAAACAACGCGGAAGATTGCCTCTGACATGAGCAGTTGATAGAGCAGGTAAAAGAAAATGCGAGCCGCCACAGGAGCCGCCTATGTCGCTAAATTCATTCGGACATCTTTTTCGCGTCACCACATGGGGCGAAAGCCACGGCCCTGCATTGGGCGCGACAGTTGACGGGTGCCCACCGGGCGTAGCCGTGGACGAAGCCATGATCCAACATTGGCTCGACAAACGTAAACCCGGCACCAGCAAATACACCACGCAGCGGCGCGAGGCCGATGAGGTCGAAATCCTGTCCGGCGTGTTCGAGGGGCAGACCACCGGAACGCCGGTGCAATTGATGATCCGCAACACCGATCAGCGGTCAAAAGATTACGGCGACATTGCCGAAAAATTCCGCCCCGGCCATGCGGATATCACCTATTGGCAAAAATACGGCATCCGCGATTATCGCGGCGGCGGGCGGTCCTCGGCGCGCGAAACAGCCGCGCGGGTGGCTGCGGGCGGATTGGCGCGGGCAGCATTGAAATCACTTTTGCCCAACGTCGAGATCACCGGATATCTCACGCAAATCGGCCCGCATAAAATCGACCGCGAACGGTTCGATTGGGCCGAGATCGGCAACAACGTCTTTTGGTCCCCCGATGCGGTCGCCGCCGGTGAATGGGCCGATTACATGGATGCCCTGCGCAAAAGCGGCAACTCGGTCGGGGCCGCGGTCGAGGTCGTGGCGCGCGGTGTGCCCGCCGGTCTTGGCGCGCCGGTTTACGGCAAGATAGACACTGATTTGGCCGCCGCGATGATGAGCATCAACGCCGTCAAAGGCGTCGAGATCGGCGAAGGCATGGCAGCCGCAGAGCTGACCGGCGAAGAGAATGCCGACGAGATTTTCATGGGTAATGACGGCAACCCGGTCTATTCATCCAACCACGCGGGCGGGATTTTGGGCGGAATTTCCACGGGTCAGGATCTGGTTGTGCGCTTTGCGGTGAAACCCACGTCATCGATCCTGAAACCGCGCCAGACGATCACCAAATCCGGTCAATCGGCCGAAATCATCACCAAGGGCCGCCATGATCCCTGTGTCGGCATTCGCGCCGTGCCGGTGGCCGAGGCGATGATGGCCTGCGTGATTTTGGATCATGTGTTGCTACATCGTGGCCAAATTGGCGGCGCCGCAGGCGAGACACGCGGCAAGATCGGATAATCCGGCGGGCGCCACCTGTGCCCTCCTCACCCCGCCGGTTTTAACGCTGATCGGGCTGGGGGTTTCAAGCCGTTTACCCCGCGCATAAATGCGCCGCGTTGACGCGATGCGATGCACATCCTTTGGGCTCGCGCGGTTGATCTCTAGACGGCGTGGTTTGTCACCCTCTCGGCGTGGCTCTATGCCTTGGCCTGAAGCACGGGGGGCTGCTGCTTCGACAACTGCACCGCCAAAATTCCCGCCGCAATGATCCCAACGCCAATGACATCACGCAAACCAATGCTTTCGTTAATGACCACCGCAGCAATCGCCACGCCAAAAAACGGGTTGAGGAAATGGAAGGTTGCAGCTTTGGTCGCGCCGATCATGCCGACCAAAGTGAACCACACCCATGTCGCCAAAAGCCCGGGCACCAGAGTGGTATAGATGAACGCGATGACCAACGGCGCGGACCATGTGACCTCTAGCGTTTCGGTAAACCCTGACACCACAGCGAGACAGGCAGACCCAACCAGCATTTGCAGCCCGACGATCATCATCACATTCCCGCCCGACACCGCGCCGCGCACCGACAATGTCGCAACGGTCAACGCCGCCGCCGCAATCAGGCAAAGCAGCAAGCCATAGCTGTCTACTCCGCTTTGCAACCGCGCGCCCATGATCAACGCCACGCCAGCCACACCTGCAATCAATCCGATCACCGCCATGCGCGGCAAACGATCACGAAAGATGACCCAACCGGCCAACGCCACCATCAAGGGCATGGACGAAGCGATGATCGACGCAAGCGATGCCTCAATGGTTTGCATCGCGACAAAATTCAAACCGAGATAGAGCGCGTTCTGGCAAACCCCGAAGATCACCGTCGCACGCCATTGGCTGCGGGTCAGGTTAAACCGTTGACCCATCGCAAATGCAATCGCCACCCCAATCAAACCCGACAGCAGAAACCGCAACGACAAGGATGCCAATGGCGGCGCATAGGCCACGATCACCCGCGCCGACGTAAAAGCCGAAGACCACATCAGGGCAAAGGCCAGCCCCATCAACATCGCGCGCAGGTTCATCGTGTCTCCAATCCGATCAAGAGAAAGCGCCCAAACGCAAAAAGGCCGCCTTACCGGCGACCCTTTCGAAAACTTGGCAAAGATGCAAGCTTAGCCGTTGACGCTGTCTTTGAGCGCTTTGGCGATGGTCATTTTCACAACCTTGTCAGCTTCTTTCTTGATCTGCTCGCCGGTGGCCGGGTTGCGCACCATGCGCTCGGGGCGCTCACGGCAGTAAATTTTGCCAACGCCGGGCAGGGTCACAGCACCGCCTGCGGACACTTCTTTGGTGATGATTGCAACGATCGCATCGAGCGCGCCACTTGCGGATTTCTTATCGCTGCCCATTTCTTCGGCCAGAGCGGCAACAAGCTGGGTTTTAGTCATTGGTTTCGACATTCTGTGGTCTCCTTCACTTGCCCGATCTATGGGGCCTCATTGGCGTTATATAACCTTATGTTGCGTAGCTACACAACGAATTGTGGTGCGAAACAAGTGGAAATAACACATTTTGGGAAGTTTATCCCTGATCAAAGGAAGGCCGTCTCGTCAAATGAGCGCAATTTGCGGCTGTGGATACGCTCCAGTGGCATTTCGCGCAGGCTCTCCATCGCCCGAATCCCGATCATCAAGTGCCGTGCCACTTGGGTTTTATAGAAATCCGAGGCCATGCCCGGCAACTTCAATTCGCCATGCAGGGGCTTGTCAGAGATGCACAGAAGCGTTCCATAGGGCACCCGAAACCGAAACCCGTTGGCAGCGATCGTGGCGCTTTCCATATCAAGCGCCACGGCGCGCGATTGGCTCAGCCGCTGCACCGGACCGGTATGGTCACGCAACTCCCAATTGCGATTGTCGAGGCTGGCCACCGTCCCGGTCCGCATCACACGCTTGAGATCATAGCCCGCAAACTCCGTCTCTTTCTCGACAGCGGTCTCAAGCGCGATTTGGATTTCCGCCAAAGCGGGGATCGGCACCCAGACCGGCAGATCATCATCCAACACCTTGTCTTCGCGCAGGTAGGCATGTGCGAGAACAAAATCCCCCAGACTTTGCGAATTGCGCAGACCCGCGCAATGTCCGACCATGATCCATGCATGCGGGCGCAAAACCGCGATATGATCGGTGGCGGTTTTGGCGTTCGACGGGCCAACCCCGATGTTGACCAGAGTAATCCCGGACCCATCGGCGCGCTTGAGATGGTAGGCAGGCATCTGCGGCATTTTCATCGTCGGCGGGATCGGCGCATCGGCATGGGTGATTTCGACATCTCCGGTGCTGACGAAACTGGTATATCCACTGTCCGGATCGGCCAGAACGCTGCGCGCAAAGGCTTCAAATTCCGAGACATAGAACTGGTAATTGGTGAACAACACATGGTTCTGAAAATGTCCCGGATCGGTGGCGGTATAATGCGCCAGCCGCGCCAGTGAATAATCCACCCGCTGCGCCGTGAAAGGGGCCAAGGCACCCGGCCCGCCCTCGGTGGGAACATAGGTGCCGTTGACGATATCATCATTGGTCGTGGTCAGGTCCGGAACGTCGAACACATCGCGCAGGGTAAATTTCGCCGCGCCTTCTTGCGGGACGGTCATGCCGCCGGTTCCGGCGACAGCGAAATGCACCGGCATGGGCGTTGTCGAAGGGCCGATTTCGACCGGCACTTTGTGGTTTTCAAGCAAAAGCCCGATTTGCTGCTCAAGGTAGGATTTAAACAAATCCGGCCGCGTGATGGTTGCGGTAAATGTGCCGGGGCCGGCGACATATCCAAAACTCAGACGGCTATCGATTTGGGCAAAGCTGCGGGTGGTGACAGATATTTGCGGATAAAAGGCGCGCATGCGGGCGTTGGGGTGGCCGTTTTTCATCGCAAGGCGGAAGTTGTCGCACAAGAAGGCTGTCGCCTCCTCATAGAGCACGATCAAATGTGCCACGGCCGCCTTGGCATCGTCGAAGCTTCGCGGGGCGGAGGGCGTGGGTGTCAGCACCGGCAAGCCTTGTTTGTCGTCGTTCATGCGTCATCCACCATCAGATCAGTCAATTCAAAACGGGTCACATCCACCAACCCCAAATCAGAAATACGCAGCTCCGGAATAACCACAAGCGCCAACAACGAATGTTGCATATAGGCGTTGTTCAATGTGCATCCGCAGGCCGCCATCGCCGCCATCATCGCGCCTGCATCGGCGGCCACCTCGGCCGCAGGCGCATCCGACATCAACCCCGCGATCGGCAATTTGACAAGCGCCAGTTCGGCCCCGTCCTTCCAAATGGTGATGCCGCCGCCGACCTCGGCCAAACGGTTCGCCGCCGCGGCCATCATGTCGCGGTCTGTGCCGACGACGATCATATGGTGGCTGTCGTGGGCGACGGTGCTGGCCATGGCCATGCGGCCTTTGTATCCGAAACCGGACACGAACCCGTTCACAACACCGCCGGTGGCGCGGTGGCGTTCAACCAAGGCAATTTGGCAAATATCCTGCGCGCCATCCATTTCAACGCGCGACTCGCTGACCTTTAGATCAGCGGTCAGGGCTTTGGTCGGCGCTTGATTTTCCACCACGCCAATGACGCGGGCGGTGACGTGATTGGCGCCCTCCGGCGCGGGGATATCGAAATCCGTCTCGGTCAGGGCATGACCCAAATGCACGGTTTGCCGCGCCGTATCGGGCCACGCGTAATGCGGACAATCGACGAGGCATTTACCGTCCTTTGCCACGGTTTTGCCGCGCGCGATCACCTCTTCAATCGGCAGGGTTTTGAGATCCGAGGTCAGGATCATATCCGCCCGCCGACCCGGCGCGATCGAGCCGATCTCGCGCTCCAACCCGAAATGCGTGGCGGTGTTGATCGTCGCCATTTGCAGCGCAATCAGCGGATCACAACCACAATCAATCGCATGACGCACCACGCGGTTCATATGGCCGTCCTCGACCAATGTGCCGGAATGGCAATCGTCGGTGCATAGGATAAATCCGCGCGGATCGAGCCCCTTTTCAGTGATCGCAGTGATCTGCGTTTCGACGTCATACCACGCCGAGCCGAGCCGCATCATCGCGCGCATGCCTTGGCGGGTGCGGGCGATGGCATCGGCCTCGCAGGTGCCTTCATGGTCATCAGCAGGACCGCCCGCGACATAGGCGTGAAAGGCAGGGCCCAGATCGGGCGAGGCATAATGCCCGCCAACGGTTTTTCCCGCACGTTGGGTTGCGGCGATCTCGGCCAACATCTTGGGATCACCATTGATCACACCCGGAAAATTCATCATCTCGCCAAGGCCGATAATCCCCGGCCATGCCATCGCCTCGGCGACGTCGTCGGGACTGATCTCTTGGCCCGTGGTTTCCAATCCCGGCGCAGATGGGGCGCAAGACGGCATCTGCGTGAAGATATTCACCGGCTGCATCAAGGCTTCGTCATGCATCATCCGCACCCCGTCGAGGCCAAGGACATTCGCGATCTCATGCGGGTCGGTGAACATCGACGTGGTGCCATGCGGGATCACCGCACGGGCAAATTCGGCAGGGATCAACATGCCGCTTTCGATATGCATATGCGCGTCGCACAGACCGGGGATCATATAGCGGCCCTCGGCCTCGATGATTTGCGTGTCCGGCCCGATGCAATGGCTGGCATCCGGCCCACAATAGGCAAACCGTCCGCCCGCGATGGCGATGTCCATATTGTCCAGAACCTCGCGGGTGTGGACATTGACCCATCGCCCGCCGCGCACAACGGTATCGGCGGGGGCGCGCCCTGCGGCAACGGCGACGAGAGTGGGGGCCATATCGGCCCAGCTTGGAAAATCTATGCTCATAAGAACAGCTTTTCCCCATTCACGCCGAGGTGCAAGGGGGAACCTGTCATACAGGTCATTGCGGAGGCTTCTATAGAATGTGTTGACCCATCTGCGATGTAACACCGGGCGATCAGGCACCCTGCGCCAAACCTGCCCTTGCCTTGGCCGAGCGGCTCGGCCAAACCTGTTACCATGACAGAGCAACACGGCAAAATTCTATTCTCATACGGTCATGGCTATAGCGCACAGGCTTTAGCCCGCCGCCTCGTGCCGCAGGGCTGGACGATCTATGGCACCACGCGCAGCACCGATAAAACGGATCGGCATTGGGCCGACGGCATCACGCCCTTGGTCATTGGCGCGGATGATTTGACCGCGCCGCTGTCGCGCGCCAGCCATCTGTTGATCAGCGCCGGCCCCGACGCCGAGGGCGATCCGTTTTTGCGCAACCACCGCGCCGAAATCACCGCCCGAGCGCCGCATCTGACATGGGCAGGATACCTGTCGACCACGGGCGTTTATGGCGATCACGGCGGTGATTGGGTCGATGAGACGACCCCCCTCTCCCCATCAACACGGCGCGGCAAATGGCGCGTGGCGGCCGAAGCGGATTGGCAAACCATCCGCGATCTGCCGCTGCATATCTTCCGGCTGGCGGGGATCTATGGTCCCACTCGCGGACCATTTGCCAAAGTGCGCAATGGCACAGCGCGGCGGATCATCAAAGACGGGCAGGTGTTCAGCCGCATCCATGTCGAGGACATCGCGCAAGTGCTCGAGGCGTCCATCCAAGCACCGCGTGCGGGCGGTATTTACAACCTGTGCGATGACGACCCCGCCCCGCCGCAGGATGTGATCGGCCATGCGGCGGAGCTCTTGGGGCTGCCGCTTCCCCCTGCCGAAGCCTTTGAGACAGCAAAGATGACCCCAATGGCACGCAGCTTCTACGCCGAATCCAAACGCGTGCGGAACGATTTGATCAAACGGGAGTTGGGGATACAGTTGCTTTATCCAACGTATCGTGACGGGCTGCGTGCCTTGCTGGATGCGGAAACCACCGCAGAAGAAAGTTGAACCCCATGCAGGAAACCGTCACGCCCCGCGTCGACACCCCCTCCCCGTCCCTGCGTAGCCTGAGCGACATTCTCGATGCTGTTGAGGCAGCCGCAGAGGGCGGCACGGCCTCGGTGGAGGATATTTTGACCGAGGTGGGCGAACGGTCGTTCTCTCCGATCATCCTGGTGCCGGCGCTGATCCTTGTCTCGCCGTTGTCGGGGATCTTCGGTTTGCCGACAGTTGGTGCCGTTCTGATTTTTCTGACCACGGTGCAAAAGCTGTTCGGGCGTCCGCATGTATGGTTGCCCAGCGTGATCAAAAAGCGCAGCGTGAAAGCCGAACGGCTGATCCGGGCCGTGGGGTGGCTCCGCCGCCCAAGCCGGTGGATCGACGCGCGCATGGAAAAACGGCTGACCTGGTTGGTGACGCGTGGGGCGAATATCGCGACATTGCTGACGATCATCGCCATCACCATGGTGATTCCGCTGCTCGAAGTCCTGCCATTTGTGACATCCGTTTTGGCCACGGCCATCGCGTTTTTTGCCATTGGCCTTTTGGCCCGCGATGGCGCGTTTATCGTACTGGGCTATGTCTGGACCTGCGCCAGTTCCGCCATTGCCTATTGGTTGATGATCGAAACAGGTATAGCCGGTTAGGCGCGGTCTGCTTTCGCATCCAATCGCGCCACGCCCAGAACCTCCAACACCTTTGCCTCGATATCCGCCGCCGATAGAGCCGCCGTGCGATACATGTCCTCGGGCGAGGATTGGTCGATAAACGTGTCGGGCAACACCATTGAGCGATATTTAAGGCCGCTGTCAAACACGCCTTCTTCGGCCAGCATTTGCGCCACATGGCTACCAAACCCGCCCACGGCACCCTCTTCAATCGTGATCAGGGCTTCGTGGCGCGCGGCCAGATCAAGGATCAGATCCCGGTCCAAAGGTTTGGCAAAACGCGCATCGGCAATTGTCGGAGTAAAGCCGCGCGCGGATAGGGCTTCGGCGGCTTTTTCGACCTCTGCCAAACGGGTGCCAAAGGACAAAAGCGCCACGCGCCCGCCCTCTTGGATCATCCGGCCTTTGCCAATCTCCAATGCCGTGCCGCGGTCGGGCAAATCAACACCCACGCCTTCGCCACGCGGATAACGGAAGGCAATCGGACCGTCGTCATAGGCGGCAGCGGTGGCCACCATATGCATCAATTCCGCCTCGTCCGCCGCCGCCATCACCACCATTCCCGGCAGATTGGCAAGAAAGGCCGTGTCGAAACTGCCTGCGTGGGTGGCGCCATCGGCACCGACCAATCCGGCACGATCAATCGCAAACCGCACAGGCAAACGTTGGATTGCAACGTCATGCACCACTTGGTCATACCCCCGTTGCAAAAACGTCGAATACATCGCGCAAAACGGTTTCATTCCGCCCGCCGCAAGGGCCGCCGAGAACGTCACGCCATGTTGTTCGGCAATGCCGACATCGAAACAGCGCGACGGGTAGCGTTCGGCAAACAGTCCAAGCCCGGTGCCGTCCGGCATCGCGGCGGTGACAGCACAGACCTTGGCATCGGCGGCAGCTTCGGCCAGCAACGCACGCGAGAATACAGACGTATAAGAGGGTGCATTGGATTTGGCTTTGACCTGTTTGCCGCTCACCACATCGAATTTTGCGGTGGCGTGGCCCTTGTCGTCGGCGTTTTCAGCGGGGGCATACCCTTTGCCTTTGACGGTGTTGATGTGAATAAGGATCGGGCCGGTGGCGCGCTCTTTGACCGTGCGTAAGACCGGCAGCAATTGCCCCATATCATGCCCGTTCAATGGGCCGATGTAGGAAAATCCCAATGCCTCGAAAAGCGTGCCGCCCACGGTCATGCCCTTGAGCATGTCCTTGGCGCGCTTTGCGCCCTCGCGGAAGGGCGGCGGCAAAAGCGAAACCGCGCCTTTGGCGGCGGCTTTCAATTCCTGAAACGGCTCGCCCGCATAGAGCCGCGACAGGTACGACGACAGTGCCCCCACCGGCGGGGCAATCGACATCTCGTTGTCGTTGAGGATCACAATCAGACGTTTGCCCAAATGACCGGCATTGTTCATCGCTTCGAATGCCATGCCCGCCGACATCGCGCCATCGCCGATCACCGCAATCGCATCGCCAAGCCCACCGTCGCAGGCCCCACCCAGATCGCGCGCCACAGCAAAACCCAATGCCGCGCTGATCGAGGTCGAACTATGCGCCGCGCCAAAGGGGTCATAGGGGCTCTCGGAGCGTTTGGTAAACCCCGACAAGCCGTCCTTTTGGCGCAGGGTGCGGATACGGTCGCGCCGCCCGGTGAGGATTTTATGCGGATAACTCTGGTGCGAGACGTCCCAAATGATCTTGTCCTTGGGGGCATCGAAAATCGCATGTAGCGCCACGGTCAATTCTATAACGCCCAGCCCTGCGCCCAAATGCCCGCCGGTTTCCGATACCGCCGAAATGGTTTCGGCGCGCAGTTCACCCGCCAGCGTTTTCAATTGAACATCGGAAAACTGCTTTAGATCCGCCGGTGAGGCGACCGTATCGAGCAACGGTGTGTCAGGTCTGGACATCGTAGGGCGCTCCTTGCGGGGGCGAATTGGCAACCACGCAGGTCAGGCGCAGCAGGCTAGCTTTGACGCGAGATAACGAAACGCGCGGCTTCTCGCAAGCCATCTGCGCCTTTGCCGTAAGGGGAAAGCGCATCACAGGCGGCGTCGGTCAACTCTGCGGCGCGGGCTTTTGCCCCGGCGAGCCCCAAAAGCGAAACGAATGTGGCTTTGCCCGCACCCGCGTCTTTTTGCAACCGCTTGCCGGCAGTTTTCTCGTCCCCTTCTACATCTAAGATGTCATCGGCGATCTGAAAGGCAAGGCCAAGAGCCTCGGCATAGAGTTGCAGCGCTTCGGTTTTGGCGCGCGCCATGCGCGGCCCCGCCGTGGCGGACCATGCGATCAACGCGCCGGTTTTGCCGTTTTGCAAGCGGGTTATCTCGTCCAAGGTCAAGGCCCGATCTGCCGTTTCCGCAGCAATATCAAGTGCCTGACCCAAGACCATGCCGCGTGCGCCGGCGGCTTGGGCCAATGTCAAACCCAGTTCTGTCCGTGCCTCCGCCGACTGTGCACCGCGTGGATCAAGCGCCAATTCAAAGGCCAAAGATTGCAAAGCATCTCCCGCCAAAATCGCGGTGGCATCATCCCATGTGACATGCACGGTCGGCTGGCCGCGCCGCAGATCGTCATCATCCATTGCCGGAAGGTCATCATGAATAAGACTATAGGCATGCATCGCCTCAATCGCCGCAGCAGGCCAAATCGCGCGCGCCGGATCGACGTCATGCAATGCCGCCCCTTCAAGCACCAGATAGGCGCGCAAACCTTTGCCGCCACGCAGACCATACCGCATCGCTTCGATCACGGGTTGATCGCCCATCGGGGCCAAAATGCGCGTCAGATGCGCCGCCGCCTCAGCCGCCCGCGCGCTCAGGTCGTTTTGAAACACTCACAAACCCTCGACCGGGGTCGTGCCTTGCGGATTACCGGCACCATCAAGCGTGATTGCCGCGACTTTTTCCTCGGCTTCTTTCAACTTGGCCTCGCAGCGTTTTTTCAACTCTGCACCGCGCTCATAAAGCTTGATCGAATCCTCGAGCGCCACATCGCCGCGCTCCAACTGGCCGACGACCTGTTCCAATTCGGCCATGGCCTGTTCGAATGTCATTTCCGAAACGGAAGGGGCGGTGTCGCTCATGATGCGTCCTTTGCGGGTGGCGATTTTGGCGCGATCATAGCGGCGGTCGCAGCGGGGTTCAATCACGCAGGCGGCTTGCACCGCCGGCGCGAATACCGCAAGATTCGCCTATGCAGGACACCAACCCCGACCACGATGACGCCATTGAGGCCGAGAGCGCCCTACGCGACCCAAAGGCGGCGCTGCGCGCGACCGAACGGCTTGAAGCGGCAGCTACGGAACATGCGGCGCTTGCATCCATGGTTCTCGACGACATTTTGCGAATTGTGCCGGAAAAGCGCGCGATTTTCACCGGTACCTTGCACGGACAAAACGCCGTGTTTCGATTGGCGCTGTGCGATGCTGAACGGCGACAAAGCGCCGAACAATGGGCCGAGCTTAGCCGGATTTATCCCTATATGAACGCCGGTGCCTATCGCGTGGCCGAGCCATTGTTTTTCGACGAGGCGGACGGCATCACCGCAATCAGCCATGCGGCGGGGCGGCCTTTGATGATGCATCTGTGGTCCTTACCGCGCGACGCGCGCCTGCCCCATATCGCCCAAAGCGCCGGTTGGCTGGCGCAATATTGCGCGTCCAGTACCGCTTGGCGCGGGGTGGATTGGCGCAATTGGGCGCGGCGATGCGAGAAGGCCGCCGCGCAGCAACATTTTACACGGCTGCAAAACATCGAAAGCAAAATCTTGCAAAAGACCAAAAAACTGGGCCGGATGATCAAGGAGATGGAGTGGCGGGTCGCCGTCTGCCACGGGGATTTCCACCCGCTGAACCTGATCATTGCGCCCGATGAGACGCGGTTGACGGGACTGGACCTTGGCTCATCGTTCTTGATGCCGATCTACCGCGATATTGCGCGATATCTGATCTATAATGCGCGGCGGCATATGTGGGCGGGCGATGGGCGCCGCTATGGCGTTGACGGCGCCGCGATTGATGCCTTTGCCGATGCGTTTGCGATGAGCGCAGACGAGAAACGCTATTTCATCCCCTATATGATCGCGGTCGAAACCCTGACGCGCGTCGAATCCAAAACCGAGGTCACCACGCGGCTGAACAACAGCGTCGAGCTGGCGGAGGCATTGTTCGAAGATCTACGCGAATTGACGCTTTAAGCGGCCATCAGCGCGCCGACATGGGCGGCGGTGGCATCGGCCAATGCCTCAAGGTTATACCCGCCTTCGAGGATGGAAACCAGTTTGCCCCCGCAGTGGCGCGCGGCGAGGGCGCATAGGTTTTCGGTCAACCAGACATAATCATCCGTTTGCCAATTCAGCTGCGCCAAAGGGTCATCCGCATGGGCGTCAAATCCCGCCGAGACCAATATCAGCTCGGGTGCAAACGCATCAAGCGCGGGAAAAACGCGGGTCTCATAGGCGGCGCGCATCTCGGTCCCGGTGCTGTGCGGCGGCAATTCGATGTTCATCACATTGTCATGCGCGCCGGTTTCTGCGGCACGGCCGCTGCCGGGCCAAAGCGGCGATTGATGCGAGCCGATAAACAAGGCGCGGTCCTCGTTCCACAAAAGGTCTTGGGTGCCATTGCCATGATGCACATCGAAATCGACGATGGCGACACGGGCCAATCCGCGCCGTTCCATCGCGTGACGCGCGGCGATGGCGACATTGCCAAACAGGCAAAACCCCATCGGTTTGGCTGTTTCGGCGTGATGACCCGGCGGGCGGGTGGCCACAAAGGCTTTGCCAACGGCCCCGTCCAACACCGCATCCACGGCGGCAATCGCGCCGCCAACGGCACGGCGCGCAGCGCTCATCGAGCCCGGCGACAGCCACGTATCCTCGTCCAATCGCGTGAGGCCGGCCTGCGGCACGGCGTCTTTGATCCGGTCAACATAGGTCTGCGGGTGGCATAAGCCGATGTCTGCATCATCGCATTGCGGCATCGTCCGGCGTTCCAGTGCATCAAAGGCCGGCACCGATAAGGCCCGCGCAATATGACGCAACCGCGCGACCTGCTCGGGATGACCCTCGGGCGTGACGTGGTTCAGGCCGTCGTCATGCATATAAAGTGCAACACTCATGGCGGTCCCTCCGATCCGGTTTGGCACATCCTGACGCCAGATTTCGCGTCGTGCAAGGATGCTATTCGGGGCTGAGCATATAACCTTCGCCGCGCACGGTTTGCAAGTAACGCGGTTGTTTCGGATCGGCTTCGATCTTACGGCGCAGACGGGTGATTTGCACATCCACGGCGCGGTCTTGGGTGGTATCTGCGTCGCGGCCAAGATCCTCCGCCAAGGCACTGCGCGAGATCGCTTCGCCCGTGCGGGCGGCAAATATTTTCATCAACTGGCTTTCCGTCGCCGTCAGGCGCACCAATTCTTCCCCACGCCACAATTCTCCGCGCTCGATATCATAGCGCACCGGGCCAAGTTGCAAGAGCTTGGGGGCCAGATCTTGCGGCGCTTGGTCCGGCATGCGCCGCAAAATGGCATTGATCCGCAGCAGCAATTCCTTTGGCTCGAAAGGTTTGGCAAGGTAATCATCGGCGCCTGCCTCCAATCCTTCGATCCGCTCCGAGGTCTCACCTTTGGCGGTCAGCAACAGGATCGGAGAAGAGATAGTTCCGGCCAAAGCCCGCGTCAAAGACACCCCATCCTCGCCCGGCATCATCACGTCCAGCACGATCAAATCGAATTCGAGACCGGCCAAAATCCGCCGCGCATGGGCGGCGTCACGGGCGGCCGTGACCAAAAACCCGTGCCGTGTCAGAAACTTTTGCAGCAATCCACGAATGCGCTCATCATCATCAACAACCAACAGATGCGGGGCTAAATCGGTCATGATCTGCCGTCCCTAAGGCGCAGATAGCGGCGGCGCATTTCACCGTCCATCATCGCTTCGAGCACGGTGCGAAATCCGGCGACCGCCTCGGGACCGGCGGCACGATATGCGGCGCGCATACGGCTGCGTTGCGCATCCGAAAGCTTGCGTTCCAAGGCTGTGCCTTGTTCAGTCAAATACAGGTTGCGTTCACGTTTGTCAGAGGTGCCCACACGGCTTTCGACCAGCCCGTCCTCGACCAAGGTCCGCAGCACCCGGTTAAGTGATTGCTTGGTCACACCCAGAATAGCCAGCAGGTTGTTCACCGTGGTTCCGGGCGCGCGCGCAATGAAATGCACGGCGCGATGATGGGCCCGCCCATACGCCATCCCCTCGAGGATACGGTCGGGATCGGCAGTGAATCCACGATAGGCAAAAAACATCGCCTCAATGCCTTGGCGCAATTGCTCATCAGTGAGAAACAGTAGACTCTCGCCCCCATGCGCATCTGACATATTTCCCTCCTTATGTTCACAATTCGCCCCGATTTCGAACTAGCTTAAGTCAGCTATGTTGACATTCCAAGTGCTAACTGGTAGCGAAAGTCGATTTTAAAGCAATATTATGTCCGCACTGGCCATAGGTGCGCAACAAATGCAAAACAGCGGCAAGGCCGCGCTAAGAAAGGAACGAAACCATGACGGGCGCATATGATGATCGCGACGGCAAAATCTGGATGGATGGCACACTTGTCGAGTGGCGCGATGCAAAGGTCCATATTCTGACCCATGCGCTGCATTATGCTTCCTCGGTCTTTGAGGGCGAGCGCTGCTACAATGGCAAGATTTTCAAAGGTGTGGAGCATTCGGAACGCTTGAAACGCTCTGCCAACCTTCTGGATTTCGACATCCCCTATTCCGTCGATGAAATCGAAGCGGCAAAATATGCGATGCTCGAAGCCAATGGTTGGACAGATGCCTATGTCCGCGCGGTCGCATGGCGCGGCGCAGGCGAAGACATGGGCGTTTCGGCCAAGAATAATCCGGTGCGCCTTGCCGTCGCCGGATGGGAATGGGGCAATTACTATGGCGATGCCAAAATGAAGGGCGCCAAGCTCGACATCGCAAAATGGCGCCGCCCCGATCCGGCAACCATCCCCTGCGAGGCCAAGGCGGCCGGTCTTTATATGATCTGCACCATGTCCAAACATGCCGCAGAGGAAAAGGGTTGCTCTGACGCGTTAATGTATGACTATCGCGGCTATGTGGCCGAGGCGACAGGCGCGAATATCTTCTTCGTGAAGGACGGCGAAGTGCATACTCCCAAGCCCGACTGCTTTCTCAATGGCATCACCCGTCAAACGGTTTTGGGCATGTTGGCAGAGCGCGGCGTGACCGTGCATGAACGCCACATCATGCCCGAGGAGTTGGACGGCTTCGAACAATGCTGGTTGACCGGCACCGCCGCCGAAGTCACTCCCGTCGGGCAGATCGGCGATTTCACATTCGAGGTCGGAGCTTTGGCCCGCGACATCGCGGAAAGCTATGAGAAGCTTGTACGCTTGTAAGGCCTAGCATTAGTACAAAATGAAAACGCCGCGCGGGGTGACCTGCGCGGCGTTTCTGTCTGGGTCATCGTCTTGGCCCCGCTTACCCCGGACTCATGCCCCGCAACCGCTCAGAGCGGCGGCGTAAGAGTTCCAGCGTGGTGAGCAAGAGCACCGAAATCACCACAAGAATCGTCGCCACCGCCAGAATGGTCGGGGAAATTTGCTCGCGCAGGCCGGTGAACATTTGCCATGGCAAGGTCTTTTGCGCGGCGGAGCCGACGAAAAGCACCACGACGACTTCGTCAAACGAGGTGATAAAGGCGAAGAGCGCGCCGGAAATCACACCCGGCAAGATCAGCGGCATTTGCACACGAAAGAAGGTGGTCACCGGCCCCGCGCCCATATTCGCCGCCGCGCGGGTGAGCGAACGGTCAAACCCGACAAGCGTCGCGGTCACGGTGATGATCACGAAAGGAATACCAAGAACCGAGTGGGCCAAAACGACCTTTACGTAACCGACGAAATTCTTGTTCATGCCAAGGCTGTTTTCCATCCAATTGCCAAGCGTGGAGTAGAAGAAAAACATGCCCGTGGCCGAGATGATCAGCGGCACAATCATCGGTGAGATCAAGATCGCCATGATCCCGCGACGGAACGGGACATGACTTTGGCTGAGGCCGATGGCAGCCAGCGTGCCAAGCGAGACAGACACAATCGTCGCAATCGGCGCGATGATCAGCGAGTTCTTGAAGCTATGCTGCCAATCCGAGCTGGAGAAGAAATCACGGTAGTGTTTGAGACTATAGCCATCCGGGTCGAGCTTGAGCATTTCCGGCGTGAAGGTGAAGAAATCCTGCGCATTGAACGAGAGCGGAATGATTGTCAGGATCGGCGCAATCAGGAAGAAGAAAATGCACCCGCAAATCACGCGAAAGGCATAGAACCAGATGCGTTGACCGGTGGTGGCATAGGGGGGAAGGCTGCTCATGATCTTATCCCAACTTCACGTTATCGATGCCGACGATTTTGTCGTAGGCGTAATAGAGGATCAGCACCGCCGCCAAAAGGATCGCGCCCAGCGCCGCCGCCAGCCCCCAATTGAGCGAGGTCGAGATATGGAAAGCAATCCGGTTCGAGATGAACACGCCTTTGGTCCCGCCAACCAATTCAGGGGTGATGTAATAGCCAATGGCCAGAATGAAGACGAGGATCGAACCGGCGCCAATGCCCGGAATGCTCTGCGGGAAATAGACCCGCCAAAAGGCGGTCCAATTGGTCGCGCCAAGAGATTTTGCCGCGCGCAGGTAAGTTTCCGGAATGGTCTGCATCACCGAATAAAGCGGCAGGATCATAAAGGGCAACAGGATATGCGTCATGGCAATGATCGTGCCGGTGGCGTTGTTGATCATCACCAATCGGTTCGCATCATCGACAAGCCCGATCCAGACCAGCAAATCATTGATCACGCCCTGCTGTTGCAGCAAAACCTTCCATGCGGATGTGCGCACCAAGAGCGAGGTCCAGAACGGCAAGAGCACAAGGATCATCAAAAGGTTGGCTTGGCGCATGGGCAAATTCGCCAAAATCCACGCAATCGGGTAGCCCAGCAAAATACACGATCCGGTAATCATCAAGCTCATCATCAAGGTGCGTTTGAACAAGGTGACATAGATTTGTTGGTTTTCGGGTCGGGCTTCGATGCCGTCGGGCGACACCTGCATATCCACCGCATTCAGAAAATATCCGGGGGTATATTTGGGGGAATTGGCCTTGATCGTGACCCAGACCTCGGGATCAGCCCATTTCTTATCAAGGGCGATAAATTTGTCCTTAAACGGCCCATCGTTGGCCAGGTCCCATTTTTTCACACCGCGTCCCGATTTGCGGAACAACGACGAAATCCCGTTCATTTCATAGTTGAGCCGTGTGCCGAGGCGCGTATGCGTCTTCTCTGCGACGGCGATTTTCATATCGGCGGCCAATGCGGCAAACACCGGCTCTTCTGGCACGGTGCCCGCCTCGCTGTCCCACTCTTGCAGGGCGACAACCGTCTTCGGCAGGGTCTCTTGTACGATCTGGTTCTCGACGGACCGGAACAACATATCCCCGATCGGCACGATGAATGTGATCAGAACAAACAACAAAAGCGGCGCAATCAGCAAAAGCGCGCGGATTTTCTGGCGGCGCAGAGCACGGGCGAGACTGACCTTAAGCGGCTTGCCGTCGGCGGCCAATACCGGGCCGGAGTTGTCGTGGGCAGTGGTGTCAGTCATGGATCGTGTCCCCGTTTATCGCGCGTTTGCCGCGTCTCGTATCTGGGTCCGGCGAGCGCGGGCGCCCTGCCGGAATTTGCGAGCGGGCCGGTGATCCGGCCCGCTGCCTATGCTTAAAAATGGCTTACTTGGCCAACCACGCCTGGAATTTTGCATCCAGATCGTCGCGGTAGTCCGCCCACCACATGTAGTTATTCACAAAGGTGTTTTCGGCATTCGACGGCTCTGTCGGCATATGCGGTGCCATTTCGATTCCCAAATCGGCGTGGGTCGAAACCAGCGGCGCAGAGGAGGCGCGCGCAGGACCGTAAGAGATGTATTTTGCCTGATCGGCCAAACGCTGGGTGTCGGTTGCATACATCACATAATCTTTGACGCGTGCCAGACGATCGTCGGCCAAACCGGCGGGGATCACCCAACCGTCAAGGTCAAACATCTGCCAGTTCCATGCCATGCCGATGGGCTGATCTTTTTCGACAATCGCGGAAAAGAGGCGGCCGTTATAGGCCGATGCCATGAAGACTTCACCGTCAGCCAACCATTGAATCGGCTCGGCGGACGCAGACCACCAGAGGGTGTCGGCCTTGATGGTGTCGAGTTTGGCAAAGGCTTGCGCTTGGCCCTCCTCGGTTTCCAGCGTGGTGTAAACATCCTCATATGCAACACCGTCGCAGAGCAACGCCCATTCCATGTTGGCAATCGGGTTTTTGTTCAACGCGCGTTTGCCCGGATATGTCTCGAGGTCAAAGACATCGCAAGCACCGCTCGGCGCATCGACGCCTTCGGGAACCTGATCGGTGCGGTAACCAAAGGTGGTCGAGAAAACGATCTGCGGGATGAAGCAATCCGACACCAGCATATCACCAAAGTCATCCGCAGCCGATGTGCCATCAGGCGCCGGCGCCAGATCGGTCGCCGGATCGATTTCCAACGCAAGGCCTTCGTCGCACAGACGGATCGCATCGGCGGCTTCGACGTCCACCAGATCCCATGTGACATTGCCCGCTTCGCTCATCGCGCGCAGTTTCGCCACAGCTTCGGACGAGCTTTCATCATTGATGATCTTGATGCCCGTTTTTTCCATGTAGGGCTCATGATAGGCTTTGATTTGCGAAGCCGAATAGGCGCCGCCCCACGACACGATGGTCATTTCGTCGGCCATATGGCCGTCCGCACCGGCCACACCTGCTGTCATCGCAAGCGCGGTGGTGGCCAGAAGAGTTTTTGTCAATTTCATAGCTTTCTCCCAATTGGTTCCCGTTGTTCTCTGCACACCATAGGTAACGGGCCTAACCGTCATGGCTGCGGGGTGTATCGCGCGGGCGATGTGGCAGCGCGCGCGAATCTCATGCGTCACGCGTCGAGCGCGTGACAATCCTCTGGCATCCAACCGATTTCGATCTGCTCACCCGGCTTCAGCCGGGTTTGGTCGGGGGCGTTGCGGGTCTTGATGATGAATTCATCATTGCCCGCCACACGCAGGCGGGTGCGGAAAATATCGCCCATATAGATGAACTCCAACACCTCGGCCTTGAGGGTGTGAGCATCGGCATGCAGGCGTTCTTTGTTGTATTCGACGCGCTCGGGGCGGATCGACACGCGGGTGCGTTCACCGACCTTGGTGACATTCACCGGCTTGCAATCAATCAACTCGCCACCATCAAGTTGCACCAAGGCTTTGCCGTCGCTGATCTGCGTAACAACGCCTTCCATGGTGTTGTTCTCGCCAATGAACTGCGCGACAAAACTGTTTTCCGGCGCTTCATAAAGTTGATCCGGCGGGGCCAATTGTTGAATGCGGCCATCTTGGAACACCGCAACCCGGTCCGACATGGTCAAGGCCTCGGTTTGGTCGTGGGTCACATAAACCACGGTGATGCCCAGATTGTCAGCGATCGCCTTGATCTCGAATTGCATCTTTTCGCGCAGCTGTTTGTCCAGCGCGCCGAGCGGCTCGTCCATCAACACCAGTTCGGGTTCAAACACCAAAGCCCGCGCCAAGGCGACACGCTGCTGTTGTCCGCCCGAAAGTTGCGCCGGACGGCGGCCGCCAAAGGTGCCCATTTCTACCATGTCGAGGGCGCGCTTGACCTTGGCCTCACGTTCGGATTTGCCAATCTTGCGCACTTCCAACGGGAAGGACAGATTTTCGGCAATCGTCATATGCGGAAAAAGAGCGTAGTTTTGAAACACCATGCCAATGCCGCGTTTGTGCGGCGGGATGTTGTTGATCGAGGTGCCGCCAAGGCGAATATCGCCGTGGGTGGCGGTCTCGAACCCCGCAAGCATCATCAGACAGGTGGTTTTTCCCGATCCCGACGGCCCAAGCATCGTGAGAAACTCGCCCTTTGGCATCGAGAGGTTCAAATCTTTGACGACGAGTGTTTCGCCGTCATAGCTTTTTTGCACGCGTTCAAATTCGACAAAGGCGTCGTTGTTCGCAGTATCGGCCAAAAGAGGCTCCCTGTTTTCGTCCAGCGGGTTTTCCCGCTCGTTATGGTCAAACTAAAGCGCCTCAGGCGCTGTCTTGCAACCGGATCGCGCCCTTTTTGGGCAAAAACCGGCAGTTGCGGGAAAAACGGGCAGCAAATCAGCGTTTTAAAGTCGATCTGCCTGCCTCATTCCCATGCATCAAGCAGCTTCCGCAGAGGAAGCGCCGCGCTTATGCGGTCCCCAGAACGCTTTCGACAGCGCGTTTTGTCTTGGTTGCGATTTCATCCGCCTCGGCCCGACTCAGGCAGAACGGCGGCGCGAATCCGAGAATGTCGCCCTGCGGCATGGCGCGACCAATCACGCCATCTGCGGCCAGCGCCGTGGTGATTTGCACCCCGATTTTTTGGTCCGGATCGAAGGGCCTGCGGGTTTCGGCATCGGCATCAAACTCGATCGCAGCGAGCATTCCCTCGCCCCTGATCTCGCTGACATTCTTATGCCCGCCCAGCGCATCGCGCAGTGCAGCATTCAAATAGGCACCCACTTCGCCGGCGTTCTGCACAAGCTCTAGCTCATCGAGCAGCTTGAGATTCGCCACCCCTGCTGCCGCGCCAATCGGATGCGCCGAATAGGTCCAGCCATGGCCAATGGGACCGTTTTCGTCGGTGCCCTGCTCCAGAACCTTCCACATCTTATCCCCCACGATCGAGCCGGATAATGGTGCATAGGCCGATGTCAGGCCCTTGGCGATGGTGATCAAATCGGGCTTCATCCCGTAGTGATCCGACCCAAACATCGTGCCAAGGCGGCCAAATCCAGTGACCACTTCGTCAGCGATGAGCAAGATATCATGTTTATCCAAAACCTCTTGCACGGCAGGCCAATAGCCTTCGGGTGGCGGCACGATGCCGCCTGTGCCAAGCACCGGCTCGCCAATGAAGGCGGCAATCGTATCGGCACCCTCGCGCTCAATCAGCGCCTCCAATTCCGCCACGAGATGCGCGGTAAATTGCGCCTCTGTCATGTCCGTTTCGGGGCGGCGGTGATAATAGGGCGCTTCGGTGTGGATGACTTGGCTCAGTGGCAAATCGAATTTTTTGTGAAAGCCCTCAAGCCCGGTCAGCGACCCGGTTACCAAACCCGATCCGTGATACCCGCGCCACCGAGAAATGATCCGTTTCTTTTCGGGGCGGCCTAGAATGTTATTGTAATACCACACCAATTTCACGTTGGTCTCGTTGGCATCGCTGCCCGATTGACCGAAGTAAACTTTGGACATGCCCGCAGGCGCACGGTCGAGAATCATTTTCGACAGGGTAATTGATGCTTCGGTGCCGTGACCGACATAGGCATGATAATAGGCCAATTCGCGCGCCTGATCGGCGATGGCCTCGGCAATCTCTTGGCGACCATACCCGACATTGACACAATAAAGCCCCGCGAAAGCATCCAGCAATTTATTCCCGTCACGGTCTTCAATATGGCACCCTTTGGCGGTGCGGATCACACGTGTCGCCGTTTCGCCGCGCGCGTGTTGCGCCAGATGCGTGGAGGGGTGAAAGAAATTCTCGCGGTCCCATTGGGCGAGTTGGTCATTGGTCAGCATTGCAGCATCCTCGGGTTGGTCTTTGACGTGTGGGTATTGGTTAGTGTTGGCGGTGGGCGTCACGGCGGTAAACCGTCGGTAGCCCGTCAGGGCCCACACCACCACAGTTGTGCACAACTTTGCAGCATGGGCAATCCAGACCACGATAAGCTGCCTAAATTTTAACTGATTTTCTAAAAGCGACATGGCGGCGTCGCTTTCGGAGCGGACGAGTTGTGCACAAATCGGCTTGATCATCTTATTCCCGCTCAAAGAGGCCGCCATGCCCCCTATCTCCCTTGCCTTCACTGCCTCCGAATATGACCGCCGCCTCGGCCTGACCCGCGCCGCCATGGATGCGCGCGGCATCGATGTGCTTTTTGTCGAGGATCCCTCGAATATGGCCTGGCTGACGGGGTATGACGGTTGGTCCTTCTATGTGCATCAAGGCGTAATTTTGACACTGGAGGACGAGCCGGTTTGGTGGGGTCGCAATATTGACGCCAACGGCGCGCGGCGCACCTCATGGCTGGGCTCCGACAACCTGCGCCCCTACCCCGACCACTTTGTGCAATCGACCGAATTCCATCCGATGCAGCATTTGGCGGGGGTGATCAAAGACATGGGGTTCGAACGTGCCCGCCTCGGCGTCGAGATGGAGAATTACTACTTCTCGGCCAAGGCCTACACCACGCTATGCGCCGAACTGCCGGACGCCGAGATTGTGGATGCGACCGCATTGGTCAACTGGCAACGCGCAGTGAAATCCGCCGAAGAAATCGCCTTCATGCGTCGGGCCGCACGGATTTCGGAAAAAATGGTCTATGGCGCCATGGAGCGGGCCGAAGTTGGCCTGCGCAAAAACGAGATGGTTGCCGAGATTTACCGCGATGCGCTATTGGGGGTCGAGGAAGATTGGGGGGACTACCCCGCATTGGTGCCGATGGTGCCCTCCGGAGCCGATTCATCCGCGCCGCATCTGACATGGGATGGCTCGCCTTTGACCCCCGAACAATGCACATTTTTCGAATTGTCCGGCGTTTACCGCCGCTATCACGCGCCGCTTTGCCGGTCGGTCTACCTTGGTTCACCGCCCGATGATGTGCTGCGGGCCGAGGGCGCTTTGATCAAAGGTCTGGAGGCGGGGTTGGACGCAGGCCGCGCCGGCAATCGCGCTTGCGATATTTTCAACGCGCTCGCCGTACCTTTGGAGGCTGCGGGCATCGAACGCAGCGCGCGCTGCGGCTACCCCATTGGGCTCAGCTATCCCCCCGATTGGGGCGAGCGAACGATCTCTTTGCGTGACACCGACCACACGATCCTGGAGCCGGGGATGACCTTTCACTTCATGCCGGGGCTTTGGACCGATGAATGGGGATTGGAAATCACCGAGAGCATCTTGATCACAGAAGACGGCCCCGCCGAAACCTTTTGCCACGTGCCACGTAAGCTTTTCATCAAATGAGCGCGCATTTGGCCCAAACAGAGACGATTTTGGGGGATTTGATTGCCTATCCTACCGTGTCGTCCGACAGCAACTTGGCAATGATTGATCACCTCGCCGGACGGCTTGAGGATGCCGGCGCACGGACCGATGTTTACCGCAGCCCCTGCGGGACAAAGGCCAATTTATTTGCCACGCTCGGGCCGGATCGAGACGGCGGCATCGTCTTGTCGGGACATAGTGATGTCGTACCGGTAGAAGATCAAAGCTGGACCAGCGATCCGTTTCAGATGCGCCGCGATGGCGACCTGCTTTACGGGCGCGGCACATGTGACATGAAGGGGTTTATCGCCGCCTGCGTCGCCATGGCGCCGGACTTTGCGGCGCGGGACTTGAAGCGCCCGATCCATTTCGCATTCACCCATGATGAAGAGGTCGGATGCCTTGGCGCGCGGGCCTTGGTTCCGCAGCTTGAGGCGCGTGGCATCCGCCCTGCGATGGCGTTGATCGGCGAACCGACAATGATGCGGATCATCGAAGGCCACAAAGGGTGCTGCGAATATCGCACGCAATTTCAAGGGGCCGAAGGGCATGGTTCGACCCCCGATTTGGGGGTGAATGCTGCGGAATACGCGGTGCGCTACGTCAACCGTCTGTTGGAATTGGGCGAAATGTTGAAAACCCGCGCACCGCAGGGTTCGCGGTTTGATCCACCATGGAGCACAATCAACATCGGGCGCATTGCAGGGGGTGTTGCAACCAATGTCATCGCCCCGCGCGCCGAGGTGGAATGGGAAATGCGCCCCGTGACGCAGGCCGATCAAATTTTTGTAAAAGCCGAGATCGACGCCTATGTGGCGGATTTGGGTGCGCGGATGCTGGCCATCGATCCGGCAGCGGGCATCACCACTGAAATCATCGGCGAGGTTTGCGGATTGGAACCGATGGCAAAGAATCTGGCGCGTGACCTGCTCGCCGCGCTGACCGGCGCGAATGGGGCCGATGTGGTGCCGTTCGGCACCGAGGCGGGGTTGTTCCAAACGCTCGGCTGCGATGTGGTGGTGTGCGGACCCGGCAGCATTGACCAAGCCCACAAGGCGGATGAATTCATATCGCTGAGCCAGCTGGCAAGCTGTCTCTCCCTGCTTTCCGGCATCGGTGATCGCATGGTATGACCCAAGCATAACCCGAAAGGCCCGCAAGATGGACGCAGACAATCCGACACTTTCCGGCGATGCGAAAGAGCGTTTCGAGCAGCTCTCGGATTGTCTTCTGCGGCGCATCTGCCTATTGGATTATCCGCCCGGCACGCGCCTGTCCGAAGCCGATCTGGCGGCGGAATTCGGCACCTCGCGCACGCCGATCCGGCGGGCTCTGGCGCGCCTCGAAGACGCCGGATTGCTGCAAAGCCAACATGGCGTCGGCACATTGGTCACGGATGTCTCTTTGACCGAGATGGCCCGCACCTATGAATTACGCTGTGAGTTGGCGGGGCTTGTCGGGCGGTTGTCGCCGGTCACCATCACCACCGCACATCAAAAGCAAATCACAGAGTTCAGCCAGCGCGCTGCGGCGCTGCTCGCGGCACCGGATGCCCGCCGCTTTGCTGCGTTGAACATGGATTTTTTCATTTTCGGCACCGAGCTGACAGAAAATCAAGCCCTGCGCGACATGTCGTTGCGCCTATATTATCATACTGCGCGCATCTGGCTTCAATCCATCCCCCAACTGGATCTGGCACGGGAAACCGCCATTTTTGCCGGTGAAATCACACAGATCGGTGAGGCGATTGCCGCATCGGACCCATTGGCCGCCGCGATGATCCGGCAGGCGCATATATCGCTATGTGTGGTGCGCCTAAAGAATTTTGCCCAAGGTTAGAGCCTGTTTTTGGCATTCCTCAGGGTCAGGGTCCCACGCGCTTCCGATGAAAAACCTTACGGCGCTTTTTGGTTTTAGCTATTTTGAAGCGCCGGTTTCTATCCTAACCTCTGCCCCTGCCACCCCGATCTTGGGGGGCCGTTCGCAACGCATGACGGCGCGGTGAACGGATGGAATTTCTGAGGAGACGAGAACATGGCCCTGCCTGCAATTTTTGACAGCCTGCGTTTGCCGCTGATTGGTTCACCGTTGTTTATCATTTCCAATCCCGATCTGGTGATCGCGCAATGTAAGGCGGGCGTTGTCGGGTCGTTCCCGGCGCTGAACGCGCGCGAAAAAGCCGGTGAGGACATTCAACTGGAGCTCTGGCTCAAGAAGATCACCGAAGAGCTTGACCGCTATAACCAAGCCAACCCCGACACCCCGGCCGCACCCTATGCGGTGAACCAGATTGTGCATCGCTCGAACGCGCGTCTGGAGCGGGATCTGGAGATTTGCCACCGCTACAAGGTGCCGATCTGGATCACATCTCTTGGCGCGCGCGAAGAGGTGAACCAAGCCGCACATGATTGCGGCGGCCTTGCCTTGCATGATGTCATCAACAACCAGTTTGCCCATAAGGCGATTGCAAAAGGGGCCGATGGTTTGATCGCCGTTGCCGCCGGTGCAGGCGGACATGCCGGCGCGCAATCGCCTCTCGCCTTGATTCAAGAAATCCGCGAATGGTTTGATGGTCCGTTGTTCTTGTCCGGTGCCATCGCACGAGGCGACAGTATTCTCGCCGCCCAAGCCATGGGCGCCGATGGGGGCTACGCAGGATCGGCCTTTATCGCCACGACCGAAGCAAACGCCGACGCGGCTTATAAAGATATGATCGCCGAATGTGGCGCCGAAGATATCGTCTATTCAAACCTCTTCACCGGCGTTTGGGGCAACTATCTCAAACCGTCGATTGCCAAAACCGGCATGGACCCCGACCGTTTGGAAATCTCCGACGCCTCGAAAATGGATTTTGGCGAGAACCGCGAAAAGCCCAAAAGCTGGAAAGAGATTTGGGGGTCGGGTCAAGGCATCGGGGCGATCAACGAAATCGTCCCCACCGCCGATTTGATCGCACGTTTGCAACGCGAGTATGTCGCGGCACAAGAGCGGCTTGCGGCGCAACTCGGGTGGAAACGCGCCTGATCAGAGACGACCTTGCGATTGTTGGGGCGCTGCATGAACTATGTGGCGCCCTTGGCATATGGTGCGGTTGGGCCTTGCCCGGATATCTGCGCCGCACACAATCCAGCCCTTGTTTACGGGCGTATGACCGGATGAGAGTAAAGCGGACCGCTGGCCCATGCCGCAGGGCATGACATCAATGACATCGCCCTTTCGGGTGCGCTTTGGGCCACGGGGCCAAAGGATGGCATGCCGGTCCCTCCTTTGACTCTATTGGGCGAGTTCGGAGCCGGTGGGATGCTCTTGACCTTTGGCATGGTCGCGGCCCTGCTGCGCGCCGCTAGGACCGACAAAGGCGATGTGGTCGATGCGGCCATTGTCGACGGGACCGCATCGGTGATGGGATTCATCTACGGATTTCTCGCCAATGGCGGATGGGAAAACGCCCGTGCGGCCAACCGGCTTGACGGCGGCGCACCCTTTTACGGCGTTTATGAATGTAGCGACGGCAAAAGGATATCTCTGGCCCCTCTGGAGCCACAGTTTTTCGCCCGACTGGTGCAGATGCTTGATCTGTCCGGTACGGCGGTAGAGGGGCGCAACAATCCCGCCCATTGGCCTGCGCTTCGGGCCGAATTAGAAACTGTTTTCCGTCAGAAACGCCGCGACGAATGTACCGCTGACTTCGAGGGGACGGATGTGTGCTTCGGCCCGGTTCTGGATCTTACGGAGGTCCCGCATCACCCGCATAATACAGCACGCAGTATTTTTGATCACAGCGCCGGATATCCGCAGCCTGTGCCTGCACCGCGCTTTTTACCCAAGCCAAGCCGCAGATGCCCGCCCCCGCGCCCGAAATCGGCGCGGACAATGCCACCGCATTGCAAGGATGGGGATTTGATCAGGGCGAGGTTGACGGGTTGCTCGCGAAGGGCACTTTATCGGCGCGCTAACGCACCTATGCGCCGATGAAGAACAAATAGAGCGACAAGAGCACCCCCGCCACCAGCGAGAACCGCAGGTTCCATCTCAGCCCGATTTCGGCGGCTTCGCGGCCGATCACCCGCGCGGACATGCGCACCGAGGTGGAGAAGGGTGACAGTCCGATGATGACGGCCCATGACATCATCACCATATGCGCAATCCCCAGTTCACTCAGTGCCAATCCGGGCAGGTTCGGCAATATTTCGATCGCAATCGTCGCAGAGATGATTGGGTTGATACCGACCATCAATGCAAGTGCGATGCCCCAGAAGGACAACACCAAAACGCCCCCCGCCGACAAACCCAGCTGCGCCACGGTGCTGCCGATAACGTCCAAATTTAGAAGAGGCGGGATCAAGATGCCAATGAAGGCCGATCCGGCAAAAATCCCAACCTCGGAGCGCAGGGATGGCAGGGACGGCAATACATCCCGCATGATCCATGTGCCCGAGGCGCGCATCGGATGCGAATCGCCCGCGCCACGCATCTGGATAAAAATCCACCCAAACGAAATGAACGGCACGGTCACCAACAACGCCGCAATCATCGACAGGCCGAGTACTTCCGCCACCACATAGGCCACGCCGGGGATCAAAATGACCAAACCGACCAATGGCAAAAGCGTGGTAAGAGGCGCGCCTTCGGTGCGGTTTGCGCCACTGGGCCTAGGGTAGGTGAGACGGTCCGTGATCCAACCTAAGACCAAAAACGCCACCGTCGCCGCAAGGCCAAGCGGCAGAATATCAATCCAGCGTAGCGACGGCAGGCCTGACAAGATAATCGCCAAAGTCATGGTCGTGGGTGACCACATCGGAATTGTAGAAAACCCGCGTAGCATCGCCAAAGTCATCCGTTGCATACGAATTTCGCTGATCCTTGGTTCGGTCGACCCGCGCCGCCCTTCCACGCCGCTGACGATGATAGAACCCAACAGCGACAGCGTGCCGAGGCTCAACAAAACGCCGAACAGCGCCCCGCCGATGGTGAGCACGGTGTAGCGCCGGCCGGGGGGCTGTTCGACCAATGCCTCACCACAGTTGCGGATCATCGGCGAGCGCGCGCCCGCGCTTTGCAGCAAACTCAATGCCGTGACGAAAAATGCCAAAAATGCCGCTCTGTCGATCGCGCGGCCAAGAACGGCAAGGTCGATCTTTTCAGCCAACAATAAAATCCCGGAACCGAGCAGGCTGATCATCACCAAGATCCGCGCCATCCGTGCCAGATGCCGCCATTCGCGCAAAAAGAACAGCAACAGCGCCGGTCCCGCAATCGCTGCAGTGAAAGGCGGCGCGGCGATTTGCGCGGCGGCAGCGCTCAGACATATGAGGATCAGCAGAAAAGCAGAGACTTCGGGGCGGCGCGGCTGCGGCATCAACGCTGCCTTTCTGAAGGATCAAGTGAGAAAAATCAAAGGCGGCGCGATGATCCGCGCCGCGCCTATGTGGTATTATCCAATAGGCTGCGGTGCAAGGATTTGCCGCAAGGCCCCGTCCAAGGCTATTTTGCCACGCCCTAGGTTGATCTCATCCGTAGCCGATGTTCATGCCGATATCGCGGGCGATCAAATGATCCACCGATGTGCCCAATGCCGCCGGAACCCGCAGGTCGTCTTGATCAGGCCATCGGTGGATTTGGACACATCGAGGGAGACGCTTTGACCTCTGGCAGGCGGCAGCTGGCAAGGGATGCTGCCCAACAGACCGCGCGCAGAACGGCCGCGTGGCGCGAGGGGATCATCGCCTTCCGTCGCTGGGATGACAAATGTGAGCTATGGCCCAGTTGTATTCCTTAACCCATTCAAAACGCATCGTTGTGCGCCATACCGTTCTGCAATCCGCGCAAATACTGATGTTGCTTTGAGGAACTTCCGCCAACGCCCAAGCGTTTGCAGAAAGCAAGATCCTTTCAAAACACAATAAAAACAATATGTTGTACCGGCGATCAAGGTTGGTACGCTGCGGGTGCCTGTGCCAAAAATTCGGCCTCCTTGCTTGCATGTCGTGCGTGCGGCGTTAAGAAGAATATCAAATGAATACGTGTGATGCGTGCCATCAACTTGAACAACAAGGCACGGGTACGGGCGGCAAAATGACAAGCGCCGCTGATGACCGGGGAATACAATGAAGATTCTATACTACAACTGGGTTGATTATCTGGATTTTGAAAAGCGCGGCGGCGGTGTCACCGTCTATCAACGCAATGTCATTGAAGCTTTGGACAAAGAACCGAACGTAGATGCCTGGTTCATTTCATCGGGGATTTCCTATGATGTGGTGACGCAAAAACCGCGCTGGGAACGGTTAAAGTATAACGCCTCTGCCCATAAAGGTCGCCGGTTCGAGATCGTAAACTCAGGGGTGTTGGCCCCCGCGCACCATTCCTTTGGCAGTGTGGAACAGCTAAGCCATCCGGCGACAGAAGAGACATTCTTCGATTTTGTCGATACGAACGGTCCCTTTGACGTCGTCCATTTCAATAACCTCGAAGGGCTTCCAGTAGATGTCCTGCGGCTCAAAGAGCGGTGGCCCGAAACCAAGGTGATTGTGTCGCTACACAACTATTATCCGATCTGCCCACAGGTGAACCTGTGGTATGATGAACGCGAGAATTGCACCAACTTCGAGAACGGCAGCAAATGCGCCTCTTGCCTACAGCACCGTCCCGATACGCGGATTGTGAAATTGGCCAATGGCGTCGCCTATAACTTCAAACGCAAAGGCATCAAACCGGGCACCAAGCTGTTTGACAAAGGATTCCGCCCCGCGATGCGCCTCGCAGGGCGCTCCACCAATGAGATGATCAAGCTCAAACACAAGATAAAGGGCAATCCGGCCAAGCCCGAAGACGGCAATACGCAACCCACACATCACGCTTTCGTTGATCGCCGGGCGCATTTCGTCGATACGATCAACCGCTATGCTGACAGGGTGCTTTGCGTGTCTGAACGTGTGGGGGTGGTTGCAGCCTATTTCGGGATCAAACCTGCATTGATCGATACCAGCTATATCGGCACCAAACAGTCGCAAAAATACGCCGAGACCAAGCCCAATAAAACCATCCTGCGCGAAGATGGTACGATCACTTTGGGTTACATGGGCTACATGCGCCGCGACAAGGGCTTCTTTTTTCTGCTCGATGCCCTCGAAGCTTTGGACGCCAAAACGGCGAAGAAAATTCGTTTGGTGATCTGCGCCCGTCGCGGCGATCATGCGACGATGGAACGTGTGGCCGCGCTCAAGGAAAAATTCCTCGATCTGAGCTATGCGGATGGTTACACCCATGAGCAGCTCGACAAAATTCTAAAGAATGTCGACGTCGGCGTGGTTCCTGTCTTATGGGAAGACAACCTGCCGCAAGTTGCGATCGAAATGCACGCACGCCACATTCCTTTGCTGACCTCGGACCTTGGCGGCGCAAAGGAATTGTCATCTTGCGCCGATATGGTCTTCCGCGCGGGTGACACCGCCGGGTTGCACGGAAAGCTGCGCGACTTGCTGGCCGGGACGATCACCCAAGAAGCCTATTGGAAAGACGCGATGGCGCCGTTGTCGATGAAGCAGCATATTGACGAATTGATGGCCTTCTACGCCTGATGTTCCGCGCCACCCACATTAGATAACGGTGCCCTCTGCGGCGCCGTTTCTATGTAAAGAATGGCTCTAATGGTTGGTTTCTGTCGCTTCGACCGTGAAGAAGAATTCGTCCTGCGGATCGCGCGCCACGACCTCAGGCGGAACACAATCGGGGCCGGTCAGGAACACTGCGGATCCGAAATGCACATGTAGACGGCTGAGTTTTTCCAAACGCGGGCCGGTGAGTTCGGCGTAAAACGCCGAATATTTCTCGGTCGCCTTGAGGTCGTTGATCTTGGCGCGATGCATTGCAACCGCATGCTCATGCGCGGCGCGTATTTCCGGATCGCTGAGCAATTTTTTCAACTCTGCCCGCATCATCGGCAAACGTTTCTGGATCGACAGATCTTCTTCGAAATTGTTGTTCATGCGAAACCAGTAAGCGAGCCCCTGATCGCGGTCGACGTGGTTCACCCGCCCGCGATCGCGTTTGACCAAAAAGCTTTCGGCGCTGCGCACCGCATAATGGTTGAGCTGCACCAGATCATAGCCATAGGTATCCACCGTCGAGCGCCAACCATTGCGGAACATTTCCTTTGGCATTGGCGCGCCGGACCCATTGACCCAATTGATCTCTTCCCACAGCTGCGGATTCAACCCTTTGGGGCGGTGAACGCCGAGTTTCTTGAACAGGCCGATGTTTTTGAACAGGGTCTTGAAGCCCCATGCCTGATGCGGCTTTCGGGCCAATTCCGGCGCGGCACGGCGGAAAATCTCGGTGATCGGCCGATCTTCGAATTCATGCACATCCGCATTGCCAAACAACCGCCACGTCATCGCGATCATATTGGCGTCGGGCACGGCCTCAAACAGGGCATCCAATGTGCCGTTGCCGACCTTGATGTTCACAAATTCATCAACATCAATGCAGGTCACCCAACGGGCATTTCTTATCACGTCTTCGTTGTCACCATCTTGCAAGGCAGCGTGTTGTGGCTTGAGGCCGGATTCCTTGAACGGATTGTCCTTGTGTTGCACCACGCCCTTGGAGGCGAGAAGATCCAACATCGTGTCCGTGCCATCGGTGCAATCATTGGTGTAGATCAGAAAATCATCGAACCCAACGGCGCGGTGATAGGCCAACCATTCAAGGATAAACGGCCCTTCGTTTTTCATCGTGGTGATGATCGCAGCGCGGCCGCGCGTGTTGTCCTCTTCTTCGGCAGCGATTTCGGGCATCCGCACGGGGTTATGTTTGAAGCGTTTTTTTGACAGCTCTAATAGCGGCTCATACTCGATCAAACTGGTCTTCGGCACAATTTTCGACACCGACTCCGCCGGATGACGCAATGCCATATGCCGGTAGAACAACCCCGCACGATCCGTCGCCGTAGGAGCGCGGCCCACGCGAACCAACCGCCAAACCGCATCATCGGGCGCTTTGGCCGGCGCAATACACCACCGTTGCTTCAATCCTTGGGCGTCGAATTGAACACAGATGTGATCGGCGAACTGCGTGGCGTCGCCTTTGCGCACCCGCCACGGATAGCAATGCCGTCCGAGCACAGAGATCAAGCCCTCTGGCGCATCCACAGCCGCATCAAACACATTGCCCTGCGGCCCCGGCACCAAAAGGTCATACACGTCGATGTTCACCACGGCCCGCGCCGCGCCAAGAAACCGCGCGCGGCAGATTTCATAGGTCAAGATCGCCGCCAAGGGCGCCGACCATGGATCGGACTCGGGGTGCTCCATCCGGTCCTTGCCCGGCGCTTCGGGCACACAGATTGGATGCGCTTCGGGCGCACCGCCGTCGTCACCCAAGGGCGCATCCGCATCGAGAACCAGAACGGTCATATCATGGTCGAGCTTTGCCGCCATGCGGGCGAGTTTTTTGGCAAATCCGTCGCGCGATTTCGGGTTGGCGCGGTTGATGATCACCGCTCCGCTCATACCGTGTTCGGCGGCGTGATACGCCAACCAGTCGCGGACAATTTCGGGGCTTTCGCCGTTGCGGGTGGCCAGCGCACAATTGCGCGCCTCAAAAAGTTTCAATTCCGCAGCAACCGGCACCACGTCGAAACTCTGCCCTGCGATTTTGAACTGAACCGGGCCGACGACACTTTGCACATCACAGGACACCCATGGCGCGCCGCCGACGGAACGGACCTCGGTCACCGTGGTGCCGCCGCCGCCCTCAATTAGCGCCGCATCGGCACCTTGGCGAAAAAACAGCATTACTTTGCGCGCGCCATCCTCGAAGCGTTCGACCGCACAGAGCAGCGTCACCCCCGCGTGGGTGATGGTTTCTAACCGACGGTTCAGAAATACGATATTGCCCGGCGTCTTTGCGGATTTGGCCTTGCTCATGCGCTGCCCTTTGCTTGCATTTGCGCCGCGATAAATTTGCGCATCGTGGCTTCGTCCGGCGGGGTTGATCCGGTCAACAGGCCCAACCGCCATAGGGTTTTGACATGCGCGATATCCGCCTGCAATGCCGCCCGCCGCGCGGCATGTTCGGCGCAGGTGTCGGCATGCGCTTTGGCAACCGCAGAATTCGACAAAAGCGTCTCTATCATCGCCTTTGTCGCAGGGATCATGGCCAGAATACCACGATCCTCAACAGAGTTGAAATTGCGCTCCGCCCAGTAATTCAGGTCGATTTTGCGATCCATATGATTGGGCAATCCACGCATGGATTTGAGAATGAATTCCTCCGCCGAGCGCAGAGAATAATGATTGAGCCGTGCCAGATCGGGGAACCGCTTTGCATCACGGTGACGCCCGTAAAGCGAAATCAATGCTTCGTTCTGGGCAAAATCGGTCGACAAGGCTTGTCCCGTTGACGCCGCCCAGCGCGGAAGAGTGCCCTTTTTATTGCGAGGCCGGTGGACGCCAAGTTTTTGAAACTCACCCGGTCGGATCAGAGATTTGTAAAGATGTCCCATCGGATAATGCAGATCCTCAGGCGCCGCCCGTGTAAACCGTTCGGGAGTCAGCCCTTCGCCAGCCTCGATCCTACCGCCCGATCCGAACAACCGCCAAGGGATGGCGATCGCATCCGGTGTGCCGCAGGCCCGGACGAGACCCGAAACAGTCTCTATTTCACCTGAAAAGCACAAAAATTCATCGCAATCGAAGAACATTGCCCAATCGGCGGCGCGGGTGCGCGGGTGGTCCCCGATCCGTTTGAGCGCCTGCCATTGTACCGATTTGCTGCCCTCGGGGATGAAGGGCACGTGGGTTACATATCCGGTGCCTGCCAATGCATCGAGCAGCGCCACCGAACCGTCATCGCAATCATGGCTCAACATCAGCATATGCGAGAAACCCGCCGCCAGATGATGGGCGACCCATTCAAGCACATAAGGCCCTTCGTTTCGCAATGTGGTGAGGCCGAGAATATCCAAACGCCTGCCTTATCTTGCTGTACTCGCACGGCTTTGACCGGCTTTTGATCCACGTTACCCCAGCGCGCCGCACAGACATAGAGCCCGCACCGGTTGCTTTAGGGTATCCTCAAGCTGATGGTGCAGCCATGCAACGCCCGCGCCCGCAATACCGGGCAAAGCTCGGGCTTTGGCAATATTTATGGCGTTAGGATCAAAACGAGATTAATTTCAGCCGCAGACCTGCATCGGACTGGCAATATATAGAGGCCATGCGCGGCAAAGCGCTGCGAGGAGATTACCATGAGTAAAGACTATCAAATCGCCGCACTTTGGATGCAGGGGCCTCTCAGCTTTCTTGAGCAGCTGTGCCTGAAATCCTTTGTCGATGCCGGGCATCATGTGAAGCTATACCATTATGGCGCGTTGCAAAATGTGCCCGATGGTATCGAATTGGCCGACGCGAATGAGGTTTTGCCCGACTACAATGTTTTGACCCATGCGCGCACCGGTAGCCCGGCGCTGCATTCCGATATCTTCCGTTATAAGATGTTGGAACAAAACACCGACACAATATGGGCCGACACCGATGCCTATTGCGTCAAGCGGTTCGAAACGCCGAACGGACATTTTTACGGATGGGAATCGGATAAGCACATCAATGGCGGTGTGCTGGGTTTGCCCAAGGACAGTGACACATTGCGCGCGTTGTTGGACTTCACCTCGGATGAATACGCCATTCCCGAATATTACGGCGAAGACTACGTCAAGGAATTGGAAGACGCGCGCGATGCGGGCCATCCGATCCATGCATCAGAGCAGCCCTGGGGCGTTTGGGGCCCGCATGCGGTGACGCATTTTCTGCATAAAACCGGCGAAGCAAAATACGCATTGCCGCAAGAGGGGCTATATCCGTTTACCTTCCGCGATCGCCGGATGATGTTGAAACGGAACTTCGACACCTCGCCCTATGTGACCGAGAACACCTATTCGATCCACCTTTATGGCCGCCGGATGCGGGCACGATTGGTCGAAAAGGAAGGCGGCGCGCCGCATCGTAAATCGCTTTTGGGTCAGCTTTTGATCAAGCACGGAATCAACCCCGCCGATGCGCCTTTGCCCCCTTCAAAGGCCCAAATGGCCGCCGCCGCTGCGGAAGCCGCGGAAACACAATAATCCGGCATAAATAGGGACTGTTCCACGGGAAATCGGGGCCAATCATAGCCCGGTTTTCTATCCGCGCCGCGCGTCTGCGGGGACCATTTCGAAATATTGCTCTATCGCCATCGAATTGGTCAAACCGCGCGATTGCAATTGTTCCAACGCATAGAGCGTCAGGTCGAAATTGCCCATGATGCTGTCCGCGATCACCGCCAGCGTGCGGATCTGGTCATCAGAATAACTGTTCACGGCGCGCATGTTGCGTAAGAAAAACGCATCGCCATCGACGGCTTGGGCAAATTGGCTGCGCTTGAGGCGGCGCTTGAATCCTGTAGCGAGGCAGGCATGTTTCAACGAGGCAAAGCGTAGAAATTCGAACCCCTGATCGACCAATGCGGCCTCAAGTTCGCCATAGCGCGGCTCGCCTTCATAAAGCGGGAACATGCGGACCTCGGTTTGCACCGCCATAGCCTCGGCCAGCTTTTTGATGCCATTGCTGATGATTGCGGTCTCGCTGCCCTGCACGTCGATTTTCAAGAAATCAACTTTCCCCACGGGTTTGAGGCTGTCCAAACGGCGGGTCGGCATGGGAACGACCTGTTTTTCGGTCATGCCCTTTTCGAAATGCAGATAGGCGGCGCTGGCCGCATCGGCGGGAAAAATCGAGGTGAAGCCGGAGGATTGGTAGATGTGCAGATTCTTTTTCTTCCCATCACCCAAGGCATGCGGCAGGTAAGTTTCGGCATCGGATTTCCGTGCATCCAACGCCGCCAATGCCTCTTCTTGCGGCTCAAAACCGGTGACATTGGCATATCCGCTATCGAGTAGGGCTTGATAGGACACCTCGCCTTCGATCGGATTGGCGCCGATATCCAGAACCTCGATTTTCCCGTCAAGCGCCGTGATGTCAACAAGCAGGTCAAGACGGTTACGGCTGATATCTTTGGGCATCACGACGCGCCTTTCTCCTCTAACGCAGCCTTGAGCGCACGGCGCATGTCGCGCGGTGCTTCGGCCAAAACACGGCGCAAACGATGACGGTTATAGTTCTTTTCGCCGCTCGCAATGCGCGCCTTTACCGTGGCATAGGTCACTGTAGGATGAAAGGCTTTTGCCGGATCGGGCGCGGCAATCTGTGCATCAAACAAATGTGGCGGGTTGGTATCAAAGCTGCTGCGCGCGAACATGTCCGGCAGCAGCGCCTCGAGCGAAATATGGCTCAAACCATATTCGAATGCGGCTGCGGCGAGAATGGCTTCGTCATTGATTTTATCGCTGGGGCGCTCTTTGATTGCGCGCAGGCGTAGGGTCTTCATATGGTCCACGGCACGGGCAGACGCCCGCGATACCGGAAAGATGCAACCCCAATGCGGATCAAGTCCCATCGGCTCCAACCCGCGCGAATAGCGTTTTGGCGCAGCATGTCGATCGAGCTGCGCGGCAATGACTTCGGCCTCATCGGCTTCCATCGTGGCGACAAAAGTTTGGGCCGCCTGCGGCCCGATAAAAACATCAGATTCGAGCAACATGTAGCGATCATAATCAGGATAGGCCGCCGCCGCCGCATAATAACACATATCACCGCATAGCCATCCCCATTTGGCGGGCAAAGGCGCAAGACCCAATGCGCCAAGCCGCGCCTCGGTTAGGGAAATCTTTTCATAGGGCGCGGTCACCACCGCGCCTCGGGTTTCGTCGCAAACAAATATGACTTCGGCGCCCGCAGCGCACAGGTTCTGCGCAAGGCTGCGCGCAACGTCATCGACCTCAAGGGCGCGGATCAAAGTCAAGGTGCGGGGCATTCGGGCCTTCAAGTGCGGGGAATTCAAGCAGAGATGAGCGTCACGCCCTCCATTGCCGCAATCACTTCCAAATCGGATTCATAAGTTTCGGTCATCGCCTCATAGGTGCCATTTTTCCACCCAGGCAAATCAATATCCACCGCAATTTGATCGGGGCGGGCAAATTTTTCCATGAAAATTTCGAGCACCCGTATACGCGCATCCTCGTTTAATCCCGGGTGCTCGGCCAAATAGGTTTCGAGCCGTGTGTGACCCTCTGGCGTCAGAATCGCGCCAAGAGGGTCGAGCGCGCCCTCAAGCTCCTGGGCATCGCCATCTCCCAAAACCGCCCGCATAATGCGCGGCCAGACAAAGGGAATTTCCTCTTTGGTCCAAAGGATCAACGGAACATCGGGGTTTTTTGCGCGGATGCGCGCGATCACATCGGACCATTTCAAAGAGGTCAGTGCCGCGCCATCGGTGATTTCTTCATAGGTGCCGTAAGCGCCGCTGTGCACCAATTCGGCAATCATCATCGCCGGATTGCTCAGGCCCATGAAAAAGCTAAACGCCGCTTGTGGGAACAACGCACGGGTCCAGCTTGGCATATCCCCGGCAGCGCCAAAAAATACACCGTCGTCAAATGCGGTGTCGGCGCTGCCGATCTGTTCGGTGCTGGCAAAAAAGATCCGCCCCGCGTTGCTCTCCAGGCCCGCATAAAGCAGGGTGTCTTGCGCCTCGACCGGGGCGGGATTGCCCCGCAGCGTTTCGGCCAAACGGGTCAACGGGCGGCGGTAAAACTTCGGGCGCGGCACCACGCAATCACGTGCGTCAAGCAACGGTGCATTCTTGCGCAAGGACCAAATCAGACCATCACTGCCATCCATCGGAGACCCGATTTGCAGCGCCACATGCACGTCATTGGTCATTTGACCCGCTCCCTCAATCATCCGCAAAACCTCATGGTTTTCGCATGTTAAGAACCTAGCATGCCGAATGAACCCAGCGCAACGCGCCGCGCCTTGCGGGCGATGCGGCTATTTGGTCAGGATCAATTTGCCCGCACGGGTGATGCGCAATGTATAGGTTTGCTCGCCAAGCTGGATATAGGCGAGGTTTCCGCCTCCGGTTAACGTTTTGGCGGCATGCACGGGATGGTGGTCGGGAAAAGCGGCGGCGCGCGTAGATTGCGCGCCATCAGGGGCGGTGTCGGTCCAATTGGTATGCAACATGTAAGGCGTCCTTATACAGGGAGGGGTTACGGGCGTCTGGCTACGCTGGAGCGCGGCTGGTTTTAATTCTTAGTAATTTAATCGGATATGTCAAGTTGAGTATTAAACTCAGGTTTATTGTGCCGTGCCTCAGGTCCCACCGGCACGGCCGTAGTCACAGGCGGATCAACCTTGGCATGCGAAACGCATGTGCGCACCATCCCAGATAAGTTGCGCCGACATAGCAAGGCCTGCCCATCGCCGATGGCGCGGGTTTACACAGCTTTGCCAACCCATTGTTTCCACATTTTCAAAAAGAAACGATATCAAGACCCTTATGATAAAAAGCACCGGCGCGCACGCGATGTAACGAAGGGACCGCCGCTGTTATCGATGATCGCGATTCTCTTGATCTGACCGCCTAAACGTCGGGTATAGAGTCGGGCTTTGCCGTGGCTGCATTCATTAGGTCGCCGATCAATCCGCATCCGCCGAGCCGCCCGTGCGCTACGGCGCCTTAATCACGGCTTCGGATGACAATAAACCAAGCGGGTCTTGCTCAAACATGATGCTACCGGATTTGCGCCCCGATACGATGACCGCAGCAGCACAGAAGACCAGTAGCCTCATCCCATCGCAGCATCCGCGCATTACACCCTTAGTCGTATTTGCGCATCCCGTCGCAGCGCATAGGCTACACTTAGAAATCTTCAGGGAGGATACTAAGATGGCTTGGACGAAACCAAAAGCAGTCGAAATCAACTGCGGTATGGAAATCAACATGTACGGCCCTTCGGACGATGATCGCGGCGCAGAACGCGACCTGTTTTAATCCGTAAGGATCTATAACCCCCGTGTTCATTACCATACTTGGCGCGGGCGCGGGCGGCGGCCTTCCGCAATGGAACTGTGGCTGCCGCAATTGCACAGACGCCCGCACGGGTCGCTTGCCACCGATGACGCAATCGTCGGTGGCCGTTTCCGTGAATGGGGTAGACTGGGCGATTTTAAATGCCTCGCCCGACATTCGCGCGCAATTTGCTGCCAATCCGTCGATGCATCCGCCCTCTTTGCGCGGGAGCCCGATGCGTGCCGTGGTTTTAACCAACGGTGACATCGACCATGTGGCCGGTTTGCTAACCCTACGCGAGAAGACGCCCTTTACGGTCTATGCTACATCCGAAACGCTTGGCGTTTTGGATCATGACAGCGTGTTTTGCGCGCTTGATCCGGCCTTGGTCACCAAGCAACGCATCACGCTGGATGCCGCGTTTCACCCGCTTGCAGGGATGGAGATCACCCCCTTCGCCGTTCCGGGAAAAGTCCCGCTTTATATGGAGGGTGAAACCGTCGATACTGAAGCCATGGGCGAAAATACCGTTGGTTTGCGGATCTCGGACGGGGCCAAGGTGCTCTACTATATCCCCGGCTGCGCGACCTTACCCGATTGGCTTTTAGATCGCTTGGGCGAAGCGGATATGCTCTTGTTTGATGGCACGGTTTGGGAAAACGACGAGATGGAGCAAACCGGCACCGGCGCGAAAACCGGCGCGCGGATGGGGCATATTTCCATGCGCGGAGATGCGGGCAGTTTGGCCCGCCTGAGCGCCCTGACCGATACGCGCAAAATCTACATCCACATCAACAACACCAATCCGATCCTGCAACCGGACGGACCGGAACGGGCCGAGGCCCTCGCCCAAGGATGGCAGATCGCGGCAGATGGAATGGAGCTTGAACTATGACCCACGCCGCACTCACACCACCCGACAGCGCCGCCGATTTCGAGGCACGCCTGCGCCAGATCGGCGCCGAACGCTATCATGACAAACACCCGTTTCACCAATTGCTGCATTCGGGCGGCTGCAGCATCGACCAAGTGCGCGCATGGGTGATCAACCGCTATTATTACCAAACCCGCATTCCGATGAAGGATGCGGCGTTCATGTCGCGTGTCTCTGATCCGGATCTGCGCCGCGCGTGGCGCTCGCGCATCGAGGATCACGATGGCGGCGTGAACGAAGGCGGCGGCATTCGCCGTTGGCTCAAACTGGCCGAAGGCGTGGGGTTGGACCCTGATTATGTCGCCTCTGAGGTTGGTATTTTGCCCGCGACCCGATTCGCCGTCGATGCCTATGTGCGCTTTGTACGCGACGCGCCTTTGCTGCCCGCGATGGCCTCATCCCTGACCGAGCTATTCGCGCCGACCATCCACAAAACGCGGATCGCGGGGCTTTTGGCGCATTACGATTTCGCCAATCCCAATACGATTTCCTATTTCCAACACCGGCTGACCGAAGCGCCGAAAGACGTGGCCTTTGGGCTCAAATGGGTGATGGACCGCGCGATATCCCGCGCCGATCAGGACGCGGCCGCAGCGGCGCTGATTTTCAAAACCGAGGTTCTTTGGGCGCAACTTGATGCGCTGCATTCGGCCTATGTCGCGCCCGCGCGCATTCCGCCCGGCGGTTGGCAACCCCACGAAGGGCTGCTGTGAGCAACGCGATCCCATACCTGCCGCGCGGTGTGCGGACACATTATGATCGCATACGCGGCCGCAATGTATTGTTGGGCCCCGAGCGTGCTTTGATGCTCGACGAGATCGGCCATGCCATTATCGCGGAATTGGACGGCAAACGGACCGAAACGCAGATCGCCGCAGACCTCGCCACCCGTTACGGCGCGCCCGTTGAGGCCGTTAGCGTCGATGTGGCCGAGTTTCTCACCGACCTTGCAGACAAACGCCTAGTTGAGAGAAAAGATCCGTGAACGCCGCCGCCACACCTCGCCCAAATCCACCGATTGCAATGTTGGCCGAACTGACGCATCGCTGCCCGTTGTCGTGCCCCTATTGCTCCAATCCGCAGGAACTCACCATGATTTCCGCCGAATTAGAGACTGATCAATGGGCGGACATCTTCCGGCAAGCGGCCGAATTGGGCGTCTTGCAATTGCACCTTTCGGGTGGCGAGCCGGCCTCGCGGCGCGATTTGGTCGATCTTGTCATCGCTGCGCGCGAGGCGGGGCTTTATACGAATTTGATCACCTCCGGCATTGGTTTGACGCCGAAACGGCTTGAGGCGCTCAATGATGCGGGCCTTGATCATATCCAATTGTCCGTCCAAGGCGTTGCGCCGCAACTGGCGGATTGGGTTGGCGGATACAAAGGCGGGTTCGAGCGGAAAATGCACGTTGCCGAACATATCGCGCGGCTTGGTTTTCCCCTGACGCTGAACGCGGTGATGCACCGCCATAACCTTGATGATCTGCCCGCCACGATTGAACTTGCGCTAAAGCTTGGCGCGCGGCGGATGGAGGTGGCTTGTGTGCAGTTTCAAGGCTGGGCGTTGGAAAATCGCTCGATGCTTCAACCCACCCGCGAACAGGTAGATGCCGCCAAGGCCTTGGTCACCCGCGCGCGTGAAGAGCATCGCGGCACTTTGGTGATCGATTTTGTGCCGCCCGATTACTACGCCGATTTTCCCAAAGCCTGCATGGGCGGATGGGGCTCGACCGGGTTGAATATTGCGCCGGACGGCAAGGTTTTACCCTGCCACGCTGCCGAAACCATCCCGCATCTGACATTCCAACACGCACAAGACGTGCCCTTGGCGGAAATTTGGTATGACGATCCGGCATTCCAAGCCTATCGCGGTACAGATTGGATGCCGGACCTATGCCAATCCTGCGACCGGCGCGACGTGGATTTCGGTGGCTGCCGGTGCCAAGCCATGGCCATCGCCGCCGATGCGAGCGCCACCGATCCGGTGTGCCGTAAATCGCCACATCGTGGATTGGTCGATGCGCTGCTCGAAGCCGAATTGGGCGCACAGGCGCAGCAAGACTTCATTTATCGCAAACCTCCCGCATCTGCATAATTACAAAACCAGAGCCTGTTTCACCCCAAATCCACAGGCACCGTGGTCGCGAGAAAGGTTTCAAGGTGGCGCGCATCAAGCGGTTTGGCCATCAACTCCACCTTCATCTCGGCGCAACTTTGACGCAACTCCGGCGACCGGTTGGCGGAAATGATCCGTGCGGGGATATCCCCATACATTTGCCGCAACCGGGCCACCACATTCAGACCGTTTTCAGCATTGTCGAGCTGATAATCAATCAACATCGCATCTGGCTTGATCTGGATTTCATCCAGAAGTTCCATCGCCTCGTCGCCGGAATGCACATCCAAAACAGCGGCATTCCATTTGCCAAGCAGCAGGCTGATCGCACGGCGCACTTCGGCATCGTTTTCGACCAATAGGACAATCAATCCGCTTTCGGTCAGTTTACGTTCGCGGCGCGGCGCCGGCGCCGCAACCGGCAGAGCATTGTCGCCCTCGAAGCGTTGCATGTTTACAAAAAAGCCGGTCCCCTGCCCTGGCACCGACCACAGGCTAAGCTGGTGCCCCAGGCGCGTACAGGCACGTTCGACAATGGCAAGACCAAGGCCAAGCCCTTCGGGGGCGCTGGCCGACGTATCTAGGCGGTGGAACTCTTGAAAGATCGCGCTTTGATGTTCCTCTGCAATGCCCGGTCCGGTGTCCCACACCTCAAGCCGAACCGAACCGCCATTACGACGCACCCCGACCAACACCCGACCGCTTTGAGTATAGCGGATCGCGTTGGCGATGAGATTTTGCAAAATCCGGCTGATGAACAGCGGATTGGAGTAGACCATTGCCGATGTCCCGACGACGCGGAAATCAAGCCCCTTCATCTGTGCATGTGGCGCGAATTCGTCACGCAGGCGGGCAAGGACGCGGCCCAAGGGAACGGCGGTTTGGTCCAACCCCGCAGTGCCCGCGTCGAGTTTGGAGATATCCAACAACGCTTCAATGATGTTTTCGACACTTTCAAGTGCGCCGAAGGCCTTGCGCACCGTATCCTGTTCAATCGGATCGCGGTCGGTTTCCGCCAGAGACGCAATATAAAGCTTCGCCGCTGACAAAGGTTGTAACAGGTCGTGACTGGCGGCGGCGACAAACCGCGATTTCGACGCATTGGCGCGTTCGGCCGCACTCAAAGCATGTTCCAATTCCAGCGTGCGTGCGGCCACGCGCTCTTCGAGCAAAGCGTTGGCCTCGAACAGGCGTTTTGCCGCCTCCCGCTCGGCGGTGATGTCCGTAAGCGACACCACAAACCCGCGATCAGGCATTTCCTGCGCAAAGAAATCCAAAATGGCGCCGCTTTTGTGTTTCAGCTCGAACGACAGCGCGCGGCGTTTTTTGGGCGCGTTGACCCAATCGAGAACCGCCTCGCGCGGCATGGTTTTGGGAAAGATCAGCCGGTCCTGCATCCGGTCAAACAAAGTGTCAAAATGCGCGCCGAAGCGGAATTGTGATGCCGGCAGCGCCAGCAATTGCCCGATCCGGTGGTTCCAACCCACCAGATGGGTGTCCTTGTCAAAAATCCCGACGCCTTGGTTCAAATGGTCCAATGTGGCGCGAATCATGATCGCCTGTTGGTCCATCAACTTATCGCGGGCTTGACGTTCCAACCGCATGATATCGGTCACATCGGTTTGCAAGATCACCGTGCCGCCGTCGGGTGTGCGATGCGCAGACACCTGCACCCACCGATTTCCAACCAATTTGACGTTGAAAATCGCGTGTTCATCCTTGTGCCGTTCAAGGCGCATTTTGCGCCATGCGATGCGTTCCTCTGCGCTGCGCAAATCTATGCTGGTGCTGGAACTGACCGCATCGACATATTCCGCGAAACTCATACCCGGGAAGAGCTGCTCTTTGAGGTCGCCCAAATGCATCGAAAAACGCAGGTTATAGAGCACCAGAAGATTGTCGGGGCTGAAAAGAGCAAAGCCTTCTTCGACAGCTTCAATCGCGGCGGTCAGATCCGACCGCGCCGCTTCTGTGGCCCGGTTGGCCTCGGCGAGGCGGGCGTTGGATTCATTGAGCAGATCCAGCACCCGTTCAAGATCCTGAGTCCGCTGGCGCACCTGACCTTCAAGCAATGCCGCGCGTTCAAACTGTGCATAGGCCGCGCCGGAATCATTGGTCACCTGTTCCACCCGCCGCATCAATGCATCCGTGATTTGCAGAAGCTTTTCATGCTGGCGTTCCAGCGAATCGGCAGGGTCGAGCAGAGTATGAACCATCACAGAGCCTTCAGAGGTTTCTTCGATCACGATTCGGGAAGGTAAATCGCCACACCGGTCATTGTGTGGTTCACGTGTTTGGCGTCAATCTGTTCGCCGTAAGTCGCAAAACCAACAACACGGTTTTCTTTGAAAATCTGCGAAATCTGGTTGGTTTGCTGTTTTTGTGCCGCCTCCATGCGGCGCAGCAAACAATCGCAGACAAAAATCGTGTCGAGCGATCCCGCCTCGGCCAGCCCCCGCAATTCGCGCTCCAGATGCACGGCAATATCGTCGGGTTCGGCAAGTGTCAGAACCAAACCTTCGTCGATGGCAGAGAAGAACACCAAATCGTCGCTGTCTTCAATACGTTGAATGGCGCGCACATGATGGGCACCACCAATGCGCACCACAACCGGATGGGCGGCAAAGGTAAAGGTATCGAGCTGCTCGGGCGACTTCCCCAAAATGCGGGCGTATTCGCGCGCGGCGGGTTCGGCATTGATCTCATGCACGATCCGGCGCGACGGATCGGCACGGGTCACCACCATGCGGGTCTCGGTCGGTGTCAGATGCGCGAGACTAAAGACCTTAACCGGGCAGTGGGTGCGCACCATGGTTAGCACACCGGCGTTTTGATAAACTACGCCGCCGTAAGACAGATAGGTATTGGCAAAATCCTCACCGTCGGCGGCAGAACCACCAAACAATTGCATCGGCCCGAGACCGGGCGCGAGGGCGCTCATCAATTCGTCTTCTTTGCGCGACAACCCATCGACAGTCAGAAAGGCAAATTCATATGCCATATCGCGGGCGTCATGGGTCAATTTGGCACGCGCGCGGATCACATCGCCGATCAATGTCTGTGGATCGATTTCATCAAGTTCCTCGATCAACAAGGTTTCGATGTGGAACAATCGGGCACGGAGCGCCACGGCGACGATCTCTCGTTCGGTATAGCCCTCGGTCGATATTTCGCCCGCCGTGCTACAACAGACCACCGGCGTCTCCCCGAAACATTCTGCGGCCCGCTGCACGATACTGGCGAAATCCGCCACGTTAGAGACGAACAGATACACAATCGACATATCTTCGTCGCCCAGCGCATCACGCAAATCGCGCACAGGATCCGCCGCATCACACGGAGCATGGGCCGTCAACAATGACGAACCGGCTGCAAAAGCAGGTGGTTTGAGTTGGCCCATTCTCCTCCCCGATCATAGGCGCGATCTTTTTATGGCAGTTTAGAAGCTGCTCCCTTCTCCCTGTGCAATGCTGGAAAACCGCGCTTCTTGCGCGATGAGCACGGCCTGTGTGCGGCTTTGCACCCCCAGCTTTCGCATAATAGCGGTAACATGCGCCTTAACTGTCGTCTCTGCAATCGAAAGATCATAGGCGATTTGTTTGTTAAGCTTACCCTCGCAAATCAGATTGAGAATCCGCGCCTGTTGATTTGTCAGGCTGGAGAGCCGCGTCAGGGCAGCCTCTTGTTCGCCTTCGGGGGCCACGTCCTCGTTCGGCATATAAAGGCCTTCGGGCACGAACACCTCGCCTGCGCTGATCGCGTCAAAAGCGTCGCGGAATACACTGCGCTGGCTATGTTTGGGGATAAACCCGCGCGCACCGGCGCGGATCGCCGAAGCAATAATGCGCGGTTCGGACATGGATGACACAACAATCACCGGCACCGAGGGAGCCGCGTTGATCAGGCGCAAAAGCCCGTCGAGCCCGTTGACATCCGGCAGGTTCAAATCGAGGAAAATAATATCCGGCGACAGACCCTCACCAAGCCGTTCCAGCGCGCCTTTGAGGCATTCGGCGGTTTTTACGGTCTGCACTTCAAGCACCGCGCGCAATGTCATCGAGAGCGCATCGCAAAACAGCGGATGGTCGTCGATCACCATCGCCGTGTTCAGCGCCTTGTCAGACGTCCCCCGATCATCGGGGCCCCTTTCGGTCGAGCGGGCGTGAGCCATACACATATCTCCTGAACAGTGGTGTTCTCAGGCTAGCAAATTGCGCGCTCTGTCACACTAGCCAATAAGTCGGGGGTCATTTTCAAACCACCTGCGCCTCTCTACCCACGGAAAAACGCGCGCCTCGGGGGGGACCGAGACGCGCGCTGCCGGATAGTTAAAGAAAAGGCTTATTTCGCTTCGGCCAATTGCTTGGGCAATTTGAACGTCCACAACATGCCACCTTGGTTCAGGAAGCTGACCTTTTTGGCCACTTCACCACCCCAAAGAGGAACCGCGCCACCCCAACCGGAGATCACCGAAACATATTGCTCGCCGTCCATTTCCCATGTGACGGGCTGACCCACGATGCCAGAGCCGGTTTGGAAAGACCAAAGCTGTTCGCCGGTTTCATCATCAAAGGCGATGAAGTCACCCTGCGGTGTGCCGGTAAAGACAAGTCCGCCAGCCGTAGTCATCACGCCACCCCAAAGAGGGGATTCGTTTTTGAATTCCCACTTCCATTCGCCGGTTGCCGGGTCGATGGCTTTGAGGCTGCCGATATGATCTTCATACATCGGCTTGATGGTGAAGCCCGAACCAAGATAGGCCGCGCCTTTTTTGTAGGTCACAGGCTCATTCCAGATATCCATGCCCCATTCATTGGAGGGCACGTAGAACAGGCCGGTTTTCTGACTATAGGCCATCGGCATCCAGTTTTTGCCGCCAAGGAAACCGGGGGCCGAAAAGACAACATCGCCTTTCTTGCCATCCGCCGCATCCGCCGGATTGCCCGGACGGTTGTCCTCGTTAAAGATCGGGCGGCCGTTTTCATCGATGCCCGACGCCCATGTGATGTCTTTCACAAACGGCGTGCCGGAGATGAAGCCGCCGGTTTCACGATCCAGAACATAGAAGAACCCGTTCCGGTCCGCCGTGGCGTACCGCTTGTTGCCGTCTTTGTCGGTAAAGGCGACGACTTCGTTCACACCGTCATAATCCCAACCTTCGCGCGGCGTGGATTGGAAATGCCATTTGATCTCGCCTGTGGCAGGGTCGATGCCGATACGCGAGGCCGCATAAAGGTTATCGCCCGCGTTGCCTTCGGTTGGCACCCCCGCGTTGCGCAGATGGCTGTTCCATGGGGCGGGGTTACCGGCGCCAAACACAATCGTGTCTGTTTCGATATCATACGATCCGCCAAGCCATGTCGCACCGCCGCCGGTTTTCCACATATCGCCCGGCCATGTCGCATTCAGCGTGCCGGTCATGGAGGATTCTTCGCCGTTCAGCGTGCCCATATGGCCTTCGATCACCGGACGGGTCCAAACCATTTCGCCGGTTTCGGCGTTGCGGGCCTGAACTTCGCCCACGATACCAAATTCACCACCGGAGTTGCCGGTAATCACAAGGCCATTCACGATCAACGGCGCCGCGGTGTAGGAATAGCCCGCTCTGTAATCCGCGATTTTCTTGTTCCACACGACATCGCCGGTCTTGAGGTTCAACGCCACCAAGCGCGCATCAAGCGTGCCGAAAATCACATTATCGCCGTAGATCGCAGCACCACGGTTGACCACGTCACAGCAAGGCAAAATGCCTTCAGGCAGACGCGCGTCATATTGCCAAAGCTCTTTACCGGTGCGCACGTCAATCGCATAGATGCGCGAATAGGAGCCGGTGATATACATCACGCCATCATAGACCAACGGCTGTGTCTCCTGGCCGCGCTGCTTTTCACCGCCAAGTGAAAATGCCCATGCCGGCATCAGGTTTTTAACGTTGTCTTTGTTCAGTGTCTCAAGCGGGCTGTAGCGCTGCAAATCGCGCCCCATGCCGTTGGTAACAATCTGGCTCGTATTGGTCCGGTCGTTGGCCAGATCTTCTTCGGTCACTCCGGCGACAGCGGCCCCTGCCGCCATCATGCCGATCGCGACGGATGCGATAAAGCGATTCATTTCGGTAATCCTCCCTGGGTTCTCCCCGCCGCGCAGGCAGGTCCACCACGCGTTTCGCACGCATGGGTTGACATGAGGCTAGGGGAAGCGCGGCGCCCAAGGTATAAGCCAATAGTCGTATTTCAAATTCCGTCTGGCTGCGGGCCAAGTATCAATCTGGCGGGTTCTCGAACATCAATCATGCGGGCGCCCAACGCCACAGCGCTCGCGATCCAACGCGACATCATGACAATCCCGCGCGAGCGCAGGGATTAGTCTTTGGTCAATTTCTCAGAGACAGCCGCGCCATCACGCGTGGTGATCGACCGCAGATAGGCCAGAATGAAATCCTGCACAGTGCGATCCTCGATTCCCACATGGCGCATCTTGGTGCCCGGCATAAAACCAGTATTATCCTCCATCCACGCCCGCAACGCGGCTTCGGTCCACACAATGCCAGAGGCCGCCAATGCGATAGAATAGTCATAGTTTTCGACCGTCCCTGCGCCCCGCCCGATAATATTTTCTAACGGCGGGCCGTAAGAGACATCTTCCGATTCATTCGCGTGGCACCGGTGACATTCACCATCATACAAGGCCTTCCCCGCATCAATTTTCACTTGGTTGTAAAGCGCGGCGCTTTCGGCAGAAACCGGGCCGCTCATCGCAGAAGCAACAAGCGCGGCAAAGGTTGCAGCACAAATAATGCGGGTCATATCATGATCTCCTGATTGGTTGACCCGATGCTACGCCGCGCCGCATGGGCCGGAATTGATCGACATCAACAGGTCGCTCCTCCTTTGGTCGTAGGAAACGCGGACAAGATGCAGCAGATATCCGGCGCCGGCGCACGGCTTCCCCGCCGATCAAAACATCGGACGGTATTTCCAATTGTCCGCGTCTGGCGTCACCTCGTCCAAATCATAATCGGCACGCTGCATCCGCTTCGCAATGGCCAACCCCTGCGCCGCCGCATCGTCAACCATGGCGCGGCCGGCTTCTATATCTTGCGAAACACCGCGCCCCCGCATCAACGACAGACCGTAATTAAATTTGCCTACAGGATCACCCGCTTCGGCCGCGCGGCGGCTCCATTCGGTTGCTGCGTCCGGGTTTTCCTCGGCCCCCAAACCGTTGTCATCCATCTGGCTGAGCCATGTCATCGCGCCAGTATATCCAGCCTCGGCGCATCGTTGGAAAAGCTCGCGCGCCGCCGTGTGGTCGCCCTTTTTCACCATCAGGTATCCGGTGGCACAGGTGACCATATCGGTTTGGCCGCGCCGGACATTCTTCATCACGCGGTTCAATGTCATCTCTTCGGGGTTCAAACTCCCGCCGCCGCCGTCATCCTCGCTTTGGCACAAGGCGGGTGTGGCCAATAGGGCCGCAGCGAGGGTCAATCGTATCAACATCGGGGCTTCCTCCTGCGGCCGAACCTACCAAAATAGGGTGCCTGCGTCATTGCGCGCATGGTCGTAGGATAGGTCACCCCTTGCGCCGTATCATCCCGCGGGCCGGATCATATCCCCAAAGCGCCAGCGCCAAAAACACCATCCCAGCCGCACAGGTGACCGCCATGGCCCCGAAATTCACCTGTGCATAAAGCGCGAAACGGATCATTTCGACCGCATGGGTGAAGGGGTTAAAAGCGCAAATATCATGCAAGATCTCTGAGCTCTCCGCCATTCTCCACAGGGGATAGAGCGCAGAAGACAGGAAAAACATGGGAAAGATCACGAAATTCATCACGCCGGCAAAATTCTCCAATTGCTGGATGAAACTCGACAACGCCAACCCGAGCCCGCCCAACATCAATCCGGCCAGAAACAGCGCGGGCAAGACGGCGACATATCCCGCCAGAGGCATGATGAGGCCGAACAAGGCCGCAATCACAAGAAATGTGTAGACCTGCAAAATCGAAATCAACGTCGATCCAATCAGCTTACACACCAATAACCACCACCGCGGCATTGGCGAGGTCAGGAGCAAGCGCATCGACCCCATTTCACGATCATAGACAAGGCTGAGCGAGCTTTGCATGCCGTTGAACAAAAGGATCATCCCGCACAAACCGGGGATAATATAGGTCTCGTAGGTGACATAGGTTTGGTAAGGCGGGATAATCGACATGCCCAAAGCGGCCCGAAACCCTGCGGCAAACACCAAGAGCCAAACCAAAGGCCGCACCAAGGCGGCGACAAATCGCTCGCGTTGCCGGACAAATCGCAATGCCTCACGCGCCGCTATCGCCCGCAACACCAAAACCGCGCCCCTCATAACGCCACCCCCGCATCTTGCGCCGCGCCGGTCAGCTCCAAGAACACCTGCGTTAATGGCCGCCCCGCCGCAATATCGCCGGCCATGCCATTTTTCAAAATGCGACCCTGATCCAGCATAATCAACCGGTCTTCAGCGCGAACTTCATCGGTCAAATGCGTCGCCCAGAGGACACAAAGCCCCGCCTCGGCCAGAGCATGCACATGCGCCACAAGCCCCTGCCGCGCCGCCACATCAAGTCCAACAGTCGGTTCGTCCAAGAGAAGCACTTTAGGGTCATGGATCAAAGCGCGGGCAATCTCGGCACGGCGGCGATGCCCGCCGTTGAGGTTGCGGGCCTTTTCATCGGCCCGTTCCCGCATGTTAAGCTGATCCAAAGCCGCATCAATCCGGCGCGCGGCATCTTTGCCGCCAATGCCTTGCAGCGCAGCAAAATACGACAGGTTGCGCCGCACTGACAAATCAAGATCAAGCGTGGTTTGTTGGAACACAACCCCCATTTGCGCCAAGGCCGCACGGGGGCGGGTGGCCAAATCCGCACCAGCGATTTTGATGCTGCCCTGCGGTGCCGTGAACAGCCGCGTGAGCAATGAAAACAGCGTTGATTTTCCGGCCCCATTGGGACCAAGCAGAGCGCAGAACTCTCCGGCGGCGACGTCAAAAGACACGGCGCTCAACGCTTGTTTCGTGCCGTAGGAAAAACTCAGATCCCGCGCCTCAATCCCGCTCATCAGGGCACAGGCCGGGCTTGCGGGGCTGTGGCTTTATTCAATCGTGATCTCCAAACGCTGCGTGTCTCCGGTCGTGCCCGGCACATGCAGGTTATACGTTCCCGGCTTGAGCGCAATAAATCCGATCTCCATGGTGCCTGCCTCGTCAAATTCGACACTATCAAGGCCCAAAGGTCGAATTTCCAGCCCCTCAATCACGATCTCGTCGATCCAGATCGCGCGAAAAAACTCCGGCCCGGCCAATGCCAATTCCTGACTGCCGTCGGCGGTGATTTCCACCTCATAATAGCCACCGGATTTCAACACCCAAGGCGCATCGGCCAAAGGCATGCCCGACGAGAGGATCACTTCGGGCAAGTCGTGCTTGTTTTTATTCGACAATAATCCTGCAAGTCCGAATGTTGGCGCATCGTCGTCATCCGCCAATGCGGGCAATGCGCCGCCGCCAAGTGTCAGTACGGCGAGGGTTGTCAGGGTGAGAATCGATTTCATGTCAGTCCTCCAATAGATTTACGGGCGCAAAGCCGCGCCCCAAGGGAAGCGTCCGACTTTGATGGTTTTGATGGCTTTGCGTTTGGCAACGTCAACGACCGTAACATCCCCCGAAACGCCGTTGGTGGTGAACAGCAGGCTTTTGTCGGTGTTGAATGCCATATGCCAAACCCGCCGCCCAACAAGAATATAGTCCTCGACCTCATAGGTTTCGGCGTTGACCACGGCAAGATGGTTGGCCGGCCCGAGCGCGACAAACGCGGTCTTTTCATCATCCGTAAATTCAAAGCCCACGGGCTGTATACGGTCCTCATGAACGCCGTTGACGGCAAAGTTGATTTTAGCAATTTCGGCCTGATCAGAGACGGAAAATACCGAAACCGTGCCGCCAATTTCGGCGCTGACCCAAAGTTCGCGACCATCCTTGGCAAATTCTGCATGACGGGGACGAGAATCAACCAGCGTATTGGCGAACAGTTTTTGTGTTTCGGTATCAATCCAATGGGCCATATTGGTGGTCTCGGAGGTGGTGATCGCGATCTTGCCATCTGGCGACACGGCCATCCCTTCGGGTTCGATTCCGACGTCGATCTGCGCCACAACGCGGCGGTCCACAACATCCACCACGGTGGTGATCGCATCATCCTCATTGGCGATATACAGATGGCGATCATCAGGATGCAAAACAAACTGTTCGGGGTCTTCACCGGACGGAAGATCATAGAGAATTTCGCCTGTATCCGGGTCCATCACCTGCACCGTGTCGCTGTCCGAGGCACAAATATAGACCCGCGAAAAATCATGGCTAAAGGTGATCCCCCGCGGCCGCTCTCCCGTCGGAATCGTGCGGACCACCTCCATGGTGGTCGTGTCGATCACACTAACGGTGTCATCCTTTTCATTAGTGACCCAAATCTCTTCGGCCTGAGCAAGGGTCGGCACGGACAGGGCCGCAAATAATGCGGGCAGGATAAAGCGGGGCGTCATAGTTAGTTTCCTCCAAATGCGCGGCAGGTGCTTTCGGGCTCATCAACCCCGAGGCTGTCGAGTTCGTTACTCTGGTGCAAGAACCCTTCGAGCGGCGCATTGACAACCACAGCATCGTCGTGAAGCAAGGGGATGGGTTGGCGCAATTGGCCGTTCCAACCGCGATAGGACAACGGGCGACCTTTGAAGCCTGCCAATTCGAAATTGTCCGATAGAATATAGGATTGAACTGTCTCTATTTCTGCGGAATTCATGCGGGTCATTGCTTCGCCCAAGCTGCGCAGCGCAGCCCATGCCGCGTAATCGCGCGGCTGCATATCGCGTCCCGCACGCTCCGAAAACCGCGATTGCAATTGCGCCGCACCCCATTGTTCCACCACGCGACCCCAGGCGGCGGGACGCAAACCGACCGAACCGGCCACCGGTCGCGGGAGCCATGTGTTATATACGATATAGCGGGCAAAATCATTGGCCTCATCTGCAACAAGCAGCACGTCATGTTCACCCAGCTTTTGCGTAAACAAAGGCACCTCTTGGGCGGCAGTACGGCGCATGTCCGCCTCAATCCCCCATTCCGCCCGCGCGCCGGGTTTAAGCCCGAACTTCGTCAAACTCGTCTCTAACGCCGCAGCAAAAGCCTGATCCTCTGGTGCCGGACCTGCAATCAATGCAGTCTTGCTCCAACGTTTGAACAACAAAAACTGCGTCACCGCATCGGCCCGCATCGCGTATGACGGGGCAGTATGCAGCAAGTTGGCGCGGCACTCGGCGCTGCGCAGCGCCGAATGGGCGGCCCCGACATTGAAGATCAAAGCGTCCTGCGCTTGCGGCAAATCCGCAATTCCGAGCAAAACCTCCGGCGCGGCATCTACGATCAGATAAGGCGAGACAGCCAACGCCTCCCGCGCTGCATCAAGCGCCTCTTCAGGTGAAACAGTGACGGTTTCAAGATGGTAGTGATGCCCCAAAAATCGGCCGGTGGTGGCGTTATCCTCTAGACCAAGCGCAGCCCCCGCCGCGCCTAAATCATCAGGCACCGGATCGAGGTTCGATAAGGTGGGGGAAGCTGGCGGGCGCGCAGACAGATAGGTCATCGCCATATGCAGCCCATCCTCAGAGGCCGCATCAGACAGCGCCACGCTCGCACCGCCAAACAGGCCTGCCTGGACTGCCAACACCATTACCATACGAAAAACCCGGTTCATCGCCTTCTCCCTTGCGCCGAGCCTAGAGTAGCGGTTTTCCTATCGCTACTACGACCAACGTCGCGCCCGATAAGTGTGTAAACCAAAGTCCAATAGCGATAGCCTCACAAGACATCCTATGACACATGTCGAACAGGTATTTGGGAGGAAACCACATGTCATCTTCGCGCAAACTGTCGGCGCGCGCCGCTCTGATTGCACTTTGCACACTGGCTGGAGCCGGCGGTGTTTATGCTCATGGCGATGTTGCACCGCAGCCGATGAACACCGATGCGCTGCCCGATGTGGGTGATGAATGGTTGATTGAAAACCCCTACCGCGATCAGGGCGAAGAGGTGTGGACCACCGCCATCGAAATCGGGGCATCGGGGTATAACCAGAACTGCGCGCGCTGCCACGGGCTTGAGGTGATATCGGGCGGTTTGGCCCCCGATCTACGCTATCTTGAGGCCGAGGAATATGGTGACGAATGGTTCGCCGAACGGTTTCGAACCGGCTACACCCAGAATGGCACCACGAAAATGCCTGCCTTCGAAGAGGTTCTCGGGCAAAAGGCCAGCTGGGCCATTCGCACCTATATCGAAACGCGGCCGGATCAGGACATGCTCGATGAATATGCCGATGAATTGCACAAGATGCGCGATGCGCTGGCCGATGGCAGCGCCGATGTGGCAACGGTCAAACCCCGCCTTGAGGACATCGCCGGCAAGATCGAAACACTTTCCGGCGCACCCGTGGCTGATTCCATCGCCTTTCGCGCCGCTAAACAGCTCGATGGGTCAGAGGACAGTATGAAACAGGCCGCTGAAACGCTGACCATCGGGCTATCGGTCGCGCATTAACATGTGGGACGCGATACGCAAAACGGCTCTCGGACTGATTGCCTTGGCCTGCCTTGCGGGGCAGGCTGCGGCGCGCTGCGAAGATTATGTGCCGCAACCCAAACCGCAGAACGCCAGCCGTGACATCATCGGGCAGGATCTTGACCAGATCGTCGCGCGGGGCTGGGTCGACATCGCATTGTTTGAAGAGTTTCCACCCTACTCCTACGCAGAGAACGGCAAGCCCACCGGCATCGACGTAGAGATAGGCGCATTGATCGCGCAGGCGCTTGGCGTAGAGCCGAAATTCCGGTTGGTCGGCGCAGGTGAAAACCTCGATGCGGATCTGCGCAACTGGATCTGGAAAGGTCCGGTGACCGGCGGGCGCGTGGCGAATATCATGATGCATATTCCCTACGACAGCACGTTTGCCTGCCGCGCCGAACAAGTCGTTTTCACCGGCCAATACGCCACAGAGAGCATCGCTATTGCCTATGCGCAATCTGCCTATCCCGACGGCGAGGCGCCGGTGCCTGCGTATTTCCGGTTTGATCCGGTCGGAGTGGAGAATGATTCCATTTCGGATTTCTACCTGACGGCATTTCCTGGCGGGCAATTGTCCAAAAAAATGGCCCGCTACCCCACAACCGCAGATGCGATGGCCGGCTTGGCCGCAGGTGAGGTGAAGGCGGTCATGGGGCCACGCACGCAGCTTGAGGCCGGTTTGACCGATGGGCTCAAAGTGCACCAACCTCCCCTGCCCGGATTTGCCGTGGGTCAATGGACGCTCGGGACCGCTGTGAATTTCCGCTACCGTGCGTTGGGATATGCCGTGGATGATGCGATATTCGCGGCCATCGAAGACGGGCGCATCGCCGCTATTTATGCCAAATATGGCGCCACATGGCAGGCGCCAGAGCGCTAAAACCTAAGCCTGCCTTTGCGCAACCTCGCCGGCGTGGCTGACAAGAATGGCGCGCGCGACATCTGGGCGGCGCGCCAAGGTGGCGTCGATTTCATCCACTGTCATATGACACATCGCGGTTGAAAGCGCATCCGCCACTGCAGCGGTCGCGGCCTCGACCGTGACAGAAGACCAACGCGCAGGCGACAGACCAAACGGATCCAAAATGTGGCTCTGTTCTGGCCCAATGTTCATTGCAGCGGGGCTAGACGTGGCCAAAGCCGCGCCGGTCAGGCTGCGCCAACCATGCAGACCCAAGACCGGATCGGAAAGACCCAAACGGAACGGGCCGCCGAGGCTGCGAAACTCGCCTATGTTGATCAAAACCTGCGCCGCGCCCGCAGCCCGCAGATGTTCGGTGACCCGATCCGTGGCGTATCCCTGCGCAATACCGTTGAGGGTCAATGCTTGATCGCCGCCAATCGAAACGGAGGCCGCGCGACTGTGCACCCTGTGCATGCCTATCGCGGCGCGGGCGGCATGCGTATCGGTACCCGCCGCCAAAGCCAACCAAAGCGGTTGCACCGTGGGATCAAAATGTCCCGATGTGACGCCATGCATCTCGTGGCATAGGCTGATCAAATCGGTGAAGTCCTGTGGGGCATGATGCACGGTTTTGGCAGTATTGAGCCGAGCGAGTGTCGATGTATCATCGTGGAGACTGAACAACTTCTCGATGTCTGCCAAAAGGTTCGGAATGTCGCGCAACACCTCGCCCTCCATGCCATAGAGCGTCACTTCGGCCTCGGCACCCAAGGCACGCCCACGCCAGGATGCGGGCGCGCCCCGCGTGTGGCCAACCGTGCCCAGCGCCGTCGCAGCCGCAGTGATCGACAAAAATCTGCGCCGGTTCAGCCTCATGCGGCGATCTCCCGTTTGTCCTTGCGTGCCTTAAGGATCAATGGCACGCATTGCGCCGGATCATCATGGATGGTCACGCAATCAAGGCATTGAAAACACTCCGAGTAATCAATCGCACCGCTTTGTTTGATTGCGCCGTATTGGCATTTAACCTTACACAATTGGCAGGGTGATCCGCATTCGGCGCGGCGCTCGATCCATTTGCGTCCGCGCAAAAGCCCGCCGATGGCCATCACCGCCCCAAGCGGACAAACATACCGGCAGAACCCTTTGAACGTCACCATGCCGAGCAACAACCAGAACGCCGCATAGGCGACATAGTACCATTCGCGGACGAAATAGACGGTGATCGCGGTTTTAAACGGCTCGACCTCGGCGACTTTATCGACGCTGGCGGGATTGTAGAACACGGTTCCGATCATCGCGGCAAGTACGACATATTTGACGGATTTAAGCCGTGCATCCCATTTCACCGAGGGTTCGAATTTAGGCAGGCGCAGCACACGACCAAGCCGGTCGGCGAACTCCTGCAGCGCGCCAAACGGGCACAGCCAACCGCAGAAAAACCCACGGCCCCACAGCACAAAGCTGACGATCACCACGGCCCAGATCATCAAGGAAAACGGATCATAGAGCAGATAGGCAAAACTGCCGCCCTCCCATAATGTGCGCATCGTCGCCAGCACCGTAACGATGCTGAGCTGTCCCTGCCCGTGCCAGCCGACGAAACCAAGCACCACAGCCAGAACGCCCAAACGGATTGCGCCATATCTGGGGTGGGCGGCGAGACGCTTCATGCCGAATGCCATCCCAATGCCCAGCACCATCAAACCCACCGCCAGCAGGATCAAATCAGTGCTGCGCCCGCGCAAGGCCTCTACCCATGGCGGCACGGCACGCGGCACGATATCCTTTTTGTAAAACCGCGCATCCGTTTGCAGTTCGAGCGGAAGATTCTGACTGCCGATCTGCGGTTGAAACATCCCATGCGCCCGCGCCGCCTGAAGGGTAAGCGTCCAGGGACGCGATGGATCAAACCCGAGCCGCCGATCCGATCGCAAGATGATCATCGCCGCGTCTTGTAAATCCTCGGGCATATCCGCGTGCAGGGTGATATATAGATCGGCATCCCGTAGTGCGATCGGCAACCCGTCTTGCGTCGCGGATATCCGGTCGGGCGCGGTATTGCGCACGAAATCGTCCGACACCAACCCGTGACGCCCCGCATCAATCAACAAGAGCGGTGCGGCATTGGGGGTCACGGCTTGAAACCCTGCAAGTTCGGCCAAGGTCTCCTCGGAAAGAACGGCATTGGCAATGGAGTGCGGTCCCAGATCAACCACATATAGGTCGAGATATTGCCCGCCCGGATCGCTTAACGCCTCGGGATCATCCCCCTCCCAAAGCGTGCCCGCAAAGAGTGTTTCAACATCGGCGTTCGAAACTGTGAGACGACCAACAAGGCCTTGATCAAGCAAATCTGCCCATGTGAGATCCTCTTTTACGTCGGGATCGGGATATGCGGGCGGGCCGATGTTCACGCCTTGCATTTTTTCACGGGCGACGGCGAGGGTCGCGGCAAGAATGCTTTCATGGGCAATGCGCACGCTCGCCGTGGCTTTGGTCACACCGTCAAGATACACCAAAGCCCCCCCCGCATCCCCACCGCCATAGGGGGTGCCGACAACCAAGGGCGTGCTGATCGCATGGCCGCGATATTGTTCGACAAATTTATGAAACGGCGCTTGGCCCAATCCGGAGACGAAGATCGGCTCGTTATGATCCAAAAGCTGCACGTCGATGAATTTGCCTTCAGCGTCGAGAATTACCAACAGGTTGATCGGAGCGCCGGAAAACCCCGGAAGCGGTGCAAGCGGTTCGGTTTGAAAGACAAATCCCGCCTCGGCCCCGCCGGAGTTGAGCAACTGATAAACGCCGTTGTCATTGACCAATTCACCCAAGGAGTAGGGCGGCAGCACGTAGGGTTCAATCGCCGCGCGATCCAGAACCTCGGCCCGCAGCGGCGCAGACAGCAGCACCAGCCAGAAAATTAGAATTGATAGAACCACCCTCATAGACCGCAGATTGGCGCGCGGCGCGGGCGGTGGATATGCGACATAGGTCTGAGAAGACGCAACATATACCGCATCGCCCAGACATAGCCGCGCGCACAGCTATACCGCAGGAGCTCATTGGTCCCTCAAAGGTATCGCGCGGGGCATCCGAGCGGAATTATGGGCCGGTTTGGCGGGGTTTGGCACGAAAATGCGGAGGAAGGTGGTCCTATCGAAAACCTGAGTGGCGGCACATCGTTGCAACGACAGGTATTGATGTCCCGAGCGCCGGTCGCCGGTTGGAGCTTGGCGCAGCCTTCGTCATGATCGGGTTCGCTTTGGTATTGGCGTTGAGCCGGATGGACAGCAGCAATGCCATTTCCGTCAGCGATGCCATTCTGAGTGAGAGGTAAGGAATGCCTGCGCGACAAAAAACGAAGGGCCTTAGCCAAATGCCAAGACCCTTCGTCACCCCACGTGCTCCCTACACACCACACGCGAATTCGAATTTTGGGTCCGGCCGTCCTGACTCGGATTACTTATGTGTAGCTTATCCTTGGCCAATCTCAAAATCGCAAATAGGCACAATGCGCCCCAATAAAGAAACGCCCGCTTAAGGAAACGGGCGTTCTCATTTAATATCAGGGATTTAGCCGTAGACGGATTCTTTGCCGAAATGTTTGGTCAACATATAATAGACCACGGCGCGGTATTTACTGCGCTCGGATCTTCCATAGGTTTCTATCACGCTGTCGATTGCATCCATAAGATCGGGGCTGTCTTTGAGGCTGAGTTTCTTGACGAGGAAGTTGTTTTTCACGGTTTCCAACTCGGATTTGTCACTGCCCGCGACAGTCGAGGCATCGTCGTTATAAATCGCCGGGCCGCAGCCGATGGTCACCTTGGTCAAAAGGTCCATGTCCGGCGTCATGCCACATTTGTTCTTCAAATCATCCGCGTATTTCGCAATCAGATCGTCACGTTTTCCCATTGGTTTTCTCCCACCATTCGGCCCGTCGGGCCATTACTCCACGACGCCCGGTAAGGGACGCTCAAGCAAAGCCTAGCGGCTAATTGGGCCGATACAAAAGAAATTTTTGGTCCGTTGGCCGAATACGGCCTAACGGCAACTGTTCCAGCCGGTGTTTTGCATATGAAAATGATCTGCGTGCAATGCGTTGTAGTCGGGGCCAAGCACGGTGTTGAACCACCGGCATGCGCCGTCTAGCGCCGCGTGCAAGAATGCCGCCTCTGCCGCCGCCCCGTTCCAATCCTGTTTTAAGGTCAATCGCTTACCGCCTTCAAAGTCAAATCCCGCCACGTCGATCGCATCGGCGGTGGCGTGGGTGCTCATGCGCGGTGCATTTCCCGATGGCCTGCGGATCGGGCGGCAATTGTAGCTGGCGTAATGCCGGATGCGAATTAGCGGACTGCCGATGTATGCCGTTGCGGCAGGTTGCAATGCGTGGCGCTCCCACATCGCCATGCGCAGGGCGATGGCGCATCGGGTTTCCACCGGAGCCATCACCGCCGCCCCGACGGAAGTCAGGCGCACGCGGCCGCGAATATGACAAATGTCACTTTGCACGAGATCCGGTAGGGGCGTTGCGATGGCGGTCCCCTTCAATGCAGCAAACAAAGCCCGGGATCGCCCAACGCGCGGGCAAGTTTCCATTTGGTCAACGCCGTGACCAGGTCAGCAACCCGCAGGGGTTTGACCGGATTCCATTCGGCGCGCAGAGGCGTGCGCGGATGATGCAGCGCCTGATATCCACCCCAAACCACACCGCCAAACACCGCCAATGTCGCCGCGATGCGCCCCATGGCCAGCATGACGCGCGCCAGCCTGCGCAAAAACAAAACCGCCCGAGACGGGCTCGGGCGGTCAGTATCATGATTGTGGTCGCCCATAGGACGTATTTAGTACCGATAGTGCTCGGGCTTGAAGGGCCCTTCGGGGGTCACGCCAATATAGGCCGCCTGTTCAGCGTCCAATTTGCTGAGCTTCACGCCAATGCGGTCCAGGTGAAGACGTGCGACTTTTTCATCCAGGTGCTTGGGCAGAATATAGACTTGGTTGTCATATTCGTCACCACGCAGCCAGAGCTCCATCTGCGCCAGAACCTGATTGGTGAAGGAGGCAGACATCACAAAGGACGGGTGCCCCGTGGCATTCCCGAGATTAAGCAAACGTCCCTCGGACAGCAGAATGATGCGATTGCCGGAGGGCATTTCGATCATATCCACTTGTTCTTTGATGTTGGTCCATTTGTGGTTCTTCAGGCTGGCCACCTGAATTTCATTATCGAAGTGGCCGATGTTGCCGACGATTGCCATATCCTTCATCGCACGCATGTGTTCGATGCGAATAACGTCTTTGTTACCGGTGGTGGTGATGAAGATGTCGGCGCTATCGACCACATCTTCGAGCAAAACCACCTCAAACCCGTCCATTGCCGCTTGCAACGCACAAATCGGATCGACCTCGGTGACTTTGACTCGGGCACCTGCACCGCTCAGAGACGCGGCACAACCTTTGCCCACATCGCCATAACCGCACACGACAGAGACCTTACCGGCCATCATTGTATCGGTGGCACGGCGGATACCGTCCACGAGGCTCTCTTTACAGCCGTATTTATTGTCGAATTTCGACTTAGTAACAGAATCGTTCACGTTGATCGCAGGGAAAGGCAATTGGCCTTTCTTATGAAGATCATAAAGGCGGTGCACGCCGGTGGTGGTTTCCTCCGAAACACCTTTGATGGCGTCACGGGTTTTGGTGAACCAACCGGGGCTTTCGGCCATGCGCTTTTTGATTTGGGCGAAAATCGCCTCTTCCTCTTCCGAGGTCGGCACTTCGATCAATCCGGTTTCGCCCGCTTCGACCCGCGCGCCAAGCAAAACATATAGCGTCGCATCGCCGCCATCGTCGAGGATCAGGTTGGCCCCCTCGGGGAATTGGAACGACCGGTCGAGGTAATCCCAATGCTCGGTCAATGTTTGGCCTTTGATGGCAAACACCGGCGTGCCCCCATCGGCAATCGCAGCGGCGGCGTGGTCTTGGGTCGAAAAAATGTTACACGAAGCCCAACGGACATCCGCGCCCAGCGCAACCAGCGTTTCAATCAAAACGGCGGTTTGGATCGTCATGTGAAGCGAGCCAACGATGCGCGAGCCTTTGAGCGGCTGGCTTTCGCCATATTCGGCGCGCAGGGCCATCAGGCCGGGCATTTCGGTTTCAGCAATATCCAGCTCTTTGCGGCCAAAAGCGGCGAGGCTGATATCTTTTACAATATAATCATTGGTCACGAGCGGTTTCTCCAGATGTCTCATGCGCGGACCTACCAAACTCGGCAGGTTTTCACAAATCAAACCGCCTACGACGCGCCATTATCTGCATCTGCGTACCGGGTTGAAGATGGAGTCAACGTCATAGAACCCGCCACCGCATGGCGGACACTGCGGCAACAAGATATCGCCTGCAGATACCATTGGCACGGGCGAATCACCCCTACGCCCTATTTGTGCTGAATTGTAATTTTAGCGGAATGTTAACCAAAATTTTGGAAACAATAGGAATTTCGGCAGAAGATTGGCGCCCAAGTGAAGTTAATGTCACATTTCCGCCCTGTTTTGTTTGTGCTGACACAGCAAGTCATGTCAAACAGACGTGTGACCATCGTTTTTTGCGTTTCGCGCTGCCAAAGTTCTAAGGAGACATTAATTATGTCCGTTTTTTCTAACCTGAAGTCCTACGCTCTTGGCGTTGGCCTTGCCCTCGGCGCTCTAGGCGCCGTTTCGCCCGGCGCAGCTACAGCTGCGACTGTAGATGCTGATTTCACCATGTCCGGCGATTTCGTATATGATGCCGATGTTCCTGCCCTGACGCTGACCGGCTCGGGTGCGGCGGCCTATTACGTGACCGATCCGTCCGTAGTTAAAAACTACGCTTTGACCTTCGGCCTGACGCTCTACCCTGATGATGCGAGCGGGCCGCTTGCGATTTCGGACACCTTCACCGTTGGTGCGACTTCTGTTGCTGAAGTTATGGACGCCCTGTCATTCATTTCGGCAGGCGGCATCTATGGTTCGATCTCGGATGGCCTGCAAATTGTCCACACCGGTTTTTACACCTCCGCGCCTTCGGCTGGCGTGATTGACGTCATCACCGTGTTTTTCGGCGAAGTCTTGACCACCGAGCTTGCATTTGCGCTGACCGGCGAGGTCCCCACGGAAGACGGTTTCGGTGGTTTTGATCTTTCGGTCGAAATGTCGCCTGTGCCGCTGCCAGCAACCCTGCCCTTGCTGCTCGTTGGCTTTGGTGGTTTTGCCGCGCTGCGTCGCCGCAAGTCGTAAGGCTTGCGCCGGTCAAATCGTCCGGCACACCGCATAATAATTTTGAGGGGCTATCTTCGGATCGCCCCTTTTCTTATGCGCGGATTTGCGGTCTCTAGGGGGCATGAAACAAACACGCGCCTGGCAACGAATGCTATCGGGGCGTCGGCTCGACCTGCTAGACCCGACCCCGATGGATATCGAAATCGAAGACATTGCCCATGGGCTTGCCTTTGTGGCGCGATGGAACGGGCAAACCCACGGCGATTTCGCCTATTCCGTAGCAGAGCATTCGCTTTTGGTCGAAATCCTTTATCGGCGGATGACCCCCACGGCACCGGTGAAATGGCAATTGGCCGCGCTGTTGCACGATGCGCCGGAATATGTGATCGGCGACATGATTTCGCCGGTCAAAGCTGCCGTGGGCGACGGATATGGCGTGCTGGATGACCGGCTTACCGCCGCGATCCACATCCGCTTTGGCCTGCCTGCGAAAATCCCAGTTGCCGTGAAGCGACAAATCAAGAAAGCCGACCGGATTTCTGCGTGGATGGAGGCGGTCGAAATCGCCGGTTTTTCCAAAGCAGAAGCCGATAAGATCTTTGGCGCGCCGGATCCTGCTTTGACCCAGGGTCTTTCGATCCGCCTGCGCCCGCCCGTCGAAGCGCGGCAAGACTTCGTCTCCCGCCATGCGGAACTGCTCGGCGCAATGCCGTAGTTTTCATTCCGTTCACGCCACAATTCATCCCTCTGCCCTCTTGTCTCACCTGCCGTGCTGCAACATGCTGGGCACAACGATAGGGAGAAGTAGGATGACACCACTGCACGGATTTGACACCGCCCGCCTCGACCGCCTTGGCGCGTGGATGGAGCGCTATGTCGACGAACGGAAATATCCCGGATCATCGGTCTTGCTGCACCGTCACGGTGAGGAAGTTTATCACCACGCCTGCGGGATGCGCGACATTGAAAAGGCGCTGCCGTTCGAGCGCGACACAGCGGCGCGGATCTATTCGATGACCAAACCGATCACTTCCGTGGCCATAATGATGCTTGCGGAACGCGGATTGTTCCACCTTGATGCGCCGGTCTCCGATTTCCTGCCGGAATTTGCACAAATGCGTGCGCTCAAACCCGGTGCCACGTCGATTGACGATACCGAACCCTGTGCCACGCCAAACTTGCAACAGCTTTTGACCCATACCAGCGGGTTGAGCTATCCGTTCAACCCCGGCGTCTTGCCGCGCGAAATGGAGGCACAGGGGATCATCTTTCGTGCCGATGACGCTGTGCTTGAGGAAACCACCAAACGGCTGGCCACCCTGCCCTTGGCGTTCAAGCCCGGAACCAAGTGGGAGTATTCGGTGTCCATCGATGTGCTGGGCCGGATTGTCGAAGTGGTCTCGGGCAAAGACCTGCAGACATTTTTCCGCGAAGAGATTTTCGCCCCCCTCGGGATGGAGGAAACCGATTTCCATGTGCCGGCCACCTGCCGCGACCGTTTTGCCGCGCTTTACACGCCTTTGTCCGGCAATCCGATGGAATTGAACGCCGCCAAAGGGGATGCTGACACGTTGCGCTGCGTGGACCGGCCAGAAAAATCGATCTTCCTTGAACCCACGCTCTATTCCGGTGGCGGCGGATTGATCAGCACGCTTGACGATTACATGAAGTTTGTCGAGATGCTGCGCCGTGGCGGTATGGCGGATGGAGGGCGCTTGCTTTCGCCGAACACATTGAAATTCATGATGCGCAATCATCTGGATGGCGACATTGCCGCGATGGGGCCATCCAGTTTTGCAGAGCAGCCGATGCGCGGCACCGGCTTTGGGCTTGGCGGTTCGGTGGTGTTGGATCCGGGCCGGGTCGGCGTGCCGGGCAGTGTCGGAGATTTCAGCTGGGGCGGCATGGCGTCGACCTTCTTTTGGTTTGATCCGGTGCTTGATCTCACGGCGGTGTTCTTCACACAGCTCACCCCTTCAAGCAGCTATCCCAGCCGCGCCGAAATGAAAGCCATCGTACATGGGGCATTGGTCGCATGAGCGGGCCGGCGCAAGACCGCCCGATCCTCTGGACGCCTAGCCCAGAGCGGGCGCAGGCTTCGACAATGGCGCAATTCACGCGATTTTTGGCGGAAAAACGCGGGCTGTCCTTTGAAGATCACAAAGCGCTTTGGGAATGGAGCGTCGATGACCTCGACACGTTCTGGCCCGCGATCATCGAATTTTTTGATCTGCAATTCGATGCACCATGGCAGGCGGTGCTGCCAGAGCGCAAAATGGAGGGGGCCGATTGGTTTCCCGGTGCCGATCTGAACTATGCCGCGCAGGTGTTGCGCCACGCCGAAACATATCCGGACAAGCCGGCGCTGATCAGCCATTCGGAGACCTTCGGTCGGACCGAATTGACATGGGCCGAGCTGCGCGATCAAGTGGCCTCCTTGGCCTCGCATCTGCGCGAGATGGGTGTGGAGATGGGCGACCGTGTGGTGGCCATCTTGCCCAATACCTCCCCCGCATTGGTCAGCTTTCTCGCCGCCGCCAGCGTTGGTGCGATTTGGTCTTTATGTTCGCCGGACATGGGCCATGTGGCGATTTTGGACCGGTTCCGGCAAATCGAGCCAAAGGTGCTTATCGCTCAAGACGGATATACCCACGCCGGAAAAAACCACGACCGGCGCGAGGTTGTCGAGCAAATCGCGGCGGCCCTGCCCAGTCTTGTAGCGCGGGTGTACATTCCAGTTGCTGGCGATTTGCCTGAGGGCGCCTTGGATTATGCGACCCTGGTGCAGCGCAAAACCTCTCTGGTGATTGATCCGGTGCCGTTTTCGCATCCGATCTGGGTGGTCTATTCCTCGGGCACCACGGGCAACCCGAAACCTATCGTGCATTCCCATGGCGGTGTATTGCTCATCGCCTGCGCACAAAGCCTCCACATGGATTTGGGACCGGATGACCGGTTTTTGTGGCTAACCTCTTCGGGTTGGATCATGTGGAATTCCCAATGGACGGCGCTTGCTCTCGGGGGGACGGTCGTATGCCATGACGGCGCACCAAACCATCCCGATTTGATGGAACTGTGGCGAATTGCCGACGCCGAAAAGCTGACCTTCTTTGGCGCCGGCGCGGCTTTCTATATGGGCTGCCAAAAGGCAGGAATAACACCGCGCACTGCGGTGAACCTGTCGGCTCTGAGGTCTTTGGGCTCAACCGGATCGCCTTTGTCGGCAGAGGCCTATGAGTGGATTTACGCGGATGTAAAACCGGATGTCTGGCTTGCGCCGATCTCTGGCGGCACCGATCTTGCCAGTGCATTTGTGGCAGGGCACCCCGAATTGCCGGTGCGCGCGGGCGAAATGCAGGCGCGTGTTTTGGGCAATGCCGTGCGGGCCTTTGACGAGGCCGGGAATGAAGTGATCGGCGAGGTCGGGGAATTGGTTTGCACCGCACCCCTGCCCGCGATGCCGCTTTATTTTTGGGGCGACGAAGACGGAAGCCGTTTTCACGAAAGCTATTTTGATACCTACCCCGGTGTTTGGCGGCACGGCGATTGGATTGAAATCACGCCTGAGGGCGGCTCGATCATCTATGGCCGCTCGGATGCGACCATCAACCGGCGCGGATTGCGGCTTGGGTCCTCCGAGATTTATCGGGCGGTCGAAGCCTTACCGGAAATCGCGGATTCTCTGGTTGTCGATCTGGAATTTCTGGGGCGCGAAAGCTTTATGCCGCTGTTCATTGTGCTCGCGAATGGTGTGACGATGGGCCCCGACATCGAGGCCAAGATCAAAGCCGCCGTGCGCGAAAACGTGTCGGCCCGTTTTGTGCCGGACGAGGTTGTGGTGATGGCAGAGGTGCCGCGGACGATATCAGGTAAAAAGCTGGAAGTGCCGGTGAAGAAGCTGCTCTTGGGGGGCGATCCGGCGACGGTCGTGAACCGCGATTCCATGGCCAATCCCGCATCTTTTGACGCCTATATTGCCTATGCGGAAAAACACGCGGCATCGACGTAAAAATCGAAGATGCGGCGAAACAGAGACTGTTTTGCCGCATCCTAAACGCCTAACGCGGTGAGCGTTTCGCCAAAATACGTTGCAAGGTCCGGCGGTGCATATTGAGCCGCCGCGCGGTTTCCGACACGTTGCGATCACAAAGCTCGTAGACCCGTTGAATATGCTCCCAACGCACGCGGTCGGCGCTCATCGGGTTTTCCGGCGGCGGCGGCAATTCATCGCCCGTGGCCAGCAACGCATTGGTAATATCGGTGGCATCGGCGGGTTTGGACAAGTAATCCGTAGCGCCGATTTTGACCGCCGCCACGGCGGTGGCAATCGCACCATATCCGGTCAAGACAACCACGCGGCAATCGGGGCGTTTTTCGCGCAGGACTTCAACCACATCAAGCCCATTACCATCGCCAAGCCGCAGGTCACAGACCGCATAGGCGGGCGGGCGGGCCGTTGCAATCGCCTTACCGGCGGCGACGGACAGAGCGGTTTCAACCTGAAAGCCGCGCTTTTCCATGGCCTTGGCCAAACGGCGCAAAAACGGCTCGTCGTCGTCGAGCAGCAAAAGCGTCTTATCCTCGCCGATCTGTGCCAATTCCTCTGCCATGCCTGCTCCCCTCGCGCGCAAATATTAGATCAGTTCTATATAGCATTGAGCGAGGCGTCAAACGTCGACGCGCCGAGGCAAATGGCTTATTTCGCTGCCTCGACAAAGCATTGGATGCGGTCGGCCATAACCTCCGGCGTATCACCGCGTTTGAAAAATTCGACAAATCCATGCCCCGGCAGGACAAGATAGCTTTGGGTTGAATGGTCCACGAGGTAGAATTCTTCGTCGCCGTCTTCGGGTTCATGCGCCTTGTAATAGGTGCGATAAGCGCGGCTGGCGGCGGCAACCTGTTCGGCCGTTCCGGTCAGGCCAAGCATCCTCGGGTGCAGGTTATCTGTGAAGTCGCGCAGCACCTCCGGCGTGTCACGTTTCGGGTCGATCGAAATGAACACCGGTTGCACAATTGTGCCGCGTTCTTCGAGAATTTCGATGGCTTCGGCATTGCGGGCGTTGTCGAGCGGGCAGACATCGGGGCAAAACGTATAGCCAAAATACAGCAGGCTGGGTTGATTGATCACATCGGTTTCGGTCACGGTGTTTCCGGTTTCGTCGATCAGCTCAAACGGGCCGCCAATCTCCGCCCCGGTCGCAGAGGCGCTGCAGGCGGCAAAGATGTCATCATCATTCATTGTGGTTTTTCCGAACCCCAAGATCCAGAAGACGGCCAAGACGGTCACCATCACAGCCGCCGCAATCAAAGCATAAATACGAGTCATTTCAGCCACTTTCCTCAGCTTGGCGCTTGCAGCGCGTCGCCCGTTATCTAACATGCGAGGCCAATCTTGCAACGCGATACGGGCGCCACATACATGTCAGACACCCAACCCACACTCTATGTGACGAACCAACGCGGCAACTGGATCCGGCTACGGACCCTAATTGCGCTACGGTGGGGGGCGATTATCGGACAATTGGCCGCCCTGATCGCAGCCAAACACCTATATGGGCTGAATCTGGAATTCGGGCTTTGTTATCTGGTGGTCGGGGTTTCGGTAATCGCCAATGTGGTTGCAATGTTCATCTTCCCCGAAAGCAAACGGCTGACCGAGGTGCAAAACCTTGCGATGGTGATGTTCGATTTGCTGCAACTGGGATTGCTTTTGTATCTCACTGGCGGGCTGCACAATCCGTTCTCCATCCTGATCGTTGGGCCGGTGACGGTCGCGGCGGCGGCCTTGACCCTACGCTCTTCGGTTCTGGTCGGGGTGACGGCCATTTTGATTGTCACGCTGCTGTCGCAATATCATCTACCTCTGCGCACCGATCAGGGATTTGTATTGCACATCCCCGTTGTGTTTGTCTTCGGCACATGGGCTGCAATCAGCATCGCAACAGTGTTTATGGGGATCTATTCGCGGTGGATCGTGACGGAAATGCACGCCATGTCGGATGCTTTGTCCGCGACGCAAATGGCCTTGTCGCGCGAGCAAAAATTGACAGATCTGGGCGGTGTCGTGGCGGCGGCGGCGCATGAACTGGGAACACCTTTGGCGACGATCAAGTTAACCAGTGCCGAATTGATCGAGGATTTGGATGATTTCCCCGAAATGCAAGAGGATGCGCGTCTGATCCGCGCCCAGGCCGACCGCTGCCGCGATATTTTGCACTCCATGGGCCGCGCCGGTAAGGATGACCTGCACCTGCGTCAGGCCCCCTTGATGGCTGTTATCGAAGAGGCCGCCGAACCGCATCAAAACCGCGGCAAAACCGTGATGATCACCGAAGGCGGCACCGCACCCCAGCCCGCTATCCTGCGCCGTCCCGAGATTATTCACGGGCTGCGCAATCTGATCCAAAATGCTGTGGATTTCGCCCGCGCGAATGTCTGGATCGAGGCCACGTGGGACGAGGGCCGGGTTGGCATCCGGATCATGGACGATGGTCACGGATATCCTGCGCATGTGCTTGGAAGAATTGGCGATCCCTTCATACGGCGCAGCACAGGACTACGGGATCAACGACCGGGATATGAGGGCATGGGACTGGGCCTTTTTATCGCCAAAACCCTGCTTGAACGCTCCGGCGGGGAACTCACCTTTGCCAATGGCTTGGATAACAGCCGTGACCCGAAAGTGCCGCCAAGACCCTCGGGCGCCGTGGTCGAGGTGACATGGCCACGCCATGTGATTGATGCGCGCGACGGGGCAAATGCGGTGCCGCTTGGGCCAAATGAACGTATCGAAGTTTAACTATTTCGTCGCCAATTAATCTGGAATTAACCAATTCGTTCTGTTGTGATGGGGGGACCCAATAGGATATTCCAATGCTCGACCCGATCTATCTCGAATATGCTGGCCTGATCTTAATTGCCCTTTCGGTGGCGATTGCCGCATTGTGGATCGTTTCTGTCGCCGAACCGCGCCGACGTGATCGCGAGGTGCCGGCCCCCGATAGCCAGGACGGGCGTCAGGTGCATTTCGTATTTGACGGCGATGCCCTCTACGAGGCGTCTTTGCCCGCCGAATTGATGCTCAACAGCAAGCCCACCCCACCGACCGATTGGGCCGGTGTCCGTGAGCATCTGCTCGCACGCTTTCCGACCCTGCCCGAGGATTGGCGTTTGGTGCAAACCGGCATCACCATGAACGTGCATGCCGACGAACCTGCCGATTTGGGAGAAATCACCTTGGCCCGCAAAGGCAACCGATTGCGTATGACATTGGTCGAGGCGCTCGGCAGCGAGCCGGAACACCGGTTGGACCTGTTGGAGCAGGAATTGCAAACCCTGCGCCAAGCCGCCCAAGGCGCCCCCTATCCGATCTGGCAAACCAACGATCAAGGCACGCTCTTGTGGTACAATGATGCCTATCGCACGTTGTTTGCCCGCGTCACCTCCGGTGACAAAGACCCGATGAAGGCAGACCCGTTGTTCGATCTCGATTTAGACGAAAACCGGCGGCGGCTGCGGCTGCGCAATTCACTCAGATCCGAGGTCTCCGACGAAATTTTCTGGTTTGATATCAGTTCGTCGCGCTTTGATGATATCTGGATGAACTATGCGATTGATGTGAACGCGGTGGTCAATGCCGAGATCGCGCAACGCAATTTTGTCCAGACCCTGACCAAAACCTTTGCTCAGCTTTCCATCGGCCTTGCGATTTTTGACCGCAACCGGCAGTTGGCGCTGTTCAACCCCGCTTTGATTGACCTCACGTCTCTGCCCGCCGATTTCCTCAGCGCGCGGCCCAATCTATTGTCGTTTTTTGACCGGCTGCGCGACAAGCACATGATGCCGGAGCCAAAGAATTACTCGACCTGGCGCGAACAAATTGCAGATCTTGTCGCAGCGGCCACCGATGGGCGCTATCACGAAACATGGACCCTACCCGCAGGTCAGACCTACCGCGTAACCGGGCGACCCCATCCCGATGGGGCCGTGGCATTCTTGTTTGAAGACATTAGCGCCGAAGTTACCCTGACCCGCCGTTTCCGGTCGCAATTGGAGTTCGGGCAAACAGTTGTAGATAAAATCAGCGAAGCCGTCGCGGTGTTCTCGCCCACGGGCGTTCTCGTCCTTTGCAACAGCGCCTACCGCAAGCTGTGGGGTATTGATCCGGACAATAGTTTTGCCGAAATGACCATCAGCGATGCGGTTGGCCATTGGAATGAAAAATGTCCCTCCGCAACCGCATGGCCGCGCGCCCGGCGCTTCATGACGGCCTTTGGCGAACGCAGTGCATGGACCGTCACCGAAAAAACTGTCGATGGCACGGATTTGACGTGCCGGTTTGAACCGCTGGTTGGGGGATCGACCTTTGTCTGCTTTGAGATGGACGGCAATGCGCGCCTTGCGGCTCCCACCGATATTGAAACCGCCGAAAGCTAATGCGCGGCGCCCTTCTTGGCTTGCAGCGGCGGCGCGGTAGGGTAATCTCGCGCCATGTTGCGCAGTCCCGTTTCCTTTTCCTGGTCAAGCCCGGAGGCCACCGAAGCCTTCGCACGCGCCCTCGCGCCGCGTCTCGATGCGGGAGATGTGATCGAGTTGGAAGGCGGAATCGGCGCGGGTAAAACCCATTTCGCCCGTGCGCTGATCTTGGCACGTCTGGCCGCGCCCGAAGACATCCCCTCCCCGACGTTCACACTTGTGCAAACATATGATTGCGCGGACGGAAACGAGATATGGCATGCCGATCTCTATCGCCTGTCGCACCCGGACGAAGCGATTGAGCTTGGGTTTGACGAGGCTTTTGAAAATGCGATTTGCCTGATTGAATGGCCGGATCGATTGGCCGACCTTCGCCCTACATCAGCGTTGAGATTGAAGCTGGAGGCGTCAGACGTCGCAGGCGAACGGTTGGCCGTTGCAACATGGCGCGATCCGCGTTGGGCAAAAAAACTAGAAGGGCTGTTGCCATGACGGACCGGCACGCATTGGCGTACGCATTTCTAAAGCGCACCGGATGGGATCAAGCGGTCCGCGCCCCTCTGGCGGGGGATGCGTCGAACCGGAAATACGAACGCCTGCGTCACCAAGACGGGCGTGCTGCCGTATTGATGGATGCGCCTACCGAACGCGGCGAAGACGTGCGGCCATTTGTGTCGATCGCACGGTATTTGTCGGGATTGGGGTTGAGTGCGCCGGAGATTTACGCGGAAGATGCACGCAATGGGTTTTTGCTGCTCGAAGACCTCGGGGATGCCCTGTTCGCGCGGGTGATGGCGGATGATCCGGCACTCGAACGGCCGCTTTATGAGGCCGCGACCGATGCGTTATTGCACTTGCACCGCGCGCCGCCGCCCACCGGTTTGGCGGCCTATTCGCCGCAGTATATGACCCAAATGGCGGCTTTGGCCTATGAGTTCTATCTTGCCGGCGCGGCCGAGCATGCTGACGCCGAAACAGCGCAGCCATCACAAGCCTTTGCGCAGGTATTCGAACCCTTGCTGGCCGCGCGGGCTGCTGAAGCCAGCGTTTTGATCCAGCGCGATTATCATGCCGAGAACCTGCTGTGGCTGCCGGAACGATCCGGTCCGGCGCGCGTCGGATTGCTGGATTTTCAAGACGCTTTGGCCGGGCATCCGGCCTATGATCTGGTCTCTGTGTTACAAGATGCGCGGCGCGACGTGCCCGAAGCGATAGAGGCCGACATGATCACCCGTTACATTGCGGCCTCGAAACAGGATGCGGCAAGTTTCGAGGCCGCGTATCACCTTCTTGGCGCGCAGAGAAACCTGCGGATTTTGGGTGTGTTCGGACGGCTTTGCATGCGTGATGGCAAGGCGCATTACATCGATTTCATCCCTCGGGTCTGGGGCTATCTGATGCGCGATTTAGCCCATCCTGCCTTGGCGCCTGTCTGTGATATTTTGCGTCGCGATCTACCTGAACCCACCCCCGAAATCCTGCAAAGGCTGAAAGATAAATGCGCGACACTCCCGAAGCCTTGATGCTGTTTGCGGCCGGTTTCGGCACGCGCATGGGTGCGCTGACCCGGTCGCGTCCCAAACCATTGGTCGAGGTGGCAGGCCGCCCGTTGATTGACCACGCGCTTGATCTGGTTACGCCTCTGCGCTTGCCGCGCGTGGTGGCGAACCTGCATTATTTGCCCGAGCAACTTGCAGCGCATCTGTCGTCCAAGGCTGTCGCGCTTTCGGTCGAAGCACCCGATATCCTCGAGACCGGCGGCGGGCTACGTCATGCCTTACCGTTGCTGGGCACCGGGCCGGTGTTCACGCTCAACACGGATGCCGTTTGGCATGGCGAGAACCCATTGCAAACGCTTTTGACACAGTGGGAACCCGACCGCATGGATGCGCTGCTCATCTGCATACCCAAAACTCAAGCGGTGGGGCACAAGGGCGCCGGCGATTTCATTTTGGACGAAACCGGACGTGCCGCCCGCGGACCCGGATTGATCTATGGTGGAGCGCAAATCATCAAAACCGATCTGCTGAGCGAAGTGGAGGACTCTGTGTTCTCGCTGAATCTTCTTTGGGACCGGATGCTTGAGACGGGACGGCTCTATGGCGCGCAATACGGCGGCGCATGGTGCGATGTTGGACACCCGCAGGGCATCATCGACGCCGAAGAAATGATCGGATACCGCCATGTTTGAAGAAGCCGCGCCACGTATTTTTTACCTCGCGCCGGGCGTGGATTTTCCGCAAGGCGTGGTCGAGGGGTTGCTCGCACGGTTTGGCGATGGGCCGCCCGAAGCCTTGGCGCGAGTGCAGTTGATCGTCAACACCAAACGCATGGCGCGGCGGATACGTGCCCTGTTTGACGCCGGTCCCGCGCGGTTGCTGCCCCGGATCGAATTGCTCGGCAGCTTAGGGCAAAGCCTTGAGGTGGCAGATATCCCGCCTGCGGTTCCGCCCCTGCGGCGGCGGTTGGAATTGACGCGGCTGATCTCTGAATTACTGGATGCCGATCCCAGCCTTGCCCCGCGCGCGGCCCTGTTTGATCTGGCTGATAGCCTTGCCGGATTGATGGACGAAATGCAGGGTGAAGGCGTGCCCCCCGAAGTGATTGCCGCATTGGATGTCAGCGACCAATCCGGCCATTGGCAGCGCACGCAATCATTCTTGGCCATCGTCGAACGATATTTCGGCGCCACGGACGAAGCCCCCGATGCGGAGGCACGGCAACGTATGGTGATCGAGCGGCTCGCCGCGAGTTGGGCAGAACACCCGCCCACGCATCCCGTCATTCTTGCCGGCTCTACCGGCTCGCGCGGGGCAACGCATTTGCTCATGCAAGCGGTTGCAAAACTGCCGCAGGGCGCCGTAATCCTGCCCGGATTTGATGATCACATGCCCGATGCGGTTTGGTCGGTTTTGGATGAGAGCGATGCAGATGACCCCGCCGCGCGCGCTCGGAAAATGCCCGCCGAAGACCATCCGCAATTCCGGTTTCGCAAGTTGATGACCGCGCTCGCGATCGACCGGAGTCATCTAAAACCGTGGCATGACACCGCCCCCGCGCATCCGGCGCGCAATGCAGTGATTTCACTGGCACTACGTCCCGCGCCGGTCACGGATCAATGGCTCGAAGATGGACCCAAGTTAACCGATATCGACGCGGCGATGGCCGAGGTCACGCTGCTTGAGGCACCCGATGCGCGCAGCGAAACCTCTGCCATTGCGATGCGGCTGCGCCAAGCCGCCCAAGAGGGGCAGACCGCCGCACTGATCACACCGGACCGGATGCTGACCCGGCGGGTGACAGCGGCCTTGGATCGGTGGGGAATCGTGCCTGACGACAGCGCCGGCATACCATTGCAGCTCAGTCCGCCGGGGCGGTTTTTACGCCATGTTGCGGCGCTTTATGATGCCCGGCCCAGTGCCGAATCCCTCATGACATTGCTCAAACACCCACTGTGTCACAGTGGCAGCGCCCGCAATCTGCATAACCTTTTGACCCGCGATCTGGAACTTTACATCCGCCGCAAAGGATGGCCCCACCCCGATTCCGATGGTTTGATGGCGTGGGCGGCCACGCAAAAAGATACGGATGCGGCCCTGCGCTGGGCACAGTGGATTTGCGAATGGGTATTGCGCGATATACCGATTTCCGATGACCACCTCACGGCGCGGCTTGATCACCACATCACCCGCGCCGAAGCCCTCGCACAGGGACCGGAGGGCACCGGCAGTGGTGCGCTTTGGGACGAGGCGGCAGGACGCGAGGCCGCCAAGACCGTCGCGGACCTACGTGCGCAGGCGCCTTATGGTGGACCCATTGGCGCGCGGGACTACCAAAACCTCTTTGGTGCGATTTTGGCGCGCGGCGAGGTCCGCGCACAAGACGACCCGCATCCTCATATCCTGATTTGGGGCACACTTGAGGCCCGAGTGCAGGGTGCGGATTTACTGATTCTTGCCGGATTGAACGAAGGTAGCTGGCCCGAAGCGCCAACACCCGACCCATGGCTCAACCGCAAAATGCGCCATGATGCCGGTTTGCTTTTACCTGACAGGCGGATCGGCCTGTCGGCGCATGATTTCGAACAGGCCGCTGCCGCGCCAGAGGTGTGGTTCACCCGCGCCAAACGCTCGGATGACGCCGAAACCATTGCCTCGCGATGGCTCAACCGGTTGACCAACATGCTGGGCGGCCTGCCGCAACAGGGCGGTGTCGCAGCGCTTGAGGCGATGCGCGCACGCGGCGCGATCTGGCTGTCGAAAGTCGCGGCATTGGAAAACGTGACGCCTGTGCCACCTGCGCCGCGGCCCTCGCCCAAACCGCCCGCCGCTGCCCGGCCCCGCACCCTATCTGTCACGGAAATCCGTCATTTGGTGCGCGATCCCTATGCGATCTACGCCAAACATGTGTTGGGATTACGCCCGCTCAACCCGTTAATGCGCGCGCCCGATGCGATGATGCGCGGCACGGTGATCCACGACGTATTCGAACAGTTCGTCAAAGAAAGCCGCGATGATGAAACGCTGCGCACGCGCGCGCGGTTGCTGGACATCGCACGTGAGGTTCTGCTGCGTGATGTGCCATGGGGCGAGACACGCGTGGTCTGGCAATCGCGCATTGCCCGTGTGGCCGATTGGTTCTTGCAAACCGAAGCCGCGCGGCGTGCACTTGCGCGGCCTGCCGGATTTGAAATCAGTGGCCAAGCAATGATTGCGCCGCTTGGATTCACCCTGCGCGGCAAGGCCGACCGGATTGATTTGGACCCACGGGGCGCGGCGCATATTTATGACTATAAGACCGGCAGCCCACCCAGCAAAGCCCAACAGAAACAATATGATAAACAACTTCTGTTAGAGGCCGCCATGGTCGAGCGCGGTGCATTCAAGGATCTTGCGCCCAAACATGTCGCGCGCGCGGTTTATATCGGATTGGGGGCAACGCCCTCAGAGGTCGAAGCGCCGCTGGACGAAACCTCGGCGGCACAGATATGGGCCGAATTCGAAGAGTTGATTGCCAGCTACCTCGATGAGAACCAAGGTTTCACCGCCCGCAGCGCGATGCCAAAAACCGATGACGTCAGCGATTATGATCTGCTGTCGCGGTTTGGAGAATGGGATATCACTCAATCCCCTGACGGGCGAAAGGTGCCATGATGCAACGCGATGATGCAACCTTGCGACAGATCGAGGCCGCGCGCCCCAACGCCTCGACATGGCTTTCGGCCAATGCCGGATCGGGCAAAACACGGGTACTGACCGACCGCGTGGCGCGGTTGCTGCTCGAACATGTGGAGCCGCAACACATCCTGTGCCTGACTTATACCAAAGCGGCGGCGAGCGAGATGCAAAACCGGTTGTTCAAACGCCTGGGCGATTGGGCGATGTTGGCGGATGATGATCTGCGTGCGGCTCTGGATGATTTGGGGGTCAGCGGACCACGTGATGACGCCGCTTTGCGTGCGGCACGGCGATTGTTCGCCCGCGCCATCGAAGCCCCCGGCGGTTTGAAAATTCAAACGATCCATTCATTCTGTGCCGCTCTTTTGCGGCGGTTTCCTCTCGAAGCGCAGGTCAGCCCGCAATTCACCGAGATGGATGATCTGAGCATTACCATCTTGCAAAAGGATATTTTGGAAGAGATCGCTTCGGGCCCCGAGGCGGAGGTTTTCGAGGCGTTGGCGTTGCAATTCACCAGCGACGAGATGGACAAATTAACCGGAGATATCGTCCGGCACCGCGATGCATTTGCCGCACCGATGACGCATGCCGAAGCGCATGCGTTGCTTGGCTTGCCCGATGATGCAAACTTTGAGACATTGAAGGCGCAGGTGTTCTTGGGCGGGGAGGCCCAAATGCTGGCGCGGCTGGCCGAGGTTTGCGCCACGGGCAGCAAAACCGATATGGCGTTGGCGCAAAAACTCCGCGCGCTCACATCGCTCGGCCTGGATGCGCTGCCTGCGCTTGAAGAGTGCTTTCTCACAAAATCCGGTGCCAACCCTTATACAGCGAAGCTGGGAAAAATCCCGACCAAGGCCACGCAAAAACACATTCCCGATCTGTTGGACGCGCTAGACGGTTTCATGTTGCGGATCGAGGCCGCGCGGCAAACACGGCTTGGCCTGATGGCCGCCGCGCAAACCCTCGTGCTCAACCGGTTCGCGCAGGTTTTTTTGCCACGTTATGAGCGCGCCAAGCAATTGCGCGGATGGCTCGATTTTGATGATCTGATCGTCAAGGCGCGGGATTTGTTGATTGATCCGCGCGTAGCGGAATGGGTGCTCTACCGGCTTGATGGCGGTATCGACCATATTCTTGTGGACGAAGCGCAAGATACCAGCCCAATCCAATGGCAGGTGATCGAGCGGTTGGCACAGGAGTTTACCGCTGGCATCGGTTCGCGGGCGGACATTCCGCGCACGATTTTTGTCGTTGGCGACCGCAAACAATCGATCTACTCGTTTCAAGGCGCCGATCCGCGCGAATTTGACCGGATGCAGGCTGAATTTGCCGATCGTCTCGACGCGACCAACACGCCACTAAATACCCTTGAACTGGAATATTCTTTCCGGTCGTCTCGTGCAATTTTGGATGTTGTCGATGCCGCCTTTGAAGGGCACAGCACGGCGGGATTTACATCGGAGAATCCGCACCTTGCCTTTAAGGATGCAATGCCAGGGCGGGTGGATTTATGGCCGTTGGTGGAGCCCGCGCCAAAAGAAGAAGAAGGCGATTGGCATCGCCCCGTCGACCAACTTGGCCAAAGCCACCATACGGTGATCCTTGCCCGCCGAATTGCCGCGGAGATCAGCCGCATGTTAGATCATAAGACACCGATTCCAGTGGAACAGGGTCGAAATGGTACCTATGCCATGCGCCCTGTGCGCGCTGGTGATTTCCTCATTCTAGTACAAAGTCGCGGCGCACTTTTCGAAGCGATCATCCGCGAATGCAAGGCGCTGTCCTTGCCGATGGCGGGGGCGGACCGGCTTAAGGTCGGGGGTGAAATGGCAGTGCGCGATCTTAAGGCGCTCCTGTCGTTTTTGGCCTTGCCCGAGGATGATCTGTCGCTGGCAACCGTTCTGAAATCCCCGCTTGGTGGGTGGGATGAGGCCGCGCTGTTTGATCTGGCACAGGGGCGCGGCAAGGGGCCGCTATGGCCGATATTGCGCAAGCAGGACAAGACGCACCCCCAATTGCTCGCCATGTTACGTGACCTAAGCGCACGCACTGATTTTTTACGTCCCTACGATTTGTTGGAACGGATTTTGACCCGCTGGGACGGTCGCAAAAAGCTTTTGGCGCGTTTGGGTGACGAGGCCCAGGATGGCATCGACGCCTTGCTCAGCCAAGCGCTGGCTTACGAACGCAGCGCGGTGCCCAGCCTGACCGGATTTTTGACATGGATGGAGAGTGACAACCTTGAAATCAAACGCCAGATGGAAAGTGCCGGCGACCGTATTCGCGTAATGACCGTGCATGGATCGAAGGGACTGGAAGCCCCAATCGTCATTCTGCCCGAGACAATCAAAAAAGACCGCGCGATCGATGCCAAAGTGTTCGAAACCGGTGGCCGCGCCGTGTGGTCACCGGCAGTATCTGCGGCACCTGACGCGATTTTGGCCCTGCGCACCGACTTGACGGAGGCACAACAGGCCGAGAAGGAGCGCTTGCTGTATGTTGCGATGACGCGCGCGGAAAAATGGTTGATCGTCGCGGGTGCGGGCGCCATGCAGGCACAGAATGCCAAATGGTACGTGATGGCCGAAAGTGCGCTCAAAGCCTGTGACGCCGCCGAGCACGATTTTGGTTTTGGCGTTGGATTGCGTTTGGAATATGGCGATTGGGCGGGAACAGAGACTTTTCCAGAGGCCGCGTCCATCCCGAGCCCGTCCATCACACTTCCAGCATTTTTCGCCGAAGCAGCAGCGAGGCCCTTGCCGCTTCCCACGACGTTGAGCCCCTCGGATTTGGGAGGGGCAAAAGCATTGCCAAGTGAAGACGGTTTGGATGAAGAAGCCGCCAAACGGCGCGGGCGGCAGGTTCATACATTGCTCGAACATCTTCCGTCCCTTCCTCGCAACGATTGGCCGGTAATGGCGCACAGGCTGCTCAATGCCGGGGGGGAAAGCGTCACCGAGGCCGAGGCAACGCCTCTATTGGAAGAAGCGTGCCGCGTGTTGGATGCACCGCGTCTCGCGCCGGTTTTCGCCGCCACGACCCTTGCCGAAGTTCCTGTCACCGCCGATCTACCCGCACTCGGCGGACAGAGGATCCACGGGGTAATCGACCGATTGATCGTGTCGCCCGACCGGGTGATGGCAGTGGATTTCAAGACCAACATCGCCGTCCCGCAGAACCCCGCGCAATGCCCCGAAGGATTGCTGCGCCAAATGGGCGCCTATCAAGCTGCGTTGGCGCAGATTTACCCTGACCGCGAGATTGTGACCGCGCTTTTATGGACGCGCAGCGCCGAATTGATGATCCTACCACATGATATTGTGATCAATGCCCTTACACGCACCCAGATATCTTGACGTTGCCCTCTGTGGTTCTTAGGTTCACAGCCAAGTTCCCAGCTTTCAGGAGATGCTGCTATGGCCACCGTTGCCGTTACCGATGATACCTTTGACGCCGAAGTGCGCCAATCCGATCTGCCCGTTGTGGTGGACTTTTGGGCCGAGTGGTGCGGCCCGTGCAAACAAATCGGTCCTGCGCTCGAAGAGCTGTCGGCCGAGATGGAAGGCAAAGTGAAGATCGTCAAAGTCGACGTGGACAGCAACCCGAACGCGCCGTCGCAAATGGGCGTTCGCGGCATTCCGGCGCTGTTTATCTTTAAAAACGGCGAAGTTGTCTCCAACCGCGCAGGCGCGGCGCCCAAAGCCACGCTGCAAAGCTGGATCGAAGACGCTATCTAAGCCCGAACAACATCTAAAGTGACACGAAAGAGGCGCCAACGGGCGCCTCTTTTGCGTTTGGACGTCGCGAACGTCAGACCGGCCAACCGTGCCGGCGCAGCGTCGTTTGGATTTTATCCGATGCGGTATCAAGGCTGGCGTTGATCGACATCTTTTGCAAAAACCACCACACATAGGCCGCATGAGCGATCGAAACATCCGGCGCGCGGGATATAGCATCAGCAACGCCAAGAGCTGGCACATTCAAAGACCCGTGATGAAAATCGACCTTCGCGAAAAGAACGCTGTTTTTCTTGAAGAAATGCGCTGCAAAAGCGACCGAAGAATTTTCACACACGACATAGTCACAGCCCGCAAGCAAGACCTCCATATCACCCATACGCACCGACAGGCGCGGATGCGCATCCGCCAGCACTTCGAGCGCCCCCAGTTCTGCGGCGCTATATGTTTCTTTGGGATGAAGCCCGACGATCACCGAGCGATTTGGATCATGTTCCAATACCGCCTCGATCATGTCGATGGGCGATGCAGTTTGAAAGCTCCGACGCTCCAAAATCCGGCCCTGGAGCGGGATATAAACAAACCCATCGTGGGTGATATCTGGCGCTCCGAACAGGCGTTTTCGCCAGCGGCGGTAGAAACTTCCGGCCTCCTCTGACGGCACCTGCGCGGGATCAAACTCGGCTTGCGCCACACGCCATTCCCACCGCTTTGCGCTCGTCTCGATATGCCAGAACGGATAATAAAGATTGCGACGGATGGTCAGGGCACGGGTGTGAAATGGATCATCCATATGAAACAGGGCATAGCCATCAAAGCGGGCCGAAGCGAGACGGTTTTCGAGACTGTTCTGGCGGAAAACGCTGCGCAGCCCTGCCTCTTCGAGCACCGAGACGAGTTTGGCCAAGAACGGGTGTTCGCCCGCTTCGGCACTGGCACGCATCTCGTCATCAAGGAAAAACTGAACAGTTTGGCTCTCATACATATGGGCAGGCTATCGCGGCGACAGAGTGCGGGCAAGGGCCGGCTCTGGCACCCGCACCCTTGTGCCGGACAGGGCAAGGCTCCATATATTGCCACAACACAGGAGGCAGTCATGGCAGACAATCAATTCCCCGGTTGGCACGGCACAACAATTATCGGCGTCAAAAAGGGCGGCAAGGTGACGATTGCTGGCGACGGGCAGGTCTCGCTCGGCCAAACCGTGATCAAAGGCACCGCACGCAAGGTGCGCCGGCTTAGCCCTGGCGGCTATGACGTGGTGGCCGGATTTGCCGGATCAACGGCGGATGCTTTCACGTTACTCGAACGGCTAGAGGCCAAATTGGAAGCCACGCCGGGACAATTGGCGCGTGCCTCTGTTGAATTGGCCAAGGATTGGCGCACGGATAAATACCTGCAAAAACTCGAAGCGATGCTCATCGTCACGGATGGCGACGAGTTGCTGGTCATCACCGGAGCGGGCGATGTTTTGGCCCCCGAACATGACGTCACAGCCATCGGATCCGGCGGCAATTTCGCCCTCGCCGCCGCGCGCGGCATGATGGACAGCGACAAAAACGCCGAAGAAATCGCCCGCGCGGCCATGGCGATTGCCGCCGATATTTGTGTCTATACCAACGGAAAATTGACCGTAGAAAGCCTTTCGAAATGACTGATCTGACCCCCCGCGAGATTGTCTCTGAACTCGACCGCTTTGTAATTGGACAAGCCGATGCCAAACGCGCGGTGGCCGTGGCCCTGCGCAACCGGTGGCGGCGGCAACAATTGGCCGATGACTTGCGCGACGAGGTGTATCCCAAAAATATCCTGATGATCGGGCCAACCGGTGTTGGCAAAACTGAAATCTCGCGGCGTCTGGCCCGCCTTGCGCGTGCGCCCTTCATCAAGGTGGAGGCAACAAAATTCACCGAAGTTGGCTATGTCGGCCGCGATGTCGAACAAATCATCCGCGATCTGGTGGACAGCGCCATTGCCATGACGCGCGAACAGATGCGCGAGGATGTCAAAGCCCGCGCCCACGCCGCCGCCGAAGAGCGCGTGATCGAAGCGATCGCCGGCACCGACGCCCGCGAAACCACCCGTGAGATGTTCCGCAAGAAGCTCAAATCCGGCGAATTGGACGACACGGAGATCGAAATCGAGGTCGCAGATAACGGCGGTTCCGGCATGCCAATGTTCGACATTCCTGGCCAGCCGGGCGGGCAAATGGGCATGATGAACCTTGGCGATATGTTCGGCAAAGCCTTTGGCGGCAAGATGACCAAACGCAAGGTTACCGTATCGGACAGCTATGCCTTGCTGATCGGGGAAGAGGCCGACAAATTGCTCGACGATGAGACTGTCAACCGCGCGGCTTTGACGGCTGTTGAGCAAAGCGGCATCGTGTTCTTGGACGAGATCGACAAAGTCTGCGCCCGTTCCGACGCACGCGGCGGCGATGTCAGCCGCGAGGGCGTGCAACGCGATTTATTGCCTTTGATCGAGGGCACGACGGTTTCAACCAAATTCGGGCCGGTGAAAACCGACCATATCCTGTTCATCGCTTCGGGTGCGTTCCACATCGCCAAGCCCTCGGATTTGCTGCCGGAATTGCAGGGTCGTTTGCCGATCCGTGTCGAATTGCGCGCACTGACCGAAGAAGATTTCGTGCGCATTCTGACCGAAACCGACAATGCGCTGACCCGCCAATACACCGCGCTGATGGCAACCGAAGAGGTCACCGTGACCTTCACCGAGGACGGCATTGCCGCACTGGCGCGGATCGCGGCGGATGTGAACCAATCGGTCGAAAATATCGGCGCGCGCCGGCTTTATACTGTGCTCGAACGGGTGTTCGAGGAGCTGTCCTTTTCTGCCCCTGATCGCGGTGGCGAAGACATCACCGTGGATGCAAAATTTGTCGAGGAAAACCTTGGCAGCCTGACCAAGTCAGCCGATGTGAGCCGCTATATGCTCTAAAACCTCTGGTCAACGCGCGGCGACATGGTACATGTTGGCAGCGGTTCACTTGGGAGCGACCATGCTGCGCGTTTTTGCTGTTATACTATTGGTTCTGGGGACGGGCTGCGCTGATCGTACCTTGACCACATTGGTGCCCGAGGCGCTGGAAATTGGCACGGTTTATCCCGTGTTCGTGGCCACATCCCGTGCCCGCGATGACCGCGGCGTCTTTGGCAAAGACCGCAGTCGGACATTGAATTTCACCGAACTGAAGGTCTCTGTGCCACCTGAACATGAGGCAGGAAAAATTCGCGCCGCCTCGACCCGCCCCGACCCACAGCGTCAGTTTACCATCGCCGCCGAAGACGATTTCGACGGCGAGAGCGAATTTATAAATGCCCTGTCTAAGCGCATAAAATCACAGCCCAAGGGCAACCGCGAAGTCACAATCTACGTGCATGGCTATAACAATAGCTTTTCCGATGGGGCCTTCCGAATTACGCAATTGATGCACGACATCGAACTGCCCGGTACGGCGGTGCATTATTCTTGGCCCTCGGCGGCAAATCCTTTGGGCTACACCCATGACCGCGACAGCATGCTGTTCGCCCGCGACGGGTTGGAAAAGCTGTTGCGCGATGTGCAAAAAGCAGGGCCAACCAGCATCATTTTGATTGGGCACTCGATGGGCACGCTCTTGGTGATGGAGGCCCTGCGACAGATCGAAATTGGCACCCCTGGATGGTCAGAAAACCGGTTGAGCGGTGTTATCTTGATCTCTCCTGATATTGATCTTGATCTCTTTCGCACCCAAGCAGACCGTATCGCGGACCTGCCACAGCCCTTCGCCATTTTCGTCTCTGAGCGCGACCGCGCATTGCGGCTTTCTGCCCGACTGAACGGAAGCTCAAAACGTTTGGGCAATCTGGAAGACCCCGATGAGCTGGCCGAATATCCGGTCACGATCGTGGATGTCAGCGAATTTGCGAACAGTGCAGATGGACACTTCACCTTTGGCACCTCGCCGACTTTGATCGCATTGCTCAAGGGGGCCGTCGATTTGGAAAAAGCCTTCCAATCGGATCGTGCTGGTATGGCGGGGCTATTGCCCGGCACGGCCCTCAATGTGCGCAACGCGACACAATTGATCCTGTCGCCGGCCTTGGCATTGGCCTTGCCCAACACCCAGTAAATCAGGGCCGACCTTTTCCGCCCGCGCCGCTAACGCCGCTGAAGGTAAACGTAATACGCGCCGCCTCCGCCGTGCTTCAGATGTGCTTCGGAGATTTGCAAGACCACCGAAGACAGGGGCGCCATCGCCAACCATTGCGGGACGTTGTGGCGCAAAACGCCCTGGCGCACGGGGATCGGCCCGCCGTCATCGCGATTTTTGCCCTTGCCGGTCACCACAAGAACCAAGCGTTTTCCATCGGCATGCGCGGTCAGGATAAACCGCGTCAACGCGGGATGCGCTTGCGCCATTGTCATCCCGTGCAGATCAAGTTTACCTTCAGGGCGCATTTTACCACGCTTGAGACGCGCAAAGGCCTTTTTGTCCATGCGCAACGGCGCGGCGGCAATCCGGTCCTGTACCGGCGGTAGCAAATCATGCCCGGCCGCATGCCTTTGTGCCTTTGCTCCAAGCGTGAAATCCTTATGGGGCTGGATGGTCCGTTGCGGTTTTGGTTTCGGATGTGGCGGGTGCGACTCCGGTCCCTTTGTCGCGCGTTTTGGAGTCAAGCGTTCCGCTGTATCTGCCACCTGTTGCCAAAGCTCGATCTCATCGGGACGCAGCCGGCGACGGGTCATTGGTATGCCTCCGCCAACCCGGTTGCCATGGGTTTGGGCAGCAATACCACCATACGCCCGCTGTCGTTCAAACGGCCTGCGGCCTGTCCTGCCACCTCGCCGGTGCCAAAAAAGAGATCGGCGCGCTGCGCGCCCTTGATCGCAGATCCGGTGTCTTGCGCCACCATCAAGCGGCGCACCGGGTGGGCGCCGTCTTTCTCAACCCACACCGGCGCACCAAGCGGTGTGATCGCCGGATCAACAGCAATGCTGCGATGGGCCGTGACCGAAACCCCCATCGCGCCGATCGGGCCTTGGTCTTCGGACACCTCGGTGACGTCACGGAAAAATACATAGGACGGATTGTGCAGCAACAGCTGCGCCCCCTCCACTGGATGGGCGCGCAGCCAGATTTTTAGAGCATCGGCCGAAAGGTCGGCGGCCGCAAACGTGCCACGCCGGACCAATTCGCGCCCGATCGAATGATATGGATGGCCATTTTTACCCGCATAGCCAAGACGCATATAGTCACCGTCGCCAAAATGGATGCGCCCCGAACCTTGAACTTGCAGGAAGAAATGATCGACAGGGTCTTCTATCCAGGCCAGTTCCAACCCGCGATTTTCCAATACGCCGCTTCTCAATATCTCGCGGCGGCTGAACCATGGGTCGTCGGTTCCCACCTCAGGCGGCAAAGCATAAACCGGATGTGAAAAACGCGCGGACGGCGCCCGAGCACCGTCGATCTCCGGCTCATAATAACCGGTAAACAACGGCGGTTTGCTGTCACGGATAAGGGTCGGGTGGAAATGATCTTCGAAAAATGCGCGGGGATGTGCCGCATCGTCTGCACCGGCGCATATCGCGGCCCAGTCTGGCGCTACGAGCGCATCGCAGCTGTTCTTAAAGATCTGTAGAGCGACAGCATAATCGTCCTCGCCCCACCCATCCAGATCATCGAACGATAGGATATCATAGGATATTCCATTTGCGCGCTGCACGGCATCACCAAAAGCAGCAGGGGCGATAACGGCGGCGGTACAAAGCCCCGCCGCGACCGCCCGCCACGTCATTCACCTGTCGCGACAAGTATCCAGTTCGGATCGTCCGCGCCCATGTGCCGCTCAAAGCTCCAGACATCACGCTGGCGTTTGACCTTGCCGTCTTTGCCTTCGATGATATCGCCTTCGTTGTCGCGCACGATTGAGGTCAATTCGCCGGTGAAGCGAACATCCAATAAGGCGCGCCCTGTTTCTTCTTCGAAGAGCGCATCTTCAAGCCCCATTTCGCGCAGCCCGACAAATTCCGCCTCGATGGTCAGACCCTGCGCCCGGCGTGCTTCGACAACCTCGGCAAAGGTCTCGTAAACCTCTTCGCTAAGAAACGGTTTGATTTCAGCAAGTTCACCACGTTCAAACCCCATGAGGATCATCTCGTACGCACCGCGCGCACCTTGCAAAAATTCACCGACGTTAAAGCTCGGCTCGGCGGTTTTCATCGCGGCCAGAGCCTTGGCGGCGGCGCTGTCTGCGGCGACATGATCGGTGATATCGCGGTCGGGTCCGCCTTCGATGACTTCGAAATCGGGGCGTCCCGATACCGCATCGGCGGTTTTTGGCAACACCGGCTTCTCGAAACCCTCGCGGGTGCCGAGCACATTTTTCAGGCGCAAAATCAGGAAGATGGCAATGCCAGCCAGAACCAGAAGCTGAATGATAGGGGCGTTCATGTGATACCTCGTCTAGGGGCAGGGCATGGAAACCCGGCGTGCTTGCTCCTATGTAGGGATTGAGCGGGGCCAAGTCCACCATGCCAGCGTAAATGAGGCCCGCGTAATTGAGGAGAGTCCCCATGTGGCTATTGATTGCCTTTATCGCCGTGCCCCTGATTGAGATCACATTGTTTTTGCAAGTTGGTGGAGTGATCGGGACATTGCCAACGCTTGGATTGGTGTTGCTGACTGCGGTTGTTGGGCATCAGTTGATGAAACAACAAGGTGCATTGGCGATGGGTGATGTGCGCAAATCCTTGGCCGATATGCGCGACCCAACCGAACCTTTGGCGCATGGGGCGATGATCCTTGTGGCCGGGGTCTTATTGCTGACTCCGGGGTTTTTCACGGATGCGGTTGGCATTGCATTGCTGCTGCCGCCGGTTCGGCGGGCGGTGATGCGCGAGGTCCGCAAACGGGTGAAAGTGGCACAATTCGATATGGGCGCCGCTGGCATGGGCGACTCCGGGCCGGTCAACCGGGGACCGGCGGCACAAGGCGGTGACATTATCGATGTAGAATTTACCGAGATCGATCCCGACAAACGCCCGACGCATCGGCCTTCGGGTTGGACCAAGCATTGATCGCTTTCGGTTGAGACAGTGCGGCCATCCTGCTAAGGCTATAGCGATTTTATCAAAACCCCTTGGGAGACGACAGCAATGGCCGAAAATGGCAACGGCGCGGCACCGGAAATGCCCCAGATCAAAATGAACATCCTGACCCAATACATTCGCGACATGTCGTTCGAAAACGTGTTGGCGCAAAAGGGTGGCAAGGGCAACGTGCAACCGGATGTTCAGGTGCAAGTCAATCTTGACGCGAAACCGCGCGAAGCCGCCAATCAATTCGAAGTTGTGACCAAATTGGTTGTGACCTCCTCTGATAAAACCACTAAAGACACGCTGTTTCTCTTGGAAATCGAATATGCAGGTGTGTTCAACATCGAAGGCGTGCCCGAAGAGCAAATGCACCCGTTTTTGTTGATCGAATGCCCGCGCCTGACGTTCCCGTTCTTGCGCCGCATCGTATCGGATGTCACACGCGATGGTGGCTTCCCGCCGCTGAACCTCGACAACATTGATTTCGTGCAACTTTACCGTGCCGAAATTGCGCGACGCCAACAAGAAACGGCACCTGTGTCCTAATTGCTTTAGCCCGTGAACCGTAACCGTTCCCAGGTTATTTCAACCACATCGCGCCGTCGCCCATCGCCTCGATAAAGGCTGCATGGGCGGCGGCTTCTTCGTCGGTGAGGCGCGAGGGCAGGGGCACAGGGCGCGGGGTCGGTCGCCAATCGCTTTGGGTTTGCACCCGGTCGTTGTCATCGCGCACCGCGCCAAGCCCGAAATCAGGTTGCCGCCCGCCGATTAATTCCAGATAGACCTCAGCCAGAATTTCACTATCGAGCAACGCGCCGTGCAATGTCCGGTTGGAATTGTCGATGCCGAAACGCCGACACAGCGCGTCCAGAGACGCAGGCGATCCGGGGAATTTTTTGCGCGCAATCGCCAGCGTATCGAGCGATTGACTCATCGGCAAAAGCGGCAGGCCCATCCATTTCAATTCCGCATTGAGAAATTTCATATCAAAGCTGGCGTTGTGGATCACCAATCTTGCATCCCCGACAAAATTCAGAAAATCTTGGCCGATTTTGGCAAAGACTGGCTTGTCACGCAAAAATTCGTCTCCCAATCCGTGCACCTCAAAGGCGCCTTGGGGCATAGAGCGTTCGGGATTGATATATTGATGATAGGTCTGACCAGTCGGCATATGATTATAAAGCTCGACACACCCAATTTCGACAATCCGGTCGCCGCTTTCGGGTTCGAAGCCGGTGGTTTCCGTGTCCAATACGATCTCACGCATCACGCATCCGCCTTTTTACATCGGTGACAATATCTTCCACCTGCGCGCGCGCATGCTCAAGCGTATCGGTGATGATCACGTAATCGCTGCGGGCGCATTTTTCGTCATTGGGCATCTGTTTGGCGCGGATCGCTTCGAATTGCGCAAGGCTCATCGTGCCGCGGTCCATAACGCGTTTTTGTTGAAGTTCCGGTGATACAGAGACACATGCAACCGCGTCCATCCGTTTTTCACCTCCGGTTTCAAACATCAACGGAATATCGTAGACGAGGATTTCTGCCTCGGCATTTGCGGCAAAGGCAGCCCGATCCTCAGCCAAAAGCGGATGCACGATTTTTTCGATCCGGGTAAGGGCAGACGCATCGGCTGCGATGATGTCTTTGAGACGGTTGCGCGACACTGCGCCCTCTTCAATCGCCGCAGGGAAGGCTGCCGCCATGGGCGCAACCGCTGCGCCTCCTTGGGCATAAAGACGGTGCACGGCAGCGTCGGCATCCCAAACCGCGCAGCCGGCCTCGGCAAACATTGCCGCAGTGGTAGATTTGCCCATTCCAATGGAGCCGGTGAGACCAAGACGGAAGCTCATCGCAACGCCGCCACACGCGCTGCACTGTCGACCTCGGGGCGTTGCCCGAACCACCTCTCAAACGCGGGGACGGCCTGATGCAGTAGCATTCCCAAGCCATCGACCGTTGTGCATCCGGCTGCCTCTGCCTCCAACAACAAATGTGTCTTGAGCGGCGCATAAACGAGATCGGTGACCACAGCGGATTTTTGCAACCCATCGAGCGGCACGCGCAAGTCCGGCTTACCCATCATTCCAAGAGACGTAGTGTTGACCACAAGGCTTGCATCTTCAATCATGTTACCCGCCTGCACCCAATCGACCACGGTCAAACGTTTGCCAAAATCATCTTGCAGTTTTTCCGCGCGGACCTTGGTCCGGTTGGAGATCAGGATTTCAGGCACACCAACGTCGAGCAAAGCCGCCACAACCGCCCGCGCCGCGCCACCTGCACCCAGAACCGCCGCCGGTCCGGCTTTGGGATCCCAATCCGGTGCGCCTTGGCGTAGGTTTTCGATAAAGCCAAAACCATCGGTATTGTCGGCGTGAATTTTCCCGTCCTTCCGAAAAATCAACGTATTGGCGGCGCCGATCAATGTGGCCCGGTCGGTGATCAAATCGGCGATCTGCATTACATGCTCTTTATGCGGCACCGTAATATTGACCCCGACAAATCCCATTTTAGGTAAGGTTTTCAACACGTTTTCCAGATCGTCAGACATCACATCCATCGGAATGTAATAGCCCTGTAACCCATGCGTTTTGAGCCAATGTTGATGCAACTGTGGTGATTTTGAATGGGCTATCGGATGGCCGATCACACCGGCCAATGGGATACGGTTCATGTTAAGTCTCCAGATCGCCGCGCAGGCTGAGATAAGAAAGCAGTTCAAGCAAAGGCATGCCCAGCACTGTAAAATAGTCGCCATCAACACGGGAAAACAAGCGCACGCCTTCTTCTTCGAGCTTATAACCGCCGACACTATGGCGGATGCTCTCCCAATTTCGGGTCAAATATGCGTCAAGGTATATATCGGAAATGTCGCGCATTTGCATTCGCACCACACCGATATGTCGCCAAAGCGGTTTGCCATTCTCACATATCACCGCAGCCGAAAGCAATTGATGCTTGGCACCCGATAGCGACCGCAATTGCGTCTTCGCGTCTGTGCGGTCTTTGGGTTTGGAATAGAGTGTTCCCGCGTGATCCAATACTTGATCCGATCCGATCACCAAGGCGTCGGGGTGCTTTTCGCTTACCTTTCGGGCTTTCATTTCGGCCAATGTGTCGGCAATGTCGCGCGGGCTGGCCCCTTCGGCCAATAAAGCATCGCGGATCATATCCTCGTCGATCCGTGGCTTAGACACCTCGAAGACAACGCCGGCATTGCGGAGCATTTTTGCCCGTATGTCCGAGCCCGACGCGAGGATGATTTTTACCATTTCATATGCCTGCCCATATCATCTGTGGATAACTCAGTGGAGGAGTGAACGGACTGTTTACGAATACTTAGCGTATAAATCTAGGCATGCTGTCGCTCTGTGGACAGGCCAGATGTTTCAGCCCGTCCCAACCGGGTTTTCCAACAGGGGTAAGAATAACTTTACCTATGTGAGCGAAGTGCAAATTCCAATCTTACCCCGTAGATTATCCACAGATGGTCGCTGAATTTAAGTAATATATTTCAATTTCATACCCTCAGGTAATCGCAATATATCCCATGGCATAACGCAACAGTTCTCCCGATGTGGAGAAGCCTTGTAGAACGCAATAATCCACTGCTTTGGGGTCTCCCTACTTCATCATCATCCTTTTTCTTTTCTTTATTTATTTATATGGAGATCCCGAAAGGGAGCTTTGAAATGATCGGTGATTTTCTAGCAGGGATCTATCCCTGGACCAAAGCGCTACACGTCATGTCAGTGATATCTTGGATGGCAGGATTGTTTTATTTGCCGCGTTTGTTTGTGCATCACACCGAACAGATTGCCAAAGGCGACAAGGCCGAAGAAGTTTTCATTGGAATGGAAACCAAACTGTTACGTGTGATTATGAATCCGGCGATGATTGCGACTTGGGTGTTTGGGTTGATGTTGGTGTTCACCCCCGGAATCGTGGATTGGTCGATGGTCTGGCCGTGGACCAAAGCCGCGTCGGTTCTTGTCATGACCTGGTTTCATCATTGGCTTGGCTACCGACGCAAGGATTTCCTTCGGGGTGAGAACACCGTGAGCGGTCGGCACTACCGAATGATGAATGAAGTTCCAACGCTGCTGATGATGGTAATCGTGCTTTCGGTGATTGTGAAATTCTAGGCGATGCTTTGCTTTCGTTGACTTGGCCTCTGCAGCCGCTTATGTAGCGATCAACCAGCCCGTCCGGGCATCGTGTTTTTCCAGATCAAATTATGACGCGCCATCGTTACGGGTGGTTTACGTGTCGAGGTATGCCCATGAGCGAAGAAGCCATTGTTGAACGTCTGAACCTGTCGGACCTCAAAGCCAAAAGTCCAAAAGACCTGCTGTCGATGGCAGAGGAATTGGAAATCGAAAACGCCTCGACCATGCGTAAAGGCGAGATGATGTTCTCGATCCTCAAGGAAATGGCCGAGGAGGATTGGGAAATCGGCGGCGACGGGGTGCTCGAAGTGCTCCAGGACGGATTCGGGTTTTTGCGTAGCCCCGAAGCGAACTATCTACCCGGTCCCGATGATATCTATGTTTCTCCGGATATGATCCGCCAATATTCGCTGCGCACCGGTGATACCATCGAAGGCTTGATGGCAGCGCCGTCAGGGGATGAGCGGTATTTTGCATTGCAAACTGTCAGCCGGATCAATTTCGAAGATCCCGAACGCGCCCGTCATAAAATTGCCTTTGACAACCTGACGCCGCTTTATCCTGATGAGCGTTTGAACATGGAAATCGAAGATCCGACGGTCAAAGACCGTTCGGCGCGGATTATCGATTTGGTCGCCCCGATTGGTAAAGGTCAACGGTCGCTTATCGTGGCCCCGCCGCGGACTGGTAAAACCGTGCTGTTGCAAAATATCGCTCATTCGATCGAACAGAACCATCCCGAATGTTATTTGATTGTTTTGCTGATCGATGAACGTCCCGAAGAGGTGACGGATATGCAGCGCTCGGTGAAGGGCGAAGTCGTGTCTTCGACCTTTGATGAACCCGCGACCCGCCACGTTGCTGTATCGGAGATGGTAATTGAAAAGGCTAAGCGCCTTGTTGAACATAAACGCGATGTGGTGATCCTGCTCGATTCCATCACACGGCTTGGCCGCGCGTTTAATACCGTTGTGCCGTCCTCTGGCAAGGTTCTGACCGGCGGTGTGGATGCGAATGCCCTGCAACGTCCCAAACGCTTCTTCGGCGCCGCGCGGAACATTGAGGAGGGTGGATCTTTGACGATCATTGCCACCGCATTGATCGATACAGGATCTCGTATGGATGAGGTCATCTTCGAAGAATTCAAAGGCACGGGCAACTCGGAAATCGTTCTTGACCGTAAGGTGGCTGACAAACGTGTCTTCCCGGCGATGGACATTTTGAAATCGGGCACTCGCAAAGAAGACCTTCTTGTGGATAAAGTCGATCTGCAAAAGACCTTTGTTTTGCGCCGTATTCTCAACCCGATGGGAACCACGGATGCCATCGAATTCCTGATCTCGAAATTGAAGCAGACCAAAACGAATTCTGACTTCTTCGATTCGATGAACACCTAATTTTCTCACGAAAACAATAGGTTATGTAGTGGACACGATCTTCGCCTTGGCAACGTCGGCGGGCAAAGCCGGCGTTGCAGTGATCCGAATATCCGGACCGTCAGCCTTCGCGGCGGCGGGTTCTATTGCGGGTGGTTTACCCCGACCGCGGGTGGCGGGATTGCGGCGGTTAACCGGGCCGGATGGTGTTATGCTTGATGAGGCGCTGGTGCTTTGTTTTGGAGAAGGGGCGAGCTTCACTGGTGAAGAGGTCGTCGAGCTGCAGCTTCACGGCTCCATGGCTGTCGTTGCTGAGGTGATGCGGGTGCTCTCGGAACTACCTGATTTGCGGCTTGCCGAGCCCGGCGAGTTTACCCGCCGGGCTTTGGCGTCCGGGCAGTTGGATTTGGCACAGGTTGAAGGTCTTGCCGATTTGATCGATGCGGAAACCGAAGCGCAGCGCAAACAGGCATTGCGCGTACTCTCCGGTGAATTAGGGTCGAAAGCTGAAGAATGGCGGCGCGATTTGATCCGAGCGGCGGCGCTTCTCGAGGCGACCATTGATTTCGCCGATGAGGATGTTCCTGTCGATGTATCCCCGGAGGTGACCACGCTTTTGACCCGTGTTCGGGCATCCATGGCCACTGAAATCGCGGGCGTTGCGGCTGCTGAACGTATTCGTAGCGGGTTTGAAGTGGCCATTGTCGGCGCGCCGAATGTTGGAAAGTCCACCTTATTGAATCGTCTTGCCGGACGTGATGCGGCAATTACCTCTGAATACGCCGGTACGACGCGCGATGTTATCGAAGTGCGCATGGATATTGCTGGATTGCCTGTGACGCTTTTGGATACGGCGGGTTTGCGTGAAACCGAAGATCACGTTGAGGCGATCGGCATTTCGCGCGCGCGCGCCCGTGCCGAAGTAGCCGATTTGCGGGTTTTTCTGATCCATCGGGGTGAGATGCCCGAGCTGTCGATAGAACCGGACGACATTGTTATGTTGGCTAAGGCCGACCTATCCGGCGAGACATCCGGGGCGATTTCCGGTGTCACCGGTCAGGGGGTGGATGACCTTGTTTCGCAGATCGGTTCTGTCTTGTCGGCGCGCACGCTAAATGTCGGAATTGCCACGCGTGCCCGGCATCGTTCCGCTATGATGCGTGCAGACGAATCGTTAATGGCCGCTGAAACCCATATTGCGTCGGCTTTCGAAGAGTCGGACATTGTGGCTGAAGAATTGCGTAGCTCTGTGCGGGCTTTGGAATCTCTGGTCGGACGTATTGATGTGGAGAACCTGCTGGACGAGATATTCTCCAGCTTTTGCCTCGGAAAGTGAGGAGTGTTTCACGTGAAACATTTTGATTTTGATGTAGTCGTGATTGGCGGCGGTCACGCCGGTACGGAGGCAGCACATGCCGCCGCACGTATGGGCGCCCGCACTGCGCTTCTGACTTTGAAACGGGATGGCATTGGCGTGATGTCGTGCAATCCTGCTATTGGCGGACTTGGCAAAGGCCACCTCGTGCGAGAGATCGATGCGCTGGATGGGGTCATGGGTAAGGTCGCGGATCGCGCCGGCATACAATTTAGGCTGCTGAATCGCCGTAAAGGCCCCGCCGTGCAAGGCCCACGCACTCAAGCGGATCGAAAGATCTATCGCGAAACTATGCTTTCCTTTACCGAAGCGCAGGACGGATTAGAAATTATTGAAGGCGAAGCCGTTGATTTCGTTATTGAGGACGGCCACGTTCGCGGCGTCTTGCTTGACGGTGGCCGCGAAATCAGCAGCGCAGCCGTGATCCTCACCACGGGAACATTTTTGCGGGGTGTGATTCATATTGGTGATGTGTCTCGCCCGGGCGGACGGATGGGTGATAAACCCTCAGTGAAGCTGGCGGAGCGGATTGACAGCTTTGATCTTCCTCTTGGTCGCTTAAAGACGGGGACACCGCCGCGTCTGGATGGTCGCAGCATTGAGTGGGACGCATTGGACAGCCAGCCAGCGGATGATGATCCGGTACTGTTCTCGTTTATGTCGAAGGCTCCGTTTGTAAAGCAAATTTCCTGCGGGATCACACATACAAATGAAGCAACGCATCGCATCATCCGTGATAATCTCGAACGATCGGCGATGTATGGCGGGCATATTTCCGGCGTTGGTCCGCGATACTGCCCCTCTATTGAGGATAAGATTGTCCGTTTTGCAGACAAAGAATCTCATCAAATTTTTCTCGAACCGGAGGGGCTTGACGATCACACAGTGTATCCGAACGGGATCTCGACCTCTCTTCCCGAGGATGTGCAGCAGGCTTATATTCACTCGATTGTTGGGCTCGAGAAGGCGGTTATCCTGCAACCTGGCTATGCAATTGAATATGATTACGTAGACCCGCGGGCGTTGGACGCGGCGCTTCAGGTAAAAAAGGTTCCAGGTCTGTATTTGGCGGGGCAGATAAATGGCACCACCGGATATGAAGAGGCCGCCGCACAGGGCATGGTGGCAGGACTAAATGCCGCTCTCAGCGCTTCGGGCCGCGATGCCTATCATTTTAGCCGTGCCGAGAGCTATATTGGCGTGATGATTGATGATCTCATCACACGAGGCGTGACAGAGCCCTATCGTATGTTCACGTCGCGCGCGGAGTTTCGTCTGTCATTGCGCGCGGATAATGCCGACCAAAGACTTACACCGATCGGAATCGAGTTGGGTTGCGTTGGTGAAACGCGCCGCCAGGTATTCTCGAATAAATCCTCACGGCTTTCCGAGGGCCGTAGGTTGTTGTCAGAAAAAACATATACACCACAGCAACTTGCTAAGACAGGTGTGTCCCTTGCCCAGGATGGGGCGCGGCGCACGGGATTTCAGCTTCTCTCCTTGCCGGAGGTTGGGTTTGATGTCTTGTGTCGCTTGGATGAAAGTCTTGCGTCGATTGACGCCGAGATCGGCGACCAGCTTGCGAAAGATGCCCTTTATGCGAATTACATCGAGCGACAGCAACGCGATGTTGATGCCATCAAGCGTGATGAGGCACAAATCATTCCCGCAGGACTTATTTATGAGGAAATTGACGGGCTGACCAGCGAGCAAAAGATTAAGCTCGCGAAAGCGCGCCCTGGAAATCTTGCACAAGCGGCGCGCATTGAGGGCATGACGCCGGCGGCGCTCACTCTCTTGATGTCCAAGCTGCGGCAGATCAAGCGGAGCAAAACAGCATGAGGCCAGCGATGAATGTTTCACGTGAAACATTGGAACGACTTGAGATCTACGCGTCACTTCTCGAAAAGTGGAATCCAAAGATCAACCTCGTATCGAAGGCGTCGCTTGAGCACCTGTGGGAGCGGCATATCCGGGACTCAGTTCAAGTTGCCCAGGCCATTCATCACCCGGTGAAACATTGGGTAGATCTGGGCAGCGGCGGCGGTTTCCCGGGCCTCGTCGTGGCCCTTATGGCGTCTGATATAGATGTAGATCAGGTGACCTTGATTGAAAGCGACCAGAGGAAATGCGCATTTCTGCGGACGGTATTGCGCGAAACCTCCGTATCCGGTGAGGTGATTCAGGAGAGAATCGAAATCGCACCTCCACAATCGGCTAATGTTCTGTCTGCACGTGCATTAACGGATCTGTCGGGCCTCCTTGGATTTGCGATGCGGCACCTCGCTGAAGGGGGTATCTGTTTGTTCCCAAAGGGAGTGAATTGGGAAAAAGAGGTGGAAGCGGCCCGCGAAGAGTGGCAGTTTAGCGTTGAAGCCGTGCCCAGCCAAATCGAGGCGGGCGCTGCGATTTTGCGAATCGGAGAAATCTCTCGTGTCTGACCCGTCGCGGCCGAATGGCCCCCGAATTATTGCCGTCGCAAATCAAAAGGGTGGCGTAGGCAAAACCACCACGACTATAAATCTTGGCGCGGCCTTGGCGGAACGCGGGTGCCGGGTTTTGGTTGTTGATCTGGACCCGCAAGGCAATGCTTCCACTGGATTGGGAATCGATCCGGAAGCGCGTGACTATACCGCTTATGAATTGCTGCTCGAAGATGTGCCTCTTGATGATGTCATTTTGCCGACGAGCAATGACGGTCTGTTTATTATTCCGGCGACAGTTGACCTTAGCTCGGCCGACATCGACTTGATCTCAAACGAAAAAAGAAGCTTTTTATTGCATGACGCTTTGCGGCAAACGGCAATGGATGCGTTTGATCTCGACTATATTTTGATTGATTGTCCGCCGTCCTTGAACCTGTTGACTGTGAACGCGATGGTCGCGGCACATTCGGTTCTTGTGCCACTTCAAAGTGAGTTTTTTGCATTGGAAGGTCTGTCGCAATTGATGTTGACCATCCGCGAGGTGCGCGAGGCGGCCAATCCCGCGCTACGTATCGAAGGGATCGTTATGACGATGTATGACGCCCGCAACCGTTTGTCTCAGCAGGTAGAAATGGATGCACGTGACAATCTTGGCGATCTCGTTTTTCAAACGATTATCCCACGCAACGTGCGAGTCAGCGAGGCGCCCTCCTATTCGGTTCCGGTTCTGAGCTATGATTCAAATTCAAAAGGAGCCGCTGCATATAGAGCGCTGGCGGCTGAATTATTAACGCAACATGCGCCGGTCGCGGCATAGGGGGCCTTATGAGTGAAAAGATGAAAAAAAGCCGGGGGTTGGGCCGCGGTTTGTCGGCGCTTATGGCAGATGTAGTGGTCGATCCAGCAGTTGACGCTCAATCTGGTGTAGTGCAGAGCCCTGATATGATGGTGCCAATTGAAAAAGTGGTTCCGAATCCAGATCAGCCGAGGCGCCATTTCACCCCGGAGCAGCTTGAAGAACTTGCGGCTTCGATCAAGGAAAAAGGTATCATCCAACCGCTGATCGTGCGGCCGCGTCCGCATGGTGACGGTGAGTTTGAAATCGTCGCGGGAGAGCGTCGCTGGCGTGCTGCTCAGATGGCGCAACTTCACCGTATTCCGGTTCTGGTGCGCGAATTTGATGACACCGAGGTTCTCGAAGTCGCGATCATTGAAAATATCCAACGCGCGGATCTAAATCCAGTAGAAGAGGCGATGGGCTATCGTCAGTTGATGGACAAGTTTGGGCACACGCAAGAAAAACTGGCGCAGGCGTTGGGCAAAAGCCGTAGCTACCTTGCCAACCTCATGCGGTTGCTACAATTGCCCGATGAAGTGCTTGTTTATCTGCGCGAAGGGCAGCTTTCAGCGGGTCATGCCCGAGCGTTGATTACATCAGATGATCCCGTCGGGCTTGCTAAAAAGGTCATTAAAAACGGCTTGTCCGTGCGTGAAACCGAACGGTTGGCCAAGCAGGCAGATGCGCCAAAGATTGGCGCGCGGCCGCAGAAAACGGTTTCAGCGCAGGTTGAAAAAGACGCCGATACGCGGGCGCTTGAGGGTGATTTGTCTGCGGCTTTGGGGATGAAGGTGTCGGTTGATCACAAAAGCGGCGCGGATGCAGGGCAATTGGTGATCAAATATGAAACGCTTGATGAGCTTGATGAACTTTGCCGGATTTTGAGTGCTACGCGTTAGGCCGTGTCCATAGGAAAATAAGCACAGCAGTTAGGACAATGCCTTGAATGATAAGAATATAATTTGCAACGCCCAAGGCAACCGACAATCCAAAGGCCAAACCAACCGATAGGGTCGCCAATTGTTTGCCGCGCCGGGATATTGCGCCCGTGGATTGCCAGTCTCCGATCGGCGGGCCAAACTTGGGGTGGCTTAGAAGCCAGTTGTGCAATCGTTCTGATGAGCGGGCAAAGCAAAACGCCGCAAGCAGGAATAGCGGCACCGTTGGAAGTAGGGGCAAGACGATACCCATGACGCCAATGGCCATCGAGATCAGCCCGCCGACGACCCAGAGCAATCGCATTTTTTACCCCGCAAGCAATGTTTCAAGCACCGCATTCAGGAGCAGGCGCCCTTTGGGCGTTGTTTGAATTCGCCGCCCGAGAGCCTCGATCATGCCGATGTCTTGCAGGTGCTGCAAGCTTTGCGGATCTAAACCTTCACCTGCGAGGGCGGCGTAGCGATCGGTGTCGATCCCTTCGGACAAACGAAGTCCCATCATCAGGTATTCACCGGCTTGATCCACGGGGTCAATCGCGGTTCGGCTCAACTCACCACCGTGTTCTTCGGCTTGTGCGAGCCAGATCGAGGGGCTGTGTACCGTATCCGTGGCGTAACGGATCCCGTTTTGGGTCAGCCTTCCGTGCGCACCGGGGCCAATGCCGATGAAGTCACCATAGCGCCAGTAAATCAGGTTGTGCCGCGATTCTGCACCGTCTTTGGCATGGTTAGAGACTTCATAGGCGCTCAAACCGGCCGCGCCACAGATCTCTTGAGTCGCGTCATACATGTCGGCGGCAAGGGAATCGGCAGGAAGGCCACGCAACTTCCCGATCGCATATCGGTCACCAAAGGCGGTGCCTTGCTCAATCGTGAGCTGGTAAAGCGATAGGTGATCTATAGCGAGGTCGAGAGCTTGGGTCAGTTCTCGCTTCCATTCAGGCAGTGTCTGGTCCTGCCGGGCATAGATCAAATCAAAGCTGACGCGGTCAAATTGTTTGCGCGCGATATCAAAAGCTTTGTAGGCCTCTTCAACCGTGTGGCGGCGGCCCAGTTTTTGCAAATCACGGTTGTTTAGAGACTGAATTCCCATCGAGACGCGGCTAACACCGGCTTGGGCGTAACCGGAAAAACGACCCGCTTCGACCGAGGTTGGATTGGCCTCTAGCGTGATTTCAAAATCATTTGCCGTAGGCCAATGTGATTTGATCCGTGCGATGATCGCGGCAACGACATCGGGATCCATCAAGCTGGGCGTGCCGCCGCCAAAGAACACCGAGGTCAGGATGCGGCCTCGGGTTTGTGCGGCGTAGCGGTCGATCTCCGCACGGTAGGCATTCAGCCATCGCGTTTGATCGATATGCTGCGCGACATGGCTGTTGAAATCGCAATAGGGGCATTTGGCCTGGCAAAAGGGCCAGTGCAGATAGAGGCCAAAGCCCCCCTGTTGCCAATCGTCAGGCAAAACAGCCCGCGACCAATTTGGCGAAGGCATCGGCGCGGTGACTGATGCGGTTTTTCTCGTCCGACGCCATTTCAGCAAAGGTTATGTCGTACCCTTCGGGGATAAAAATCGGATCATATCCGTGGCCGTTGTCGCCGCGCATGGGCCATGTGACTTGGCCGTCCATCTTACCGGCGAATACTTCGTCGTGCCCGTCGGGCCAAGCCAGCACCAAGGTCGAGCAAAACCGCGCGGTCCACGGTTTGGGTTTGGCAGACGTCAGAAGTTTGTCATGGGTTACGGTCATCGCCATAACAAAATCGCGACCCGCCTCTGTTTCGGCCCAATCGGCGGTATAAACCCCCGGCGCGCCACCTAATGCGTCGATTTCAATACCGCTGTCATCGGATAGGGCGGGCAGGCCGGTGGCCTGCGCTGCAGCGTGGGCCTTGATGCGGGCATTGCCGACAAAGGTTGTTTCGGTCTCCTCGGGTTCGGGCAATCCAAGGTCACCCGCCCCAACCACTTCGATCCCGAAAGGCGCAAGCAGTCCGGTGATTTCGGACAGCTTGCCCTTGTTATGGGTTGCAACGAGGAGTTTTTGACCGTCAAACTTACGCACTTGCTGCGGCCTTTTGCGCGGCAACCAATTCGGTCACGCCTTTTTCCGCAAGATCCATCAATTGGTTCATCTGATCGCGCGAATAGGTCGAGCCCTCGGCGGACATTTGCACTTCGATCAATTTCTTGGTGCCGGTCATGATGAAATTGCCGTCAACGCCGGCTTCGCTGTCCTCGGGGTAGTCGAGATCAAGCACCGGTTGTCCGGCATAGATCCCGCAGGAAATCGCAGCGACCGGATCAACCAAAGGATCAGAGATTACCGCGCCGGTTTTCATCAATCTGTTCACCGCAAGACGCAGAGCCACCCAACCGCCGGTGATCGACGCGCAGCGGGTGCCGCCGTCGGCTTGGATCACATCGCAATCGACGGTGATTTGACGTTCACCCAGCGCGACGCGGTCCACGCCAGCGCGCAAGCTGCGGCCAATCAGACGCTGAATTTCGACGGTGCGGCCGCCTTGTTTTCCGGCGGCGGCCTCGCGGCGCATCCGGCTGGTGGTCGAACGGGGCAACATGCCGTATTCTGCGGTAACCCAGCCAAGACCAGAGCCCTTGATAAACGGCGGCACGCGGTCTTCGATGGTTGCGGTGCACAAAACATGGGTGTCACCCATGCGGATCATGCAAGACCCTTCGGCATGTTTGGTCACGCCGGTTTCGATGGACACGTCGCGCATTTGGTCTAAATTTCTTCCCGAAGGCCGCATGGTTATTCCCCTTTGCTGTTATGCAGGGGATACAAGGGGCCGAGGCGCAAAAGCAACCCCGATTGACCTTTCGCTCTGGTCATCTTTAATGAAGACAAGCATCGAGGAGCTGATGACAGACAGTGCAGGCATATTTGAACAGATGAACGAACGGTCACGCGAGGTATTTCGTCGCGTGGTTGAGGGATATCTGGAAACCGGCGGGCCAGTGGGCAGCCGGACGTTGTCACGCACGCTGAGCGAGAAGGTCTCGGCGGCGACGATCCGCAATGTGATGCAAGATTTGGAATACCTCGGGTTGCTCGATAGCCCGCATATATCCGCCGGCCGTGTTCCCACGCAGCAGGGGCTGCGGATGTTTGTCGATGGGTTGTTGGAGGTGGGCGATCTAGAGAGTGGCGATCGCCAAAAAATTGATGCGACTATGGATGACAACTCGTCCGATGTTTCCGGTATTTTGGATCGTGTGAGCACGGCCTTATCGGGCGTCACCCATGGGGCCTCCTTGGTGTTGACCCCGAAACACGAAGCACCAATCCGCCATATCGAATTTGTCTCTCTCGCGCATGACCGCGCCTTGGTGGTTTTGGTGTTTGGTGATGGCCATGTCGAAAACCGGGTGTTTGTTCCGCCGGTTGGCCAAACGCCTAGCTCGATGCGCGAGGCTGCGAATTTCCTCAATGCGATTGTCAGCGGCCGCACGTTGACCGATCTACAAACGGTAATCGGCAAAGAAATCGCCGCGCGCCGGCAAGAGATCGACCGGCTGGCACATGATTTGATTGCCTCCGGTCTTGCGGTTTGGGAGAATGCCGGCGACCGGAACGAGCGTCTTATCGTGCGTGGCCGGTCGAATCTGCTTGATACCGAAGGGCGCGATGAGGATGTCGAGCGCATCAGAACCTTGTTCGACGATCTTGAACGCAAGCGTGATATCGCAGAATTCCTCGAACTGACTGAAGATGGCGAAGGCGTGCGCATTTTTATTGGCTCAGAGAACAAACTTTTCTCACTTTCGGGTTCCTCTTTGGTGGTGAGTCCTTATATGAACGCTGATCGAAAGATCATTGGCGCGGTCGGGGTCATTGGCCCCACGCGCCTGAATTATGGACGGATCGTGCCGATTGTGGACTACACGGCGCAGATGGTCGGAAAGATCCTCTCCGACCGCGGGTAAAGGTGGATAAGATGGCAGAGCCCAAGAACGACGATTTTCTAGATGACATTGATGATGCCGAAGCCGAAGCATATGCCGAGGAAATGGCCGAAATTGATGACGAAGCGCTTGAGCTCGACGAGCTGCGGGCCGAACGGGACGAATATAAAGACCGCTTTATGCGTGCCTTGGCGGATGCCGAGAATGCGCGGAAGCGCTCGGACAAAGACCGCCGTGAGGCTGAAAACTATGGTGGGTCGAAACTGGCCCGCGATTTGCTTCCGGTCTATGACAATATGAAGCGCGCGCTTGAGGCCGCGACCGACGAGCAACGCGAGGTATCTGCCGCATTGCTCGAGGGTGTGGAGTTGACCCAGCGTGAATTGATTTCGGTGTTTAAAAAGCACGGGATCGTGCCGATCACGCCGGTTGTGGGTGATTCCTTTGATCCGCAGGTGCATCAGGCAATGTTCGAAGCGCCGGTGCCGGGCACCAAAGCAGGCGAGATCATTCAGGTCGCCGCCGAAGGCTTTATGTTGCACGATCGTTTGCTGCGTCCTGCGCAGGTTGGGGTGTCGTCGACGCCCGCCTGATCTTTGACGCCTTGTTCAACGTGAAACGCCCGCCCTCGAACAGAGGTGCGGGCGTTTTTGATCCTGCTGCGGTGGCATTGGTTCTATTCCGTCTTTGCGGCATCTTTCAATTCGTACAGCATTTGCAGCGCCTCGCGGGGGCTCATGTCATCAGGGTGCATTTCTGCCAGACGTTTTTCGACCGCCGATGGTCCGTTGGTTGCGGGCGGCGGCGGGGCGACCGAGAATAACGGCAGGTCGTCGATGACGGCGCGTTTGGCGCCGCTGCCATCGCGTTCGCCCTTTTCCAGCGCGTCCAAAACCACACGTGCGCGGGCAACCACGCTGTCGGGCAATCCGGCCAGTTTTGCCACTTGTACGCCGTAACTGCGATCTGCCGCGCCTTTGATCACCTCATGCAGGAAGATCACATCGCCTTCCCATTCCTTGACGGTTACGGTGGCATTTTCGACGCCGGCTAATTTTGCCGAAAGCGCTGTCATCTCGTGGTAATGCGTGGCGAAAAAGGCACGACATTTGTTGGCGTCATGCAGGTGTTCGAGCGTTGCCCAAGCAATCGAAAGCCCGTCATAGGTTGCGGTGCCACGCCCGATTTCATCAAGGATAACAAGTGCCCGATCATCCGCTTGGTTGAGAATCGCGGCAGTTTCAACCATCTCGACCATAAAGGTCGAGCGCCCGCGCGCCAGATCATCCGAGGCCCCGACGCGGCTGAAGAGTTGACTGACCAAACCGATGCGCGCGGTGCGGGCCGGGACAAAGCTGCCCATTTGCGCAAGCAGTGCGATTAACGCATTTTGCCGCAGGTAGGTCGATTTACCGGCCATGTTTGGACCGGTCAGAAGCCAGATATGCGCACCGTCGCCGCCATGTACGAGATTGGCATCATTGGCGACAAAGGGCGCGCCGCCCTGCGCGCGCAGGCTTTGCTCCACCACCGGATGACGCCCGCCCTCGATCACCAGATCGCGCGAATTGTCCATTTCTGGGCGACACCAATTTTCCCCCTGCGCCAGATCCGCCAAGGCGGCGGCCAAGTCAAATTCCGACAAGGCGCGAGCGGTCGCGTTGATCCGGGCGGCTTGTTCCAAAATTGCCTCTCTTAGGCCGGAATAGAGACGTTTTTCGATTTCCAACGCCCGCCCTCCGGCGTTGAGAATTTTGGTTTCCATTTCGGTCAATGCCGGGGTGTTGAAGCGCACTTGGTTGGCGGTGGTTTGGCGATGCTTGAAGCTGTCCGACAGAGGTTCGGACAGCATCTTTTCCGCGTGGGTCGCTGTCACTTCGACAAAATACCCCAACACGTTGTTGTGTTTGATTTTCAGCGTCGAAATGCCGGTCATTTCGGCATATTCGGTTTGCATTGCTGCGATGACGCTGCGGCCTTCATCGCGCAATTTGCGGCTTTCGTCCAATTCCGTGTCGAAGCCTTCGGCGATGAAGCCGCCGTCGCGGGCCAAAAGTGGCGGTTCGGCGATCAGCGCTTGTCCAAGCAAATCGATGAGCGTGTCGTGGCCTGTCAGATCCTGTGCGGCAGATTGCAGTAACGTCGGCAAGGCGGCGCCAGAAAGGGCCTCGCGGATTGCTTCTGCTTGCTCCAATCCATTACGGATGGATGCCAGATCGCGCGGCCCGCCACGGTCGAGCGCCAGGCGCGACAGGGCACGATCAAGGTCGGGCACCTTACGCAGGCTGTCGCGTAAATCCATACGCAATCGAGACTGTTCCAGCGTAAAATCGATCGCATCATGGCGATCCGTTATCACATCTAAAACGCGGGAAGGGGAGGACAGGCGCCGTTCAAGCAGCCGCGCACCGCCCGATGTTACGGTTCGGTCAATTGCGGCCAATAGCGATCCGGTGCGGCCACCGGACAGCGCATGGGTGAGCTCCAGATTGCGGCGCGTGGCGGCGTCAATTTGCATCATCCGCGCTTCTGCTTCGCGCAGCGGTGGGCGCAGCAACGGCAGCTTTCCCTTTTGCGTTAGGTCGAGATAATCGACGATTGCGCCCATGGCCGAAATTTCAGCACGGGTAAATTGGCCATATGCCTCTAAGGAGCCGACTCCAAAGAGAGATGTAAGGCGTTTCTCACCGGCTGCGCTGTCAAAGGAGGCGCGCGAAATGGGGGTGACTGCAGCGCCGGATTCAGAGACTGTTTCGGCTAAATCGCCATCTACCGCTTCGTTGATCAAAAGTTCCGCAGGCATCAGGCGCGCAAGTGCGGGGCCGACCCGAACAGGTGGCAGCGCCGTGACGTGAAACGCACCGGTGGAGATATCAACCCAAGCCAGCGCCGCATCGTCGCGGACCACGGCAAGCGCAGCAAGATAATTGTGCCGGCGGGCTTCCAGAAGGCTTTCTTCGGTCAGGGTGCCGGGCGTCACAAGGCGCACGACATCGCGCTTGACCACCGATTTGGCGCCGCGCTTTTTGGCGGTGGCGGGATCTTCGAGTTGCTCGGCAATGGCAACGCGAAATCCTTTGCGGATGAGCGACAGAAGATAGCCTTCGGCGGAATGCACCGGCACCCCGCACATGGCGATATCTTCGCCCAAATGTTTACCGCGCTTGGTCAACGCGATGTCGAGGGCTTCGGCGGCGGCCACGGCGTCATCGAAAAACATTTCGTAGAAATCACCCATCCGGTAGAACAAGAGCGCATCGCTGTGCCGTTCTTTGATCTCCAGATATTGCGCCATCATTGGCGTTACCGCAGCCGTGTTCACGCTCGTCCCCCATCACAGTGTTCCGGCGAAACCTAAACGCAGGCGCGCGCGCGCGAAAGCCCAAAGCGCGAAGTTGTTGAGGCGCGGCACGATGGCGTGTAGAAGGCGCAAGCCCAGATAGGAACAGAGCCGCACATGTCAAAAAATAAAGTCACCGCTGAAGAGGCGCTCGCTTTTCACCTCGAACCAACCCCCGGAAAGTTCGAGATTAGCGCAACCGTGCCGATGAGTACGCAGCGCGACCTGTCGCTTGCTTATTCCCCCGGGGTTGCGGTGCCCTGTGAAGCCATCGCAGCCAACCCTGAAACAGCCTATGATTACACCAACAAGGGCAACCTTGTGGCGGTGATTTCGAACGGCACGGCGGTTTTGGGCCTTGGTAACCTCGGGGCGTTGGGCGCGAAGCCGGTGATGGAGGGCAAAGCGGTTTTGTTCAAACGTTTTGCCGATGTGAATTCCATCGACATCGAATTGGACAGCGAAGACCCCGAAGCCTTGATCGCGGCGATCAAATTGATGGGCCCGACCTTTGGCGGCATCAACCTTGAAGATATCAAGGCGCCGGAGTGTTTCATTATTGAGCAGCGCCTCAAGGAAGAGATGGATATTCCGGTTTTCCATGATGACCAACATGGCACGGCGGTGATTTGCGCGGCGGGTTTGATCAATGCGCTGCATATTTCGGGAAAGAAAATCGAAGATGTGCGCATTGTGTTGAACGGTGCGGGCGCGGCGGGGATCGCTTGTCTTGAATTGCTCAAATCCATGGGGGCAAGGCACGACAACTGTATTATGTGCGATACCAAAGGTGTGATTTACCAAGGGCGCTCCGCTGGTATGAATCAATGGAAATCCGCCCATGCGGCGAAGACTGATGCGCGCACGCTTGAAGATGCGATGAAGGGCGCGGATGTGTTCCTTGGTGTGTCGGTCAAAGGGGCGGTGACCCCCGCGATGATTGAGGGCATGGCTGACAATCCGGTGATTTTCGCCATGGCGAACCCTGATCCCGAAATCACCCCCGAAGAGGCCCACGCCGTGCGCGCCGATGCGATTGTCGCCACCGGCCGATCCGATTACCCGAACCAGGTGAACAATGTATTGGGCTTCCCTTACCTGTTCCGCGGGGCGCTTGATATTCACGCCCGTGCCATAAACGACGAGATGAAGATCGCTTGCGCCGAAGCTTTGGCCGAATTGGCGCGCGAGGATGTGCCGGATGAGGTGGCTTTGGCCTATGGCCGCTCACTGAGCTTTGGCCGTGATTACATCATTCCGACGCCGTTTGATCCGCGTTTGATCTATCGGATTCCACCCGCCGTCGCCAAGGCGGGCATGGAAACGGGTGTGGCGCGTCGCCCTATCATTGATATGGATGCTTACGAGATTTCATTGAAATCACGGATGGACCCAACAGCATCGATCTTGCAAGGCATCCACGCCCGTGCCCGCAATGCCCAAGCGCGGATGATCTTTGCCGAAGGCGATGACCCTCGGGTGTTGAGGGCGGCGGTGCAGTATCAGCGGTCTGGCCTAGGTAAAGCGCTGGTTGTTGGCCGCGAGGCGGACGTGAAAGCAAAACTTGCCGCTGTCGGTTTGCCCGAAGCGGTGCGCGAGCTTGAGGTTGTGAACGCTGCAAACACGCGCCATTTGGCCCAGTACAAAGAGTTCCTCTACCAGCGCCTTCAACGCAAAGGTTATGATCGCCAGGATATCCACCGTTTGGCCGCGCGCGACCGCCATGTGTTTTCAGCGTTGATGCTTGAGCACGGGCATGGTGATGGTTTGGTGACGGGCGCGACGCGCAAATCGGCGCATGTTCTGGAGCGGATCAATCATGTGTTTGACGCCGAAGCCCATCAAGGTGCGGCGGGCGTGACGGCACTGTTGCAAAACGGCCGGATCGTTTTGATTTCGGATACGTTGGTGCATGAATGGCCCGACGAATACGATTTGGCAACGATTGCCGAACGTTCCGCCGATGTGGCGCGTCACCTTGGATTAGAGCCGCGCGTCGCTTTTGTTAGCTTCTCGACCTTTGGTTATCCGGTGTCGGAGCGGGCGCATAAAATGCATATCGCGCCAAAGGTTTTGGAAGAGCGCGGCGTTGATTTCGAGTTCGAAGGCGAGATGACCGTAGATGTGGCGCTGAATGTGAAAGCACAAGAAGCCTACCCCTTCTCGCGCCTCACGGGTCCCGCGAATATCCTTGTGGTGCCGGCGCGGCATTCGGCCTCGATCTCGGTCAAATTGATGCAGGAAATGGGCGGCGCAACGGTGATCGGTCCGATTCTCGCAGGTGTTGACGCGTCGATCCAGATTTGTTCGTCTAATTCGACGGTGAATGACATTTTGAATATGGCGGTTCTGGCGGCGTGCAAGGTCGGCTGATCCCGCAAGGGGATACCGATGACCATCTATAGCTTTGGCTCGATCAATGCCGATCACTTCTACCGGCTGCCGCAGTTGCCGCAGCCGGGGGAAACAATCGCGTGCAGTGACTATTCCACCGGCCTTGGCGGCAAGGGCGCGAACCAATCGGTTGCGGCGGCGCGGGCGGGCGGGCGCGTTGTGCATATTGGCGCCGTCGGGTCGGATGGTGTCTGGATGCGCGACCGTATGACGGCGTTCGGCGTGGATTGTAGCCATGTTGCAATTCTGGATGCGCCGTCGGGTCATGCGATCATCAATGTGGACGCAGACGGGGAAAATTCCATTGTGGTTTTCGCAGGGGTCAATCGCGCATTGACGATGCCGCAGGTCGAGGCCGCCTTGGCGCAGGCGAAAACCGGCGATGTGCTCTTGTTGCAAAACGAAACCAACCTGACCGCCGATGTCGCCCGTTTTGCGCAGGAACGGGGTCTAAATGTAATCTACTCCGCTGCGCCCTTCGATGCGGGCACTGTGGGTGAAATATTGCCTTTTGTGTCGCTGCTGCTGGTCAATGAGGGGGAGGCGCGCGATTTGCGCTTTGCCCTGGGGTTGACCGATGCGCAGGTCCCCCTACCGGATATGGTGACGACGCGCGGTGCGCAGGGCGCGCTTTGGCAATCAAACGACGGCGCGCATTTTTCCGTGCCCGCATTGAAGGTTGCGGTGCAGGACACCACGGGCGCGGGCGATACATTTGCAGGGTATCTTGCGGCGGGTTTGGCCGAAGGGATGGTGCCGCAGGACGCAATGCAATTGGCCACAGCGGCGGCGGCTCTTAAGGTCACACGGGCGGGAACAGCAGATGCCATTCCCGCCCGCGCAGAGGTTGATGCGTTTTTGAAAGATCAGTGACCGACAAAGGGCGCGGCATCGCCCCAAAGCTGTTTGACGCGCGCATCGCGGCCACAGCCCTCGCGGTATTTTTTATAGGCTTTGGATTGTTTGATCGGACCGAAGCGGGTCACGACCAAATTGCTGCCCTTGTAGTAATCTTGATGATAGTCCTCGGCGTTATAGAAACTTTTGGCATTCAGGATCGGGGTGACGATCTTTTTGCCAAGCGCCGATTGCGCCTCGGATTTTGCGGCCTCTGCGATGGCATTTTCCGCCGAATTAGAGACGAAAATCGCAGAGCGGTAGCTTTCTCCGCGATCACAGAATTGACCGCCCGCATCGGTTGGGTCAATCGAACGGAAGAACAGATCAAGCAGAGTTGCGCGGCTGACCTGTTTGGGATCAAATGTGATTTTTACGGCCTCATAGTGCCCCGTGCCGCCGCGCCCGACTTGTTTATAAGTCGGGTTTTCGGTGGTGCCGCCAGTGTATCCCGAAACGGCGGAGGTTACGCCTTTGACGCTCTCGAAATCGCTTTCGACGCACCAGAAGCATCCGCCTGCAACAACAAGCGTTTCGCTGCCTGCGGCTTGGGCGCGGGTGGATTGCAGCAAGAGCGCCAATCCGATCAGCGCCGATAGGGCAAGGGGTTTGATATGGTCTAGGACGTTTGGCATGGCGTACCTCCGCGCGGGATTAGGGTGTGTTTTTCCGACTGTGGCGCGGGGCAGGGCCTTCTGCCAATCCCCATGTCAGTCATGTCACGCAGAGGTGAGTGGAATTTACCGCGCAGATTGCCCCAAAAGAAAGCCCCCCGCATTACTCATGCAGGGGGCGAAACAGTCTCTAATCAGGCGAAAGCCTAGTCTTTGAGGCGGCGATCCCGTGCGCCGAGCAACTTGAGCCGCAGCGCGTTCAATTGGATAAAGCCTGCCGCATCGGTTTGATCATAGGCGCCCGCATCGTCTTCGAAGGTGACATGCGCTTCGGAATAGAGCGAGTGATCGGACCAACGGCCAACGGTGGTTGCCGCGCCTTTGTAGAGCTTCAACCGCACCGTGCCGGTGACGTGTTCTTGGCTCTTGTCGATGGCGGCTTGCAACATTTCGCGCTCTGGCGAGAACCAAAACCCATTGTAGATTAACTCTGCATAGCGGGGCATCAGGCTGTCTTTCAAATGGCCTGCGCCGCTGTCGAGGGTGATTTGTTCGATGCCGCGATGCGCTTCGAGCAAAACGGTGCCACCGGGTGTTTCGTAGATGCCGCGGGACTTCATGCCGACGAAACGGTTCTCGACGAAATCCAAACGGCCTATGCCGTGTTTGCCGCCCAATTCGTTCAGCTTGGTCAGGATCGTTGCGGGGCTCATCGCTTCGCCGTTGATCGACACGGCGTCGCCGCGTTCAAATCCGACCTCGATAAACTCGGGCGTGTTCGGTGCGTCTTCCGGCGCGACGGTGCGTTGGTAAACGTAATCGGGTGCGGCCACGGCCGGATCTTCGAGAACCTTGCCCTCGGAGGAAGTGTGCAAAAGGTTCGCATCGACCGAGAAGGGCGCTTCGCCGCGTTTGTCTTTGGCGACGGGGATCTGGTTTTTCTCGGCGAATTCCAACAGGCGGGTGCGCGAGGTCAAATCCCATTCGCGCCAGGGCGCGATCACTTTGATATCGGGGTTGAGCGCGTAGCAGGCCAATTCGAACCGCACCTGATCGTTGCCCTTACCGGTGGCGCCATGGGCGACCGCGTCGGCACCGCAAGCGGCGGCGATCTCGACTAGACGTTTGGAGATCAGCGGCCGCGCGATCGAGGTGCCGAGCAGATACAGGCCTTCATACAGGGCATTGGCGCGGAACATCGGGAAGACGAAATCACGCACGAATTCTTCGCGGATGTCCTCGATATGGATGTTCTCGGGTTTGATACCAAGCAATTCTGCCTTGGCGCGCGCGGGCTCCAATTCTTCGCCCTGGCCCAGATCGGCGGTGAACGTGACGACCTCGCAACCATATTCAGTTTGCAACCACTTCAGGATGATCGAGGTATCAAGACCGCCGGAGTAGGCCAGAACAACCTTTTTCGGGGCGAATTTTTTGGGCGCGGACATATGGGTTTCCCTTCATCGGATATCGCTGCGCCGATAGCGCTTTTTTTACCGCAGGGCAAGGGATTGGGCTGTTCGGGACCTTTTCTTTGCGGTTCCGATGGGGCAGGTTCGCCAATAACGTGTGTGAGGAGACTAAAGATGTCGGGATTTAAGATTTTTGCCAAGGCGATTGATCTGGTCGTCAATAACCGTAAAGCGGCGATGCAAATTGTATTGGTGCCGTGCTTGATCGCTCTGGGCGTCTCCTTTTTGATGTTTGGGTCGCTGGCGTCCCAAGTTGTCGGAACGTATCAATATTCACCGTTTCTCTTCGTGGGAACGTTGATCATTTTTGTGATCTGGCTGTGGATCGCCGTGGCATGGCATAGGTTCATTTTGCTTTCTGAATACCCGACCGGCTGGGTGCCCGCGATCAAGCTTGACCGGATCGGCAGCTATTTTGGCCACGGCCTGTTGTTGGGTTTGGCGATGCTGGTGGTTATTATTCCCGCCATGCTCGTGATCTTTACTGCGGCGAGCGGGGATGGGGGTGCCTTGGGTGTGGCGGTTTTCCTCGTGCTCTATGCGCTTGCCACTGTGCTGTTTTATCGTCTTTCGCCAATCCTTCCTGCGGCTGCTATTGGAAAGCGGCTTTCGTTGAAGCAAGCGTGGGCGGCAACCAAGGGGCATGTGGGCACCTTTGTGGGCCTGTTCATTGCACTCAGCATTTTCGGTGCAGTCATTGGTTTAATCCTGACGCTTTTGGGATCTGTCCCATTGATCGGACCTCTCGTCCAAATCCTGTTTCAAGTGTTTTCGATCCTCCTCGGCGTCAGTGTTCTCAGCACGATTTACGGTCATTTCATCGACGGCCGGCCTTTGGATTGATATTTGAGCCGTATTTACGGCCCCTTGCCCTCTTGCTTTGACGCGGTGCTTGCGCCACTTCATGTTGCATGGACAGCTTTACCGATAGGGCCCGTGCGGCCACCGCCGAGATGCGCGCTGTGTTTGACGCAACGCCTTTACAACGCAACGCGCATTTGAGCGAACGTTTCGGCGCGGATATTTGGCTCAAGCGCGAAGATCTGACGCCGGTGCGGTCGTATAAATTGCGCGGGGCGTTCAATGCGATGCGCAAGGTTTTGACGGATGATCCCGATAAAGCGGTGTTCGTATGTGCCAGCGCCGGTAATCACGCACAGGGCGTGGCCTATATGTGCAGCCATTTCGGCGTTAAAGGCGTGATCTTTATGCCGGTGACGACTCCGGCGCAAAAGGTCAACAAAACGCGGATCTTTGGCGGGGATGCGGTCGAAATCCGGTTGGTTGGCGACTACTTCGATGACACTCTCGGTGCGGCGCAAACATGGTGTGCTGAGGCAGGCGGGTATTTCCTTGCGCCCTTTGATGATGCCGATGTGATCGAAGGCCAGGCCAGCGTTGCGATTGAAACGCTCGATCAATTGGGCCGCAGGCCGGATCACATTGTTTTGCCTGTCGGCGGCGGTGGATTGGCGGCGGGAGTGCGGTCAGTTCTGGGACCGGATCAATCTTGTAGCTTTGTCGAGCCAATGGGTGGGATGAGCCTTGCTGCAGCGGTGAAGGCCGGCGCGCCGCAGACCTTGAGTAAAGTCGACAGTTTCGTTGACGGTGCGGCTGTGGCGCGGATCGGGGCGCTGCCCTTTGAGCGGCTCAAGGACATCGACCCGCGAGATATCCTTGCCGCGCCGGAGGATCGAATTTGCGTCACGATGCTTGAGATGCTCAACGTCGAAGGTATCGTTTTGGAACCTGCTGGCGCTTTGGCAATTGATGCGCTGGGCGATATTGCGCAGAGTATTCAGGGTAAAACCGTGGTGTGTGTCACCTCGGGCGGGAATTTCGATTTTGAACGCTTGCCAGAGGTGAAAGAGCGGGCCCTGCGCTATTCGGGGCAAAAGAAATATTTCATTTTGCGCCTGCCGCAGAGGCCCGGCGCGCTGAAAGAATTTCTTGGGATTCTGGGGCCGCATGATGATATCGCGCGGTTTGAGTATCTGAAAAAATCAGCGCGCAACTTCGGGTCGGTGTTGATCGGGATCGAAACGGTGGATTCAGCGCATTTTGACCGGTTGTTTGCAGCGTTGGACGCGGCGCATTTTACCTATCAAGACATAACCAATGACGAGATTTTGGCGCAATTCTTGATTTAGCCGGATGCAGTCGGCAAGCATCGAGGATGCTTTTCAGCGGCCTCATAGGGTCGGCTAGGCCGCAAGTCGCGCGCGTAATTCGGCTTCAAAGGTTGATTTGGAATTTGCAAAGCTATCGCATATCGCCCCGAGGTCGATGCCCTCGGTTTGACCGGCTGCCGCGCTTTTCTCGCCTGCTTCGCAGAGTTTGGAAAAATCCATAAATCCGAGATTCAAGGCGCTGCCCTTGAGAAAATGCAACTCTGATTCAAGCGCGCCAGCATCCAATGACGGACGAAGCCGCTCGACGCCCTCGCCGACCTCGTCAAGAAACAAGTCTACCACTTCGGCAAAATCTTCGTCGCCAATTTCGTCACGCAATTCGGTTACGCGGGCCCAATCAATCATGGTCTGTCCTCTGAGTCGTCATTGTTTATAGTGAAGGCGATAAAGGTTAATATCCCATACATGTCCGCAGGGGGAACCAGCCAGACCGATCAGATTTTGATCAATTTTTCTATTTCACGGCTTGTTAAATCCTAAGGCGGTATCGCTGTTCTCCAACGAAGCAAAGTCGCGCTCTGCGGCACTTAGGATCAAGCGTGACAGCTGCACAGGACACCAACATCATCGTGTCGGACATCGCCCCAAAAGAGTGCGCAATCAAACGTGTGTTGGTCGTGGACGACAGCCGTTTGCAACGCCGCATCCTCAGCGCCTCGTTGAACAAATGGGGGTTTGAGGTCTGGGAGGCGGAGTCCGGCGTTGAAGCCTTGGAAATCTGCCGCAAGGCACCGCCGGATTTGGTGGTGTCGGATTGGATGATGCCGGGGATGGACGGGCTTGAGTTTTGTCAGGAATTTCGCGCGATGGCGCGCGAAAGCTATGGCTACTTTATTCTCCTGACATCGAAATCCGAAAAAGGTGAAGTGGCACAGGGGTTGGACAACGGGGCGGATGATTTCCTCTCCAAACCCGTCAGCGCCAGCGAACTGCGGGCGCGAATCACTGCCGGCGAGCGGATTTTGCGTATGGAACGGGAGTTGACCGAGAAGAACCGGTTGATCACCGAGACACTGGATGAATTGCAGGCGCTTTACGATTCTCTCGACAGCGATTTATTAGAGGCCAAAAAGCTACAACAAAGCCTTGTGCCGGAGCGGCACCGCAATTTTGGCACGGCGGATGTGTCTCTATTGCTGCGCTCGTCGGGTCATGTGGGGGGCGATTTGGTCGGATTTTACCCGATCAGCGAACATCGCATCGGACTGTATGGGATCGACGTTTCGGGGCATGGGATCAGCTCGGCCTTGATGACGGCGCGATTGGCCGGATATCTGTCTTCTTCCTCGCCCGAGCAAAATGTTGCGATGCAAAAGCAACCTGATGGCAGCTATGCGCCATTGCCGCCCGAAGAGGTGATCGCCAAGTTGAACCAACTGGTTCTCGACGAGATGGAGACAGAACACTATTTCACGCTGCTTTTGGCCGATGTCGATTTGACCACGGGGCGGGTCGTGATGGCGCAGGCCGGGCATCCGCATCCGGTGGTGCAGCGTGCCGATGGTACGATTGACCAAAGTGGGCCGGGCGGATTGCCGGTGGGGTTGATCGAAGGCGCAAGTTTTGAGCAATTCGAGCGCCAATTGAACCCTGGAGACAGGTTGCTGATCCTGTCCGATGGGGTGGTGGAATGTCCTGATGCGCAGGGCAACCTTCTGGACGAAGACGGGTTAGAGGGGCTGCTGCATAATCTCAAGGATGTGGGGGGCACCAACCTTCTTGAAGCGTTGATCTGGAAGCTGACGGAGTTTGCCGAGGGCAAGGATTTTCCCGACGATGTGTCAGCGATCTTGCTGGAGTATCAAGGCAGCGCAGAGGTGTAGGCGCAGCCAAATGGCCCTTGCGCCAATGTATCTATTGGCCGATGCTCGGGTTGCATGGGGCCACCCCTCCGCGATTTGGGGTGTGTTGTGTCACAATAGCAAAGACGCGAGAAAATGGCGGTCGCCGGCATTACCAAGCTCACAGGCCGCCAATCGCGCGGGCATCCAGATCGCCAAATGTCCCGGTTCGGTGGGTTCATGGATCTGTCGCACCGGACGGGCGATATAGACGGTGCACAGTTTTTCGGCCCAAATCTCGTAATCCGGCATGAACGTGAACCGGCGAAACGCGCCAATACGGCGGGGACGGTCGATCGAAAATCCGGTTTCTTCGAGAACTTCACGATAGAGCGCTTGCAGCGGGCTTTCGCCCGGATCGATACCGCCACCGGGCAATTGCAAGTCAGGAAAGGGCTTGGATTGATGGGTCAGCAGGACATCAGCGCCCTGCGCCAGCACTGCATAGACGCCGGGGCGGTGGATGTAATTGCGTCCGGTTTCGGGGGCCTCGCCAAAGCGTCTGATCATGATTGTTCCTCACTTTACTCATGTGATCGGGCATATTTGCCCATATGAACCCTGCGTTTCATGGGGCGCACCCCTTGGCCCGCACCTTGTCGAGACTATATAGTCGCGGTATGCCAAGCCAAGGCCTTGAAGGAAACCCCATGACACTCGGAACCAAACTCGCTTGGGACGACACGGTATTGCCGTTCCAGCTCGACAATGCAGATATTCGTGGCCGCGTTGCGCGGCTGGACGGGGTGCTTGATGGCATTCTCAAACAACACGCCTATCCCGCGCAGGTCGAGGCATTGGTCGCGGAAATGGCGCTGTTGACTGCTTTGATCGGACAAGCGATCAAAGTGCGGTGGAAATTGTCGCTTCAGGTGCAAACCAAAGGCGCGGTGCGCATGATCGCCACGGATTATTATGGTCCCGACGATGAAGGCCGCGCCGCCCGTATTCGCGCTTATGCCAGTTATGATGCTGACCGCTTGACCGATGCAGAGCCGTTTGCGCAATTGGGCGAAGGCTATTTTGCCATTCTGATCAACCAAGGTGACGAGGGCACGCAACCCTACCAAGGCATCACGCCGCTGGATGGCGGATCGCTTGCCGCCTGTGCCGAGGCCTATTTTGCCCAATCGGAACAATTGCCAACGCGATTTTCGCTGTCCTTCGGGCGGTCCACGGAAAGGGGCGGGGACGAACATTGGCGTGCGGGCGGCATGATGTTGCAACATATGCCAAAAGCATCGCCTTTCGTTGCCGCAGGTGAAGGGACGGGCGATGGTGGGTTGCTGCGCCCTGCGGATTTGGTAGAGGGCAACGCCGAAGAAAACTGGGGCAGGGTCAATATCTTGCTCGATACGGTCGAGGATCTGGAATTGATCGGCCCGAGCGTGCCGCCCACGGATCTTCTGGTGCGCCTCTTCCACGAGGAAAGCCCGCGCGTGTTCGACGCGCAATCGGTGCGCTTTGGGTGTTCGTGTTCCGAGGAGCGCGTGCGGCAGAGCCTGTCGATCTATTCGGCAAAGGACATTGAAAAGATGACCACGCCCGAGGGCCGCGTCACCGCAGATTGCCAGTTTTGCTCGGCGCATTATGATCTCGACCCGAAAACCGTCGGCTTCGAGGCCGAGATACCCCCCGAAGGTCCTTCGTCGTGAACGATGGCGCCAGCAACAACCGTCCTGCGATTTTCGCGCCGGTGATGCGGGCGCTGAACCGGGCGGCAGTCCCGTCGTCGGATTTCGACTTCGATTCGACGACACGGGTCCCCGGGCGGGAGTTGCGCGCAGCCGGTGTCTTGGTGCCGCTGATCGAGCGGGCGAACGGATTGCAGATGATCCTGACAAAACGCGCGTCGCATCTCAAACATCATCCGGGGCAGATCGCCTTTCCCGGCGGCAAGCAAGACCCAGGTGATCGCGATGCAATCGACGCGGCTTTGCGTGAGGCGGAAGAAGAGATCGGATTGACTCGCCGCAAGGTGGACGTCTTGGGGGTTTTGCCCACCCATGAGACCGGAACAGGGTTCTTGATGACCCCGGTTTTGGCGCGGGTGACCGAGGATTTTGTGCCTGTTCCCGAGGCGGGCGAAGTCGAGGTGGTATTTGAGGTGCCCTTGGCGCATGTCGCGGATCCGGCACGGTTCGTTGTGCAATCACGATATTGGGGCGGGACATTGCGGCAGTATTTTACCGTGCCCTATGGGCCCTATTATATTTGGGGTGCAACGGCGCGGGTTTTGCGCAGCCTCGCGGACCGGATGGGCGAATGAGCTTAGAGCTGGCCGGCGCAGAGTGGTTGACCACCGCACCCACGCAGGCGGTATGTGCGATGTTGGAAGGCGCAGGGTATCAGGCTTTGTTTGTGGGGGGATGCGTGCGCAATGCGCTGATTGGTGCGCCGGTTTCGGATATTGATATTTCCACCGATGCGCGGCCTGATCGGGTGATGGAATTGGCCGAGGCCGCCGGTTTTCGCGTCGTGCCCACGGGAATCGCGCATGGCACCGTGACGGTCATCCACGGCGGTATCCCGCATGAAGTCACTACGTTTCGCCGCGATGTGGAAACGGATGGTCGCCGGGCCGTTGTCGCCTTTGCCGAGACGGTCGAAGCAGATGCACATCGCCGTGATTTCACCATGAATGCGCTGTATTGTGATGCGCGCGGCACGGTGATTGATCCGCTTGGTGGGTTGGCCGATCTGGTCGCGCGGCGCCTGCGGTTCATCGATGATGCCTCCGCGCGCATTGAAGAAGACTATTTGCGCATCCTGCGGTTTTTCCGGTTTCATGCTTGGTATGGTGATGCAAATGCGGGAATGGATGCCGACGCCTTGGCTGCGATCGCGGCGCATCTTGATGGTCTTGCGGGCCTGTCGGCGGAACGCGTGACATCCGAATTGCGCAAACTACTGACAGCACCGGATCCCGCGCCAGCCGTCGCCGCGATGCGCAGCACAGGCGTTTTGGCGCGTGTTCTTGAAGGGTGTGACGACCGTAGCCTGTCTTTGCTCGTGCATATCGAAGTGGACGTAGGGGCCGCGCCGGATCCGATGCGCCGCTTGGCGGTATTGGGCGGCGCCCCAGAGACGCAGTTGCGGCTTAGTAAAGCCGAAGCGGCGCGGTTGATCCGGTTGCGCGATGCGATTGGCGCGATGATGGACGGGGGCGAGATAGGGTATCGGATGGGTGTGGATATGGCCCGCGATGTTTTGTTGTTGCGTGCGGCCACGTTCGAAAGCCCATTCGATCATTCGGCTATGAACGCTGCGCAAGGCGGCGCAAAGGCCGAGTTTCCGGTCAGGGCACGGGATTTGATGCCAGACCTGCAAGGCGCGGCATTGGGCGCGCGTTTGGCGGAGCTTGAATCGCGGTGGATCGCATCAGGGTTTTCGCTCTCCCGTGCGGCGTTGCTGGGCGCTTAGGGCTTTCGCGGCACGGGTTTGCGCGCTATGCGGAGCGGATGAGCGAATATAAGATCCAACGATTGGGCCATCAAGGTGATGGCATTGCCGCCGGCCCCTTGTTTGCGCCCCTGACCCTTCCGGGGGAGGTGGTCACAGGGACAGCAGACGGCACGCGGTTGACTGATGTGCGTATTGTCACGCCGTCGGCGGACCGTGTTGCGGTGCCGTGCCGGCATTTCAAATCCTGCGGTGGATGCCAGTTGCAGCACGCCAGCAATGAATTCGTTGCTCAGTGGAAGGTTGACGTGGTGCGCCGCGCCTTGGAGGCACAGGGATTGGAAGCCGAATTCCGCCCGATCAAAACCTCGCCGCCGCAAAGCCGCCGGCGCGCTGGATTTTCGGTGAAACGCACCAAAAAGGGCGCGATGGCGGGATTTCATGCGCGGGCTTCCGGTCTTGTGATCGAGATCCCGGATTGCAAACTGTTGCACCCTGATGTGATGGCGATGCGCCCCGCTGCCGAGGCTTTGGCAGTGCTGGGCGGATCCCGCAAGGGCGAGATGACGGTGATGGTCACGCGCTCGGTGGATGGGGCGGATATTGCGGTCACGGGTGGTAAGCCGGTTGATGATGTCTTGCGGACTGGCTTACCCGCGATTGCCGAGCAATATGATTTGGCACGGCTGACATGGGACGATGAAACGATCGCCACCCGTCGTCCGCCGCGTCAGGCCTTTGGTCGCGCGCTGGTCGTGCCGCCCGCAGGTGCATTTTTACAGGCGACAGATGCCGGCGAGGCGGCGTTGGTGCAGGCGGTGCGCGAAATCGTTGGGGATGCCGCGCAGGTGGTCGACCTGTTTGCCGGATGCGGCACCTTTGCCTTACCATTGGCGGAAGGTGCCGAGGTGCACGCAGTTGAGGGCGATGCAGCGATGGTCGCGGCTTTGGATCGCGGGTGGCGCGGTGCGCAGGCGCTCAAGAAAGTCAGCCATGAGGCGCGCGATTTGTTCCGCCGTCCGTTGATGCCGGACGAGTTGAAAAAATTTGACGTGGCGGTGATTGATCCGCCGCGCGCCGGTGCCGAGGCGCAGGTGACTGAATTATGCGCCGCAACGGTGCCGCGTATCGCATTCGTATCCTGTAATCCGGTCAGTTTCGCCCGTGATGCCAAGGCCTTGATTGATGCAGGATATGTCATGGAATGGGTGCAGGTGATCGACCAGTTCCGCTGGTCTGCGCATGTGGAGCTTGTGGCGGCCTTTCGCCGGGCGTGAAAAACCTTGCTGCGTGGCTACGGCTCGGGCTTTGCGAATTCCGCAGGGTTTGCTATGAGCGGGTCAAAACAACAGCGTTGATTTTCGATGCGAGCGGGCAAACATCATGGCAATTTTTCGGGCATTCTTTCTTTTGGTTGCGCTTTTCGGACTGGCCTCTTGCGGCGGGCTGCGCGGCTACAATGGTCCCGAGGTGACGCAGGTTTTAGTCTATAAACAGAACCGGACGATGTATTTGCTGCATCACGGTGAGGTGTTGAAGAAATATGATATCGGGCTTGGGTTCGCACCGGATGGCCATAAGGCTCAAGAAGGCGACGGGCGCACGCCGGAGGGCGATTACCTGATCGACCGGCGTAATCCAAACAGCGAGTTTCACCTGTCCGTCGGGATCAACTACCCCAATGACACCGATATTGCGCAGGCCGAAGCGCGCGGCGTTTCCCCCGGCGGCGACATATTTATTCACGGGCAACCGAACCGTGCCAAGGGCAATAAATTGCCGCGCGCTGATTGGACCGCAGGGTGTATTTCCGTGCGCAACCGCGAGATCGAGCAAATCTATGCGATGGTCAATGATGGCACTCCGATCCGGATTTACCCCTGACAGCTGAATACCTGATGTATGCATGCCTTGCATAGCGCCCGAATGCAAACGGCCGCCTCGAAAGGCGGCCTTTGTTTTTCTGCTGTGCTGCGGGTCAATCGCCCATGATTAATGTCCACCAGATTTTGCCATTGCTTTCCTGATGCCATGCAAAACCCATATTGACCGCACGTTTGTCGAGAACCACGTCGCGGGTATCGGGTTGCTCCATCCAAGCGCCAAGAGTTTCGACTTCGGTCTCGTAGGTTTCCGAGATATTCTCGCCGAGCATCGTGCCAGTATATCCGACGCGGCGCACCCGGTCGATTGGCGAAGAGCCATCAGAGCCGAAATGCCACGGACGGTTCTGGATCGACATATCGCGCGAATGGGTGGCGGCGGCGGCGGTCAGCTGTGGGTCAAGCGTGACCGGCTGCGCGCCAGAGGCGCTGCGCAGGGCATTGACCGAATCAAGCATGCGATACTGCATCTTGGCTTCGCCGGTGTTCGGGATGCGATAAAGACGCGGTAGGGGTTTGCCATCGGGGCCGAGGGTCGGCTCGCTCGGCGTACAGGCCGCAAGGCTCAGCGCAGAGATGAGGGCAATTGCAATGGGTCGGATCATAGGGCTCACCTGAATCTTGTGTTCACCAGCCTTATCCTGCGCGCCGTTGCGTTTCAAACCCACATGCGCGTGAGAATGCGAGTTAACAGTTGTTTGATTTGCGACTGCGGCTTTCGCGCCATATATCAGGAGGCAATTGAAAGCGTCCGGTCCGGAGATCACGTTATGAATACCAATAAACCATCCAGCCGCCGCGCCTTTTTGGCGAGTGGTGCTGCATTTTTGGGCACGCCGGCCCTTGTCGGGCGTGCTTTTGCACAAACCACCGACGTGAACGGCGATGATACCGTCGAGCTAGAGCATGACGTCACCGAGGTTGTACGCCGCAATATTTCTAGCTTCCGTTCGCTGGACTGGCGGCCATATTTCTCGAATTTGAAGAATGGCGCGGTTTTGGTCGATATTACGTCGCGGGCCTTGCATTATTGGTCCGAGGACGAAAGCATCTATAAGCTTTACCCGTCCAGCGTGCCGTTATCCGATGATTTGACCCGCCTTGGCCGCACTTCGGTGATCAAAAAGGTCGAAGGCCCAAGCTGGCGCCCGACGCCGTCCATGATCAAGCGCAATCCGGAATGGCCGCCGTATGTCGGGCCGGGGCCGGACAATCCGCTTGGTACGCATGCGCTTTATCTCAGCTGGACCTACTACCGGATTCACGGCACGCATGACACGCGCAAAATCGGGCGTCGGTCGTCCAATGGCTGTATCGGGCTTTATAACGAGCATATTGCCGAGCTTTTCGGCCTGACCAAGGTCGGCACCCAAGTGTTGCTTATTTGACAAACTTCCGTTGAGTCGGCAGGTTAGAAATAATCTAGTGTTTGCAATCAAGAATGTTTGATGGTTAGAAAACGCTACGAGGTTTAGTCTTGGGGCCTGTCCGTGTCATGTTTGGCCGGTATGCAGGCGAATATCTGGAGAACACTACTATGAAAAAGATCGCACTCGCCGCCGCTTTCGCTGCTGCTGCAACCACCGCTTCGGCAGGCAACATGGCAGAGCCCATGATGGACGCGCCGGTTATCGTTGAAGAAACTGCTTCCTCCTCGGCTTCGGGCATCTTGATCCCGCTGCTGGTTCTGGCAGTTGTCGCAGCGGCCGTTGCAAACGACTAAGAATTGGCCCTTCAGGGCAGATTCGAAAGGCGGAGGGTTTTCCCTCCGCCTTTTGCGTTTTATGGCCGGATGACAGCGCCGGTTTTTTGCACCCCGTCAGGGGTGCCCAATATGGAAAAAGCGCCGCAGCTCCTTGAAGCGCGGCGCTTTTCTCATGGTTTCGAGCAGGTGAGCGTTACGCCAACCAGCCTGCCAGGTTTTCTTCGATAACACCGCAGAGGGCGCGAATATGCCCCGGATCATCGTTGAGGCAGGGAATATAGAGAAATTCCTCACCGCCTGCATGTACGAAGCTCTCGCGAATTTCTTCGTTGATCTCTTCGAGCGTTTCGATGCAATCGGCGGCAAAGGCCGGGGCAATGACGGCGATGTTCTTTTTACCCTCTTCCTCGGCCAAACGCGCGACTTCCTTGACGGTATAGGGTTTGAGCCACTCTTCTGGGCCAAACACTGATTGGAAGGTTGTGGTGATTTGTGTCTCGTCCCATCCCAGCCGTTCACGCAAGAGGCGCGTGGTTTTCTGGCATTTGCAATGATAGGGATCGCCTTGCGTCAAATAGCGTTCCGGCATGCCGTGGTAGGAGACAACCAAGAGGTCCGGCTTTTTCGTGGCTGTTTCATAGGCACGTTCGACAGATGCGGCCAGAGCATCGATATAGTCGGGGTTTTCGAAGTATTCGGGCACCGTGCGTGCCGCCGGCTGTGCCGTTTGCTTCATCAGCGCGCGGAAAAATTCATCGTTTGCGGTGGCGGTCGTGGCCCCCGCGCATTGCGGATAAAGCGGGAAAAACAGGATTTTGGTGCATCCGGCTTTGACCATTTCGTCGACTTTGGATTTGGTCGACGGGTTGCCGTAGCGCATGGCGAAATCCACCATGACCTGATCGCCGTAGCGCGTATGCAATTCGGTGCGGATCGCGGCCGTTTGATCCCGCGTGATGGTCAACAGCGGGCTTTCATTTTTTTCCGTGTTCCAAATGGACCTGTAGGCGGCACCTGATGTAAAGGGCCGCTTGCTCAAGATGATCAGTTGAAGCAGCGGTTGCCATTTCCATTTGGGGTAATCAATGACCCGTTGGTCGGACAAAAATTCGTTTAGGTACCGGCGCATCGACCAGTAATCTGTACCGTCTGGGGTGCCGAGGTTGGCGATAATCACGCCGACTTTGGCTGCAGGCACCTTCGGATGGTTCTTTGGCGCATGAGCGGGGCAGGTGGCGTGGATGGATGCATCCGGCATCGGGCTCTCCTCGTGGGTGGCGGTAACGGCATACAGGTTTCACCGGACATAGTGGAAACGCCCGATGGTTCAACATTTTTCACTGCAGGTGCGTCGATCTATGCAGCGCTAAAGGGGTGTGAGCGGCGTTTCATCGGTTCCCAAGGCATCGGCAAGGCGTTGCGAAGCGGATCCCGGGCGCAGGGGTTTTTGTTGGCTGTCGTCCGGGGCCCATCCGGTGAGCACCGTCAATTCGAACGTGGCTTTGATTCGTTTGGTTTGGGCCGCATCTATGGTGTTTACGGCACCCGTAGCATCCTCTGCGGCGAAATGCTGTGCATAGATTTCTGCCGCGCGGGTGAAAACGGCGCGCCGTGTCGGGCGGCGCAATCGGGACGTCAGCGCGTTATTTTCCCCCATTGCCCGCAGATCATGCATCAAATGCAGCGCCGATTTATACGTCACAGTGAGCGGCACGCTATCTGCGACCGGCAGCGCAAAACCGGCCCGTTGCAACAATCCGCCGAGATCGCGAATTTCGCCCATCGGGGCGACGCGCGGGCTTAGCCCGCCGGTCACCTCGCTTTCGGCCTGCGCCAGAGCCGCCCGCAATTCTGACAGGGTTTGGCCGCCGAAAAACACCGCGAGGAATAGCCCGTCAGGGCGCAGGGCGCGGCGCGCCTGCACCAATTGCCCGACCGGATCATCGGACCAATGCAGCGCCATCGCATGCACCACCAGATCATGCGCTTGCGGGGCGAGGTTCAAAGCGTCTTCATCGGCGATGATTTGTGCAGTGTCAAAATTTTGTCGCCAAAATCCGTCATGACCGGTGACAAGGGCCATGTCGGTAAAGGTTCTGTTAACCATCGCGAGTCGATCATTAATCTCCTCTGCGGCGGATTCGTGCAGGAAGCTGGCGAATCCCTTTGCGGCGCGCGTGCGGTTGCGCAAGAGGGCGGTCCGGTCGGTGAGAGATGGGTTTTGCGTCATGGCGCGAACCATAGGAGGGGGAGCATGGGAATTCAAACGGCATTGCGTGTTGTTTACCCGCCACGGTGCCTCAGTTGCGGCGATGCGGTCGAAAGCGATTTCGGCCTATGTGGTCCCTGTTGGCGCGACACGCCTTTTATCATTGACCCGTGCTGTGATGCCTGCGGCGCGCCCTTGCCCGAAGGGCTGGGGGATGTATCCGGTGCGGTGATGAAATGCGACGCCTGCCTTGATCATCCGCGCCCGTGGGTGCGGGGGCGGGCGGCGCTTTTATACGAAGGCAAAGGCCGCGATTTGGTTTTGGCGCTCAAACATGGGGACCGGCATGAAATCGTCCGGCCGGCGGCGAAATGGATGGCGCGGCGCGCGCAATTTTTGTTGGCCCCGCAGATATTGGTTGCGCCGATCCCGTTGCATTGGACGCGGATGCTCAAACGGCGGTTCAATCAATCGGCGCTGCTGGCCGAAGCTTTGGCACATGAATTGGGTCTCGCTTATTGTCCCGACCTGTTGCAACGCCCGACCCGCACCGCGCAACTCAAAGGCATGGACCACGCTGCGCGGTTTCAGGAATTGGAAGGCGCCATCACCGTTCATCCCAAGCGGCGCCACCGAATAGCGGGACGGTCGGTGCTTTTGGTGGATGATGTCTTGACCTCTGGCGCGACGCTTCACGCAGCAACACAGGTTTGTTTACAGGCTGGTGCCAAAGATGTGCGCATCGCGGCCCTCGCACGCGTTGCAAAAGAGGCCTAAATCTCCGACAACGAAACAAAACCGGAGAAACGCGATGAACCCTGTCTTGATATACACCACGTCGACATGTGGCTTTTGCCACGCGGCGAAACGCCTATTGAAAGAAAAAGACGTCAACTTCCAAGAGGTTGATGTGACAGCCGATCCATCACGGCGCGCCGAAATGACGCAAAAGGCCAATGGCGGGCGCACCGTTCCGCAGATTTTCATCGGGGACACCCATGTCGGCGGCTGTGATGATCTTTATGCCATGGAAAACGCGGGTAAGCTCGACGCGCTTTTGGCGGGCTAGGCGATGAAAACCGCGCTGTTGCAGATCACGTCGTCGGATGATCCGGCGCATAACCTTGCGATGATGCAAGCCATGCTGCGCGAGGCGGCGGAGCATGGCGCGGGTTTTGCTTTGTTGCCAGAGGTGTGCAATTGCCTCTCTACCTCTCGTAGCCATCAAAATGCGGTGCTGCAGCGCGAGGAGGAGGATTTGGTTCTCGCTGGCTTATGTGACACGGCGCGGGCGCTGGGTATTTGGGTGTTGATCGGATCTTTGGGGTTAAAGACCGGCGATGCAGACGGGCGGTTTGCCAACCGGTCGTTTGTGGTCGATCCCGATGGCGCGGTAAAAGCCCGCTATGACAAACTGCATATGTTTGATGTGCAGGTGAATGAGACCGAAACCTTCCGCGAAAGCGACGGCTACCGCCCCGGAGACCATGCACAGATTTGCGAAACGCCCTTCGGTGTGCTGGGCCTGTCGGTCTGTTATGATATTCGCTTTGCCTATCTCTACCGTGCCTTGGCCAAGGCGGGCGCGCAGATATTGACCGTTCCGGCGGCGTTTTCGCCCGTAACCGGCGCGGCACATTGGGAGCCATTGCTGCGTGCCCGCGCGATCGAGACGGGGAGTTATGTTTTGGCCCCCGCGCAGGTCGGCGCGCATGATATCAGCCGTGGCAAACCCCGTAGCACCTACGGGCATTCCATGGTGGTGGCACCGTGGGGCGAGGTTTTGCTCGATATGGGAACTGAGACGGGCATCGGGTATGTCGATTTGGACCTTGATGCCGTGACCAAGGCGCGGGCACGAGTGCCGGCCTTGACCCATGATCAGGGCTTTCGCGGGCCTTGACGCATGGCGCGCGGGCGTTAAAGCAGTAAGTGTTATGAATGCTACCGCAAATAATGCTCTCGCTGTTGCCTTGTTCAGCGAAATCCTGACCGCCGATCAATTGGTGCGCAATCGGCTCAGCCGTGTCTTGCCCAAGGGGATGGAGATCTCGCATTTTTCGGTGCTCAACCATCTGGCGCATGCGGGGGCGGAACGCAGCCCCGCGCAATTGGCCAAGACATTTCATGTCACCCGAGGCGCTATGACAAATACGCTGCGCAAACTGGAATGGGCGGGCTATGTGCATATTCGCCCTGATTGGGACGATGCGCGGCGCAAAATGGTCGCCATCAGCCCCGCAGGACGTCAGGCGCGAGAGGCGGCGCTCGCGGCGATTTCACCGATGATCACGGATTTGGTCCACGATCTGGGCGGTGAAAAAGTGCGGGCGGTGCTGCCGATTCTGCGCGATCTGCGGGCCAAGCTTGAATAGGGTTAAGTCGTTGGCTTGATGCTGGCGGTGACGTAATTGACGCTCAAATCGCGGTCCGACAGCGACCACTTCCATGAGATCGGGTTGAACACGAATCCCTTGCGGTCCACCGGTTTCAATCCGGCAGTCTCGATCAATTTATATAGCTCGTCCGGCGTGATGAATTTGCTCCACTCATGGGTGCCTTTGGGCAGCCAGCGCATGATCACTTCGGCACCGACGATGGCGACGGCGAAACTTTTGGGATTGCGATTGATGGTCGAGCAAATCATCAACCCGCCGGGTTTGAGCAGCATCCGGCAGGCGGTGGTATAGGCCTGCGGGTCGGAGACATGTTCGACCACTTCCATATTCAGCACCACATCGAATTGTTCGCCGTCATCGGCCAAGGATTCGGCGGTGACATTGCGATAGTCGATAGTGAGGCCAGAGGATTCGGCGTGGACTTGCGCGACGGGGATGTTGCCTGCGGCCGCATCGGCGCCAACGACTGTCGCGCCAAGGCGGGCCATAGGTTCGCTGAGCAATCCGCCGCCGCACCCGATATCCAAAATGCGCAGTCCCTCAAATGGGCGGGCCGTCTCCAGATCGCGGCCAAACTCGGCGGCGATTTGCGCCGTGATATAATCCAAGCGGCACGGGTTAAGCATATGAAGCGGCTTGAACTTGCCGTTCGGATCCCACCATTCGGCGGCCATGGCTTCGAATTTTGCGACTTCGGCGGGATCGACGGTGTTTTGGGCGGTTTGCATTTTGCTCTCCCTGTGATCTTCTGGGGTCATCGCAGGCGCTGGTGCGTCAAGCTTAGGGCTCTATATAGGACAGTCATGGACAGAATCTCAGGCCAAAAGAGCGCAGTGCAGTATTTATATCCACCGATCGACCCGTTTGATCAACGGATGCTGGATGTGGGCGATGGACATAGCATTTATGTCGAGCAATCGGGCAACCCCGACGGGCGGCCCGTTGTTGTGCTTCATGGCGGTCCGGGCGGCGGATGCAGCCCTGCGATGCGGCGGTATTTCGATCCCGAAGTTTATCGGGTGATTTTGTTTGATCAACGTGGCTGCGGGCGCTCAAAACCCTATGCCAGCGTGACCGACAACACGACGTGGCATCTGGTCCGCGATATCGAGATGATTCGCGCCGCGCTGGGCATTGATGCCTGGGTGGTTTTTGGCGGCAGTTGGGGCGCGACGCTCTCGCTTATCTATGCGCAAACCCATCCCGAACGGGCGCAACATCTGGTGCTGCGCGGCGTGTTTACGATGACGCAGGCCGAATTGGATTGGTTTTATGGCGGCGGCGCAGGGCAATTTTGGCCCGACACATGGGACCGGTTTTGCGCACCCATTCCCGAGGACGAGCGCGGCGATATGATCGCCGCCTATCACAAGCGGCTCTTTAGCGGTGATCGCGCTGAAGAGGTCAAATTCGGCAAGACATGGGCGGCGTGGGAAAACGCGCTCGCGACGGTGAACTCCACCGGTTACAGCGGCGAGGGTGCCGGTGAATATGCCCGCGCCTTCAGCCGTTTGGAAAATCATTATTTCACCCATGCCGGATGGCTTGAGGAAGACGGGCATATCATGAACCGGATGAGCCGTATTTCGCATATTCCGGCACATATTGTGCAGGGGCGGTATGATATGATCTGTCCGCCGGTGACGGCGTACCGGTTGGCAGAAGTATGGCCGGGCGCGGAATTGCGCATGGTTCCGGTTGCGGGACATGCGTTGTCAGAGGTCGGGATTTCCGCAGAATTGGTGCGAATCATGGATCGGATGGCCTTGTCCGGTGGTCCGAAAGTGGCGGGATAAGTCGATGGCGGGTAAGGGCAGCGGGTTTTGGAACTGGATGGCACCGCGATATGCGCGCGCCAGGATCCGTGATGAAGCTTCCTATCAACGCAAGCTGGACGAAACGCGCGCGGTGCTGAATGACGGGATGCGGGTGCTTGAGATCGGCTGCGGCACCGGTACCACGGCGGTCGCGCATGCGCCCTTTGTGCGTTCGATCCTCGGGATTGATTACTCCGACAAGATGGTCGAGATCGCGCGGGGCCGTGCCGCGGATGCCGGTGTCGAAAATGCGCGTTTCGAAGTGGGTAGCATTGGCGCGCTCAACGCCGGACCGGCAAGTTACGAGGCGGTTTTGGCGATGAATATCCTGCATCTCTTGCCGGACTACGCGCAGGCGATCGAGACGGCCTATAAGGTGCTCCCGCCGGGGGGCTATTTTATTTCCTCCACCGCCTGCATCGGGCACGGGTTCATGCCGATCAAAATCCTGCTCACGGTTTTGTCGCCTTTGGGGATTTTTCCCAAGGTGCAATATTTGTCGCAAGACGAGCTTTTGGGCGAAATGCGCCGAACGGGATTCGAGGTGATCACTTCATGGAAGCCCCCGTCAAGGATGGCCGCGACATTCGTCATCGCGCGCCGCCCCTCTGCCGCCTATTGAACCGCGCCGGGGCCATGGCACCGCGCATGGCGCGGTCTGCCGTGGGGCACTCTGACAAAAGCCTTGCACATGGGGCATCATCGGCATATATCGCTTGCAACAGCGGCGCCGAGAGACTTCGAGGCACCACCGAGAACGATCAACGGGCCGCGCGCCCGTTTTTTTGTGCTTGCTTCACCGACCGGCGTTCAAGCCGGATCGAACAAGACGATAGATTGACATGACGTCCCATGTGGGGCGCAACCGATAGGACCAGCAGGGCCGATATGAGCAACGACCTGATTGCCAAAGCAGCGATGGACCGGCGACTTGCCGAGATCATTACCCCCGTCATCGAGGACATGGGGTATGAATTGGTGCGCGTGCGCTTGATGAGCGGCAAGACCAATATTTTGCAGATCATGGCCGACAAACCCGAAGGTGGTATCGAGGTCGATGATTGCGCGAAAATCTCGACGGCGCTGGGCGCGGTTTTGGATGTTGAAGACCCGATCACCGACGAATACGCGCTTGAAGTCTCCAGCCCCGGCATCGACCGCCCGCTGACGCGGCTCAAAGATTTCGACATGTTCGAAGGTTATGAGGCCAAAATCGAGACCGGCGAATTGATCGACGGACGCCGCCGCTTCAAAGGCGTGTTGGCGGGGATTGAAGGCTCTGAGGTTTTGATCAACATCGAAGACGGCAAAGAGACCATCACAGTAGGTCTTCAGTTTGATTGGCTGAGCGACGCGAAATTGGTTTTGACCGATGAGTTGATCAAAGAGATGCTGCGCCAACGCAAGGCGGCGGGCGTATTGAATGAAGACGGTTTTGACGAGATCGAGACCGATGCCGACACTGAAACCGATTTAAACGAAGAGTAACGCCGCCACGGCGCATGTTCCGAGGAGAACCTGAGAATGGCAATTACATCTGCAAACCAGCTTGAGCTGCTGCAAACAGCCGAAGCGGTTGCCCGCGAAAAGATGATCGACCCCGGTTTGGTGGTTGAGGCGATGGAAGAGAGCCTCGCCCGCGCGGCCAAGAGCCGTTACGGCTCGGAGATGGATATTCGCGTTGATATCGACCGCAAGACCGGCCGCGCGACATTCACCCGCGTGCGCACCGTGGTCGAAGATGAGGAATTGGAAAACTATCAATCCGAATTGACCGTTGAGCAGGCCAAGCAGTATCTTGAAAACCCTGTTGTTGGTGACACTTACGTTGAAGAAGTGCCGCCCGTCGAAATGGGCCGGATCGCGGCGCAATCGGCCAAGCAGGTGATCTTGCAAAAGGTGCGCGAAGCCGAACGTGATCGCCAGTTCGAAGAGTTCAAAGATCGTGCCGGCACCATCATCAACGGTGTGGTCAAACGTGAAGAATACGGCAACGTTATCGTCGACGTGGGTCGCGGCGAAGGCATCTTGCGCCGCAATGAAAAAATCGGCCGTGAAGCTTATCGCCCGAATGATCGCGTGCGGTGCTACATCAAGGACGTGCGCCGCGAGGCCCGCGGCCCGCAGATCTTCCTGTCGCGTACGGCGCCGGAATTCATGGCCGAATTGTTCAAAATGGAAGTGCCGGAAATCTATGACGGTATTATCGAAATCAAGGCCGTGGCCCGTGATCCCGGATCGCGTGCGAAGATTGCGGTGATTTCCTACGACAGCGGCATTGATCCCGTGGGGGCATGTGTTGGTATGCGCGGCAGCCGGGTGCAGGCCGTCGTCAATGAGCTTCAGGGCGAGAAAATCGACATCATTCCGTGGAACGAAGATCAACCGACCTTCCTTGTGAACGCATTGCAACCCGCCGAAGTGACCAAAGTGGTTCTCGACGAGGAAGCGGAACGTATCGAGGTTGTCGTCCCGGACGAGCAGCTGTCGCTCGCCATTGGTCGCCGGGGTCAAAACGTGCGTCTGGCATCGCAATTGACCGGGCTTGATATCGACATCATGACCGAGGCCGAAGAATCCGAACGCCGCCAGAAAGAATTCGAAATCCGCACCAAGCTGTTTATGGATGCTTTGGACGTGGATGAGTTCTTTGCGCAGCTCCTTGTTTCTGAAGGCTTCACCAACCTCGAAGAGGTCGGGTATGTCGAATTGGACGAATTGTTGGTCATTGACGGTGTGGATGAAGACACGGCGCAGGAACTGCAAACCCGTGCGCGTGAAACGCTTGAGGCTGCTGCCAAGGCGGCGCTTGCCCATGCGCGCGAGTTGGGCGCCGAAGACAGCCTTATTGAATTTGAAGGCCTGACCCCCCAAATGGTCGAAGTGCTGGCCGAAGACGGGGTGAAGACCCTCGAAGATTTTGCCACATGTGCGGATTGGGAATTGGCCGGCGGTTGGACCACCGACGGCGGCGAACGCATCAAAGACGATGGTTTGCTGGAAAAATTCGATGTCAGCCTCGAAGAGGCACAGAACATGGTCATGACCGCGCGCGTTATGCTGGGCTGGGTGGATCCGGCCGAGTTGGAAGCTGCCAAAGCCGAAGCCAGTGAGGCGGGCGAAGGTGATGACACCGCGACCGAGGAGGCCGAGGCCTAAGGGTCTCGGGACTGGAGCCACGTATGGGTCGAGCCGGTGTAGATAAATCCCGCGAAGACGGGCCAGAGCGGAAGTGTATTGCCACGGGCGATACCCATCCTACCTCTGACATGATCCGTTTTGTTGTCGGGCCGGACGGGCAGATCGTTGCGGATGTCATGGGTAAATTGCCCGGACGCGGGATTTGGGTTCTGGCGACCCGTGATGCGCTGGAGGTGGCGGTGGGCAAAGGTCTTTTTGCGCGCGCTGCCAAACAGGCGGTCACTGTGCCGGAGGACCTTATCGTGACGCTCGAAGCGCAATTGGCGCGGCGGGTGATCGACCTTGTGAGTTTGGCCCGTAAGGGGGGACGCGCAGTGTCGGGATATGAAAAGGTGAAAGACTGGCTCTATAAAGACGATGCCAAAGTGCTTTTGCAGGCCTCTGACGGGTCCGAGCGCGGCAAGTCAAAACTGAGCACGCCCGAGGGCGGAAAATTCATTGGATGGCTGACAGCGGATGAGCTGGGTCAGGCATTCGGGCGCGAAACCACAATCCACGCCGCACTGGGCTATGGAGGTTTGGCGCAACGTGTTGTAGAGGAGGCGGCAAGGCTGAAAGGCCTGCGCGTTTCGGACGGCGGGAAGGCTCGCCGGAAAGGGAAGTAGACCACATGAGCGACGACAACGACGGCAAAAAGACTTTGGGAGTCCGTGGTGGCCCCCGCGCGGGCAACGTGAAGCAAAGCTTCAGCCACGGCCGGACCAAAAACGTCGTGGTGGAAACCAAACGCAAGCGCGTTGTGGTGCCGAAGCCCGGTGCTTCGAAACCTGGTGCCACTGGCAATCCTGCGCTTGGAGATCCCTCCAAACGTCCCGCAGGGATCACCGACGCCGAGATGGAGCGCCGTTTGAAGGCGTTGCAGGCTGCGAAAGCCCGCGAGGCAGAAGATGCCGCGAAACGCGAAGCCGATGAAAAGGCCCGCGACGCAGAGCGTCAACGCCGCCGCGATGAAGCGGAAGCCAAAGAGCGCGAAGAGCGCGAGCGCGAAGCCGCGCTGAAGGCCAAAGCCGAGGAAGAAGCGCGCGCCAAACGTGCCGCCGAAGATGCGGCCAAGGCCGCTGCCGAAGCTGCTGCGAACCCGCCTGCGGGCGAGCCCGCCGCGCCGCGCGCGCAGCGCACTGCGCCTCCGGCCGGGGGTGCTCCGGCGCGCCGTCCTGAAAAAGAAGATCGCCAAAACCGCGGCAAAGCCCGCGATGATGGCCGCCGTTCGGGCAAATTGACCTTGAACCAGGCCCTGCGTGGCGGTGAAGGCGGGCGTCCGAAATCCATGGCGGCAATGAAGCGCAAGCAAGAGCGCGCGCGTCAAAAAGCAATGGGCACGCAAGAGCGCGAAAAGGTCGTGCGCGACGTGCAATTGCCCGAAGCCATCGTGGTGTCGGAATTGGCCAACCGTATGGCAGAACGTGTCGCGGATGTTGTCAAAGCCTTGATGAACAACGGTATGATGGTGACGCAGAACCAAACCATTGATGCCGATACTGCGGAATTGATCATCGAAGAGTTCGGCCACAAGGTCGTACGCGTGTCAGATTCGGATGTTGAAGACGTCATCAATATCATCGAAGACAAGGACGAAGACCTGCAATCGCGCCCACCGGTCATTACGATCATGGGTCACGTTGACCATGGTAAGACGTCGCTCTTGGACGCTATTCGGAACGCGAAAGTGGTGTCCGGCGAAGCCGGTGGCATCACGCAGCACATCGGTGCCTATCAGGTGAAAACCGAAGGTGGCGCGCTCTTGAGTTTCCTCGATACGCCGGGCCACGCGGCCTTTACCTCGATGCGGTCACGCGGTGCGCAGGTCACGGATATCGTGGTTCTGGTTGTTGCGGCGGATGATTCGGTAATGCCGCAAACGATCGAAGCCATCAACCACGCCAAGGCGGCGAATGTGCCGATGATCGTAGCGATCAACAAATGCGACAAACCCGAAGCGGATCCGATGAAGGTGCGCACCGAGTTGTTGCAACATGAGGTGATCGTCGAAGCCATGTCCGGCGAAGTGCAGGATGTCGAGGTTTCGGCCCATACCGGCCAAGGTTTGGATCAACTGCTCGAAGCGATCGCGCTTCAAGCTGAAATTCTCGAACTTAAAGCCAACCCAAATCGCGCCGCACAGGGCGCGGTGATCGAGGCGCAATTGGACGTGGGCCGCGGACCTGTCGCGACGGTTCTGGTGCAAAACGGCACCCTGCGCCAAGGCGACATTTTCGTTGTTGGCGAGCAATACGGTAAGGTTCGTGCGCTTATCAACGACAAGGGCGAGCGCGTGCAAGAGGCCGGCCCATCCGTTCCTGTCGAGGTTCTCGGTCTCAACGGCACACCGGAAGCCGGCGATGTGTTGAACGTCACCACCACCGAGGCGCAGGCGCGCGAGATTGCAGAATACCGTGAGAAAGCCGCGAAAGATAAACGCGCGGCGGTCGGGGCGGCAACGACGCTTGAACAATTGATGAGCAAGGCAAAAGAAGACCAGAACGTTTCTGAGTTGCCGATCCTCCTCAAAGCCGACGTGCAAGGGTCCGCCGAAGCCATCGTGCAAGCGATGGAAAAAATCGGTAACGACGAGGTTCGCGTGCGGGTTCTGCATTCGGGCGTTGGTGCGATCACGGAAAGCGACATCGGTCTGGCGGAAGCCTCCGGCGCGCCGGTCTTCGGCTTTAACGTGCGGGCCAATGCGCCTGCGCGCAACAGTGCCAACCAAAAGGGTGTCGAGATCCGCTATTACTCGGTGATCTATGACCTTGTGGATGACGTGAAAGCAGCGGCCTCGGGCCTGCTCAGCGCGGAAATTCGCGAGCACTTCATCGGCTATGCGCAGATCAAAGAGGTCTTCAAAGTCACGGGCGTTGGCAAGGTTGCCGGTTGTATCGTCACCGAAGGCGTTGCGCGTCGTTCCGCCGGCGTCCGGCTCTTGCGTGATGATGTGGTGATCCATGAGGGCACGCTGAAAACGCTGAAACGCTTCAAGGATGAGGTCAAAGAAGTCCTCTCTGGTCAAGAATGCGGTATGGCTTTCGAGAACTACGACGACATTCGTCCCAACGATGTTATCGAGATTTTCGAGCGCGAAGAGGTCACGCGGACCCTGAGCTAAGGGTCGCGCCCCATTTGGGGGCGCGCAACAAGATACGGAAAAAGGGGCTTGGCAAAATAGCCGAGCCCCTTTTTCTTTCCCACTTTAATTGTTGGGGCGTCAATGATGGGCGCTGCCAGTCCGATCAAGGCCACTTCGCCAACGTGGGAAGCTCGTAGTCACTGTTGAATGCTGGGCGCAGATTGTGCCCGAACCATGTAGTATGAGTGGTGTCCTAAGTTGCGGCTCAGGCCGCGTCGGACACGGGCTTTCCGGTAAAGGTTTTGTCGCCGACACGGACTTCGACTTTGCCGTTCGGAAGGGCGCGAACAAAGGTTCCCTGAACGGATATATAGCTGCCCATAACGATAGTGCGTAGCATTTCGATTCTCCCCAATTACGAAATGTAGTGGTTAAAGTCCCGAGTCAAATTGTCCCCAACTCAGCATCGTGGTTAATGTTGTTACAAATTTGAGAAACAATATGAAGTATTATATTTGCAAAAAATGCAGAAATATTGTGCAAATCCCCATTTTCGCGGAAAATATCGGGCATATTCTATTGCATTTGGAAACAGTGGCGGCGCTACAGCCAATCTCTGAGGATTGCAATCAGAGGTATATCGGCCGGTGGCATCGGGTAATCGCGCAGGTTCTGAGGCGCGACCCATTTCAGAGTTTGCCCTTCGCGTGGCTGCGGAATGCCCTCCCATTTGCGGCAGGCATACAGCGGCATCAGCAGATGGAAGTTTTCGTAGCTATGCGAGGCAAAGGTCAGCGGTGCGAGGCAGGAATTCCAGGTTTCGATGCCCAATTCCTCGTGCAATTCGCGCACCAAGGCGGATTCGGGGGTTTCCTCGGGTTCAACTTTGCCACCGGGGAATTCCCAAAGGCCGGCCATGGTTTTTCCTGCGGGGCGTTGAGCGAGCAGAACACGCCCGTCGCTGTCGATTAGGGCAACAGCAGACACCAGAAGCACGGTCATGAGCGGTAATCGGCATTGATGTCGATATAGCCGTGGGTCAAATCGCAGGTCCAAACCGTTGCCGTGCCAGAGCCAAGCCCAATGTCGACGCCAATTTTGATGTTCTCGCCTTTCATATGGGCGGCGGCATCGGCCTCATCATAATCAGGGTGCACCCAACCGTTTTCGGCGACGCGGACGTTGCCAAAGCTGATGCCCAGCAAATCGCGGTCAGCGGCGGCGCCGGATTTGCCAACCGCCATGACGATGCGGCCCCAATTGGGATCTTCGCCTGCAATGGCGGTTTTGACCAAGGGGGAATTGGCAATCGAAAGCGCATGGGTGCGGGCATCGGCATCATTGGCCGCGCCGGAAACGGTGATTTCGACGAACTTGGTCGCGCCTTCGCCGTCGCGGATCACTTGATGTGCAAGATCAAGCATGACGTCATGCATGGCCGTGGCAAAATCCGCATTGCCGGTCACATCGATGCCCGAGGCCCCCGTTGCGCAGGCGATTAATGTGTCCGAGGTCGATGTGTCGCTGTCGACGGTGATGCAGTTGAAGGTGTTTTGGGTATGGGCCGAGATCAGCGACTGGAGTGCCGGTTGCGCGATCTTTGCATCCGTGAAGATATAGACCAGCATCGTCGCCATATCCGGCGCGATCATACCGGAACCTTTGGCAATCCCTGCAATTTTGACCGTTTGGCCATCGACGGTCACCTGCGCTGATGCGCCTTTGGGGAAGGTGTCCGTGGTCATGATGGCGCGGGCGGCGGGTTCAATCGTGTCTGCTGCGAGACCCTCTTTCAATTCCGCCAGTTTTGCGGTGATCCGTGTGTCGGGTAGAACTTCGCCGATCACCCCTGTGGAAGAGGAAAACACCCGCGCTTCGGGCAAGCCCAGTGTTTCGGCTACGGCGGTTACTACCGCCTTGGCGGCCTTGGCGCCATTGGTGCCGGTAAAGGCGTTGGCATTGCCGGAATTGACGATGATCGCCGCACCGCTGCTGGCGTCGCCGCCGATCTTTTCTTGGCAATCAAGCACCGCCGCCGAACGCGTACTTGAGCGGGTGAAGGTGCCCGCAATCGCGGTCCCGGGGACTAATTCTGCCAACATCACATCGGTGCGCCCGGCGTAGCGCACCCCAGCTTGGGCCGTGGCAAAGCGCACCCCGTCGATCACCGGCAAATCGGGAAACCGCGTGGGGGCCAGAGGGGATTGTGTGGTGATCTTGGCCATATCAGCGGTCCATGAGGTCCGGCTTGCTCAAGACGGCAGGATCAATTTCTGTCTCGGCGCTGCGGTCAATTTCCGCCTCGTTGGTCAACTCTGAAATGCGGGCTTCGACAACCTCTTTGCGGATTGTGTCTTCCAGCTCGGCGCGCACGGTTTCAAGGCTGGGTGCATCGGCAAAACGTTTTTCATTCAACAAGATCACATGCCAACCAAATTGTGTTTCGACCGGTCCAGAAACATCGCCTTCGCTGAGGTTTGTCACCGCATCTTCGAACGGTTTGACCATCATACCGGCGCCGAACCATCCCAAAGATCCGCCGTTCGGGCCAGAGGGGCCGGTCGATTTTTCTTTGGCGAGGGCGGCGAAATCGGCCCCGGCCTCGATTTCTTCGATCAAGGCTTTGGCGGCCTCTTCGGTTTCGACGAGAATGTGCGAGGCATTGTATTCGGGTGCTGGATCGGCGCTGCCGTAAACTTCGTCATAGGCGGCTTTGATGTCGTCTTCGGTGGCGGCTCCGGCCAACAGGCCGTTAATCACCTCGGAGGCAAGGAGCGAACGTTTCTGGTTTTCAAGCACGATGCCGACATATTTCGGCACAGGCCCGTCGAAGGATTGCGACAACACGGTTTGCTGGACCAATTGGTCTAGGATTCCGGTGAACAGAACGTCATCGGGCAATTGTTTGTATTGTTCGGGCAGGCTTGACCGCGCGACGACCATTTGGCCCAATGTGATGTCTTCGCCGTTGATGGTGGCAACAACGGTATCGGCGTTGGGTTCTTCGGCCCGAACGGGCGTGCCCCACGCCAATGTGATGGCAAGAGTGGACGCGAGCGCAGCGCCAAGAAGCGTGCGAGGGGCAAGACTGAGGGTTCGGTGCATCGTTTGGTCCTTCAAGAGAGGCGCCAAGGCCGCGCGGCGTTGACACGGGTTTAGTGGCCCCTTACATCGCCTTGTGAACAAGGCCAAGAGCGCTGTTTGCACCCGTTGTAGGGCGCGGCGCGAAACGGGGCAAGCACCCAAGAGGCCACAATATCGTCAACGACCGGAACGGATAGAGAATGCTGGGACTCGGAACACTCGCCAAAAAGGTTTTCGGGACACCGAATGATCGTAAAATAAAGGCGACGCGCCCGATTGTTGAGAAGATCAACGCGCTCGAGCCCGAGTTTGAAAAACTTTCCGATGAGGGCATCATCGCCAAAACCGCCGAGTTTTCGGAGCGGGCCAAGAACGGTGAGAGCCTTGACGCGCTATTGCCGGAAGCGTTTGCCAATTGTCGTGAGGCGGCGCGCCGTGCCTTGGGGCTTCGGGCGTTTGACACGCAATTGATGGGCGGGATCTTCCTGCATCAAGGTAATATTTCCGAGATGAAGACCGGCGAGGGTAAAACCCTTGTGGCAACCTTCCCCTCCTACCTCAATGCGCTGACGGGCAAGGGCGTGCATATCGTCACGGTCAACGATTACCTTGCCAAACGTGACGCCGAATGGATGAGCAAAGTTTATGGGGCATTGGGCCTGACCACGGGGGTTGTTTATCCCGGCCAGCCCGAGACCGAAAAACAAGCCGCCTATGGCGCCGATGTCACCTATGCGACGAATAACGAGCTTGGCTTCGATTATCTGCGCGACAATATGAAGGCCGAACTTTCGCAAATGTTCCAACGCGGGCATAATTTTGCGGTGGTGGATGAGGTCGACAGCATCCTGATTGACGAGGCACGCACGCCTTTGATCATTTCTGGCCCGTCCGAGGACCGTTCGGAGCTTTATAAAACCATCGATACCGTGATCCCCGAATTGACGGATGAGCATTATACGATCGATGAAAAAACCCGTTCGGTGACCTATACCGAAGAGGGCAATGATTTCCTCGAAAACCTGCTGTTGTCGCGCGGGCTTCTCGAAGAAGGCACGACGCTTTATGATGCGGAAAACACCACCGTGGTGCACCACGTCAACCAAGCCTTGCGCGCGCATAAGCTGTTCAACAAAGACAAAGATTACATCGTGCGCGGCCAGGATGTGGTGTTGATTGATGAATTCACCGGACGGATGATGGCCGGACGCCGGTTGTCCGAAGGATTGCATCAGGCAATCGAAGCCAAAGAAGGCGTGACGATTCAACCGGAAAACACCACATTGGCGCAGGTGACCTTCCAAAACTATTTCCGTCTTTACGATACCCTGTCGGGCATGACCGGCACGGCGGTCACCGAAGCCGAAGAATTTGCGGAAATCTACGGGCTTGGCGTGGTCGAAGTGCCGACCAACCGTCCGATCCAACGGGTCGATGAAGACGATGCCGTCTATCGCACCGCGCGCGAAAAATATGCTGCCATCGTCGAGACGATCAAAGAGGCGACCGCAAAGGGGCAACCGATCCTCGTTGGCACCACGTCGATTGAGAAATCCGAGGCCCTGTCGCAGATGCTGGACACGGCGGGCATCAAACATGACGTGCTCAACGCCCGTCAGCACGAACGTGAAGCGCAGATCGTGGCCGATGCGGGTAAATTCGGCGCAGTGACGATTGCCACCAACATGGCCGGTCGCGGGACCGACATCCAACTTGGCGGCAACGTCGAGATGAAGGTTCTTGAAGCCCTCGAAGCCGATCCCGAGGCGGATCCCGATACCGTGCGTCGCCGGATCGAAGCCGAACACGCCGAAGAAAAACAACGGGTTCTGGATGCGGGGGGACTGTTTGTTTTGGCCACCGAACGCCACGAAAGCCGCCGTATCGATAACCAATTGCGTGGTCGCTCCGGCCGTCAGGGTGATCCGGGGCGCTCGTCGTTCTTCCTTTCGCTCGAAGACGATTTGATGCGGATTTTCGGCTCTGAGCGGTTGGAAAAAGTGCTGTCATCGTTGGGCATGAAAGAGGGCGAGGCGATTGTGCACCCTTGGGTGAATAAGTCGTTGGAGCGGGCGCAGGCCAAGGTTGAAGGCCGCAACTTTGACATCCGTAAACAGCTTTTGAAATTCGATGATGTGATGAACGAGCAGCGTAAAGTTATCTTTGCGCAACGTCTCGACATCATGAAAGCTGAAGACCTGTCGGAGATTACCGAGGATATGCGCGAGCAGGTCATTGACGATATGGTCGATGAGTTCATGCCGCCGAAAACCTATGCGGATCAGTGGAATGTCGAGGGGCTTTATGCCGCCGTGATCGAGCGGCTCAACCTTGATCTGCCGGTGATCGAATGGGCCGCCGAAGAAGGCGTCGATGACGAAGAAATCGCGGAGCGTCTGGAAAAGGCTACAGCCGAGCAGATGGCGCAAAAGGCCGAGCGTTTTGGGCCGGAAAACATGCGCCAGATCGAAAAGCAGATCTTGTTGCAAACCATTGACGGTAAATGGCGCGAGCATCTGTTGACGTTGGAACACCTGCGCTCTGTGGTGAATTTCCGTGCCTACGCGCAACGGGACCCGCTCAACGAATATAAAAACGAAGCCTTCCAATTGTTTGAAAGCATGCTCGACAGTTTGCGCGAGGATGTGACCCAACGCTTGTCGCGGGTTGAACCGATGAGCGAAGAGCAGCAACAGCAGATGTTGGCGCAGATCGCCCAGCAGCAGGCCCAACTGCAAGGTGCGGCGGATGCAGCGCAGGCCGCAGCGGACGCGCCCGAAGGGGCCGCATTAGAAGGTTTCGACGAAAGCGATCCCGCGACATGGGGCAACCCCGCGCGCAATGATTTGTGTCCGTGCGGGTCCAGTAAAAAGTTCAAACATTGCCACGGTAAACTGCTTTAGAATTTTGACTTTTAAGCAAGCAGGCCACGATGCAGGGGTGCGTCGTGGCCTCTTCGCGTTCGTTGACGGCCCCGCTGGGCCACTCACTCGGACATGCAATTCGTTAATTTTGCCTTAATTTTGTCGGAATGACTCCCCGCGCATGCCATATGCAGACCGCTTTTTGCGCCCACATTGGGCCTTGTTAAGAGTGAGCTCATGGTAAGAGTGGCCTTGTGGAGGGCGAAACGATGAATGTGAAACGCTATGGAATAGTCGGGGGTACATTTGCCGCCGCTTTGGGAATCGGGTTTGTTATGCAGCATGGCAGCGATCCGGCCCCGCGCGGCGTCCCGCAGATTGTCGCGCAATCTATGATCCCGAAAGGCCCTGCACCACGCACGCAAATGCTTGATATCGAAGGGATAACCCTCACGTCGGCGCTTTCTTCGACTCCCCAAGAGGCGGCGAATGTGGCGCAGGTAAAGCCCGCGCAAGGCACAATGGAATTGCCATCGATGCCTCAGTTGCGGCATGCGGCATTGCGTGATGCGCCTGTGGGGGAATTGCCGAAGGACGAGCCAGCCCCGAGCTTTGGTTGCGAAGTCGCTATGACCGTTGAGCCGACGGCGGCGGCGATGGTCGAGTTGAACCTTGATGCGCCTTGCCTTGGGAATGCGCGGCTGACCATTCACCACAGCGGCTTGATGATCACGCAGGTAACGTCGGAAGACGGCAAATTGTCGGTGACGGTGCCTGCCTTGGCCGAGGATGCGGTGTTTATCGCCGCGTTCGCCAGCGGCGAAGGCGCGGTGGCCAATACCGACGTGTCTTCACTGGCCTTTTATGACCGTGTGGCCGTGCAGTGGAAAGGCGCCAGCGGATTGCAAGTCCATGCCCGCGAATATGGCGCAGACTATGACAGCGAAGGCCACGTTTGGGCGGAGCAAGCGCGCGATATGGCGGCGGCGGCACGTGGTGTTGGCGGGTTCATTACGCGTTTGGGCGATAGCGCAGCAGCCGAACCCTTGATGGCAGAAATCTACACGTTCCCAACCGGCACGGCCTTGCTCGAAGGGGATGTGGCGCTCAGCGTCGAAGCCGAAGTGACGGATTTGAATTGCGGGCGCGTGGTCGATGCGCAGACCCTGCAATCCGGTCGCGGCACGTCATTGAAGGTGCATGATCTGAGCCTGGAAATGCCGTCCTGCGATGCTGTGGGTGATTTTGTGGTGATGCGTGGCCTGCTCAATGATGTGACCGTGGCACGCAACTGATCCGCTTTTGCCTTCAGCGGCCTTTGTAAAAACGCGCGGCCCTTTGGGGACCGCGCGTTGTCGTTTCCGTATCCGACTGGCGGATTAGAGCCGCTCGATGGCCAAGGCGATACCTTGCCCGCCGCCGATGCACATTGTGATCAAGGCTTTGCTGCCGCCGATACGCTCCAATTCATAGAGTGCCTTCACCGTGATCATCGCGCCGGTCGCACCGACAGGGTGGCCCAGAGCAATCGCGCCGCCGTTGGGGTTGACCTTGGCAGGATCCAATCCGAGCGCCCGGTTCACGGCCACGGCCTGTGCGGCAAATGCTTCGTTGCTTTCGATCACGTCGAAATCAGAAACGCTCATGCCGGTGCGCTTCAAGAGGCTTTCAATCGCGGGGATCGGACCGAGGCCCATCACTTCCGGGCGCACGCCCGAATGGGCATATCCAATAATCCGCGCCAGAGGTTTCAGACCTGCCTTTTCGGCGGCCTCCGCACGGGCAAGCACCAGAGCCCCCGCACCATCATTGATGCCCGAGGCGTTGCCCGCAGTCACAGTCCCGTCTTTTTTGAAAGCAGGACGGAGCCCCGCGAGTGCCTCGGCGGTGGTGGCTTTGGGGTGTTCGTCGACCGCAAAAGCAACCGTTTCGCGTTTGACCTTAACTTCGACAGGGACGATTTGCGATTCGAAGTGACCGGCGGCAATGGCGGCTGCCGCGCGCTTCTGGCTTTCCAGCGCAAAGGCGTCTTGATCTTCACGGCTGACATTGTGTTCGTCAGAGACATTTTCGGCCGTGACGCCCATATGTCCGCTGCCAAAGGGGCAGTTCAGGGTGCCGAGCAGCATGTCGCGCGTGCGCACATCGCCCATTTTCGCGCCCCAACGTTGGTCTTCCACGATATAGGGAGCGCGGCTCATGCTTTCGGCGCCGCCTGCAAGGCCAAAATCGGCGTCCCCCATGAACAGCGATTGGTAGACCGAGACAATCGCCTGCGCGCCGGAGCCGCACAACCGGTTGACGTTCATCGCGGGGGTGGTGTTCGGAATACCCGCTTCGATTGCGGAGACGCGGCTCACATACATATCGCGCGGTTCGGTGTTGATGACATTGCCGAAAACCACATGGCCGATCTGGTCGCCCTCGACACCAGCGCGTTCCAATGCGGCGCGGGCGACTGTGGCGCCCAAAGTGGTGGTCGGCGTGCCCGCGAGCGAGCCGCCGAAGGTCCCGATTGCGGTGCGTGCTCCGGACAAAATGACGATATCTGACATGATGGATCTTTCCCTTAATTCCAGTTGGCCGCATTATGCAGAATTGGCTGCGCTTTGTCACAAAAACCTGCCGTCATATCCCTTGAAAACCGGCGCAAAGATCTTTGCATTGCCGCGTGGGTCATGGCAGTCTCTTGTGCATGACATTGGACGCGTTTCATCCGCTTTTGCCCGCCGAAGAACAGCTATTGGCTGAATGCGAAGGGCCGGAACGGATCACAGTCGGCACCGGTGAGTGCCCCGTGGACGGGGATGAATTAGACACTCTTTCGGCGGAAATACGTGCGGACGTATTGCGCCTTTTGATGTTGGGGCGTCTTGGGAAGACGCTCTTGCCGGAAAAAGGGTTACGCTTGCGGGGCGCTTTCATCAGCGGCGCTCTCGACCTTCAGGGCGCGGTTTTACCTTATGATCTCAGCTTCACGGACTGCCGTCTGTCGCATCCCATCGAGATGGTGAATGCGCGGGTACGCGGGTTGTATTTTTCAGGCTGCGTTCTGGTGGGGTTATCGGCGGACAATGCGCATTTCGATGGGTCGCTTTTCTTGCGCGGGGAGAGCGTCGTGAATGGTGACATATCCCTGTCGGGGGTGCGGATCGAAGGAGACATGCAGTTTTGCGGGTGTACCCTGCACACGCCGGGACAGGATGCGATTTTTGCGCCGTCGTTGCAGATTGATGGCTCTTTGTTTTTGGGCAACTACCCCTATTCCAACGATGAGACGGCGCTCGAGGCAGACGGGGCGTTGTTCTTGTCCTCTGCCGAGATCGCCAATGATGTTTTTATTACCAATTGCGCTGTGGCACCGCGACAGGACCTACCGATTGACCAGATATTTTCATCCAGCGAGGAGCATGGTGCGGATATTGCAATATCATTTGCGCGGGCGCGGATTGGCGGGATTCTCTATTTCAAGGACAACCAAATCGCGCGCGGCACAGTGAGCCTTGCCGGCGCAAGCGCGGGCCGGCTTCGGGACGAGCCTGCAGGACCGGGGGCAACTTACCGCATTCGGCTTGACGGGTTTACCTACGATGATTTTTCGCGGCATTCGGAAACCGGTCTCGCGGCGCGATTGAAATGGTTGGAGCGGCGGCCCCGCGATACGCCCTTTACCGCGCAGCCCTATGAGCATTTGGCGCGGGTGTTGATGCATATGGGGCACCGCACGGATGCGCGAACGGTTTTGATGCGCAAGGAGCAAATCATTCGCCGCGAAGATCGCCGTATTCTACGGCAACAGGGTCGAAGTATGCGCTTTGGCCTCGCGGTTTGCGGTGATGCGGTGATGCGGTTCGCGGTGGGATACGGGTATCGTCCGGGGCGGGTTTTGGCGCTGGCTTTGGCGATGATTTTCTCGCTGGGTGTGTTTTTCCACTACACATGGAAAGCCGGAGACATGACGCCAAATGCGGCGCCGATCCTGATATCCAAGGATTGGATCGCGGCAACGCGCAGCCATCCGGATAATCCGGGCGCCTATTGGTCGCAGGTTGGCCAAGCGGGGCAGGATTGGGAAACTTTCCAAGCCTTTGCCTATGCTGCCGATCTGGTGATCCCGATTGTATCGCTCGGCCAAGAGGATGCATGGGCGCCCTCGACATCGCGGTCCGATTTGGGGCGTTTGGCGTGGTGGATCCGCTGGTTTGCAAAGGCACTCGGGTGGATCATCACGGCGCTTGGCGCGGCGGCGGTGACCGGCGCAGTTCGGCAGGATTAGAGACGGTTTTCGGGGCGCAACGCGCGCCGACCGTTGTCTTCGAGTACCCAGCATTGCGTGCCTTCGAACACCGCTGCGGTCAGCGGGCGGCCATACCCCGCGCCGCTGTCCAGATCGATGCGATTGCCGAAATGCGTCGGGGTTTCAAGCGCGGTGTGCCCATGCACGACAAGCCACGGATGCGGGCCGGTATGGGCGAAAAACGGATCACGTATCCACATCAAGTCTTCGGGCTTTTGATCGTGCAGCGCCACCTCGGGGCGAATGCCGCCATGCACGAACAAAAGCTCGGGGGTTTCATGCCAATAGGGCAGCGTTGAGAGCCAATCAACATGGCTGCGTGGCACGGCGGCCACCGCTTCGTCGCGTTGCGGGTGGGCATCGTTCGCGGCGACGCCATAGGAGGCCAATGTTTCGGCCCCGCCAATCCGTGGGTGCAACCAAGACAGGCGCGATTTGATCATTGGTGACATCATCGGCCCACCGGAGAGGAAATCGAGAAAAAGCTGATCATGGTTGCCGCGCAAAACCGTCCAATTTCGACCCTGCTCCTGCCCAAGGCGCAGCAATTCAATGACGCTTCGACTGCCTGGTCCGCGGTCCACGAGATCGCCGAGGAACACGATATTCGCATTGTGGCCACCATCGGCATCGATGCGCTGCAACGCCGCGTGAAGCATGTCGATCTGTCCGTGAATATCGCCGATGGCATAGATGGGGCGGTCGGTCATCTCAGGCTCCTTCGTGGTAAAACGCACTGCGCCGCCCCCGTTCGAAACAGGAGCGGCGCCAATTTTTACTAAAGCCGTTTTAGACGTCGAAGGATAGCGGCTTGATCTGTTTGAACAGGTTGGTCGCTTGCAATGCCTCGACAACCTTGGGATCCACCACACCGTCCACATAGAGCAAAGCAATTGCTTCGCCGCCGGTCACGGCGCGGCCAAGGGTAAAGTTGGCGATGTTGACTTCGTGTTCGCCCAAAATCCGGCCCAAGGCACCGATGATGCCGGGAACGTCATCGTTGGTGGTGTAGAGCATGTGCTCGCCCACTTCGGCGTCGATGTTGATGCCTTTGATCTGGATGAAGCGCGGTTTGCCATCCGAGAACACCGTGCCGGCGATGGACCGGGCGCGCTTGGCGGTTTTGATGTCGACTTTGATATATCCGTCGAACACGCCTGCGGCGTCTTGGGTGGTTTTCGAGATCTGCACGCCGCGCTCTTTGGCGATCACGGGGGCAGAGACCATGTTCACGTCGGGGTTCGACGCTTGCATGATGCCTGCAATCGCGGCGCATTCGAGGGCGGAGAGGTTCATTTCGGAGGCGACGCCATCATAGGTGATATTGACCTCTTCGATCGGCTCGTCGGTCAATTGACCGATGAAAGAACCGAGGTGTTCGGCCAATTTGACCCATGGGCCCATGACCTTGGCTTCTTCGGCGGTGATCGACGGGGTGTTAAGCGCATTGGATACGGCGCCGGTCAGCAGGTAATCGGCCATTTGCTCGGCGACTTGCAGGGCGACGTTTTCTTGGGCTTCGGTCGTTGCCGCGCCAAGGTGCGGGGTGCAGACCACATTCGGCAGACCGAACAGCGGGTTTTCTGTGGCGGGTTCTTGCGAGAAAACATCAAACGCTGCGCCGGCAACATGGCCAGATTTCAGCTGCTCGGCGAGAGCGACCTCATCGACCAAACCGCCGCGGGCACAGTTGATGATCCGCACGCCTTTTTTGGTTTTGGCGAGGTTCTCGGCGGAGAGAATGTTGCGGGTGCTATCGGTCAATGGGACGTGCAGCGTGATGAAATCAGCGCGTTTGAGAAGCTCCTCGAGCTCGACCTTTTCAACACCCATTTTGTCGGCTTTTTCTTCACCAAGATAGGGATCAAATGCCACGACTTTCATTTTCAATCCGCGCGCACGGTCGCAGACGATACCGCCGATGTTGCCCGCGCCGATGACGCCAAGGGTTTTGCCGGTCAATTCGACGCCCATGAATTTCGACTTTTCCCATTTGCCCGCATGGGTCGAAGCAGAGGCTTCGGGGATTTGGCGCGCCACGGCGAACATCATCGCAATCGCGTGTTCGGCGGTGGTGATCATGTTGCCGAACGGCGTGTTCATTACGATCACGCCCTTTTTCGATGCCGCCTCTTTGTCGACGTTGTCGGTGCCGATGCCGGCGCGGCCGATGACTTTGAGGTTGTCGGCCTTTTCGATCAAAGCGGCGGTGGCTTTGGTCGCGGACCGGATGGCGAGGCCGTCATAGTTGCCGATCACTTCGGCAAGCTTTTCTTTGTCTTTGCCAAGTGTGGGTTCAAAATCGACGTCGATGCCGCGGTCGCGGAAAATCTGAACGGCGGCTTCGGAAAGGCTGTCGGAAATAAGGACTTTGGGTGCCATGGGATAAGGCTCCTGTGTTTTGTGCCTGCGCGGATCGCGCAAAATATGGGGGGAGGCGGCGCGCCGGAACGCACCGCAAATAGAGACGATTAAGCCTTACAGAGCCGCAATCTCGGTCTCGAAGGCATATTCGAGCCATGGCAGCATTGCCTCGATATCCGAGGTTTCAACCGTGCCACCGCACCAGATACGCAGACCCGCAGGCGCATCGCGATACGCGCCGATGTCGAGGGCAACGCCTTCGGCTTCCATGCGTTTGGCAACGGCTTTGGCAAAGGTCGCGCCATCGGTGATGCGATCATCGGTGAATTTGAGGCACACCGAGGTGTTCGAAGCGGTCGCCGGATCATTGGCCAGATTGGCGATCCAGGGCTTGGCCGCGCAAAATGCGTGGATCGCACCCGCGTTGGCATCGGCACGGGCGATGAGGCCCTTGAGGCCGCCGATGGATTTCGACCATTCGAGTGCCTGAAGGTAATCCTCCACTGCGAGCATCGAAGGCGTGTTGATGGTTTCGCCGCAGAAGATACCGCCGATCAACTTGCCGCCTTTGGTCATGCGGAAGATTTTCGGCAGAGGCCATGCGGGGGTATATGTTTCAAGCCGTTCAACCGCGCGGGGGCTGAGGATGATCATGCCATGGGCCGCTTCGCCGCCGAGAACCTTCTGCCAAGAGAAGGTGGTCACGTCGAGTTTGTCCCAAGGCAGGTCCATCGCGAAAGCCGCCGAAGTGGCGTCGCAGATGGTTAGGCCTTCGCGGTCTGCGGGGATCGCATCGCCGTTCGGGACGCGCACGCCCGATGTGGTGCCGTTCCATGTGAACACAACGTCGGTGTTGAAATCGAGCGCGGCCAGATCAACGATATCGCCATAGTCGGCGGTTTTGACTTCGGCGTCGATTTTAAGCTGTTTGACCACATCGGTGACCCATCCGGCGCCAAAGCTTTCCCATGCGACCATGGTGGCTTTGCGTGCGCCGAGCAATGACCACATGGCCATTTCCATCGCGCCGGTGTCGGACGCGGGCACGATGCCGATCTTGTAGTCTTCGGGGATGCCGAGGATCTCGCGGGTGTTCTCGATCGCGTCTTTCAGCTTGGCCTTGCCAATAGCTGCGCGGTGCGAACGGCCCAAGGCAGCGTCCGACAGGCGATCCAATGTAAATACGGGGGGTTTGGCACAGGGGCCGGACGAAAAACGCGGGTTTGCCGGACGCGTGGCCGGAGCGGTAATAGCCATTTCTGGTATCCTTACAGATAAATGCCTCTCGTTGGGGAGAGGTGTCCCACGGCCGGACATATGCGCGAATGCGCGGTCCGGCAATGCCCAAAGTGACGCAGATTGAAGATAAGGCGTCGCATTGCGGCCTCTGGTCATGGCTGGCGCGGCGCGGTATGAGGCGGCAAAAGCGGCCCAAACCGCGCGAAAACCGGAGATTTGCCATGTATATCGCCACGCTTGTGACCAATCCTGCGGCCCCTGCGCTTGACCGTGCGATGGTCGAAAACCTACGCAACGCATGGGGCGGGGGCGATGCCATTTGGCTTGCGGTGGGCGAAGCGGCGGAATTCGCCATGCAGGATATGCCGGCGAATCGGTGGGACGTTTGGGCCGATTTACAGGCCGCTGGCGTTGATTTGATCGTGCAACCTGCAGACGGACGCACCAAGAAGATGCTGCTGGCCGATATGGATAGCACGATGATCCAACAAGAATGCATCGACGAATTGGCCGATGTGGCCGGCGTTGGAGAACGCGTCAAAGAGATCACCGCCAAGGCGATGAATGGCGAGTTAGATTTTGAAGGCGCGTTGAAAGAACGTGTTGGATTGTTGGCCGGCCTGCCCGAAAGCGTGATCGCCAAAGTGATCGAGACACGCATTACTTTCATGCCGGGCGGCAAGGCTTTGCTTGCCACGATGAAGGCCCATGGCGCCTATTGCGCGTTGGTTTCGGGGGGCTTTACCGCCTTTACCGGTCATGTGGCGGCGACTTTGGGCTTTGACGAGAACCGCGCCAATACCTTGAACGTCGAGGGTGGCACATTGACGGGCACCGTCGGCATGCCAATCCTTGGCCGCGAGGCAAAAGTGCAGGCGCTCAAAGAGATTACCGCGCGGCTTGGTATTGGCCATGATGACGTCATGGCCGTGGGTGACGGGGCGAATGATCTGGGTATGCTCGGCATCGCGGGCAGCGGCGTTGCGCTACATGCCAAACACTCGGTCGCGGCGGAATGCGATATTCGCATCAACCACGGCGATTTGACCGCGCTGTTATATATTCAAGGCTATGCCAAGACAGAGTTTGCGGCGGGTTAGAGCCTGTTTGCGCCCAATCCCGTGACTGGGCGCAAAGGCTGTATCGCTTAGGCTGCGACGCTCGGCGCGTTCATTTTGGCACGGGCCTCGCCAATCATCAAAGCGGCGCGCGCGGCCTCGCGGCCCTTCTCGACGAAATGCGCGGTGTAGATGGCTTTGTGATGCTCGGTCTCTTGGAAATGATGCGGAGTGAGCGAGACCGACAGGACGGGTACGCCGCTGTCCAGGGATGCGCGCATCAACCCGTCCACCACGGCGGCGGCGACGAAATCATGGCGGTAGATCCCCCCATCCACGACCAATGCGGCGGCGGCCACGGCCGCGTATTTTCCGGTTTCTGCCAAATCGCGCGCCAAAAGCGGCATCTCGAAGGCGCCGGGGACATCGAAAACGTCGATTTGCGCCATTGGGATCAGTTCGGCGAATCCGGCCAAGGCCTGATCGACGATATCGGCATGCCAATTGGCTTTGATAAATGCGTAGCGGGTGTGTGTCATTTGCGTTTCCTCTCTTAGCGTTACACATCACCCAGAGCGAAAGACGACCGTTGAAGCACCGGTAAAGGCGCGTCAATTGTCGTTCTCTTCCATCCGGACTATGACCGTCGGCTCTGGAGTCGCACCAGATCTGCTGACCCTTTGCTCCAATGACTTGGCCGCAAAGGCGCTCGCGGGCTTACGCTTTCGCGCTTACCGCCGGTGGGGAATTGCACCCCGCCCTGAGAACCGGCCCAGTTTGGCAAGGCGCGACAGGTTTGGCAAGAGGGCGGCGCACTCAAATATGCGGCGTGCCGCACAGTGGATGTGCGCGGCACGTGCCGGTCCCCGTCATACCTGTGTCACGCAAGCGCCGCCGCAGGGCGCAAAATACCGGTTTCAATGCCGCGCCAATTGCGGATCGGCGCATTCATCCGTTTGCGCGTGGCGGGATGGTTCGCATCGAGCACGCCCAATTTGACGAGGATCGCAGCAATCGCGCATTCGGCGCCGCGTGTGGACCCGTCCACGACCTTGAGTGCGACGCCCAATCCTTTTTCGGGGAGGATGGCCACGTAATAGGCTTCGGCGCCGGTTTTAATCGCCACGCGGCCGTCCATCGCGCGCATGAGCTCGGTGCAGGCACGGCCTTCGCCCGCGACCAGTTCGGGATAGGCACAGATCGCATCCCGCAGCCGTGCAGCAGCGTTTTGCCGTGTGTTAGAGCCTGTTTTTGCGCCTGCAAAATAGGCCATGGCGCGGGCCATACAGTGGACGGTGGTTGCGTGATTGGGGGCCGAGCAGCCGTCGATCGCATAGCCGTAGCTGTCCGCGCCGGTGAGGTCTTCGAAAGCCTCAAGCGCTGCCTTTTGCACGGGGTGATCGGCCTCGACATATTCACTGCCGCCACCAAGATGAGCGTTCAGCGTCAAGAATCCCGCATGTTTGCCGGAGCAGTTGTTGTGCAACTGGCAGGCGCTTTCACCCGCGCGGATCAGGCGTTCGGCCTCGGGCACATCGGCGGCAGGTTGCACGCCGCAGCGCAGGTCACTTTCGGATTTTCCCAGATGCTCCAGCCACGCGGCCACGCGGCTGGTGTGGATCGCCGCACCTTGGTGCGAGGCGCAGGCCAAGGCCAATTGCGCATCGGTCAATCCCGCCGCATCCGCCGCGCCGCTCTCGATCAAGGGCAAACCTTGGAGCATCTTCGACGACGACCGCGGCAAGACCACCGCATGCGGATCGCCCCATGCCATGACGATCTCGCCCTGCGTGTCGCACACCACCGCATGACCCATGTGCACGCTTTCCAAAAACGGCCCGCGCCAGATTTCGGCAAAGGGGACCGGCGCACCGGCGGGCGCGGCGTTTGTCAGAGTCTGTGGCTGTGTCATCGGATGCTCCTGCTCACTTCTGTGCGAAAATCCGCCAATTGGTCTTTCGTCAGTGGCGAATTTCAGTGTAATATAGCAATGTCGAGACGAAAACGTCATGACGCTCTTTAAAAAGCCGTTTTAAGGCTGGGCGCAGATGACATTGAGGCAAAGAGACAGCTGGAGGCTGCAAGACATGGTATCACGTATCGCAACGGGTTTAATGCGCGTTGGATTCATCGGGGCGGTATTGGCAGCAAGTCCCGCATTGGCGCAACAAGCAAGCACCAACCAGGTGGCTGCGAAAACCGCGTGGAGCGTTTTCGAAGAGGCCAATCCGAAAGAATGTTGGGCGGTGTCGGCTCCGACCGAAACCGTAAACACCAAAGATGGCCGTGTCGTTGCCGTAACGCGCAGCGAGATTTTGTTGATGACGTTCTATCGCCCGAGTGCGGGTGTGAACGGGCAAGTGACCTTCACCGGCGGCTATCCGTTTGCCAGCGGATCCACGGTGAATATGACCATCGGTGGATCGCAGTTCGAATTGTTCACAGACGACGAATGGGCATGGCCCAAGTCGGCGTCCGATGACAGCAAAATCATCGCGGCGATGAAGCGCGGGGCGACGGCGGTTTTGACCGGGCGGTCCGGTCGTGGCACCCAAACCAAAGACGAATTCTCGCTCTCCGGCTATACGGCGGCGTTGGAAGAGGCCGAGAAGCGTTGTAAGTAAGCGCATGGCTACAGATTTGCGCCTCGCGGCCCCGTGATGGGGCGGCGGGGCGTTTTCTTTGGCAAAAGCTCTGCGAATCCTGTAAAGCCGCAGAAATCCCAAAAGGAAGAGACCCATGACGGCCACGGCTCCGATCACGCAAGACGTTCACACGATCCCGCGCAAATTGCCCGAGGGTCCGGTGAACCTTGTCGGTATGACCCGCGCGGCAATGCGCGATGCTTTGATCGGCGCGGGCGTGACCGAGAAGCAGGCCAAGATGCGGGTCGGGCAAATCTGGCAATGGATTTACCAATGGGGGGTGCGCGATTTCGCGTCGATGACCAACCTGTCAAAAACCCTACGCGCAGATTTGGCCGAACGGTTCGTGATCGAGATACCCGAAGTCGTCTCGAAACAAGTGTCCGAGGATGGCACGCGCAAATATCTGGTGCGGATCGCAGGCGGTCACGAGGTCGAGGTGGTTTATATCCCCGAAGAAGATCGCGGCACGCTTTGCGTCTCAAGCCAAGTCGGTTGCACGTTGACCTGTTCCTTTTGCCATACGGGCACGCAAAAATTGGTGCGCAACCTGACCGCCGGCGAGATCGCCGGACAGGTGATGATGGCGCGCGATGATTTGGGCGAATGGCCCGAACCGGGCACCCGCAACGTCGAAGAGGAAAAGCGTTTGCTTTCGAACATCGTCCTGATGGGCATGGGTGAACCTTTGTATAATTTCGAGAACGTGCGCGACGCGATGAACATCGTCATGGACCCCGAAGGCATTTGCCTGTCGCGGCGCCGGATCACTTTGTCGACCTCTGGTGTGGTGCCGGAGATCGCCCGCACGGCGCAAGAAATCGGGTGCCTTTTGGCGGTGTCGTTCCACGCCACGACCGACCCCGTGCGCGATACATTGGTGCCCATCAACAAGCGGTGGAATATCGAGACGCTTTTGGACGCTTTGCGCGCCTATCCGAAGGTGTCCAATTCCGAACGGATCACCTTTGAATATGTCATGCTCGACGGGATCAACGACAGCGACGAAGACGCCCGCCGTTTGGTCAAATTGATCGAAGGCATTCCGGCCAAAATCAACCTGATCCCTTTCAATGAATGGCCCGGCGCGCCTTATAAGCGCAGCTCGAACAATCGCATCCGCGCTTTTGCCGATATCGTGCATAATGCGGGCTATTCCAGCCCCGTGCGCCGTCCGCGCGGCGAAGACATCATGGCCGCCTGCGGGCAATTGAAATCCGCGACGGAGCGCGCCCGCAAAAGCCGCAAGCAGATCGAAGCCGACGCGGGGATGTAACCCCCGCACAGGCCGAATGCTGTCTCTGTTCCGGCTTGAAACGCGGACCTATCGACCGGAGGGGGCGCTGCGTGTCTCGCCTTTGCCCTCCCAGGTGTCCATTGCTTCGATGGCCTCTTCGGCGGTTTCGACAAACCGGAACAATTCAAGGTCGCTGCGCGCGATGGTGCCGGCGTCGGCCAAAGCCTCCCAATTGATGATCCCCTCCCAAAAGGCACGACCGAACAATAAGAACGGCACGCGTTTCATGCGGCCGGTTTGGATCAAGGTCAGAGCTTCGAACATCTCGTCCAATGTGCCGAACCCACCGGGAAAGGCGCAAATCGCTTCGGCGCGCATCAAAAAATGCATTTTGCGAATGGCGAAATAGTGGAAATTGAAGCATAGGCCGGGGGTGACATATTCGTTCGGAGCTTGCTCGTGCGGCAGCACGATGTTGAGGCCGATAGAATGTCCGCCGGCGTCCATCGCGCCACGGTTTCCCGCCTCCATCACGCCGGGTCCACCGCCGGTGGCGATGACATGTCGACGCCCGCCCGTGGTGTTTGAGCGTTCGGTCATCATCCGCGCGAAACGCAGCGCTTCGGTATAAAAGCTCGAAAGGTTGCCTAGGGTTTCGGTCTTGGCCGTGTCTTTGTTTTCGGGTGTCGGGATGCGCGCGCCGCCAAAGAGCACGATGGTGGTTTCGATCCCGGCCTCGTCCAACAGCATTTGCGGTTTGAGCAATTCCAGTTGCAACCGCACGGGGCGTAATTCATCACGGCAGAGGAATTCATCATCGGCAAAGGCCAGCCGGTAGGACGGTGCGCGGGTTTGTGGCGTGTCCGGCACTTCGCGGGCGGTGGAAATATCGGCGTGGGCGTCTCGAAATGCGGTGGGGGGATGGTCTTCGGTCATCTGCTCTCTCTTCGGCGCGCGCGCCGGTTATGTATCAAGGTTGCGCTAGAGGTATCGCGTCTGTGGCGGGTTTGCCAGACGCCAAAGCGGTTGAGGAATTGCGCCGCTTGGCGCTTGGCTCTATAGCCGTTGCGAATGAAATTGATTTGAAACGGAGACGCCCCATGTCCAACGCTCAATTGGAAACTGCCATCGAAGCCGCGTGGGACGCGCGCGACACCATCACATCCGCCACCACGGGCGAAACCCGCGATGCGATTGAAGACACATTGGCCGCGCTGGACAGTGGCAAGCTGCGCGTGGCGGCAAAACAATCCGACGGGTCGTGGCATGTGAACCAATGGGCCAAAAAGGCCGTGCTCTTGGGGTTCCGCATCAAGGATATGGAAGAGCAATCCGGTGGCCCGCAGGGCGCCGGGTGGTGGGATAAAGTCGACAGCAAATTCAAAGGCTGGGGCGAAGCCGAATGGAAAGCTGCGGGATTCCGCGCCGTGCCCAATTGCGTCGTGCGCAAATCCGCCTTTATCGCGCCCGGTGTGGTGTTGATGCCGTCTTTCGTGAACCTCGGCGCCTATGTTGATGAGGGCGCGATGGTTGACACATGGGCCACGGTCGGCTCTTGCGCACAGATCGGCAAAAACGTGCACCTTTCGGGCGGCGTTGGCATTGGCGGCGTGTTGGAGCCGATGCAGGCCGGCCCGACCATCATCGAAGACAATTGCTTTATCGGCGCGCGCTCCGAGGTGGTCGAAGGCTGCATCGTGCGCGAAGGATCGGTTTTGGGCATGGGCGTGTTCATCGGCCAGTCGACCAAAATCCTCGACCGCGACACCGGCGAAGTATTCTATGGCGAAGTGCCCGCAGGATCGGTTGTTGTGGCGGGCTCCATGCCGTCGAAGAACGGTGTGCACCTCTATTGCGCCGTGATCGTGAAACGCGTGGATGCCAAAACCCGCTCGAAAACCTCGATCAACGAGCTGCTGCGCGACTGATCTTTGTGGGGTTTGAAATTTGGGGCTGGCCGACGGCAAGCCCCTTACCTCATGTGTTAAAGACCCACGCATGACCCCCTGTGCAACCCGAATTTAGACGGACGAATGTCCTCGCAGAAATCTGCGGGGACGGTTTCGTCGTCCGGGAGGCCGGCTGAGCGGGACAAAGCGGGCTTTGTGCCAAGCAATTCAATTTGTTCCCAGCGTTTCAAATGGCTGCTTTTTTAACGGCGGGACGTGCAGTGCAAAGCGGTGACGATGGCGACGGGAATACCCTACCCTGCCATACACTCAAGGACGTACATTGAGAGAGTGTGCGCTGAATGAACTACCAAGCGCGCATGACGAGGTCGCAAAGCAATTTCTTTGGTCTGCTCTTCGGTTCGACCATGCGCTCCGCTTTTCTTGTTCCGAAGGTACATTGTTCCTTCTACAATGCTGTTCAGGCCTGATGCAATTTTCTTTAGGTCTCTGCTCCCCAAATCTTTCGGGTTTAAGCCAATGTCATTCCTAACCAGCGGCCACAAATCAGATAGCGTTGCCGTTTCATCTTTGAACGGAATTGACTTGTTTTGAAGGTACGCTTTCAAACTGGCTTCAAGGATATTTCCCGCATAATGAGCCGCCGCGTTGGGATCGTCATTGACCTTCCCTAGCGCTCGATCTATCTCGATTCTTATCGCCTCAAGACCGCCCTTGGCGACTTTTTCCTGCAAGGACGTCACAGGTGAAGCAGTGGCGGAATCGATGTGTCCGCCAGTTCTATAGGATAACCCTGCCTTCATCAGAGCGGTGCGAATTTTTTCTTGATTTCGGACTAACGTTTGTGACCAAGGCTCTTTTTGCCAATGGTTTCGCACCGAAGGATCGCGCTCCAAAATATCTTCCAATAGAGCGCCTAATACACTTAAGGGTTTGTGACTACGCTGATTGGTTAGATTCAACCAATCGACGGTCTTTTGAAGTTTGCTCCCTTCGGGTTTGTCGCCTGGCGCATCAGCATAGGCAAAATGCTGATCAATCTGTGCACTACTATATGTTTCACTCATAGTTTTCCCCAACAAAGCTATGACAGGAGAAGGGATTTTCTCTGAACTATCCAATGTAAATTCCTATGTTTATTAATTGCGGAGATCGGTTCCGATACTACCAATTGGCCAAACTGGTCGTAATCATCAACACATTCGGTACGGGGCGGGCCGGTCCTTCCTGTTTTTTGCGAAGAGCTGCGCGCCTAGATCGGCGATTGCAGGCGCTCTTGCCAGATGAGCTGAGCCAGCCTGTTGAGCTTGGGATGGCGAAGAATCCGAAAAACACCCCGAAGCGACAATCCAATGGATGGGCGTCTTGCGCGTTTCCCTGCTGCCGGACACGGCGCGCATTTGCGCGGCCAGCCGATCATGAAGTCCGTGACCATCACGGGGACCCGCATGGTGAACAGAATGCGTCGGAGCATCAGATAGAGAAAAGCCCCACAAGAATATCCCGCGAGGGCGTTGGTTGGCGCAAATGCCGCACTACTTTGTCAGGTTATGGCTCGATAGAGATGTTCATGCGCGCTTTACCGGCTTTTCCTCCACCGCGCCGCCCGCCGCTTTCCACCCGGAAAACCCGTCGGTGATGTGGCTGACGTTTGTTAATCCCATCTCTTGTGCGGCGCGGGCCGATAGGGCAGAGCGCCAACCAGAGGCGCAATAGAAGATGAAATGATCGCCAGTCTGGAATTGCAGTTTGGCATAGGGGCTTTCGGGATCGATCCAGAATTCCAACATCCCGCGCGGGCAATGAAATGCACCGGGGATCATGCCCTCACGCTCCAGTTCACGCGGGTCGCGCAGATCGACAAAGGTGACGCCTTGCGCCCCGTGGCGCGCCATCATTTCGGCGGCAGGGGCATGGGCGACAATCTCGTTGGCCTCAGCCACCATATCCTTGATCCGCTTCATCTTGCGCTCCTTTGCTTGACTTCGTGCCTGCGCTCGCGCACCAAGCGGCCAGCGGAGGATCCCGATATGGTCGACGAAAAACCCAAAAAGCGCAATCGCCAACAGGTCTATACTTTGCTGGTCGAGATTGGCCGCAAGGACGGCGACGGGCTGCCCGAAGGGGCGACCGGCGCGGCGTTGATGGTCTATGCCTCTGGCATCGACGAGGCCGAAGCCGTGCGCGAAACCGTTGCGATCCTTAAGCAAGCCGATACCGCGCCGCTGGATGTGACCGGATATGGCACATTGGATGAGCGGCTTGCGGAAGGTCACGATATCTCCGACGAAGAGCGCGCCTTGATGGGGCGTGCTTTGGCGGAAAATTCGGTGATCGTGGCACAGATGACGCCGTTTTTTGAGGATACCCCGCGTGCCGAGGGTGGCGCGTTGCATTGAGACCGCAGCTACGATCGCAATAGAATCAAGGACGAAGCGCCGGCACAGATGACGCAAGGACAGCCTCGCTCGTTATATTGTGCTTAGAATTTGGTGAGGGCCACACCACATCCGCCTATAATTTAATCAAACTTGGCTTGGCCGCGTTTTGCCGATGCTGCAGTGCAACAAAGGTGTTGCGGCATGGTGGAAGCTGCCTAATGCTGATTTTAACGGGGCCGGTTGGCAGACGCCAATGCCCCTCGATACCGCAATGGCGCGGTATATTTCCGAATACATGCCCCTGATGGGCCTTGCAGCAACGGCGCTGCGATTTCGCTAACCGCATTCGCGGTTCGGGAGACCGTAAGTTGTGCCCAATTGCACCCCACGTCTTCCATTTGATTTCGCTGCTGCGCCGGAGAGGTCCGGTTTGCACCCCCCGACCCCGGAGATTGAAATGACCCAAGAAAAACAACGCCTTGTGATCGTCGGTAATGGCATGGCCCCTGGCCGGATGCTCGAAGAATTGTTTGATCGCGCGCCCGATGTGTACGATGTGACGATTTTTAACGCCGAGCCGCGCGTGAATTATGACCGGATCATGCTTTCGCCGGTTCTGTCGGGCGAGAAGACCTTTGAAGACATCGTGATTCATGACGATGCCTGGTATGCGGAGCGCGGCGTCACCCTGCATCGCGGCGAGAAGGTCGCCAAGATCGACCGCGCGGCCAAGATGGTGACCTCCGAGGGCGGGCTTGCCGCGTCTTACGACAAGCTTGTGATCGCAACGGGGTCTTCGCCCTTTATCATTCCGGTGCCGGGGCACCAGTTGCCTGGCGTTCTGGCGTACCGCGATCTCGATGATGTGGACGGGATGCTGGGCGCCTGCGCCAAGGGCGGACGCGCGGTGGTCATCGGCGGTGGTTTGTTGGGCTTGGAGGCCGCAGCGGGCCTCAAGGCGCAGGGCATGGACGTGACGGTGTTGCACCTGATGCCAACCCTGATGGAGCGTCAATTGGATGCGGCGGCGGGCTATCTTTTGCAACGTGAATTGGAAAGCCGCGGCATTGATGTGCGTTGCGGTGCCAACACCAAAGCGATCCACGGTGAAACCTGCGTCGAAGCGGTCGAATTGGAAGACGGCACGATGATTGATGCCTCTTTGGTGGTCATGGCCGTGGGCATCCGCCCAAGCGCCGATTTGGCCAAAGAGGCGGGGCTTGAGATCGGGCGCGGGATCGTGACCGATGCGACGCTGCGCACCTCCGACCCTGACGTGTTTTCCGTCGGTGAATGCACCGAGGTTGATGGCCGGGTTTATGGGCTTGTTGCGCCGCTCTACACCATGGCGAAGGTCGCGGCCGAGCATTTGACCGGCCCCTCCGAGGCTGCATTCAAACATGCCGAGACCCCGACCAAATTGAAGGTCACGGGAATCAATCTTTATTCCGTCGGCGAATTTGGCGACGCTGAAGGCACCGAAGACGTGGTTTTGCGCGATGCGATGCGCGGCACATACAAACGTGTGATCCTCAAGGATAACAAGGTGATCGGCGCGGTGCTATACGGCGATGTGGCCGATGGCATGTGGTATAACGAGATGCTGAAATCCGGCGAGGATGTCTCGGAATTCCGCGACACGCTGATCTTTGGCCAAGCCTATCAAGGCGGCGGCGGGGCGGACCCCTTGGCGATTGTCGCCAATCTGGCCGATGATGCGGAAATCTGCGGTTGTAACGGGATTTGCAAAGGCGACATCGTCAATGCGATCACGGAAAAGGGTTTGGCGTCGTTGGACGGCGTGCGCGCTCATACCAAGGCGTCGGCCTCTTGCGGGACGTGCACGGGATTGGTCGAAGACCTGATGACCCTGACGCTCGGCGATGATTTTGCGGCGGGGGCTCCGGCGGGCATGTGCGGATGCACCACCCATAGCCACGGCGATGTGCGCCGCTTGATCAAAGCCAAAGAATTGAAATCCATCCCCGAAGTGATCCAGGAATTGGAATGGACCACGCCCGAGGGTTGCGCCAAATGCCGGCCTGCGCTGAACTACTATCTCGTTAGCGATTGGCCCGGTGAATATGTCGATGACATGCAGTCGCGGTTCATCAACGAGCGCGTGCATGCGAACATCCAAAAAGACGGCACCTATAGCGTTGTGCCGCGGATGTTCGGCGGTATCACCACGCCGGATGAATTGCGCGCCATTGCCGATGTGGCCGATAAATTCGAAATTCCCACGGTCAAAGTCACCGGAGGTCAACGGATCGATTTGCTCGGCGTGAAGAAAGAAGACTTGATCCCGGTTTGGGATGACCTGAACAAAGCCGGGATGATTTCCGGCGCGGCTTACGCCAAGGGTCTGCGCACGGTGAAAACCTGTGTCGGGTCGGATTGGTGCCGGTTCGGGACGCAAGACAGCACCGGTTTGGGCATCAAGCTTGAACAACTGTTGTGGGGCGCTTGGTCGCCTGCAAAACTCAAACTGGCGGTGTCCGGTTGCCCGCGCAATTGCTCGGAAAGCACCTGCAAGGACATTGGTATCATCTGCGTCGATAGCGGGTATGAGATCCTGTATGGTGGTGCGGCAGGGCTGCACATCCAAGGCACGACCATGCTCGGCAAAGTGCCCACAGAACAGGATGTTTTGGAAACCGTCGGCGCGCTTACGCAATATTACCGCGAGACCGGGTATTACCTTGAGCGGATCTACAAATGGGCCGACCGGATCGGATATGATCACATTAAATCAGTGATTTACGACGATCTGGGACAGCGCGCAGCCTATTTTGACCGCTTCATTTTCTCGCAAAAATTCGCACAAATCGACCCATGGGCCGAACGGGTGGCAGGCGCCGAAGCGCATGAATTTGCCCCCCTGGCCGATCTGACGCTGGAGGCAGCAGAATGAACATCCAAGTATCCGCAGACGCCGTGCAATGGACTCTTGTCGGGGCGGTGACCGACATTCCGCGCCAAGGTGCACGCTGCGTTAAACGCGGCGATATGACCGTCGCCGTGTTTCGCACATCGGACGACCGCGTGTTCGCGCTCGAAGACAAATGCCCGCATAAGAACGGGCCGCTCAGTCAGGGGATCGTGCATGACGGATGCGTTACATGCCCCCTGCACAATTGGGTGATCTCTCTGGAAACCGGTTCAGCCCAAGGTGCCGATGAAGGGCAGACCGCCAGCTTTCCCGTCAAAGTCGAAGACGGCCGCATCTATCTCTCTCTTTAACAGGGCGCCCGAAAGGGCACAGTGAAGAAAGGCAATACACATGTCCTATATCCAACCTGCCGAGTTCGCATCGAAAATGGTCGATGCCGGAGAATCCAAGATTTTCATGGCCACCAAAGATACGCTGATCCGTGCTTATATGGCCGGTGCGATCCTTGCATTGGCGGCTGCATTTGCGGTGACCATCGCGGTGAACACCGGCAACTTTCTTGTGGCGTCCCTGTTGTTCCCTGTCGGGTTCTGCACGCTTTATCTTTTGGGGTTTGACCTGCTGACCGGTGTGTTCACGCTTGCGCCCTTGGCAGTGATCGCCAAACGCCCGGGGTGCACTTGGTCCGGTGTCTTTCGCAATTGGGGCCTCGTGTTCGTTGGTAACTTTGCCGGTGCCTTGACCACTGCGGTGATGATGGCGATCATTTTCACCATGGGCTTTAGCCAAGAACCAAACGCCGTGGGGCAAAGGATCGGACAGATCGGCGAAGCGCGCACCTTGGGTTATGCCGAAGCGGGCGGCGCGGGGATGTTGACGGTTTTTGTGCGGGCTGTGATGTGCAACTGGATGGTGTCAACCGGCGTTGTCGCGGCGATGATGTCATCGTCGGTGTCGGGGAAGATCATGGCCATGTGGATGCCGATCATTGTCTTCTTCTACCTCGGGTTTGAACATTCGATCGTCAATATGTTCCTCTTCCCCTCGGGCATCATGCTGGGCGGTGAATTCACATGGGTCGACTATTTCGCCTATAATGAAATCCCTGTTGTTTTGGGCAATCTCGTGGGCGGCCTGACCTTTGTTGGCGGCATGATCTACGCCACCCATTTCAAGGAATCGCCCAAGCGTAAGCCGATCAAGGACGCCTCGACCGTCGCAGCCGAGTAAATCATGAAGAAGGCTCGGCCATGGATTTGGTCGGGCCTTTTTTGTTTGAATTTCGTTTGATCAGGACGCCCAATGCCCGAGGATGCCATGACGATCCCGCCGACCGCGTCCGCCTTGCAGGGGGACGAACCATCCGGCTTGCAGTTGAGCATCGGGCAGTTTTCAAGCGCGGGCGTTAAAGCCGAAAACCAAGATGTCTTGGGAGCGACCGTGCCGCGCGGCATGGCGCTGACCCTCAAGGGGGCGGCCTTTGCCATTGCGGATGGGATCAGTTCCAGCCGTGTCAGCCGCGAAGCCGCCGAAGTCGCGGTGCAGGGTGTGATGGGGGATTATTATTGCACCTCCGATGCTTGGTCGGTGAAAACCGCCGCCACGCGGGTGATCAGTGCCAGTAATGCGTGGCTACATGCGCAAAACCGCCGCGCCCACCTTGAAGAGATCGACCACGGGCGGGTTTGCACGCTGTCGGCTCTTATTTTGAAAAACCATACCGCGCATCTGTTCCATATCGGTGATAGCCGGATTGCGCGATTGTCGAGTAAATCTCTGGAACCCCTGACTGAAGCGCATCGCGTGGTGATCTCGCGCGAGCAAAGTTATCTTGGCCGTGCGATGGGGGCCGAAGCACGGATAGAGATCGATTACCGCGACCTGCCCATGGCGGTGGGTGATGTGTTTGTCATGACGACTGACGGCGTGCATGAATATCTCGCGGACAAGGATATCGCGCTGATCTTGCTTGATCAGCGGGAACTTGATCTTGCGGCACGGCGGATTGGCGAAGCGGCCTTGAGCGCGGGGAGTGATGATAATCTGACGGTGCAAATTATCCGTGTCGACGGGTTGCCCGACCAGGAGGTCGGGGTTCTCGAAGGGGCGGATCAATTGCCCATCCCGCCTTTGCCCAAAGACGGTGATGTGATCGATGGATTTCGTATTTTGCGCCCGATCCATAGCAACGCGCGCAGCCATATCTATCTTGCTGTCGCCCCCGGCGGCGATCAGGTGGCGTTGAAAATTCCGTCGATGGATTTGCGCGAGGATCCGCAATATCTGCGCCGTTTCGTCATGGAGGAATGGATCGCCCGGCGAATAGACAGCCCGCATGTCTTACGCGCCGCCCCGGCACCAGAGACGCGCAGCGCGCTTTATGTGGTGACGGAATATGTCGAAGGTCAAACTCTGCGCCAATGGATGACGGATCATCCTGAACCGGATTTAGAGCGGGTGCGCGATATCCTGGAGCAGTTGGTGCGCGGTCTGCGGGCCTTTCATCGTCGCGAGATGTTGCATCAGGATTTGCGCCCCGAGAATATCATGATCGACACTGCCGGCACGGTGCGGATCATTGATTTCGGGTCAACTTATGTCTCTGGCGTGCAAGAGGCGATGCTCGATCCAGACACGGCGATTTTGGGAACAATGCAATATACCGCGCCGGAATATTTTGCCGGCGAGCCCGTGAATTGGCGCGCGGATTTGTTTTCGCTCGGGGTGATTGGATACGAGATGCTGACAGGGCGTCTGCCCTATGGGCGCGATGTGTCCAAAGTGCGCGCGCGGCGCGATCAAATGCGGCTCAAATACGCGTCGGCGCGCGGTGGGGAGCGGCCCGTGCCCTATTGGATCGACGCCGCATTGCGCCGTGCGGTGCATCCCGATCCGATGCGGCGCTATCCGGTCTTGTCGGAGTTTATCGCCGATCTGCGCCGCCCCGGCGACGCCGCCCGCGCCGAACGTCATGTGCCGTTGGCGGAACGCGATCCGGTGCGATTTTGGAAAACTCTATCGGGGCTTTTGGCGATTTTGTCATTGGCTCTGGGATTGCAACTTTTGAAATGACCCTGACGAAAAGAGAGACCAACAAGGCCCGAAAAGAGGCCGAATTTGCCAATAGAAAGGAAAAAACATGGATGTATTGACCCGCGAGGATGTGACTGCCTTGATCATTTCCGCCAAGAAACAGGCTGGATTGACATGGGAGGGGATCGCCGAAACCATCGGCATGTCGCCGGTTTGGACCCATTCGGCGGCTATGGGGATGAACGCGATGCCGGCCGATAAGGCCGCTGCATTGGTCGCGGCGCTTGGTTTGCCACAAGAGGCGCAGGGGCTTCTTGAAGACAGCCCGACAAAGGTTTGGGAGCAAACCGTGCCGACCGATCCGTGTATTTACCGGCTCTATGAAATCGTGGGTGTTTACGGCCCGACGATCAAAGCCTTGATCCATGAGAAATTTGGCGATGGCATCATGTCCGCCATTGATTTTGACATGCAGCTGACGCGCGTGGAACATCCCAAAGGTGACCGCGTCAAAATTGAAATGTCCGGCAAATACCTTGGCTACAACAGCTGGTAACCGCATCCGTGCTTATCCTCTTCGCACGGTTTGTCCGTTCGCTGCGACCATTTCAGTTTCTGGTCGCGGCGGGCGGGCTTTGATTGTATCGAAGGGGGATGAACACATCTGATCCCTTTGAAATTTTCCTCGCCTGCGCTCCTGGTTTGGAGACTGCATTATTGGCTGAAGTGCGCGCCAAGGGCTTTGCCAATCCGGTGGCCACGGGCGGTGGCGTGACGATTGAGGGCCATTGGCCGGATGTCTGGCGCGCCAATCTGGAATTGCGGGGGGCAGGGCGGGTTTTAGCGCGGTTCGGCAGTTTCATGGCCTTTCATTTGGCGCAACTCGACAAACGCAGCCGTAAGTTTGATTGGGGTGCGGTGTTGCGCCCCGATGTGCCGGTGCGGGTCGAGGTGACGACCTCAAAAAAGTCAAAAATCTATCATGCAGGTGCGGCGGTGCAGCGGATCGAAAAGGCGCTTGTCGAAAGCTTCGCTGCGACGCTTGCCGCCGATGCGCCGGTGTGCGTCAAAGTGCGGATTGACGACAATAAAGTGCAGTTTAGTGTCGATACCTCCGGTGAAAGCCTGCACAAACGCGGTCATAAACCGGCGGTGAACAAAGCCCCGATGCGCGAAACTTTGGCGGCCTTGATGTTATCGGAATGTGGGTATGACGGGTCCGAGCCGGTCTATGATCCGATGTGCGGATCCGGCACATTTGTGTTGGAGGCCGCCGAGAAGGCGCTTGGCCTCGATCCGGGGCGAACGCGGCATTTTGCGTTCGAACAACTGGCGACATTTGATCCGCAGATCTGGTCCCAGATGCGGAGCAGTTCAGGCGTGTTAGAGACGGATCTACGGTTTTACGGTTCGGATCGTGACGCCGGTGCGGTGCGAATGAGCACGGCCAATGCCGAAGCGGCAGGGGTGGGTGGAATCACGTCCTTCGAGGTCAAACCGGTTAGCGATATCGCCCCGCCCGAAGGGCCAAAGGGCCTTGTGATCGTCAACCCGCCCTACGGGGCGCGGATTGGCAACAAAAAGCTGCTCTTCGGGGTTTACGGCGCCTTGGGCAAGGTCTTGATGGAACGGTTTTCGGGATGGCGGGTCGGTATTGTCACCAATGAGGCCGGATTGGCCCGCGCCACGGCCCTGCCTTTCTTGCCTGTTGGCGCACCGATTGCTCATGGCGGGCTAAAGGTGCGGCTGTATCGCACCAATCCGTTGCCCTAAGGCGCGCCCCGCACAGGCGGGCAACGCATCATCGCGGAGACGAGGCGCGGCTCACTTCCAAATCCAAAGCCGTCCATTTGCTTTGAAGCGGCAATACGTGCCGATTCCGGCTTGTTTTGACCCAGCTTCCAAGTGCCATCAATCGCCGTGACCGCCATGCGCACCGGCACGATTTGGCGCAGCATTTTCGCGGTGATCTCTTCAGGCATCTTATCCATCGTCCAGGGCGTTTTAGGCAGGAGTAGAGCCTCATTCTTCGCGGAGATCCGATCCAGTATTCCGGAAATTTCTTCCTGTTCCACCAATTCCAATGTGCCGGTCACATGCACGGCGACATAGTTCCATGTGGGCACTTGGTCGTCGAGCTCATACCAATCGGGCGAGACATAGCTATGCGGACCTTGCACGGCGATAGATGCGGGCAAGGGGCCGGATTTCAACGCGCGGGCAATGGCGTTCGAGCGGATGAGATGCATTTCAGCCGACGTGCCATCTTCGGCCAGAATAAAAGGTATATGCGCCAGAACCGGAGGCGCGCCAGCGGGGCCGTTCACACAAAGCATGCCAAATCCCGTGCTGCGGGCAAAGTCGATGTTCTGCGCCCTGGTGGCTCCGTGGAAAATGGGATTGGGATACATAGGGTCGCTCCGTTGGTTGCGGCCGGCCCTTGCGCGCCTGCGCATGCGGAGGGTGCCAGTGGTTTATGCGGTCAGTTGGCCGGCGCGGGTTCCGGTGATCGTTGCGGTGACGATCTGCCCCTCGGGTTGGGGCGCATCAAAATGCACCTCGGTGAATTGTTCGGTGCGTCCCATATGTGGGTTTTCCATGAGAATCTGGTGGCTCTTGCCGATCTGGTCTGCGAGGTGACGCGCCACGCGCGCATCCCCGGCCGCCCGTAGGCGCGCTGCACGCTCTTTAATCGCGCGGCCATCCACGGCGGGCATACGCGCGGCGGGGGTGCCTTGGCGCGGCGAATAGGGGAAGACATGCAGCCACGTCAATTCGCAATCCTCGACCAGCCGCAGGGAATTTTCGAACATGGCTTCGGTTTCGGTTGGAAAGCCCGCGATAATGTCGGCCCCAAAGGTCATGTCAGGGCGCAGGCGGATCGCTTCTTTCGCAAAGCGGATGGCATCATCGCGCAAATGGCGGCGCTTCATCCGTTTGAGGATCATGTCGTCGCCGTGTTGCAGGCTCAAATGCAGATGCGGCATGAGACGCGGTTCGGTGGCAATCGCCTGCATCAGGTTTTCATCGACCTCGATGCTGTCGATCGACGAGATCCGCAAGCGCGGCAGATCGGGCACCAATTTGAGAATGCGCATCACCAGATCGCCGAGCTTCGGCGCGGCGGGCAGGTCGCCCCCCCAAGAGGTCAAATCAACACCGGTGAGCACGACCTCGTTGAACCCCTTGTCCACCAAACGTTTGATTTGATCGACCACAACCCCCGCAGGGACAGAGCGCGAATTGCCACGGCCGTAAGGAATGATGCAGAAGGTGCAGCGGTGATCACAGCCGTTTTGCACCTGCACATAGGCGCGGCTGCGGGTGCCGAACCCGTCGATCAAATGGCCGGCTGTTTCGGTGACGGACATGATGTCATCGACCGCGACACGTTCGGTTTCACCGATGAAATCGGGACCGGATTCGGCGGCAAGGCGGGACCATGTGTTTGCCTGCATCTTTTCGGTATTGCCGATCACGCGGTCCACTTCGGTCATGGCGGCGAAGGTTTCCGGTTCGGTTTGCGCGGCGCATCCGGTGACGATGATTTGCGCCTCGGGGTTGTCGCGGCGCAGCTTGCGGATTTCCTGGCGGGCCTTGCGCACGGCTTCGGCGGTGACGGCGCAGGTGTTGACCACAACCGCGCCCTCCATGCCCGCCTGTGCGGCGAGATCTTTCATGGCCTCGGTTTCATAGGAGTTGAGCCGGCATCCGAGCGTGGTAAATTTGGGCGGGCTGTGCATCATAGTGAGGCAAGAAACTGTGCGGTGAACGTGCCGTTTGCGACATGCATCGTCGCGCCGGTCATCCACACGCCATCCTCACGCCAGTCAATTTCAAGGCTGCCGCCGTCAAGTTCAATCAATACGCGCCGCCCTGTCAGCCCGCGCCGCGCGGCGGCAACGGCCGTGGCGCATGACGACGAGCCAGAGGCCATGGTGATGCCCACGCCCCTTTCCCACACCCGCATACGCAGGTGGTCAGGTCCAATGATCGAGGCAACTTGCACGTTCGTGCGTTCAGGGTAGAGCGGATGGTGCTCATAGCGCGGTCCGAACTCTTCGAGCGGTATCCGTCCGGCATCTTCAACGAAAAACGTGCAATGGGGGTTGCCCATGCCCGTGGCGGTCGGCGCGCCTTCGATGGGCAATTCCAGCGTATCCGTGTCCTCGGCCAAGGGAATCTCGTCCCATGCCAATTGAGGCGCCCCCATATTCACCGAGGTGAGGCCATTTCCGGCATCGACGGCATAGAGATCGCCGCGCTCGGTGGTCAGGTGCAGAGTGCTTTTGTCACTCTCGTCCATAAGATATCGCGCGATGCAACGGGTGGCATTGCCGCAAGCGGCCGAGCGCGATCCATCGGAATTATAGAACACCAGATGCGCATCGGCGGTCGGCGCGGCTTCGATCACGGCCAATTGGTCAAATCCGATTCCCGTGTGACGATGCCCGACGGCCCGCACCAATGCTTCCGTAACGTCATAGGCGTGCGTGCGGGAATCAATGACAACAAAGTCGTTTCCCAGCCCGTGCATCTTCATAAAGGGCATATCGATATGGTTTTGAGCGCTCATGAGACCGCATATAGACCCGCCGGATTGATGAATCCAGCCAAGCGATGACAAATCTTGGTTTTTCGGGGTTGACCCTGCCCGCCGGTGTTTCTAGAAGCGCCTCCAGTGGGCCTGTAGCTCAGTTGGTAGAGCAACTGACTTTTAATCAGTAGGTCTCCGGTTCGAACCCGGACGGGCTCACCACTCATAAAAATGTGACGAATGACGATTGATCGTTCTAGTGGTTACCTTATTGCCAGAGAGCGCAAAAATATATTTGGAATATCAGCCAATGCTGCGCGCCTAGATGCGGCTCGCGAGATATTCGGAATGCTAACCGAACGCATTCGCGCGGCTAGTGAAATATATAGGCCCCCAAGAAATAGAAGATCATAATTTTTGGGCGTCGCAGTGTTGGACCCTGAATGATAACTGGTGTGTGATGTGAAGAATGGGATGTGAGCATGATAGTTGCTGAAAATGGGGTAATTGAAAACTTCCAGGTTATCGCGTGTATCGTATCTTTTTCTCTCTTTGTCTGGGGGGCGAAGGTTCAGTTCGGAAAAAACAACTTAGATTGGGCGGCGGTATCGCTCTTCTTCAGTTTGATTCCGTTCGTTGGCGCAGGACGCGAGTTAAGCTTCGGCGCGGTTCTTAGTCTTCATGGAACGGGTTTGCTTTACACGAAGTATTTTCTATCAGTGGTTTTAGTATTAATGCTGTCGCTGTCTTTGATACTTTTGGTTGTGGCCGCCCGTAGGAAAAAACTGCACTGGAGGCAGGCACTATCGGGACATGTGCTTTTGGTTTTTGCGATTTTGAGTATTATAATTGCGCAGATGTTCGAAAAAGGTCAGTTGGGTTTTCCAAAGAATCAAATTTTCGAAGAGCTAATGGAACTCTTGGCGTATTTGCTTTTGGTGTACCTATCTTTCTATCGGCTTAAATCCACGAAATAGGGACTATCATGCGGAGGTGGCTCTGCCACACGCCTGCGAGCCTTGCGGGATAGATATCGGAACAGAAAATAGCCTCATCCCATCACCCTCTTGACGCGTTCTGGCCGTTGGATACACGGTCAACCTTTACGCATGGAGGCCGTGAGTTTCATTTTGAAATCCTTGGGCTCTTTGTGTTCCCGCCTCGGGTGACGCAGCTTATTTCAATGGAGCTTCACGCCGTTCGCCGGTCGTGCGAACACGGCATCGGCAATGGGATTTCGATGAAAAATTTGATCACCACGGCAGGCATGGCGATCTTCATGCATGCATGTGCCAAAGGCATTTTGTCCTGCGCCCTGCGGTTCGCAAATTCCCGTTTGAGGCGTGAGGGGGAACCTTCGACCACGACTTGTTTTTCACCGGTTACATTTCCCTACGCCGCCGTCTAAGCGCGGCGCTTGCCATGGCCAGCGGCCAGCCGATGTTTGCGGGTAGGGGGGTTAGATGACGCGGATAACGTCTTTGCCGACCGATAACATATACCCGCGTCGGGCGATGTTTTTGACTAAAAGCTCACTGACCATTTGATTGCCCAATGTGTCACGCAGCCGTTTGATCCGCGTTGCGCCTGCGGCTTCTTCGCAATCTGTCGCGGCGCGTCCGGAGATTACGCCTTCGATTTCCGCGCCGGTCATGACGTCGTCATCCATGCGCGCCTCTGCCAGAACGCTTAAGGTTTCCATCGCGGCGGCGGTCAGCTTGAACCCCATATTGTTGAGGTAGACAGTGTTTTCCTCGCGGCTGATCAACAAAGACGACACCTGAATGCCGGCGCGTTCAATTTGTGCCATGCGGCGATTCATCGTCACCAACATCACCAAAAATACCAATGCCGCGACCAATAATGCGGCGGCAAATAGCATCAGCACGAAGATCACGGTGCGATAGCCCGCCAATGTGTCGGAAAACGCCGTGCCCGATTGGGCGAGAATCTCAAGCAACTTGATCTCGGCCTGTGCGGTTAAATCGGCGTTCTCGACAAACAACTGCTCGACTCGAGCGTTGAAGGCATTGGCGCTGGGCAGGGCGGCGAAGAGCACGGCGGCGGCGGCGGTCAACGCCAGAACAATCGCCGTGATGCCACCATAGATGATGCGGCTTCCTGAACGCCGCACGTCAGAAGCGGAGGTGGTACGGTCCGGCATTGGCTTTCCTTTTCTCGAGGTCTGCGGCATCAAACACCGACAGGATGGTGAGCAAGGTCCAACCGTTTTGGCCCAACCGTGCGGCAACTTCTTGCGTGGCAGATTCTTTGGAGCACGCGCCGCGCAGCGCCATGACGCCGTAATGTAACTTCAAGGGCGATTCTTGCTTGGCCTTATAGTCGGCATAACATTCTGCGGCCCGCGCGGGCGCGGCGGTCAGACTTAAGCCAAGCAAGGCAGCACCGGCCAGAAGGGCAAGGCGCGATGCCGCTTTGCGGTGGGGAAAATATCTATGTGTCATCATGCGGGGCACTTTGCGCGCCGCCGCAGTGATATTCAATAACCAAGGGAAAATTGGCCGGATGGGCGACGTTGATATCCGATAACAACCCGGCGTTATTGCCTGTCTTTACCCGCCGCGCCCATCGTTGGTCATCATCGACCCCAGTGCATGACGCACCAACATGGAAAGGACACCCTATGTCCCGCAAATTCATCTCTGGCATTCTTGCCGCTTCCATTGCCATTTCGGCCCTGTCTGCCGTTCCTGCCCGCGCCAATGAGCGTGATGCGGCGCGGGTTGTCGCCGGGCTTACCGCCTTGTTTATTCTTGGCAAGGCGATTGAAAATGGCCGCCGTGACAAAGCCACCGTGACCCGTCACCCGGGTCCTTCGCGGGCCGAGATCCTGCGCCGGCAGCGCGAACAAGAGCGCGCCCGAGCGCGTGCCCGTGAACGTGACCGGCAGCATAGTCATGGCGCATGGCGCGATCACGATCATCACGCCCGCAAAACCCAGCCGCGTAGACATATTCGCTAAGGTGGCTTGTCCCTGTGGTTGGGTGGCGTGACAGTTGCCGAGGTATATATCCGGTGATCGGGATGGCCCGCCGCCGAGCAGAGCACATATAACGTGCCGGCGGGCGGGAGAGGCGGCTTTGACGGGTGCCTCTCCCCCTTGCGATATGCGCCCTTGCCAATGTGGGCGTGCTGCGCTTTGACAGGGGGATGAACACGCTGCCCAAAACCGCCCCCGATTATTCGTTTGAAACCCTTGCACAAGAGAACGGCCATTTGATCGTTGCCGGTGTCGACGAGGTCGGGCGCGGTCCTTTGGCCGGTCCTGTCACGGCCGCTGCTGTGGTTCTCGATTCTGCCGATATCCCCGAGGGTCTCAACGATTCCAAAAAACTATCGGCCAAACGCCGCGAGCTTTTATATGCGCAGATCATGGCGCGGGCCGAGGTTTCAATCGCCCACGCATCCGTCGAAGAGATCGACGACATGAATATCCTGCGGGCCTCGCATTTGGCGATGGAACGGGCCGTGGCCGGATTGCCGCGCCGCCCCGATCATTTGCTGATTGACGGAAATATGATCCCGCGCGGCCTCACGGCGGAGGGATATTCCACCGAGGCGATCATCAAGGGCGATGCCCGTTCTGTGTCGATTTCGGCGGCTTCAATTATGGCCAAAATAAGGCGCGACCGCATCATGTGGGATTTAGCGCAACAGTTCCCCGGTTATGGGTGGGACACCAACGCCGGATACCCATCAAAAAGTCACAGGTTGGCGCTCCAGAAATTAGGGGTAACCCCACACCATAGACGTTCGTTCAAACCGGTCCACAACATCTTGTATCAATCAAAAAATCTAAGTGACTGATTCAAAAAAGAATTTGACCGCGAATCGTCTTTGACTCATCCTGACCTCAACCAAAGAGCGCAAACAATTGCGCCGGTATCAGAGGCAGATATGAAGACAATGACCCAAGCAAAGAGCGCGCCTGCGCTCCCTCTCAACACGATTCTTGATGGCGATTGCATCGAGGCGATGAACTCTCTCCCCGAGAATTCTATCGATCTTATTTTCGCCGATCCTCCCTATAATCTCCAACTCAAAGGCGATTTGCACCGGCCCGACAATTCGCGGGTTGATGCGGTGGATGACCATTGGGATCAATTCTCTTCCTTTGCCGCTTATGATAAATTCACCCGCGATTGGCTCAAAGCCGCGCGGCGGATTTTGAAACCGAATGGCGCGATTTGGGTGATCGGCTCATATCACAACATTTTCCGTGTTGGTGCGGCGTTGCAGGACGCCGGATATTGGATCCTGAACGATGTGGTCTGGCGCAAATCCAACCCGATGCCGAATTTCCGTGGCAAACGGTTCACCAATGCGCATGAAACGATGATCTGGGCCTCTAAGCAAGAAGGCGGCAAATACACCTTCAATTACGAGGCGCTGAAATCGCTCAACGAAGGTATTCAAATGCGTTCGGATTGGGTTTTGCCAATTTGCAACGGCGGTGAGCGGATCAAGGATGAAAATGGCGAAAAAGCCCATCCAACGCAAAAACCCGAAAGCCTGCTGCACCGTGTTTTGGTCGGATCGACCAATCCCGGCGATGTTGTGCTTGACCCGTTCTTTGGCACCGGCACCACCGGTGCGGTTGCCAAGATGCTCGGCCGTGAATTCATCGGGATCGAGCGCGAAGAAGCCTACCGCAAAGTGGCGCAGAAACGTATCGCAAACACCCGTAAATTCGACCGCGAGGCCTTGCAGGTTTCCACATCGAAACGCGCCGAACCGCGCGTGCCCTTTGGCCAATTGGTCGAACGCGGCATGTTGCGCCCCGGCGAGGAACTCATGTCGATGAATGGCCGTCACAAGGCTAAAGTGCGTGCGGACGGCACGCTCATTGGCGATGATGTCAAAGGTTCGATCCATCAGGTCGGCGCCAAACTCGAAGGCGCGCCCAGCTGCAACGGCTGGACCTACTGGTGCTTCAAGCGGGACGGTAAAACCGTGCCCATCGACATTTTGCGCCAACAAATCCGCGCGGAAATGGGTTAACCCCGCCGCGCGCATCCCCCAGTTTTATCGGAGTTGTTCTTGGGAACACCGCCGGTGCTTGCGGCTTGGGTCGCGGCACCTACTTGCCTCGCCTTTATTGGCGGGGCTTTTTTGTCTGTAGCTATGTCGTGCCGTGATCGCCGGTTTTATAAGGCTGCCAATCTGCAATCTCGGGATAATGCTGTTTGCGCCATGCCCGCACGCGCGGGTTCATCTGACGACGCCACAGCGGCGGGACCATCGCAATCGATGCCATCAGCGGATAGCCGAAGGGCAACTGCGGTGCGGCGTCCGCCGCGTAATTTTGCAGCAAGGGAAACCGTCGGTCGGGTTTGTAATGGTGATCCGAATGACGTTGCAAATTGATCAAAAGCCAATTGGACGCCCGATGCGCCGCGTTCCATGAATGATGCGGTTTCACGTGTTCGAATTTGCCACCGCCGAGATATTCGCGCGTTAAACCATAGTGCTCGACATAGTTCGTTAGCTCCAGTTGCCAGACTGCCGAAAACGCCTGCCAAAGGAACAACAAAAGCCCGATCCAACCGCCCAGAACAACTGCGATGGCAAGCATGGCCAGTTGCAGGCCGGCATAGAGCCAGAAAGGATTGCGCCGGTTCGTCGGGCCACGACCCAGACGGGCGAGCATCGCAACCTCTGCGGTCCACGCCGATTTCGGACAGGCACGCAAGACCCGCCAAAAGAACCGGTGGAACCCTTCATTATAGCGCGCGGTCACGGTATCACGGGGCGTGGCGACATGGATGTGATGCACCAGCAAATGCTCGGACCGGAAATGTGAATAAAGCACCATGGCCAGCAACAAATCCCCAAGTCGCCGCTCCAGCCTGTTTTTCTGATGCAGCAATTCGTGGCTATAGACGATGCCGATCGAGCCGGAGATCACGCCGACCCCAAAGAACAGAACGATCATTTCTAGCGCGTTTAAATGATCGCTATGCGCGACATAATAGATCAAACCGAACACGGTCACGAACTGCACCGGAAACCAGATCATCGTGATCGCGCGATACCAAAACAGATCTTCGGTTTTGGTTTGCGGATCTGCGTTTTCAAGGTTCAGCCCGGTCAGCGCATCCAATAGCGTGAACAACCACCAACCCGACAGCGGCAACAGCAGCACCGTCCATCCGCCAAAGATCGCGCCAACCCACGCCAGAGGCACCAGACCGAGCGACAGCCAGAACGGCGCAGCATTGCGAAAACGACGAAGAGTGGCGGCCGGGATCATCGGGTCTGTCCATACATCACGATAGAGTCAGGGCAGTGTCACTCTTTGCGGGCCCCAAGTGCAAGATCAAATGCCTTACGCATCACCGTCGGCAGATCAGAGGCGCGAAACGCATGCGGGGCGATGAATTGCATCTCGTCGGGCGCCTGCGCCATCGGCAGATCCGCGACCCTCACCGCAAGGCGTAGATGAAAATGCGTAAACGTATGGCGGGCTTCTTCAGATAAGGCGCGCCAATCGGCCTTGATGGGCGGAGCTTCGATAAATTCATCGCCCCAAACGGCCCCAGGCCATCCGAGCATCCCACCCAAAAGCCCCGTATCGGGGCGACGTTCCATCAAATAGGCGCCGTCACTGCGCCGTCCAATATAGACCACACCAAGTCGCAGGGGTTTGGGTTTTTTCGGGGTTTTCTTTGGCAGTTGCGCCGCCGTGCCCCGCGCCCGCGCCGCGCAGGGGCCACGCCATGGGCATATGCCGCAGGCCGGAGATTTTGGCGTGCAAATTGTCGCGCCCAAATCCATCACCGCCTGGGCGTAATCGCCGCAGCGCTCCGGCGGGGTCAGTGCCGCAGCGCGTGCCATCAATTCGGGTTTCGCAGCGGGCAGGGGGGTGTGAATGTCATAAAGCCGTGCCATCACGCGTTCGACATTGCCGTCCAACACCGTTTCATGCCGATCAAAGGCAATCGCAGAGAGGGCAGAAGCGGTATAGGGGCCGATGCCCGGCAGTTTCAAAAGCGCGGCATGATCGGATGGAAAGCGCCCCGCGTGCTCGGCCGTCACCACGCGGGCGCATTTGAGCAAGTTGCGCGCACGCGCGTAATATCCAAGTCCCGCCCATTCCCCCATCACATCACCGTCTTCGGCAGCGGCCAAATCTTCCACGCGCGGCCACCGTGCGGTGAAACGGGCGAAATAATCTTTGACGGCCGCAACGGTGGTTTGTTGCAGCATCACTTCGGACATCCAGATCAAGTAGGGATCGGGGCGCACCCCGTCGCGCGATTGTGCGGGCGGCACGCGCCAAGGCAAATCGCGCGCATGCACATCATACCAAGCCAGTAACCCATCGCTGAGCTTCTCATGATTGACGCTGCTTTCTATCATCTCACGTAATCTTTATGCCTCTGCCGCGTTTCGGGGCTGTTTTGCGGCGCCGCTGCCACTAGAATAGCGTTCACACATAGGATTCAAGTCATGGCCGACCGGCGCAAACCGACCACACGAGGCTTCGCACAGACCTCTAGCCTCTTGCAGGACCGGATCCGCAAGGCGGGCGAGACGCGCGGATTCGCGGTGACGCGGCTTTTGACCCACTGGCCCGAAATCGTCGGGGACGACATCGCCGCCATCGCGCGGCCCGTGGATGTCAAATATGGCCGCAGTGGGTTTGGCGCAACGCTCAGCCTTTTGACCACCGGCCCCCATGCGCCGATGTTGGAAATGCAAAAAGAGCAGATCCGTGCCAAGGTCAACGGTGTTTATGGCTACAATGCGATCTCGCGCCTGCGGATCACCCAAACCGCGCCGACGGGATTTGCCGAAGGCCAAGCCGAATTCACCTATCGCCCGAAACCCAAACCCAAACCGGAGCCGAAACCCGAGGTTGTCGCCGAGGCGCAGAGCCTTGCCGCGCCGGTGGGTGACGACAAATTGCGCTTCGCGCTTGAAGCACTGGGCCGGAATATCTTATCCAAGACGAAACGCTAGAAAGGGTTTGTTGATGAACCGTAGAACGATGATGGTCGGGGCCGCAAGTGCGGCAATTGTGGCAGGTTTGGGAGGCTGGATCGGCTTCGCGGGCCGTGGTGCGGGCACGCCACCGAACCCGCTTGGCGCGGCCAATGCAGCCGATGACACCGCCGAGATTGACACCTCCGGCATCAAGGAAATGACCCTGGGCGATCCGAATGCGCCAATCACCGTGATTGAATACGCCAGCTTCACCTGTCCGCATTGCGCCAGCTTCCACGAAGACGTCCTCAAGCCGTTCAAAACCGAATATGTCGATACGGGCAAAGTCTATTTCATCTATCGCGATGTCTATTTCGACCGCTTCGGCCTTTGGGCTTCGATGCTGGCGCGCTGTGGTGATGGCATGCGCTTCTTTGGCGTTGCCGATCTTTTGTATGCGCAACAAAAACAATGGCTCGGCGGTGGTGATCCGGTGTCGATCGCCAATGCTCTGCGCAAGATCGGGGCGATTGCAGGGTTGGACGAAGACACCGTGACCCAATGTCTTGAGGATGGAGACAAGGCGCAGGCCTTGGTCGCATGGTATCAAAAGAACGGCGCGGCTGACGACATCACCGGCACGCCGACCTTGATCATTGATGGCGAGAAACAGGCCAATATGAGCTACGGCGAACTCAAGACTTTGATCGACAGCAAGTTGAGCGATTGATGCCTAACGCAATGCCTGCGCCATTGGCTGGCGTCAAAGTCATCGAATTGGCCCGCATTCTGGCGGGCCCATGGGCGGGGCAAACCCTTGCCGATCTGGGCGCGGAGGTCATCAAGATCGAATCCCCTCACGGCGACGATACCCGCTATTGGGGGCCGCCCTTTGTGGAACGCGATGGCGACAAAAGCGCCGCCTATTTTCACGGCTGCAATCGCGGTAAAACCGGCGTGACGATTGATATCTCGACCCCCGAAGGTCAAGCGCAGGTGCGTGAATTGATCCAGGACGCCGATATCCTGATCGAGAACTTCAAGGTCGGCGGATTGGCCAAATACGGTCTTGATTACGCCAGCCTGAGCGCGGTGAATCCTGCGCTGATCTATTGCTCGATCACCGGCTTTGGCCAAACCGGTCCCTACGCACACCGCGCCGGATATGATTATATCATTCAGGGCATGTCGGGTTTGATGTCGATCACCGGAGAGCCGGATGGCGCGCCGCAACGGGCGGGTATCGCGGTCACCGACTTGTTTACCGGTGTCTATTCGAGCACGGCAATCCTCGCGGCCCTGCACCAACGCGGCAACAGCGGACAGGGGCAACACATCGATATGTCGCTGCTCGACACGGCGGTTTCGGTGACGGCCAATCAGGCGATGAATTACCTGACCACCGGCACCCCTCCGGGGCGGACGGGGAATTACCACCCCAACTTGACACCCTATCAGACATTCGAAGTCAGCGATGGATACATCATCATCGCCACGGGAAATGATGCTCAATATCAACGGCTTTGCCGCATTTTGGGGCTGCCTGAAATGGCCGAGGCACCGGAATATCTGATCAATCAGGACCGTGTTGCGAATCGCGAGGAGATGATCCGCCGATTGTCCGAGGCCTGCCTTGGATTCACCCGTGACGCATTGTTGGCCGCATGTGAGGCCGAAGGTGTTCCAGCCGGACCGATCAACCAGATGGACGACGTGTTTGCCGATCCACATGTCAAAGCCCGGGGGATGCAAATTGAGCTCGACGGCATTCCCGGCGTGCGCTCGCCGTTCCGCTTTTCCGGTGCGGATCTGGTTCTGAACCGGCCAAGCCCGAAATTGGGCGAAGGCAACGGTTGAAGAACGCGGCGCGCCGGAAAGAGCCGGAAGAACGGGCCGCGCCTATCGCGCGGCTCGGAGCCTCCGTCAGCTTGCCTTGCTTGCCTCCCCGCTTGGCTAGGGCCAACAACGAATTGTGTATGGTTTTATCCTGCATTGCCTAGCGCATAGCAAATCAAGGCGCGATCGGATTCACAATAGTTGGTGCGTTTGACACATTAGGCCGGAAAAGTTGGCCGAAAAAGGAATCGAAGACAATGAGCGGAACCTGCGCAATAAAGTAAGCTGAGGAATATTTACCGCAGGATTTTTGTTACCATGCCTTTCCGCTCTTGGCTGTGCGTCTTTGCACTTGGATTAACCTTTGCCACATCAGGGCAAGCCCAACAGCAAGCACAAGACGAACAGGAGGGCGCAAGCCAGCAACAACAGCCAACCGCAGAACTTCCCATTCCTATCGCCGTTGAGATTATCGAGGATCAAGCCGCCGCCGACACCCGCAAGATCAGAGAAAGCGAATCCCGCCAACGTGACATAGACGATCTTATCGCCCAACAGGGAATGAATGAATCTACGCGGTCGATGAACGACGCCACGCAAGAAATGCGTGATTACGTTTATATCCAAACCGTGCTTATTGGCCTCGGTACTGCGCTCCTTGTCGTTACTTTGATGCTCACCTGGGGAGCGAACAGGGCTGCGGTGAAGGCGGCTATGGTTTCTCTTCGCGTCGAAAGGCCTTGGATAAAAGTTAGCATTGAAACTGGAGATGAACTTTTTGGCACCCCACCGGATATGTGGATTTGTTACGAGTTGAGTTTCGAAAACGTCGGAAAATCCCCAGCAACCATTACAGATGTATTCATGGAGTACAGGCTTCCCGGCATTGAAGGTAAGCCTATTCGAACCGACCCGATAAAGATGGGAGCCACCGTTTTCCCAAGCGGTGTGGAAACTGTCGAAGTGAAGGATCACCTCCAAGTAACTTCGAACAATCACAGTGCAAGACTTGTGGTTTGTACTCACTACGTAGACCTCCTGACAAACGAAAAGCACTGGGTTGAAAGGCAGTTCTCCCTTCATGCTGCGGAGAGGGCTTTCTATTTCAACCGTGAGATTAGACTTCCAAAGGAGAATTGGGGTTTCTGGGAGCGTGGCGAGTATCGGGTGGACCACGACTAAAACCTTAATCACCGCTCACACCTGTTTGGTGCGTTTGATACATAAGGCCGGATATTTATGGAACGTGGAAAGCGCGGCGCGAACGGGCGGGGTTGCCGTCTCACGGGGCGGGCGTATCGTTGGGGTGTAGTGCTCGCGCCTAGGGTTTAGGGCAGGATCCTGTCCAATGCCGCATCGAGCGCCGATGTGTCGGGAATGTCGAGCCGCACGGGCAGGGTGAGCACCTTTTGCCGGAAGCTGGCGGGCAGGCGCACCGCGTCTTTTTCGGTGGTGACCAACTGTGCCCCAAGCGCCTTTGCCTCGGCCTCGAGGCGCGCCATCAATGCTGGCGTCAGCGGTTGGTGATCGTCCAAAGCTTCGCTGCGCAGCAGGGTCGCGCCAAGGCCGCGCAGGGTCGCGAAAAACTTCTCTGGATGGGCGATACCGGCAAAGGCCAAGACCTCGGTATCTTGCCAATCCATTCCCATTTCCAAAGGCCGCACCGCGCCGGTGACATGCGGTATGGGGATCGCGCCGCGCCATGTTGCGGCAAAGGTTTCTTGCGGGGCGGATTCCCCCAGTGACAGCAGCAGATCGGCGCGCGGTAATCCGTCGCTCACCCTCTCGCGGAGGGGTCCGGCCGGCAGGCATCGGCCATTGCCAAAGCCTTTGGTCGCATCCACGACGACGATCGACAGGTCTTTGTGCAGTTGCGGATTTTGGAAACCGTCGTCGAGAAGGATCACATCGGCCCCCGCTTCGGCAGCGGCGCGCGCGCCCGCTGCACGGTCCTTTGCGACCCATGTGGGCGCGAAGGCGGCGAGCAATAGCGGCTCGTCACCGGTTTGATCGGCCTTATGGGTGATGGGATCGACGCGGGCGGGACCGGTGAGCGATCCGCCATACCCGCGCGACACCACATGCGGCGCCAGCCCGCGCGCTTGCAGATGGGCGATGAGAAAAATCGCGGTCGGGGTCTTGCCGGTGCCGCCCGCATTGATATTGCCGACGCAGATCACCGGAACCGTAGCCCGCGCGCCCGCATCCGCCGCGACCCTGCGCCGTGTCAGCGCGCCATAGATCCACCCGAGCGGCGCCAGCAGGCGGGTTTGCCATGCCGGTTGGTCGGGCGGGCGATACCAAAACAGCGGTGCGCGCATCATCCGGCCTCCATCAAATCGAGCGTGTCTTGCACCAGATCGAGCACCTGATCAGTCACTTCCGCGCCTTCGGTGGCCACCCCCCACGCGGCAGCCGCCATGGAGGCGGTTTGATCCGGTGCCATTAACCGGCCAAGAGCCGCGGCCAGAGTTTCGGCATCTCTCACGATCCGCGCGGCCCCTTGGGCGGCAAAGCGTGAATAAGCGCCCAGATAGCGACCGATATTCGGACCATACAGCACCGCAGAGCCAAGTGCGGCGGGCTCGTATGGGTCGCGCCCGCCAGCCCCGCCCACCAAGGAGCTCGCCATAAAGGTAATGGGCGCGAGGCGATACCAAAGCCCCATTTCACCGCGCGTGTCGGCCAGAAGGATTTGCGTGGTTTCGGTCGGCCCCTCGCCCTCGGACCACACCGAGACGCGCCAACCGTCGGCGCGCAGCCGGCGCAGCATCTCCGGCCCGTCGCTTTCGTCATCGGGGACGAGGATCATCAAGAAACGCGGCGCATAGCGCGAGGCGCGCCGGTGCGCATTGGTCACCACCTCCAGCTCTTCCATTTGGACCATCGCGGCGAGCCAAACCGGACGCCCGGTGAGATCCTGTGCCATGTCCTCGCGTTCGGTTTCGTTACACGGCAGGGCAGTGCCGCCTTGTTGAAGTGGGCCGGACACTTCGATCTCTTCAGCCGCCACGCCCAACTTGCGTAAGCGCTGCGCAGCATTGGCATTGGTGGCGAAATAGGCGCTGAACAGCTCCAACAGCCCGCGACTCATGTCAGGCAGCCAGCGCCAGCGGGCCTCTTCAAACCCGCTTTCTTCGGCATCCAGAAGGATCATGGGAATGTCTTCTTCGGCGGTTTGGGTGACCAAAGCCGGGCGTAGATATCCGCCGGTCCACAGGCACAGGTCGGGCTGCCAATGGGACAAGAAATGCTCCACGTGGTCCACGTATTCCGGGGGCACCTGTTGCCATATCATCCCGTCACGCAAATGATCCGGCGCCGGGATACCATCCGATGTGGTCAACAACAGCGCCAGATCGGGCCGTTGCAGCTGTAGCCGGTGGAGCAATTGCATAAGGGCGGCAGCTTTTTCAGGGCTTGTCGCATGGCCCCAGATCAATTCGCCGCTGGGCCGCGGCACAGTGATCGGTTCGGGCCGCTGCGGCGCGCGCGCGGCAAGCGCCATATAGGCCTTTAGGCTGAGCGAACGCGCCATAGAGGAATTTAGCCGACAGGTTCGGTGGACGAGGTTTCGATTTCCTCGTCGTGCAACCGATGAATATGCGCCAGAAAATACCGCATATGGGCATTGTCCACGGTGCGCTGCGCGTTTGATTTCCAAGCGTCATAGGCCGAGGCGTAATCGGGGAACATGCCGACGATATGGATGTCTTTGACGTCCTTGAATGTGGTGCCCGAAGGGTCAACCAATTCACCGCCGAAAACGAGGTGGAGCCGCTGTGTCATAGGGAAAATCCTTTTGGGTGCGTGCGGGGCGCAGGGTATCTCACCGCGCGCCAGCGTCAAGGTGACGATCGGCGCGACAGTAAGGCCGATGACATGAAACCGGTGAGGTTACGGCGTTTATTCGGGCAACTGGGGGGCCAATGCGTCAACCAACGCGCTGTGGATATTCGGACCGGCCGACACCACACCGTTCAAAAGCGGGCGGGCGTTGTTGAACAACAATGGCGTGCCGGTGCGGTCCGAGGTGATTGCGCCGGCTTCGCGGCCGATGAGGTCACCGGCGGCGATATCCCACTCCCAACTGCCGCGCAGGGTCAGCATCGCGTCGAACCGCCCCTGCGCCACAAGGCTCATACGAAAGGCCAGCGAGGGCCGGTAATGGCGGCTTAAATCCGGCACACCGTCGCGCCAATTGCTGCCGTCATAGCTGGGCTTGGCGGCCAAAACCCGTGCCCCCGGGAGGTCGCGGCGCGCCGAAGCGGTCAGGCGCTCGCCATTGAGTGTCGCGCCTTGGCCCTTGGCGGCCAAATACATCCGGTCGAGCACCGGCAAATAGACGGCGGCGGCGATCACCTCTCCGCGTTCGGCGATGGCAAGGGCATGCGCCCACGTGTCGTCGCCTTTCATAAAGCTGCGGGTGCCGTCGATGGGATCAATGATAAATACCCGTTCAGCGTGCAGGCGTTCTTCGTCGTCTTCGCATTCTTCTGACAGCCACCCGTAGTCGGCGCGTGCGGCGCGCAGATCGGATTTCAGCATTGCATTGACCGCCAGATCGGCTTCGGTCACTGGCCCCGCGCTATCGGGTTTGTCCCATGACTGCGCCGCCCCGCCGGTATAGCGCATGGCGATTTTACCCGCCGCCCGCGCGGCCTCTTCGAGAAGTTGCAGGTCAGTCTCCGGCAAGGGTCATCCCTTCGACCAAGAGCGACGGCACCACGGTCGACAGATATCCGCGCGCGTCATTGGCGGGGATCAGTTTGCGCAGCATATCGCGCAGGTTGCCCGCGATGGTACATTCGTTGACGGGATAGGCAATTTCGCCATTTTCGACCCAAAACCCCGCCGCGCCGCGCGAATAATCGCCGGTATTGGGGTTGATCGTTGCGCCGATCATCGAGGTGACCAAAAGGCCGGTGCCCATGTCGCGGATCAAAGCCGCACGGCTGGCTTTGCCCTGTGTGAGGGCAATATTATAGGTGCCCGGATGCGGCGGGGCGCTTGGGCCGCGCATGGCGTTTCCGGTCGGGGCCATGTCCAATTTGCGCGCGGTGGCCAGATCCAGCGTCCATCCCATCAGCGCGCCGTCTTTGACCACGGCGCGTTTGGCGGTGGGCAGGCCTTCGGCGTCAAACGGGCGCGATGCGCGGATGCCGGCGCGGTGCGGGTCTTCAATCACCGATAGGCCTTCGGGCAAAACCTGCGCGCCCAGATCGTCGCGCAACCACGATCCACCGCGTGCGATGGCGCTGCCGTTGGCGGCCGAAAGCAGGTGGCCGATCAGGGATGAAGAAATCCGTTCATCATAAAGCACCGGAAAGCTACCGGTGGGCGGGCGGCGTGCGCCAATGCGCTCCAAGGCGCGGGCGGCGGCCGTTTTGCCGATCTCTTCGGCAGAGCGCAGGTCCTTGCCGAAAATCCGGCTGTCGCCATCGCTGTCGCGCTCCATGCCGGCACCGGTGCCGGCAATCGCCACCCCGTAAAGATGACGTTCCGAGCGCGCGTAACCGCCGGAGAATCCGTTGCTGGCGGCGATATGCACCGCAGTGCGACCGTATCCGGCGGCGGCGCTGTCCATTTGGGTGATGCCCTCGACGGCCAATGCGGCCTCTTCAATGGCGCGGGCGTCTGCTTCGAGATCGGCGGGGGAGGGTTCGCCGGCGGGATCGAATAATTTCAACGCTTCGGCGTCCCAGTTGCGCGCCAATTGGTCGTCGCTGGCCAAACCGATATGCGGGTCTTCGGGAGCTTCTTTGGCCATGGCCACGGCGCGTTCGGCCATGATGGTCATGGTCGCGTCCGAGGTGTCCGACGACGATACGCAGGCTTGGCGTTTGCCGACGAATACCCGCAACCCGATGTCGGTGCCTTCGGAGCGTTCGGCATGTTCCAGGGCGCCTGCGCGCACGTCGATGCTGATGCTGTCGCCGGAATAGGCCATGGCGTCGGCCTCATCGGCTCCGGCGCGGCGGGCGGCGTCCAAAAGCGCATGTGCAAGATCATCGAGGGGCTGGGTCATGGGATACTCCGCGTAGGGTCTCAAGGGAGGTAGACCGCGCAAGCCCTGCTTGCAAGGGGCGGGCGGTGATCAAGGCAGATCAAAGCAGAGGCCGCGCCCGAGATACAGGTGCGGCCCTTCATTTGGGTAAAGATCGGGCAGGGTCGCCCAGCAGGACCTATTTGAGGCGCTGCCCGTTGGCCAAGACATGACCTTGATCGTTGACTTCGATTTTCGATTTCAACGTATCCTCACCATCGCCCGGCACCGCGAAAAGGCCCATCATCATCCGCGCGCCCATGGCTTTGTCGGCAGGCAAAAGGCCAATTTCGATCAGATTGTCGATGAGAGCATTGGCACCGGTCAGTTTCAAATCCACCGAGCCTTCGGGCGCGGGCGTGCCCGGAAAGCTGGAGGTGTCGGTTTTATCAAAGGTGAAATCGCCCGATCCGGTCAATTCCGCCCCCGCCACATCCAAACGCAACGCATTGATGGTCAGGCTTTCCGGTTCGCCCACGGGGCCGGTAAAGCCCTTCATGGCTTCGGGATTAAAGATATCGGCAAAGAGTTTCACCTTGCTGCTCACGTCCACCAAAAGCGTCGCCGGATCGCGAGGCAGTTTGCCGGTCGGGTCGAACAGACCCCATAGCATTTCAGACATGGTCAGATCGGACAGGCCGACCCGCAATGCGGCATCACGGGCCTCGTCGCCGGGTGTCGAAGGCATGGCAAGGGCGAAATCGAACGCGTCAAAGGCAACTTCGATCGGCAGAGGGAAATCCGACGAAAGCGCCGTGGTCTTGCCACCTGTGCTGCCACCGGCATAGCGCAGACCGTCGGCATCCATCGCGACGCTCAACCTGCCGGTTGCGGATTGCGATGTCATGTCGGCGGTTTTCTCACCGGTTTCGGTGATCTTGACGGCTGATTGACCGTCCGCATAGGCAAAGTCACCGGTAAAGGCGAAGCCCGCCGCGAGCATTTTGGACAAATCGGTCGTGTCGAAGGCGTTGGGGTAGGACCCTTCCCCTGCGAAGGTCAACGTGTTCAAGCCGCCGGATACTTTAAACGCTCCGCCCTCGGCTTCGGGCAACACCATATCCACGTCATAGGCCATGCTTTGCGCGCTCAGGCGTTGTGTCATATTGCGGATATTGCCGGTCGTCATCGTCGACAGGCCTTCAAGGTCGGCCATCGTTGCTTCGGCTTTGTTGATCTTAACCGCTTCGCGGTCGGCAGTGACTTGATTCAGGCGGACGGTGACGGCATCGGCGGAATATGTATACGCCATTTGCGCGGCATCGCCGGATACGATCATTTCGAAATCGTCGAGCAGATAGCTCAGCCCAAGTTGCACAGCTGCGCCAGTCTTGGGTGTTATATTGGCCGTCATCGGCATGGTCTCGGCGAAGTCTACCGACACGCGGCCATCCCCCAAATTGCGCAGGTGAATATCCCCCACTTGCATTTCGACGGTGCCTTCGCCTTCGGGAAGCTCCATGCGCATGATGGTATCTGAGACGGTCAATGTGTCGCCGGAGGTGCTTTCGGTGCCGGTCAGAGTATAGCCGTAGTTTGTGATATACTCCTGCCAGTCGATCCAAACCTGCTGGGCTGTGACATCGGCCAATGTGGCCGCAGGTGTCATCAAAAATGCGAGGGCGGATACGCTGCCCAGTTTCCGTAGTCCGGTCATAATGACCCCCTTTTTACAATGTTGCTCTATACTTCGGACCTCATGGGCGCGGGGTCAAGGGCGCAAGCGGCTGGACCCCGCGCGATGAGCGGTTTACCACAAGGGGAAATCGACACAGGGAGTGTGACAATGGCAGACCCGATATCTGACATGGGCGGCAAATCCGTATTGATCACCGGTGCCAGCCGCGGCATCGGAGCAGAGGCCGCGCGGGTGTTTCACGCGGCGGGGGCCAATGTGGCGCTGGTTGCGCGCAGCAGTGCCGCGACAGAAGTCCTGGCCGAAGAGTTGAATGCCAAAGGTGGCGCCAAAGCGATGGCAATCCCCTGTGACGTTTCCAATTTCGCGCAGGTCGAGGCGGCGGTGAATACCGCGAATAACGCCTTTGACGGGCTCGATGTGTTTATTGGCAATGCGGGCGTGATTGATCCGATTGATCCCATGGCCGAAGCCGACCCCGCAGCATGGGGCCGTCTGATCGACATCAACCTCAAGGGTGTGTTTTACGGTATGCGCGCGGCGTTGCCGGTTATGACCGCCGCAGGGGGCGGCACGATTTTGACCGTGTCCTCGGGCGCCGCCCATGGCCCTGTTGCCGGATGGAGCGGATATTGCGCCTCTAAAGCAGGGGCGGCGATGCTCACCCGGTCGGCGCATTTGGAATATGGCGGCGCGGGCCTGCGGATTATGGGGTTGTCGCCCGGCACCGTGGCCACACAAATGCAACGCGACATCAAAAGCAGCCGCGTCGACAATGGCGTGCGGCGATTGGAATGGGACGACCACATCCCCGCCGATTGGCCCGCGCGGGCGCTGTTGTGGATGTGCAGTGCCGCGAGCGATGGGCTTTGCGGCGAAGAAATTTCATTGCGTGATGAAGGCATCCGCAAACAGGTGGGCTTGATATGATTGAACTGGATAAAACCGACGGCCTTTGGACCGTAACGATCAACCGTCCGGACAAGGCCAATTCCCTGACCGAAGCCATGTTGACGGAATTGGTTGAGATCGCGGAAGCGGCGGGCGCGGCGCGGGCATTGATCCTGACGGGGCGCGGCAAGGTTTTCTCGGCGGGTGCGGATCTGGAGGCGGCCAAAGCCGGCCTCGCGGTCAGCCCGTTGTGGGAACGCCTGTCTTCGGCCATCGCGGCGCTTGACGGGATCACCATTGCCGCGCTCAACGGCACTTTGGCGGGCGGGGCGACGGGCATGGCTTTGGCCTGCGATTTGCGGATCGCGGTGTCGTCGGCGAAATTCTTTTATCCGGTGATGAAGCTCGGGTTCTTGCCGCAGCCCTCCGATGTGGTGCGTATGAAGGCCCTGATCGGGCCGGCGCGCACCAAGTTGATCCTGATGGGCGGGCAGAAAATCACGGCTGAAGACGCCTTGTCCTTCGGGTTGATCGACCGGATTGTCGGTGGTGAGGCATTGCATGAAACTGCGCGCGCTCTGGCCGCTGATACGATTGCCGCCCGGCCCGAGATCGCGCATGGGATCAAGGCGATGTGCCAATCCTGAGGGCGCCGCGCCCGTTGCAACGGCGGCTTTTTCTTGAATACCTCTGCCTGCGCGGGTCTTATCGCGCGGGCAAACGGGGGATGGCACAGGTGAGAACGGTGGGTTTGGGATGAACGGTCAATCTGAATGGGTGCAAAAGGCGCTGGGCCTTGTCGAGCAAGGTAAGGAGCTGGCGTTGACATGGTTGGTCAGCCCCGCCGCATGGTCGCAATTCGGCCTGTTGGTTCTGGCTTATCTGGCGGCGCTTGTGATCACCCGCCGCCTGCGACCCGTCGCCATGCGCCTTTTGACGCCGTCCGCAGACAGCGCGCATATCCTTGCCAAACTGCGCCGCTTCGGTTTGCTCTTTGTGCCGTTGCTCTTGCCGCTTATCGCTTATGTCCTCACGGGCATCGGGGAAAGCGTGACCCGCTCGCTTTTCGGCTCCGGCGCGGTGATTGCCTTTGGCAAGCGGCTGTTTTTGTTCCTCGCCGCGCGCATTCTGGTGCGCGAGATCATCACCGAGCCGTTCTTGAAAATGCTGGGCAAATATATTCTGATCCCGGTGATGGCGATTTATACGCTGGGGCTGCTTGATCCGGCCATCGCCAAATTGTCAGCCACGATGATCAACATTGGCAATATTTCCTTCTCGGTGATGTCCTTGGTGCGGGGCGTCATCGCCGGATCGCTGTTGTTTTGGTTCGGACGTTGGTCAAACGACCAATCCGCCGCCTATATTGGCAAGAATGAAGAAATGCGCCCCGCCACCCGCACCTTGGCGATCAAAACTGCCGAGATCCTGATTTTCGGCATCGCCTTCTTGTTGTTGATGAACATCATGGGCATTTCCTTGACCTCGCTGGCGGTCTTGGGTGGTGCGATTGGTGTCGGGTTGGGGTTCGGGTTGCAAAAGATCGCATCGAATTTCATCTCCGGCGTGATCTTGTTGCTCGAAGGGCAAGCGACGGTTGGCGATTTTGTCGAGTTGGACGGCGGCGAGGCAGGCACCATTGTCAAAATGACGGCGCGCGCCGCAGTTTTGGAAACCTTCGATGGTCGCTGGGTCGTGGTGCCGAACGAAGATTTCATCACCACGCGCGTGGTGAACTACTCTGACAGCGGGTCGGCCAATCGCTATGAAGCGCCATTTTCCGTCAGCTATGACACCGATATCAATCTTGTACCCGCGATCATCGAAAAGGCCGTCGCCACCCACCCTGATGTGCTTGATGCGCCTTATCCGCCCGATTGCGAATTGCGTGGCTTTGGCGATAGCGGCATAGATTTTGCCGTCGAATTTTGGGTCAACGGGTTGGATGACGGGCCGAATAAATACTCGTCCGATGTGCTGTTCCTGATCTGGAATGCGCTCAAAGATGCCGGTATCGAAATCCCCTATCCGCACCGCGTTGTGGAATTCAAAAACGGTCTGCCGACTGCGGATCCCAAGGCTGGTCCGGCGTGAGCAAAATACCGCAGGCATTGGTGATCGGCACGGGACCGGCGGGATTGATGGCCGCCGAAAGCTTGGCGCGCGCCGGCGTCGCCGTGACGGTGGCAGAGGCCAAGCCGTCGATCGGGCGCAAATTTTTGATGGCGGGGAAATCCGGCCTCAACCTGACCAAAGACGAACCTTTGGACGATTTCATCGCCGCCTACGGCAATGCGGCGGACGCCCTCGCGCCAATGTTGCGCGCCTTTGGGCCGCGCGAAGCGGCGGCTTTTGCCGAAGGGTTGGGGCAAGAGATTTTTACCGGCACCTCCGGTCGCGTTTTTCCGCGCGCGATGAAAGCCTCGCCTTTGCTGCGCGCCTGGGCGGGGCGTTTGGACGGGATGGGCGTGGCGGTGCGCACCCGCTGGCGGTGGAGCGGATGGGACGGCGATGCCTGTCTGTTCGAGACGCCCGAGGGCGCGGTGCGCGAGGCACCCGACGTCACTGTTTTGGCCTGCGGCGGGGCAAGTTGGGCGCGGCTCGGATCGGATGGGGCATGGGCGGCGTGGATGGGCGATGTGCCCATTGCCCCGTTCCGGCCCGCCAATATGGGGTTTGTTATTGATTGGTCGCTGCATATGCGCGCGCATTTTGGGACGCCCGTGAAAGGTATAACGTTGCGCGCCGGCGCGGTCCGTTCGCGTGGCGAATGTGTTTTGTCACAGCGCGGAATTGAGGGCGGCGGCATTTATGCGGTCGCCGGCGCCATGCGTGATGGCGCGCCGCTGACGTTGGATTTGTTGCCGGATTTATCCGAAGCCGATATTCGTGCGCGCCTTGCCCGTCCGCGTGGTAAATCCAGTATGGGCAGCCACCTGCGCAAAACCCTTAAATGGTCTCCTGTGAAGCAGGCCTTGTTGATGGAGTTTGGCCGTGCGGGGGGCGCTTTGCCCGATGACCTCGCGCCCTTGATCAAGTCGCTTCCGATCCGCCACCAAGGGCCGCGCCCGATGGATGAGGCGATCTCGACCGCAGGCGGCATTGCTTTTGAGGGACTGGATGAAAATTTGATGCTGCGCGCGCGCGCAGGCGTGTTCGCCGCCGGGGAAATGTTGGATTGGGAAGCGCCCACAGGGGGGTATTTGCTGACGGCAAGCATGGCCACGGGGCTTTGGGCGGGTCAGCACGCGGCGCAATATGCCGGACGCTGACCCCCTGTATTGTTGCGCGGTGATTACTTTGCCGCCGCGCGTTTGAACGCATCGCGGTCCTGCATCCGGCTCTTGTAAGCCAGAAGGGTTTCGTCCTCGACAGCGAATTTGGCATTCTCGGCCCAATTGAGGCAATGGGTCGCCAGAATATCCGTGATCGTCATTTCGTCACCCATTACAAATTCCCCGCCGTTTTCAGCGAAGATCGTGGCGAATTTGGCGATGTTGCGGGCAAATTCGGCCCGCAGGGTCGGGCGAAGCTCCGGCACGCGCTCGGCTTCGGGCAGGACGAAGGCGTGCCGCGCGGCGGCCCATAGAATGCCTTCCAGATCGTCCAGAATCATATGGGTGACCGAATCCTGTTTGGCCCGTGCGATGGTTCCGGCAGGGGCGGTCAGTGCCCCGTGCTTATCCGCCAGATAGGTCACGATTGCCATGCTGTCACGGATCGCGTCATCGCCATCCAAAAACACCGGAATTTTGCCCAGAATGCTGTGCTTGCGCACGGTTTCCCCATGCGGGCCTTCATTGATATGCGTATAGTCCTGCCCCAATTCCTCGAGCATCCACAACACGCGCAGGCCGCGAGATCCGGCCATTCCGATGACTGTATACATGAGCATCCTTCCTTATTGTCTCGCGCCGAACAGACCCGAGCCATGCGGCGAAATCCACCCCTCATGTCGCTGGCGACGTAAGGTCAATGCGGCAATGTCATCGGTCTTCAGCGTTTGGACATCATTGCCAACCGGATCATCATCCGTTCCACCAAGGCCATGGCCGGCGCATGTTGCCCCGCAGAGCGCAGCGCCAGATCGGTGTCGGTGAGAGTTTGCAATGCATCTTCAAGGCGTTGCACACGCCACCCTTGAGCTTGGCGGATCATCCGGTCGCGGCGCGGGCCAAAGACCGGCGGGCGCAATTTGGCGACCCCGCTTGACGCGCCTTGCGGATCGCTTGCCGCCGTGTAGAGCATCCGAAAATGCCGCATCGCCATGATGCAAAGCGCGACGGGCTGCACGCCCTGACTTTTTAGACGGCTCATGATCGGGCCGATTTCGGCGGCTTTGCCTTCGGCCACGATATTGAGCACATCATCCAACGCCGCCTCGGTCGAAACGGGGGCGCAGGCGAGGATATCGGCGGCGCAAAGCGGGGCGTCATCACCGATTTTATAAAGCGCCAGCTTTTCCATCGTTTGGCGAAAATCACCCGGGTCAATCGTGCGTGCCAAGGCGGTCAGATCATTCATCACCTCGCCAGAGGGTTGCGGCAGGCCGGATTTGGCGATGATGGCTTCGATTTCGGCGCGGCCGGGCGGCTCATCATAGATCGCGGCGGCATAGGCGTTGGGATGGCTTTCAAAAAGCTTGCGCAGCTTTGACGTGGCTTTCAACGCGCCTGCGGTGATCACCACCTGCGCATCCCCTTCTTGCCAATCGTCCAGCGCAGGTAGGATTTTCGCCGCCAGAGCTTCGGTCGCATCCTCGACAAAAGCCACGCGTGGACCTGGGAAAAAGCTCTGGGCCTTGATTGCATCATTGAGCTGCGCGGGGTCTTTGCGCAATTCACTCGCCGGTATCCGCGTCAGTCGCATTTCTTCCTCGCCCTGCGGGCCGATCAATGCGGCAATCACCTCTTGACGGCGCAGCGCCACGCGCATGGTATCCGCGCCAAAAATCAGCAGACCGGTTTTGCGCCCGTCCGGTTTTGCAAAATATCCGGCCGCATCGCGGGGGCTGAGCTTCATTGCGACCTCGGCGCGGCAAAAGACGGCGCGGCGGCGATCAGTTTGGCGGTGATCATATCCGCCAGAATCACCATCAACCGTTCGCGCGCATCGCGGCTGGCGGCCATGGTGGCCACCGTGGTGCTGGTGGCGGAATAGCCGGTGAAGTTTTGCACTGTGCCGGTGTTCACCACGGCGCCGGTGGCCAGATCGCGCAGCGCATAGGTCGCTTTGCCGGTGATATTAAAGCGCAAGGTGATGTTATCGGCGCGCACCGCCTTGCGGGTCTCGCCGGTGGTGATGGCGATCGACAATCCGTAATCCGCCACCGCACCGCGGCCCAGTTTGCTTTCGATTTGCTGCGTCATCAAATAGGCGTCGCGGTCAAGCGGATCATCGACCCTCAGGCGGTCTTGCAATAAAGACGCGCCGCCCTGAGGGCCGTAAGACGGCGTAAAGCCGCAGGCCGCCAAAGTCGCGAGCCCGCCCAGAGACAAAAGGCGCAACGCGCCGCGCCGGTTAGATGACCACATTCACAATCCGCCCGGGGACGACGATAATTTTTTTGGGCTGGGCCCCGTCCAGCGCCTTTTGCACAGCATCCTGCGCCAGTGCGATTTTTTCAACCTCTGCCTTGTCCATATCTGCCGGCACGCTGATTTCCGCGCGGCGTTTGCCGTTGATCTGGATCGGCAAGACGACCTCGTCATCTTTGAGCATGGCCTCTTCCGCCACGGGCCACGGGGCAGAAGCAACAAGCCCCGCCCCGCCCAAAAGCGCCCAAATCTCTTCGGCCAGATGCGGCGTCATCGGTGACATCAATTGCGCCAGAGCTTTCGCCGCTGTGCGCTTGGCCTCTCCGCCGGCATTGGATTTCGCCAATGCGTTGGTAAAGGCATAAAGCCGCGCGATCGAGGCGTTGAAGCCAAAGCTTTCCACGCCGCCGGTCACGTCATGTATGGCCTTGTGCATTTCGCGCAGCAATGCGTCATCCGCGCCGTTCGCCGGACTGTCATCGCCCGCGATTTCGGCGCAAATGCGGTGAACGCGGCTGAGGTGTTTGAAGGCGGCTTCGGCCCCTGATGCGGTCCATTCCACGTCGCGTTCGGGCGGGCTGTCGGACAGAACAAACCACCGCGCGGTATCGGCGCCATATTGCGAGACGATGGCATTGGGATCGACCACGTTGTTTTTGGATTTCGACATTTTGGCCGAAGGAATGACGTCGACTTCGGAGCCGTCCTCTTTCAATACGGTTTTTCCATCGCGCTGTTCGACCTGTTCGGGGTAGAAATAGACCGGTCGGCCATTCGCGCCCTGCTTTTGGTAGATCGCGTGGGTCACCATGCCTTGGGTGAAAAGCGCGTTGAACGGCTCTTTGGATTTTTCGGGCAGATGGCCGGTGATATGCATCGCGCGGGCAAAAAAGCGCGAGTAGAGCAGGTGCAAAATCGCGTGCTCGATCCCGCCGATATATTGATCGACGTTCATCCAATATTCGGCCTCGGCCAAATCGGTCGGTGTGGTGGCACGGGGCGAAGTGAAACGCGCGAAATACCACGAACTATCGACAAAAGTGTCCATCGTGTCGGTTTCGCGCGTGGCCGCCGCGCCGCATTTGGGGCAGGTGCAATTGCGCCATGTCGGGTGCCGGTCAAGCGGATTGCCCGGCACGTCGAACGTCACATCATCGGGCAGGACAATCGGCAGGTTTTCCTTGGCTTCGGGCACCACGCCGCAGGTGTCGCAATGCACGACCGGAATGGGGCAACCCCAATAGCGTTGGCGCGATAGGCCCCAATCGCGCAGACGGAATTTGGTCACGCCCTGACCGACGCCATTGGATTCGCAAAATGCGATTGCGCTGTCGACACCCGCATCGCCGGTTTGCACCGTGTCCCCGGCAAAGCCGCGCAGGTATTGAACCTTTTCGGATTTCATCGGCACGAAAGCTTCGGATAATGGCGCATCATCCGCGCCTTCCGGTGCAAAAACGGCAGGGATCGGCAGGCCGTATTTCGTGGCGAAATCAAAGTCCCGCTGGTCATGCGCGGGGCATCCGAAGATCGCGCCGGTGCCGTAATCCATCAAGATGAAGTTGGCGATATAAACCGGCAATTCCCACGATGTATCGAACGGGTGGCGCACTGTGAGGCCGGTATCAAAGCCAAGCTTCTCGCCGGTCTCAATCGCCTCTTCGGTGGTGCCACCACGGCGGCATTCGGCGCAGAATTCCGCGATTTCGGGATTATCTGCTTCAAGCTGTTTGGCAAGCGGGTGATCGGGCGAGATGCCGACAAAGCTGGCGCCCATCAACGTATCGGGACGGGTGGTGTAGACGTCGACGCGGTCGTGACCGGCGATTTCATCCACCATCGAGAAGGAAAATTGCAGCCCGCGCGATTTGCCGATCCAATTGGCTTGCATCAATTTGACCTTGGCGGGCCAATCATCCAACCCGTCCAGATCGGCAAGCAGTTCTTCGGAGTAATCGGAGATTTTGAAGAACCATTGCGTCAGTTCGCGCCGTTCGACCAATGCGCCCGAGCGCCAGCCACGCCCGCCTTCGACCTGTTCATTGGCCAGAACGGTCATATCGACCGGATCCCAATTCACCACCGCGTTCTTGCGATAGATCAGCCCCTTATCGAGCATATCGATGAACATGGATTGTTGTTGGCCGTAATATTCCGGATCGCAGGTGGCAAACTCGCGGCTCCAATCAATCGACAGGCCAAGCGGTTTCATCTGCGTGCGCATGTCGGCGATGTTGGAATAGGTCCATTCTTTGGGGTGGCCGCCCGACGCCATCGCGGCGTTTTCGGCAGGCATGCCAAAGGCGTCCCAGCCCATCGGATGCAGGACATTATGTCCGGTCGAGATTTTATAGCGCGCGATCACGTCGCCCATGGTGTAATTGCGCACATGGCCCATGTGGATGCGCCCCGACGGATAGGGGAACATTTCCAACACGTAATATTTCGGCTTGTCCGCGCTGCGCACTGCGCGGAAAATATCGGCTTTGTCCCAAGCCTGTTGCCATTTCGCTTCGATCTCGGCGGCGGAATATCGCGACATGAGAGTGTTCAACCTGTCTGTAGAAAATCTGTTGCAAGCGGTGATAGGGCCGCGCGCCCTGCGGGTCTAGGGCTTTGGCGCGAAAAACCGCTTTTACGCGGCGGGGGACATGGGGCTATAGTTGAAAAAACAATTGGCAGAGCAGTATGAATATTCTTTTCATCCACCAGAATTTTCCTGGGCAATTTAAAAACCTTGCGCCGGCCTTGGCCAATGAGCGCCACCGTGTTGTGGCGCTGACCCTGCGCGTCAAGGAACCCCTGACATGGAAGGGTGTGCGCATCCTGCCCTATGACATCAAACGCAAATCGGGGCAAAATGTGCACCCGTGGCTGGTGGATATGGATACCAAGGTCACCCGCGGCGAGGCGTGTTATCATGGGGCAATGGCGCTCAAGAAGGCCGGTTTTAACCCCGATGTGATCATTGCTCATCCCGGGTGGGGCGAGTCGCTATTTCTGCGCGATGTCTGGCCGGAGGCGCGCATCGGGCTGTATTGCGAATTGTATCATGAGGGGGGCTATCCGCATGTGAATTTCGATCCCGAATTTCCCAGCCGCGAAGGGGACGCCGAACCTTTGCGTATCCGGTTGAAAAACCTTAATAACCTTATGCATTTTCAGATCGGGGATGCGGGCGTTAGCCCGACAAAATTCCAAGCGGATACCTTTCCGCCAAGCTATCGCAACGAGATTAGCGTCATTCATGATGGCATTGACACCGACCATGTGGTCGCCAAGCCCGATGTGGTGTTCGAGGTTGAAAGCGGTCCGACGTTGAGCCGTGATGACGAGGTGATCACTTTCGTCAATCGCAATCTGGAGCCCTATCGCGGCTATCACATCTTCATGCGGGCGCTGCCTGATCTGCTGAAACAGCGCCCCAACGCGCAGGTTTTGATCGTCGGCGGCGATGACGTCAGCTACGGCGCGCGTCCGGCCAAAGGAAAGACCTGGAAGCAGATCTTCATCGACGAAGTGCGCGATCAAATCCCCGACGCCGATTGGGCGCGGGTGCATTTCTTGGGGCGCATTCCCTATGATAAATTCATTGCCCTGCTGCAAGTCGCGCGGGTGCATGTCTATTTGACCTATCCCTTTGTGCTCAGCTGGTCCTTGTTCGAGGCCATGAGCGCCGAGGGTGCGATTGTGGCCTCTTCGACCGATCCGGTTCTCGAAGCGATCGAACACGACGTAACGGGGCGGTTGGTGGATTTCTTTGATCCTGCGGCCATGGTGCGCGAAGTGTGCGACCTGCTTGATGATGATGCATCGCGGGCGCGTTTGGGCAAAGCGGCGCGGGCACACATCACACAGAACTATGATCTAAAACGCATTTGCCTGCCGCAGCAAATGCAATGGGTGGCTGATCTGGCGGCAAAAACACCGCGGCCGATCCCGGAATAGTCGCGCTGGGCTGCCGGATTCGGGCGCTTAGGTGAGGCCACTATTCCAAACACAAAAACGCGCGCAGGTCTCCCTGCGCGCGTTTGTCATCTGTGAATTCGGGAAGGGCCTTACAGCTTGCCGTCGGCAATCCGCAATTGTCTGGCACGGGCCAGGATCGCATCTTCGACCGCACGTTGTGTTCCGGCCGCCACCGGCCCGCTGCGGGTTTGCAGCGCCACATTCAAGGATCGCGCATCCAAGGACGGGTCTTTGATATAGATCGTGGCGCGATACGCGCGTCCGCCGCCCGGCGGTGTGCCGTATCCGGTGACAATCACGCCAGTGAACGGATCAACCGATTCAATCGGCAGGAAGTTCAATGTCTCAAGCGAGGCGTTCCAAAGATACCGGTTTACCGAAACTTCGGTGCCGAGGTTTTTCTTGCGGAAGGCATCCCAAATCGTGGTGCGCCCCTGTTGCGGGTATTCTTCGGGAAGCTCCACTTCGGATGTGCCCTCGCCAATGCGCAGCAAATTCTTGCCGCTGCCACCGGATCCGCCACAGGCAGACAGGGCCAAAGCCATCGAAAGAGTAACCGCCGCGCGCATCATAATATATGTCTTGGTCATGTCCTGTTCCTGCATGCCGCATCCGAAAGGGCCGGACGTCAGGCTCTTTTTGTCCTACCCAAGCCTTGATGGGGAGGCAAGGAATTAGTTGCGCAGTCGCGCGCATCCCACCTTATGACGCACTATTCATAGTGTATAGGGCGGCGTCCGTCTATTCGCGCCGGCGGCGTGTCCCGGCCTGACGGCACTGTGGCAAAGCTGCACCAATTTTTCCGGACGGGCATGTCGGGTTTTTGTGATGCTTGCAATTGCACCCTGAAACGAGCGAGAGAAGGGCATACCCAACTGGATGACCCAGCTTGGGGCATCTTTTTAAACCGAGGGAAAAACCATGAAAAAGATTCTCTTTGCAACAACCGCACTCGTTGCGACTGCTGGTGTTGCTTCCGCTGACGTATCGTTCTCCGGCAACGCCGCGTTCGGCGCGCTGAAAGTTGCTGGCGCAGACGATTTCGAAATCGCGCACCGCATCGACCTCTATGCTCGCGGCACAGCCGAAACCGACACCGGCCTGTCGTTCCACGCCATCGTTGAGTTCGAAGATCTCGAAAACACAGGCGTTGCAGCCGACAAAACCGGCGACAACGACACCACCACAATCGTTGGTATGTCCGCCGGCAACGTGACCGTTCAATACGGTAACACCGATGGTGCACTCGACAAGAACACTTCCGAAGCCTACCGTATCATCGGTGTGGACTACGAAGGTTGGGGCGGTCGTGTTGACAACAAAGACGACGGCGAAATCCTGCGCATGGACTACGTCATGGACGCACTGCGCGTGTCCTTGTCCTACGCTGACACAGACGAAGCAGCCGGCATCGGCTTCTCGTACACTGCTGACCTCGGCGGCACGTCGGTTAACATCGGCCTCGGCTACGAAGACGGCGACCAGGGCGACCTCGCAGCCATCACTTTGGGCGCACAATTCGGTGCCTTCGGTGCTCGCATCGGTTACTGGGACGGTTCGGAAGACAATGCTGAGCAAGTCGACATCTCGGTTCAGTACCAAGCCAACGATCTGACCCTCTGGGCAGAATACCTGATGAACGAAACCGCCGACACAGACAACTACACTGTTGGCGCGACTTACAACCTGGGTGGCGGCGCAACCGTTTTCGCTCAAGTTGGTACACGTGACACAGCCGCTCTCGGCGACGAGCAAGAGTTCGCTTCGTTCGGTGTTGCATTCGGCTTCTAATTCCCGCAACGGAATTACAGTCTAAGAGAGGGCGGGTCTTTGGACCTGCCCTTTTCTTTTTGTCCGATCTGGTGTTCTTTGCAACGACCCTGCCTGATCCCGCGACCGGAGCCACCATGACCCTTGCTGATATCAAATCCCGCATTGCCACTGCTGAGGAAAACGCCGGACGCGCGGCCGGATCGGTGCAATTGATCGCCGTGTCCAAGGTGCAGCCGGATGAGCGGGTGCGCGGGATTCTTGCCGAAGGCCAACGCGTGTTTGGTGAAAATAAAGTGCAGGAAGCCGCTGGCAAATGGCCCGACCTGCGCGCAGAGTTTTCCGGCGTTTCGGTACACCTCATCGGACCGTTGCAAACCAACAAAGCCCGTCAGGCGATGGCGCTTTTTGATGCGATACACACGCTTGACCGGCCCAAATTGGCGGCCACCCTTGCGCGTCTGGCACAAGAGACCGGCCATTGCCCGGATGTTTTCATCCAAGTGAACACCGGCGAAGAGCCGCAAAAGGCCGGCATTGCACCGCGCGAGGCTGATGCTTTTATCGCTGAATGTCGCAGCTTGGACCTGCCGGTGCAGGGCCTGATGTGTATCCCGCCGGTGGATGAGGAGCCCAGCTTGCATTTCGCGCTTTTGGCGAAAATTGCCGCGCGCAATGGCCTGAGCGGTCTATCCATGGGGATGAGCAGCGATTTTGAACGCGCGATTGCCCTTGGCGCGACGCATGTGCGGGTCGGGTCTGCGATCTTTGGCGCGCGCGTGCCGCCCGCCACAGGTTAATCCACGATCACCCGCGTGCCCGGCGCCACCTGCGCCGCGACGCTGCGCAAATCGGCCCGCGACAATGCGATACAGCCCTCGGTGGCAAATCCGCGCCGCCGCCATTGGTGGATGAAAATCGCCGACCCGAAGTGGGGCGCGGCGGGGCCATAATTCCAATCCATCACCAAAATGAGATCATACATCGGATCGGAGCGGCGCAAGACCTCGTGGCTTGCCCCATAGGGCGCGCGCACAAGGCTGTTATAATCAGGGGCATCGGGCGCATCAGACCATAGATCGCGCAAACCGATGGGCGTGGCCCAGACAGCCGGAGACGCCATCCGATCGGGCCGATAGAGCATTGCCTCGATATGATGCACCCCGCGCGGCGTCGCCCCGTCGCCTTCGCGTTTATCTGAGCGCACCCCGCCCTTGCCAATCGTACATGGATAATAGCGCCCGCCGCACCAAAGCCCGCGCCGGCTGAGCCGTAGATCACCCTCCCGTTGAAGGCGGCGTGGGATCAAAGCAAATGCCCGGATTTGGCCGCCTTGGTGGCAAGGTAGGCTTGGTTATGGACATTTTCGCCGACTTTAAGCGGCACGCGCTCGGTCACGCGCACGCCGGCCTTCTCCATCATTGCAATTTTAGCGGGGTTGTTGGTCAGCAACCTCACGGCCGTAAATCCCATGGTCTTGAGGATTTCCGCCCCCAAACGAAAATCGCGTTCATCATCCTCAAAGCCAAGGCGGTGGTTCGCCTCAACGGTATCAAAGCCTTGGTCCTGCAAAGAGTAGGCGCGCATTTTATTGGCCAGGCCGATGCCGCGCCCCTCTTGATTGAGGTATAGCAACACGCCCGCGCCCTCTGCCCCCATTTGCGCCATTGCTCCGCGCAACTGCGGGCCGCAATCGCATTTTAAAGATCCCATCAGGTCGCCGGTAAAGCAGGCCGAGTGTAGCCGTACCAGCGCCGGTGTGTCGCGGGCCGGATGTCCGACTTCCATCGCGTAGTGTTCCTCGCCGCCATCTTCGGGCCGGAACACATGCAAGCGCCCGGCCTCGGAGACGTCCATCGGCAAGCGCGCGGACACCACCGGATTCAAATGTGAGGTGACCGCGAGCACAGGGGCGGCGTGCACCGCATCAACGCGGGTCAGATGGTTGTGTTCCGCAAAGGTCGCGCCGTCGGGCAAATCCAACATCACCACCGCCGGCAAAAGCCGCGCGGTTTTGGCCAATGTGATCGCCATCCGGTGCAGCACCGCATCGCCGCCGCGGGCCGCCCGCAGCGGCCCCTTCATCGGGGTTTTGAGATCATCTGCCGGATCGGCTACGCCCAAAATCCATGCCAAATTTGCACCCGCATCGATCAATATTCGCGCCGTGTCGCCGTCATAGGCCACGGCCTTGAGCGTTTGTGCCCGCCGTGCCGTAATCGCAAGAACCGGCGCGCCCCCAAGAGCATGCAAATCCGCAAGTCGCTGCGCATCAAGCGTTTCCGCCGCCAGAACCAAGGCATCGCCGTGTGCACCGGACAACACAACCGGCACCCCCATACGCAAATCTGCACGGGCGCGGGACAAGGTTTCGGTGATGTCGGGGGCAAAGCTCATCGTAGCGCTCTTTCGTGGTTCTGGTCGGGTATCCTATGTTTCATGTAACCCTTGTCGACATGTATTGAAACAATGATGGCGGGTTTTACACGAGGCCGTGAGCGAAGTGCCACAAATCTTGCCGATGCCATTGGGTCGCCTCACATGATATCGCAATAACGTGAAAAGGAGGCCCATCATGGGACAGCTTAAGAAAATTCTTCTGGTCGATGACGATGACGACCTGCGCGAGGCGCTTGGCGAGCAATTGGTGATGACCGAGGATTTCGATGTCTTTGAGGCGGCCGATGGCGCCGGGGCGCTCGAAAAGGCCAAGGAACAGATTTACGATCTGGTGATCCTTGACGTTGGCCTGCCAGATACCGACGGGCGAGAATTATGCCGCTTGTTGCGCAAGCAGGGTGTCAAAAGCCCTGTGGTGATGCTCACCGGCCACGACAGCGACGCCGATACCATTCTTGGTCTCGATGCCGGTGCGAATGATTACGTCACCAAACCATTCAAATTTCCGGTTCTTTTGGCCCGGATCCGCGCGCAGTTGCGCCAGCACGAGCAAAGCGAGGACGCGGTGTTCCAATTGGGGCCGTATACTTTCAAACCCTCGATGAAGATGTTGATCACCGAGGATGAGAAGAAAATCCGCCTGACCGAAAAAGAGACGAATATTCTGAAGTTCCTCTACCGCTCTTCCGAGGGCATCGTGCCGCGCGATACGCTGCTGCATGAGGTTTGGGGATATAATGCAGGGGTGACGACTCACACGCTTGAGACGCATATCTATCGCTTGCGCCAGAAAATCGAGCCCGATCCTTCAAACGCGCGGCTTTTGGTCACGGAAAGCGGCGGTTACCGTTTGGTGGCTTAAAACGTCGGCGCGTTTTCTTTCATCACGTGGCGCGCGCCAGAACCGGATTATGCGGGTTTACCCCGGCGCATTCCGGGATCTCTCTGCCCATATGAATGCACCTCTTCTATGGTTCCGGGACCATAGTTCTTTAAAAGGATGCTCGCCCGTCTACGGGGCCGTGCGCAGCGGGCGGCAGCTTAGAATTTAAACTCACGCTTTTTGAAGAACGGGTAGGCGCTGCGCAGCATATCGACATGGCCTTCGGATTGTACCCGCATCAAATACCATGCGCCGCCTTCCTTGAGCGCCAAGAGGTTTTGCGGCGCATCGACGGTTTTGCCACCCGCCGTGACCACAACCTGCGCCGGTACAAAAGTATATAATACCTCTGTCCCGTCGGGCATTTTACCGGTTTTCGCCTTCAGCCCCGACAGATCCGTGGCAAAGGTATCGACCGAGGATTGGCCCATGACCTGTGCGCTTTGCACTGCGAGCATCTCACGCAGTTGCGCGGCGGGAACGCCGACTTGCGCGGCCATCGCATCAACCAATCGTGGCGGCAACGTGTCGATCACCTGTTCAAAATCGTTGCTTTTCATTGCGGTGGAAAAGCTCTCTACTGTTTGAGACAGCATGGCATGTTCGGCGTCTTTTAGCCCCTTGGCCACCAACGGAAGCGGCGCAGACAAAACCGTGGCTGTGAGGAGCGTGGCGAGAAAAAGACGCATGGGTGATATCCTTTTGGTCCATTGGCAGGGCAGATTTAGGCGCAACCTCACATACCGGTTGTAACAGCGCAAGCGGCCCGCATGTTGCGTCACGCCGGGCGGCGCGGCAACGCCGAGCAAAGGGGCGAAAGCCGTTTGCATATTTCGGCCCGCTCCGGTCTAACTGTGCGTGCATCTTTGAGAGGGATCGGCATGGCGTTTACATTGGCAACTTGGAACATTAACTCGGTCCGATTGCGCGAGCCGATTGTCTGTAAGCTGATGCAAGAGGAATTGCCCGATGTATTGTGCTTGCAAGAATGCAAATCCCCCGTTGATAAAATCCCGCTCGAGCAGTTCCACGCGCTTGGCTATCATCACATGGTGGCACGCGGGCAAAAGGGATATAATGGCGTTGCGATCTTGTCGAAATTGCCCATCGAAGAGGCGGGCGCGGAAGATTTCGCATCCCTCGGTCACGCCCGCCATATTGCCGGACGGCTGGAGAACGGCGTGACGATCCACAATTTCTACGTCCCTGCGGGCGGCGACGAGCCGAACCGTGAGCGCAACGAGAAATTCGGGCAAAAGCTCGATTACCTGACCGAGATGCGCGACTATTTCCACGCGCAAAATCCCGAAAAATCCATCCTCGTCGGCGACATCAATATTGCGCCGCGCGAAGATGATGTGTGGGATCACAAGAAACTTTTGAAAATCGTCAGCCACACACCGATTGAGGTCGAGCACCTCGCGCAGGTGCAAGATAGTGCCAATTGGGTCGATATCACCCGTCAAGATATCCCCGAGGGCTTGCTCTATTCGTGGTGGTCCTACCGCGCCAAAGATTGGGATGCGGCCGATAAGGGGCGTAGGCTTGATCATATCTGGGCGACGCCGGATATTTCGACGGCCGCGCACGACAGCCGTATCGCCCGCCATGTCCGTGGATGGGAAAAGCCCAGCGACCACGCACCGGTTTTCGCCAGTTTTGACCTTTGAATTTATGCCTGCCGCCCTCATATAAGGGCAAACGAACCTAAGGAGCCACACCCATGTTGGAACTCGGCCAATCGCAAAATGCCCCAGCGGGCGACATCATCAAAGACGTCTCTGAAGCCACCTTTATGGCGGATGTTGTCGAGGCCTCCAAAGAGGTGCCGATCATTGTTGATTTCTGGGCGCCGTGGTGCGGGCCGTGCAAAACGCTGGGCCCACAACTTGAGGCCGCTGTGACCGCAACCGGTGGCGCGGTGCGCATGGTCAAGGTCAACGTCGACGAAAATCAAGGTATTGCGGGGCAATTGCGCGTGCAATCCATCCCCACGGTTTATGCGTTTTGGCAAGGCCAACCCGTTGATGGTTTCCAAGGCGCCGTCGCAGGATCCGAAGTGACGGCATTTGTGGAGCGCACGGCGCAATTGGGCGGGGACGGCGGATTGGCCGATGCAATTGCCGCCGCCGAAGAGATGCTCGCTGAGGGCGCTGTCGCCGATGCGGCGCAAACCTTTGCGGCGATTTTGGAGGAAGATCCGAACAATGCCGCCGCCTACGGTGGGTTGGTCCGGTCCTATGTCCTTGCCGGGGATTTAGACCAAGCCGAAGCCACATTGAACGGCGCGCCCGTAGAGATTTCCACAGCGCCGGAATTGGAAGCCGCCCATGCGCAATTGGAACTCGCCCGCCAGGCCGAAGGCGCCGGGCCGGTGGATGACTTGCGCGCGGCGGTCGACGCCAATCCTGACGATATGCAGGCACGGTTCGATCTTGCTCAGGCTTTGCACGGCGCGGGTCAGGTCGAAGAAGCGGTTGAGGCGCTGCTCGAGATGTTCCGCTTAGATCGGGATTGGAATGATGGTGCCGCCAAAGCGCAGCTTTTCACTATTTTTGATGCTCTCAAACCCAATGACCCGATTGTGCTCAACGGGCGGCGTAAATTGTCGTCGATGATATTTGTCTAAAGGCGCAGCGGGGCTAGATAGAGGAAGATGAAAACTATCATTCTGCCCGACATCATCCCGGTTTTTCCTTTGCCGGGCGCGCTATTGCTGCCGCGCTCGCGTTTGCCGTTGCATGTGTTCGAACCGCGATATCTGGCGATGCTGGAAGATGCGCTCAAAACACCGGAGCGGTTGGTCGGGATGATCCAACCCATCGCCCGCCCGCCCAATCAAATCGCAGCGGAAGGCAGCACCGGATTGCATCAAATCGGATGCGCGGGCCGTGTGACGCAGTTTTCCGAAACCGAAGACGGGCGTTATATGATCACGTTGACCGGCGTGTCGCGGTTCCGGCTTCTCGAAGAGGTCCAAGGGTTTACACCCTACCGGCGGGCTCATGTGGATTGGCAGGATTTTTCCGCCGATCTGGGCCGTGTGGAAAAAGATGACGGTTTTGATCGTAGCGGTTTTCTGCGCCTGTTGTCGCGTTACTTCGACGCGCAGGAATTGGACACCGATTGGGACGATCTGGACGCGGCCGACGACGAATTGCTGATTAATTCGCTCTCGATGATGTTGGAGTTCGAGCCCGAAGACAAGCAGGCGCTTTTGGAAGCACCGTCCTTGCGCACCCGGCGCGAAACCTTGGTGACACTGATTGAATTTTCCCTGCGCGGCGGGGATACGGAGGAGATATTGCAATGATGGATGACACCCGTAGCGCCGAGACGCCGGAGGTTGCGCGCGAGCTTGGCTTTGATCCCAAGATGCTTGAAGCTTTGGTCTGCCCGCAAACTCAATCTGTGCTTGAGTATGACGCGGCGGCGCAGGAGTTGATCAGCCGGTCCGCACATCTTGCCTATCCGATCCGCAACGGCATTCCGGTGATGTTGGTGGATGAAGCGCGGCGTCTGGAGTAAGACCTACCCGCGCATCAAATCGGGCAGATCGCCGGTCAAACCGGCGGCCTCCCGAATAAAGCTGCGCCTGAGGGCCGGTAACGCATTGACCACGCCCATGCCAATATCACGCCCCAATCGCAGCAGGGGATTGTCATTTGAAAACAATTTATTGGTTAAATCCGTGGCCATCGCCAACGTCGCCGTATCAAATCGCCGCCACGATTGATAGCGCGCCAGAACCATCGAAGATGCGATGTCTTCCCCGCGCCGGTTGGCGTCGCGCAAGACCTGCACCAATGCTCCGACATCGCGCAGACCGGCGTTTAATCCCTGGCCTGCAATCGGGTGCATCCCATGGGCCGCATCTCCGACCAAAGCCAGACGTTCCCCGATGAAGCTGTCGGCAATGGTCAGCGCCAGCGGGTAGCTGAATCTTTGACCGGCCAAGGCAATATCGCCAAGAAAATCGCCAAATCGTGGGCGCAGGGCCGCCATATATCCGGCTTCATTCAACCGGTTCAGTGCGGCAGCGTTTTCCTGACTTTCGCTCCATACAATCGACGACCTGTTGCCGGGCAGGGGCAAGATCGCCAACGGCCCCTCGGGCATGAAGAACTGATGTGCGATGCCGTGATGTGGCAGCTCATGCTCAATCGCACAGACCAGCGCAGTTTGCCCGTAATCCCACCCCGTCCGGGTGATACCGGCCCGCGCCGCTGTGCCTGATGCGCGCCCATCGCATCCAATGATCAACCGCGTGCGGTGCACATTCCCATCCTCAAGCGTCAGCACCGCACCCGTATGCGAGGTCTCTTGGGCCACAACGCGGGCCTGAATTTGTGTGACACCTGCTTGGTCATCCAGCGCATCCAAAAAGGCACCGCGCAAATGACGATCCTCCATCATGTATCCCATCGGGCCTTCTTCGATCTCGGCGTGATCGAAATGCAGGCCGAGCGGCGATGGCCCCGCACCCGCATGCCCGTCGGACACTTTGATCTCTAACATCGGTTGGGCGTGGTCTTCGATCCGCTCCCAAATGCCGATCCGATCCAATAGACGCATCGACCCATGGGCCAACGCATAGGCGCGCCCGTCGAAGTCTTTGGCATGTCGGTCGGGGGCCGGGAGGGCATCGATCACCGTGACCGAAAACCCCGCTTGGGCCAAGGGCAAGGCCAAAGCAGGACCGTTCAGGCCACCACCGACGATGGCGATATCGCTGTCATATGTCATGCGTTTCAATATGGCCGCGCGCGCGGGATTGTCCATGCGGTTTTGCGCCGCTACGTTGATATTCGACGGATACGGAAGGGCGGACAATGGACAAGGCATGGCAAGAGATGAGTGCGGCGGATCTGGGCCGCGAAATTGCACGCGGTGAACTGGACCCGCGCGAGTTGACGGCGTATTTCCTCGACGCGATCGCGGCACATGATTTTGGCCCGCGCATCTATGCCCGCACCACGGAAGACCGCGCAATGGCCGAAGCCGAAGCGGCCTTGAAACGCGCGAAAAACGGTTTGCGGGTGTCCCCCTTGGATGGCGTGCCGGTCTCATGGAAGGATTTATTTGACAGCGCCGGTGTGGCGACCGAAGCAGGCTCGGCCTTGCTCAAGGGGCGCAGGCCAGAGGCCGATGCCGAAGCGCTGCGCAACGGGGCGGCGATGGGTTTGATTTGCCTTGGCAAAACTCACATGAGCGAATTGGCGTTTTCGGGGCTGGGCCTGAATCCTATGACCGCCACGCCGCCTTGTGTAAATGATTTAGCGGCCGTGTCGGGCGGATCGTCCTCAGGGGCCGCGACCTCTGTGGCCTTTGGATTGGCGGCGGGGGCCATTGGGTCGGACACCGGCGGCTCCGTGCGTATTCCGGCGGCCTGGAATGATTTGGTCGGGCTTAAAACAACTTCGGGACGGGTCTCTCTCAAGGGCGTGGTGCCGTTGTGTAAACGGTATGATACAGTGGGGCCATTGGCGCGTACGGTGGAGGACGCGGCATTTTTGCTTGCCGCCATCGAGGGCGGAAAGCCCGCTGATTTGCGCGGTACATCGCTGAAAGGCGCGCGGATTGCGGCCTTGCAAACCGCCGTGCTGGATGACGTGCGCGGCGCGCCGATGGCGGCGTATCGTTCTGCGGTGGAACGGTTGCAGGCGGCCGGCGCCGTCATCGACAAAATTGACGCGCCCGAAGTCGCCCGTGCGCTCGACCAGTCCGCCGTCAGTTTCACAGCAGAGGCCTATGGGCTTTGGCGCGAGGCCATCGAGGCGGCACCAGAGAAAATGTATGGCCCTATTCTTGAGCGGTTCCGCTCCGGCGCGGCCTTCACCGGTGCCGATTATGTCGCCGCGTGGGAGGTCCTTGCCGAATGCCGTGCGGTATGGAATGCGCGGGTGGCGGGATATGATGCAGTGCTCTTGCCAACCGCCCCGATCCTGCCGCCGGATATGGCCCGTCTGGAAACCGATGAGAGCTACTATGTCACTGAAAACATTTTGGCTTTACGCAACACTCGGGTGGCAAATGTTTTGGGGCTGTCGGCGATTACGCTGCCCACCGGCGTGCCATCATGCGGGGTGAGCTTGATGGGAAAACCCATGGGTGAAGAGGCTCTGTTGCGGGTGGCCTTCGCAGCCGAAGCCGCGCTGTCGTAACGGCAGGGGAGGGGACGAAGCTCCACGTTGCGACTTTTCTGTCACGCTCGGGAGGGGTCCGTCGATCAAAATGCCACAAAAACGCGCCTGACCGCTTCGGCATGCTGGACGGAGCGGCGGGGGGTGGTGTAGTTTCGATTCAAACGGGACGCCAATGATCCCGAAATTGAGGCAGTTATGATGTTCCCCGAGCGGTTTTCGAACCTACCGGCCTATGCGTTTCCGCGTTTGCGGAGCCTTCTGGACGCGCATGCGCCCGGAGGTGAAGTCATGCATATGACCATTGGTGAGCCTCAACACGCCTTTCCTGATTTTGTGCCGCAAATTTTGGCCGACAACGTGGCGGGATTTGCCAAATATCCGCCAAATGACGGAACGCCCGAATTGCTTGAAGCGATTTCTGGCTGGTTGAAGCGTCGTTTCGATGTGGCAATTCCCGACACCCAGATTATGGCGCTGAATGGCACGCGCGAGGGGCTTTATAACGCCTTGATGGCCCTCTGCCCCGAGCAGAAGAACGGCAAAACGCCGGTGGTTTTGGTGCCAAACCCGTTTTATCAAGTCTACATGGTCGCCTCCCTCGCGGTTGGGGCCGAGCCGGTCTTTGTACCCGCCACCCGTGACACCGGATTTTTGCCCGACTACGTCAGCCTGCCGAAGGAAATTTTGGAGCGCGTTGCGGTTGCCTATATCTGCACGCCGTCGAACCCCCAAGGCGCGGTCGCATCGCGCGCCTACCTTGAGGAATTGATCGGGCTGGCCGAACGTTACGATTTTCAGATTTTCGCAGACGAATGTTATTCCGAGATTTACCGCGACACGCCGCCGATCGGTGCGCTGACGGTGGCGCGTGATATGGGCGCGGATCCCGAACGTGTGGTGGTGTTTCATTCGCTTTCGAAACGCTCGAACCTGCCGGGATTGCGGTCGGGGTTCATGGCGGGTGGGGCGCAAAGTATTGCCCGGGCGCGGCAATTGCGCGCCTATGCCGGCGCGCCCTTGCCCTTGCCGTTGCAGCGCGTGGCTGAAGCCACGTGGCGCGACGAGGCGCATGTCGATGCAAGTCGCGCGCTCTACCAAGAGAAATATACCGTCGCCGACACCGTGTTTGCGGGGCTTGACGGATATCTGCCGCCCGAGGCGGGATTTTTCTTGTGGTTGCCCGTTGAGGACGGCGAAGAGGCGGCGATGAAGGCATGGACGCAAACCGGCGTCCGTGTGCTTCCGGGGGCGTATTTGAGCAAAGACACCGGTGCGGACACGCCCGGTCAAAGATATATCCGGGTCGCAATGGTGGCCCCAAAAGACGAGATGGAGCGCGGCCTGATCCGCCTGCGCGACTGTCTCTATGCGTAAAAAAGGCGAGGCACGAATGGCTTATCAGGCACGCGGACGTGATCCGCTTTTTGACAGCAACATGCAGGCGGCGATTGAAAAGCGCGGTAAGGAATTGCTGGGTCTTGGCTTGATGTTTGTCGGGCTGTTGGCGGCTGCGATGATTTATTCCTATTCGCCCGACGATCCCAATTTTATGATGGCGACGGATGCGCCGGTGAAAAACTGGCTGGGCCGGATCGGTGCGTCGATCGCTGCACCGCTGTTGATGATTGTTGGTCTTGGGACATGGGCTGTGGCCTTGGTTTTGCTGGCATGGGGCGCGCGATTCGCGCTGCATCGCGGACAGGAGCGCGCCATGGGTCGCGTGATTTTCGCGCCGATCTGGATCGCTGTTGTGTCGGTCTATGCCGCAAGCCTGACCCCGGGAGATCTTTGGGGGCAAACCCATGATTTCGGTCTCGGCGGTCATTTTGGCGATACGGTTCTGAGCGCGCTTTTCGTGGCGCTGCCGTTTGGAAATGTCTTTGCTGTTAAACTCTTGTCGCTGATCTTTTTCGCGGCAACTTTGACTGTCGGTGCCTTTGTCCTTGGCTTTACCAAACTTGAGCTGGCCCGCATCGGCCGGTTTCTTTTGGTAGGCTTGATTATGTCCTATGCGATGTTGTTGAACGCATTGGGGCGCGGTGCAAAAGGTGCACGTACTGCGGCTGCGGCGTTGAAAGAGAAAACCGCTGCCCGCCGTGCCGCACGCGCCGAGTGGCGCGCAGAAGAGGCCGCATGGTTGGCCCAGCAAGAGGCTGAAATGGCCGCTGCGCATCCGGCACAAACCCAAGCGGCCCCGGCGGTGCACCGGCATGCTTATGGAGCTGAGACCACGGTGCCTTATGGGGCGGACGACGGGACGGGCGGTTATGATGACGGCTCGTTAATCGAAGAACCCGCACCGCAACGGCCGGAAAAACCCAGCCTTCTGTCGCGGATGCCAACGTTGATCAAACGCGCCGACCCCGCGCCGATGCCGGAACCTGAATTGGTCGAGCCGCAGGCGCTTGAGTATCACGATATGGACCCGGCCCAAGGGGATGCGCGCATTAAGGCGAAAATTGCCGATGCGGTGAAAAGCCGTGTGCGTTCTGGCGGCGCGCTGACCCCGCCGCCTTCCGCGCCGTTGACCCGTGGCCGTGGCCACGGTCCGCAACCATTGTTGTTGAACGCCGGTTCCAACGGCCCGCAGGCCGGATTGCCGCCGGAGCCGCCTTTGACGGCGGCGCATGTGGCGGGTCATGCCGCGATGCAGGCCGCCGCACCAATAGCAGCCGATGCGGCTGCTGCCGGTCCTTTGTCGATGCAGATGACGCCAGCCGCCGATGCGACCCGTATCGATGCGAGCATTGCACAGGATGCGCCCTTGCAAGAGGCGGTGCCGACAGAACGCTACGCCGAGGCCACGCCGCGCATTTATGATGGTGGGTATACGGACGACATCGCGCCGATCCCTGCGGATACGGTGCCTGCGCCCCATGTGCCCGAAGACCATCACAGCTTTAGCGCGCAGGGCTATGTCCCCGGCGCGGCGGGCACCGATACCGGGCCGATTCCCGTGCCGGAAGCCAAGAAAGTGGTGCAGCATACGCCGCGCAAAGCCCCGCAAAAATCCACCCGTGCCAAAGCCGAAGCACAGCCGTCGTTGCAATTCGAAGACAGCGGCACAGACTTCGAATTGCCGCCTTTGCAACTTTTGTCCAACGCCCAACCGACAGAACATCATCACCTTTCTGACGAGGCGCTGGAAGAAAACGCGCGGATGCTGGAAAGTGTTCTGGATGACTATGGCGTCAAAGGCGAGATCGTCTCGGTGCGGCCCGGCCCTGTGGTCACCATGTATGAATTGGAACCGGCTCCCGGTTTGAAGGCCTCGCGTGTTATTGGTCTTGCCGATGATATTGCCCGTTCGATGAGCGCCCTATCCGCACGGGTGTCGACCGTGCCGGGGCGGTCGGTAATCGGGATCGAATTGCCCAATGATCACCGCGAAATGGTCAGCTTCCGCGAGATTCTGTCGAGCCGCGAATATGGCGACGGCACCCAAAAATTGCCGCTGGCCTTGGGCAAGGATATTGGCGGCGATCCTGTGGTCGCCAACCTTGCCAAGATGCCTCACCTGTTGATTGCGGGGACCACCGGTTCGGGGAAATCCGTGGCGATCAACACGATGATCCTGTCGCTTCTTTATAAGCTGACGCCGGATGAATGCCGTTTGATCATGATTGATCCCAAGATGTTGGAATTGTCGGTTTATGACGGCATTCCGCATCTTCTAAGCCCCGTTGTGACCGACCCGAAAAAGGCCGTCGTCGCATTGAAATGGGTCGTGGGCGAGATGGAAGAACGCTATCGCAAGATGTCGAAAATGGGCGTGCGTAACATCGACGGTTACAATGGCCGCGTTGCCGATGCATTGGCCAAGGGCGAAATGTTTACCCGCACGGTGCAAACCGGTTTTGACGATGAGACCGGCGAGCCGGTGTTCGAGACCGAAGAAAACCAGCCCGAGAAAATGCCATATATCGTGGTGGTCGTCGACGAGATGGCCGATTTGATGATGGTCGCGGGCAAGGAAATCGAAGCCTGCATCCAGCGCCTCGCACAGATGGCGCGCGCCTCGGGAATCCATTTGATCATGGCGACACAGCGTCCCTCGGTCGATGTGATCACCGGCACGATCAAGGCCAACTTCCCGACGCGGATTTCTTTTCAGGTGACCTCGAAAATCGACAGCCGCACGATCTTGGGCGAAATGGGAGCCGAGCAGCTTTTGGGCATGGGCGACATGCTGTATATGGCCGGCGGCGCGCGGATCACCCGGTGTCATGGCCCGTTTGTGTCCGATGAGGAAGTCGAAGAGGTGGTCAACCATTTGAAATCCTACGGCCCGCCGTCCTATATCGGCGGTGTGGTCGAGGGACCGCCTGAAGGCCGCGAAAGCGATATTGACGCGGTGCTGGGTCTCAATACCGGCGGCAATACCGATGGCGAGGATGCGCTCTATGACACCGCCGTGGCGATCGTCATCAAGGATCGCAAATGCTCGACCTCTTATATCCAACGCAAATTGGCAATTGGTTACAACAAGGCGGCGCGTCTGGTTGAACAGATGGAGGACGAAGGCGTGGTTTCCTCGGCCAACCACGTTGGCAAGCGTGAAATTTTGGTGCCCGAGCAGCATTAAGCCGCAGGCTCACGTCGATATGAAAGGGCAGCTTACCCGCGCGGGGGGCTGCCCTTTTTCCATCCTCCGCGCCATGTCGCACATGTGATGAATTGCGAGGTGCGCAAGCCCGCGCACCACCCTATATTGAACCAAGCGTAATTTTCCGGATCAAAGCCGGATCAAAAAAAGGGTCTGTCGATGGTATTTTTTTCCGCTCTTCGTGCTGCTGTTCTGGCGGCACCTGCGGCCTTGATTTTGGCCATGCCGGCGCAGGCTGATAAACTGCCGCTGTCGCGTATTTCCAACTACCTCAATGCATTGAAAACCGCCCAAGGCGATTTCACACAGATCAATGAGGATGGCACGATCAGCACCGGAAAAATCTATATCAAACGTCCGGGGCGTATCCGGTTCGAATATGCGCCGCCGCAAGAGTTGTTGGTTCTGGCCTCTGGGGGGGCTGTTGCGATCCATGACCCCAAGGGCTCGACCGAAACCTATCCATTGAACAAAACGCCGCTGTCTTTGATCCTTGCGCAGACGGTCGACCTTGGCCGTGCGCAAATGGTTGTGGGTCATACATCGGATGGCAAAACCACCACCGTGCGTGCCCAAGACCCCGAGCATCCCGAATATGGCAGCATTGATCTGATCTTTACCGATAACCCCGTGCAGTTGCGCCAATGGGTGATCCACGACGAAGGCGGGTCCGCGACGACCGTGGTCTTGGGGGAGCTGAAATCCGGCGTCGCGCTCGGCAGCGGGTTGTTTAATATCCAAGTGCAGACCCGCAGTATGGGCGGCCAATAGGCGGGGTCAAATCCAAGCGCGTGTCTGCAAGCACGCCTGCGGTGAGGAGCATCGAGAATGATTGCCTATGTCACTGTTGGGTCGGATGACATCGCGCGGGCGAAACGGTTTTATTCGGCGTTCCTGCCGGCTCTGGGTTACCACCTGAAGGAAGGGCCCGAGGGGTTGAGTTATGCGCTGCCGCGAAAGCCGGGGCAGCCTGTGACCCTGCCGGATTTTTATGTCAAGCCGCCCTTCGATGGACGTCCCGCCTTAAGGGGGGAACGGGGGCATGACTGCATTCGAGGCACATACTCAAAAGCAGGTGCGCGATCTACATTCTGCTGCACTTGCCGCCGGAGGTTCGGACGAAGGCTCACCGGGTTTTCGCGCATCCTATGGCCCCCGATTTTATGTCGCCTATCTTCGCGATCCTCAAGGGAACAAGATCGCATTGTTCTCCTGCAATCCAAACGAGCCCGGGCGCGATGGCGAGTAGCTTAAGGTGAGGCACCGGTTTTAAGCGTCTTTGGCCCCTGCGCGTGCGTTGCTACCCTCATCTACGCCTAGGAAAAACATAAAAAAGGGCCGCCGGAAACTCCGCAGCGACCCTTTAGTATGTGTAACCCTATCGGAGCAGTTCAGCAGCGATCAACGTCCCCGCACGCGACAACTGGCCAATTGCTGTTCATAGGTGATGGACCGCGCACCGACCTCTCCGGCGACCCGCAATAGCCACGGTTTGGCATTGTAGGAGCCGCGATTATATCCGGTGTGACCCTCGTGATAAGCGAGGTATTGCCCCCGCGCATCGTTAAGCGGGATGCCGTTGCGTTCGCGGGTCTGGTTCATATACCAACCCATGAAATCCGCCGCATCGTCGATCCGGTCGCGTTTGGAGCTGAAGCGGCGGGTGTCTGCGCGATATTCGTCCCAAGTCGCATCAAGGGCCTGAGAATAACCATAGGCCGAGCTTTGCCGCCCCATTGGCAGCACGCCTAGCACATAGCGGTACGGTGTGCGGGCATTGCCGATGAATTTGCTTTCTTGATAGATCATGGCCATCAAAACATGCGGCTGCACGCCCCAACGGCGTTCGGCCTGTCTGAAGGCACTCATATAGGTCGGGCGCTGCTTGAGGATTGAACAGGCATTGTCCAAATTGCGCGGTGCGGAAAAATTCCCGCCCCCGCATGAGGCCAACAAGGCAATCATCAATATCGCGCGAAGAGTTCTGCTCATCTGCCTCTCGCTTTTTGTCATGCGGTGTTTCCCCGCGTTTGAGGGGGTTATAGCGCAATTTTGGTGCGGTTGAAATCCTGTTTTGCGCAGCGCGGCGGGAATGTGCCGCGTCAGAGCAGCATCGCCAACAGCAGTGGAATCGCCAGCACCGACATCAAGGTCGAGACCACGACAAGCCCCGCCACGGCATCCGCATCGGCGCCGTATTTTTCCGCCAAGAGATAAGAGGTGACGGCGACCGGCGTGCCGACTTGCATCAACAGAACCGCAAAGGCGGTATCATCCAAGGCGAACCAACGTCCGACTCCCCATGCGATGCCAACACAAATTACCAGTTTGAGAACCGATATTGCGATGGCCTGCAACGTCCGGCCGGGTGTCAAACGCGCCACCGCCACGCCCAGGGTGATGAGCATGATCGGGATTGCCATTTGACCGATCAATTCCAGCGTGTTGGTCAAAAAACGCGGTGTCTCCCAGCCTTGCCACAAGAATACCCCGCCCAGAAGCGTGGCCCAAACCAACGGTTCTTTGAGTACTTTGGTCAGGCTGCCACCACCTGCGACGACCCAGATGCCAAAGGTGAATGACCAAATGGCCATGATCGCAAAAACCACCACCGCATAGCCAAGCCCGGTTTCGCCAAAGGCAAATAATGCCAAGGGCAGACCCAGATTGCCGGTATTGCCAAAGATCACCGGCGCCAGATAGGTGCGCATTTTCAACCGCAACAGCATCATCAACCCGGCCGCCGCGATGGTGATCGCGCCATAGGCTACAATCGAGGCCAAAGAAAGCGTTGCCAAAGCCGCCGGATCGACCTCGGTTTTCATCAATGCGGTGAAGATCAAACAGGGCGTCGCGAAGGTCATCGCCAGCTGCGTGACAAATTCGAGGCGGTATTCAAACCCTGCTTTGACCCATCCAAAGCCGATGGTTGCCAAAATAAACACCGGAGCGGTGATTTCTAAGACTGTCAGAGCAAGGTTCACAGACTGTTTCCCTTAAAATTAGGTGAAATATTGGACATTACCCTTTGTAAATGATTACTAACACCTGTTAGGGGCTGCAATGCTATGTTGAAAACACGAGCCAAATACCACCTCGGGCAGGTTGTCCGGCATAAAAAACACCCGTTTCGCGGGGTGGTTTTTGATGTCGACCCGCAATTCAACAACACCGAAGAATGGTATGCGGCAATCCCCGAAGACAGCCGGCCACGACGCGAACAGCCGTTTTATCATCTGCTCGCCGAAAACGATCAAAGCTATTACGTCGCCTATGTGTCCGAGCAAAACCTTGTGGCGGATTACTCTGGCGAGCCGGTCGATCATCCTGACATTCCCGACCTCTTCGGACCGTTCGAAGACGGGCTATATCCGCTGCACTTCCAACTGAACTGATGTCTGCGGGCGATCTGTGACGTCAGTTCGCCAAGGATGCGTTTGCCCGCGGGAGTGTTGAGGGCCAGCGTCCAAACCTGTCCCCCCTATAAATCCGTGAGGACGAGCCGCATTGATCCGCGAAAATGCGCTGCGCATTCCTCCGATGGCGCGAAAGCCCTGCAGATCGAAAGCTCTTAGATGTTGCCATGTGGTGGCGCGAGATTTTTTTGGGGGGGTAAGTCCCCGGCGTCGCGCACTGGGTGGGGGCTGTTGAAACGCGACGCCGGGGGAAGCTATATGCAGCTACCCGTCCTATGTGGCATTTGTTTCGGGCGGGAATGCGAAGTGAATCGGGCCATTCTGCGGCGTTTGGCTTTTTTGCGGCCGCCGCGAAAGTTATCCAGCGCAGCGCCCAGATTGAAAGGCCATGCCGGTGGCGCCGCTTTTTGACGGCACAACATGCGGATAGAATAAAAAGCCCCCAAGGCTAAGCATGGGGGTTGGGCAGTCATTGACCAAGGGGCGGACGTTTAATTGACCCGATGGTCGATACCGACAGAGATCCGGAACGACAAAAGATTAAGCCCGTCGTGGCGGCGATACTGCACATCTTTGGCCAGATCCTGAATCAGGAACCAGCCGAATCCGCCCTCAGGCAGCGCATCAACGACATCGCTGATGTCGGGTCGCTGGCCAATAGGCAAAACCCCATCGGGTAACGGGCGGCCTTCGTCGCGCACCAGAAAATGCAATCCGTTAGGGCGATGCGCACAGCCCACTTCGATCCAGCCGGGTGTTTCATCGCCATAGGCATGCTCGACCACATTGTTGAGCACCTCTGCAAGCACCAATTCCACCGCGCCGCTTTCCTCGAGATCAAGCGATAGAAAATCGAGCCCCGATAAGACAGCAGTCAAGGCCTCGCGCACGGCAAATTCGCCGCTGGGAAAGGTCAGCAAGATATTCGGTGCATCCAGTGTTAGCGCTGTTGCGGAAGTTGTCATACCTGTCACGCCCTTCGTTGAAGTCTGCGGGTTAACCTGCATTGGCCGCAATGGCCGCTTTGGCGTTCTGATGAAGTTTGAAAACCGTGTCCATCCGCGTCAAGCGAAACACTTTTTCAACTGTGGGCGACAGGCCGGCAAGCTCCAACACACGTGCGCCACCCAGTTGTTTCATCGATGCGACAATCGCGCCAAGCCCGCTCGAATCAATGAATTGCACCGCGCTGAGATCAAGGACCACCCGTTTGGGGCCGTCCACGGTCAACTCACGCATACGATCCTTGAACTTGATCGCGACGGCGGCATCAATGCGATTTTCAACGACGGTGACGATGCGCGCATCGCCGATTTCTTCGGTTTTGAGGTCCATATCCGCTCCACAGGTTTCGCATGGGTTACAAAACAGGCTAGACGGCAAACCTTACCATTCGGTATGCAAGATTAAGCATAGGAGGTGCATTATATGAAAGATGTGGTTATTGCGGGCGCGGCCCGCACGCCGATGGGTGGTTTCCAAGGGATTTTCGCCGGTACGCCCGCAGCAGAACTCGGCGGAGCTGCCATTCGCGCCGCTCTCGCGGATGCGGGCACCACCACCGTTGATGAGGTTCTGATGGGCTGTGTTTTGCCCGCAGGTCAAGGCCAAGCGCCCGCGCGGCAAGCCGGTTTTAAAGGCGGCTTGGGTGAAGAAGTGCCCGCCACCACGCTGAATAAAATGTGCGGCTCTGGCATGAAAGCCGCGATGATCGGTTTTGATCAAATCGCTTTGGGTCATACCGATTTGATGATCGCAGGCGGCATGGAAAGCATGACCGAAGCGCCGTATCTTTTGCCGCAAATGCGCGCCGGCGCGCGTATTGGCCACCAAGGCGCCATAGACCATATGTTTTTGGACGGGCTTGAAGACGCATATGACAAGGGACGCCTAATGGGCACCTTCGCGGAGGAGTGTGCCGAAAGCTACCAATTCACCCGTGAGGCCCAAGATGAATATGCCTTGCGCTCGCTGTCGAACGCTTTGGCCGCCCAAGAAAGCGGCGCCTTCGCAGGCGAAATCGCCCCCGTTACGCTCAGCACCCGCAAGGGCGATGTGACATGGGATGCCGATGAGCAACCGGCCAAGGCGCGGCCTGAAAAAATACCGACACTGAAACCGGCGTTTCGCAAGGATGGCACGGTGACGGCGGCGAACTCTTCGTCCATTTCGGACGGCGCTGCGGCGCTTGTGATGGCCTCGGAAGAGGCGGCCAAGGCCCAAGGTCTCAATATCCGCGCCCGCGTTTTGGGCCATGCCAGCCACGCGCAGGCGCCTGGACTTTTCACCACCGCCCCGGTGCCGGCTGCGCAAAAGCTGCTCGCGCGGCTTGGCTGGAACAAAGACGACGTGGATCTGTGGGAGGTTAACGAGGCCTTCGCTGTGGTTCCGATGGCTTTCATGCATGAAATGGGCCTCTCGCGTGACGTGGTCAACGTCAATGGTGGGGCCTGTGCGTTGGGCCACCCCATTGGTGCCTCCGGTGCGCGCATCATCGTGACATTGCTGAATGCGCTCGAAAAACGTGAGTTGAAACGCGGTGTTGCGGCCATCTGTATCGGCGGCGGTGAAGGCACAGCCATCGCGATCGAGCGGGTGTAACCAATACGGGCGGCGCGGTGCGTCGCCGCCCGTATTTGCGGTCACAAGGTATGTTCTGCAACGGTTTGGCCACGGTCCGGCGCAAACAACAACAGGGGCAAAGCGCGTCTAGAGGCGCGCTCACCGATGGCGCTCATCCTATGCAAAGTCAGCACAGACGCCTGCCGCGTCTTACGCAGCGCGTTCAGGCAAAGCGCGTGATGACAAATCTTGCGATACGGGTGAGGAGCGGCACAAGGAAATAGGCTGGCGCGGGCAAGGCGACGCCGGCCTATTGGCTCATTCTGCGGTGCGATTGGCCCAGGTTTGACTGGCGGTCAAGTCGTCTGAGCAGGGCTGCAATGTGAGCGCTTTCATCTGGTTCTCTTCGCTCCGGTCGGTGCGGGTCTCTCCGGTTAGGGTCAGGCACATTTCGGGCGCGGATGCGGGGGCAATTGTGCCCGCACACAAACATCAAATTCTGGCATGAACAGCACGCCATTGGCGAATTGATCAGAGGCAAATGCCTGATCAACAAAAATCTCGCCAGAGGGGCTATAGCAAGTGTGTGCCTGCAGTCCGTCATCGGGGTTGGCTTGTGCCCCCTGTCCCTTTGCGATGTCGAGGAAATATCCGTTTTGGATGTTATCGAGCATGTCGGTGGCGTAGATATCCACATTTTCCGCGTGGGCCACGCTTGCGGTCAGCATGGCGATAAAACCGCCGACGATTGGTCTGAACATGGTTTTTTCCTTTGGTCTAATTGTAAATCAGCCGACTGTGAAACGGCAAAGCACGGTGTTGCTTTGTTCTAGGTCAGGACCCCAGATCAGCCGGGCAGTGTCACCCCATGTGACGTCGTTATACCCAAATTTGGGATCGACCTCTGCTTTGGTATAGACACGTGCTTTCGCCCAGCCGGAGGCCTCGAACATGGGCCTGTCCCATCCGCCGGGCTCTTCTGATATGTCAAACCCACAGGGCGCTTGACCGGCGACCGGGTGCCTCTCGCTTTTGCAAGATTTATCGAGCGGCGCGGTGTGTATGACGCGGCATTGCCAGCTGTCATCGCTGACCACAACCGTTGCGCCGGTGGCATGCCGGATCTGTAGGATCACGCCACCATCCCCCATTTGTTGACGGGGGGGCCGATATATTCCAACTCGGTGTCATTTTGTTTGAAGTCTTTGGCGACGAGGCCAATCGCAAATGGCGGTTCTGCCCCGAATGAGAAGTTTTCCGCGTTGAACGAACGCTCGGTCGTGATGGGAACGCTGTCTTCGGCCACTTGCGTGCCATTTACGCGCATCTCAAAACCCGTTGTCGGCCCATACATCCACGTCATAGGTTTCGGAATGTAGTGGCCCGCTGGATACGCATAATGTGGTCAGAACCATGGATAACATAGCATGACACTCTCCGGGCTGCTGTCGATTAAACCTTACACGGTGCGTTTGCTGATTTCCGGCGGTTTATTGGCGTTGGCAGAAGGCGAATTTCGCGCGCATGCCATCAAGGCTAGCGGCGCAGCATCCTTGGGGCGGCCGTCGTCTGGTTAGGCGGTGGGTTTGCCGGCGCGCCACATAAACCAGGTCGGGATCAAGGCGATCAAGAAGACGCCGCAGATGATCATAAAACCATCCTGAAACGCGGCATTTGACGCTTGAATCACGACGGTCTGCCCCAGAAACGAGGCCGCAGCGGGCATCAGTTGGGCGTCGGGCACCCCTGACGCGTGCATCAGGCCAGCCACCTGGCCCAACAATTCCATCGTGGTCGCGTTGTCACTGGTCTGGGTGGCCGCGAAGGCATCCGCGTGCATGATCGTGCGCCGCTCTATGAAGACGGTCAAAAGGTTGACCCCAAAGGCCCCGCCAAGCTGGCGGATGAAATTCACCGCGCCGGAGCCCTGGCCGAGAAGATGGTGGGGCAAAACCATGAGGGATCCCGAGGTGATCGCCGGAAACACCAGCCCAAGCCCGATACGTGAAAGCACCGTCAACCACGCCAGCGTCCAGAAAGCGGTGTGCACATTCGCGTCGGCCATCAACCATGAGGACCAAGCGAAGACCGCCATGCCGATGCCGATCATGATCGCCGGCGTGACCTTGTCGGACAATCGCCCTGCGATTGGGAAAACCAGAAGCATCGCAAAGCCTGACGGCATCAGCAGCAGGCCCGCTTGCGTCGGCATCAGCCCCTGAATCTGCTGCACGAACACCGGCAGAAGGTAGGTTGATCCGAACAGGCCCGCCCCCATGATGAATGACACCACCGAGGCCGAAGAGAAGGCAAAGCTGGCGAAAAGTCGCATGTCCAGCATCGGTTTCGGCGTGCGTAATTCCCATAGGACGAACGCCACCGACGCGCTGGCGGAGACCGTAAAGCCCAGCAAGATGGTGTTCGAATCCCAACCCAATCTTTGCGCGTTGGACAGCGTGCTGAGCAGCACCGACAGAAAGATCGCAAGGATCGCGACGCCCACAAAATCAAAGGCGGGCCGCTTGCCGCTGTCCTCACGGCCGGGAAGAAACAGGTTGGATAGAACGATTGCAATCGCGGAGAAAGGCAGACCCAGATAGAAGACGGACCGCCAGTCAAAGGCATCCATCAAGACCCCGCCGATCCAGGGCCCCAACGCCGGAGCCAGCACCACCCCCACGCCATAAATTCCCATGGCAGCACCGCGCTTGTCGGGCGGAAAAACCTTGAAAAGCAAGATCATCGCCATCGGTTGAACGACGCCGGCTGCTGCCCCCTGCACGACTCGCGCAAAGGTCAGAACAGATTCGTTCGGGGCGAGGCCGCCGATCACCGAACCGATCAGAAAGACCGCCATGGCAGCATTCATTGTCGCCCGCATGCCGAAGGCCCGGTCGGCCCAGTCGGCCAGAAGCATCGTTGCGGTCATCGCCGCGAGGAAGCCTGTCGAAATCCATTGTGCCTGAACCGCACTAATCCCGAAGGTCCCCATGACGGCCGGAATGGCGACGTTTACGATCGTCGTGGACAACACCACCGAAATGGTTGCCACCATGCTAGCGCCGGTCGCATACCATTTATAGGCAGAGCCATACCGTTCGAAGTAACGGTCAATCTGCGACATCAATATAGACCTCGACCATCATGCCGGGCCTTAGCTCAACGCCGTCGGCGTCGATCGAAAGCCGGATCGGCAGCCGCTGAGTCACCTTTGTGAAGTTGCCAGAGGGATTGGGGCTGGGCAGCAGCGCAAGCTGGCTGGTTGCCGCGCCGCCCACGGCAATCACCTCGCCATCGAAGGTCCGGTCAGGAATGGCGTCGACGGTGATGCGCGCCTTTGAACCGACCCGGATCTTTCCGAACTCTGTCTCTTTGACGTTCGCGTCGATCCATGTTCGGGCAGGGGCGTGATACATCAAAAGCCGCGTGCCCGGCGTCACGTATTCGCCGACATCAACGAAGGTGGCATCGACGATACCGTCAAATTCCGCAGTGAGCGTGCGGTGGACAAGGTCGGTTTCCTTCAGGCTCCGCTCGGCCTCGGTTCCGGTGCGGCCGGCCAAAACCGACGCGATTTGGCTGTCGAGCATATCCAACTGCGCAGCATCGGCTTCGACAATGGTCAGGCTGGCCCTTGCGCTTCCGATGGCCGCGAAGGCTGCGCGTTCCTGTTGCGCGGCGCTGTCAAAAGCCGCACGCGCCTCGTCAAGGCTCTGCTCGGACACGATGCTCTGACCGGCCAGTGTATTGACCCTTTCGTAGCGGCTTCGGGCATTGGTCAGGGCCGCCAGCGCCGCTTCGTGGTTCGCTTCGGCGACCGCAATGCCCGCCAAGGCCGCTTCGCGTTGCGCCGCCAGTTGTTTCTCAATCATCTTCTTGCGGGTTTCGATTTCGGTGACCTGCGCGTCGATGGCGGTAAGCTGTGAAAGCACGGCGGCGAGTTGCGGCTCTGAAGATGTGCGGTCGATCATTGCAATCACGTCATCGGCGGCGACGGTATCTCCGACCACGACGGGAAGGGATGTCACCCGCCCTGCGACTTCGCTCGACACGGTGACGACGCTGGCGGCGATCCGTGCGTCGTTGATGTGGACTTGGGTGAACCGCGCCATCAGCCATGGCGCGCCGAACCAGATCGCACCGCCGATGACGCCCGCGATGATGGCAACCCGCCCCCACCGTGTCCGGTTTCGTTTCGGCGAAGCCGTCGATTTGGTCTCCGCCGGGGGCACATCGGCCGATGCCGGTGCGTCCGGCGTATTCTTATCCATTTTTGCCACTGTTCATTATCTCCAAACGCGCGAGGATCTGATTGAGGATCTGTGTGGACGCCCGTAAATCCTTCTCGGACACATCCGTGAGGATCTGGCGCCTGTTTCCCGTCGCTATTTTCTTCATTTCACCAATTAGAGAGCTTGCCTTGGGGGTGAGCCGCAGCTTTTTGGCGCGTCTGTCTTTTTCGCAAGGCTGCCGTTCTACAAGTCCGCCGCCCTCCAGCCCGTCGAGCAGGCGGACCAGCGTCGCACCCTCGATCCCGAGAAGGCGCGCCAATTCGGTTTGCGTCACCTCTTCGTTTCGCGACAGTTCCAGAAGCACGCCCCAGCGCGCCTGCGTCAGTCCGAGTTCTCGAAATTGCAAATCGATAGAACGCTTCCATTGGCGCGCCACCATTGCCAGTGATCGCGTGAATTCTTCCATGTGGTCGGGTTGATCTTGCATCAGTAGGGAAAACGTCGCTTGCATCTAATTAGGCACCTAATTAGTATTGAACTAATGAATTGGCAAGTGACGAAATGAAGTAAAGAGACCATCCGATGTACACGACTATACTGCTTTGCTACGATGGCTCCCGCGAGGGGCGGTTGGCGCTTCGTGAAGGTGCGAAACTTGCCCAGATAACAGGCGCTGCGGTGTACTTGCTTGCCGTTGTTGAAAAGGCGTCGGGAAGCATGATGGCGCTGGCTGCGGACGCCGAGGCGCTGCGCCGTCAGCAAGCCGATTTCGAAGCGATCCTGGAAGAAGGCCGCCAGAGGCTGACAGCAATGGGGCTGGCCCCTGTGGTCCGTTTGGAATTTGGCGACCCGGTTGCCACGATCACAAGGATCGCGGGCGAAGTGGGGGCTGACTTGGTTATCGCCGGACACCAGCGCGACGGATTCTGGTCGCACTGGTTAAGGCGCTCGATCACTGGCGGGCTTGGCGATAGTCTCGATTGCAGCCTGCTTCTCGCACAAAAAGTGGTCGAAGATTCAGAGCTTTTCCCGAAGAAATAGGCGAGGCAGCCGGCGCACGGACTTTGACCGGACAACCCATGATCGGCCTTCGGACTCGGGGCCTGTCCTGTGGGGAGCATCGGAGATGGAATACCGTGCTGTGCCCCGAAAAAACACCGAACGCTACCGGGCCCAAATCGGGACGGTGCCAAGGGTGCGGGGCAAGGAGGGCGCAGACCTTCAGTCTGCGGATAGGATGACATCGTGGCACGGCGCAGGTGGGAAGCGAGTGATCCGATACGGCCCGGCCTCTTGTCAGGGCGGGCAGGGCATGCGATTTGGCAGTGATGCAAAGCGATTATAACCCTCCACAGGATCCGTTGGTGATCTTGCATGAAGACCACGAGTTGCTGGCCGTGGAAAAACCGGCAGGGCTTCTCTCTGTGCCGGGCAAGGGCGAAGATTTGGCTGATTGCCTGATCGCGCGCATACAAGCGGTGTTTCCACAGGCATTATTGGTGCACCGTTTGGATCGCGACACATCGGGCGTGATGATTTTTGCATTGACCCGCCATGCGCAACGGCACCTTGGATTGCAGTTCGAGAAACGGAAAACCCGCAAAACCTACGTGGCGCGGGTCGCGGGAATTTTGGAACCGCGCAAGGGTATGATCGATTTGCCGTTGATCGTGGATTGGCCCAACAGGCCACGGCAGATGGTGTGTCACGAGACCGGAAAACCGGCGCAAACCGAATATAAAGTTCTGAGCCACGGCGACAATGAAAGCCGCGTGCGGATGCATCCGAAAACCGGACGCAGCCATCAATTGCGGGTGCATATGCTCGCGCTCGGGCATCCGATTTTGGGTGATCCGTTTTATGCCGAAGGTCCGGCGCGGGATGCCTATCCACGGATGATGCTGCACTCCGAAGAGTTGCGTTTGGCACATCCCGATGGCGGTCACGGGATGAAATTCCGCGCGCCCGCGCCGTTCTAGGATACCGGCCACAGGGCAAAGAAAAACACCCGCAGCGTTCTGCGGGTGTTTTTGGTTTCTAGATATGATCTCGGATAATGCGGCCGTGGATCAGGCGTCGACAGACCAACCGGAGACCGCTTTGATATCGAGGAAATCTTCGATGCCGAAGACGCCGCCTTCGCGGCCATTGCCGGATTGTTTGATGCCGCCAAAGGGGGCGCCGGGGCCGCGGGGCTGGCCGTTCATTTCAACCATCCCGGAGCGCAGAACGCGCGCCATGCGGTTGGCTTTGGCACCGTCTTGGGTCTGCACATAGTTGGTCAGGCCGTAAACCGTATCATTGGCCATCTCGACGGCTTCTTCTTCACTGTCAAATGGCGAGATGCACAAAACCGGACCAAAGATTTCTTCGCGGTAGATGGTCATATCGGGCGTCACATCGGCAAAGATGGTCGGGCGCACATAGAAACCGCGATTGAACCCATCGGGGCGGCCCGGCCCACCGGTGACAAGGCGCGCGCCCTCGCTGATGCCTTTTTCGATCAAGCCTTGGATCTTGTTGAACTGCACTTCGTTCACCACCGGGCCGATGTGGCGGCCTTCGTCATGGGCGTTGCCGACTTGGACTTTGGCGACGGTGGCGGCGGCTTGCTCGATGGCCTGATCATAGATCGCACGTTCGACCAGCATCCGGCTGGGCGCGTTGCACGACTGGCCCGAGTTGTTCATCATATGCATGACGCCGCGGCTCACCGCCTTGTCGTCTGCATCGGCAAAGATCACATTCGCGCCTTTGCCGCCCAACTCCAGATGAACCTTTTTCACAGTGTCAGCCGCAGATTTCGAAATCGCAGTGCCGGCGCGGGTCGAACCGGTGAAGGACACCATATCGACGTCCTTATGCGCGGTCAGCTGGGTTCCGACGCCTGTGCCGTCACCATTCACAAGGTTGAACACACCGGCAGGGATGCCTGCCGCATCGACCATTTCGGCGAACAACAGCGCATCAAGCGGGCTTTCTTCCGAGGGCTTCAACACCATCGTGCAGCCCGCAACCAATGCCGCCACGACCTTGAGCGTAATCTGGTTCATCGGCCAGTTCCACGGCGTGATCAATGCCGCGACACCAACGGGTTCATAGATGATGCGTGTGTCGTTGAATTTTTCGGACAAAGGCTTATTGAAGTCAAAGCCTTTGGCGGCGTTGATAAAGTTTTTCATGTGCGCCATGCCTGCGCCGACCTGTGCCGTGCGGGCCAAATCAATCGGCGCACCCATTTCGGTGGAGATCGCTTGCGCCATTTCTTCCGAGCGCGACATGTAAACTTCGAGAAGTTTCTCGATCAACGCGATGCGGTCTTCGGCGGGGGTGGCCGCCCATGCGGGCCATGCGGCCTTGGCGGCGGCGACGGCGGCATCGGTATCGGCCTGATCGCCCAAAGAGATCACCGCACACACTTCTTCGGTGGAGGGGTCAATCACATTGTGGTCGCGCGGCGCGGCGGGATTAACCCATGCTCCGTTGATGTAAAACTGGCGTTTTTCGATCATGATTTTCCTCCTAGGATGTCTGCCCGCCTGAACGTTCCACTCTGCGGGATCGTTTACCACGGGATTCGTGGGGCACTTTGTCACCCCACCCGAACAGTCGCAAGGGAGGGGGTGCAAATTTGCCTATTGGTGATTAGCTGAACGTAAGGTTACAAATCAGCAACGCAATAGGAGGGCCAGAACATGGCATTACGTATCAACGATATCGTCCCGAATTTCACGGCACAAACCGACCAAGGCGAGATCACCTTCCATGATTGGATCGGCGACAGCTGGGCGATCCTGTTTTCCCACCCCAAGGATTTCACCCCCGTCTGCACCACCGAATTCGGTGCAGTGGCGCAATTGGCGGCCGAATGGGAAAAGCGCGGCACCAAAGTGATCGGCCTGTCGGTGGATGGCGCCGATGAGCACAAGCAATGGAAAGGCGATATCGAAAGCTTCTCCGGCGCGACCGCCGGTTTCCCGATCATCGCCGATACGGATCTGGCGGTCTCCAAAGCCTTTGATATGTTGCCGGCCGACGCCTATCTGCCCGATGGCCGCACGCCCGCAGATAGCGCCACTGTGCGCTCGGTGTTTATCATCAGCCCCGACAAAAAGTTGCAACTCTCGATGACTTACCCGATGTCGGTGGGCCGCAATTTTGCCGAGGTTCTGCGCGCGCTTGACGGGTTGCAGCGCACCTTTGGCCAACCGCTTGCCACCCCTGCCAACTGGGAGCTTGGTCAAGACGTCATCGTCGCGCTAAGTCTTACGGATGATCAGGCGCGTGAGAAATTTGGCGAAATCGACGTCAAGCTGCCCTACCTGCGCATCGCGAAATCGCCAGCCTGACCCGGCGGCGTGACCGGATTGGGGCGATGGCCCCTTGTTCGGTAGAGGATATTTTGAATGCCCCGATCCTTGTGGTCGGGGTTTTTCATTGAGAGGTCGTGACCCGCCCCGCTGCCGCACAACAAAAACTGCCTCACAACGAAAAAGGCTCCCGCACCTGCGGGAGCCTTTCGATTCTTGGCGATCAACCGATCAATCAGCCTTCGGATTTTTCCGCAGTGATCTCTTCGCCGGTTTCCTGATCGACGACTTTCATCGACAGGCGCACTTTGCCGCGATCGTCAAAGCCGAGCAATTTGACCTTCACGTCCTGGCCCTCTTTGAGGACATCCGACGGGTGGTTCAAACGGCGGTTTTCGATTTGGCTGACGTGCACAAGGCCGTCGCGCTTGCCAAAGAAGTTCACGAAGGCGCCGAAATCGACGATCTTCACGACCTTGCCATCGTAGACCTGACCTTCTTCGGGCTCTGCCACGATCGAGTGGATCATGTCATAGGCCTTCTTGATGGCCTCGCCATTCGGGCTTGCGATCTTGATGATGCCTTCGTCGTTGATGTCGACTTTAGCGCCCGAGGTTTCAACGATCTCGCGGATCACTTTACCACCCGAGCCGATCACTTCACGGATCTTATCGGTCGGGATTTGCATGGTCTCGATGCGCGGTGCGTGGACCGAGAAATCCGAAGCGCCGGTCAGCGATTTGGACATCTCTCCAAGGATATGCATCCGGCCGTCTTTCGCTTGCGCGAGGGCTTTTTCCATGATCTCGGGCGTGATGCCGGCAACCTTGATGTCCATCTGCAAAGAGGTGATGCCGTTTTCGGTGCCTGCCACTTTGAAGTCCATGTCGCCGAGGTGATCCTCGTCGCCAAGGATGTCGGTCAAGATCGCGTAGGATCCGTCTTCTTCGAGGATCAGGCCCATGGCCACACCGGCAACCGCGGATTTGAGCGGAACGCCCGCATCCATCATCGACAAGGAGCCGCCGCACACCGATGCCATCGACGAAGAGCCGTTGGATTCGGTGATTTCCGAGACAACACGCAGGGTGTAAGGGAAATCGGTTGCCGCTGGCAGAACCGCCTGAAGCGCGCGCCACGCCAATTTACCGTGGCCGATTTCGCGGCGACCGGGCGAGCCAACGCGGCCCACTTCACCCACCGAATAGGGAGGGAAGTTATAGTGCAGCAGGAAGTTCGATTTATACGTGCCGTTCAGCGCGTCGATCATCTGCTCGTCATCGCCGGTGCCCAAAGTGGTGATAACCAAACCTTGGGTTTCGCCGCGTGTGAACAAGGCCGAACCGTGGGTCCGTGGCAAAAGGCCGGTTTCGCAAACGATTGGGCGGACGGTTGTGGTGTCACGGCCATCGATACGCTTGCCGGTTTTGACAACATCACCGCGCAAAACGCTGCTTTCGAGCTTCTTGAGGGCCGAACCAAGGTTCTCATCGGCCAATTGCTCTTCGCTGAGTGCGTCCTTGATTGCGTCTTTCGCTGCCGCAACAGCAGTCGTGCGCTCTTGCTTGTCGGTGATCGCATATGCGGCGCGGATTTTGTCCTCGCCTGCGGCTTTGACGGCAGCATAAAGATCGGAGTAATCCGCCGGTTGGAAGTCGAAGGGCTCTTTGGCTGCCGACTCTGCCAGCTCAATGATCAAATCGATCACCGGTTGGATTTGCTGATGCGCGAAGTTCACCGCGCCAAGCATTTCCGCTTCGGTCAATTCATAGGCTTCCGATTCGACCATCATCACGGCGTCTTTGGTGCCAGCCACAACCAGATCGAGACGTTGCTCGGGGTTGTCGCGCAGCTTGTGCATATCTTCGACTTCGGGGTTGAGGATATATTCGCCATCGACATAGCCAACGCGGGCACCGGCAATCGGGCCCATGAACGGCGCGCCGGAAATGGTCAAAGCTGCCGATGCAGCGATCATCGCAACGATGTCGGGGTCATTGACGAGGTCGTGGCTGAGCACGGTGCACATCACCAGAACTTCGTTTTTGAAGCCGGGAACAAACAGCGGGCGGATCGGACGGTCGATCAAACGCGCGGTCAGCGTTTCTTTTTCCGTCGGGCGCGCTTCGCGTTTGAAGAAACCGCCGGGCACTTTACCCGCAGCATAGTATTTCTCTTGGTAGTGAACCGTCAGCGGAAAGAAATCCTGCCCCGGTTTTTGTTTCTTGGCGAACGTGACATTGGCCATGACAGAGGTTTCGCCCAGAGTGGCGATAACGGTTCCGTCTGCCTGACGGGCAATCTTACCCGTTTCCAGAGTGAGCTGTTCTTCGCCCCACTGGATCGATTTTTTCACTTCGTTGAACATCTAGATATCCTAATTGGGAGCACTCCCGACCCCTGCCGGGTCTCCCGTTTGCATGGCGGCCCCATTGCCGCCGACCTTTTCATCATCTCATGCGCCAAGGTCAAAGCGTCACGTCTCAGATACCGCGCCCATACAGGATTTTCAGGGGTTTGGAAAGGGGCGATGCGATCGGCCCGGTCACGTCAGAAGCGCGCCTATGGTGTAAATCGGCGCGGTGTGATGACCCAAAATTTGGCCGCTGTTTCGAGTGTATGAGGCCCATTGGTCCGTCGCAAGCATCGGTGCGCGCGTATATCGGGTGGCAATCGGGTAGAGCTGGGGGGACAGAACCGGTTTGGCCTGCTCCGACAGGATACACGGGCCTGATCTATCTACACCGGGAGCAATTGAAACCGGCGTCTCAGTAGGGAGCGCAGGGGGCGGGCAACGGTCGGATCGGACGTGAAAAGGCCCCCGAAAATATCGAGGGCCTTTCGAATACAGGGTATGACCGACGCTTAGCGGCGCAGGCCGAGGCGTTTGATCAGGTCTTGGTAACGCGCTTCATCTTTGGCACGGGTGTAGTCCAGAAGCTTGCGGCGCAGAGCCACCATTTTCAAAAGGCCACGACGACCGTGGTTGTCTTTTTTGTGGGTTTTGAAATGCTCGGTCAGGGTCGCGATGCGCGAGCTGAGAATGGCAACCTGAACTTCAGGCGAACCGGTGTCGCCTTCTTTGGTTGCGAATTCTTTCATGACGCGGGCTTTTTCTTCGGCAGTGATCGACATCGGGGTCTCCTTAGATTGAGGGTGGGGGCGCAAGCCGGGATGTCGTCCAGCAGGGTCCATAGAGGTCCGCACGCAAGAGGTGCAGATGCGCGCGTATAAGAGAGAATCGCTGTGAAGGAAAGAAAAATCGGATAGGCCCGCTTGGTGGAGGTTTAAACCATCAAATCGCCCGTCCGGCGCGTATCTCTTTATGCCTGCCCGGGCTTGACGGCGCTGCCGTTTCTTGGGGGCACGCGAGGAGCCCGCGCCCTGCTTGGGCCGTTGCATTAGGCTGCGCAGCGATCAAGGCGCCGAGTTTTCGGACAACCCTTGGTGATGTTGCTTGCCAACGGTGCGTAACCGCGCGGCACAGGTTAACCGGCCAAAAGCCCCGCTTGCGCCACCGATTGAGACATCAGTGTAATATCCGCCAAGGAGAAATCTTCGCCATTGCGCACCAAGACCACATCTGCGCCGTTCATTGTAACAATAACGCCGCCCGCTGCGTCAGGATCTGCGCGCAGTTCGATGTCCGGATCGGCATCGGGGTCGGTGCTGTCGTCATAGACGAGAACCAAAGTGTCGCTGCCAGCCGCAAAATCCATCACCTCGGCGCGCGCGCCGTCAGGAATCCAATCGCCGGCGCAAATCACATCGGCCCCGTCGCCGCCGGTGACGATGTCATAGCATCCCGCCACAATCAGATCGTCGCCATCACCGCCATTGAGGTAATCGCCGCCGTCCACATCGGAGATGTCATCAGGATCGGCATCGGCGTCATCACATAGGCCGGAAATGACGTCGTTGCCCGCGCCGCCGAACAGCGTGTCGGCCCCGAGGCCGCCATCGATGTAGTCGCTGTCAAGCCCGCCATGGAGCGCATCATTGCCGTCGCCGCCGGTCAGCGTGTCGTTCCCGCTGCCGCCGTCAAGGGTATCATCGCCGTCCTCGCCGTAGAGGTTGTCATTTTCGTTATGGCCGTAAAGGAGGTCATTGCCGGCACCGCCGAAGAGGGCGTCCTCGCCATCCTCGCCGTGAAGTTCGTCGTCACCCTCATCGCCGGACAGGATGTCGTTGCCGTCTTCGCCATGAATTTCGTCGTCACCCGAAGCCCCTTCGAGCTGGTCGGCTTCCGCGCCGCCACGCAGCCAATCATTCCCTTGGGTGGTCACGTCTTCTGTCGCGGTCACGTCGTCGGTTGCCGTCGCATCCTCAATGGGGTGCTCGTCGGTGGCCTCAAGCTGCAAGTCCGAGGCAGCGCGGTCGTCGGCTGAATCGGTGTCTTCAACCTCCGTCAGAAGATCGCTCACGTCCTGAACGGCGGCAGCGTTCGCGCCGCCCGGCGCATCGCTTTCTTCCGTGACTGCATCGCTTTCCTCGTCGTCCATGTTGACGAAGGCCGTTGCACCCACAACCATCATACCTAACAAACCAGCAAGCATTAACATCGTACATTTATCCCGTAATACACGCCCGACCATGCCACACAACGCGGCGCAGGTCAAACCTTCTGAGCGGAAATTGGTTAACGCAAAATTTGAAAAACGTTAACGAAATGAATGGGTTAGTTTGTATGTTGTGGTGGCGTGACTTTGCCAAAACGTTAACGCACCGTTGGGCGAAGGTGCCTATCGGGGTGCGGATGCGGGCCAGCGGTCCGGTTGCTGCGCGTAGGCGATATAGAGCGGGTGTTTGGGGTGGCCTGCTTTGCTCAGGCCGAGGTGATAAAGCGGCTTGCCGGAGGCACGCAAAATCGCCTCAACCGCGGCGCCGCGCGCCAAATGCGCGCCGTGGGTGCCCCATGCGGCGATGACATCATCGGCCCACAGGCATCCCTCATGGATCGCCTTGTCGTTCTCCGGCCCGATGGGGTCGGCTGCCGCACGCATCAATTTCGGGTCCGTATCGCGCCATGCAAAAATATTGGTGACGCGAAAGCCGCCGTATCTCAGTGCCCGCGCGCGGCGTTCGCAACGCTCGACCGTGGGGTCGTTTTGCACTTCGGTTGCGGTCGACGGGTTGAGCATCACGAAGAGCACGCGTTTGCCCTGCGCATCCCATTCCCGCGTGAGCGCATATCGATAGCGTTCGCAATCGGAATAAATCGCGGTGGAGGGCGCGTCGTCTTTGGTGTGGCTGCGTGTGATCATGGGGTTTGATGCCCCGATCCGGCGGCGGTGTTCAAGCAGTTTTCCCCAAGGCTTGGCAAGGATCGCCGCGCGCCGCAGTCAAACCGCTTTGCCTATTGTGCGGGGCGCACAAACACGCGGCTCGGATGCAATTCACCCGCCTTATAGACGCCAACGGCCACCGCCTCGCCATGCAGTGAGGCCCAGCATTCATCGCCATATTCCACGTCCGATACGATCACCATGCCCGGATTGCCATTGCGCAGTTTCGCCGCGCCGCGTTCGGTGGTCTTGACCTCAGGCAGATCGGCTAAACCTTCTTCAAGCGGCAAAAGATGTGCGTCAATCTCGGGGGTTTTGGCCAATTCTTCGATCTTTTCCATACTGATCCCATCTTCTGCATCGAAGGGTCCGGACCAGACACGGCGCAGCCATTCTACATGGCCGAAACATCCCAATGCCGCGCCAAGATCACGGGCGATCGAGCGCACATAGCCGCCCTTGCCGCAGGTCATCTCCAAAATGACGTGATCCGCATCGGGGCGTTCCGCCATGAGCAATTCCTCGACATAAAGAGGACGTGCGGCGATTTCGAAATCCTCGTCACTACGGGCCCGTTTATAGGCCCGTTCGCCATCAATTTTCACGGCGGAAAACTTTGGCGGGACTTGCATGATATCGCCGACGAACTGGCCAAGGGCGGCCTTGATTTCATCGTCTGTAGGGCGCGCATCCGAGGTGTCGGTGACTTCGCCTTCGGTGTCATCGGTATTGGTGGCCGCCCCAAGGCGCACGCAAAACCGGTAGGCCTTCATCGCGTCGGTGATATAGGGCACGGTCTTGGTTGCCTCGCCCAGCGCCACGGCCAAAACGCCGGTCGCTTCGGGGTCCAACGTGCCAGCATGGCCGGCTTTCTTGGCCGAAAACGCCCATTTCACCTTGTTCACCACGGCGGTTGACGTGATGCCCGCCGGTTTATCGACGACGAGCCAGCCGGAAATGTCGCGGCCTTTGCGGGTGCGTGCCATGATGTGCGCCTCATTGGGTTAGGGTAGACTGCGGGTTAGGGTCGAGAGCGGATAATCCGAGCGCGCGGCCTACCCAATAGAGCGCCGCGCGTCAATTGCCATGCAAGGGGCGAGGTTACTTGATCACCTCGACGGTGCCGACAATCGGGCCCAGATAGGTGCCAAAATTGAAGGCCGTCAGGCCGCGCCGGTAAAGCCGCGAGATATTTCCGTCAAAGTAGAGTGCGTTGGGCAGTTTCAGCACATCGCGGTAAAGCGTGCCGAAATCGTAAAAATTCACCGGGCTGCGCGAGATCGCAAAAACCGCGTGTTTGCCGTCTGCCGTAGTGCCGACGCCATTGCGGATGTAACGGCTGTCGCCGCCGTCGATAAAACGCGGGTGCAGCGTGCCATCAATCACCAACATCGGCCCGGATTGCGAGGCATAGCGGCATTTCGGTTTTGCGGCGATAAAAGATTTGGTTTCCATCACATCGGCGCGCCGATCGCGGATGCACAACACCCCATTCGGTAATAGACCAAAGTTGCCGCCGCCGCCGGTGGTTATCACCCGCATCGTTTCAACCCCGTCTTCGACATAATGGCCCACGGGAGAGCGATCCTCATGATACATGCCCGCATTCATCGCCATACCAAGTTGCAGGCCCTCTGGTTCCAGCATTTGGTCGATCCGTGCGAATTGGCCCAGAGGTTTGCCAGCACTGTCATTAAGAAACAGGCGCAATTCTTCGGATTGCAGATCTACGTCACAGACGGTGAATTGCGTGCCCTTGTGGGAGATGTCGTTGCAATTGGCCGCCCGGCTGGCCGTGCCCCATCCGATCGCCGCCGCCACAGTTCCCGCCACTGCGAAGCCTACCGCAGCGCGGCGGGGTTTATTCGTCGAGATCGCGGCGGACATTGTCTTGATCCAGCAGCGCGCGTGTTGCGTCCATCCGGTCAAAGGTGTCGTCAATCATGAACCGCAATTCCGGTACGTGTTTGAGCGTCATCTTGCGCCCAAGATAATGGCGCAGCTCGCCCTTGTTCTTTGCCAAAAGGGCAATCGCCAATTCCTTGTCGCCACCGCCGAGCGGCAGCGCATAGACCGTCGCAATCCGCAAATCCGGTGTGACTCGGACCTCGCCGATGGTGATCGACATACGGTTCAAATCCGGATCATGGATCTCGCCGCGCGAGAGCAATTCCGATAGCGTCCGCCGGATCAACTCGCCAACGCGGAGCTGTCTTTGGGAGGGGCCGGAGCCCTCATGATGTGCGTTCTTTGCCATGGGCTTCATCTAGTGCTTTGCAGGGGCTTTGCCAAGCATGCATTGCTCGGGTAGGAAGGCGCAAAGCCAAATCAGGAGACCAATGCCATGAGCGACAGCGCGCAGGATTTGCCCGGAATTGTAGTGACAGGTGCCTCGGGCCGTATGGGGCAGATGTTGATCGAGACGATTGCCGCATCGGATAAGGCGCGTCTCGTCGGGGCGGTAGAGCGGAGCGGCCACGCATGGGTCGGACAGGATATCGGCGCGGCCATGGGGGGGGCTGATATGGGCATTGTGGTCACCGATGATGCGCTGGAGGCCTTTGCCAAGGCGCAAGCCGTGATTGATTTCACCGCGCCCGCCGCCACAGTCGAATTTGCAGCTTTGGCAGCTCAGGCCCGCGCCGTGCATGTGATCGGCACCACCGGTATGTCTGCGGAGGATCTAGCCGCGCTGGGCCATGCGGCCCATCATGCGGTGATTGTGCGGGCGGGAAATATGTCTCTGGGTGTGAATTTGTTGACGCAGTTGACCAAAAAAGTCGCTGCGGCCTTGGATGACGATTACGATATCGAGATCATCGAATCGCATCATAACCGCAAGGTTGATGCGCCCTCGGGCACCGCGTTGATGTTGGGCGAGGCGGCCGCCGAAGGACGCGGCGTTTCACTCGAGGCGGTATCGGATCGCGGCCGCGATGGCATCACGGGCGCCCGCAAACGCGGCGATATCGGATTTGTCGCGGTGCGCGGCGGTGATATCATCGGTGAACATGACGTGTTGTTCGCGGGCACGGGGGAACGTATCACCCTGCGCCATGTCGCCTCGGATCGCTCGGTCTTTGCCCGCGGGGCACTCAAAGCCGCACTTTGGGGCCAGGGCAAAAAGCCGGGTGAATACGATATGCTTGACGTGCTGGGTCTGTGATCCGCAGGCGGATGCCGTGGGGCCCAGCGCCTGCACCAAAAACGCGCCACAACGTTTAAGTGTTGGGCCTTGCGATCAAAAATCGATAGCGAGGCCTTTTTTCTCCCAATCGCCATAGCGCACCGGCTCTGGTCCGTCGCGCCCGCCAAGTTCGGTGGGCATCGGCGCCTCCATCTGGGCCAATCTGCGGCGTTCGGCGGCTTCGGCCAATGCGCGTTGGGCGGCGGCGGGCAGGGTCGGGTCAATGGCCGGCGTGTCTTGCGCGGGTCCTGTGGCGGCGTCCTGCGGGGATTTTGCGCTATTGTCGCTCATGACTTGGGCTTCCTTTGCTTTATACCTGTTGATATACGCGCGCTTTAATCACGGGCAAGACCCGATCCATGCTGTAATCAAGGAATATGCCAATGACACCCGCCTCCAGAGATCCCCGTCGGGGGGGAAAGCCCGCAGGCACGCGAACGCCTGGTGGTGGTGCGGATCGCGGCACGGGCGGTGGAAAGTCGCGGCACGATACCTATAAAAAATCCCCGCCCCCGACGCCGCGTGTGGTGGCGGTGCGGCTTTTGGATGCGGTTTTGGGCGACGGGAAGTTGATGTCGGAAATGATCGGGGCCGGGGCGCTTGACCGGCTCGATCCGGCGGACCGCGCCCGTGCGCAACGATTGGCGTTGGATGTGCTGCGCGGGCTGGAACGGGTTGATAAGGTGCTGGCCAAACATCTCAAACGCGGCGAGCCGCTGTTGCATGCGATGAATGTGCTGCGCCTTGGCACGTTTGAATTATGCCTTGGCGGGGATGCACATGGCGTGGTCAACGAGGCGGTGAATATTGTTGGCCGCAACCCGCGCACCGTGCAAATGAAGGGATTGGTGAATGCCGTTTTGCGCAAGGTTGCAAAGGACGGTCCGGCGGAATGGGAGATCCTGCGGGTGCCGCGCCTGCCCCGGTGGCTGCGCGATCCTCTGGCGGAGGCCTATGGCAAAGACGAAATGAAAGCTATGGAGGCGGCGCATTTCGCAGGTGCGCCATTGGACCTTACTGTGAAGGACGATGCGAGGGGATGGGCCGAAAAGTTGGGCGCTGATATTTTGCCGACGGGGTCTTTGCGGATGGCGTCAGGGGTGCAAGTGTCGGCGTTGCCCGGATTTGATGAGGGCGCGTGGTGGGTGCAAGACGCTGCCGCTGCTGTGCCGGTGAAAATCCTTGGCCCGAAAGCCGGTGAACGCGTGCTGGACCTATGCGCCGCGCCGGGGGGCAAGACGATGCAGATCGCGGCCAGCGGTGCCAAAGTCACGGCCGTCGATATCTCGGCAAGCCGTATGGCGCGGGTTTCTGAAAACCTGGCGCGCACCGGTCTTGAGGCTGAATGCGTGACCGAGGATGCCCTGACTCACACGGGCGCCTATGATGCCATCGTTTTGGATGCGCCGTGCTCGGCCACCGGCACGATTCGCCGTCACCCCGATTTGCCCTTTGCCAAAGATGGCAGCGAATTTGGCATGTTGATTGGCCTGCAAGAAGAGATGCTTGATCACGCGATTGGGCTTTTGAAACCCGGCGGGCGATTGGTTTATTGTACCTGTTCGCTGTTGCCCGATGAAGGCGAGTGTCAGGTCGAGGACGCTTTGGCGCGCCATGATGACATCACCGTCGACCGTGCGGCATTGGCCGTTGATGGCGTTGATCTTGAGTGGATCACCGAAGAAGGCGGGCTGCGTTTGCGGCCTGATTATTGGGCGGATCGCGGCGGTATGGACGGATTTTATATCGCCTGCTTGGTGAAATCTGCCTGACACGCAGGCTGGGCAGCGCGGCCGGTGGCGTGGTGGCCGTAGGGGATGCCGAAGGCGCCAAACCTGACCGCGTGGGTTTGATGATTTTTTGAGCGGTGACTTGGCCGCGTGTTTTCGCTAATATGTCTCTCAAAGCGCCACAAGAGCGCAACGAGAGGCAGAGCAGATGGCCCAAGAAAAGTGGATGTCGCGCGGAACGCGTGCCCTGAATCGTGTGCATGCGCGTTTGAGCGCTTTGGCACGCCCTGCAACCGGTTTTGTGTCACAGCCCGAGCCGCGCACCATCGGTAGTTTTGCCCGGGGGCGGCAGCTGGTGGCGGGGAACCTGTTGTTCGCGGGGCAATTGCATCAAGATGACGGCAGCGGTCTTTGGGCCATTGGCGCCGGTGCGCCGCCTGATCCGGCGCGGGATGAAGAGACGCACGGCTTTGCATGGCTCGACGATCTGGCGGCTGTCGGGGACCGGCCTGCGCGGTTGGTGGCTCAAAAATGGCTCTGGGATTGGATCGCGCGTTACGGACGCGGTGGCGGCGCGGGGTGGACGCCCGAACTCACCGGGCGGCGCTTGATTCGCTGGATCCACCACGCGATTTTCCTGCTCAACGGTCAAGATACGGCCCAGTCACAAGCGTTCTACCGGTCGCTGGCGCGGCAAACGATTTTTCTAGGCCGCCGCTGGAAAGGCGCCTTGCCGGGATTGCCTCGGTTCGAGGCATTGACCGGCTTGATTTACGCGGGGCTGTCATTGGAAGGGATGGAGCGCCTCGTTGATCCCGCCGTCAAAGCCTTGGCCCGCGATTGCCGCACGCAAATCAGCGGCGAAGGCGGCATTCCGACCCGCAATCCCGAGGAACTTCTGGAGGTCTGCACTCTGCTAACATGGGCTGCGGCCGCCTTGCGCGAAGCTGGTAAAACTGTGCCGCCGGAGATCATGTCGGCCATCGAGCGTATCGCGCCGAGTCTGCGCAGCCTGCGTCATGCCGATGGCGGCTTGGCGCGATTCCATGGGGGCGGTCGCGGGCTCGAAGGGCGGTTGGATTGGGCTTTGGCCAACAGCGGTGTGAAAACCCGCCATGCGGACGGATTGGCGATGGGCTATGCGCGGCTGAGCGCGGGGCGCACATCGGTGATCATCGATGCCGCGCCACCACCGGGCGGCAAAGCCTCTTTCGATGCCCATGCATCTACGTTGGCGTTTGAACTGACGTCGGGGCGCCGGCCGTTGATCGTCAACTGTGGATCGGGCGCGCATTTCGGTGAAGACTGGCGCCGCGCGGGACGGGCCACGCCATCTCATAGTGCGCTGGCGCTTGAGGGATATTCGTCGGCCCGGCTTGGCCGGATCGGCCCGCGCCGTGAAATGCTTGTGGATGCGCCGCGCGAGGTGCCGGTGCAGATCACCCATGCCGAGCAAGGCTTACGGTTCGAAGGTGGGCACGACGGGTATCTCAAAACGCACGGGTTGACCCATGCGCGGACATTGGATTTGTCGTCCGACGGGCGCGGGTTGAAGGGCGAGGATTTGCTGGTTGCCATCGAGGCTCCGGATCAGGTCCGGTTCGATGCGGCGATGGATGCCGCCGCCTTGCAGGGAATCCCCTATCAGGTGCGGTTTCACCTGCACCCCGAAGTTGATGCTTCGCTGGATATGGGCGGCGCTGCGGTGTCGCTGGCGCTCAAAAGCGGCGAGGTTTGGGTGTTTCGCACCGATGGGAGCACGAAAATATCGCTGGAACCGGGGGTTTATCTGGAAAAAAACCGTCTTAAGCCTCGCGCTGCGCAGCAAATCGTATTATCGGGACGCGCATTGGAGTATGCGACACGTCTGCGATGGACCCTGTCCAAAACCGTCGAAACGCCCGTTTCGATCCGTGATTTGAAGCAGGACGGGCCAGGCGCGCCGTATGCTCCCGAATATGAGGTAGAATAGAGCCCGCGTGAGACGAGCCCTACAACATATCCCCCGCGCGTTGGGTGGCATCATGCCGCCCGCGCATCTGCTTGTGCCGCAACAGGACGGCGCGGGTTTGCACATTGACTGCCATCATTTGGGATCTCGACTGACATGACCGACCTTTCGCCCCTGCGCCGCGCGCTAATTTCCGTATCTGACAAAACCGGCCTTGTTGAGCTTGGCCAAAAGCTGGCCGCGCGCGGTGTTGAACTGCTCTCCACCGGTGGCAGCGCCAAGACGCTGCGCGATGCGGGGCTTGACGTGCGCGACGTCGCGGATGTTACCGGCTTTCCCGAAATGATGGACGGGCGTGTGAAAACATTGCACCCTAAAGTCCACGGCGGGCTTTTGGCGCTGCGGGACAACAAAGGTCACGTTGCGGCGATGGAAGAGCACGGGATCGGCAATATCGATCTGCTTGTGGTCAACCTTTATCCGTTTGAAGAAACCGTCGCCAAGGGCGCGGATTATGACACCTGCATCGAGAATATCGATATTGGCGGCCCTGCGATGATCCGCGCCGCCGCCAAGAACCACGGCTTTGTCACCACGGTTGTCGATGTCGAGGACTACGATGCCTTGATCGCAGAGCTTGATGCCAACGACGGCCAAACCACATATGCCTTCCGCCAGCGTCTGGCACAGATCGCCTATGCGCGGACCGGCGCTTATGACGCTGCTGTCTCGACATGGATGGCGGGCGCGCTGGGCGAGGAAGCGCCGCGCCGCCGCGCCTTTGCCGGCACCATCAAGCAGACGCTGCGCTATGGCGAGAACCCGCACCAAAATGCGGCCTTCTACACCGATGGATCGGAGCGCCCCGGCGTGGCCACCGCCGCGCAGCATCAGGGCAAGGAACTGAGCTACAACAATATCAACGACACCGATGCTGCGTTCGAATTGGTGGCCGAATTCGACCCCGCCGAAAGCGCCGCATGCGCGATTATCAAACACGCCAATCCTTGCGGCGTGGCCAAGGGCGCGACCCTGACCGAGGCCTATAAGAACGCGTTTGATTGCGACCGCACCTCGGCCTTTGGCGGCATTGTGGCCTTGAACGGCGAACTCAATGGCGAGACCGCCGAAGCCATCACCGAGATCTTCACCGAAGTCGTGATTGCCCCTTCGGCCACCGATGAGGCCAAGGCGATCTTTGCCAAGAAGAAAAACCTGCGTTTGCTGACCACGGGCGCTCTGCCGAATGTGCGCGACAAGGGCCTCACCGTGCGCCAAGTCGCGGGCGGTCTTTTGGTGCAGGACAAAGACACCGGTTTCATCAGCATGGATGATTTGAAGGTTGTGACCAAAGTTGCGCCAACGGACGAGCAAATGCGCGATCTTTTGTTTGCCTGGAAAGTCGCCAAGCACGTCAAATCCAACGCGATTGTCTACGTCAAAGACCAAGCGACCGTCGGCGTCGGCGCGGGGCAAATGAGCCGCCTTGATAGCGCGCTTATTGCTGCGAAGAAAGCCGAGCGTATGGCCGAAGCGATGGGATTGCCCGCGCCTTTGACCAAAGGGTCTGCTGTGGCTTCCGATGCGTTCTTCCCCTTCGCGGACGGCCTTCTCGAAGCCGCTGCGGCGGGCGCCTCATGCGTCATTCAACCGGGCGGTTCGATGCGCGACAACGAAGTGATCGCGGCGGCGGACGAGGCGGGCCTTGCCATGGTCTTTACCGGAATGCGCCATTTCCGGCACTAAATGCGCGGCGCGTGGCAGATTGCCGCCTGCCCGCGCCGAATGAATTAAGGGAGAGGCTGATGCGCCTTGTGTTTTGGGTTGGGTTTTGGACCTTTCTCGTCGATCAGGCGACCAAATATTTGGTCGTTCACGCGATGGATTTGCGCACTCTCGGCGAGATCGAGGTGCTGCCGCCCTTCCTCAATCTGCGTATGGCGTGGAACTACGGCATCAACTTCGGGCTGTTCTCGCAAGGCTCCGACATCGTGCGTTGGGTATTGATCACCGTGGCTTTGGTGATTTCCGGCGCGGTGCTGTGGTGGGTGCATAGCGAAGACACCGGCAAACGCGGCTATATTGCTGCGGGTTTGTTGGTCGGTGGCGCGGTGGGAAATGTGGTGGATCGCATCTTGTATGGCGGCGTGGCGGATTTTCTCAACATGTCCTGCTGTGGGTTTAATAACCCCTATGCCTTCAATGTGGCCGATATCGCGGTCTTCGCGGGTGCGATTGGAATGGTTCTGTTTACAGGCGGAAAAAACGCCGCGTGACGGCGGTGCGGGGATGGGTTAAACCTACTCTTAATAGTGATCGGAGGACCGCGATGCGGACGGCGCGCGTTACACATATCGGGATCGGCCTTGGGCTTGCACTGCTGCTATCGGCATGCGGTGGTGGTGAGGGGCGTGACATCAAATTGCGCAACCTGAGTAACAATTCCGGTGGACCGAACGAGTTCGCCGTGATTCCGGGCAAGCCGCTGCAAGCGCCCGCAGATTTCGCGGCGTTACCGGAACCGACGCCGGGCGCGGGCAACATCACCGACCAAAACCCGAAAGCCGACGCTGTGGCGGCCTTGGGCGGCAATTCCGCGCGGCTGGCGCCGGCGGGTGTGGCTGCATCGGACACTGCATTGACCCGCCATGCCACGCGTTTCGGCACGCAATCGGACATCCGCCAGACTTTGGCGGTCGAGGACGAAGAGTACCGTCGCCGTAAGTCGCGGTTTACCAAGCTCAAGATCGTCAAAGTCGACCGGTATCGCGAAGCCTATAAGCCAATGTCGCTGGACCCGCAGGCCGAGATGGAGCGGTTCCGCCGCTTGGGTGTGGACACGCCAAGCGCCCCTCCCAACAATTAGAGAACGGGTCGGCGCCGCCCTCTTGAAGCCGGGCAATTCCATCGTATCTATCAAAAGTGAGCGGTCGTGACTGGCCTTGCTGCGCGTTTGGTGTTTTGTTCACCCTGCCCTGCGGGATGGTCTCGCATGATACGTGTTCGGCCCGAAATTTATGGGCCCAAAGACAGGATGGCCCAATGATACGGTCCTTGAAACGATCTACCCTGCACTGTTTATCCGTTGCCGTTTCGACCCCTGCTGCGGTGGCATTGGCGGTCTTTTCCTGCGCCGCCTTCGGGCCCGCGTTGGTGGCGGCGCAAGACACGGCGACGATGGCCGCGTCCGAGCCATCAACCGAAGCCGTCGGAATTCACGATACAGTCACTGATTTTGTTTTGGACAACGGTATGCAGGTCATCGTGATCGAGGACCATCGCGCCCCCGTGGTTGTGCAAATGGTCTGGTATCGTGCCGGATCGGCCGAAGAACCGGCGGGCCGCTCCGGTATCGCGCATTTCCTTGAACACCTTCTGTTCAAGGGCACGGATAATTTGAAACCGGGGGAGTTATCCTCGACTGTGGCTGCCAATGGCGGCAGCGACAATGCCTTCACAAGCTATGATTACACCGCCTACTATCAAAGGGTTGCTGCCGATCGACTTGAATTGATGATGCGGATGGAAAGCGACCGGATGGTCAATCTGCGTCTTGGCGAGGAAGAGATTGCAACCGAACGCGCGGTCATCATCGAGGAGCGTAATCAACGCACCGAGAATGATCCTGCGGCGCTCTTTCGCGAACAAAAGAACGCAGCGCAGTACCTTAATCACCGCTACGGCGTGCCGGTGATCGGATGGCGCCACGAGATGGAACAATTGGGTCTTGAAGATGCGCTGAACTTTTACAAAACCTACTACGCGCCGAACAATGCTATTTTGGTGGTGGCAGGCGACGTGCAACCCGATGAAGTGAAGGCTCTGGCCGAGACATACTATGGCGTATTGCCCGCCAATCCGGACCTGCCGAAGCGTATCCGCCCGACCGAGCCGCCGCAAACCTCGGCGCGGCGCATGACATTCCATGATCCCCGCGTTGCGCAGCCCTATGTCGGGCGCTCTTATCTTGCGCCCGAACGCAACGCCGGAGCGCAAGAAGAGGCGGCGGCTTTGACGCTGTTGGCGGAGATTTTGGGCGGTGGGACCACATCGGTTTTGGCGGAAAAACTGCAGTTCGAAGCGCAAAAGGCGGTCTACGTTGCGGCCTATTATCGTGGCATGTCCCTGGATGCGACTACCTTTGAATTCGTCGTGGTGCCTGCGGTGGGTGTGAGTCTTGAAGAAGCCGAAGCCGCTCTTGATACCGCTTTGGCGGATTTCCTGACCGAGGGTATCGACGCCGATCAATTGGCCCGTTTGAAAATGCAAATCCGGGCCTCGGAAATTTACGCCCGCGATGATGTCGAAAGCACCGCCAACCGGTATGGCCGCGCCTTGACCCAAGGGTTGACTGTTGAGGATGTGCAGGCATGGCCCGGCATTCTCCAAGCGGTCACCGAAGAGGATATTCTCGCTGCTGCGCGGTCGGTTCTGGATAAACGCCAGTCGGTGACCGGTTGGTTGATGAGCGACGAGGAGGTTTCGCAATGAACAGGATGACCCACCCGCGCGGCGCCCGGGCCGTGGCCGTGGCAACCCCGGTACCTATGATCGCCCGTTTTGGCGCATGGCTTTTGGCATTGGCGATTCTTCTCGCAGCCTTGCCCGCCCGCGCTGAAATCCAGATACAGGAAGTCACCAGCCCCGGCGGCATCACCGCTTGGTTGGTCGAGGATCACAGCATTCCCTTTGCCGCGCTGCAGCTCAGCTTTCGCGGTGGGGCGTCGCTCGATCCGGAGGGGAAAGCCGGTGTCACATCGTTGATGGGGGGGCTTTTGGAAGAAGGCGCGGGTGATTTGGACGCGCGCGCCTTTGCCCGTGCGGCGGAAACCCTTGCAACCTCGTTCAGCTATCGGGTGGGGGATGACTTCACCTCGATTTCCGCCAGATTCCTGACCGAAAACCGCGACGACGCCTTGGCCTTGCTGCGGAGCACCTTGATTGCGCCGCGATTCGACGCGGACGCCATCGAGCGGGTCCGGGCACAAATGTTATCGAACCTGCGATCGGACCTCAAAGACCCCAATGCCATCGCGGCGCAGGTGTTTTCTACGCTGGCCTATGGCGATCATCCCTATGCCACGCCGCAAGACGGCACGATCGAGAGCATCACCGCAATGACCCGCGAGGATTTGATTGCGGCGCATAAGGCGGCTTTGGTTTTGAGCCGCGTGACGATTGGCGTGGTGGGCGACATTACGCCCGAGGACTTGGCGCCGATGCTTGATGCGCTTCTGGCGGATTTACCACAAGACGGCCCGCCCTTACCGGGCAGGGCCGATGTGACGTTGACCGGTGGCATCACGGTGATTGACTTCCCGACCCCGCAATCCGTGGCGCTTTTCGGCCATAAAGGTGTCGCCCTGGACGATGAAGATTTTTTCGCGGCCTATCTGCTCAATACCATTCTTGGCGGTGGATCGTTTGAAAGCCGCCTGATGACTGAAGTGCGCGAGAAACGCGGGCTGACCTATGGTGTGTATGCTTATCTCGTCGGCAAGGAAGAGGCGGACATCTGGATGGGGCAGGTGGCCTCGGCCAATGATCGCATCGCCGAGGCGATCAGCGTCATCCGTTCCGAATGGGCGCGGATTGCCACCGAGGGGGTAAGTGCCGAGGAATTGGAAAATGCCAAAACCTATCTGACCGGCTCATATCCTTTGCGGTTTGACGGCAACGGGACGATTGCCGGAATCATAACCGGCATGCAGGAAAACGGATTTCCCATCGATTATGCATCGACGCGCAATGCACGGATCGAAGCGGTGACGTTGGAAGATGTAAGCCGTGTGGCCCGCGAGCGGTTGCGCCCGCAGGATCTGCGCTTTGTGGTGGTCGGGCAACCGGAGGGCTTGGAGGCGAACTGAGTTGCGCGCCGCCCTGCGTGTTGCACGCGTTTGGATGCCGCCGGCGGGGATATTTCAGGAAAGTTGAAAGAGGCACGGCGGGCATATGTCCGCGCCTGTGCGCTTGGGGGCATGATGAGATCTGATCTGAGGCGAAAGGCAATTGCCGTTTGCGATGCGAAGATTGCCAAGAAGGGCGAGGCGGTCGGCCTGTCATTCTATGCGTTTTTTGCCAACCGCAATGAAGACCCGGAAAGGTTGATGGAGGCGGCCGAATGGTGGATTAAAACCCATCAACTCGATCATTTCGAGAGGGCAGTGAAAATTCGGGCGATGATTGCGGCCGGGCAATAGGCGCACGGTATCGGTCTTACTCGCCGTAGGGAATCCAGACGGTTTTGACCTCGGTCGCCGCAGCGAGGAAGCTGTTACTGTCGGCTCCCGTCCAATCGCGCGCGTGGCCATTATTGACCCATGTGCGTTTTAGATTGCTCGCCGAGGCGCGCTCGATCTCACCGGAAATGTCCGAGGATGAAAAGCTCCACACCGCGTCGATATTCATATGTGCCGCCATCGGGGCCGCGAGGTCGAGATGCGAACCGGTTAGGATGTTCACCGCGCCTGCTGGGACGTCCGAGGTGTCCAGAATTTGGTAGAAATCTGTGGCCAATAGCGGCGCAGGTTCGGATGCGACAAGCACCACGCGGTTGCCCATCGCCAAGGCCGGGGCCATGACGGAAATCGGCCCGAGGAGTGGCGCTTCGTCGGGGCAAAACGCGCCAATGATTCCCACCGGTTCGTGCATCGCAAGCGCCGCGCCGCGCATCGGAACACCATTGATCCGGCCCTCGTATTTGTCGGCCCATGCGGCATAGGTGAAAAGGCGGTCGATGCTGGTTTCGACTTCGGCCTTGCCGGATTTTCCGCCCATGAGTGCATCAATACGGGCGGCCAGTTCATCCGCCCGTGCCGAGAGGTTCTCACCGATATAGTAGAGAATTTGCGTGCGCAGATGTGCGGAGGATTTGCCCCATCCGGCGGCGCTTTGTGCGGCTTCGACGGCGTTGCGGATATCCTTTCGGCTTGCCACGGGGACATGTCCTAAAATTGCGCCGGATTTGCCCAAAACAGCGCGGGAATAGCCGCTGTCAGGGCGGGTTTGTTTGCCACCAATATAGAGTTTCGGCGTGCGGTCGAGTGCTGCGTCGCCGGTGGTAGCATCACCCCCATGGGGGCGCTGCGGTTTGAGCGCCTTGCGGTGCCCTTTGGGGCGGGTGTAAGCGGTCAATCCGGCCCATCCGCCTTCGCGGCCAAAGCCGCTTTCGCGCATCCCGCCAAAACCGGCGGCAGCGTCGAACATGTTGCTGCCGTTGATCCACACCACGCCTGCGGCGAGTTTCGGCGCGATGTCGAGCGCGAGGTTGATGTTCTCGCTCCAGATCGTCGCAGCGAGGCCATAGCGGGTGTTGTTCGCCATTTCGACTGCCTCGGCGGGGGTGCGAAAGGTCGCGGACACCAACACAGGGCCAAAGATTTCCTCCTGCATCAACCGATCGGCGGGTGCTAGATCGGTGATCAGGGTTGGTGGGTAAAAACACCCGGTCGCGGGCATGTCGCACGGTGGGGTAAAATGGGTGCCCGCAGGGTTATCTGCGATCATGTCTTGTACGGTTTTCAATTGCACCGGATCGGCCAAAGCCCCCATGTCGATGCTTTTATCAAGTGGGTTTCCAAGGCGTAGCTTGCCCATGCGCGCACGCAGCTTTTCATGGAATCGATCCGCGATGCCCTCATGGATCAAAAGCCGTGAGCCAGCGCAGCAGACCTGACCTTGGTTGAAGAAAATCGCATCGACGAGGCCTTCAACAGCGCTGTCGATATCGGCATCATCGAACACGATATAGGGGGATTTCCCGCCCAATTCGAGCGTCAGCGCCTTGCCGGATCCGGCAGTGGCCGTGCGGATCGCGCGGCCGACGGCGGTCGATCCTGTAAAGGCGATTTTGTCGATGCCCTCATGTGCGGTGATCATTTCGCCCACGGCGCCATCGCCGGTGACGATGTTCACCACGCCTTTGGGCAATCCGATTTGGCGGCAGATATCGGCGAACAACAGCGCGGTCAGCGATGTGTATTCGGCGGGCTTCAAGACCACGGTATTGCCCATCGCCAACGCTGGCGCCACTTTCCACGCCAACATCAAAATCGGGAAATTCCATGGGATGATCTGACCGCATACGCCAAGCGCCTCCCGGTCCGGCATTTCATCGTCCATCAATTGCGCCATGCCGGCGTGGTAATAAAAATGCCTCTGCGCCAAGGGGATATCGACGTCGCGCGCCTCGCGGATCGGTTTGCCATTGTCGAGAGTTTCGAGCACGGCAAAGAGCCGCCCGTGTTTTTGCAACTGCCGCGCCAGCGCATAAAGATACCGCGCGCGGCCCGCCCCGCCGAGCTTTTGCCACTTGGATTGCGCTTTGCGAGCGGCGGCAACGGCGGCATCGATCTCGGGCAATGTGGCTTGGGTTAGGGTTGCCAAAATCTCGCCGGTGGCGGGATTGCGGCTTTCGAAATCATTGCGCGGATCGGTGAACGCCCCGTCGATGAAATGGCCGAAACGGTCGCCCTGATCCACCAGCCATGCCAAAGCTTCGGCAGGGGATTCCGGCGCAGTGCCATAGTCCATCGATTCAAAAATCTCTTTAACAGTCATAACTTATCCCATTGGATGGCGGTAGGCGGCGGAATAGGCGCCGGTGATATGGTGTTCGATTTGACGCTCGATATCGCCCAAGAGAGACGAGGCGCCAAACCGGAAGAGATCGGGCGACAGCCACCGGTCGCCAAGTTCTTCTTTGATCATCGACAGATAAACCAATGCATCCTTGGCCTTGGAAATTCCGCCTGCGGGCTTGTAACCAACGCGTGCGCCGGACCGCTCGTGATACTCGCGGATTGCGCGGATCATCACCAAGCTGACGGGCAGGGTGGCATTGACGCTCTCCTTCCCGGTGGAGGTTTTGATGAAATCGGCGCCCGCCATCATGCAAACCAGAGAGGCGCGCGCGACATTGCGCAGGCTGCCAAGCTCCCCCGTGGCCAAAATCGCTTTTACATGCGCTGCGCCGCAGGCCGCACGAAAGGCGCGCATTTCGTCATAAAGCGCCTGCCAATTGCCGGTCAAAACATGGCGGCGCGAGATCACGATATCGATCTCTTTGGCGCCTGCCGCGACACTGGCTTCGATCTCTTTCACCCGTAAATCAAAGGGAGACAGTCCCGCCGGAAATCCGGTGGACACGGCGGCGACGGGAATGCCTGTCCCCTCCAGCGCCGCGACCGCAGGAGCGATCATTTCGTGGTAGACGCAGACCGCGCCTGTTGTCAGCCCCTGCATATCCAGCGCCTCCAAGAGGTCGGGTCGCAAGGGTTGCCGCGCCTTGGCGCATAGCCGTCGGACGCGGCCGGCCGTGTCATCGCCCGACAAGGTGGTCAGGTCGATGCAAGTCACGGCCTTAAGAAGCCACGCGGCTTGATATTCCTTTTTGACCGAGCGGCGGGTGCCGAGTTGCGCCGCGCGCCGTTCGATTGCGGATGTGTTGGCCTGCGCGCGCATCACCCAGTCAAGGTCGAGGTCCATACCCGGATTGCGCGGTTCGACGGTCTGGGGAAGGTGCATCGGCGTGCTGCCCAAATAGCTGTCCGGCGCGGTCTTTGCAGTCTTTTGCGTCATCTGGCCCTCGCCTTCGCCCTCGTCGACTGGCGCAGTCCATCGCGCCCTGTGCACAGACCCGTTCAGGCCATATTTGTCAGGGTGTCACGGGGCCGCATTCTTGGCAAGTCGCGTCCCGGTGCCGGTCGCGGAGTTTTGCCGCTTCGGGTCGTCTGTTAACGCTCTTGGGGGTCATAGCGACGATGATTGCGCAAGTTGCCTATTACAGGGGCAAATTCACTTGGGTCAGAGCGATTTGAGAAAATTATCTGGTCTAGTTGCGAATTATTCGCATTTTGGTTGACGAAGTTGAGAATCATTCGCATATATGTCGCATGAAACAGCGAAACATACCGATAGCGACGCGCCGCCAAATGCTGACCTTGATGTCAGGGGCAGCAGGCTATGCTTTGCTGGGCGCGCGGCCTTCATTTGCGGCGGGAGCAACGGGGACGCAGATGGTCCCGCAAAATCGCTCACAAACCGAGCCGGACCCCCGCAGCACGCCGCTTGCCGTTGTGGCGACCACCGGCATGATCGCCGATGCGGTGACGCAGATCGCCGGGCCATTTGTCCAGGTGCGCGGGTTGATGGGGTCGGGCGTCGATCCGCATTCCTATCGCCAGACCCGCAGTGATATCGTTGCCATGGTGCGTGCGGATTTGGTGCTTTGGCACGGGTTATATCTCGAAGCGCAGATGGAAGAGTTTTTGCTCAAGCTGGGTCACCGGAGGGCGGCGGTGGCAGTGGCTGAATCCCTGCCGGCATCTGTTTTGATGCCCTATGGCCAATATGAAAACCGGTTTGATCCGCATGTCTGGATGGCCCCGATGTTATGGGCGGATGTTATCACCGCAGTCGAGGCGGCGTTGATCGCCGCGATGCCGCAGCACGTCGAGGCATTGGCCCAAGCGGCCGCCCGTCACCGCGCCGAGATCGCCGCATTGCACGGTTATGCCACGGCCGCATTGGACCAGATCCCCGATGCTGCCCGCGTTCTGCTCACCGCTCATGACGCCTTTGGCTATTTTGGCCGCGCCTACGGGTTGGAGGTGATTGGTATCCAAGGCATATCGACCCAAAGCGAGGCCGGATTGAACCGCATCGGGCAACTGGTCGATATGTTGGTCGCCCGCGATATTCGTGCCGTTTTTGTCGAAAGCTCGGTGTCGGATCGCAACATTCGCGCTTTGATCGAAGGGTGTGCGGCGCAGGGGCATCGGTTGGCGATTGGCGGCGAATTGTTCTCGGATGCGATGGGCCCGCCCGGCACCTACGAGGCGACTTATATTGGCATGCTCGATCATAACATTACCACCATTGCCCGTGCTCTGGGGGCCGACGTGCCGCCGCGCGGGATGAATGGCCAATTGGGAGGTCACGCATGACCCAGAACGATATACCTTCAATGGCGCAAAGATCTGACATTGCCACCGCCGCATTGGCGATCCGTGGCATGACGGTGTCTTACGGTGAGAAACCAGCGGTATTCTCCGTTGATCTGACTGTGCCGCGCGGTGCGATGATGGCAATCATTGGTCCCAATGGCGCGGGGAAATCCACCTTGCTCAAGGCGGCGCTTGGCGTGGTGCCTACCCTCTCGGGCGAGGCTTACGTGTTCGGCAAACCCTTGGCGCAGATGCGGGCGCGCATCGCCTATGTGCCACAACGGGCGTCGGTTGATTGGGATTTTCCGGCCCGTGTGATCGACGTGGTTGCGATGGGGCTTTACCGCGAGTTGGGCTTGTTGGGGCGGATGACGGGGGTGCACCGTGCCCGCGCGGCCGAGAGTCTTGCACGTGTCGGCATGTCCGATTTTGCCCATCGCCAGATCGGTCAACTTTCCGGCGGGCAACAACAGCGGGTGTTTCTGGCACGTGCGCTGGCGCAAGAGGCCGATCTATATTTGCTTGATGAACCCTTTGCCGGTGTCGATGCCGCAACCGAAAAAGCGATCATTGCGGTGCTGCAAGCGTTGAAAGACCAAGGCAAGACCGTCGTCGCGGTGCACCATGATCTGGCCACGGTGAAGGATTATTTCGATCATGTCTTCCTGATCAACAAATCCCGGATCGCCGAGGGACCGGTCGAGGCGGCGTTCACGCCCGACAACCTGCAAAAAGCCTATGGCGGGCGCCTCGTTACGGCGCAGCTCGATCCCGCCTCGCAGATCACCCCTGTGGTGCCGCCGCGCAAGGATCTCGCGTCCGGCCTCGCGCCCAAGGGTTCTGGCACTGTCGGCGGAGCGGGTTGATATGACGGAGCTGTTCGCCGCTTTGAGTTTGCAGATGGGGTATAATGCGACGCTGGTCGCGGTGGGTGCGGCGCTCTTGGGCGCGGCGGCCGGGGTGACCGGCACGTTTTTATTCCTGCGCAAACGCGCGTTGGTCAGTGATGCAATCAGCCATGCGACATTGCCGGGGGTCGGCATCGCCTTCATGATCATGGTGGCGCTTGGTGGTGAGGGGCGTAGCTTGATCGGTTTGATGACAGGATCGGCGATTTCGGCGGTGCTGGGCCTCTTGTGCGTTGGCTGGCTGACGCGGCACACGCGGCTGTCCGAAGACGCCAGTATCGGCGCGGTGCTGTCGGTGTTCTTTGGCTTTGGGGTGGTTCTGTTGACCGTGATCCAGACCATGAGTGCCGGACGACAAGCCGGATTGGAAAGCTTTTTGTTGGGCGCGACAGCGGGGATGTTGCGATCCGAAGCGGTGGTGATCGCCTTGGGCGGGTCATTGGCGGTTGTGTTGGTGGTGCTCTTGCGCCGGCCGATGACATTGGCGGCCTTTGATCCCGAATATACTGCAGGCGCCGGCTGGCCTTTGGCGCGGATTGATTTCGCCATGATGGGTTTGGTGACGGCCGTGACCGTGGTGGGGCTGAAAATCGTCGGGCTGATCTTGATCGTGGCGCTGTTGATCATTCCGCCGGTCGCGGCGCGTTTTTGGAGCGCCCGGTCGGGTCATGTCGCCGCTTTGGCGGGGTTGATCGGCGGGATTTCGGGCTTTGTCGGCGCGGCAATTTCGGCTTCTGCACCCAGCCTGCCAACCGGGCCGATCATCGTCTTGGTCGGCTCGGCGATTTTCGTGGTCTCTTTGCTTGTTGCGCCGGAGCGCGGGGTTTTGGCGACACTCGTGCGGCGGCAGAGGTTTCACCGCGCGGTGCATCTGCGGCAGGGGCTGCTGTCGCTGGCCAATGGTCAACCGATTTATGAACCGCTGACGCGGCGATTGTTGCAACGCGAAGGATTGCTGCGCGGCGACGGGGTGCCCACGGCCGCAGGCAGCAAAGCCGCATCAGAGATGGGCCGGGACGAGCAGCGTTGGCAGATTTTGCGCGCCGATCCCGCATTGGAAAGCGCTGCGGCGCAATATGACGGGTTGACCGATGTGGGCGCGGTTCTTACCCCCGATCAGATCGCGGCGATTGACGCAAAATTGCCCCGTGCCACGCCGGAGGTGATGCCATGAGCGGCGCAGAATTTGTTCCCCTGTCCCTGACCCCGCTGCTCATCGGCAGTTTCGCCGCAATGGCTTGTGCGCTTCCGGGAAACTTTCTGGTGTTGCGCCGTCAGGCGCTGATCGGTGATGCGATCAGCCATGTGGTTCTGCCCGGCATCGTCGTGGCATTCTTGTTGACCGGTATGGTGGCCACATGGCCAATGATGTTGGGCGCGGGGGGCGCGGCCCTGATTGCGGTTCTGTTGATTGAAGCCGTGCGCCGCATCGGCCGGATCGAGCCGGGCGCAGCGATGGGCGTGGTGTTCACCACCATGTTCGCCGGCGGGGTTTTGTTGCTGGAGCTTTCGGATACCTCTTCGGTGCATTTGGACGTGGAACACGCGCTTTATGGCAATTTGGAAAGCTTGATCTGGCTTGACGCCTTCGGGTGGCATTCGCTGTTTGAGGCCGAAGCACTGCGCGGAGTGCCGCCGGAGCTGTGGCGTATGGCGGCGGTTCTGGTTGCGGTGATCGGATTTATCGCGCTGTTCTGGCGGGCGCTTGCGATCTCCAGCTTTGACGAAGGTTTTGCCCGCACGCTTGGGCTGCGCACAGGCGCGTTGGGCGGGGCATTGGTGGCGGTCTCGGCCATTGCTGCGGTGGCGGCCTTTGATGCGGTTGGCTCGATCATCGTGATTGCAATGTTCATCTGCCCGCCCGCCGCCGCGCGGATGATGACCAACCAGTTGGGCCGTCAAGTCGCATGGAGCATGGTATTTGCCGTGACCTCGGCGGTGCTTGGATATGTCTTTGCCGGCTATGGCCCGCTTTGGCTCGGTTTCGATAATTCGGTCAGCGCGGCGGGGATGATCGCGGTCGTGTCGGGGATCATCCTTGCACTTGCAGCGCTCTTTGGTCCGCACCGCGCCCGCAGAGGTGCGCCTTTAGCGGGATAGGCAATGCGTGTTTTCCGTCGCGCGGGCTGCGGCAGGCTGCCGAAGTTCACGGCATGGAGAGGTGCGCTGCGCCGAGGTCGCGCTCAGGCCACCGGGTTCAAGCAATCGTGCAGCGCAATAAACCCGTTTTGCGCCATTGCATCGGCATCGGTTTCGGTCACCGTCAATCCCTGCGCCGCCAGCGCAGCGCGATAGGCGCTGGCGCTGCGCCTATCTGCGATCAGGGCAAGGTTCTGTCCCAGCCAATAGGGCTTGCTGGCCGACAGTTCTGCCCCCAACAGATGCCCTGCAATCGCCGCCTCATCGCCGGCTAAATCGGCGGATGACAGATGCGCGGCCAAGGCTTCGGGCCGCGATTGGCTGTTGGTCAGCGCCTTAATATCCGGCGCGGCGTCGCCCAAGGGGGCGCCGAGGTTGGCCGCCAGCATCGGGGTGAGAAAACTGATCATACTGACCGCTTCGCCTGCGCTTAGATGCACCCAATGACTGCGCCCGTCCATGACAAGCAACACCACCCCGTCCCAATCAGGGTTCAGCGCCAGAAAACCGGCGATGCGCAGTCTTGCCGAAGGGGGCAAGATCGCGGCAGGGGCGGTCTGTTCCATCCCGTTCAGGCTTGGGTTCTTTGTCAAATCTGCCGCGTCCGGCAGGATCGCCGCCGGCAGGGCCGTCAGCCCATGTGCGCTGTCATCGGCCACAATCGCAGGCATTTTGGCAGGCACGCCCAGATGCTCCATCAGGCGGCTTGCCGTGTCGCCGGCGGCCTGACCAAGCGTGCTGCGCCCGCGATAGGCCCAACCGGTAAATGTGCCAGAGCCATGGCGCAGAACGCCAATCCATTCGGGGGAAGATGTTGTGCTTTGCATGCGCCACAGGTAGCCGCCGCGCGGGCCAAAATCAATGCCGCCGATACCGGCGCCGGTAAGTCACCACATAAACCGCGCAAGCGTGAATCTAACCGGCGTATATCTATACGTGCCGGACGCTTGCGTGGGTTATGCGGTGCCGTCTGCAGCCGTCTTCGGGGTCAAGGCCACAGCAGCATCATATTGCGATAAAAACACCTGCCCGGTCAGCTCCTTCAGGAACGGGCTGCGCGCCAATTTGTCCATCACCGGCCCTTTGACTTCGGACAGATGCAACGCAATCCCCATGCCATCCAGACGGTGATTGATTTCTTCGAGGCTCTCTAACGCGCTCATGTCGATTTCGTTTACCGCTGAACACATCAACACCACATGTTTGATCGGCTGATCACAGACCACGCGGTCATATATGTAATCCTCCAAGAAACGTGCATTGGCGAAATAGAGGCTCTCGTCGATGCGGATCGCCAGAACGTCAGGGTGGGTTTCCACCGTATGACGTTTGATGTTGCGGAAATGTTGGGTGCCGGGCACGAGGCCGACCTCGGCAATATGTGGCCGGGAGGTTTTATAAAGGAACAGCAGGATCGATAGCGCCACGCCGGTTGAGACACCCACCTCGACGCCAGAGATCAGCGTGAGGAAGATCGTCGCAAACACCGCCGCAAAATCGACCTTGGAATAGGCCCATGTTTTGGTCAGGATCGAGAAATCCACCAAGGACATGACCGCCACAATGATGGTCGCAGCAAGGGTCGCTTTGGGGAGAAAGAACAAAAGCGGGGTCAGTAAAAGCGCAGCGAGCGCGATGCCAATAGCGGTGAAGGCCCCTGCCGCAGGGGTCTCGGCCCCCGCGTCGAAATTCACCACCGAGCGGGCAAAACCGCCGGTGACCGGATAGCCGCCCGATAGCGCGGCGGCGATATTGGAGGCGCCAAGGCCGACCAATTCCTGGTCCGGTACAATGCGTTGACGTTTCTTTGCGGCGAGGGTTTGGGCCACCGATACGGATTCGACAAAGCCGATGACCGAAATCAGCAAGGCCGCGACGAACAGCTGTGACCAGATGTCGGGGTCAAAGCTGGGCACGGTGAGCGGGGGCAGGCCGCTGGGCACGGCCCCGACGATTTTGACGCCCGCTTCGTCAAGATTGAAAAGCCAGACTGCCAATGTGGTGACGACGACGGCCCCGACGGGTCCCGCCTTGGCCAGAATATCTGCCAGACGCGGCGCCATCCCTGTGGCCAAAAGCGCGGGTTTGAGCCCCTTGCGGACCCAAAACAGGAACACCACCGTGGCCACACCGATGACGAGCGTGATGATATTGGTCTGTGCGATATGCCCGACCAAGGAGGATAAGAGCTGGATCAGGTTGTGACCCTGCGCCTCAATGCCAAAGATATGTTTGAGTTGCGATGTGGCGATCAAAACGCCCGATGCGGTGATGAAGCCGGCGATCACCGGATGCGATAGGAAATTCGCCAAGAACCCCAACCGGAACACGCCCATCACCAACAAAATCACGCCGGACATAAAGGCCAACGTAACGGCCGCCAAAGCATACTCTGCCGTGCCTTGCAGCGCCATATTGCCCACCGCCGCCGCCGTCATCAATGAGACAACCGCCACCGGACCCACGGCCAATGCACGGCTGGTGCCGAAAATCGCATAGGCCACCAATGGCAGGATCGACGCATAAAGCCCCATCTGCGCCGGAAGTCCCGCCAGAAGGGCATAGGCAAGCGATTGCGGGATCAACATGATCGTTACGATGATTGCCGCAACCCCGTCCGAGGTGAGCGTCGCGCGGTTATAGGTCTTGCTCCACTGCAGAATCGGCAGGTGTCGTTCAACTTGGGCGCGGGAGGGGATCAGGCGGTTCATCAAAGGACCTTATCGAAGCGGTGCGTGCATGTCGCGGTGAGAAGAGATTTCTTATATATTCGGAAAATAAAATATGTAAAGAGCTGCGTAATCCTACGCAGCGTCTTTGGTCTAATGGTATCGGCATCCGAACCTGTGCCGGGATCGATTGGCAGCAAGGCCGTAAGCGTAACGGTCTGAACCGGAATGCGCCCGGCTGGCCGGTATGTCAGACCCCGCGCGTTGACATTTGCGCCGGGGGCTGAGCAATTTGCGCAGGTGCCGCAATGGGTTTTGCCCCGCCGTTGGCGCAGGAGATTCATCACGGGGCTTTTGCTATGACCGATCGCAACACCGCATCACAGGCGCAGTCCATCACACCGCCCGCTTGGCAATTCTGGATTGATCGTGGCGGCACCTTTACCGATATCGTTGCGTGCCGCCCCGATGGCCAGATCGTCACGCATAAGGTTCTGTCGGAAAACCCCGAACGCTATAAGGATGCCGCCGTGCAGGGTATCCGCGATTTGATGGGGCTGGCGGCGGATGCGCCTTTTGCGGACGGGTCCATCGCCCATGTCAAAATGGGCACCACCGTGGCAACCAATGCGCTGCTTGAACGCAAGGGTGAGCGGGTATTGCTGGTGATCACCAAGGGATTTGGTGATCTATTACAGATCGGCTATCAATCGCGGCCGCGCTTGTTTGATTTGCATATAAAGCGTCCTGAATTGCTTTATGAGCGTGTGGTCGAGATGGATGAACGCTTGGATGCCGAGGGCGGAGTATTGCGCCCCTTGGATGAGGCGGCCCTGCGCGCGGATTTGCAATCGGCGTTCGATGAAGGCCTGCGCGCCGTGGCGATTGCGGGACTGCATGGGTATCTTAATCCCGCGCATGAAACCCGTGCGGCCCGGATTGCACACGAGGTCGGGTTCACCCAAATTTCTACCTCTCATGAGGTCTCGCGCCTCGCCAAATTGGTCGGGCGTGGTGACACCACCGTGGTCGATGCTTACCTCTCTCCGGTTCTGCGCCGCTACGTGGATCAGGTTGCTGGCGCGCTTGATCTTGGCCGTGCCTGCGCGCGGTTGATGTTCATGCAATCCAGTGGCGGATTGACCGATGCGGGACGGTTTCAGGGGCGCGATGCGATTTTATCAGGTCCGGCGGGCGGCATTGTCGGCATGGTCAAAACCGGCGAAGCCGCAGGGTACGACCGGTTGATCGGTTTTGACATGGGCGGCACGTCCACCGATGTCAGTCACTATGCCGGTGCCTATGAGCGCAGCTTTGAGACCGAGGTCGCAGGCGTGCGGATGCGTGCGCCGATGATGGATATTCACACCGTTGCGGCGGGGGGCGGCTCGATTTGCAGCTTCCGCGACGGGCGGTTTCAAGTCGGGCCGGAAAGCGCCGGCGCCGATCCGGGGCCTGCGTGCTACCGGCGTGGTGGACCGCTGACCGTGACCGATTGCAACGTGATGCTGGGCAAACTGAACCCGGATTACTTTCCCTCGGTGTTCGGCCCTGACGGGGATCAACCTCTTGATGCGGAGGCTGCGCGTGCGGGGTTTGCACGGCTGGCTGCCGAGGTCGCCGCCGCCACGGGACAACCGGCAATGCGCCCCGAAGATATCGCCGCCGGTTTCTTGCGCATCGCCGTCGACAACATGGCCAATGCGATCAAGAAAATCTCGGTCGAGCGGGGCCATGATGTGACCGGCTATACCTTGCAATGCTTTGGCGGGGCGGGGGGACAACATGCCTGCCTTGTCGCCGATGCATTGGGAATGCGGCGGGTGATGTTGCATCCGCATGCGGGGGTGTTGTCGGCCTATGGCATGGGTTTGGCCGAAATCCGCGCCCTGCGCGAGGTGCAACATGACGGGCCTTTGGCCGACGTTGCGCCCGCCCGCGCGGGTTTGGAGGCCATCGCCGCCGAGGCCCGCGCCGAGGTCGAAGATCAAGGCGCATCTTCCCCAAGGCTGCACCTGCATGCGCATCTGCGCTATGAGGGATCGCATCAACCGCTTGAGGTGCCCTTTGGCAGCGCCGATGACATGCGTGCCGCATTTGAAGAGGTCCATCGCCAGCGCTTTGGCTTTGCCTCGCCCGAGCGCGCGGTTCTGTTTGATATGCTCGCTGCCGAAGCCATAGGCCGCGCTCCTGATGTGCCCGCCAACACCATGCCGGCCGGCGATGCACAGGCCGCCGCGATGGTGCCGCTTTATCTGGGGCAGGCATGGGGTGATGTGCCGCTTTATGACCGCGATACGTTGGGCCTTGGCACATGCGTTACCGGCCCCGCCGTCATCACCGAAGCCACCGGAACCAACGTGATTGAGGCGGGGTGGAGCGCCGCGTCCGACGAAGCCGGAAACCTGATCCTAACGCGAGACACTGCGGTCCCGCGTAGCGCTGCGGCGGGAACCAAGGCCGATCCGGTCTTGCTTGAGGTGATGAGCAATCTGTTCATGTCGGTCGCCGATCAAATGGGCGCAACCTTGGCCAATACCTCTTGGTCGGTGAACATCAAGGAACGGCTCGATTTTTCCTGCGCGATTTTCGATGCGCGCGGTGATTTGGTCGCCAATGCCCCGCATGTGCCGGTGCATTTGGGGTCTATGTCGGACAGCATCAAAGAGGTGATGCGCCGCAACCGTGATGTGCAGGACGGCGATGCGTTCATGCTCAATTCGCCGTTTTCGGGCGGGACGCATTTGCCCGATGTGACCGTGGTGACGCCGGTGTTTGTGGACGGGCGCGCGGCCTATTGGTTGGGCAGTCGCGGGCATCATGCCGACATCGGGGGCCGCACCCCGGGGTCCGGTCCGCCCGACAGCCGCCACATCGACGACGAAGGCGTGCTCATCGACAATATGCAAGTGATGAAGGGCGGTGCATTTTTGGAAGTCGCAGCACGCGATGTGTTGGCGTCGGGCAAATACCCCGCCCGCAACCCTGACCAAAATATCGCGGACCTCAAGGCGCAAATCGCCGCCAATGAAACCGGTCGTCGCGCGCTTTTGCAGATTGCGGCGCGGTATGGTGCCGATGTGATCACCGCCTATATGGGGCATGTGCAAGACAATGCCGAGGCCAGCGTGCGTGCCATTCTGGCCGATCTGCCGGACGGGCGCTTTACCTATCCGATGGACAGCGGCGCCAAAATAGAGGTTGCCCTTCGGGTGGACCGGACCGCCGGACGCGCCACGGTGGATTTCACCGGCACCTCGGCGCAGGACGCAGGCAATTACAATGCGCCCTTTGCGATTTGCCGTGCCGTGGTGCTTTATGTGTTCCGCACGTTGGTGGGCAAGGAAATCCCGCTGAACGAGGGTTGCCTTAAACCGATTGAGATCATCGCGCCCGAAGGCAGCATGTTAAACCCGCGTTATCCGGCTGCCGTGATTGCGGGCAATACGGAGGTCAGTCAAGCCGCCTGTAACGCGCTTTATGGGGCGCTGGGCGTGATGGCCGGATCGCAAGGCACGATGAATAATTTCATCTGGGGGAATGAGACCTTCCAAAACTATGAAACCATTGCCGGCGGCACCGGGGCGGGGCCGGGATTTGACGGATGCGGCGCGGTGCAAAGCCATATGACCAACACACGCATGACCGATCCCGAGATTTTGGAGAAACGCTTTCCCGTGCGGCTGGAGCATTTCGGCATCCGGCGCGGATCGGGCGGTGCGGGGCGATGGCGCGGCGGTGACGGGGCCGAACGGCATTTGCGGATGCTTGAGCCGGTGACCGTAACCACGCTTTGCTCCCATCGCATTGTGCCGCCTTTTGGCGCGGCGGGCGGCGATGCGGGGGCGGTGGGTGAGAACAGCGCGCAAATGCCGGACGGAACGCGGATCAGTTTGGAGGGCAACGCAGAAATTGACCTGCCTGCCGGCGGGATTTTTGTGATGCGCACACCGGGTGGCGGCGGGTGGGGTCCTCAGGACACATAGCGGAGATGGCAGAATGTCGCTTTAGGGCGGGCGGCATCCGGCACGCTATTGACCTTCCCACGACTGGAAGGACTATATGCCTGTCGAGATGATGCAAAAAGGCCGCCCCGATGCCCCACGATGATTCACAAACGCCCGCCCACACGGGCGATGACACGCCCCGTCACGTCGCCCCCGTTGGCGGGCACGCTGCCGCAGAGCCGCGCAAGGCCTCCCGCGATGGGATCAGTTTTTCCATCGACGGAATGCATTGCGCAGGCTGCGTGGGGCGGGCCGAACGGGCGCTCGCAGGGACACCAGGCGTGGCGGAAGCTTCGGTTAATTTGGCCACCGAACGTGGAACCATTACCGCAAAGGCCGGTGTCGATGCGGCGGTTCTGACCCGGGATGTGGTCGCAGCTCTGACCAAGGCAGGATACCCGGCGCGCACCCGTGAGGTTGTATTCGATGTTTCGGGAATGAGCTGCGCCTCTTGTGTCGGACGTGTCGAAACCGCATTGCGCGGCGCCGAAGGGGTGGTTGAGGCCACGGCAAACTTCGCCGCCGACACGGCGCAGGTGCGCTACCTTGAGGGGGCCACCGATCCCGCGCAATTGGCGCGGATCATTACATCGGCGGGATATGAGGCGCATCCGCGGGGCGCGGCGGATGGCGCCGGCGCAGAGGAAGATGCCGGTGCGGCGCGGCGGGACGCAGAATTGCGCCGTGCGGCATGGTCGGCAGGCGTGGCGGGGGCGTTGGCTCTGCCGGTGTTTGTGGTCGAGATGGGCGGGCATCTATTCCCGCCGTTCCATCATTTCCTGATGGGCCTTTACGGCCAGGACGCCCTTTGGATGGGGCAGTTTATTTTGACCACGTTGATTTTCTTATGGCCCGGACGGGTGTTTTTCATCCGTGGTATTCCGGCGTTGCTGCGCGGCGCACCGGAGATGAACAGCCTTGTCGCGCTGGGCGCAGGTGCGGCCTATGCGTTTTCGGTGATCTCGCTTTTCGCGCCGGGCATTTTGCCCGATGGCGCGGCAGCGGTCTATTTCGAAGCGGCCGCCGTGATCGTGGCATTGATCCTTTTGGGGCGCTGGTTGGAAGCCCGCGCCAAAGGCCGCGCGGGGGCGGCGATACGGGCGCTGATTGCCTTGCGCCCTGACGTGGCCGAGGTCCGGCGCGGCGCAGATTGGACCGAAGTGCCGTTGAGCGCGGTCGTCGTCGGCGATCTATTGCGCCTGCGCCCGGGCGCGCGGGTGGCGGTCGACGGCGTGGTGCGCGCGGGCGAGAGCTATGTCGATGAAAGCATGATGACCGGCGAACCGGTGCCCGTTGCCAAAACCCAAGGCGCATCCTTGAGCGCAGGCAGCATCAACACGCAGGGCGTGTTGCAATACGAGGCCACGGCTGTCGGTGCGGACACAGCTTTGGCCAAGATCGTCGCCATGGTCGAACGGGCACAGGGCGGCAAATTGCCGGTGCAGGCACTGGCCGACCGCGTGGTGCGGGTGTTCGTGCCGGTGGTGATTGCCATTGCCCTGCTCACTGTGGCGGCATGGATGATTTTTGCCCCTGCGCCGGCATTGGGGCCGGCATTGGTCGCGGGGGTGTCGGTGTTGATCATTGCCTGTCCCTGCGCGATGGGTTTGGCGACGCCGACGTCGATCATGGTCGGGACTGGTCGGGCGGCGGCATTGGGTGTCTTGTTTCGCAAGGGGGATGCGTTGCAACGCCTGTCCGAGGTCAAGGTCATGGCTTTTGACAAGACCGGAACATTGACCGAAGGCCAGCCTGATGTGCGTGAGGTCCTGTGTACAGCAGGTTTTGAGCGCGCCAATGTGTTGCGCCTCGCTGCCGCCGCTGAAAGCGGATCGGAGCATCCCGTCGCCCGTGCGATCCTGCGCGCGGCGAAAGGGATGGACCTACCCGAGGTAGAGGCCTTTCGCGCGGTGACGGGCGCCGGGATCAAGGCCGAAGTCGAAGGCCGCGCCCTACGCATCGGATCGGCACGGATGATGGGTGAAGCGGGGCTGGACCTTGCGCCATTTGCGAAGGCCCTGGCGGAAAGCGACGCAGCTGGCGCCAGCCCCTTGTTCGTGGCGATTGACGGCGCTTTGGCGGCGCTGATCAGCGTTGCGGATGCGCCGAAACCCTCTGCGGCGGCGGCGGTCAAAGCGCTGCATGCGCGCGGCGTCAAGGTTGCCATGATCACCGGCGATGCACGGGCCGCCGCCGATGCTGTCGCCGCAGATCTCGGGATTGATCACGTCGAGGCGGAGGTGCGCCCCGAGGATAAGGCCGCCGCGATTGTGGCCCTGCGCGATCGCTATGGCGCAGTGGCCTTTACCGGTGACGGGATCAACGACGCTCCGGCCTTGGCCGAAGCCGATGTCGGATTGGCCATAGGCACGGGCACCGATGTCGCCATAGAGAGCGCGGATGTGGTGTTGGTCTCTGGTGATCCTGTCGGCGCGGTCACGGCGCTTGATCTGTCGCGCAAAACCATGCGCAACATTCGGCAAAATCTGTTTTGGGCCTTTGCCTATAATGTCGCGCTGATCCCCGTGGCGGCAGGGGTGCTTTATCCGGCGTTTGGCGTGACGCTTTCTCCGATGCTGGGTGCGGGGGCGATGGCACTGAGCTCGATCTTCGTGTTGTCGAATGCGTTGCGCTTGCGGCGGGTGACGCCGGTATTGACGGACGTGCCTGCCATATCCCCCATCGCGAAAGGAGAAGCTGCATGAACATTGGAGAGACCGCCGAAAAATCCGGCCTGCCCGCCAAGACCATTCGCTATTACGAAGACATCGGGTTGATCGCGCCACTGCGCAGCGCCAATGGCTACCGTGATTTTGGTGCGGCGGATTTGCACAAGTTGGCCTTCATTGCCCGGGCCCGTGCCTTGGGGTTTTCGATTGAGGATTGCCGCAGTCTTCTGGCGCTTTACGAGGATGCGGGTCGGGCCAGCGCCGATGTGAAACGTATTGCGCAAGAGCATCTTGGCCGGATCGAGGAGAAGATTGCGCAGTTGCAATCCATGCAGGACACCTTGTCGGATCTGGTGCAGGCCTGCTGCGGCGATCATCGCCCCGATTGCCCGATCCTTGGCGATCTTGCCGGAGCTTTGACGCGCAAGATTTAGGCGCGGGTCAAGAGAGCATTGCCTAGGCATGCCGACCCACGCGGTTTGGTGATTCCAGATGCCCGGTTAAGCCGCAGCGCGCGCCGATTGCCCCACGGCCGCAAGCTTGGCCGCAGTATCGAGCATCCGGTTCGAGAACCCCCATTCGTTGTCATACCAGCTCAGCACCCGCACCATGCCGCCTTCGGTCACGGTGGTTTGTGCCTCGGCAAAGATCGAACTATGCGGATCGTGATTAAAGTCACTGGAGACCAGTGGTGCGTCGGCCACGTCCAAAATCCCCGCCAACGATCCTGCGCGGGCAGCGCTGCGGACCGCAGCATTGACGGTTTCAACCGTGGCAGGTTTGGCAGGCATAAACGTCAGGTCGATGACCGAGACATTCGGTGTTGGAACCCGTATGGCCGATCCGTCCAGTTTGCCTTTCAGATGCGGCAGAACTAGGCTGACGGCGCGGGCGCCGCCGGTCGAGGTCGGGATCATCGACAGGGCTGCCGCGCGGGCGCGATAAAGGTCCTTATGCGCGGCATCCAATGTCGGTTGATCGCCGGTATAGCTGTGAATCGTGGTCATATATCCGGTTGTAATTCCGAAAGCATCATCCAGCACCTTGGCCACGGGGGCGAGGCAATTCGTGGTGCAAGAGGCGTTCGAGACAATCACATCATCGGCGGTCAAGGTGTCATCATTGACGCCGAAAACGATGGTCTTGTCGGCGCCGTCTGCCGGGGCGGAAATCAACACTTTGCCCGCTCCGTTTTCCAGATGCGCAGCGGCCTTGGTGCGGGTGGTGAAAATCCCGGTGCATTCAAGTGCGACATCAACCCCCGCCCATGGCAGTTTCGCCGGATCGCGTTCTGCGGTGACGCGAATACGGTGGCCGTTGATCACCAAATGATCGCCATCGACCGCGACATCGGCGTGAAACCGTCCATGAACGCTATCATACTTCAATAGATGCGCAGTGGTTTCGATCGGGGCCAGGTCGTTGATGGCGACAATGTCCAAATCAGTGCGGTTTGATTCAATCAAGGCCCGCAGAACACAGCGGCCAATTCGTCCAAATCCATTGATGGCAAGTGTGGTGGTCATGGCAGTCTCCTCTGGCGTGACGAGTCATGCTAGCGCTAACATAATTTGGAGGTTTTGACCAGTGGCTATGGTGGAGGGTGCCCGTGGGGGTGACGGGCGGTGTGCCTGCCATATGATATTTTAATGGACGACAGCTGCGCGCGTTGCGGCCATGCCCTGCCTAGAGGCGCACAAGATGGTTGTCGAAGGCCAGATTATGCCTGCTCTGTGGTGTGAGGTCCGTGCCGTGCAATGCGCCGACCGCGCCGGTGCCGCTGGTCACGATCAAGCCGCGCCCGTGTCGTGCCACGCCGCAGGCATCAATGGCCTCCACTGGCGCGCGCGGGCGCCCTGAGGTTGCATCAAACAGCAACACCCGCCCGCCGCGCGGGCAGGTCGCGGCGATGATTTCCGCCGTAGGATCAAACGCAATCGACCCAATATAGCCATCGACATCGCGGTGTAGCTCTGTTCCCGCATCCAAAAGCTGCACGGCCCCGCCGCGCCGATGGACCGCGACCAAAGGCGGCACCTCGGTCATGTCGCCTTGCCATTGCATACCCATAGCCACCGCGCCCGCCGCGTTCACGTCAATATGGCGGATCGAGTTTTGATGCAGGTCCGGTGCAAGTGCAGCCTGTTCCAACATCTCGCCTGTCTCGGAAATATAGCTTAGATTGGGGGCCATGGTGGCGAGGTTGAGCTTGGCGCGACCCGCCTCAGGATGGGTTTCGATGCCGCCATTCGCGACGATCAATGTGTCTGTCTCGGGCAGGCGGCTAATCTCATGCGGGCCGATGCCACCGCTTTCGAAATGGCCGATACGTTTGTATCCGTTCGCGGCATCCCATACGCCAATCATGCCGCGGGCCGCGTCATATTGGTTTTCGGTGGTATAGAGCCGCCGCGCATCCCGTGAAAACACGCCATGCCCGTAGAAATGAAACCCCACGGGGGCATGCAATTCGGTGGTTACTGCGCCGCGTGCACAATCGATCACCATGGCGAAATTGCCGGGGCGTCGGGCAAAAGCCACGACCTCGGGGCGTTTGGGATGCGCTGCTGCCGCGTGGCCTCGGGCGGGGAGGGGCAATTGAAATACCATGCCGCCGTTCGTTGCGAGCCCGCACAACACATATGCGCCGTCCGGCAACCGCGCCGCCGACAAAAACGCCGGACTGCCCGCGTCCGCCCATGTCGGGATCGGGGTTAGGGACGAGGCGAACATCCCCGCCAGAAAAGCGCGGCGCGATGTCATATCAATCGCCGTCCAAGGCATTGAACCCTGCCGCCACGCCAAGGCGCGGCCCGAGCGATCCGCGCACCACAGCGCGGGCGGCCTGCACCGATTGTTGCAAGATTTCGATTTTGAGCCGTCCGGTCGGGTCGGTCACACCCGCAAACACCGGATCGTCGAGATCCCCACCAACCGTCAAAGCATGTTCGAACGCCCCTGTGAGATCATCGCCAAGCGCAGCGTCATCGCCGGCCAACCGCAGCGCCAGATCTTCGAGGCTGGCCACCGCGAGCATCACATGCCGCAAGGACCGTCTCGAACGTCGGGCTTCGGCGCGGGTCGGGCGCGGGCGTTCAAAGCTGCCCAATGGCCGGCCCAGACGGGTATCGGCGGTGAACTCCAGTCCTTCGTTCAGCACCTTGTAGAGCACCTGCACCGCTTCGGTGCGGCTGCGGTACCGCGGCCCGTCGGTCATCATTTCCTCTGCGTAGCTGTCTTGCCACTCGGCGAGGATCGCCGCCGAAGTTGCCGCGCTGTCGGCGCTCATCGCTTGGAGCAACGCACAGCGATAATCGGCATTGCCCGCAACAGAAAGCGTGTCATCAAAGAGCAGCGCCTCCATCGCATAGAACCCGCGCGCCGCGATCGACACCTCGGCGTAGGCCGCAGGGCTTTGCACGGCGGGATCTTCGGCGGCAATCATTGCAGCGATGCTGCGCGGGGTGGCTCCGCGCGTGTCCGGCCAAAAGGCCAAAGCAAAAGCGCGTGTGTCGGTTTCCGTCGGGCCAAACCGCAGGTGGCTGGCCGAGATCCAGGCATCAAAGGCCGCGTCGTAAGCGGCGCGCAACTCGGTGTCCTGTGCCGTGCAATGCGCGCGCGCCACATTCGCCAGATGCGCGGTGGTCTCAGCCAATGCGGCAAAGCGCGGCAGGATATGCGCGTCGATGACATCGGCCACACGCGCGGCTTTTTCGGCCTCGGACAGAACCGGTGGCGGGGTTTCCTGCGCGGGAGCAGGCCGCGCCGCAAGCATCATCATGGCGGCGAGGGCTGCGACGGCAAGGGTTGCGGCGCGAGGGGCTCGGGGCAGCTGTCTGGCAATCATGCGTGGCATTTAGAGGCTTTCCAAAAAGTGGATCAGATCGGTACGGGCATCTGCGGGCAAGCCGGCGACGGCATCGCGGGCAGGCTGCGCTTCGCCGCCATGCCACAGGATCGCTTCGAGCAGGTTGCGCGCGCGCCCGTCATGCAAGAATTGCGTGTGGCCGCTGACCCGTTCCGTCTTTCCAATACCCCACAAAGGCGGCGTGCGCCATTCGCGGCCCGTTGCGCGGGCCTCGGGCATATGGTCGGCCAATCCCTCACCCATATCATGCAGCAGGAAATCGCTATAAGGCGCGACGAGTTGAAAGCTTTGCTCCGGTTGGTTCTTCAACCGATGGGTGACGAAACGCGGTGTGTGGCAGGACACGCAGCCCAGATCAAAAAACACCTGCTTCCCGCGCAACACCTGCGCATCACCCGCATCGGGGCGGGCGGGCACGGCGAGATTGCGGCTGTAGAAGGTCACGAGATCGAGCGCGGCATCATCCACCTCGAAGCCGCGCGCATCCCCGTCACCATGCAGCGCAGCGCGGCAATCGGTTTGAGCTTCGGTGCAATCTCCCCAAGGATCAGGGTGCAGGGAGGATGACAGGCCCATGTCGCCGGAAAACGCCCCTGCGGATTGTGACCGGACAGTGGGCTTGCCTGCCTTCCATCCGAACCGGCCCAACATCGGGCGGTCAAACTCGCCGGACCAGACCACATTGGGGCGACCTGAAATTCCATCGCCATCCGCATCGTCGGGGTCGGCCAAGGCCAGAATATCCGAGGCGGGAATGGCTTCGATCAATCCCAGGCCGATCATCTGCGGCGCCACGCGGGGGCTGAGTTGGGCATCCTTATGCATGGGGCCGTATTGAAGATCGCTTGCCTTATATACTGGGCGGCGCAGCGATACGGTCTCGCCATCGGCGAGCGTGACGGGGTCTTCGGTATAGGTGATTTCCATCCGGCCTTCGCCCGCGTGGCCGGTGCTGGCGAAATCCTGGAACTGCCCGCCATAGGTCGGATCGGGAAGCGTGGCGATATACCCTTCAATTGCGGCATTGCGCACATCGGCGTCTTCGGCCTGTGCATCGGGCAGAGACACAGGCGCGGGCACGGCAATGCGCAAGAACATCGAAGTGGCCAAATCATCCGGTCCTTCGGGGGGATGACCGCGCCCGTCTTTGAGGTGGCACCTTTGGCACCCGCGCGCGTTATAAATCGGGCCAAGCCCGTCAGACGCCAAGGTGGACGAGGGTGAGGCAACCCAGAGTTTGCGAAATAACCCGTTGCCCAGTTTGAAGCGCATCTCGCTTTCAAAGGGCATATTATTCGAAAACTGCGAAAACGCATCCGCGCCGGTGCGCAGCCGGGTGGTTGCGGCGCCTGCGGGGTTTTCCTCGAAGGCTTCGGGTTTGGTGAAATCTGTCGGAGGGGCCGTGACCGACGCGATGCGCGCGGCCTCGGATTCGGTGCGCGGCACGATATCGAGATGCGGCTCGGTGGTGGCGATCTCTTGCCAAAATGGCGATAGGCGCGCGCCCTCCGCGTAGGCCCCGCCGCCGATCAAAGCGGCGGCGAGGCTGGCAGGGAGGATGAGGCCGCGAGCGGACGTGGCATGGAGCGCATCGCGCATCCGGCGAGTCATGGGGGTCGGGGCCTTCATGGTCTTCTCCTTAGACCGCCGGACGGGCGGCGGTGTGTTCGGCTTGCGCCTGCGGTTTATTGGAAAACCGCATCGGGGTTGTCGAGGCTGTCGGAGCCTTCGAAGGCAATGTTGTCGAGACCCAGAACCGTGACGGCCCGTTCGATGGAACGGGTTTGATCGACGAGGGCATTCACACCGCCCATGATCAAGGCTTCGCCGGCTTCATTGCCGCGCGCAAGCATCTGGTCATAAGCAAAGCCCGCTTCGGCTGCGGTTTTGATCTGGCCCAATGCTTTCATCGTGGCGCTCAGCTTGTTGCGCATTTCGGCATCCAACGCCGGATCGGCAGCCCGCACCATATCCGACAGCGACGGGCCGCTGACCTGACGGCCATCCGCGCGGGTATACTGACCCAGATAGACGTTCTGCACGCCCATACCGTCATAGTAGTGGCTGTTGTGGGTGTTATCGGAAAAACAATCATGCTCTTCCTCGGGATCGTTCAGCATCACGCCAAGACGCATCCGCTCGCCGGCCTGCTCACCATAGGAGAGCGACCCCATGCCGGTTAGCATCGCTGCCAATGCCGCGCCATCAGTGCCGAGAGCCTCGCGCGCCGCGCCGCCCTGCGCCCATGCGCCCGCCATATATTCGAGGTCTGAAACCAACAGATCCGAAGCAGCGGCCAGATAAGCGCCACGACGATCACAAGGCGCGTTGGTGCAAGCGTCGCCGGTTGCATAGTCGGTCCAGGGCCGGTTGCCCGCACCGGCAGCGTGACCATTCAAATCCTGCCCCCAGAGCAGGAATTCAATGGCATGGTATCCGGTGGCGACATTGGCTTCGATCCCGTCGGCCTCATGCAGGGTTTCTGCGAGGAATGCGGGGGTGATGTGCGATGCGTCCACCTCTTTGCCTGAAAGCGTAAAGGCCGGTGTTGCGATGACATTAAGACCGCCCAGAGCGTTTTCATCCGTGGCCCCGCCATAAGAGGCATCGACATAGTCAATCAAACCCTCGTCTAAGGGCCATGCGTTGACCTTGCCTTCCCAATCATCCACCAGCGCATTGCCGAACCGGAACACTTCGGTCTGTTGATAAGGCACGCGGGCCGCCAACCATGCGGCACGTGCGGTTTGCAGGGCTTCGGCAGAGGGCGCAGCAATCAACGCATCAATCGCAGCATCCAGTGCCCGCGCGGTGATCAGGCTGTCTTCGTAGCTGGCCGCAGCAATCGCGGCATAGGTATTGGCGACGGCGGCGCTATCGGGTGTGGTGTCGGCGGATGCGGCGAGCGGCGCAGCGCAAAGCGCCGCCGCGATCACGGCGCGGGTGTTGATCGAAATACGAGGGGTCATCATAGGGCAGGCTCCAAATGGGGTCTCTAGTGTCGGGCTGCGCGACTGCGGTGGCTGGACGGTGAATTACCCGACTTATTTACTCGGTTAAAGTGCGATTCCGCAAGGGGGCATCTGCCCTATGGTGTGACAGGGCATCGGTGGTGCGGTAGCGAGCTATATATATTGTATACGTGTCTCCCGTTTGGCTGCGACTGGTGGCGTTGTGGCGGGTGCAAAGAGGGCAACCGGTGCAGAGGAAGAGATGCGCCCGCCAAAGCGGGCTTCGTATCTGTCCCATCCAATATGATTCCCCGAATTTAGCGTCGCGAGTCGCAAATCAGCCCGAACGCCGAGTCGAACCCATAGCGATTCCGCCTCAAACGCGCCTTAAACGGCACCGTTGCTTCGCTTATGCACGGTCAGGCTGTCTTTGAGCGTATATCGGTCACGCCCGGTGTCTGTTTAAGCCCCGGATTCGCGCGTAATCTGGCGTCCAGCAAAGAAAATACGCGAGGTGGTCAAAATTTTTGCGTAGGCAAAGCGCCTTATTTTACTGAGATATTCGGTTCTGTTAGCGCCGAAACGAGCATGGTAGCCGAAAGAAATGACGGTTTTGCGAAAAAACCCCTTGCGGGATTTGTTTGATAACACTAGAACCCCCTTCACCGGCAGCGACGATACGCTAACGGGGCGCCAGACGGGGCGGACGGGACGGTCACAGAGGTGGCGGAAGCGG